>UEXM01000003.1_pt1 | contig 414846 bp, 376 predicted proteins | sample 1796661 | NCBI WGS metagenome assembly UEXM01 (sample SAMEA4772469, study PRJEB27181) | metagenome | reverse complement strand
GCTTCCTTGGCATAGACGACGGTATAATTATCCTCGATCCCGGTCAGGTCGATGTTCAGCCGCACCGCATCTTTGCCATTGACCTGGACTTCGGTCACCACCGGCCGCCCGCCAATCTCGTCCGGCAGCGATTCATTGGCGTAGCGGACAATCTCGTTGCCATTGGGGCCCTCGATCACCAGCCATTTGCCGGCGTCTTTCTTCTTCGCATAGACCTGACAGCCGTCGGGTTGCGGATATCCCGGCACGGTTGTCTTGCGCGGCGAGCCATAGCTGACGAACAGGCCTTCGCGTCTCCGGGCCTTTTCGCGCAGGTCTGCCAGCAGGTCATTCTCGCTGATCCGGTCCTCGATTTCAGCCTTGGCCGCCGCCGTCAGCAGCGCATCGCCGGACAGCCCGTTGCTGGTCCGGACATCGGTCACGATCTGCTTCAATTCGCGGCTCAGGCTGAGCGCGCTGACCTCGGCGCGCGCGACCACAGGGCCTGTGCCGCTGCCTCCGTCTATCACTACCCCTGCAGCGCTGGAGCGGTTGGTGTTCAGCGGATCAGACGGCACCGTACCGCTGTCGCATGTGCTGTTGGGAGCCCTGAACTGGATCTTGCTGAACCCGTCCTTGTCCAATTTGTCGATGCCGCAGATTTTGTCATTATAGACGAGAAAGGTCAGGCTGAAGGCGACCATGATCAGGGCGAGCGAGGATAGCCATGCAGTGCTGCCGAGCATCGACTTGCCCTTGTCGAAAATCTTTTGATAATCGAAGCGCGGCGACTTGCTGCCGTTATCGCCGCCATCAGGATCAACTGGACCAGTCTCTTCTGTCACTCAACACCCCCCCCGGGTTGGTATCTTCGAAATATCGCGGCAAATGCCATCGAAAACATGGACCGATCATAACAAATATGCGCCCGCTGTCAAAGCACGAGCAAAGTAAAACCCCTGGCGAATTCCTATGAGACCTGATCGAGAATATTGGGATCGAGCCGGGTTGCTCTCGGCCGTTCCGAAGTCGGCAGAATGCCCGCACGACGCCCCCGATATCCGCCAAAGCGCCAGTCCGTTTTTTACGAGCGCCAGTCTGCAGTTGCGGCGGGAACGAACGGGCGGTTCGCGCTTATATATATTGTGCAGGCAACAATGTCTGCATCCCCCAAGGGCCGGACAACCGGCCAAACAGAAGGACCATGAAAATGGGCGAACTCGTAGACAAAGTAAAAGGCAATGTGAACGAAGCCGTTGGCAAAGCCAAACAGAATAGCAATGACCCCGAGACCCGTGCCAAAGGCGCGGCTCAGGAAACCAAGGGCAAGGCCCAGCAAGTCAAGGGCTCCGTCAAGGGCGCTCTCGGCGACAAGGTCTAACCCACCCCTCCCTGAACCACGGCGCTGCCTGCTCTCCCTCTCCCTCCTGCGCAGCAGCGCCAATAGAAAAGCCGTCCCTTTCGGGGCGGCTTTTTTTTGGTCGGGTTGGCGAGGTTTGCTGGTGGTGTGGGCCAGTGGGGAGTTTAGGGAAACGCGCGGCACCCGTTCCGTTCGTGCTGAGCTTGTCGAAGCATGGGTGGGAAGACACCAGCCTGCCTCACAGACGCGATCCTTCGACAGGCTCAGGACGAACGGTGTGGTGGAGGTGCCTGTTCTTGCCCCACCCGTTCCGTTCGTGCTGAGCTTGTCGAAGTACGAGTGGGAATAACTGACCTGCGCCCTGCAGACGCGGCCGTTGACCTGCGGTCGTCTTTGGCTCGACAGGCTCAGGACGAACGGGATTATCCCACCAGTCTGATCCTAGGAACAGGCCTCGACATAGCCGAGCACCGGCATCGTGCCGACGTGGATCTGGCTGACTGTGCCATCGCTGCCAATTTCGAAGCGCAGAGCGGGGTCGCCGCTGGCGGCATTGGGAGCAGTCAGATATTTGGCCGGCGGGTCGCCATATTTATGCGGCGTGGCGGGGAAGGCAAAATATTGCTTCACCGTCGCTTCGCTGGCGCCGGGGCCAATGCCCTCGACCAGCTTGACCGGTGAACCTTCGCTGATCGTGATGCGGCGGACCTTGTTCGCTTCAACAATCGCATAAGCATCGGGATAATCGGGCGAGGCCATCACGAGGCAGCCATCGGACGCCTGCACGCCTTCGGCTTTCCAGCTGCTGGTGGCGGGAACCGGCTCGCCAATGCGCAGATCGCCGAGACCCGCGAGCGTGAGCGTGCTTGCCGATGGCGCGGGATCGGGTGCGGGGACTGGCTTCTCCGGCGCCACCGGCGGTGCGGGTGTCACAGAAACAGTCTCGTCCGCGGCCGGCTCGGCGTCGGAGGAGGACTGCGATGAACAGGCCGCCAAGAGCGCGAGGGGAATTAGGGAGAGGGTTTGTTTCATATTGGGGTTACTCGTGGGTGGGGGGAAGGTTGCGCCTGTCCCGATACCTTCATTCGATCGCAATACATTCAAAACAGGGAGTTTTCGAGGAAAGCTAGCCGTACACGATTTTTCAACCGTTTTCGAGCATGATGTAAACAGGAGAAATGGAAGAATTAAATGGACGAACCGATGGTCTTCATCCTGTCGAACCTGCCCGGGCTGGTGGCCCTAGTGATAGCGTTTATGCTGGGCAGCGCGGTGGAACAATATCGCGTCGGTGCCCGGCGGGCGGCCTGGCGGCGGAGGAACGGCCCGAAATATCACACTGCGGGCAAGAAGAGCGGCGCCGAATTCGCCGCCGGCCAGCTGATGAAGGTCAGCCGCGCCAAATTTGCGTCCCGGCCGCTGCTCAACAAGTCGGAGGCCAATGTCTTCACCGCGCTCGACAAGGCGGTGATCGCGCGCAATCCCGGCTGGCAGGTGATGGCGCAAGTCTCGCTCGGCGAGTTTCTCGCCAGCCCAGACAGGAACGCCTTTCTGAGCGTCAATAGCAAGCGCGTCGATTTCGCGCTGATGGACGAACGCTGCTGCGTCGTCCACGCGCTCGAATATCAGGGATCAGGCCACCACGCCGGCAACTGCGCCGCCGCCCGCGACGCGGTCAAAAAGGAAGCGCTGCGCAAGGCGGGGATTGGTTATCACGAGGTGGTGGCGGGGCATACGACGGCGGGCGAGCTAAGGGCGCTGGTGGAGAAGTTGGTTCCGGTGGGTTAGGGTTTGTTTTTGTTTGTGGTGACGATGGTTTAAATCGGAATGAAAGTACCTTTATCACCGTAATTCGAGTTTCGTGCATTTATTAAACTGTCACGACAACCTACATTCAAACTCACTAGCAGTTGCTCTTGAACCAAAAATGAGGGTAATAACTGATTACTCTAGCGAAATTACGAAAATTTTCCGTTGTTCTTGGTCCATTGATCGCGTGGCCAATTCGGAATTACCTGTGCACATATGTTTTGTTTTTTAGATTCCCTAACAACTGCTGTTCCGCCTTCAAATTTTGGATCAAAATCACACACAAACCCAACACCCAAAATAGTCATTCCAATGCAGTCTTTTTGACCTGCCTGTACAAAGCGTGGTCCGAAATAGCTCTGATACTGGTCATTCTTATCTGGCATCAAAACCGCACGGAAGTTACCACCACCCTTCATTACAAAGTGCCTGACATCATCGAACCTTTTATCTCGCGCTGTCTCCAAACCCTCAAAATATGCAATAGACTCCAGCGCTATCTTAAAAAGACATCTAACTGCCTTTCGATCAAAACGAAGTTCTTGCTGAAACGACGACTTAACCTGCCCGTCTAACTGCCACTCCCATTTCGCATTTTTTATCGGGTCAAGTTTTGTTGTACCTTTAAGGGTCTGACCGCCAGGCATCGTGATTGAATGCTTCTCTCGATTCATAAACATTATCGGGCCATCAGTGTCGTAACCGCTAGAAAATGTCCGAAATCCGTCGACTGTTGGCAGCTTACCCCTCTTCCGAGGTATCTGTTTTATAAATGTTATGATTTCAAATGGGGTAAGCAGGGCACGATCCAGCCGACTAAAACCATTGTTACACTTTTGACATACGCCCTTTCTCAAAATAAACTCAGAGGGACAGCCCAACGACTCCGGCAATATGTGTTCTACCGAGCCTGTGTTCTTTTTGTCGCACCAGATACAAATTTCTTGCACATTTCCAACTCCATTTAATCAAATTACAGTGCCAGCGCAAATTACGGCAAAATTACAGCTACAGCCACAGCAATCCCCAAACTCAAGCCGCCCTCAACTCCGATATCTCGTCGAACGCGTCGCCCAAGTTATCCCTAGCAATTTTCAGGTTGTAGGTCCGCTGCGTGTTAATCCACCCTTCAGCCGCCCCCCCCTCTTGGCGAGGCGCAATGCCATTGCGGGGGTAATCGGATGGTACTTGTTCAATATGTTAAAAAGCGCCTGGCGTGATAGGCCTAGCAGGCGGGCGATCTCCGTCTTGGGCCGCCCCAGTGGCGGAAGCACATCCTCACGCAGGTTTCCGCCGGGACGCACCGCGCGCATATTTTTGAGCATTGATTCAGCCATTAGTGATAATCCTCCAGATCGGCATGGATGGCATCGTTCACGGGTACAATAACTTCTAAAATCTATCTTAGCGCCTTCGTGTCTTCGTGTGACATTTTCATATCACAAATTCAGGTCAGTCGACATCCTCCACCCCAACCCCTCCTCTGAAGAGGAGGGGCTTAGGCACCTCACTCCCCGCCCCGCTGCGCGACAATCTTGATCTCGACCACGCCGTCCGCCTCGTAGAGCTCGCTGATGCCGATTGCGGTCCAGGTGGGGAACGGGTCTTTGATGTAGAGGTTTTTGACCTCGACCATTTCGTTGATCGAGCTTTGCAGGTCGGTGTGATAGCTGGTCAGGTCAACGACATCGTCCCAGCTGACCCCGGCCCGTTCCAGCGTCCGGCCGATCCGGTCGAAGGCGCGGGTGAAGGCGGGTTTCAGGTCGCTCTCGCCGGGCTCTGGCGTGACGATCACGCCGGACAGATAGACCTTGTCCCCGGCGATCACCGCATCGGCGTAGCCGACCGCTGACTGGAAGGCGAGATTCCCGGCATCTTCCGGCATGAAGACCTGTTTTGCCTCCTTCGCCTGTAGCGGTGACGCAGCCATGGCCAGCAAAGACAGGCCGATCAGAAATTTGTACATATTGTTTCCCCCCTCTGTGTGCAGCGACTCGCTGGTGAAAAAGGCTTGCCGTTGCAGGGGGTTATATTGCGCTCTTCGGTTGGCTGTCGTCAAGCGGGTGGGGGGCTATTTTGAGCGGGACAAAGCATTCCCTCGTCATCCTGAACTTGTTTCAGGACCCCGCGAGATCGGGCACTGCCGTCCGAGGTCCTGAAACAAGTTCAGGATGACGATGGTCGCACGGCAGCGCGCTATCTGGTTATTGAAACGCATCCGCTTTCCAGCTGATCAGCATCGCGCCGCGCAGGTCGCCCGGCTTGAAACCGGTGGCGAGATCGCCCGGATAGAGGCTGTCGATATGCTGCTTCAGCGCCGGGTCGACGGCCGTTCCATGGCAGACGGAACAAGGCTGATCCTGCATTGGAATGGCGCTGAGATAGTGGATGCGGGCATTCTCGCCCTCCCCGCTGCGCCAGATTTGCACGGCGGGCTTGCCGTCTGACAGCGGCTGCGCGGCAAGAGCGTCATATTGGCTTTGCATCGCCGCGGGCACGCCGGCGTCGGGATTGCGGTTTCTGCGGGCGATGCGGCTGACTTCAGCGCCACTCTCTTCGGACGCCGCGGCAGCGATGGCGGGCGCGATCTGGCTACATACCGAAACCGCGCTTTCCGGACCACCATTTGTGAGCGCCGCCACCAGCTGTGCCTTGAGCTTCTGCTGAAATTCCTGCGCCACCGGAGCAGATCGCGCGGTAACAGCGGCTTCGTCTAATGGCCCGGCTTCGCTAGCCCCGTCCCCGCAGGAGGCCAGCAGAGGCAGCGAAGCCGCTGCTATCAACATATTGGTCCTTGCCATTCCGCTCATGATCACTCCGCAACTCCTGTCTTACGCACCCGCAGGCGCATCTATCGCATCTCCGGCTGCATCACCGACCGCCTCCGGTTGCGTGGAACAGCGGCCAAGGGCTTCGAAATAGAGCCGGAACGCTTCCCCGTCCCCGGCCAGAGCGCTGCGCAATTGTAACTCGGCAAGATCGGCGGCCTCGCGATAGGCTACTTCGTTTATTCCGTCCTCGCCGAAAAATTGGGCGGCATTTATCGCGTAGGGCAGCCGCAATTCTTCCGGAAAGGCGTCATGGACTTCCAACGGAAACGCGCCATCATCCACCGCATCACCATGAAGCATCCACAGGCCGGTACAACGGGACGCGTCCTTCCGGTTAAAAACCATCGGGGCAACCCCTTCCCCGGCGGTAAAGGCGCCACCGGCAAGGTTCCAGTTTACGTTAGCAGTCTGTCCGGCGCAGCCGGCCAGGGCCACGGAGCATAAAACCAGACTCCATTTGAGCCTATTCACTCCGCTGTTTCTTCCACCAATATCTCGACCTCCGTTATTGCGGTGACCTTTGCCACTTCATCGGTGACTGCCAAACGTATCCGATAGGTCCCTAGTTTTTCGCCATCTTCTACCCTCAGACCGATACCGACGGGCGATAATGACAACACTTCCCCCTTCGGTTTGGGCAAATTATCCCAAGCCGCGAAATTCATTGTTTCTCCATAAGGCTCACCTTCGGGGTCAACTATGGTCAACTCCCCGCTGAGATTACAATTACCTGACGCATCCGCCTGACAGCCGCCAAAGATAATGAATTGCTCAATCGGTTTGTTGCGTTGGACCCTATTATCCGTCGTCAGCTTAGGAGGCGTGGGCCGTGACCATTGTTCGATAAATCTTTCGCTATCAGTCGACCATAATTGCAGGAGACGAAGTTCCCCCACTCGTGCCGACTCCGATAACCGTTCGACTACCGGAGCGGAAGTTTCTGGAGCGGCCTGTTGAGCCGGAGCGCTAGCAATCAAGAAAATTGCGAAAGAATTGAACAACATCACTCCGCCGGTTCTTCCACCTCATCCTCGGGCAGATACAACCGATCGCCCTTGTCCTTATAGACCTTGGCCATCTCGCGCATGCCTTCTTCCGCTGCCGCCTTGCTGGCGGCTGCGGTGTCAGCACCCAGTTTCTCCGAGGCGATAAAGCCTTCGGCGCTCTGGTTCTGCTTGGAGGCGAAATCGCGGACTTCCTGGCTGATTTTCATGCTGCAGAATTTCGGCCCGCACATCGAGCAGAAATGCGCGGTTTTCGCGCCTTCTGCGGGAAGCGTCTGGTCGTGATATTGCATCGCGGTTTCCGGGTCGAGGCTGAGGTTGAACTGGTCGCGCCAGCGGAACTCGAAGCGGGCTTTTGACAGTGCATCGTCGCGGACCTGTGCCGCCGGGTGGCCCTTGGCGAGATCGGCGGCGTGGGCGGCCAGTTTATAGGTGATCACGCCGACCTTGACGTCATCGCGGTCCGGCAAGCCCAAATGTTCCTTGGGCGTGACATAGCAAAGCATCGCGGTGCCATACCAGCCGATCTGGGCGGCGCCGATGCCGCTGGTGATATGGTCATAGCCGGGCGCGATGTCGGTCGTGAGGGGGCCGAGCGTGTAGAAAGGTGCCTCGCCGCAGACTTCGAGCTGCTTTTCCATATTCTCCTTGATCTTGTGCATCGGTACGTGGCCGGGGCCTTCGATCATCACCTGCACGTCGGACTTCCACGCGCGGTGAGTCAGCTCGCCGAGCGTGTAGAGTTCGGAGAATTGCGCTTCGTCATTGGCGTCGGCAATCGAGCCGGGGCGCAGGCCGTCGCCGAGGCTGTAGGCGATGTCATAGGCCTTCATGATCTCGGTGATGTCGTCGAAATGTTCGTAGAGGAAGCTTTCCTTGTGATGGGCGAGGCACCATTTCGCCATGATCGATCCACCGCGCGAAACAATGCCGGTGACGCGCTTCGCCGCCATCGGCACATAAGGCAGGCGGACGCCGGCGTGGATGGTGAAATAGTCGACGCCCTGCTCGGCCTGCTCGATCAACGTATCGCGGAAGATTTCCCAGGTCAGGTCTTCGGCAACGCCGCCGACTTTTTCCAGCGCCTGATAGATGGGCACGGTGCCGATCGGGACGGGGCTGTTGCGGATGATCCATTCGCGGGTGTCGTGGATATTGCGGCCGGTGGAGAGATCCATGACCGTGTCGGCGCCCCAGCGGATCGACCAGACCATCTTGTCGACTTCATTGGCGACGTCGGAGGCGACGGCGCTATTGCCGATATTGGCGTTGATCTTGACCAGGAAGTTGCGCCCGATTGCCATCGGTTCGCTTTCCGGGTGGTTGATATTGTTGGGGATGATCGCCCTGCCCCGCGCAATTTCGTCGCGGACAAATTCGGGTGTGACATAGTCGGGGATCGAAGCGCCAAAGCTTTCGCCGTCGCGCTTATATTCCTTGAGCCGCTCGCGCCCGAGATTTTCGCGCTCGGCGACATATTCCATTTCCGGGGTGATGATGCCCTGGCGCGCATAATGCATCTGGGAAACGTTCGCGCCCGGCTTGGCGCGCAGCACCTTGCGGCGGACATTGGGGAAAGGCGCGACGCCGCCGGAGCGGTCGGGGCCGAGCTGGCCATTATCTTCCGGTTTCACTTCGCGCTGGGTGACTTCTTCCACGTCGCCGCGCGCCTTGATCCACGGGCTGCGCAGTTCGTTGAGGCCGGTCTTGATGTCGATCAGGGCCTGCGGATCGGTATAAGGCCCGCTGGTATCATAGACGCGGATCGGCGCTTCGCCGCCCTCGAGGTGAATCTCGCGCATCGCCACGCGGATGCCGCTGCCGCTATGGGCTGCGACATGGACTTTTTTCGAACCACTGATCGGGCCGGTGGTCACGCCGATTTCGGTCTTTGCGGGGAGGTCAGCCATAATGTTCTGCTTTCTGTAGAGGTTAAACTTGGAGCCGGACGAAACCGGCGAAAATAGCGGCAAGGCCGAAGATGATCGCGAAGATCGCCCAGGCGCGTGATCCGTTGGCCATCATGCGACCGGCCAAACCCGTGAACCAGTCGCCGACCGCGAGGATCAACAGCCCCTCGACCACAATCCAGCCGCCGATGACGGTGATCAGGATCGACAGCCAGTCGGCAGGGTTGAACGGATTGACGAGATAGATGATGGCGCCGAGGCTCAGCGTGACGATGCCGGTGACAAATTGCAGTCCGCTGCTCGCGCGAATTTCGCGAACCATCTTGGACCAGAAACCGGGATTGCGAAATTCGCCGACGCCAGCAGCCAGACCGTATAGGCCAAAGAAAATGGTGATCCACCCGGTTATATTGCCTGCACTACCCATCGCGTCTCTCCTTCTGTCCTGATGAAGAAAGCGCGTATCCGGGAGGCCCCGATAACCGCTCCCTCCCTCCGCCGGTAAGCCCGTTTACACGGTGCCGGATCAGGTTCTGCGGGTCGGGCGACGTTACGCGCCCCTCTCAGTCAAACGACTCCCCGGGGAATAGGGCCCGATGTTAGTCGCGATATCCGCTTCTGTCGAGAGCCAGCGGAATATTACCAAAAGAGGCTAATAGTGATCGAATTACATTGACCGAATCCTGAATTTTCTTTTCAATGCGGGCTTATTAGACAGTTTATTAAGGGGGCAGGACGGTGATCGAATTCTGGCTAGCAGACGAAAACATTGTTTTCGCGGCAGCCCTAGTCCTGATGATCGCCCTCGGTCTTTTGCAGCTAATCGGCTTTGGCGGCTTCGATAGCGATATTGATATGGATGCCGATGTCGATGGTACCGGCGTAGCGGGCGGACTTCTCTCTTTCCTGGGATGGGGACGATTGCCGTTCATGATATTGCTGGTCCTGTTTCTGATGATCTTCGGACTGACTGGATTCGCAGGACAGCAATTTGTGCAATCGCTTACCGGCGGATTATTGTCGCCCTTTTTGGCCGTGACCGGCGCTCTGCTTGTTGCGCTTCCGGTGACCGGCCTGCTCTCGAAGCCTCTGGCAAGGATCCTGCCGGGGGACGAGACCACGGCGGTGTCGATCGATGATCTCACCGGACGCCGCGCAATCATCGATATCGGCACAGCGAGGCCCGGTTATCCGGCCCGAGCCAAGGTGAAGGACCGCCACGGGCACGGCCACGCGCTGATGGTCGAACCGGATAATGAAGACGGGATATTCGTCACCGGCGAAGAAGTGCTGCTGGTGCGGCGAGAAGGTGATATTTTCAAGGCTGTTGCGGTCGGCACCCGTTGGCTGAACGATAGTTGATAGTCCGAATGGCGATAAGCCGGTCGAATTGAAGACGCAGAAAAACCGATGCCGGATTAACGAGCATCATCAAAAGGAAGAGAGAGTATATGCTTGAGAATGTAAGCCAGATCGCAATTTATGCCGGCGCTCCCCTGGTCGGACTGCTCATTTTTGCGTTGATCCTAACCCGCTTGTACAAACGCGCGTCCAAGGAGATTGCTTTCGTCCGGACCGGTTTCGGCGGCGAGAAAGTTGTGATGAACGGCGGCGCGATGGTGTTCCCTGTGTTCCATGAAACCATGCCGGTGAACATGAACACAGTGCGACTGGCGGTCGAGCGCAACAATGTCGATGCGCTGATCACGCTCGATCGCCTGCGGATCGATGTGAAGGCGGAATTTTATGTGCGCGTCAGGCAGGATGCCCAGTCCCTCGCGATGGCGGCACAGACACTGGGCCTGCGGACGATGCAGCCGGAGATGCTGAAAGATCTGGTCGAAGGCAAATTTGTCGACGCCCTGCGTTCGGTTGCCGCTGGCATGACCATGAATGAACTGCACGAACAGCGCGCCGATTTCGTCCAGAAGGTGCAACAGGCATCGTCAAGCGATCTGGCGATGAACGGTCTGGAACTGGAATCGGTGTCGCTCACCGGTCTCGATCAGACCAGTATCGAACATTTCAACGCCAATAATGCTTTCGACGCCGAGGGCCTGACGAAACTGACCGAACAGATCGAGCTGCGCAAGAAAGCGCGCAATGATATCGAGCAGGATACCCGTGTGCAGATCGAGACGAAGAACCTGCAGGCCGACCAGCGCTCCTTCGAAATCAGTCGGGATAATGAATTTGCGCGGCTGGAACAGGAACGGGAAGTCGAGGTCCGCCGGGCCATTCAATCTTCCGAAGTCGCCAAGGAACAGGCGGGTCGTGATCGCGATGCGAAAGACGCGCAGATCAAGGCGAAACAGCAGGTCGACAGCAGCCAGATCGAGGCCGACCGGGCCGTCGAAGAAGCCAGGATTGCCCAGACCCAGGCGATCGAAATCGCCCGTCAGGAACAACAGATCGCGATCCAGAACAAGTCGCGCGAAGAAAGCCAGGCCAAGGCCGAAGCGGATGCGGCTCGCGCCAAAGCCGTCGCCGCCGAGGAACAGGTCACCAGCGCACGTGAGACCGAAATCGCCGATCGCGACAAACGCATCGAGCTGATCGAGGCTTCGAAACAGGCCGAGCGTCAAGCCATTGGCGTGAAGGTCCAGGCGGAAGCGGAAAAGGAAGCCGCCGGCAACCGGGCGGCCGCCATGCGCCTCGATGCAGAAGGCGAAGCAGAATCAGAGAAGCTTCGCGCCGAGGCTGCGCGCGTGCGTTTCGAAGTCGAAGCTGCCGGGCAACGTGCGATCAACGAAGCGGCGAATATATTGTCTTCCAATCAAATCTCGCTGCAGACCAAAATGGCGCTGCTCAAAGTATTGCCCGAGGTCATCCGGGAATCCGCCAAGCCGATGGAGGCGATCGACTCTATCAAGATCGTCCAGCTCGACGGCATCAACCAGAAGGGTGGTGGCGGAAACGGCATAGCCAGCAAAGGCGGAGACGGGAACGGAAGCAGCGGCAATCTTGCGACCGATGCGGTTTCTGCCGCCCTGTCCTATCGCGCCCAGGCGCCGGTGATCGACGGCCTGATGAAGGAACTCGGACTGGATGGTTCGTCGCTCGAAAACCTGGTTTCGGGCGCGACGAAAGTCACCGAAGAGCCCGCTCCGGTCGTTACCGCGAAGGTCGAGGCTGAGGAAAAGCCGTCAAAGACCGCCCCGCGCGCCAAAGACAAGGATGACAAAGCGGTGGCCGCAAAGACGGACACTGCTGAAAGCGGAAACAAGACAGAGCCAAAATCGGGTTGATCGGGTAGCCCCTTCGGGGACTTCCTAAAAAGTGTAACCCAGGCCAATAGCGCCAAAGAACTGATCGGCGCTGCCGCGGATGGAGGTGACCGGGGAACGTTTCGGATCGCCCAGCATCCGCGAATAGCCCCCGAGGAAGATCATGCTGAACCCGCCGTTGGTCACGTCGCCGTCCAGATCGACTGCGGTCAGCATGGTCGCGCCGACATTTTTCCAGCCGCTCTCAGCCGTGAAGGTCGGCAGGCCGCTGGCCGCCGATCCGGTCGGCGATATGCTGAAATAATAGTCCGCATAGTTATCGTCGACATATTCCGCATTGATCGAAAAACTGGTCGCGACACCGCGGCTGAGCGGCGTGAAATAGGTCAAGCTCGGGAAGACGACCATACCGTCATGCGCGCCGGCGACATCCCAGCGCAGATCGACCTGCGCCGTCAGCGAGTCATAGGGATTGAGCAACCGGTTCACCTGGACGCCGGCAAAAGGACCGACCTCTACCGCAAAGTCGAGCTTGCCAAGAGATTTGACGACTTCATCCTCAATCGAATTGTGGCGATCAAAGCGAGCGCGTACCACAGGCCCGAAAATGAAATCGACTTTCGCGCCATCACGATCTGGAATGAAATCGAGCGCAATGCCGGGACCGCGCGGCTGGAAATCGACGCCGCCGAAGCTGCCCAGCACCACCGGCAAAGGCGAAACCGTGTAATTGTCCGATCCTTCGTAGCTGGAACCAATCGCGACGCCGATGCCCGCGGTCAGATAGTCGCCGTCAAAGACCGACTCTTCGGCCGGCACCGGCGCAGGCTCTTCCTGAGCGAGAAGCGGGGAAGACAGGCCGAGACCGAGAGAAAGAAAGGCGGCACGGCGAAATATGTTCGAATGTTTCAAGACTGGTTCCCTATTGGTTGCGCGATGGTTTAACGCGCTGACCGCATAACGGTTCCATCCCAATATAGGAGACCCATCGTCTTTGGCAAAGCGTTGCTATTCTACCAGACCCTCTTCGATAACGGCCTGAAGCGCCTTGAAACATTGCTCATCCACCGCGCTGCCCACTTCTTCCTGCAATATGGACATGGCTTTTTCCGATGACATGGCTGCGCGATAGGGCCGGTCGGCGGTCAGTGCGTCATAGATATCCGCGACTGTGATGATGCGGGATTCCATCGCGATGCTGCGTTCGTCGAGACCCAGCGGATATCCTTTTCCGTCAAGTCGTTCGTGATGCGAACCGGCGATCATCGCCATGCCGCTCATCACGCCGATCTGTCCCAGAATATTTGTCGTCAGGGCCGCATGGGCTCGCATGGTTTCCCATTCTTCGGAATCGAGCTTGCCGGGCTTTTCGAGAATCGCACTGCTGACGCCCAGCTTTCCAACATCATGCAGGATTGCGGCGCGGCGCAGCACCCGACGGGATTCCGGTCCCATTTCCAGTTTTTCGGCAATTTTGTCTGCGATCATCCCTACCCGGGCACTATGGCCAGCGGTGTCCGGGCTTTTGGCATCAATGACATGGCCGAAGGCAAAGCAGATATCGTCGAGATAATCCTCGTCCACATTGATATATTCTGCCGCCGGTTCGAGAGCCGACAATTGTTCGGGCAGATCGTCGAGCGCTAGTTCATCCCAGAAGCCACTGGCTTCGGACAATTTCTCGAACAGGGCGCACAGCTGCGGATCGAGCCAGCTGCCTGCACGATTGCGGACTTCTGCAAGCGCAGCATCCTTGCCCCTCGCCGTGTAAAAGACGTCGACCACCTGAGCCAGCAGAGCGATCCGGCCGCCCAGGTGAATATCGGAACCGGCAATAGCAAGCGGCAGCCCGCCGCCGTCCCAATGCTCGTCAAGATGGGCAATCGCCTGGGCGACATCTTCGGACAAGCGCAATCTCCGGGCGATATCCGCACCACGCGCACAGCGGGTCGCCATGATATCCGTCATGATCTCGCCGCCATTTTCGGCGATATTGCCGAGCGCCCGTTCACGCACATCGGCTTCCGCGTCGGCACCGACGACAACGGCAATATATTCGCCCAGATCTTCCGGTCTTGGACCGATCAGTTTGAAACCCTGTTTCAGCTTGCGGTCGTCGCCAACGAACATCTCGCTGACCCGGGCGGCGTTGCTGCTGCAACCGAGATCCTTCAGCAGAACGGCATAATAAACGTCGCGCAAGGCGTCGCCCTTCAAGCCCATCGCCATGGCTATTTGCGTTCCAATCCAGCAGGCCCGGATACTGTGGCCGGCGGGCTGGCCTTCGGTCAGGTCCAGCGCATAGGAAAAAGCGCCGAGGATTTCCGACAGTCGCAACTGTTCGGAACCATCAGTCCGGTTTAAAAACGCTTGTCTGGATTGGTACATTTAACGCAACTCCTAGTCTGTCGTGGCAGAATGCCGCCAGAGTCCTAGGTAACGGTTAATTTTTGCCAGATTACAGGATATATTTCATCCGTACTGCATAATGGGCGTCGGCAGTGCCAACGGTAAATTGCGCCGATTTGAATTTGGGCGGGCCCATGCCGATTTTCGGATTGCGCGAAAAGCCGAAGCCTTCGCGCGGCAGGAACAGCCGCAAGTCCATTTTTCCATTGGCGTTTTCGTCATGAACCAGGGCCACGGCATATGTGCCAGGCTTTACCCCGGCAATCTGGATAACATCGGCCTGGGTCGCGGAAACCTTCAATTTGCGGGCATATTTGTCCTTGGTGCAATCTGGAAAATATTCCGGATTTGCGCTCAGACAGACCAGCACATTGCCTTTTTCCGAACGGAGCCCGGTAATCGCCAGATCAATCGAGGCAGAGATGACCGGTGCAACCGCAGCCGGTGCTTCACTCGCCGACGCGCTTGCTCCCGCCAGCAGCACCGAAACCGCTCCCAGCATCGGCAAGCCCGATATCCGTGCCGCAGATCTTGTCCCAAAAGCGAAAATATAACCCATAATTACCTCGATATGCCTCATGATGTTTCTCATGATGGGTAGCGGTTATCAACCACTTGCCCAATCGCCCGCGCACCAGCCAGCGCGGAAACATTTCCCACCCCATATGGTTGGTTACGCCCATAACCGTCATGGTCAGCAATACCAAACCCAAAACGCCGACGTGAATCGGGATCGCGATCACCAGAGCGGGAATGACGACGGCCCCGCTGATCGCCTCGACCGGATGAAAGCTCATCGCCGCCCAGGCGGTCGGTGGCCGGCTTTCATGGTGGACAGCATGGGCGACCTTGAACCATTGCGGCCGGTGGAACAGCCGGTGGGTCCAGTAGAACCATGTGTCATGCAGAAAGAGGTAGAGAAAAAAAGACAGCGGCAGATACCATAAAGGATATGTGCTCGGGTCGGTGTAAATCCTGGTCCAGCCGGCATTTTGCCAGCCCCACGCGACGATTCCGGCAGGAACGCCGTAAATCGCGGCGGACAGCAGCGACCAGCGTATTTCGCGACCAATCTGCGGTTTCAGCTGTGCATAATGATCCGGCCGCACCCGATTGGTCAGCCAGGCAAAAAAACCGCTGCTCAGCAGATAGCGACCGCCGACGATAAGCGTCATTGCGATGGCTGAAATCAGGATAGCAAGGCCATAGTCCATGGCAGGGGAATATGGCGCGGATCACGCCGGAGCAAGCGGTAATAAACGAACGGCCTACATGCTTTCAGACAGGCTTTCCCCTGCCCGCACCATCGGCTAAGGCATATTGATGCCAAAGCCTGCGCGATCTTCGAACCCATATGATCTGGCTATTGCCGGCGGCGGGCTGGCGGGCGGACTGGTTGCGCTAGCGCTGGCAAAATTGCGGCCGGAACTGAATGTTGCACTGATCGAGGCGGAAAATCATTTTGGCGGCAATCATATCTGGTCCTTTTTCGCAAGCGATGTCGAGCCGGAGCATCGCTGGCTGGTCGATCCGCTGATCTCGCGCCAGTGGGACAATTATGATGTGCATTTTCCGAAATATAGCCGCCGTTTGGGCAACGGCTATTATTCGATTGAATCGGCCAATCTCGATCGGGAACTGCGGGAGCGGTTGCCTTCGGACTCATTGATTACCGGAAAGAGAGCCGACAAGGTTGAGGCCGGGCGGGTGCAACTGGCGGACGGCACCGTGATCAAGGCAAACGCGGTACTCGATGTCCGCGGCGGCGGCGATATTTCGGCGCTGGAAACCGGCTGGCAGAAATTTTGCGGGCAGATGCTGAGGCTGAAAAAACCGCACGGGCTTGAACGTCCGATCATCATGGACGCAACGGTCGAGCAGATTGACGGCTACCGCTTCATCTATTGCCTGCCGTTCAGTGATACCGAGATTTTTGTCGAAGACACTTATTATGCCGACACTCCGGACCTCGACAGCGCGACCTCGCATGACCGGATCGCCGAATATGCTGCCAGCCAGGGCTGGGAAATCGATGCGGTACTCAGCGCAGAACAAGGCCAGCTTCCGGTCATCTATGGCGGTGATTTCGAGGCTTTCTGGAAGGCCAACGGGGACCTTGATGCGCGGGCCGGGGCACGGGCGGCGCTGATCCAGCCGATTACCAGTTATTCGCTGCCGATGGCAGTGAAGACCGCGATGCTGATTGCGCAAATGCCCCAAATCACCCAGAGCTCTCTCGACAAGATGCTGCGCGATCTGGCGACGGAGCACTGGAAAAACGGAAAATTCTACCGCCTGCTATGCGCCTTTCTGTTTCTTGGCGCTGACCCCGATAAACGTTACAAGACACTGGAACATACCTATGCCAAGGACGAGCAATTGCTCGCCCGTTTCTATGCCGGAAAGTCGACCAAGATGGATCAGATCAGCCTGTTGACCGGCAAACCGCCCATTCCCGTTTACCGCGCAATCCCGCTTTTGCTAAAATATAGATGAGTTTGATTATTCGATGAGTGAAGTTGCAAAATCCCAGAGTGAATTGTTCAAAAAAGCCGCCGTCATCGGTTCCGGTTTCGGCGGCCTTGCGCTGGCCATCCGGCTGCAGTCCGCCGGTATCCAGACAACCATATTGGAAGGCCGCGACAAGCCGGGCGGGCGCGCTTATTATTGGGAAAAGGACGGCTTTATCTTTGATGGTGGCCCGACCGTCATCACCGACCCTGATTGCCTGTCGCAACTGTGGGAACTGACCGGCAATGATATGGCCAAGGATATCGAACTGATGCCGGTATCGCCTTTTTACCGGCTCAACTGGCCGGACGGCACCAACTTCGATTATGTCAACGATCCCGAGGAGCTTTACGCCAATATCGCCGCGATCGAACCCGATGATGTCGAGGGCTACAAGAAATTCCTCGAATATAGCGGTGGGCTGTATGAGGAAGGCTATGTCAAGCTCGGTACCAAGGCGTTCCTCGATTTCAAATCGATGATCAAGGCGGCCCCTGCCCTGATGAAATATGAAGCCTATCGTTCGGTTTACTCGAAGGTATCCGGCTTTGTGAAGAACGAGAAGCTGCGCGAATTCCTGTCCTTCCAGTCGCTGTTGGTCGGCGGCAATCCGATGAAGACCAGCGCGATTTACGGCCTGATCCACAAGCTGGAACGGCTCGGCGGCGTCTGGTTTGCCAAGGGCGGGACCAATATGCTGGTTACCGCAATGGTCAAGCATTTCGAACGGATCGGCGGGGTGATCCGGCTCGATGACGCGGTGACAAAAATCGATACGATCGGCGACCGCGCATCGGGCGTCACCTGCAAATCCGGCTGGAGCGAGCGCTTTGATGCGGTCGCCTCAAATGCGGACGTAATGCACAGCTATCGCGATCTTCTCGGCCATAAACATCGCAGTAGCAGCGTCACCGAAAAGCTGAAGAAGAAGAAATATTCGCCTTCGCTGTTCGTCGTTCATTTCGGCCTGAAGGGCAGCTGGCCGGGCATTCCGCACCATATGATCCTGTTCGGACCGCGCTACAAAGGCCTGCTCGACGATATTTATGATAATGGCGTGTTGCCGAGCGATTTCTCGCTCTATCTCCACCATCCGACGATCACCGACCCGGAAATGGCGCCGGAAGGGCATAGCACTTTCTATGTGCTGGCACCGGTGCCGCATCAGGGCAAGCTGCCGATCGACTGGGAAGAAATGGGGCCGATCTACGAGAAACGCATTCTCGATGAAATCGGCCATCGCCTGATCCCCGATATTCACGACCGGATTGTCACCAGCTTCCATTATACGCCGCAGGATTTCGGCACCGATCTCAACGCCCATCTCGGCAGCGCCTTCAGTCTGGAGCCGCTGCTCACCCAAAGCGCATGGTTCCGGGTGCACAATCGGGATGATGTGATCGACAATCTCTATTTTGTCGGAGCGGGCACCCATCCCGGCGCAGGCATTCCGGGTGTGGTGGGAAGTGCAAAAGCGACGGCAGAGTTGATGCTGGAGGATATGGCGTGAATAACCTGTCCGTTCGTCCTGAGCCTGTTGAAGGACCGTTTTCCCTCACCAGACGCATTGCGACCGGCTCGGTGCGAACGGCCTTCCATTCATCGCCATCATGAACCGCAAGAATCTCGTCCTCCACGCCAGAACCAGCATCGAACGCGGGTCAAAATCCTTCGCCCGTGCTTCCAAGCTTTTCTCCCGGCAAACACGCGAACGGGCGTGGCTGCTCTATTACTGGTGCCGGGCCTGTGATGATCTTGCCGATGGTCAGGATCATGGTCACGGCATGTCGCCCATAGCCAATCCCGGAAAAACCATAGCGGCCATGAGGATGATGACCGCGCGAGCGCATGGCGGCGAGCAAACCGGCAATCCGCCGTTCGACGCCTTTGGTGTGGTCGCGCAGGAATGCCATATTCCCAAATATTTCGCTGACGACATGATCGACGGCTTTGCTCTGGATGCGCGCGGCTGGCGACCGGAAACCGAGAATGACCTGTTTCAATATTGCTATCATGTTGCCGGTGCGGTCGGTTGCATGATGGCGGTGGTGATGGGCGTGTCGGCACGGGATCAGGAGGTGCTCGACCGGGCCTGTGATCTGGGTCTGGCGTTCCAGCTTGCCAATATCGCACGCGACGTGGCCGAGGATGCGGCAGCCGGCCGATGCTATTTGCCGGGAAACTGGCTCGTTGAAGCCGGTATTGATCCGGACCGGATCATGGACCCCGCGCATCGTGTTGCGCTGGTTGCGCTGGTCAATCGGCTATGCGATCTGGCGGGCGACTATGAAGCCTCGGCGCGCGTCGGCGCCTCCAGCCTGCCGTTCCGGTCCCGCTGGGCGGTGCTGGCGGCAGCCGGAATTTACGGCGATATTGCCCGGGCGATCAAGCAGAGCGCCGGCGCTTCTCTCGATCAGCGCATATATACCAGCAAGGGCAAGAAACTGGGCTGGATCGTGAAGGCCTTCGGCCAGGCACTGGTCAATTCGGCCCGGCGCGACCGTCACGGTTTGTGGACAAGAACCCGCGCGACCCGCCCGGCCTAGAGCTGGGACCTAGTGGCTGGCGCCATTTTCGGTGACATATTTGCCAATCCGCTGCACCGCCTCTTTGTATAGGTTTTTTGAGCAACATAATACGCCGAGCGCCTTGCCGTGGGTGCCGTTATAGACCAAAGTTTCGCCTAACGCATTGGTGACGCTGGCCCCTGCTTCGGCGGCTATGACATGGGCAGCGGCGATATCCCATTCATGGCCCCAGCGGGTCGAGGCAACCACATCGGCCCGGTTATCCGCAACCATCGCCATACGCAGCGCAATACTATTTGGCTTTGGCACCGCGGTAAGCTTCATCTCGGGCGGCAATTCTTCCGCCGGGATCCGGCAACCTTCATATTGCGAGCGCTGACTGGCGGCCAGCATTCGGCCATTCACTTCAGTGTGGCTGCCAGCCTTGCCAACCCAGGTCTCCTCCATCGCCGGTGCATCCAGCACCCCGAATATCGGCGCATCATTCTGGACGAGAGCTACGGACACGCACCAGCCGGTCTTGCCAGCGACATAATCCTTGGTGCCGTCAATCGGATCGACCACCCAGGTCAGTTCATCACCGGCACCGCTGTGATCGATATGGGTTTCCTCGGAAAGCCAGCCGGCGGACGGCACCAGCTTTTCCAGCTCGCTGCGCAAGAAACGGTCCACCGCAAGATCGGCATCGCTGACGATCTGCCCCGGAGATTTCTCCCAGATATTGGCTTCCTTCTTGCCGAGAGCCCAGTGGCGCATGGCAAGCGCCCCGCCTTCCCTGGCGATCGCGACAACCCGATCAAAATCTATATCAGCCACGCGTTTCTCCGTTAGCCCTGAGCTTGTCGAAGGGCGCTTATGGTCCGATAGATGTAGTGAGACAGGTTCACCACTAGCGGATTTGCTCAGCCGCCCGCCACCGTCATGCTGTCGGTGCGCAATGTCGGAACGTTGCCGGCATAGCGATATTCCAGATCATCGGCGGCAATCAGGCTCTTGAACATATCTTTCAGATTACCGGCAATGGTGATTTCGGAAATCGGTGGTCCGATCTCGCCATCGGTAATCAGGAAACCGCCAGCGCCACGGCTATAATCGCCAGTTACCGGATTGACGCCCATGCCGATCAGTTCGGTGATATAGACGCCATGCTTTATGTCTTTTATCAGATCCGCCTTGCTGACCGAACCATTGCCCATATGCAGGTTGGTGACGGACACGCCGGGTGCTCCGCCGACTCCCCGCGAGGCATGGCCGGTCGGCTGCAGGCCAAGCTGGCGCGCCGAGGCGCTTTCCATGATCCACTGGGTCAATCGGCCATTGTCGATCAATTTGGTTTTCGCGGTCGGCAATCCTTCGCCGTCAAACGCCTTGGACCGGAGACCTCGCTTGCGATGCGGGCAGTCGATGATCGACAGCGAGCTGTCGAACACCTGGCTATCGAGCGCATCCAGCAGGAAGCTGGTTTTGCGGGCAATGGCGCTGCCCGAAATAGCGCCGATAAAATGGCCAAGCAGGCTGTTGCCGACGCGGGGATCATATACGACCGGCATGGCGCCGGATTTGAAGCTGACCGGATTGAGCCTTGAAACGGCGCGCTCTCCGGCTTCCTTGCCAATCTCTTCGGCAGCATCCAGATCCTCCAGAAAACGTACGCTGTCATAGGCATAGTCGCGTTCCATGCCATCGCCTTCTCCGGCGATAACGCTTGCAGACAGGCTATAGCCGCTGGTCGAATAGGCTCCGGAAAAACCGTGGCTGGTGGCCAGGGCAACGATGCTCCGACCGGCGCTGGCACCGCCGCCTTCGCTATTGGTGACACCCTTGACCGCTCGCGCAGCATCTTCGGCCTTGAGCGCGAGTTCACGCAAAAATTCGGGATCGGGGTCCTGCCCGTCATCGCCTTCGATCGCGTGGGGCTCTGTTTTCAGCAGCAGCTGTTCTGGCGCGAGGCCGGCATATTGGTCTTCCGGAGCCTCTTTGGCCATGTCGAGCGCCCGTCCGACAAGATCGGACAAGGTCTGCGGGTCCATATCGGACGAGGACACGGTTGCCGAACGCTTGCCGACAAACACCCTGAGGCCGATTTCCTCGCCTTCGGACCGTTCGACATCTTCCAGATTGCCGAGGCGCATCTGCACCTGGGTCGCCGCATCGCATACATAGATGGCGTCGGCGGCATCGGCACCGGCTTTTTTGGCTTGGGAAATGAGGGCGTCGGCGCGGTCCTGCGCTTCGGAAGGTTTTAGCATAAGCTGGACATAGGTGCGGCACCCAGCAAGGTCAACGATCGGGTGCCAAATGGTGAAGAAAGCGTCGCTGGTTTATAGCTTTGCAGCGCCCGGTTTTGGGCGCCGGGTTAGACCATTGGCGCGAAGATTTTGATCAATGCGGCAAATAGCAGTGGCAGGCCGAGAGCCAATATCCACAATACCACCTGATCGGCGCGGAATTTTGCCGCAAGACTTTGTTCTGACAGACCGCTGTTGCCCATTTCCGACCAGCGCTTCTCAAAATTGCGACAAAAGGGAATGATTACGGCAACGAGCACAACCAGTCCGAAATAGGGAGCGATGGATATGCCTCTGGTTTCGATAAAGCCGAGCACGAAGAAAATCTGCATCATGGTGTAGACCAGCAAAGCGGCCGCACAATTGTTGCTCATTTTCTTGTCCCACCGGACGCTATGATGCTGCACGCCGTGACGCGCTTGATGCTTGCTTACCGTTTTACGAGACGCTGTAGCGACCATTTCCATTCCCCTCAGAATATCATCTCTGACCATCGCGGGTAATTTGCCTCCTCGCGATGCATCGACAACACTATACCTATTTTAAAGCAAAAGCCAAACAAACGGTTTTCCAGCATTTTATGTCGGAAATATGCGCTTTCGCTTGCCATAAATTGCAGTATACGACAGAATCAGTTTTTATTCGCAATCCAAATTCGGGGTTTTTCCATGACCATCTCGCTTTCCAGTTCACTGAAGCTTCCTTGCGGAACCACCCTGCCCAACCGGATCGCCAAGGCTGCCATGACCGAGGGCTTGGCCACGCCGGACGGCGTGCCGACAGCGGAACTGGACCGGCTATACGGACTGTGGTCCGACGGCGGCGCGGGGATGCTGCTCAGCGGCAATATCCAGATCGATCGCGACCATCTGGAGCGACCGGGCAATGTTGTCATCGACCGACCGGCCGATGACGCGATGATGGCGGCGCTGACAAGCTGGGCGCAGGCGGCGACGCGCAATGGCAATCATTTCTGGGCCCAGATCAGTCACGCCGGACGGCAGACGCAGAGCAATGTCAACAAGCATCCCAAGGCGCCATCGGCGGTCAAGCTGGGCCTGCCCGGCGGGCAATTTGGCGAGCCGGTCGCGCTGACGACAGAAGAGATTGAGGAACTGGTCGACCGCTTTGCACTGGCTGCAAAAACCTGTCAGCAGGCAGGCTTCACCGGCGCGCAAATCCATGCTGCTCACGGCTATCTGCTGAGCAGCTTCCTCAGCCCCCGGTCAAATCAGCGGACCGACGAATTTGGCGGCAGCCTGGAGAACCGGGCGCGCTTCCTGCTCGCGGTGGTGGCAAAAACGCGCGCCGCCGTCGGTCCCGATTTCGCGATTTCGGTCAAGCTGAACAGCGCCGATTTCCAGAAGGGCGGGTTCAATTTCGAGGACAGTCTGCAGGTTGTCCGTTGGCTGGAAGAAGCCAGCGTCGATCTGGTAGAAATCTCCGGCGGCACCTACGAACAGCCCGCCCTGATGGGCGCCGACGGGATCGAGGAGAAAGAGGAACAGAATGTCGCGCCATCGACCAAGGCACGAGAGGCCTATTTCGTCGATTTCGCAAAAGCGATGCAGGATGCGGTCAAGGTACCGCTGATGGTGACCGGCGGGTTCAGGACCCGGGCGGCGATGGAATCCGCGCTTTCCAGCGGCGCCGCCGATCTGATCGGTCTGGGGCGCCCGATGTGCGTGATGACCGATGCGCCAAAGCGTTTATTGGAAGATCTGGAAGCATTGCCACGGTACGAGGACGAGCTTCGGCTGATCCCCGACTGGCTGGGCTTTCTCATGCGGTTTCAGATGGTCAAGGCGGTCGCCAGTTTCGCGGTCATTTTCTGGTTCTACGAACAGCTCGAAAATCTGGGCAAATCCGGCAAAACCGATCCAAATCTTGGCGTTTTCAAGGCATTTCAGGCCGTAGAGAAACGAAATAAGCGCATTTTGGCAGCGCGCAGCCCCGACTGATCCGGACCGCGCGCCTGCCTGTTGGAAATTTCCGCCGTTCGTCAGGACCTAGATATTGGTGCTGGTCGGGATCTGGCTCGGTTGCAGATAGACATAGGGATGCATCCGCCGCTGGTTGCGCGCGATGATCCTGGACTCGACCGCTCGCAAACCGGCCTGGAAACGGGCCAGCGGACCTTCATCGTCGGTAATGACCGGGTCCTGGAACCATGACTTGTAGGGAAAGCGGTTGGTGCAATAATCGCCGAGCGGGCGGTAATAGACCGAACCCAACAATTCCAGCGAGGACAATTGCAGCAATCCCAGTGACATGGGCGGCATATATTCGATCCATTCTCCCTTGCTGTGGCCCGTTTGCCCGGTCGGCGCGGCGGTCCAGCCCGCTCCGGTCACGGCCGGTGCAAAGGTCATCAGCGTGCGTTGCGGGAAATTGACCGCAGCATGCTGGGCGCTGGCGGTGAATATGATCATCGTGCAGACGTCGATCAGCTGGGCGCGGGAGGTAATCGGCCTGAAGCCGACAATATGGCCTTCCGATGCGATTGACGAAACCCACAAGGCCAGTTCGCTGTCACCGGTCACGGCCTCGTCATCGGCGTAATAGATATTGATATATTGCGCGGCCCAGTCGTGGATCGCGTCCCAGACCAGTAACGCGTCATCGCGATAGGGATAGTCCGGCAGGCAGGACGGGTCGGCCACGTTCCGCTCGGCAAAATCGACCGGCGTCATTTTCTTGTAGAAGTCAAAGGACAGACGCGCCTGGACGGCGGCCAACTGGCTGGATTCGATCGTGCCGCCAAAAAAGTCATCGATCGGACCGCCCTTGTTGATCAGGGTTTCCACCGCCAGATTGTTGATGAACAACGTGCCTTCAAAATGCGGCACCAGCAATGACCATAGCGGATGCACCTCGGCGAGATTGCGACGGGTTGCCACGGCAATCGCCTCGCTGACCAGATGCGTGCCGGCAAGATGGACGAACAGTTCGTGATAATTGCAGTCGGCGACCTGCACGACAAATTTTGCCATTTCCCAGCCCCATTTTTCCGACGAGGCGTCCGAAGGCGTCATTACCGGATATTGGCTGCTGTCCTGACCGCACTGGATCGCGACCGTCTTCAGCGAAGAGCCTCCCGGCGAGACGGCAAAAAGCGCCATCGGGCGATAGACATATTTCGCATGACCTTTCCAGACACCCGCAACAAGCACCTCCAGGTCCGTGTAATCACACAGGAAAACCCGACCTTCGGCAAGCGCCTTTGCCAGACTGTCCCCGCCCATGACAGAGGCATATTGCGCGGCCGTCACCGGAAAATTATCCGGTATCTGGTCGATGCCTTGCAGCAGCATCGGATTGGGTCCGGCCACCCGCAACCGGGCGAACTGGTCATCATCCTGAAATGTATAGGCGATGCCGGGAACCGGGAGCGTCTGGTAAAGGTCGCGATAGGCTTCGATCGATCGGGTATGGGCGGCCTCTTCGGCCTTCAACACATCGATGATCACGGTGAGAATGTCGCGCAATGCGCTGTCATGCGATTGCATCTCGTCGATATCTGCGCCCTGAACGGCCTCCTCGATGCTGCTTTCGAGACCGGGACCGGCATTGGCCACCCGGTGCTTCTCGCGCAAGGTCTCCACTTTGGCCGTGACCTGGCTGAAATCTTCCAGCGCGTCGCTGACGATTGTCTTCGCCGCTTCGTCGAGACCGGAAAATATCGGCTTCAGCAGCACCGCCTTGACGTTTTCCAATATCGCGATGCCGACTTCGAGCACCTTGAACCACCATTCGATAGACGGCTGGTCATCGGGCGGCACATGCGTGGCCAGAGGGACGCCGGGCAAGCTGGCGATATCGGTTGTCCATTGATAGACGGTAGAGGTGGCGTTGATCTGTTCCCGTCGCTGAGCGCGCTGTTCCGGCGTGTCATTCTGTGGCAGGCTGGGGTTGCTTGCGCCGCGCTTTACCACCCCTCCCGTAACTGTGTGATTAGCAATGATCGAGCTGGCGTTTTCAAAGGACATGATGACCTCCCCCGTTGGTTTTCAGACCGGATCATGTTAAATTTTCTTGGTTAATTTGACGTAAACGCAGGTAAAGAAAACACGCTGCAAGCCCCTAGTGAGCTGATATATGGGGCACAAGAGCAACCTTAACGCGACGTTTACATTTTGCCGTTAGCAACGCTGCATGCAGTCCTTCATTCGACAGTCTATACAACGCCTTATACCGCCGATCCCGGAAGCAGTCCGGGACGAATTCGCGATATTGAGCGCTACCCGGCTGCAAAGCCAGTCCCGGGCCCTTTTTCTGGCGATGTTCCTGACCCTTCCCTTCGTGCTCTACGCCTCGAGCGTCGGGGCAGAACCCTGGATCCGCTATGGAATGCCGCTCGCCATGGGCAGCTTTTGCCTGATCGGTTTCATTTCGCTGATCAAGGACCGCAATGCTTCGGCCAGCCCCGATCTCGCACGCCAGTTTATTGGCGAGGCAACGTTCTTTTCCGCAACTATATGCGTTCTCGTCAGCATCTGGTGTGTGCTCAGCTACGTCAATGCGCCAGATGATATGAAGCTTTTCTATCCTTTCACCCTCGCCATGGGTTCGCTGACCACCATTTATACGCTGGCGACGATACGGCTGGCGGCGATCCTCAATATAATCATCGGGATCGTGCCAATCACGATCATCCTGCTGCTTTCGGGCGATCCTCTGGCCTGGTCTGCTGCGGCCAGCCTGATCATGGTAACGACATTCCTGTACCGCCTGATCACGCAGCAGAATGACCAGTTCATTCACATGCTGATCCTGCAACATGATATGAGCGAATTGGCGCATACCGATCCGCTGACCGGCCTGTTCAATCGCCGGATCCTGGCTGAAAATCTCGCCCGCCAGATTGAGGAAGAAGATCACGAACGCACATTCACCGTCGCCCTGCTTGATCTCGACGCGTTCAAGCCGGTCAACGACCGGTTCGGCCATGCGGTCGGTGATCAATTGCTGGTCGAAGTAGCAAGACGGCTTCGCGAAGCCTGCGGCAAAAACGGCATTGTCGCGCGAATGGGCGGCGATGAGTTTGCCATTTTGCTGTCGCCGGACTCGACTATCTCCGACGCCGCCTGCGCGGACCATCTGCTGGCCGCTCTGGTCCCGCCCTGCGTTGTTCAGGAACATATCATCCGGGTCAGAGCCAGCATCGGCATCGCCACATGGCCGATGGACGGAGCGACCGCCAACAGCCTGCTCGAGGCCGCAGACAAACAATTATATGCGGTGAAAAACTATACCGCCAAATCGCAGGTTTTCGTTTCGAAAAAAGCCGGAAAACTCCGCACTACAACAGGATAATTGCCGCTTGAGACGGCGGTTCTAGTCCAGTTCCTCAGCCCGCAGAGCCTTGCGATCCAGCTTGCCGATCATGGTCTTGGGCAGGCTGTCGCGGATCACGACATCCACCACCCGTTCATGCTTGCCCAGTTGCGGGTTAAGCCAGTCCTTCAATTCTTCGCCGGTGACGGTCATGTCCGGTTCCAGCGCGACATAAGCCTTGGGGCTTTCGCCGCGATAGGCATCGGGCACGCCGAGCACCAGGGCTTCCTTGACCGCTTCATGCTTGTAGAGAACCTCCTCGACCTGACTCGGAAAGACCTTGAAGCCACCGACCGAAATCATGTCCTTCAGCCGGTCGACAATCTTGATAAAGCCGTCTTCGTCAATCGTCGCGACATCGCCGGTGCGCAGGAAGCCGTCGATGAACACCTCTTCATCCTCCTCGGGCAAATTCCAGTAGCCCTGCATCACCTGCGGCCCGGAGAATATCAGTTCCCCCGGTTCGCCCTCGGGAGCTGGCTTTGCCGGATCAGCCTTGTCGACCAGCTTGACCAATGTGCCGGGAACCGGCTGGCCGATGGTGCCGGTCTTGTCGTGCCCCGCATAGGGATTGGCGCTGACCACGCCGCAGCTTTCGGTCAGGCCATAGCCTTCGATCAGCTTGGCGCCGGTCTTTGCCTCGAACTTCTGCTTCAATTCCAGCGGCAGCGGCGCTCCACCCGAAACACAGACTTTGAGCGACGAGAAATCGGCCTTGTCGATATCGGGATGGTCGAGCAAGGCCTGATACATGGTCGGCACACCGGGCATTGCGGTGATCTTGGTCCGGCTGATTGCCTTCAATGTCTGCTTCGCGTCAAAGCGCGGCAGCATGACAATTTCCCCGCCGCGTTCGACCGTGCGGTTGAGCACGGCGCTGTTGGCGAAGACGTGGAAGAAGGGCAGCACGCCCATCAGCCGGTCGGCGTCGTCGAGATAAGGATCAATCGCGTTGATCTGCCGCGCGTTGGCGGTCAGATTCTGGTGGCTGCACATCGCGCCCTTCGGCGTTCCGGTGGTACCGCCGGTATATTGCAGCAGCGCAATATCCTTGTCCGGACGGATATTCGGCGCTTTGTAGAGGCCGTCATTGTCGATCAATTCGGAAAAAGGCGTGATCCGGACATCATCCGGTTGTGGACTATTCTCCTTGCGCCGGAACAGCGAGTAGAACAGCGCCTTGCCCGCTGGCAACGCACCGGCAATGCTGCCGACCACCAGCCGCTCGAGACTGGACTGTTCAAGCACCTGATAGGCGGTCGGGAACAGCGCGGTCGCAGAAAGCGTGAACAGGATTTTTGTCCCGCTATCCTCGACCTGATGGCTGAGTTCCTCCACAGTATAGAGCGGCGAGAAATTGACGACCGTCGCGCCGATTGCCATCGCGCCATAATAAGCGCTGACATAATGCGGCACGTTGGGCAGGTACAGGCCGATCCGGTCGCCCTTGCCAACGCCCATATCCTGAAGCCCCTTGGCGACGCGGACCACACCGGCAGCAACTTCGCTATAGCTGTATTTTCGTCCCATGAAATCGAGCAGGTTCGCGTCCCCGCGCCGGCCAGCCGAGCGGAAGAACATTCCGGGCATAGACAGGGGCGGGTAGAATTGATCCCAGGGCGTGGGATGATTATAATGCGATTTCCAGATCGGTGTCTGGTCAGGATGGGTTTCAGTCATTGACATTTATGTAAGTCAACCGGCGCGAACAGACAATGAAAATTGCGCGATAATGGGTTCCCTTTCCTTTTACCGAGCGTGTAGGGCAAAGCCGCATGGCCGATTCCAATCCCACCCCCGCAGCCAAATCATCGCTGGTCTTTGTTTTTCTCGTCGTACTGATCGACATGCTCGGCTTTGGCATCATCATGCCGGTTCTGCCGAAACTGATCACCGGCATCACCGGCGACACGCTTTCAGGAGCGGCGGTCTATGCCGGCTGGCTCGCTTTTGCCTATGCCGCGATGCAATTTGTCTTCGGCCCGGTCATCGGTAATCTGTCTGATCGCTATGGCCGGCGACCGGTACTGCTCGGCGCGCTCGGCGGCTATGCCATCGCCTATATGCTGATGGGATTTTCCTCTTCGATATTATGGCTGTTTGCCGCGCGGATCATCGCCGGGGTCATGGGCGCCAGTTTCAGCACCGCTTATGCCTATATCGCCGATATTTCCCCTCCGGAAAAACGGGCACAGAATTTCGGCCTGATTGGCGCAGCCTTTGGACTGGGGTTCATCATCGGTCCGGCTGTTGGCGGCATATTGGGCGAATATGGCACCCGCCTGCCCTTTTTTGCGGCGGCCGCGCTCGCTGCGCTCAATCTGGCCTTCGGCTTTTTCATGCTCAAGGAAAGCCATCCTCCGGAAAAACGGCGTCCCTTCGACATTGCCCGCGCCAATGCCGTTGTCGCGCTCAGGGGGCTGCACGGCCAGAACAAGATCGTATTCTGGTATGCCACCGCGCTGACGGTCTGGATGACCGCCCATGTCGTCTATCCGATCATCTTCGCCTTTTACGCGATGGAAGCCTTTGGCTGGAGCGAATGGACGGTGGGTATGGCGCTCGCTTGCGTCGGTATCGGCGCCGCCATCGTGCAGGGCCTTTTGATCCGGGTGCTGATCCCGCGCATCGGCGAGCGTAATGCGGTGATCATCGCCGCACTGTCCATGGCGATCAGTTCGGTCTTCTATGTCGTCGCCGGCCCCGATCAGGGGTGGCTGATCTTCCTCGCCATTCCGGTCGGCTCGCTTCAGGGATTGTTCCAGCCCTCGATCAATGGCCTGATGAGCAACGCGGTATCCGATGAAACGCAGGGCGAGCTGCAGGGTGCCGTGGCCAGCCTGCAAAGCATGGCCTCGGTCATCGGCCCGCCGCTATTTGCCGCCGTTTTCGCGGCTTTCACAGTGGCGGGCAGCATCTACTATCTGCCCGGCGCGCCGTTCGGGCTGGCCGGGATTGTCTCGCTGGTGGCGCTTGCGATATTCCTGCGCGGCTACGCGCTGCACTGCACCAGCGACGAGGTTGAACCGCCGGTGGACGCCAAGACGACCGCCCATTGACCCGGACTAGCGCTTAGCAGATTGACCGATCGCGAAGATCAGGCCGCGCTATACCAGGCGGTGCCGTCTTTCATTTCGAGATGGGCGCGGCCGGTATATTGCAGATGGCGGAGCGTCGCCATCGCCTCGCCGCTGGCCATGCCGATGACGTCCGGCGTGATCGGACGGCGGAACAGATAGGGGAAGCTGTCGACCACTCGCTTGGGACTTTCGCGCAGGCCCTGCTCGAGATCGTCGAGCGCTTCATTATGCCGCTCGGCCAGTGCGTCGAGCCGCTGGTGCGCGCCGAGAAACGGACGGCCATGGGCGGGCAGGACGAGCAGGTCATTATCCAGTTCGGCGCGAAAATGCGCGATACTGGCGAGCCACTCGCCGAGCGGATCGCTGGTCGGTTCGCTGAGCATGGTCGAGATATTGGAGGTGATCCGCGGCAATATCTGGTCGCCGGAGATCATCACCTTGGCGCTGTCGTCGATCAGGCAAGCATGTTCGGGTGTATGGCCATTGCCGATCATCACCCGCCATTCATGGTCGCCGGTGCGCAGCCTTGTGCCCTCTTCCATGCGGATATGGCCGATCGGCAGATCGGAAACGGCGCGGGCGAAACGGCCCCAGCCCTTTTTCGCGAAATCGTCGATCAGATTCTGTTCCCAGCCACAGAATTGCCATTCGTCCAGCGCCTCTTGCGGCACGCCGTCGCGCTTGTCGGCGAGCAACATGCGGGTGAGCAGCCACTCTGTCCGGTTCATGTGCAAGGGGGCCTTGAACCGGTTGGCCAGCCATCCGGCACAGCCGACATGGTCGGGATGATAATGGGTGACAATGATCTTGGTCGCGCTCTGCCCGTGCAGCGCACCTTCGTCGAACAGATGCTTCCAGGCGTCGATCACCTGCGGCATGAACAGGCCGGTATCGGCTATCGCAAATCCCTCGCTGCCGTCTTCGTGCCGGTCCGCCAATATCCAGTTGTTGATATGGCCGAGCGGGCCGGGCACCGGCGTCCGGGTCCAGCCGATGCCGGGCATCAGTTCAAAATATTCGCCGAATTTCGGTTCATAATCGCCGAGCGGATAGGTCAGGCCGTCCGATTCAATCGGATCAAAGCCATGATCGGCAAGCATGGCATCATAAGCGGGAGGTTTTCTGGGAGCATCCATGCATCGGTCATAGACCCATGGCAAGCAGATGCGCAAGGCAGTTTAACCGGATAGTTAAACCCGGTTTTTGATAGGGCTGGAGTCACCCGGTCTCGCTGCCTAAACGGAAAAAGCCAGCGCTCTCGCGCTGGCAATCACCATATTCCGCTAGATTGTCAGTTCAGACAAAAAGCCTGTCGCCTAGCGATCCTTGAAGAGCGTTTCTGCTGTATGCTCGACCGGTGCCGCTTCTTCGTCGCTTTCACCCGACAAGGCCGCTTCTGCATCGCGAACCGCTTGTGCGCGTTCTTCGTGCAGTTCGGCAATCAGCGCTTCCTTGTCGCCGCCGAGCTTGGTGTCATCCGCCATTTCCGGCTCGATACCGGCCTTTTTGGCGGCCTTGGCGACCACGGTATCAAGCTCGCGCTGCGAACAGAGGCCGAGGGTCACGGGATCTTTGGGAGCGATATTGGCGATATTCCAGTGCTCGCGATCACGGATCGCACTGATCGTGGTCCGGGTGGTACCGATCAGCTTGCCAACCTGTGCATCGGAAATCTCCGGGTGGTTGCGCAGCAGCCAGGCGATGCCATCGGGCTTGTCCTGACGCTTGGAAACCGGCGTGTAGCGGGGCCCCTTGGTCCGGCGTATCTGGTCCGGTCCCTTCTGGATGACCATCCGGTAATTCGGATCTTTCTCGGCTTTCTCGATTTCTTCATGGGTCAGCTCATGCGCCTGTATCGGATCGCGTCCGGTATATTTGGAGCTGGCGAGATCATCGGCCATCGCGTTGACTTCGAGAATATGGATGCCGCAAAATTCGGCAATCTGGTCAAAGCTGAGCGCCGTATTGTCCACCAGCCAGCTGGCGGTTGCGTGCTGCATGAGAGGGGTTGCTTGTTCGGCCATGATGGCATCCTTCTGATAACTGGCGTTTTTACGCCAGCGACGATATAAAAATAAAGGGCCGCCCCCTTGCGGAGACGGCCTGTTGGAAGCTTATGTAGGTTATCTGGAGAGAGTCGGCAAGATATTTGGCTAAACCCGCGCAAATATTGCCTTTGCGAGTATCCGGCGCGACATATGACAATCCACACGCCGGTCCTGAGAAACCAGACCGTTCAAAAACTGGCTGGCGCTCGCATCCCAGCTATATTGCTCGCCAAGGGCGATGCAATCGGCTGGGTCTAAAGTGAGCGCACGCCGTATCGCGACGTTCAGGTCATCGTCCATGGCACCGCTTTCCGCCGTCAAAATGTCGACCGGACCAGTCACCGGGAAGGCCGCCACCGGCGTGCCACAGGCAAGAGCCTCGATGATCACCAGGCCGAACGTATCGGTCTTGCTGGGGAAGACAAAGACATCCGCTCCGGCATAATAGCCGGCCAGTTCCTGCCCCGTTTTTCTGCCGGCGAAATGGACCTCTGGATGACGGGCTTTCAGACCCTCCAGCGCCGGTCCATCACCGACCACGACTTTCGAACCCGGCTGGTCGCTGTCGAGAAAGGCCGCAATATTTTTCTCGATCGCCACCCGCCCGACATAGAGCTGGATCGGCCGGGCGAGATGTCCATATTCCGGTGGCGGCGGCGCATCGGCGCGGAAATTCTGCAAATCGACGCCGCGGCTCCAGTGATGGATATGGGACAGCCCTTCACCCTGTAATTGGCTGCGGACACTGTCTGTCGAGACCATGATCGCTTCCGATCGCCGGTGAAACCAGTGGATATAGGGCCAGAACAGGCGCGGCGGCAATTTCGTTCTCTTGGCGAGATATTCCGGGAACTGCGTGTGATAAGCTGTTGTAAACGGGTATCCTTTTCTGCGACACCAGCGGCGCGCCTGGATGCACAGCGGGCCTTCGGTCGCGAGATGTACCGCGTCCGCGCCAAAGGCCGCTATTTGCCGGCCAATGGTCTCGGCCCGGGCGAAGGCCAGACGAATTTCCGGATAGCTCGGCGCCGGGATCGAGCGATATTGGTCGGGCGAAATCACCATTATTTCATGGCCCCTTTCGCGCAACAGCCCAATCACCGTATCCAGGGTCCGTACCACGCCGTTGACTTGCGGATGCCAGGCATCCGTTACCAGCGCGACCTTCACGCCGCCTGGTCCATGCCGCCGCCGTCAACCGACGTCAGGCGGGCCGGCTGCTCCTCGCGCTCCTTGCGCGCCTTGATTTCGTCAGCCCAGTGCAAAATCTGCATATTGCCGTCGTCGCATTCGACCAGAGCGGTACAGCCCTCGACCCAGTCGCCATCATTATAATATTCGATGCCCTTGATCACCCGATGTTCGGCGGTATGGATATGACCGCAGACAACGCCGTCGACGCCACGACTTTCCGCCGCCTTGGCCACGGTTTCCTCATAGCGACCGATAAATTCGACCGCATTCTTGACCTTGTGCTTGGCCATTTTCGACAGCGACCAATAAGGCAGGTCCAGCCAGGTGCGGACCTTGTTGACCAGCCAGTTGACCCGCATCAATGTCACATAGGCCGCGTCGCCGATCACGGCGAGCCAGCGATGGGCGAGCATCACCGTGTCAAACTCATCGCCGTGCAACACCAGCAAGCGGCGACCATCGGCGGTTTCGTGGATCGCCGACCGCCGGATCTCTACACCGCCAAAGCTCAAACCGGTGAACTGGCGGAACATTTCGTCATGATTGCCGGGAATATAGACGATGCGGGTCCCGCGCCGCGCCCGTTTCAATATCCGCCAGATGATATCATTATGACCGTCCGGCCAGAAAAACTTCTTCTTCAACCGCCAGCCGTCGATGATATCACCGACCAGATAGAGCGTATCGCTGTCGACATGATCGAGAAAGTCGATCAGCAAGTCGGCGTTGCAGCCGCGCGTGCCGAGATGGATGTCCGAAATCCAGATGGTCCTGTATCGGGTGCGGTCGCGCGCATGCACCTGCGGCTTCCGCTTGAGCCGCGCTTCATAGCGATCAACGTCGAGCAGCGGAATATCGGCTTTGGTGAAAGGGGGAAAATGCTTGGCCATAAAAACTCCCATGGAGACTATCCCATGGGCCCGGCCCTAGCAGCCGATTGTTACAGCAAAGTCCTGCTTTTATGAAGCTTTGGTGACGAGGGTCCTAGCTTTTCAGGAATAAACGCAGCTGTGTTTGCAGATGCGGAACGGCTTGATCGCTGGCCAGAAATTCGGTGACCGGCATGGTTGTCCAGCCCTCCCCCTCGTCACCGAATGTAATATCATCGAGCATGTCGGGTGAAAGACGGCAGACAAAGAACAGCGCCACATGACCGGACCCGCGCCAGTTCGGGTAGGATTGCACAGATTCAAAACGATCAATCGCGATGCTTATGCCGAATTCTTCAAATGTTTCACGGGCGACGCATTCCGCGCCGCTCTCGCCATTTTCACGCCCGCCACCCGGTAAATCGAGCATGTCGGGAAAGGGAATGTCCGGCTTGTTGTCGCGGCGATAGACCAGGATATGATCATCAATGAAGCAGGCTACTTTTGCGCCGTGAAAGTCTATTTCACCGCTCATGAAGCTATTCGACGATCAGCACGATCTTGCCGATATGATCGCCAGCTTCCATGTGAGCATGCGCCTTGGCGGCATCGGCGAGCGGAAAGCTTTCGTCCATCACCGGCTTCAATTTGCCCGCTTCCACATCCGGCCAGACATAGCGATATATTTCATCTGCCATAAGCGCCTTGCGCTCTGCCGACTGTGGCCGCAGCGTCGAACCGGTGAGAGTCAGCCGTTTCATCATGACATGGGCCATGTTGATCGTCGCTTGCAGTCCGCCCTGCACCGCTATGGTCACATGACGGCCATCTTCTTTCAGACATTGCAGATTGCGCGCGACATAGTCGCCGGCCACCATGTCGAGCACGATTTCGACACCTTTTCCGTCGGTGATCTTTTTGATCTCCTCGACAAAGTCCTGAGTCTTGTAATTGATCGCATGATCGGCGCCGATCTGCTTGGCGGCAGTACATTTCTGATCGCTGCCGCAGGTGACGATGACATTGAGGCCGAACAGCTTGCCGAGCATGATCGACATGGTGCCGATACCGCTGGTGCCGCCATGGACCAGCACCGTTTCGTCTTCGCGGGCAAAACCGCGGTTGAACAAATTGCCCCAAACCGTGAATAATGTCTCGGGTAGCGCAGCCGCTTCGACCATGGTGAGGCTTTCCGGCACTTCCAGACATTGTCCGACCGGCGCGACACAATATTCGGCATAGCCGCCGCCATTGGTCAGCGCACAAATCCTGCGGCCGATCCATTCCATCCCGACGTCCTCGCCCAGTCCCACGACAGTGCCCGAGACTTCCAGACCCGGCAGCGGCGAGGCCCCCGGCGGAACAGGATAGAAACCCATGCGCTGGATGACATCCGGCCGGTTGACCCCGGCAGCCGCCACCCGGATCAGCACTTCACCATTCCCCGGTTGCGGAACCTCCACCGTTACCGATTTCAAGACTTCCGGTCCGCCAGGTTCGCTAATCGCGATAGCGGTCATTTCTTTTTGCAGCAGTTCAGATACAGGCATTGATTGTCCCCCGGGAAATTTGCGACCCCCCTTGTTTGCGGCCCTTATTGACAGCAAAGCGCGGGCGGTCAACATTAGGCTGCAGGAGGTATGTCGATTCATGGATGATGACGATAATTTACCGCGCAACGCCAATGATCCCGTGGCCTTGATGGTCAAACAGGATCTCGACCCGTTGTCGGTGGACGAGCTGGAAAAACGGATTTCCCTGTTGAAATCGGAAATAAGCCGCTGCGAAGCCAAGAAAAATTTTGCCGTGTCGCATCGGGCGAGCGCAGATAATCTGTTCAAAAAGTGATAAAGGCTGGCTTTCGTTAAAGCATTTGTTAACCTTGTTTAATAATAGTCTGGTTCAGACGTTCCATTTTGGACCGTATAGGAGAAGAGAGACGAGAAACTGGCAGCCTTGGCCGGATGTTTGCAGATCAGAAGCGCGGCGCCCTTGACGTTTAAGGCGCGGGTCACGATCTAGAGTGCAAGCAATTGGTTAAAGGCCGAAACCGGATAAACGAAATCGGTTTCGGCAAGCGGGGCGTTAAAACCGTCCCAAATTTGGAGTAAAGTAAATGCCATCATTCGCGGAATCGCTCGAAAAAACCCTGCATCAGGCGCTGAAAAATGCTGCTGACCGCAACCATGAATATGCGACGTTGGAGCATCTTCTTCTTGCATTGGTTGACGATGGCGACGCTTCTCAAGTGATGAACGCCTGCGGTGTCGATCTCGGTGAACTGGAAGACGCCGTCATTCTCTATCTCGACAGCGAACTGGATTCGCTCAAGGTCGAGAAGGCCATCGACCCCTCCCCCACGTCCGGATTCCAGCGCGTCGTCCAGCGCGCGATCCTGCATGTCCAGTCTTCCGGCAAGGATGAAGTCACCGGCGCCAACGTGCTGGTCGCGCTATTTTCCGAGCGGGAAAGCTATGCCGTCTATTTCCTGCAGCAGCAGGACATGAGCCGTCTCGATGCGGTCAGCTTCATCAGCCACGGTGTCGGCAAAGGCGGCCAGGCACCCGAGCCGGCCGAATTGTCCGGCATGGACGGTGAAGAGGACAAGAAAGAGAAGAACAAGAAAGAAACGGCGCTCGACCAGTTTACCGTCAACCTGAACCTGAAAGCTGCGGATGGTCGCATCGATCCGTTGATCGGACGGCAGGCGGAAGTTGACCGGACAGTCCAGATATTGTGCCGGCGTTCGAAGAACAACCCGCTTTATGTCGGCGAACCCGGCGTTGGTAAAACGGCGATTGCCGAAGGTCTGGCGTTGCGGATCGTACAAGGCAATGTACCGGAAGTGTTGCTTCCGGCGGTCATTTACTCGCTCGACATGGGCGCGCTGCTTGCCGGAACCCGCTATCGCGGTGATTTCGAGGAACGGCTGAAACAGGTCGTTTCCGAACTTGAGAAAATGCCCGACGCGATCCTGTTCATTGATGAAATCCACACAGTTATCGGCGCTGGCGCGACCAGCGGCGGCGCGATGGATGCGTCTAACCTGCTGAAGCCGGCGCTTTCCGGCGGCGTCATTCGCTGCATCGGATCAACCACTTACAAGGAATTCCGCAACCATTTCGAGAAGGACCGCGCGTTGCTGCGGCGCTTCCAGAAAATCGACATCAACGAGCCGTCGGTCGAGGATACGATCAAGATTCTTGCCGGCCTGCGCGGTGCGTTCGAAGACCATCACAAGGTTCGCTATTCGCCCGATGCGCTGAAATCGGCGGTGGAATTGTCGACCCGCTATATCAACGACCGCAAGCTGCCGGACAAGGCGATAGACGTGATCGACGAAGTCGGTGCGATGCAGATGCTGTTGCCGCCTTCGCGCCGCAAGAAGATGATCACGACCAAGGATATCGAAGCCGTGATCGCGACAATGGCGCGGATCCCGCCCAAATCCGTGTCCAAGGACGACAAGAAAACGCTCGAGAATCTGGAGAAAGATCTCAAGCGCGTGGTCTTCGGCCAGGACGAGGCGATCAAGAAGCTTTCCAGCGCGATCAAATTGTCCCGTGCCGGACTGCGCGAACCGGAGAAGCCGATCGGCAATTATCTGTTCAGCGGCCCGACCGGCGTCGGCAAGACCGAAGTCGCCAAGCAACTGGCATCGATCATGGGCATTCCGCTCAAGCGTTTCGACATGTCCGAATATATGGAGCGCCACAGCGTTTCCCGCCTGATTGGCGCGCCTCCGGGCTATGTCGGCTATGATCAGGGCGGTCTGCTGACCGATGCCATTGATCAGAACCCGCATTGCGTGCTGCTGCTCGACGAAATCGAGAAGGCCCATCCCGACCTGTTCAACATATTGCTGCAGGTGATGGACAACGGCAAGCTGACCGATCATCACGGCAAGACAGTCGACTTCCGGAATGTGGTGCTGATCATGACAACCAATGCCGGCGCGTCCGACATGGCGAGAGAAGGCATCGGCTTTGGCAATATGTCCAAGGAAGATGCGGGCGACGAAGCGGTGAAGAAAATGTTCACCCCGGAATTCCGCAACCGTCTGGATGCGATCGTTCCCTTTGCCTATCTGCCGACCGAAGTGGTGGCCCGGGTGGTAGAGAAATTCATTCTCGAACTCGAGCTGCAGCTGGCCGACCAGAATGTCCATATCACGCTCGACGAGGATGCGCAGGCATGGCTCACCGAGCGCGGCTATGACAAGCTTTACGGTGCCCGTCCGATGGGCCGCCTGATCCAGGAGAAGATCAAGCAGCCGCTCGCCGAGGAACTGTTGTTCGGCAAGCTCAAGAACGGCGGCGAGGTCAAGGTCCATCTGAAGGACAACAATCTGACCTTCGAAGTTACGGCGGCCGCGCCGAAGGCGAAGAAAAAGAAAGCTCCGGCGAAGAAAAAGGCCGACAGCGAGACGAAATAATTCGCTTTCAGAAACGGGTCGCAAGGCCTGCAGACAGAAAAAACGGCGTGGCTGATCCCACGCCGTTTTTTTATGTTCTGGCGCAGATCATTGGGCGGACGCCGGGTCATCGGAGAAATGGCCCCAATACCAGCCTGCATATTTATAGCGGAATTGCGCCGTTTTTGCATCATCATCGGCGGCAGCGATTTGCCCCAGTTTGCGATGGGCGCGCGCCCTGAGATGATAGACATAGCCCTGACGATCACTGACCTTGATCGATTTGCCAAGATCATCAATCGCCAGTTGATATTCACCGCGCTGATAATAGACCAAGGCGCGGATGAAATGATAATAAGCGCTGCGTTTGGCCAATTCGATCATGTTGGTGCAATCTGCCAGCGCCAGATCAAGCTCCGTTTTTTCCATTGCCCGCAACAGGCACCGGTCCGAGAGATAGCTTGCGTTATCGGGTTCCTCCTCGACCAGATCGTTTATGATTTGCAGGGCCTGATCAAATTTCCCTTCGGCCTGCAAAATCTCGATATGGATGGAATCGACGCTGGTCTCGGTCAGGCCCGCATTTTTCGCCCGCTCCAGCACCGCATGCGCTTGTGCATATTCGCCCAGTCGCACATGCAGTCTGATCAGATCGAGCAAGGCGTCAAAATAGGCTGGCTTGATCTCGATCGCTTGGGAATAAGCGGCGATGGCAGCTGCCGGATCCGAGCCGAGTTGCAGATCGCCCAGCCACTTGTAATTTTCCGCATCGGAATTGATCGCCAGGGCGCTTTGCACATCGGCGATCGCATTTTCATATTCACCCAGAGTCTGGTAGAAATAGGCCCGATTGACGAAGGCGGAATCATCGTCATCGCTAGCATTTGCAACATGTCTGTCGAACGCCTCGCGATGGCCAGCCGCCTGAGCCGACAGCTTGAAATTTTCCACTTCCCGCCATGGCAATACTCTGTCTTCCGGCAGGATGATTTTTACATTCTCCCTGTTGAGACGCGAGAGCTTGCGCCGTTCGGTTTCAAATTCCTCGGCCGGCAATTCCCACCGGCCCGTGTAATATTCTTCCTTTGAAACAATCTGACTACCGTTTTTAAGGGCAGAGCGGCTGAACTGGAATCCGCCGATTTCCGAGCTGTCTTCCGCCAGACCATCGAGGGACGCTTCCGAGTATCTTTCGGGCAGATTATAGTTGGCCTGATAACTGAAATATCTCGGATAGCTCAGATTGACCGGCAATCCGCGCAATTCCTCGTCATCACGGGTTTTCTGAACTTTGAAATTGTCGGACACACTCCACAATTCGTGCCGGTGTTTGTCGGTCTTGATATCCCAATCGAGATAGGCAAGCCCCTTGGCTGTCAAATATCCGGTTTCCTGATCCTCATCGAAGGAGAAGGTCGTTTCATAGACCAGCCCGTCCAGCACATATTGAAGAGCGGCTTCCTCGCGCAACTCCTTGACCTTTTCTTCCGAGAATTGCGCGATGGCATCTTTCAGTTTGGTCGCATCACTGTCGCGAAGCGTCGCCCGAAGTTCAAAAGCAGCAGGCAGCTCCGTTCCAGCCGTTACATCATAGGTGACCGTGACCGCCTGATAGGGCCGGCCAGGACGACGAATGGGAATTTCTTCCAGTTCGGCGCCATTTTTCACACTCGGCAAGCCATAGCGATGGGTCGGAGAATTGATCATATCGTCGATGCGCGTGCCACTTCCCGTGCCATCGAGCCAATAGACCGTACCGTCGATCTCGGCCTTCACAATGATATGATTGAACGCCTGAAAAGAGGGTAATCGCTCCAAAACGATATCGCGCTGGCTGGTGTGGACCAGCATCGGCACGGCCTTGATATCCAGACGCCGCAAGATCGCCAGCAACAGATAGGTCTTCGCCTTGCAGTCGCCATAGCGCAGTTTCCAGGTTTCGTCCGGTTTCTGTGGGCTGTAGTCGCCAAATCCCATGCCATTGTAGAGATAGCGGATCTTGTCCTGGACGAGGCGCAGTGCAAGCGCTGCCCTTTCTCTCTTGTCGCGGGTCTGGCCAGCAATCGTCTGAATTTCCTGCTCTAGAGAGCCGCCCTTGATGATACCGTCCTTGCTTGGATATAGAGCTGCGTTTACGCGCGACACGTCATTCCACGACGCAAAGCTGGCCACTTCAAAGAGATTTCTATCCTTGAAGCGCATCGGGGCGTTATCCGGGATTTCGACATCCGGTTCTTTTGCGCGATAATTGATTTCCAGATTCGTCCAGCCGTTCTCGCTGGTTTTCACTGGTGCAATTTCTTCCTTGGAACCGCGCCATTTGACATCCATCTTGTCCGGCCAGCGGATCCGCTGACGGATAAAATCGACTTTGACATCTTCCGACGCAAAGCCGCCAGCCGCCTGCACGCGTCCGGCAAGCGCTTCATTGGCGGTCGTAACGGTGAAGCTCATCCGCACGATATCATCCAGTTGCAGGTCCTCGATTTGCGAGATGGCGGTCAGCATGCCGTTGATCTGCTGCCGCTCCAGGTTTTTCTCGCGCCGGATGACATCGAACATATTCTCGACTTTCGTCAGATCGATGACTTCGGCACCCCGGACAATCTCGTAACGATGGATAATCAAATCGCCCTGATCCGGATGCCAGGCGGGGCTGAACAGCGACAACATGTCCGACATCGTCTTGGTCGAATCAATGCGCACGGCCACATCATGATAAGAGGAGACTTTGCCGTGTTCCAGTTGCCGTTGGATATCCAGAATCACCAATATGGCTTCGCTCTCCGGATTTTCGCGCAGAACCTGATCAAGGTCCGCAGACTCCACCCATGTTCCGGGTTGCTCGAACTGCAGATCGGCAGACGCTTTGGCGGATGCTCCCGATATCAAATAAACAACGCAGATAAGCGCCAAATAGAAATGCTTCATTAGCTTTGCCATGCCCCCAAATTTTTCTCACCTTATTAGGATGATTAGTAAAAACAAGAAGTTGTTGGCAGAACAAGTTCCTCCACGATCTATGTCTTCGCAACTCCGATGTGAGGCATTCGGCCAGGACTGTTTCCATACCAGAATATTTGACACGAACGAGACGACCTGCCCCAGACCTCGTCATGCGCATTTTTGCGTTAAACCAATTTGGAACCCAACGAACCTAGCTGCTGCTGTCCATCCGCAGGGATCGGGTGGCATCGCTGATCAGGAAATTGGCTTCGTCTGAGCGGATTTCGACAAGCATGGCCGGATGGGAGGTCTTTGCCAGAAACGCCTCATAATCGGCCTGGGTGGCAAAATGGATTTCGGTGATCACATCAAAACCGGGATCGGCTTGCGCGGCATCGATGCGACTTTCTGACCGGTCCAGATAATGGCGCTGATAATACGCAAACATCGGAAGACGCCGCCATGGCACATTTGACCGAGATGACGGGGAATCCGGACAACGCAGATCCGCGCATGGATCCGGAGAAAAATCCCGTGCCGTTCGACGGCGAGCGCATGATATCTGCAAATGTTGAATCACTCCTGACAGGATGCTGTCAGTAGGGCTATGATATCCGGTACTTGTTCAACCAAAGAGAAGGAGCAAGCAAATGACCGAGATGACCCGTGATCGACTGGTTTGGGTAGAGATCCCCGCAACCGACCTGAACCGTGCGAAGAAATTTTACGAAGCTGTCCTGGAGACCAGCCTCGTCGAAAATGATGAAGGCCCGCAGACGATGCAGATGATCCCCAGCATCAATGGCGCGATGTGCGGCCATCTCTATGAAGGCAAGCCTGCGACAGCGGGCGACGGCGTCACTGCGCATCTTTCTGCACCCGGAGAACTGACCGACGCTATGGACCGGGTCAAGGCCAGCGGCGGCGAAGTGATATCGGAGGTCATTTCGATTCCGTCGGGTGCCTTCTTCTACGCGAAGGATACGGAGGGCAACAACCTCGGTATCTTCAAGTATAGCAACTGATGCGCAGAGCCGACCGCCTGTTCCAGATTGTCCAATATCTGCGCGGTGGCCGGCTCGTGACCGCTGCCAATCTGGCCGATCGCCTCGAGGTCTCCGAACGCACAATCTATCGTGATATCGCCGACCTCCAGTCCACTGGTGTCCCTATCGAGGGGGAAGCCGGTATCGGCTATATCATGCGCAGCGGCTTCGACTTGCCGCCATTGATGTTTACCCGCGACGAGATCGTTGCCCTGGTCACCGGCGCACGAATGGTCCGGGCCTGGGGTGGCACGGCGATGATTGCCGCGGCGGAAGAGGCGCTGGTCAAAATCGAGGCGGTGTTGCCGGAAGCCGAGCGCAGCCGCGTCGGCGACACGAAAATATTTTCACCACGCATCGGACTGGAAGGACAATCGGGAGAACTGATCGACCGCTGCGAACATGCGATTGAGGCCCGGGAAATCGCAACTCTGGATTATAGCGACGAAGATGGTTCGCCGACCCGGCGGAACGTCCAGCCGCTTGGCCTGTGGTTCTGGGGCAAGGTCTGGACATTGGTGGGGTGGTGCGAATTGCGAGATGACTTCCGGGCATTCCGGCTCGATCGCATTTCCGGATTCACACCGACCGGAGCAAACTACAAAGCGGACCCGAAAAGATCGCTGGAAGAATTCTCTCGTCAGCAGCGGGAAAAATACAGAGCCCATATAGAAAATTCTGAACAAGAAGGAGATTGAAATGACCCTGAAATTTTACACCAACCCGATGTCGCGAGGCCAGATTGCGCGCTGGGCACTGCACGAAGCGGGCGCAGACTATGAGCAGATACTGCTCGAATATGGCACGTCGATGAAGGCTGACGACTATCTGAAGATCAACCCGATGGGCAAGGTGCCGGCGATCGATCATGACGGCAGGATCGTGACCGAAGGCGCAGCTATCTGCGCTTATCTGGCCGAAGCATTCCCCGATGCCGGCCTCGCACCGACAGCAGCGGAACGGGCCGACTATTACCGGTGGCTATTCTTTGCGGCGGGGCCGATCGAAGCGGCGATCACCAACAAGACACTCGGCTTTGAGGTTGCGCAAGATAAGGAGATGACGGCTGGCTATGGTAATTATGACCGCGTGGTCGATGTGCTCGATAGCAAGCTTCAGGCGGATGATTATGTCTGCGGTTCGCGCTTTACCATGGCCGATGTCTATTTCGGCGCGCAGATCATATGGGGTACGCAATTCGGCACCCTGCCCAAGCGGGACAGCTTTGTCGCTTACGCCAAGCGGCTGACCGAACGCGACGCCCATAAAGCGGCAAAGGCCGTCGATGACGCGCTGATCGCCGAAAACAGCTGATCGCGCCCCGCCCGAGACAAAGAAAAGGCCAGAGGGGGCGTCCCCGTCTGGCCTTTTCTGTAACCACTTAACGGCTATTCATTCGCCGGGAGCGGGCTGCTCGTAATCGAGAACAGGCTGTTCGAGGGCCGGCTGTTCAGCGACAGCTTCCGGCTGGCCATATTGGACCTGCCAAGCCTGAAGATCGCGTTCATATTCCTCATAAGCGAGATAGAAATCGGTGAACGGCTTTTCCAGTTCCGGCAAGGCCTGTTCCGCAAACAGGTTGAGATCGGCGGATTTGGTCACGATGGCGCGCTGGCTGATCTGCACGGCCTGATCGCAAAAGGGTCGGCGCAGCGGCGAGAAGGACCAGTAATTATAGAGCTGGGTCTGGTGACGGTCATGCTCGGTCTTGTAACCGCTGCCGGTGTCCCGCTGGAATTTCCTGATAATCGCGTTGTTGGCGTTGCGCAGCGACGCGCTGTTATTCTTGATGAACGCATTATAATCGTCAACCAGGCGCTCGTAGAGCGGCCCGGTGCAGCTGAGCGCGGCAACATTCAGTGCAGCCCGGACATGCCATAGGGTCTCGAGCGGTCCGAGATCACGATTGATTGTCTCGCGCAGTCCGTCGGTTCGAAGCGAGGGTACGATCGACAGGTGGCTCGCGCCAAATGGCGGTGTCGGCGCGCGCGGCGTATATTGTGGTTGCACTACCGGAGCAGGCGGCGGCGGCGGAGGCGGCGGCGTTTGACAGGCGGCAAGCAGAGCCAATCCGCCGGCTACCAATATAAGACGCATATCCTTCAAACGCGGCATTGTGATATTCTCCCAAAACAACAGCCGTTTCCTTATGATTCACGCTTATAAATGTCCAGCATTTGCGCTCAAATCTCGACGAAGTGGCAAAAGAAAAAGCCCGACAGTTTCCTGCCGGGCTTTTTCGATAATCTCTAGTGAGCCAAATCGGCCTATTCGCGCCCACCCATGAAGTAGAGCAGGAACTGGAACATGTTGATGAAGTCCAGATAGAGGCTGAGTGCGCTCAGAACCACGGTCTTGCCGACCATGTCGGTTCCCGCGACATAAGCGTACATGCTCTTGATCCGCTGCGTGTCGTAGGCGGTAAGACCCGCGAAAATCAGAACACCGATCGCACTGATCACGAGTTGCATCATCGTCGACTGCAGGAAAATGTTGATCACCATCGCGACCAGAATACCGACCACGCCCATGATCAGGAAGCTGCCCCAGCCGGAAAGGTCTTTCTTGGTCGTATAACCATAAAGGCTCAGGCCCAAAAAGGCGGCTGCCGTGGCAAAGAAGGTCTGCGCGATCGATGCGCCCGTGTAGACCAGGAATATGGTCGACATGGACATGCCCATCAGAGCGGCAAAGCCCCAGAACATCGCCTGTAGCGTGAAGGTGGAGAATTTATTCTGCCCGAAGCTCATCGCGAACACGATCGCGAGCGGAGACAACATGATCACCCATTTCAGCGGTCCGCCGCCGAACATGATGTCCTGCGCCAGACCGGAGCTGGCGAACAGCATAGCGACGATGCCGGTAAGCAATACGCCGCTGGCCATGTAATTATAGACTTTGAGCATGTAGGTGCGCAGGCCCGCGTCGAACGCGACCTCGGTCTGCGGAGCGGTGCCCACAGGGGCCTGCCCGAAGGTTGTTCTTGGATCTTGCCAAGCCATAATTGCATACTCCTCAAAATTAGCGAGCCGACAAACAGGCTCTATAGGTTACAATATCGGGTAACAGCGCATTTTTTTCAAGGGAAACCGCCTTGGCTGGCCAAAATAATCCCGTCAGATTCGATAGATAGCTTCTATCGGGTCAGCCGATTATCGAAAATTTTTCCAGAAGGAGCGGCCGCCGGGACTCTTTAGCCCGCGGCCAGCCATTCCCTGATATTCCGGGCCGCTTCGGTCACTTCCGCCCATGTCTGGTCAAAATCACGGTCGCCGCCATAATAGGGATCGGCGACATCCTCGCCCGCCCTGCCCGCGACATGATCAAAGAGTAGCGACAGTTGCGAAATCGCCTTCGCCGGCCGCAATGCGTTCAGATCGCGCAAATTCTGGTTGTCCAGCGCGATGATATGATCAAAATCGCGAAAATCCGCTGCCTTCACCTGACGCGCACGAAAATGGCCGATTTCCATACCATTCTGCGCCGCAACGGCCTGCGCGCGTTCGTCTGGCGGCTGCCCGACATGCCAGTCGCCGGTACCGGCGGAATCGACAATGACATTCAACTCGGAACCCAGGCATTCCTGCCGCAAGGCCGCTTCCGCCAGCGGCGAACGGCAAATATTGCCAAGACAGACAAACAACACGGACTGGCTCATCACACTACTCTACATTTACCAACAAAGGACTGGATCAGCGGCCGCCGACAAACACGCCGCAAGCCAGCCGGCCGCCGCTTTCACCGGACGGATCGGTCTTCAGATCATCCGGACCTTCATGCACCACGAAAGCCGCGCCATCGGCATCGAGCAAGGCTTTGTCGCCATCGCTGAGCGTTGCGCCGGATATGGTCGCTTCCAGCGCGCCGGTTCCGTCTGCGCCAATATCCAGATTGAAGAAATCGCCCGCATGCGCGCCTTGCGGATTGTCAAAGCCGTGCTGTTTCACGGCCGGATTCCAGTGGCCACCGGCGGATTTGAAGTCGGGACCTTCGCATTTGCCGGTCTCGTGAATATGCACGCCATGCGGGCCCGGCGACATGCCCTGGGCCTTGATATTGACGATCAGGCCATTGTCGCCCTGCGCCGCAATCACTTCGCCATATTCAGTCTGGTCCGCGCCAACCAGCGCCGCCCGCGCGACATTGCCGCTGACTTCGCCCGGGGAAATGCCATCCTCACTGCAGCCGGCGGCGGCGAGCGACAACAGGACCACGCCCGACAAAGTGATATAATGCTGACTCACGAAGCTTCTCCTTGATTTCCTTGTCATGGATTTCATGATAGCAGCCGATCCGCCCGCTTGGAACCATTTGTTCCCGTTCCCTTAGTCTCCGTATCGCACAGGAGCCAGATTGCCGCATATGCTCTACCTGATCGCTCTCGGTTCGAACCAGCGCCACCAGCATTTTGGCGCGCCGCGCGCCATAATTGCCGCGGCTGGACAGCGGCTGGCCGGACGAGGCCTGACCATGGTCGAGACCTCCGGCACCATCGCCTCGCGCCCGGTCGGACCGTCCCAGCGCTGCTATGCCAATGGAGTCGCGATCATCGAAACGACATTGCCGCCGCCTGCCCTGCTGGCCCTGCTCAAGCGTATCGAATCAGAATTTGGCCGTCGCCGCGGTCAGGCCTGGTCGCGGCGTGTGCTCGATCTCGACATCATATTGTGGAGCGGCGGCACCTTTGCCAGCGACCAACCGGCCCTCACCATCCCCCATCCGCTGATGCGCGAACGCAGCTTTGTCCTGCGCCCTGCGGCGGAGATTGCGGGCGATTGGCGCGATCCCCTGACCGGCCGGACGATCGCCCAGCTGGACGCCCGCAACCGGCGACCCCGAAAACAAGGGAAAAAAGCGCCAAAGCCGCTTGACCATGAAACAAAGCGCCCCTAGGGAAGCGCTTCCCAACGGCTGGCGCACTGCACCAGCCGGATGAGGGGCCCTTAGCTCAGTCGGTAGAGCAACTGACTTTTAATCAGTAGGTCGCTGGTTCGAACCCAGCAGGGCTCACCATTATTTCCGCCATTCTGGCTGATTTAGTGGTCTATATCATTTACTCATGTCCGTTTACTATTCCAGATTGCTCCCCGTCAGCATGAATTTGTCACACCGCCCTATGGCAAGATCATGATCAGTCATGCTGCCCGCTATAAGACGGTTCAAAGCGAATTCCTCCCGATCCGTTACAAGATCGGCGGTGCGCCCTATCTTCTGCCAAAGGTCAACAGTTCGCATCGTACATCTTACAAAGATTATTATGATCCCGAGCTTCAGCAAATGGTGCTGGACCATTATGAGAAAGATTTTGATCTATTGGGATATGATAGAAATTATAATCCGGGCTTGCTATTTCACCTCTTTGAAAAGACCATATAGCTACCCTTTTCATGCTGACCCGTCAGACAAATGTCACCATGCATGATCCAGGCGTGGAACGCAGTATCTTTGGTCTCGCCGTCCTTTTTCGTTCCGAGAAATACCTGGCTTGATAGTCCTCTGCGTGAAAGCAGCCAGCGGCAAGCCATGGCTTGCGGCAGACATACAGCCTCAAAAGGCATTTTCTTCGCGGTGCGCCGAACCCGGCGGCCAACAGATCGAGCCCTTGCGCTGTTAAGTTCGTCGGTTTCAACGATGCTGTTGGGGGCATGATCAATCACACCCAGCGTCCAGCGCCAATAGCGAAACGGAACAAATTTCACTAAAAAACGTGCTGACGCCAGCGTCAATATTGTTTCTGCGCCCCATATCGCTTGAACAACCGGTGTTCGGATATTTTTCAACAAGATAGTCATGATCGTGAATCTATAGACATAAAAAGTTGGTTCCAGCAACTCGCTATCAACGGAATTTCCTTCCAATCCCGCAGAATTTCTAACATTTTCATTGATTGTCGGATCGATTGATATTTACCGGGCTTCCCGCAAACAAGCCCTGGGCATCGCGGCATTTTCAGCAGGGCGGAACCGGTCCGGCGAGCGGGACTATAACGGCTACATCAGCAGAGCCGGGAATCCGAACCTCCGTTCGGCGCCATGTGAAACGGCGAACAATCTGCGGGTGCGCGTCAAGCCGCCGTTTGTCCTGCGAACATGGAGTAAAAGGCTCGCCGAAACGAAAGGCCACAAGCGCGCACGGGGCGCTGTGGCCCGCTGGCAGCTAATCATTCTGCAAGAGCAATACATGGGTGTGTGGCAGAAAATAATGCGCCCCCGGACACCAGTCACTTACGGACTGGTGTCAGCTTTCGGGGAGATTGCCTTCCAGCTGCTTTAATTTTCCGTCCAATCACTTCGAACGGGCGCAATGGGTGATGGGGTGGACGCCCCCCGACGGCATTAATGTGCCATAATGGAGGTGTTGAACACCATTAGAAGGAGGCGTCCATGTCGCAAGTTAGCATTATAGGATTGGATATCGCAAAGTCTGTTTTTCAAGTTCACGGCGCTGATGCGTCGGGCCGCGCCCTGCTCCGCAAGAAGGTCAGCAGAGCCAAGCTGTTGCCGTTCTTTGCCTCGCAGCCGCGTTGCCAGGTTGTCCTGGAGGCGTGCGGCGGAGCGCATCACTGGGCACGCGAGTTGGCGAAGCTGGGTTATGATGTCCGGTTGATCGCACCAGCCTATGTGAAGCCGTTCGTGAAGCGCCAGAAGAATGATGCTGCAGATGCTGAAGCGATTTGTGAGGCAGCCCAGCGGCCCAGCATGCGGTTCGTGCCAGTGAAGACCGAAGCGCAGCAGGCAGCAGCGCTGGTGTTTCGCGCACGCGACCTGCTGGTCAAGCAGCGCACGCAGATCAGCAATGCCATTCGCGGTCACATGACCGAACATGGCTGGATTGCACCGCAAGGTCTGGCGCATATGAAGAAGCTGGCCGCGCTGCTTGACGATCCGGATGCAGTTCCGCAGGCCGCACGGCCGGTGCTGAGGACATTGCTGGACCAGATGACGGTGTTGAATGAACGGATTGCCGACCTTGATAGGGAGATCGCTCGGCGCGCTCGCGAAGATGAGACCGCACGCCGGTTGATGACCATCCCGGGAATAGGGCCGATAACGGCAACGGCGATTACCGCGCTTGCGCCTCCGCCGGGCACCTTTGCCAAGGGCCGCGACTTTGCCGCCTGGGTCGGGCTTACGCCGAGGCAGCACTCGACCGGCGGAAAACAGAAGCTCGGCGCGATCTCGAAGATGGGCGAGCGCACCCTGCGAAGGCTTTTGATCATCGGCAGCAGCGCTGTCGTGCTTCAGGCCAGCAAACGCGGTGCGCCCAAAGGATCGTGGCTTGAACAGATGCTGGCGCGCAAGCCGCGCATGCTGGTCACGGTGGCACTTGCCAACAAGACCGCCCGCATCGTCTGGGCAGTGTTGACGAAGAACGAGGATTACAGAGCTCCGGTCGCAGTCGTGGCGTAAGCTGAGGCGGACAAGAGGTCGTCGGAAGACGTAGGCGGTCGAAGGAGGGTATGGCAAAACAGTCGGCGAGACGGGATCGGAAGAACCAGGGCTTTCCACCGTGCTTCATCAGCACGCTTAGGGTGATGTGGTTCCGGTCCGCGAACTCCCATACGGGCCCGCAGCACAAAACGCTGCACCAAGAGGCCGGACAGATGGCAGCATCCGACTACGTGTCAAACCCCTCAAAATACCGCTTGCGTTTTTTGGGGCGTCCACAGATGGGAAGCGGTCATATAAATTATCTCGTCCGGACGGTCACTACTGGATCGACGGCGGTCTCATTGCTCTGGAATTGAGATATGAATACCCAATTCGGTTCAACAACAAGGTCTATTAATTCGATCTATTTTCTCTACTTTCATTGCCATGACCTTGAACAAACTAGAAAGGCTGAAGCATGTCGGCATCACGCTGGCTGTTGGAATTCCGCTGGCGGTGCTTTTTTTGATGGACGAAAAGCCTGATCTTTCATCCCGAGTTCGCAATCTGATTCCCGAAGAGCTTACTGCGGGATCAATGATCTCGGCAGATTTTGGTGAGGAAAGCGGCGCAGCTTTGTTTGGTATTGAAGGGCACGTTCCTGAGGTCATGCGATCGTTTAAGGTGGGACATGGTTTTGGGTCTCGAGGCCCTTCAATAAAAGTGGTAAATTGGACCAATACGGCTCCATTGCGGGTTTATAGCCAACCGAATCATCAAAATTGCTCCTGCTTTGCCTGCGCTAGAGATGCGCAGATTTGCAAGATAGCCTCTGAATGGCTCAACAAAGAGGGATCATTATTATATCTCGATTCCGATCCACAGGGCACTAGCTACATCCTTAATCGTGACGATCGCCAGATAATCGTCATCTGGAATCGACGCCTATAAATTAGGATGGGCTTCAAGGTCTTCTTTTGGGTGGATTGCGGAATGTCCGCTTCTGAAACTGAGTGCCGTGAAAGCAGTCGACGTTTTAGCTCGGCTCTAATTACCGTTTACGATCCAAAAGCGGCCATTTGATTCAACGGCTCTCAAAGCTGAAGGGGGCGTTTGTATTGTTTCATTTTTTTAGTTTTCCATGTATTCTGCATAAATGAGTTTCTTTGTTCTACTTTTAGCGTCTTCACCAATGGTGATCGTCTCTCAAAAATTTGGGATTAACCAATTTGAACCGAACTCACATGTCGATATGTCATCGCAATTATTCAGCAAATCAGTATGTGAACGATTGAACAGTGAAAGCGTGACTTGTAGGGATGCGTTCTCAAAAATATTCGACGTTCAACCCAAAGCATCCAGCATCCGGATCTACAACAGAAAAATCGCGAAACTTTATTTCTCCGGTGATCAGTCAGACTTTGCGGCTATCAATCGCACTGTTACTGCAACCTATGGCAAGCCGTGTAGAGTTCAGCAAATCAATTTAACCTCTGGGCCAGCAAAACAAGGAATTTCATCCTTAAAACAGAGCTGGTGTCTCCCAACTGGCATTTTGACGCTAACAGAGCGTTCTTATCTATCAGATAATTTCAGTTTTACGTATGAGGATCGCGTGAACAAACGCTTTCAATGATAATCGGGAAGAGCCGAGCACCGTTAACGCCCGCTTCCACTTCCAGTTTCCGACATACCGAGATATTGAAAACGCTGTCTGCTTTTGGGGTTTCGGCGATTGCCTTCACACGTCAACTATTGAGGCGCTAGCTGACGGACTACTTTTATTTCACCATTGTCGCGACCTTATGTCGCAAACTGGGTGATTTGCTGACGGTCCTGTATCAATGGCGCAAATGCGCGATGGAGACATCCCACGGTAGAGGGAGTAAACATACAATATGGGCGCAATAATGCGGCTTGCTCGGCAACTGTAAATCCAAGCCCGGGGTCCGTACAGCAAGTCACTAGCGGCTTGTTTATCTTACTTTGGAAAGAATCGCCTTGATCGCGTCAGGATTCTCGATCGTGTTTGGCATCGTTACTACTTGACCATTAGCGATCGCGCGCAATGTCGAACGCAGGATTTTGCCGGAGCGTGTTTTGGGTAACGCGGCGACGACATGGATCGTCCGCACAGATGCGACAGCCCCTATTTCCGAACGAGCATGAGCTATACATGCTGCTGCCAGCTCCTTTTCATTGTCCTGTGTAGAAGCGACAACAAACGCGACAGGGATCATGCCCTTAAGCTGATCGTCGGCCCCGATCACCGCACATTCGGAAACCCCTTCGACCTCTGCCAGTGCGCCTTCCATCTGACCGGTCGACAGCCTGTGCCCGGCGACATTGATGATGTCGTCGGTTCGGCCCATCACATGCATGAAACCGTCGGCATCGCGGAAACCCGCATCGCCGGTTTCATAATATCCGGGATAGGTTATGAAGGCTTTCTGATATCCTTCCCGATTGCCCCAGAGGCTCTGGTAGCAGCCCGGCGGCAGGGGGCATTTGATCGAAATATTACCCACTTTCCCCGCAGGGACCGGCTCGCCATCGTCATCCAGCACATGAAAGCTGTAACCGGGAACCGGGAATCCGGCACTTCCGGCTTTTCGCCGCACATCACCGAGGCCCAGACTGGTTGCCAGAGCTGGCCATCCGAGTTCCGTCTGCCACCAGTGATCAATGACCGGTCGGCCCAAGCGCTGCTCCAGCCATTTTATCGTGTCCGGATCCGCGCGTTCACCCGCCAGGAATATGGCTCTCAGCGACGGCAAATCACTTGCCGGATAAAGCTCGCCATTTTCATCGTCTTTGCGAATGGCGCGAATGGCGGTCGGAGCCGTGAAAAATACAGAAACCTGGTTGCGCTCGATAATCCGCCAGAATTCTCCGGCATCAGGAGTGCCCACTGGCTTGCCTTCATACAGCACGACAGTGGCCCCGGCGAACAGCGGTCCATAGACGATGTAGCTGTGGCCCACCACCCAGCCGACATCGGAAGCCGCCCAGAAACATTCGCCGGGCATCAGGCCGTAGATATGTCTCATGCTCCAGTTGAGCGCCACCGCATGTCCGCCGTTGTCCCGCACCACGCCTTTCGGCGTTCCGGTCGTGCCCGATGTATAGAGAATATAGAGCGGGTCGGAGGACATCAGAGGGACGCAATCGGCGGGTTCGGCCTTGGCCAGCTGGTCCGACCAGTCTTGCGCCCATCCATCCGCAATATCCGCAGGCAGAGTTTCCCGCTGGTACATGATGACGGCCGGAACGTGATGCTCGGCCAGCGCCAGACTTTCGACAACCAGTGGCTGATAGGGAATGATCTTTTTCCCCTCTATCCCACAGGAGGCGGTCAGCAATAATTTGGGCTCGGCGTCGTCGATCCGTTTTGCCAGTTCAGGCGGCGCAAAACCACCGAAGACGACGGAGTGGATGGCACCGATTCTGGCGCAGGCAAGCATGGCGAACATGGTTTGCGGAATCATCGGCATATAGATGATCACGCGATCGCCCTTCTGCACGCCTTGCGCCGCGATCATGCCAGCGGTTTTTGCGACCTCTGTCTGCAATTCGCGATAGGTGAACGTCTGCCGTTGCCCGGTGACCGGGCTTTCGTAGATGATCGCTTGCTGGTCAGCCCTGCCGCTATCAACATGGCGGTCGACGGCATTGTAACAGCTGTTCATCCGCCCATCGGGGAACCAGCTGTTGCTGTCCTCATCCCAGCCAATGCTGGGCGCTGTTATCCAGTCAATTTCCGACGAAGCTTCCAGCCAGAAACGATCCGGATCGGCAATACTGTCAGCTATCGATTTTTCATAATCATGCATCTGCAGCAGCTTACCCGTTCGATAGCTTGGTTAAAAGGGTATGATCCAATATTGATGTGACATTATCGTCTTCGTCGAGAAAAACGACCGGGCCATGGTTGGTAAAATATAGCTCTGTATATTCCGGAAAGGCCGTATGATCGTGGATGACATCCAGGGGCTCATAGCCATAGGTTCCCTCGAGCGCCGTGCCCATCCGATATTCCATCTTGCCTTTGACAACATAATATTCCCCCGCGCCGAGATGGCGGTGTCGAGGAAAAAAACTGCCCGGCTGGCAGCGCAGCAACACCGTCCACCTGCCAGTTTCCTTGCTGGCAAAGAAAAGTTTAAACTCGATTCCGTCGACCAGGTTGAACCAGTCAATAGCTTCGGGAGTGGTGAGCAGTTCCGGCACTAATTCCATGTTTGAATCCTATCTTTGGTCTGGGGTCAGAATGTGAGCCGGAGTTCGGCACCATAAGTCGCGCGTTCGCCATAATAGCGCGGCACGAAACCGAAACCGCGGAGGTCGGTTGCGTCGACAATATAGGCCTTGTTGGTGACATTTTTTGCCCAGGCCGCCAATTCCCAGCCATTGTCAGGATCTGAAAGCGATGCACGCAGATTGAGCAAGCCATAGCCTTCACCAGAACTGATCAGCGGATCCTGGGCATTATTATAATATTTCTTGCCGGTATAATTATACTCGGCCCGCCAGCGCGTTTCGAAGCGCCCCACCGGCACCGTTACCTGCGCATTGGCTGAAAGGGTGAACTTGGGCGCTCCCGGCAGGCTGTTGCCGGAAAAATCCCTTGGCAGGCCCGAAACCGGATCAATCGCACCCGACAGGTAATTTTTGAACTTCGCATCCAGAATGCCAAAGTTCAACCCTAGATCCAGCCAGTCAGTCGGCGTCGCAAAGGCCTCCACTTCGACACCCTTGATCGTCGCATCGGCGGCATTGTCGAGGCCTAGCGTGGGAACCGCGCTACCCGCCTGAGTGTTGACCGAAAGCACCTGAAGGTCGCTATAGTCATAATAGAAAGCAGCGATATTCAGCCTCAGATTTCTATCGAACAGGGTCGACTTGAGGCCGACTTCGTAGGAAATCAGCGTTTCCGGATCCACCTGCGTGCGCTCTGCGACATTGGTAATGATCCCGATATTGAAGCCACCGGCCTTGAAGCCCTTGTCGACGCTCACATAGGCCAGAACATCATCGGTGACATCATAATCAGCCGAAAGGCGCCAGGAGAATGACTTATAGGAATCGCGGAGACTGGCGAACGGCACCAGCGGAACCGGGGCGCCATTGACAATGTCATCATCGAAAAATCCGGATATCAGATCGGCCTGATGGGTCGCGCGAACTTTGTCGATTGTATATCGGGCGCCAACGGTCAGGCGCAGCTCCGGAACCACCGAATAAGTCGCCTGGCCAAATGCAGCATAGGCCTTGTTTTTGCGCGTCGCCTGGGTGATCACCGGCAATGCACCCTGAGCGAAGGTCAGTTCCCCCAGCAGATCGGCATTGCTGCGCGCGTTGAAATCCTCGTAGAAATAATAGAGTCCGGCAATCGCATTCACGGTGCCGTCATCATAGGACAGCTGAAACTCCTGGGTGAACTGTTCGGCATCCGTCAAAAAGGTGATTTCGTCGATCCGGAAAGGCCCGCCATCGACATCCACTGCATTGTCAACGTCGCTCTTGTCATAGCCGGTGAGCGACCGGACCGACCAGTCGCCAAAATCATGCTGCGCGACAAAATTCACAAAAACATTGTCCGAGTGGTTCCGCGAAGGGCCATTGTAATTGAGCAGCCGCTCGTCGTCGGGGAAGGGATCGGTATAGCCGAACAGATCGGCACCGTTGATCGTGCCCACCGGCTTGTTTTCCAGATAGTCGCTGCGATCCCGGCCACCACCGACTGTCAGCCGGAGATCGGTGTCGGGGCCCGGGCGCAATCGAAAAATCGCACGTGCCGCGGCTTCATCGACGTTTATCGCATCCGTGCCGTCAAACCGGTTGAATTTTTCACCATCCCGTTTGCGGATCATACCGGCAACGCGAACTGAAAGTCCGTCGGTAATCGGAAGGGAGGCTGCCACTTCACCTTCAAACAGGCTGAAACGGCCATAGCCGAAACGGGCGTTCCCCTCGAACCGGTCGTCAGGCAGTTTGGAGAAGAACTGGATCGCACCACCGGTGGCATTTTTCCCGAACAAGGTTCCCTGCGGCCCGCGAACCACTTCTATACGCTCCAGATCAAACAGCGAAAATATCTGACTGCCGGTCGATGCGACCACCACATCATCACGGTAAACGCTGATTGGGCCGATGGACGAACTGTTAAAATCATTATTGCCGACGCCGCGAATGAATATGTTCGGGACACCGCCGAATGTCTTGATTTCGAGATTGGGTACCTGGTCGCCGATTGAAAGACTGTTGGTAAAACCGGAATCCGCGATCATCTGCGTGTCAAATGCAGAGACCGACACCGGCACGTCCTGCAGATTTTGCGCTCGTTTCTGCGCAGTGACCACAATGACATTGACGCCGCCGCTCTGTTCATCCGCTCCGACATCATCCGGCGCCGCCTGGGCGAGCGCAGTGCCATGAGCTAGCAGAGAAACCGATGCAAGGGATGCGACTATGGTTGCGCGACAAATATTGTTCATTGTTTTTCCTTCTCCTGAACGGTGAGCCGTCTTGACTGCGGCTATCCGATTGGCCGTTTATTAGCCTCCATGGGCCTGATGTTTCTTGCGTGGGAACGGCATCGTTTTTGTATTCGGGTGAACCGATATGTCCAAAATTGTTCCAGAGAGACACCTAAGTTGGTAATTTGTGCCAGAAAACCACACCGTCTTGCGAATGCCGACCAGCCGTCGTAGCGTTGGCTCAGGAGAGGGATCATGAAAATAATCGAGGAAGAGAGCTGGCGATCGGCCAGCCTGCCTCCGACAAGGCAATTGCCCGGCTTTCAGGAGGTGCTCGACCGCACCCATTTCCACTGGGACCTGAAATCGGATCGCAATGACCAATATATAGCCGAAGTGCGCCGGCGGGCCGTGAACGACTATATGCTTACCCATATTGTCGCGGATCCGGTAACCGGCTTCCGGTCGATGGATGACATCAAGAAAAGCGCCGATGCCTATTTTTGTCTGCTATTTTTCACGGAAGGTGAATGCCTGCTTGAGCAGGGCGCGAATGAAACCGTCGTTTCAAATGGTAAAATCGCGATCTGGGACAGCACGCGCCCGGCTAAATTCCAGAATACCAGCCGCCTGAATCAATTTTCGATATTGATCCCGCGCGACAATGCCAAAATGATGATCCCGGGTATCGAAGACATGTGCGGCCTGAGCGTCGATGGAACGAAAGGCCTCGGATCGATACTGCATTCCCATCTCATGCAAATCCATCAGGCAATTGAACTGGTGGAGCCGGAAGACCGGCCAGCGGTTTTGCGGGCAACGATCGAATTGGTCGCGGCAGCCTTCAAGCCGGAAAGTGCCAATCGGTCGACGACGGCATTCCGTCAGGCCGTTCTGAACAGGGTGCAGGAATATATCGTTGCCAATCTCGGCGAACCGACCCTTTCCCCGGCTTCCATTGCGGCGGCTTTCAAGTTCAGTCCGCGCTATCTGCATCGCTTGTTCGAAGAATCGGATGAGAGCGCCGGCAGCTGGATTCGCAAACGGCGATTGCATGCCGCCAAGGCCGATCTCTGCGAACCGGCCAAAAGCAGATTGTCGGTGACCCAGATCGCGATGCAGCGCGGTTTTGCTGATGCCTCGCACTTCAGCCATGCGTTCAAAAACGAATTTGGACAGTCGCCGCGGCAATTCAAACAATCCTATCGGAACAGCGAAAACGGCTACTGAGCCAATCGTTCCGCCTTCAGTTCGCCCAGAATCAACTTTGTTGCCACGCTGACACAAGCGGGCTGACAAGCGTTCGGCTAATCCCGAAAAAACAAAAAAAGAGGATGGGATTATGGCAGGACGACTGCAAAACAAGGTCGTGTGTATCACCGGCGCAGCGCAAGGCATTGGAGCCGGAATCGCCGAGGCGATGGCGAAAGAAGGCGCACGCATTATCATTGGCGATGTCAATGATGACGGCGCCAAGGCGCTCGCGGAGCAAATCGGTGCACATGCTGTTCACCTGGATGTTTCCTTGCAAGAGGACTGGCAGGCGCTGGCCGAATATATAGGCGAGCATTTTGGAAAACTGGATATTCTGGTCAACAACGCAGGTCTGGAACTCGTGAAACCGATGCAGGATCACAGTCTGGCCGATTGGCGGCAAGTCATGGCCGTCAACGTGGACGGCATTTTTCTGGGCTGCAAAACTCTCGAGGCGATGCTGCGCGAATCCGGGAAGTCGGGTTCCTCCGCCTCGGTGATCAATATTTCCTCGATTGCGGGCCTCGTCGGCTACCCGGACCAGCTGGCCTATAACACCTCAAAAGGCGCCGTGCGGCACATGTCAAAGAGCCTGGCGATCGAATGGGCTGCACATGGTGACGCAATCCGCTGCAATTCAATCCATCCCGGATGCATCCGCACCCCGATGCTCGAAATGGCGGTTGAAGGATGGGTCGAAAATGGCTCCGTACCCGCCGATGATCCATGGACGGCCATCGCCGCGCTATGTCCGTTGAACAAGGTTGGCTTGCCGGAAGATATCGCCATGGGCGCGATATATCTCGGCTCGGACGAGTCGCGTTTTGTCACTGGTATCGAACTGGTGATTGACGGCGGATGGGTCGCCCGATGAGCAACGAAAACCACCGCCTCTGGATGTATGCCCAGATGGTCAAGAGCCGTCATTTTGAAGATTTGATCAAACCGGCCTATTTTGAAGGCAAGACGCCGGTGTTCAATATGGCGAAAGGCCCCCTGCCCGGCGAAATGCATCTGTCCGATGGCCAGGAACCCTGCGCCGTGGGTGTGTGCGCACAATTGCGCTCCGACGATAGCGTTACCGCCACCCACAGACCCCACCATATCGCGATCGCCAAGGGCGTCGACCTCAATGCCATGGCCGCCGAGATTTTCGGCAAGAAAGACGGGCTGGCTGGCGGACGCGGCGGCCATATGCATCTGTTCGATCCGGCAGTGAATTTTTCCTGTTCGGGTATCATCGCCCAGGGCATGGGGCCAGCCGTCGGCGCCGCCATGGCAGCCAAGATGCGCGGCAGTGATGCCATTGCGGTTGCTTTTCTGGGCGAAGGTGCCGCCAACCAGGGGGCATTCCACGAAAGCCTCAATCTCGCGTCGGTGTGGAAAGCTCCGGTGGTCTTCATCATCGAGGATAACAGCTACGGCATTTCAGTTCCGAAAAATGCCTGTACGGCCGTGGCGAGCAATGCCGACCGCGCAGCAGGCTATGCCATGCCAGGCCACCATGTCGGCGGCAATGATCCGGATGCTGTATATCAGGCCGCGCGCATCGCGATAGAAAGGGCAAGATCAGGCCTCGGCCCCAGCCTGATCGAAATCGAAACCAGCCGGCTGGAGGGTCATTTCATGGGCGATCCGGAAGGCTATCGCCCCAAGGATGAGGTCAGCCGATTGAAGGAAGCCGATCCGATTCCCGCCTATCGGGCCCGACTGGTCGAAGACGGGTTTGAAGAACAAGAACTTGATCGCGCTGAACGCGAGGCGCGCGAGATTGTCGACCAAGCATTTTCCTTTGCCCGCAGCAATGATTATCCCGAACCGAAGGAGGCCTTCGACCATGTCTTTGCCTGATGCAACTATCGAGAAACCGGCTGCAGAACGCCGGCTGACTATCGCCAAGGCGATGAGCGAAGCCATCGGTCAGGAGATGGAACGCGATCCGACCGTGCTGGTGATGGGCGAGGATATCGGGAAAATGGGCGGCGTGTTTGGCACGACAACCGGACTGTTCGAAAAATTCGGTGAAGATCGCGTGCGGGACACGCCGATTTCCGAAATCGCTTTCATCGGTGCCGCTGTCGGTATGGCTGCCTCGGGCCTGCGACCGGTTGTGGAATTAATGTTCGTCGATTTCTTCGGCGTCTGCATGGACGCGATCTATAATCTGGCCGCCAAGCAAAGCTATTTTTCCGGCGGAAAGGTTTCCTGTCCGATGGTGCTAATGACATCGGTGGGCGGTGGCTATGGCGATGCCGGGCAACACAGCCAGTGCCTCTATGCGACATTCGGACATCTTCCGGGCATGAAAGTGGTGATCCCGTCCAATGCCCATGATGCCAAAGGTCTGATGCTCTCCGCCATTCGCGACGACAATCCGGTCATCTTCATGTTTCACAAGGCGCTGCAGGGCATGGGTTGGCTCGGCACCGTGGCCGGCTCGATCAACGACACGCCGGAGAGTGACTATCTCGTGCCGATCGGAAAAGCCTCAATCGTTCGCGAGGGAGGTGATATCACCATTGTCGGGCTCGGAGCTACGGTTCACCAAGCGCTCGCCGCCGCCAAAAATCTGGCCAAAACCGGAATTGATGCAGAAGTCATAGATTTACGGACCATAGCGCCACTTGACCGGGGGACCATCCTCGCCTCGGTTTCCAAAACCGGGCGACTGTTGGTGGTGGACGATGATTATCTCAGTTTCGGTATCGGAGCAGAAATCATCGCCACGGTTTGTGAAGCGCTGCCAGATCCCCTGCGATGTCCGCCGCAACGCATAGCCCATCCCGACATCCCGATCCCGTTCACACCGGTGATGGAACATTTCCTGTTGCCCGATGCCGGGAAGATCGAAAGCCGGGTCATCGCCATGCTGGGAGAGAAGAAATGAGCGACATAATAGTGCCACAGGGGCAGTGGGAGCCGGATCAGGAAGCCGCGCTTGCAACCTGGCTTTATGGCGAAGGTGAAACCGTGCAGGAAGGCGTGACGGTCGCCGAAATAATGGTCGAGAAAACCAGTTTCGAAATCCCCGCGCCGGCCAGCGGAGCGCTTTCCATTTCGGTAGCGGAGGATGAGATCGTGCTTCCGGGACAGGTGGTTGGTTTGGTAAAATAATGGCCTCGACACTAGAACGAGATCTCGTCCGGCGCCTTGCCCGTGCGATCTCGGCTGAAACTGCGGTTGAAGTCTGTTCAGGTCAGCAAGCGATAGACGATGATGACGCGCTTCTCGAAAAAGTCGTCGCCTTGCCGTCCGGATCTTCCTGCCTCAGAATATGGGAAAACCGGAACTGCCTTGTAACGACCCGTCCTGTTGCCAAGCGAAAAGAGTTTGCCGAAGCGGCAAAGCTGAGCGAGCAATCAGGGTGGCCCGTCCATATCCGGTCGTCAGGCGGTTCGACCGTGATCCACCGTCCCGGGATAATGAATATATCGCTCGCCGTTGCCGCTGGCAAACGCCGCGTGCAACCCAATGCCAGCTACGCAGACTTGACCGCATTGCTGCAAGCTGCATTTCGAAAATTATATGTTGAAGCTTTTGTCGGTCCGATCGCCGGCGCTTATTGTGACGGCAATTACAATCTGTGCCTGAATGGCAAGAAAATCGCAGGAACGGCATCGCGCATCGTGCGCCGTAACAACCAAACCGCCTATATCTGTCACGCGTCGATAGCAATCTATGGCTCGCCCGAGAGAGATATTTCCCGAATAAGTAAGTTCGAACGAAGTGTCGGGCTGGAACATGTATATGCAACATCCAGCCACACAACTCTTATGGACACAATGGGTCTTATGGACACAATGGGTTCGAGCCTGACATGAACAGGCTTCGATGTTACGACTATCAACTATCGGAATTGCTCAACATGAGATCGGATGAGACCCGATCGCTGCCAGCCTAGTTCGATACCAGATAATAGGTTACCGGCCGGCTCTCGCTGGTCCGGATATTAATCTTATATCTCTCGGTAAAAAGCGGCAGCCATTCGCAATTTGCCGGCTTCGATGAAGTACGCCGGGCGCAAATATTCTTGCCCTGGCCATCGCTTATCTCGATCGACATCGGTTTGGGTGAAGCTGGCACCAGGGCCACGGATGCCTTTCTGCCTGCGAGAAAAATCTGGTCGATACTGACCCGCGATCCTGCCGAGACAATCCCCTTTTTATAGGATGGCCCAAGCGCCCGGCCGCGGTAGACTGGTGGTGTGGTCGAAGGATCGATCAGGCTCGCCTGTTCGCTCCAGCTTTTCGAGAGATTGCTTTCCTGATCCCCGTCAGGCCTGGCTCCGAGGCTTTCGAGCGTTTGTGCAGCAGAGCGGAGCGCGCCTGCATCGGAATTTTTCGCGCCCACCTGCCCTGCAACAATTGCATCGGCCGTCCGCATCACCGCGCTATCATCAGCTGCAGACCTGGCGACAACGGCCTGGCCGGGAGATGTCTGCTCAGCCGCGCCCGAAGCGACGCCGGTGCAGGCAGACAGGATCGAAACCGACCCGGCAAGTGCAATTATCGAAGAATATCGGTACATCAAATCAATCACTCCCTTCCGGTCTGATCTCGAACAACGCTCCGGGTTGCGCATCCCGGCAGTCAATGACCAACCCGTTCCGCTCGGCCAGTGCCTGTGACAGAGCAAGGCCAAGGCCATGCCCCCTCGCCCCGCTGGCATCAACGCGGACAAAGCGTTCGAAAACCTTCTCTCTCATATTCTCCGGAATGCCGGGACCATTATCTCGCACCGTGATGACAGGCCCTGGCCGCAGGACGAGTTCCACCTCGCCGCCTTTGGGGGTATATTTCAGAGCATTGTCGAGCAGGTTGGACAATATCCGCTGAATATGGGCGGGATTGGCCATCATATAGACCCCGGGGCTGATGTCAGTACTGAACCTTATCCCCAAATCCTCGGCGCTTTCGGCAAACAGCTCCGTGATTTCGGTTGCAATCTCCGAGATATCGCATTGTGACAAGCCGCTCCGGTCGCCTTTTTGTGCGCGGCTGGATGCTATGTCGAGCAGGGAGTCCAGCATGGTGATAATATCGCGAATATCCTGTCGTGCCCGGCCGAGCGTTTCGCCGTGCAGAGGGTCTTTGCTCTGGCCCATCGCCGCTACCAGGCGGTTATCCAGATGCATGAGCGGCGTGCGCAATTCATGCGCCGTATGGTCTGAAATATCCCGATGCGCGGCGAGCAGGGAAGCCAGACGCCCGGTCATGGCATTGCTGTGTTGCGACAGCTGGTCAAGCTCGTCACCCCGTCTGTCGACCGGGATAGTGACGGCCAAATTCCCCGCACCAATTTCGCGAAACGCATCATTTATGGTTCCCAGCCGGTTCTTCAGCCGGCGGGTAGAATAATAACCGATTATAAAAAAGATAAGGACCAGCAACAGGCCCGCGATGAGAAAAGCGGTTCTGACCCGCCCGAGCAAAGCCGACTGGGCCGATGTGTCCCGGCCGACAAGCAGCTTTAGATCCGGGTTCAACTGCGTGGCACGAGCGAAGATTTGCGTGCCGTCTTCCAGTTGAACAAACCCGGCCTCGGAATTTTCCGACGACAATTCCGGCCAGGATCCGACATTGCCGATAATTGCGCGGCCGCTTGGCGAAGCCAGCAGATAATAGCGCTTGTCATCAGACGATTGCAATTGCAGCCGGTCCATGATCCGCTCTCGCAGCTCAGCCGGACCGCCGGTTATGTAAATGTCAGCGAGACCGGCGATATCCGTGTCGACGCTGCGCGCAATCTGCTCTTGGGATTCCGTTCGCACGATCCATTCGGTCATCACAAACAAGGCAGCCGACGACAATATCGAGACGGTGATGACGATCAAACTCAAGCGCCCGAACAAGGAAGAGAAAATGCCCATGTTCAAACCGCGTGGAGCCGATAGCCTGCACCCCAGATCGTCTCCAGTACCGGTTTGTCAAAATCCTCTTCCAGCTTGCGCCGAAGCCGACCGACGTTGACGTCTATGACGTTGGTCTGTGGATCGAATTTCAGGTTCCAGACATTGAGCAGCAGCATTTCGCGGGTTACAATTTCCCCGGCATTTTGCATGAAATATCTGAACAGCTCGAACTCTTTGGGACTGAGCGCGACATGCCTGCCCTGCCGGTGCGCGGTGCGCGCCTTGATATGGCATTCCATGTCACCGAAAATGATCACAGCGCTATGGGATTGGCCGCTGGCCCGCCGGTGCAGAGCGCGGACCCGTGCGATCAGCTCTTCCTGTTCAAAGGGTTTGGCAAGATAGTCATCAACCCCGGCATCCAGCCCCTCGATCCGGTTTTCCGTCCGGCCCAGAGCCGACAGCATCAACACCGGAACGTCAACGCCCGCCTCTCGCAGTTTACCAATGATATCAATGCCACTCATATCCGGCAGCATCCGGTCGAGAATCACAAGATCGAATTTCGATCCGGCAGCAAGGCGCAGGCCATCGCTCCCGTCGGCTGCCCAGATGACTTTCGCACCGGTCTTGGCCAACGCGACAGAAACCATCTCCGCCGTCTGCGCGTCATCCTCGATATGCAGAATGTTAAGACCCGGCATGAATTTGGCTCATTCTCAGATAATGTTGAATCATAGCTAGGCTCTTAGCATTATCATCTCAAGATAATGCAGTGACAAATGCTGTTAGAAAACCGGAAGCAACAGTTTGCAAACATGTAATTTCTTTCATAGGATTGGCATGGGCGCTAATAGGTTTGCACTTTGCCAGCAATGGCCAGGCGATAATCAGCAATGCTGGGATAGGTTGCACAAAATGGCATCTAGATTTTTGGGGTTCGCTTTTTTGCTCTTCACCGGGTTTTCTCCCGTCCATGCGCAAGCCGAGAATGGCGAGACGTTAAACAACAGAATGATCGCATTGGCGGATCGCGATGTTTCCCGGGAACCAAAAGTTGCCATTGCAGAAATCCAGACCATGCTCGAAGAAGCAACCGCGGATGATGCGGTTGGTGCACTCGGCAAAGCCACGGCATTGGGGGCACTCGGCGGCGCCTATTTTTATCTTCAGGACTTTGATCAAAGCCTCGCAAATTTCCGTGCAGCAGAGACTGCATTGGACGCAGCAAATTTAAATAACCACAAGCAGATGATCTCGACACTGAACAACATCAGTGTTGTTCTGAGCATGACCGGAAAAGCGGAAGAGGCACTCTCAATCCAGCAGAAAGTTCTGGATATCCGGCGGGAAACCGATGGCACAGAAAGCTCAGGCTATGCGGCGGCATTGTTCAATATCGGCAGCACCAAGTTCCGGCTCGGCGATTATGAATCAGCAGTGGTTGAAATCCGGCAGGCGGTCGACATTGCCAGGGCCATTCAGGATCCCACCGATGCGGATAATACGCTGGCCGTGACCTACTGGATGTCTCTCGCTGCCGTGGTCAATACCACAGGCAATACCGAACTGGCACTCAAGGAAAACCGGCTGGCCACCCAATATGCCGAAGATCGACTGGGAGACCAGCATTCGGTTTATGCCGGTGCCTTGAATAATCTCGGCTCGGCCCTGAGCAGCGCTGGACGCTGCGGCGAGGCGATACCACTGCTCCGCCGCGCGCTGGACCTGCGAACCGAAATCCTGGGTCGCGACAAGCGTGATACGGCGATCACGCTGACCAACCTTGCCGACTGCCTGTCAAAGTCCGAGCCCAGTCTGGACCAGGTTGCGATGTTTGATGAAGCGGCCCGTATTTTTGGCAACAGCCCCGGCAACAGTCAAAGCCGCTTTACCGGCACTAGCCTTGCCAAGGCCGGACTGCTCAGCACCCGTCTGGGACAGTTGAAAGAAGGCCAGGCCTATCTTGAAAAAGCGCTGGAACTGACTCTGTCCGCGCTCCCGGACAATCACCCGGCGGTCGCCGAATTGCGCCTGGAACTTGTAAACAACTATCTGTTGAATGAAAATTACGATTCAGCCCAAAATATAATGACCGCGATCGAAGCACAGGCAGATGTGGTTGCCAAATTTCCGGTAGCGGAGAAATTCAAATTCGCAGTTATGAGAACCGAACTGGCAAATGCGTTCGAGCGTCCGGAAAACAAATCATCCGAGGCAATTGCCGCATATCGGGAAGTCCGCCGGAAAATACTGGATCGCGCAGTATCGATTGAAGAATATTTTGCGGATGACACAGGACTGACGGATCAATTTGCGAGATTTGCCGGCATTATGGCCCGCCAGGATAATATGGCGGAGAGTTTCGACGCCATGCAACTCGCCCAGTTTGCCGATCTGAGCAGCGTCTCGGGCAGTTTGACAGCAAGATCTGTGGCGGAGAAAGCCGGTTTCGGGGACGAGGTCCGAATGCTTCAGGATCTGGTGCAGAACGGCAAGAAAATCGATGCCAGCTTCACCAGGGCAACGACAGAAGGCGATCAGCCGAAGCAAGCCGCTCTTCTTCTCGAACGGGAGAACAACAGCAAAGCAATTGCCGAGCTGTCAGGCAGGATCGAGACCGCCCTCCCCCAATATTGGGCCTTGGTAAAGCCTGAACCCGTCGCTCTGGATACGGTACAATCCGCGCTCAAATCCGCGCCGCTGGTGATGGTGACGCCCGCACTGGACGGGGTCTATGTCGCAGCTGTCACGCAGAATGATTATGTGTGGCAGAAAACGTCAGCCACTCCCGGGCAACTGAACCAGTGGGTGCTGGATATCCGGAAAAGCGTCTCGCAAGATGCCGGGCAAGCAACGCCATTTGCGATGGAAAGCGCGCACGCGCTATATCGATATTATTTTCCTCCCAAAGTAGAAAAACTTTTGCAGGAAAAGAACGAGATACACCTGATCAGCGCGGGTATTCTGGCGGCGCTTCCTGCATCGCTGCTGATCATGGAGCCGGTATCCGAGCAGACGGCCGATACCGATATCGCATGGCTGATAAAGCGCTTCGCCGTCAGCAATCCGATGAGTGTGAATGACCTCGTCCAGCCCTCGGTTTCCCGGCAACGGGAAATCCGTTTTGCAGGATTTGGCGCGCCGTCGCTTTCCGGAGTCAAAGACGGTCCGGTCGTCTTCGCCAGTCTGTTGCGGAGCGGAAATGTCGATGTCAGCGAAGTGCGCGATCTTCCCAGCTTGCCCTCCGCAACGCTTGAACTATCAAATATCAGTGAAGCTCTCGGCAGGGGCTTGTCTCGAGTCATTACCGGTGATGAAGCGACCGAGAAGTTGATTAAGTCGATGGACCTGCGTCCTTATTCTGTTCTCGCCTTTGCGACGCACGGGCTGGTGAACGGAGAGTTGCGGGGATTGGGTGAGCCCGCTCTGGTATTCACGCCACCGCAAACGGATGACGGCGCGGATGATGGTCTGCTGACGGCATCGGAAATAGGGCAATTGAGGCTGGACGCCGACTGGGTGATATTGTCGGCCTGCAACTCAGCTTCCGGTTCCGGTGTTGGAACGCCGACTTACTCGGGACTTGCAAAATCATTTGCCTATGCCGGGGCCAGGTCATTGCTTCTTTCTCACTGGCGCGTTCGTGACGATGCCGCAGCCAGACTGACGGTGGACACCGTGAAAAATGCTGCCGGAGGCCTAGACCGCGCCGAAGCCCTGCGACAGGCGCAACTGGATTTGATGGATGATCCGAGCGTACCCGGGGCATCCCATCCCGCCGTCTGGGCACCGTTCATTCTGATCGGCGATTAGAGCCATAGCAAAAGGGCGCCCTCCGGGGTGGAGGACGCCCTTCCCAATCAGCGACGTTCCTGCGCTCGGGTCGCTTTAGCGCAGGTCTTCGACTGAAACCCATCCCTTGGTGCCGTAATTGTCGGTAACTTCGACGAACAGCCCCGCTTTATTGCCGGTGGGAACCAGCTCTGTATCCGCGCGCAGGGCGCGGACCTCAGCGGCAGATTCCGAAGCGCTAGCAAGCATCTTTGTCTCGACGGCTACTGTGTAGCTGGTGCTGGCGGTCGCGGCTGGAGTAGCGGTTTGCTGTACCGCACCAAGGGCTCCGGCCTGCGATGCCAGACCATTGAACGCCTCGATAAAAGCACTGGTGACCATCTTGCCATCCTTCGAGCTGCCATATTGTCCGAACTGCCCCTGGCTGGCTGACACCCAGTCACTTCGGCCCAAAACCTTGATGGTCGATTTCTTGCTTTGCCCGCTTCCGGCAATCAATGTCTGGCCATTGGCCGGATTCATCAGTCGCAGGCCGGCTGTGATGGTTTTCTTCTTGCCGCCAAGACCGCCGAACATCCCCATCAGCGCGCCGCCCATCGGAACCTTGCTGAGGACCGTGCTCGCTGCTCCAGACCGGACCAGACCTTCGGTCAGCGCAGTTTTTGCAACATTCATTGTCTGGTCCACTTCTTCCTGGGAACCGGCAATAGCAGACATCAGATAATTGGTGGGTTGGCCGTCAGCTCCGGTATGGAGAGTGAAACATCCTGACTCCTGAACGATTGCGCCCAACATGCCGCGCGGACTGGACAGGCCGAATTTGCTCCAACCCTGGGTGTCGCCATCGGTGATTGCAATCGTTCCATAGGATGCATCGCATTTCACAACCTCGACGCTTTGTTCTTTCGCGGCGGCAGGCGCTGCCGAAACGGCAATGGATGCCATGGCAATTGCAGTCAGTGCTGTGGAAAATATTGGTTTCGTGGTCATGATGATAATCCCCTTCGCATTCTATCAAGAAAATGAGCGGTGGTCCGCTCGATGCCCGATCAAAAATACGCAGAAGCGCTGGATGTGCCAGTTACACCTCCTGTTAGAGAGATGACAAAGGCTGTTAAGGTCGCTTGGAAATTGAACCGGCCCGTCGAATGATCTCGCACTCTTTATCAACGGGCCGGTATCCGGGTCGCTGACCAACCGACTATTTGAACGAGAAGTGCGAACCGAGATTTTTCTTGAGGTCGGAAATATCGTTTAATCTCGCTGCGACCGGGTCGCCGAAATTGAAGTTGCGATCGATATTAGCGGCAGCATTGGCCCAGCCAGACCAGTCTACCTTGGTGCTGTTGACGGTCGCTGCTGCACCGGGGGCCGCGAAAGCCGCCACACCATCCACTTGCGAAAATGCGCCTCCGGAGCCGAAAGTATAGCTGAAGCCCGCGTGCTTGCCGCCCTCACCGGCCAAGAACCCGGTGATGACCGCATTGCATTCACCATTGCAGATCGAACCCGTACCGTTTGCCTTCAGATTATAGGATGAAAAGCGGCCGATGGCATCCGCATCCATGCCGACCACCATGCCACCGTTGGTCGGATCCGCGCTTCCACCCGCCGTACCGAAGGTGTAGCTGTTGCCATGCATATCCACTTGCGCGCTGACCCCGACCAGGGTTTCGGCACCGAAAGCGACGGACAGGCTGCCTTCAAAGCTTCCCAGTCCACCGGCGCGAACGCTTGGTGTGGTCGCGCCAATCAAGCTGTAATCGACTTTCCCAGATGTGGGCAAATTGGTTGCTGGCGTTCCGGTTACGATGTGGAAGCCATTGCGGTCGATATAATCTAATCCGTCTTCAAACGCATAGAATTTTCCGCCGGTCTTGCCGTCTGCCCAACGTGTCCAGGCGATTATGTCGCCGGCTGCGCCCGATTCAAATTCTTTTGCGGTACCAATGTCAGGATTTTCCTCCGCGCTGGAAACATAGCCGATCGGGGCACCGCTCGCGCCATAGGTTACCTGGCCCAGCCGGCGGTCAATTCCGACTTTCTCTCCTGCCGCGTAAGAGATAAACTGGCTTTCGCGGACGGAGCCTGCGGGCGGAGAAACACTTGTTCCGCTGCCGCTCAGCGCAAATATGCCAAGACCGATAGCTTGCACGAAACCGTCTGAAGAACTGTCATTCACGTTGAATGCAAGTCCGGCATAGGCGCCGTCGGCCCCATAAAGCTGGCCGCTCACATTGCCGTTACAAGTGCCCTTGCAAGCATCGCCGCCAAACCCGGTGATCGCTACAGCACCGCCAAAGGTTAAATCGGATTGGATAACATAATCGGATTGCGAGGGGTCTGCTGCCCCGCCAACCGTAGAAGTTTGCCACATATAGTTGCCGACATTCAGTTCCAGGTCCCAGCCAATTGGATTTATCCCTCCCGCCGATATTGCAAGCATTCCGGAAAATGTACCGGGTGCCGCACTGCCGTCGGACAAGGTTACACGCGTCGATCCCGCCAGATCATAGGTCAGCAGGCCGGATCGGTTGAACGATGTCGACGCCGTACCCGACATGACGTGAAAGCCCTGATTGGGGCCATAAGCGATCCCGTTGATCGTGCCATTCGTCCAGCGGGCAAATGCCACATCATCGAAGGAGCCAAATTCCGCGACTTCCGCGTCGCCCAGCGCCGTGGTCCCGTTAAAGATACTCGTGAATTTCTCGATCTTTCCTTCGGCCAGTTCGACATCGCCCAGTCCGAAGTCCACCAGTCCGGTCGCGCCGAATGCGTAGGTCAGCTGATTGCTACGCGTTTCCGTCGGCCCCGGTGTCGGGGTGGGTGTGGGTGTGGGTGTCGGAGTTGGAGTTGGTGTCGGGGTAGGACTCGGTGTCGGCGTTGGCGTAGGAGTGCCGCCGGTGCCGCCACCAAATTGCGGCGGAACAGTATAGCCTGCCAGACGGAACAGCCGGGCAATCTCGTCGACATCGAGACCTGGAGGAAAGGCGTTGGCGAACAGCAGATCCACCAGTGCCTGGACCGTCGCATCACCGGGCGGGATCATGCCACCCGATGATACCAGAGCCAGCAAATCGGCGAGCGATCCGAAGCTGGGTCCACTGCCGCTAATCCCGGTGACAGAATATCCGGCGGCGCCCAAAGCGCGCAAGAATTCTTCCAGCTGGAACTGTGAAATACCGGACGGTGCGCCATAGCTCTGCAGATTGAACAGCAACGCCTGAATTTGCGCAGGCGTCAGCCCGCTGTAAGTCCCCAGATTGCCATTGCTGGCGGCAGCCAAAATCTCTGTGATAAATTGCAAGGCGACTGCAGGATCGAGTGCGCCGGTCTGGGCCTGGACAATCGCTTGAAACTGAGCAGGCGTGGTCGCCGACTGCAACGTTCCCGGAGTGAAGGCCTGGGTTTGCGGCACGCCGGCAAAGCCCATCGACGTCGGCGTGGTCTGGCTGGCATTGGCCAGATATTGTGCGGCAGTTTGCTGCGCTTGCCGGACTTGCTGCAAAGCGGTTCTTCCGCTGCTGCGGTTGGGCTGTGCGCCTGCGGTCACCGTGGCCGATGGTCCCGAACCGGTGCTTGCACGAAAGGCATTTCCGGCCCTGAAATTGCGGCTCTTGCCGTTACTGGCAATCTCCATCGATCCCGAAAGCGCAAAGCCGGAGAAGCTGCCATCGGAAGCGATCTTGCCGCTGGCGCTGCTACCGGAGCGCAGGGAAATCTGGCTGCCATTGCCAGCCAATATCGGTTTTGGAGATCCGCCTTTCGGAGCAGATGCCGTAAAACTGCCATTGGCAACTTCCAGCTGACCGCTTGCATCAATCGAATAGCGCGCTGGCCCGACGATGCTCACTATTGTTCCGTCATCAAGCTTCAACTGCACCATACCCGACGAGATTTGCTGGTCACCCGTGCCATTTTGAGCGGAGGGGTTCCCGGCGTTGGCGGAGGCATAAACCATCTCGGCACCCCAAACCGGCGAACAGGGGATAAGAAGGGCAGCGAGGGTGGTCACCAAGGCGCTCGCACCGGCCAGTTTTACGTCGGTCAGCAAGCTGGTATTTCTCTGGTTAATCTGGGTCATGGTTTTTCTCCCAATGAATATTCTGTTGAAACTAGAAGCTCAGGCGAACGCCGACCGAAGCGGTCCAGCGATCGTAATCATAGAGGCCGATATTGCTGTCATTGCGGGTATAGGTGACGCGCGGGCGGACGCTCAGGGCGTCGGTAAATTTGTACCGGACACCAAGCGACGCATCATATTGCGTGTCCTTGCGGCCTTTGAGAAAGAGCGGATCGCGTGCGTCATAGTCACGGTGCTCGACGCTGGCTCCGGCGATAATTGCCGCCTTGTCGCCCAGATCGAATTCGCCGCCGAGCTGGATATTGACGAAAGCATAGCTGAGCTGGTCGGCACCGGGACGGCGGGTTTCCTCCTTGCCACCGCCAATGCCGCCGTAAATATTGTCGTCAGCATAAGTGATACTGCCGGAGAAACGCTCTGCATCCTGCAGCGGATTGCCGTCATAGTTCAGCCGGAAATATTGCCCGCTGAACGACAAGGCACGGTTGTCCGACAGCCGCTTGGTATAGCGTATATCGCCGCCGACGCTGGTCCGGTAGCCGCTATGACCAAGCCAGAATCTCTGACCCTGTCCGGACAGGGAAATGACATCCCCGTTGGCAAGGCTATGAGCAATCCCGATTGTGCCGACGGCAGATGCCTGGTCGACAAAACGTGTGTCGACATTGTCTCGCCAGTTGCCCAGAACCGAGCCGAACAGGCGCGTCTGGCGACTAAGCGGGGTCGAGCCGGACAAGCCGCCCTGGATCTGGTAAAATCCGGCATCCTGTTCGCGCGCTGGCCCATTGAGCGTGGCGGGTCCGAGAAATGCGAAGAGCGGTAAGGTGATCGAAATCGCGTCGGTCGCGGTATTGATGTTGCTGTCATACCCGCCTTCTACGTCGAGATAGCCGGTAATCTCCGATGCCCCGCCGGCGATCTGTTGGTCCAATGTCCTGACCAGGCCATCGATCCGGTTACGCACCGGATCAGGAATGGAGGGGTCACCGCGAACCGTTGCGAATTCAGCGCGTGCCGTATCAATGTCACCGGCCACGGCGTAGGCCCGGGCCAGTTCGGCTTGCGCTCGCGCATTGTCCGGTTGCTGCGCCAATATCCGCTGGAACGCGATAATTGCTTCGCCATGGCGGCCGCTCTCCAGTGCGGCCAGACCAAGCGCAAGATCATAATCCGGTTGCCCGGCGCGATTGGCTTCGCGGAGTTTGAGTGCGGAATAGGCCGCTTCGGGCTGCCCTGCACTCAGTTGATCCATGGCATTTTTGACATCTTGGTCAGCTTGCGCCGCTGCCGGCGCAGAAGCGAGCGCGAGCAAGCAGGTGTTCAAGGCGATTGTCGACATCGCGACGACTTTGGAAAAGCGCATTCAGGCCCCCTGTAACTTCATTGAATATGAAAATTGGATAGGGCAGCCAGACGCCATAAGCTTGTTACAAGCGCCGATAGGAAGATGACAAAAACGGTTATTATGGTGAATGCCCGGATCAAGCTACCGTTGGTTTCGCTTGGCGACGGGCGCGTTAATCGACAGCTTGACCCGACGCGAGCGCCGATACCCTGTTCATCAGAACAAGAGCGACGCGCAATGGCGATGAATGTTGCTCCGAACAAAGCGGATGTAATGGTTATCCGAGCTACGCGCTCGAGGATGATTACACCAATATCCTCTTATCTCACGGCCTGAAGATGCCTCGATCGATCATAATATGCACCTATGCGGCACAATCCAGACGCGGCTCGTTCTGCGCAAGTTTCAAATCATCCCTTTTATAAACGTCGGGATAATAGCGGATCGTGCCGTCTTCTGCTCCCTCTGCCGTGAAATAGGCGATGTAGATCGGGATCGCTTTTGTCAGCGACAATTTGGTGGTTTTCCGGCTGGCCAATATTTCGTCAATCTGCTCTGGCGTCGCCGCTCCTTCGAGCAATGTCTTGTCCAGATCGATGGCGCCGCCAACCCGGATACAGCCGTGGCTAAAGGTCCGCACCGGTTCGGAAAACCGGTTCTTGTAAGGCGTGTCGTGCAAATAGACGCTATACGAGTTGGGCATGACCAGCTTCATCTGCCCGAGCGCATTGCCGGGTCCGGGGCGCTGGCGATAGCGGCCGTTTTGCAAGACATAGCCTTTTCGCCGCGCCGCCGCCGGATTGTTGCGCACCATTGATCCGATGCCTTCCGCGACAATCGATGTCGGGATTTCCCACCAGGGGTTCAGGATCACGCCGCTGACCGTGGCTTCAAAAATCGGCGTCGGAGACTTGGTCTTGCCGACGATAACCGGCCAGCTTTTGAGTTTTTGATCATTTTCCCACAAAGTCACTTCGAAACTCGCGGCGTTTACCAACAGATATTTCTGACCCATGGCCAGCCGCATCCAGCGCCATCGTTCCATGTTCAACGCCAATGTCGCGCGTTTTTCCGCATCACTTTCCGTCGCATAGGCTTCGCGCAGCGCCTGATAATGCGGATTGCGTGGTCGAAGCGCGTCAAAATAGCCGGCAAGGTCGTTGCGAACCAGCGCCTTCAGCAGCAATTGCTGCGTATCGATATAGCGGTCATCGCTACTTATATTCCATTTCGCCTTGGCCGAAGCGGGAGAACATCCCTCGAGATAGGCTTTCATCAACTCGTTCGCAGCGACCGACGCCAGCCTGGATCGCCGATAGGGATCGCTGGCGGAATTCGGCTGGCTAAAATCGCTGATTGTGCAGTTTTCCAGTCCCTCGGATGCGCGCGCATCCACGAGTTGCTGCAATTGTGCGATTTGCGGTTCGGTCCAGATCAGATGATCCCGGATATCTTCTACTGCTTGATCTACTGGCTGCGCAACGGCGGAGGCGGAGAGCAGAAATCCGCTCAATATTGTTATGAATATTCTCATATGATCCCTCTTCAGGCTATTGGCAGGCACGACAATAAGTATTGATACTTAATCCTGGGTACAGGAAAAATCTGCTATGGACGAATGATGAACAGAAGAAATTTTATCACCGCCAGTCTCGTTGGCCTAACCGGCGCGGCTTATGGGCTCAGTACCCGATCACAGGCCGCTAGCGAGATCGTGACGCCTTTACCGGCGCGTCCGAAGATCACTCCGCAGACCGGTCCGCTCGGTGTGATCGACCGCGCCAAGGCAGCGATGGCGGCTCATGAGTCATCCTTGCTGCACACCGACAGAATCGGAATTGCCGACTATTCGCTGCACTCGGCCAAGAAACGTTTCCATATTGTCGACATGACAAACGGAACTACGCAGTCCTTTCTGGTAGCCCATGGCAAGGGTTCCGATCTTCGGCACACCGGCTGGCTGCAGGAATTTTCCAATGTGCCGGGATCTGAAGCCTCATCCGGTGGCAGCTATATGACCAGCGAGAGCTACGTCGGCAAGCACGGCACATCCCGTCGCCTGAAAGGTCTCGACCCCAGTAATAGCTTGGCCGAACCGCGCGCGATTGTGATCCACGGCGCTTGGTACGCAGAACCGGAAATGGTAGATGCACACGGAAAACTGGGCCGCAGCCAGGGCTGCTTTGCCTTTTCCGAAGGCGACCTGCCGGTCATATTGGAACGACTGGGGCCAGGCCGTCTGCTCTATGCCGACAAGGTATAACGGATAATATTGGCGGTTCCTTTGCCGTCCTTTTTACAAAACTGACTGCGCGCTTGGAAATTCCATAGCTTTTCCGACGAACGCGACCGTGCATCGCCGCCTCGCGGCCCCTTCCCGCGCGTGCTCGTTACAAAGCATTTTCGCGCGGTCAGAAGCCTTCCTCTTTTCTACTTCTCTTCAGGCCATTTGATCGAGGGGCCGAGATCCTGCAGAACCTTGCGGGCATCAAACGCGCGCGAGGCGTCGGCGGGCATCGAACCATGGCTCATCACAATTTCCGCTTCGGCTTCGTACCGCTCGACAGTCCGTACATCGGTATCGAAGGACCAGAAGGGATCACGGCCATAGGGATGCCATGTCGACCAGACGCCGCTGCGATAATAGCGCCAGTGCGGACGCCAGTTCAGATAGATCGACCCGTAATAGGGTTCGTAGCGAGGGGAACGCTCGATATAGGTTCGGCGATCCGTTTCGGTGGTATGGTCGGTGATCCGGAACCAGTCATAGCCGCTCTGAACCGTGAGCTCCGCTGCCCGGTACAAGAGATAGCCTTCTACAGTATCACGCGAAGTCAGCGTATTTCCGGCAAAACGCACACGATAATGCGTATTGTCTATCCGATCTTCCGAATAGCCACCGGAGACCCGCTGTCCCGCGATTTGGGGCTGATAGGGTGTTGCGGTCGCACAGGCGAGCAACAACAAAGTCATAAGCAGCGCGGTGGCCCTGGAAGCGGTTTTGGTAATCGTTGCATGATCCGTCATGGTCGGTCCTCCTGATGTCGCCACTACAGCGGCTGATATGATGCCATTCTCGGAGTGGGGCGTTGATTTGTCTTTACGTAATTATTCGTAAGGCCAGTCAGACCGGTCCGTAACAATACCTATCGCCGCCAAACTCGCTCCATCCTAGAAAGTCAGCAGGCAACAAGCTGATGGGAGAATGAAATGCTGGTGCGCAAGGATAGCAAGATAATCGCGGTAGACGGTTCCCGCATGGCGATGTTCAAGAATATCGGGGAGGCTTTTGCCCCGGTGCTGGAACTGATCGAGGAGCATAAAAACCCCTCTTTGCGCACTTCGGAACTCGGTACGGACAGGCCTGGACGGAGTTTTCAAAGCAAATCCCCCAGCCGCGGCGCACATGAGCAGACAGACCTGCAACAACAGGAAGAAGACCGCTTTGTTCTGGAGATGACCCAGCGGATCGAACAGATCATGTCAGGATCAGACGCAGGCATCATATTGGTTGCCGCGCCGCGTGCATTGGGCGTTATCCGGAAGCATCTGGGTCCTGAAACCAGCGCGCGATTGCTGGCAGAGATTCCCAAGGACTTTGGGCCGGACGATAAAGAACCGCTGGCAAAAATGCTCGCCAAACACGAAGCCTGACAGATGTTTCGGCGTTGCCGGAATTATATTCAAAATCACTGATTGAATGAGGCGCTCGCCAAAGTGAACGAGCTTGCAAAAGGGCGGAGAAACTGATCTCCGCCCTTTTGTAAATTTGCGATAAGACTCTCGTCAGACTGCAGGACGATCAGCCGTAAGATCAAATTCCAGTAACATGAGCGTGGGGTCGCCCGGGAAGCATCGCGCAGAAAAACCCATTTCTTTTTCCAGTTCGATCGCCGCATGATTCTCGCGGGCCTCGATCGACTCAAGCTTCTTGATGCCGCTCTTGCGTGACTGGTCGATCACATATTTCAGGAAAGTCCAGCTCATGCCGCGATGTTTATAATCGCTGCGCACCGCGAGAGCGACTTCCGCTTCGGACTTGTCTGCGCTGGCGCCCACCATCGCGCTGGCGATGATGGTCTTGTCGTCTATGTCAAAAGCCAGATAATCTTCCTTGTGATCATGATCGACGTCCACCAGCTCGTCGAGCAAAGCGCCCTGAACTTCCGGGACCGCGGACAAAAAGCGGAAGCGCAAATCTTCTTTTGAAACATGGTTGAAAAATTCCGCCAAGGCTTCCTTGTCCGATGGCTCGACCGGCCGGACATGAAATTCAAAACCGGTACGGGTGGTCAGCGGTATGCTGTTGCTTACGACAACGGCATGGTCAGGACGGATCGGTTCAGCCGGTGAAGGCTGCAAGGGGGATGATTTTGCTTCGGACATGGGAGTTCCTTTCAAGGCGCTTGGGGAAATTGAAATCCAATGCGGCAAATATAGCCGGTCCCGCGATAGGCTCGCCATCCGTAAACCAACGTATCTCTGCAAATATCCGTAATGCTCCCTATTGACTCGGGTGGCGTTTATCCGGTCTGTCAGCAACCGACTGTTCCGGCAGTTTTCTTTCCATCCGAGGCAGTGATAATGACGCATATAGAAGCATATAAATCCCGGATCAGGACCGCAGCCGAAGCCGTGCAAGGATTAAAGTCCGGAGCGCATATGGCGATGGGCATGGCGACAGCGGAGCCGCCGGCACTGCTCAGCGCAATCGCGGACATGGCAGAAAATGGCGCTGTAGAAGATCTGAAGCTATGGTATTTCCATTCGATGGATCACGCCGGTGATACGGTGCTACGGCCTGACCTATTGGGCCGTATTCGCCCGCGCTGCATGTTTCTGAGTTCTGTTGACCGCAAATTGCTCAGCACAAAGGAGGCGGGCGAGAAAAGCCCGATCGAATTTGTTCCGGTCGCTTTCAGCGACTCTCCCCGGCTATTCGAGCAAGACGTGTCGCTCGATCTTTTTGTGACGACCGTGTCGCCGATGGACAAGCATGGCTGGTTCACTTTCGGCACCAGCAACGACTATTCCACCACCGCCGCTCGCAGCGCCAAAAAGCTGGTGGTCGAGGTCAGTCCCAATATGCCGCGCGTGTTCGGCGCTTCCCTGCTTCATGTTTCGGAAGTCGATGCGATTGTTGAAAACAGCACGCCGCTAACCGAGGTTCATCTGCCAGAAACATCGTCAGTAGACGCAAAGGTCGCTGCCATTATTGCGGACATGATCGATGACAGAGCCTGTCTGCAAATGGGCATAGGCGCGCTTCCCGGTGCGGTTTGCGCCCTGCTCCACGATCGTAAGGATCTTGGCATTCATACAGAATTGATGACCCCAGCCCTGGCCGGGCTCATCCACTGCGGTGCGGTCACCAACCAGGCGAAGACCACCTATCGCGGTCGCAGCGTCTTCACCTTCGCCATGGGTGACCGGACCTTTTACGATTTTCTCGATGACAATCCGGCGTTCCACAGCGCGCCTGTGAATATCGTCAACGATCCCCGCCATATTGCCAAGAACAGAAATGTCGTTTCGGTCAACGCAACGCTGCAGATCGATCTTGGCGGCGCGTGCAATTCGGAACATATGATGGGGCGGCAATATAGCGGATCGGGCGGCCAGCTCGATTTCGTGCGTGGCGCTAACGCATCGAAAGGCGGAAAGTCGATCATCGCCTGCCAGTCCACCGCCCGCAACGGCACAGTCTCGCGCATCGTCCCCCGGCTGGACGGGCCGGTCACGACCCCCCGCAACGATACGCATATTGTGGTGACCGAATTTGGCGCGGTCGACTTGAAGGGCAAATCGCTTCACCAGCGAGCAGATGCACTGATTGGCCTGGCCCATCCGAAATTCAGGGATGAACTGGCCAACGGTTTGTAAGATTAATGCCTGTACGGAGAGTATGGAAAAGCGGCCTGCCCTGCTTTGCCACAGTTCGATGGAAAGATACGTAATCTCCCTGATATGGTTACGCCCCCTCGCCTCCTACCCTATCCGCTTTCCAACCGGGGCAATGCGAGCCATTGAAGCAGATCATTCTACCAACTTTGCCACATTTTGCGGAAGCAGCAGAGCTGGAAGGCACCGGATTATCGGTCGTCTCGCTCACCAAAAAATTCGGAAAAAAGACGGTCCTGAGCAATGTTTCGATCGAAGTCCGGCCATCGGAGGTTGTCGGCCTGCTTGGCCGCGACGGCGCGGGCAAGACCTTGACCTTCTATTCGATCCTCGGACTATTGCGGATAAACTCGGGCCATATTTTTCTAAATGGTGAAGATATAACGAGATTGCCTCTCGATCAGCGTGCGCTTCGCGGTTTGGGATATTTGCCACAGGAAGCCTCGATTTTCCGCGGCCTGACGGTAGAGCAGAATGTCAGGACTGTGCTTGAGCTCTTCGAACACGATCCGGTTTTGCGAGCGCAGAAACTGGATGCCCTGCTAGAGGAATTCCATATTGACTATGTCCGCAACACCCCGGCGCGGGCGCTGTCGGGCGGCGAAAGACGCCGATGTGAAATCGCCCGGGCGATGGCGGCCGATCCAAACATCATGTTGTTTGACGAACCCTTTGCCGGGATTGATCCGATGTCGGTCCGGGATATCAAGGCAATGATTGCCAATCTTGAACGCCATGATGTCGGCATATTGATCACCGATCAGAATGTGCGCGAAATGGTCGATATACTGGACCGGGTCTATGTCCTGCACGAAGGGCAGATCGTGTTTGACGGCACACCGCAAGCGATGCTGGAGGACAAGCTCGTACGCCATTTATATCTCGGTGAGGAATTTCATGCCGCCGCTAGGTAACACTACGGATGGCTTGCCAATCGCCTTTCCTGCATCCGTTAGAGGACGGGCAAGTTGGTAACCATAAAGCCTTCGAGAAAAAATTATCAAAATAGGAGATAGAATATGAAATCCGTGCTTCTTTATGTGAACGACGATTCCGGACTCGACGCCCGCTATCAGGCAGCACTGGATCTCACCCGCGCGCTGGAGGGACATCTCCATTGCCTGCGCCCCAATCCTTACAAGCCGCAAATGGCTTTTGATGGCGTCACCGGCATGTCGGTGATGTATGATGTCACCGAATATGAAAGCCAAGCCGATCAGCAATTGAAGACGGTAATGGAGGAACGGCTGGCAGGTGAAGATGTGCCATGGGATTATGAGGAAGCGAATGCGGAGCCTGCCAGAGGGCTGTCGCGAAACTCGGCACTGACCGACATAATGGTGCTCAGTTCGTGTAGTGGTCTGAAAGACAACACCCTGCCCCTCGGTATTTTGGGTGACGTGGTTTTGAACACCAATATCCCCGTTGTCGTCCAGCCGGACAGCGTCAAGAAATTCGACGCCGCCGGAACTGTAGTGGTCGCCTGGAATGGCAGTCTCGAGGCAGGAAATGCCCTTCGTGCGGCGGTGCCCTTGCTCAAACTGGCCAGCGATGTACACATCGTCGTCGTCGAGGAAGACAAGAACCACGACCTCCCGCCACTGAACGCATCAGAATATCTTTCCAGACATGGCATAAAGTCGAAAATCCACGATCTTGCTGCAGACAAGTCCTCGGTGCAAGCTGTGCTGCTCTCGACCGTCGATGCGCTGAATGCCAGTTATATGGTTATGGGTGCCTATGGCCACAGCCGGGCCCGCGAGTTTTTCTTTGGCGGCGTCACAAGAAACCTGTTTTGGGATTGCCCGGTTCCGCTCGTGGTAGCCCACTGATTTGGGAAACGAGCCTCCCTCAAGGAAGAATGGAATGAGTAGTGTAACCTTAAAATTTCATGGTGCGGCGGGAACCGTCACCGGCTCCTGTTTCGAAGTCACCGGTGCCGGCAAGACCATATTGGTCGATTGCGGCATGTTTCAGGGTACCCGTTCACTCGAAGCGCTGAACCATGAACAGCTTCCCTTTGATCCGGAAAAAATCGATGCGGTGCTGCTGACCCATGCCCATCTCGATCATAGCGGCCGGCTGGCCTATCTCTACGCCAGTGGCTGCAAGGCGAAAACCTATTGCACTGCGCCGAGCGCAGATATTATCAAACCGCTTCTGCAGGACGCGGCCAAGTTGCAGGCCGCCGATGCCGAGCGTCGCAACCGCCGCGCGGACCGCGCTGGCCTGCCACCGTTCATCCCCCTCTATGATGGCAAGGACATCGCGAAACTGCACAAAAATGTTCGTGCGGTCACCTATTGCGCAGAAAATGACCTTGGCAACGGTGTGTCCTTTCGCTTCTGGGATGCGCGGCATATCGTCGGGTCGGCTTCGATAGAGATAAATATCGCGGGACAGCGCTTGCTCTTCTCCGGCGACGTCGGGCCCGGTCGATCGATCAATTGTACAAGCTCGGAAATCGGTGGTTATGATCATGTGGTCTGTGAATCGACTTATGGTGACCGCGACCGCGAGCTCATATTGGTCAGCGAGCGCCGCGAAACATTGGCGCGCCACGTCGAAGAAGTGATGGCGGCGGGCGGCAATGTGCTGATCCCGGCTTTCGCTCTCGAACGCACCCAGGCGATTCTCGAGGATTTTGATGCCCTGTTCGAATCCGGGCGCCTGCCCCCGATTAATGTGTTCCTGGATTCTCCTCTGGCCCAGAAAGTTACGATGGCGGTGATGCGCTATCGCGACAGCGGTACCGACATGTTGAAACGAACCAATATTCGGTTCATCCAGAATACAGCGGAATCCAAGAAGCTCAACCGGATGACCGGGGTGGTCATCATCGCCGGATCGGGCATGTGCACCGGCGGCCGGATCAGGCATCACCTGATCCGCAACCTGCCACGAAGACAGTCTCGACTATTGCTGTCCGGCTTTCAGGTTGCCGGAACCCTGGGCGCGGTGCTCCGGGATGGAGCAAAGCGCGTCCGTATCTCCGGCAATGATGTCATAGTCAAGGCGCAGGTCGCCACGCTTGAAAGCTATTCCAACCATGCCGACCGTGGCGGTCTGGTGGAATGGATCAAGGATCGCACACCGATCAGAGGATCGCTCTTTCTGGTCCATGGAGAGCAGAGCGCTCTCGCGGGTTTCGCCGAAGCTCTCGGCAGCATTCCGGATTTACCGCCAACGATCATCCCGCAACTGGGCGAGACCTGGGAATTGCAGCCAGGCAAAGCGGCAACCCGCCTGACGGCCGGTCGGCCCGATGCTGGCGAGCTGACCGCTTCGCGTGACTGGATTTCCAAACTTGCAGCACTGCGCGAGGAGGTCGAGGAAAAACTATCCGAGCAACGGACCAATAAGGACCGCGAAAAAATGCTGGCGGCACTAAAGCGGGCACTCGAAAGCGTCTAGCGATCCCGGATATATCTCCGATCACTGGCTTGCCATTATATCGGAAGTCTGGCCTCTAACTGTTAGTAAAGATCAGCAATTTTGAACTCTTCTTCAAGCTTGCGGAGAAGGTCTGGGTCGGTGATCCACTTGCCCAGGACGTCACCCGGCTCTGCGGTTTCCGGGAAACCGGAACGCTCTGCCAACTGCCGCCATACCTGTCGCGCATCCTCTTTTTCACCCAGCATCGCCGACGACAATATATAGCTGATTTCCAGACCAAACGCGGCTCCCGGTATCGAATCCAGATATCTCGAAGACAATTCCTGCGCTGCCTTGGCATCCCCAATCCGCAATTTTCGCATCGCCACCGTCGCTGCGATCGCCAGCTCCGCGTTAGGATCCATTTGCAAAGCCTTGACTGCATAGGCTTCCCCTTCCGGCATATCACAGGCCAGCATATACATGCCCAGATAACCCATGATGCGGGAATTCAGCGGGTTGAGATCGACAGCCCGCTCTCCCCACAATGCTCCTCTGCGACAGTCGCCTTCATAAAAAGCGCTCTGCGCCACAGCAAAAGTGGCTGATGCGCTATTATTGTCGATTTTTGCGGCTCTCGTTGCGAAATCCTCGCGTGACCCGTCAATCGCGTCAGCAAGGTCGAATTTCTCCGATATATTCTTGGCCGTGGCCAACACACTCATCAAATAGGAATCATTGGGAAATTTGTGCGCCGATGCGTTCATACATTTCAAAACGCGCTCCAGAAGCGCCGCGTCGCGGTAACGCATATATTGATGAAATTGCAGCAGACACGGGTAGCCCGGCGTAAAGTCGACACGATATTTGGACAATTCGTGCTGGGCCACTTTGCCGTAAGGGCCCGCGATATCGATGACGGCCTGGTCCAGACCTGCCTCGCGTTCCTGGCGACTGGTGGCTTCAACTCTGCTCGACCAGATCACTTCTCTGGTGACGCTGTCGACAAGGCGAAGCTGGACGCGATCGCCCGTATCATCCAAGCTCGAGGATTCGAGCAGATATTGCGAGGCGTTGGCGGGATCAGAATTTTCTTCAAAAACACGCACTTGATCGAACTTTTTCAGCGCTCGGACCAGATGGCTGTGAATGATTTCCGATGTGGCGCGGGATGAAGAATTGGTGATCCCTTCCGTCGCTTTCACAATGACTGCCGGATAGACAATAGCGACTTCCGGTTCGCTATCGCTCTTTTGCAGATAGAAAATTGCCGCGGTGGTCAGGAGCACCAGAGCTGCGAAGATTGCCAGAATATAACCGCGATTGATCGCAGCCAAGCGCTCGGTAAAACTCCCGGTGGCAATATCGGGTTCGATCACGGGTTCGGCGGGTTTCTCGTCTTTCTGCTGCGGATCGACTGCCAAGTTCCTGATCGGCCGGCCTTCGGTTGATGGAAGGTCGGACGCTTTGACTGCCTCATTCGATCCCAGCATGATTTCGTAGTGCTGATAGGGGATGTAAAGCCGGTTTTCGCTTTTCTCACGCAGGTAAAAATGGTCGAGCATCCGGCGCAGCCGTCCAATCTGCACCCGCGGATAGCTATCAATTTGAGTGTCGAAACTGTCGTCGCGGCCAAGCGCATCGACGGCAACGGCATAAGCCGTCAAAGGCTTGCCTCCTTCCAGCAACTTGTGATCGACGAGAAAACGAAGCAGCTTGCTCATGGTCGGGGACCGCGCAAATTCGGAACTGCACAGCAGCCGATCGCGCTCCAAACAAAGTTGAAGCTTTTCCGCTTCGGTCAAAATTGGCAAGATTCCTCCATTTGATACGGCGACTTGCTCCATGAAATTTTTCAGGGGCAAGCGTGACGCTTCTGTTATATAGACCCGTATCCTATAAGATAGTTGCGAGTAGTTCGCAATTAAATGGCGGAAATCATTTAAGTTTTCGTTCCTCGGGGGTGCTTAGATCTACAAAGCAGCCAAAAATGCCCAAAACTTCTCCATCTCCCCCAATCTGGCATGTGCCTCTCGCCAGCACTGGAAGATCGTTTCCATTCTCGGTGAGAATCCGCGCGCGATATTCAAAATCCGCGCCTTCATCCAGCGCGCGCGCGACCGCTTCCTGAACCATCGGACGATCATCCGGATGATAATAATGGATCGCATTTTCCAGAAGAGGATGGCCGAGCGAATGGCGACGCTCATGCATGTCGAAAATATAGTCTGACCATTTTACGGTATTTGTTCTCGCATCCACATGCCAAGATCCAAAGCGTCCAACATCTTCCGAAATTTCAAGCGTGAGCTGACAACGCTCAAGTTCTATCTGGACGGCCTGCAAGTCCTTGCGCAGTTTTCGCAATCGAAAAACCAGATAGGCAATCACTATCATTAGGAAAAATGCCAAAAAATAAGAAAAATACGTCAATAACATCCCCGACATTACGTCCCCTCCTGTCGTCGGGAACTGCTTCCCTAAACGCATGCCAAATATTCCAAATTTGACGTCGCGAAACTAGTAACAAATCGATTACATAATTTCGATTCATTTTTACAGGGAACTAATGGGCAAATCCGGTTGATCAGTAATGACAAAGTTCATTCACGGGCGTCCCGGTCAAAAATGACGCCCCGCGGAACGCGGCGACAGGCCGGAAAAGAAACACAATCGATGCAATCCATCACCGGGATTTCCGGCACCGGTCGACCGTTGCTACTTTTCAAACATGCCCGAGCGATTCATGATCGTCATGATTTCATTGATCAGGGTCGGACTATCGATCCACTGGTCAAGCACTTCCCGCGGCGGGCTGTTTTCGGATAACCCATAGTCTGTTGCCATCGTTTTCCAAACGCGCCGCGCCTCATCCTTGTCATTCAGCATCGCCGAGGACAGCATATAAGTTAACTCAAGTGCCGGCTCTTTTCTCGGCGATGAAGCCAGATATTCTGTGGTCAGTTCGCGGGCGGCTGGTGCATCACCCCTCTTCAACATTTGCAGGGCTACCGCCGCAGCAATCGACAGATCGGCATTGGGATCCAGTTCCAGCGCTTGCGCTGCATATTTTTCACCTTCCGGATAATCGCAGCCGATCATATAAAGACCGAGATAGCCGCTTATCCGGGAATTCAGAGGATTGAGTGCAACGGCCTTCTTGCCCCAGGCCAGACCAGTCGCGCAATCTCCGGCGAAAAAGGCCGACTGGGCCACAGCAAAATTCGCGCCAGCGCTATTCTGATCCAGCGCTTCGGCCTGTCTGGCGAGCAGCATGCCGGCACCCTTGCCGCCGATGCCCGGGTTGGAACGTTCCGACATATTTCGCGCGAAGGCCGACACACTCAAAAGATGTGCATCATTGGGGAAGCGCTCGACCGATTTCTCCAAACATTTTTTCAGAGGCTCCAGTTTTCGCGGTTCGCGATAGCGGATATAAAGGTCGAACTGGAGCAGGCAGGGATATCCAGCGGAATAGTCATTTTCCAGTTTGGGAATCTCTGTCTGGGCGATTTCCCCGTAAGGCCCCGCCAATGCGATGATGGCTTTATCCAGTTCCAGCCTGAAGGCTGCCTCGTTCGCTGTGTTCAATTCTCTCGACCACAATATTTCGCCGCTGTGCCCATCCAGCAGACGCAATTCCATCTTATCTGCGGTGGCTTCCAGAAAGCGCAGCCGCAGCACATAGTCGGATTTTTCCGGCTGGCCGGATTTGGCATCAAATATCCGTAGCCCGCCAAACCCGTTCAAGCCACGGACCAGCTGGTTGCCGACGGATTCGGAGAGTTCCGATGCACGCACCCCGGAAGCCCCATCGGGCAAATCCAGTGCAATTCTTGGATAGGCGATCTCATCATCAACCTGAGGAGGCCAAAGAAGATAAGCGAGAATACCGATCGCTACCAACAGGATGGAGACGCCGAGAACTGTGAAAAAGCCCTTGTACCAACCACGCTGACTTTCGGTCTGTTTTTCAACCGGAGGACGCGCTTCGGTTTCGGGGCGTTTCGATTTCTTGCCATTCGGCGCGGACGAATCCGTACCCTGTCCGATCAGATTTCCCTCATGACCCGAAGGTGCCACATTGGGCTCCAGGATGATTTCATATTTATTGGGAGCGATGGCAAGCCGGTTTTCGCCTCCCTTGCGCAAATAGAAATTGTCGAGCATCCGGCGCAGCCGCCCCATCTGGACGCGCGGATAGCTATCGGTCTGCGTGTCAAAATCCGCATCACGACCAAGCGCATCGGTAGCGATAGTATAGCTTTTTAGCGGGACGCTGTTCCCGGACAATTTATAGTCCACCAGAAACCGCAATAATTTGCACATGCTCGGTGAGCGTGCAAATTCGGCATCGCTCAACAACCGGTCGCGTTCCAGACATAATTGCAATGCGGCGGCATCATCCATAGGTTGATTATTGTCCTTACCTAGATCAGTCTATAGGTATCGGGTTATTATTGATACACAATTGCGCCCTCAAACTGTGCGTAAACTATTGTAACATAGCTTGAGATGGGGGACTATTCAAACCATCAAATCTGGATAGAGTCTGGATTCTAGAATGGAAAAGGAAGTTTGAAGCAATGACATGAAATATCGTTTCCTAGAATTCGAACTGGATACCGAGCGTTTCGACCTGCTCCGGAAGGGCGAGAAAGTCGCAATTCAACCACAGACTCTGGCCATATTGTCCATGCTAGTGAGCAATCATGGCAAATTGATGCTTAAAGAGGAATTGGTCCAGCATTTATGGAACGGCCGAAATATTTCGGACAGCGCCCTCTCCAGCCAAGTCAAGGTCCTGCGTCGAGTTCTGGACGATGACGGCCAAGAGCAGCGGATAATCCAGACTGTCTATGGCCGGGGGTTTCGCTTTGCTGCCCGCGTCGAGACGGTCTCGTCCTCGACAAATTCGCTCGTTGCAGCAGCCCGTCCGAAAGTGACGGATGCGCTGGTTGATCAAGCCGGAAAGCCGCCTGTCATCGCCGTGCTACCGTTCTACAAGATCGGTGACATGGCAGAACATAGCTGCTTACCCGAGGCCCTGCCCGCAGACATCACGACCGCCCTATCCCAGTTACGATGGCTTTTCGTGATCGCGCGCGCATCCAGCTTCCGCTTCGACGCCAATCTTCCCGATCTTGCAAAAATGCGCGAAGAACTCGGTGTCGACTATGTCCTTACCGGGTGGGTCGAACTGGTCGACGGTCAGATGCTGGTCGGCGTGGAGCTCACCGAAACCAGACAGCATCGGGTCGTCTGGGCAGAGCGCTATGATGCGCGGCTCACAAATATTCATGATCTGCGGGCCCAAATGGTGCGTGATATCATTGCCGCGATCGATCTGTCGATCAGCGATACCGAAGCGGCATATGCGAAACTGACGGCTCCCGATCAGCTGACCGGCTGGGAAGCCTATCATCTGGGGATGTCGACCGTAAACGGGGCCAGAATGGACCTTAAAATGGCGCTGGACCATTTTGAATTTGCCCGTGCGAAAGCCCCCGCATTCGCACGCGCCCATGCCGGCACCGCCTATATTCACGGCCTGGGCCTATACCATCTTGCGCAAGGCGGGGACGAAAATGCCGCTATTCATAGCATGCTGATGCTCGGAGAACAGGCATTGCGATGCGATCCCCTCGATCCGTTTGCCCATCTTGTAAGTGGCCGGGCGGAACGATTCAACGGCAATATCGATGGCGCGCTGGACCATTATGCCAAAGCCATAGCCTTTTGTCCGAACTACGCCGAAGCCTATAATTCACAGGCCGTTGTTCTATTGCTGAAAGGTGACTTTGCCGCCGCCCATGAAGCTGCGAAGCTTGCCACGAAGCTCAGTCCGAATTGTCCGATGCGTTTCGAAGCCGAGACCACTCAAACCTACGCGGCATTTAATCTGGGCAAGGACGAAGAAGCGCTCGCGCTTTCGCGCAAGCTCACCGAATTTTCGCAACACAGTCCGTTGGCTTTGCTTGCGGCAATGACCGTATTCCATCATCTTGGCTCCGAAGATGAAGCACGGCTTGTGCAATCCCGGATATTATCGACGGGCATGCCGCCGAGGACCAGTATGCTTCGCACATTCCCCGAAAGCGCAGCAGCGATATCCGACCAGGTCACCCAAGTCGTCACGCACTATTTCAGGTAGGACCCAGCCCGGTCGATTATGAGGCTATGTCGGCGTCCGGCCCCGGCATTGCCTGATTTGGCTAAGCCTTGGCAGCCGCCCGCTCTTCATCAAAAGCGCGCAGAACAATAGTGCCGATTGACAGCTCTTCATTGTCAGCATTTCTGATGCTCACCCGGTAGAAAAACTTCGATGTCGCTTTGAACTGGGTCAGGGCTTCGGTCGCTGAATATAATGTATCGATCAATATTTCTTTCCCGAGATCATCGTGCCCAATGACCTGGAAGGGAAGACAATCTGCGCCCGAATTCACCGAGCCGGCCGTATCGGCCCCCTTGTTGAGCACGGCAAGTTCACCGGTATCGATACGGGCCGCACGATAGAAGGTGGACAACCAGACCATCAGGTCATCGAGGGGAAGCCGCTGGGAAAATACGATCCCGACACGCGCACCTGATTGCCAGCGCACAGTGCCGCTTATGTCCAGCAGCTCGGGCACCGAAAGCCGGATGTTTTTGCCGATTTCAAAAACATGTTCTGTTCTGACGCAAATGCCTGCGGGGGAAATGTCACAAATATCGGCATGGACCAGACGAGACCCCTGATAGATGTTGATCGGATGCTTCATCTCGATCCGCGGCAGGCGCGAAACCCGGCCTTGCTTTGCATCATTGGGTTTGGAAAGCACCTTGGCCATATCGATCGGCGTGGAAAATTCGATGCCAGCCAGCGCCTTTTTGCGCCAACGTACCGTGCCGGTCAATTCCTGCTCCTCGGTCAAAAGGGCGGAGACCGTGTCACCGAGTTCAAAATTGGGATGGATTTCGACCATCATGCCGGTGGCCGAAAGGTTTTTTATGAAGCCCCAGCCTTCTCCGGATTCTGCCTTGATCTTGGCAAGCCTCAACATGGCAATATGCCGGTCTTGTTTTCTGCGGTCCTCGTCCACGACGATATTGTCCGATGGGGGAGCGGAGGAAGTACCAGATTCGATCATATTTGTCATTTACTTGACCTTCATTCGGTAACGTAGGGAAAACCGTTCGTAATTGCCAACCGTCGGCAGCAGAGCGCCATTCGGCCGGAGTTTGATATGCGTCACATTCGCATCAAATCCATCGGTATCGGCGATGGGAATATAATCGAACGTTTTGCCGCCATCGCTGGAAAATTCGATAGAATCCTTTGCACTGGAAAGACCCTCAAAGCTGAATTCCAGACCGCTGTCATTGTCCTTAAACACTGCAGGGCCAGTGCCACTGTGATCCAGATCACCGACAAACAGGGAAAGATGTTCGGGAACTTTATCGGTGACAGCAAAGGATGCGGCAGGAGATCCGCTCTTGCCGGGCCCGGTGACGGATACGAAGAAGTCGACAACGGCTCCTGGAACGGTTGCGAGTGCCCCGCTATTGCCGGCAGGGCTTCCAACAATGTTGCTCGAAAGTGCGATGGCGATATTCTCGCCCGGGTCAGCTTCGGCAAATGCCGGCAGCGGAATTGCGACAAGCGCCAATGCAATGACGCACGACATGACACTTGGCCTTGCGGTAGCGCGATGGCCCCGGCGGTCGCATCGGACCGCAGAAGCCTCATATTTCGCATTGGATGTCTGCATCGTCTTTTCCCGTTATAACCTGTTTACTGCAATTCAACTTCATAATTAAGGGCGTTATCTGTCATATTATCTACCGGCATAACCATTCGTGTCGTTTGTCTACTCAATGCAATTCGATCAGGCGTAGTTCGCAAGATTCACCGGGACCTCTTTTGGCGTCGGCACCCAGAAGAATTTCGCAATCGCGAAACGTCGTGCGGCGCGACACGGTGATCGCGGAAAGCTGCGCGTTGGTCCCGTCCTGCACCGTGGGAGTCATAGTGAATGGCTTGAGCACTTGCACACTGGCAACCGCCGTAGCGCGACCATTTTGTGGAGCTGCTGTTGGATCGGTCGCGAATGCTTCGGAAGCCAGCGCAGGCAATATGATGATTATCATGAGGGCCAGGATGGTTAGTGGCATTATGCTGGAATAGCGGAGCAACCGAGAATAATCGGTTGTCACTTTCCACAATATCGTACCAACTAACTGCATGACGCATCCCAACCACTAATCTGCAAGAGGGAGTCCGTGAGGCGTTTGTCCGATAATGGAGCGGGTAGAATGTCTACCCGCTCCATCGGGAACAATCGGTACGATATTGACCAGAATATCGCACCGATGCCAGGGCAACTGTGGCGCTTAATTGGGTTACCACAGGCAAAAGCCGTATTGCCCCACTTGCCTATCCTTTGTGGCGGAGCATGGCGGCAAAAGGCAGTTAGACACGGCTAATGTTACAGTATGTTACGGTTGCAGATTTTTAACTCACTGTAATTAAAGCATTTTTCCGAACCGCCCGCGATGACGGGGCGGAAAGTTTAACTGTTTCTACATAATAGTTAACAAAATCCTTGCCAATTATCGTGACGTGACACGGCAATTGGGGACCTCAAAGGGCGGATTTCACAGATTTACGACCCTGTGACTCGCGATATGGTTGAATATACAACATCAACAGCGTGGGGCAAAGTCCAATCGCAGCCGAGGCACGAAGACAGCCGGTCTATTGGGCAACGATAGAACTTCCAGCCGCGGGAATTGGCGATATGCCACCGGGATAATATTTTAGATCATTCTGAAACAGACGAGATCAATTCCATATATGGGACATCCATCTCTCTGCCAGTCAGATCAATCCCGGGCAATCTCGGCCAGTATCGACTCGGCAAAGCCGTGTAATGTGTCGTCGCGGGCGCCCATGATGACGATTCGGTCCCCCGACTTGGCGAGCGCCACCATTTTATCACCGCAATCCTGTCGGGCGGGGATATATTCTGCCCTGCGACCGCCAGCATTTATCGCATCGACAATCGATTCGCTGCCCAGCGACCGATCAACCGTGCCGCCAAAATAGACCGGATCGCATAGAATGACGCGGTCATCACCATCGAGATGCCCGGAAAAAACTGTAGACAGTTCTGCACCCATTTTTTGTATCGGTCCAAAACCATGCGGCTGGAAGAAGGCTATGACCCGGCCGGGGAAAGCCTTCAGGGTCCGGAGAGTGGCAGCGATTTTATCGGGATTGTGACCGAAATCGTCGATCACGGTAATATCGCCCGTGCTCCCCACGATATCAAAACGTCGGGCCAGCCCCTGAAACGTCGCCATTGCCGTTACCGCAGCTTCGATCGGCACCCCGATTGCAGAACAGGCCGCGATCGCCGCCAGAGCATTGGCAATATTATGCCTGCCGGGCACTTGCAGCGAAACCGGATATTCCTTCCCGCCGGTCCGCATCACAAAAGCGCTGCCCAGCGATTTTTCCTCGACTTGCACAGCCTGATAGTCCGCACCTTCGAGAAATCCGAAGCTGCTGGCTTTCGCCAGTTTGCACACATCAATCAGCCCACGTGATTCTGCATCGTCATGATTCCAGATCGCATGGCGCGACTTCGCGACAAAATCTCCGAACAATATTCTTAGCTCTTCGAGGCTCTTATGATCGAGACTGACATTGTTGAGCACCGCAATTTCAGGATCGAACAAAGCAATGGAACCATCGCTTTCGTCCACTTCGCTCACCATCAGCCCGCCGGCCCCGACACGGGAACTGGCAAATGGCGCGTCGGCATTGACGAAATTCTTCATCACCGCGCCGTTCATGATCGTCGGATCACGACCGGCTTCGGTCAATATCCAGCCGATCATCCCGGTGACCGTCGATTTACCGCTGGTACCGCCAACGGCGATGCTGCGTGGCACGGCGTTGAAATGACTGGCCAGCAGTTCGGCGCGGGTCATCCGCTTGCAACCCAGAGCAATGGCACGCGCTACATCGGGCACGGTCTCTTCGATGGCGGCGGAAGCGATCAATATCTGGCTACCATCAACCAGGCCGCTGCCATCCTGCTGGAACAGTTTGATCCCCCTGTCTTGCAACCATTGAAACTTGTCCGCCAATCGGCCCTGGTCCAGCGCCCGGTCCGATCCAGCAACCTGCGCGCCAGCCGCTTTGACGATCATTGCCAGAGGCAGCATTCCGGAGCCGCCGATACCGCAAAAATAATAGGATTTGTCTTCAGTCATTTTTTCGCGCTATTGCTTCTCTCTCTATTTGGCAATGGCGCAAGGAACAAAATCGATCTCCTCACCAGTCCGCATCGGCATTTGTGCGCCGTCGACCCCATTCACCAAGGACGCTGCCAGTCGTGTCCTCGCGCTCGCGGCCCGGACCCATCCGCACGCCGAGCTGGTCTTTGACGAACAATGCTTTTTTGAAGACGGCCATTTTGCCGGCAGCGACAGGCAACGCACCGACAGTTTCGTCGCTCTGGCCAATGATCCGGACATCGATGCGATATGGTTTGCTCGCGGCGGCTATGGCGCTGCCCGTATCGCGGCAGCGGCCGTCCAACGGCTGGACAGCGTTGCCAGCAACAAGATCTATCTGGGATATAGCGATGCCGGCAATTTGCTTGCTGCACTCTACCGCGCTAGTATCGGGGAAGTTGCACATGGCCCCATGCCTTCCGATATTGGCAGAGCAGACGGCGAGCAAGCCGTGGCCAGAGCGCTGGACTGGATTGTCCACAGGAAGGCGGATGCGCTCGATCCCGGTCTGATCAGCGGCCAGAAATACGCCGCTTTCAACTTAATGACGCTCGCCATGATGACCGGCACAAAGCTGATACCGGATTTGCGCGATCATATTCTCATCGTCGAGGAGATATCCGAATATCTCTACGCCTTTGATCGCGCGATGTTTCACCTTTGCAGCAATCTGGCTGATAGCGGCCTGACCGGCATAAAATTGGGCAGAGTCGACGACATTCCCGAAAACGACCGGCCGTTCGGCGAAGGCCCCGAGGCGATTATCAAGCGATGGGCCGGGAGCAATGCTATCGCCTATCTGGGCCGCGCGGAAATCGGCCATGATGCCCAGAACCGAATTGTGCCGTTCGGGCTGTTAAAGACCTGATCTATGAATCGGAATAACTCGGCTCCGGATCACCGCCGAACCTGATTTCAGGAAGCTTGTTCCAGATTATCATCATTGTCCCGGCCATGATCAAATTCCGGCACCAGCGACTTGAGCGTCGTGACGGCAAGCTTTGGATCGCGACAATCGAGCAGGTGCGCGATCAGGTCGTTCAATATTTCGACCATCAGATATCGTCCGGACATTCTTGAAAAACCGACCAAAATGAAGAATACCACTGGTTGAATAAGCCCGATGGTACGGGGCACGCCGTCCATACCCGCGACAGCGAAAGCGAACCCGATCACCACGGAATAGATTGCGAAAGCACGCACCAGTGTTTTCATCATGCCGGTGCCAGCATAGCGGAAAATGGAGTTATATGCAAAATCGGTTGCATGAGACAGATGGATATGGCGCAATTGATGCAAGCTTGACCTGTGCCAGCCAACCGGCCACAAGCCGCGAGATTCTGCAACTTATGGGATCTGATATTCGGGGGCTTTGAATGAGATTTGCAATGATAGATTCTCGCTATGCCGGCCCGTCAATTTGCGGAACATTTACAATCCGCCAGAAATTGCGCAGACAGGATTATCACACACCAGTGTCAGGAGAAACCAGTGAGCCCTAATTTCAGACCATGAAGTTAAAGAGGAAATTCATAGAGAAACCCTGGGGTCAGGAAGTTCTACCGGACATCTTTGATGGCGGAAGCGGAAAGAAAATCGGCGAAATCTGGTTTGAAGCGCCGAAGGGCGTCAGCCCGCAGCTCATGGTCAAATATCTTTTCACCAGTGAAAAGCTGTCCATCCAAGTCCATCCCAACGACCGCCAGGCGCGCAGGATTGGACTTCCCCATGGCAAGGAAGAATCCTGGTATATTCTCGAGGCGGAACCGGATGCCGTTCTGGGTCTTGGCCTGAAAAAAACCGTCAGCGCCACGAAACTGAGAACCGCAGCGATATTGGGCGAAATTGAGCAACTCATTGACTGGAAGCCGGTCAAGAAGGGTGATTATTTTCATGTTCCCGCGGGAACCATTCATGCCATTGGCCCCGGTATCTCGCTCATCGAGGTCCAGGGAAACGTGGATATCACCTATCGCTTGTACGATTATGGTCGCCCGCGCGAACTCCATCTGGATGAAGCGATCGGGGTTGCCAAGCTGGCACCTTATAATATGAAATACGCTAGCGAGATCCCGCCGGACGAGACCGTTAGCCTCTCTGGCACCTCGCCTTTTGGTCTGTTCCAGATTGTCGGCACAGACGACGCGGTCATTTCGAAGATCGCGAGCAAAGAATGGCAGGTCATACCCCTGGAAGGGTCGGTCACTGTACGTGGAAAATTGATCAAGGCGGGGGAATGCGGAATCTGTCCGCGATTTGCCGATATCGATCTTGCCAAAAACGGAAGGTCGCTCATCGCTTGTACGATGACGTGAGATATTTATCATGCAGCAAAACCCGCTGATTACTCCCGTCATTCTGTCCGGTGGCTCCGGAACGCGGTTATGGCCGCTTTCGACACCGGAAAAGCCCAAGCAGTTCCTCAATCTGTCCGGCCCGTTGAGCATGTTCCAGCTGACGCTCCAGCGCTGTGCGGACCAGAGTCTCTATCGCAAGCCGGTCATTGTAGGCTCCGCCAGACATATCGAGATCATGCAGGACCAGATGCAGGAAGTCGGCGCAACAGGCGGCGAGATCATCCTCGAGCCCTGCCCTCGCAATACCGCTCCGGCAATCGCCTTGGCCGCGCTTGCTGCTAAAAACCCGACGGATTTGTTGCTGGTGATGCCCAGCGACCATATCATCAAGAATCTCACGGCCTTCCAGAAATCCGTTCTCGCTTCGACACCGGTTGCACAATCCCGCTGGCTGGTGACATTCGGAATCGAACCCGCCGGGCCAGCTACCGGGTATGGATATATTCAGGAGGGCGATGCTATCGTCGGAAGCACCAGAAGCTTGTCGGCAAAAAGATTTGTCGAGAAACCAAATCTGGAAAATGCCGAGAAAATGCTCGCCGAAGGTGGCTATCACTGGAATGCCGGAATATTCCTGTTCCGGGCCGACAGCTATCTGGCGGCGATGGAAAAATATTCACCCGAGATTCTTGTCGCTTGTCGGGCCGCCATGGATAGCCAACAGACGGATATCCGAATTTGTCATCCTGACCCGGACGCATTTGCATCGGCGCCTTCTGACTCGATCGATTATGCGATCATGGAAAGATCGGACCGGGTCGCAGTGACTCCCGTCAACCCCGGCTGGTCGGATGTCGGAAGCTGGGACGCCCTGTTCGAAATCTCCAGCAAGGACGAACAGTCAAACGCAATAATCGGCAAAGCCTTGACAATCGATTCCAGCAACAATCTGATCCACAGCGACGCGCTGGAAGTCGCGGTTCACGGCGTGGAAAACCTGATCATTGTCACTCATGAAAACAAAGTCATGATCTTGCCCCGCGGACAATCGCAAAATGTCAAAACAATCGCACAGAAGCTTGAGGGTGAAGGCTAGCTGGACTGACTATCGCCGTCCGCACCATCCGGCTTTCCATTCTTTGCAACGCTGCCAGTAAGCAAATTCGGCCAGAATCTGGCGATCACCAGAAACAATGTCGGCAGCAACAAGGTGTTCCAGATATCAATGACGGCTTCGTCAAAATATACCGGCTCGCGATTTTGTGACGCATGCACCACGTTATAGTCATAAAATTCATTGGCAAAGGCAGCGAAGATTACGAACAACCACGGCACCGGGCTGGCCAATGAACGACGTAGAATGAGCGCAACAAACAGCTGAACCCCTACGCCCGCATAAACGTGCAGAGAGTCGCGAGCCAGTCCGGTTGACAGTTCCAGCCAGTTTTTGATTTCAAACCAATCCATAAAAGTGCGATTGGGCTAGCCGAACGCGAGGGTCAACGCTTTTTGCGGATGATATCATTATGAAAATTTTAGCCAAAAGTGATTAAGCAGCCGGAATGACAAAAAAGACCGTGAGCAAACCGAAAATCCTGACCATTTTTGGCACCAGACCGGAAGCGATCAAGCTGTTCCCGGTCGTTCAGGCGCTGTCAGAACGAAACAATCTGGAAACACTCACCTGCGTGACAGCCCAACACAGGGAAATGCTCGATCAGGTTCTGGATATTGCCGATATTCAACCGGATTTCGATCTGGACCTGATGAAGGCCAATCAGAACCTCGACGATCTGACAGCCAGGCTCCTGACCGGTATCGGCAAAATACTGGATGAAACAAAGCCGGGGCGGGTCGTGGTCCAGGGAGATACGGCTACCGCCATGTGCGGTGCGCTGGCAGCCTATTACCGTCAGATTCCGGTCAGCCATGTCGAAGCCGGTCTGCGCAGCTACAATATATACCATCCCTGGCCGGAAGAGGTGAACCGCAAGATCATCGGCACGATTTCCGATCAGCATTTTGCCCCGACCCAGACGTCTGCAGACGCGCTCAAAAAGGAAAATATTCCGGTGGAGCAAATATATATCACCGGCAATACGGTGATCGACGCCCTTCTGACGACGGTAGATAAATTCAATGATCCAAGCCGCCTGGATGCCAAGCTTGCCGGATTATACGAGCAGTTTTCTGATCGCAAAATCATCGGGGTTACCAGCCACAGGCGGGAGAATCTGGGTGACGGGCTGACCAATATTGCCGAGGCGCTCCGGACAATCGCCGAGCGGAAGGACGTCGCACTGATTTTCCCCGTTCATCTCAATCCCAAAGTCCGGGCGATCATGCAGGATGCCCTGGGCAACCTCGACAATGTCGCGATGACCGAGCCGCTGGATTATCCGAATTTCGTCAGTCTGCTCAACCATTGCCACTTCATGATGACCGACAGTGGCGGCGTACAGGAAGAGGCGCCAGCGCTGGGCAAGCCGGTGCTGGTGATGCGGGATACGACGGAGCGCCCCGAAGGGGTGGAGGCCGGCACCGCAAAACTGGTCGGGACGGACAAGGACGTCATCTTGGCGGAATCCACCCGGCTTCTGGACGATGAGGCGCATTATCTTGCCATGGCACGCGCCCACAATCCCTTCGGTGATGGCACGGCCAGCCAGCAAATCGCCGACATCATCGATAAAAGCCTTTCCGCCTGAATATTTCGGGACAAGGCACCATCTTACCAAAATATTTACGATGATCGGCTAATGAATCGGCAGGTAAACCGCGCCAGATTGGCGCACTGCGGAGTGGCTTCTCACATGTTATCGGAAGAAAAACCAAGCGTTTGCGTCATGGGTCTCGGCTATATCGGACTGCCCACCGCAGCCGTGATTGCCCGTTCCGGCTGCCCGGTGCTTGGCATCGACGTCAATCAGCAGGTCGTCGACACGATCAATTCGGGCCGCATCCATATCGAAGAAGTCGATCTCGACGGACTGGTGCAAGGCGTTGTCTCCCGCGGGACACTTCGCGCTTCGCTGCTGGTGGAACCGTCCGACGTCTTCGTCATCGCGGTGCCGACACCTTTTGGCGACAATCATATTCCCGACACCAGCTATGTCATGGAAGCGGCCACCAATATCGCCGCTGCGCTGAAAGCGGGCGACACGGTCATTCTTGAATCGACCTGCCCTGTCGGCACCACCGAAAAAATGCGGGACCTGATCGCGAAATTGCGTCCGGACCTGAAGGTTCCTGGCATGACCAGTGACATCCCAGACATTGCCATCGCTTATTGTCCGGAACGGGTGCTGCCGGGGAAAATCCTCGAGGAGTTGATCCAGAATGATCGCAGCATCGGCGGCGTCACGCCCCGTTGCGCGCGCAAGGCGCTCGGCTTTTACCGGCGCTTTGTCCGCGGTGAACTGGTGACCACATCAGCACGCGCCGCCGAAATGACCAAATTGGTCGAGAACAGCTATCGCGACGTCAATATCGCTTTTGCGAACGAACTTTCGATCATCGCCGATCATATGGACCTCGACGTCTGGGAGGTTATCCGCCTCGCCAACCGTCATCCCCGCGTCAACATCCTGCAACCCGGCCCCGGCGTTGGCGGCCATTGCATTGCCGTCGACCCCTGGTTCATCATCCACAGCGCGCCCGAACAATCGCCGCTGATCCGCATCGCCCGCGAAGTGAATGACGGCAAGACCGGCCATGTGCTGGAACAGGCTTCGCTGATGATCGACGAGCTGCCCGGCGTATCGATCGCCTGCTTCGGTCTGGCGTTCAAAGCCAATATCGATGATTTCCGCGAGAGCCCCGCCCTCAAGATCGCCGCCAAGCTGGCGCGGCGCTATGGCGGACGGGTAAAAATTGTCGAGCCTTATGCCAGCGAGCTTCCGGCAGCCTTTGAAGGCACCGGTGCCGAGCTGATCGATATCGACCAGGCGCTCGAGACCTGTCCGATCATGATCACCCTCACCGATCACGACATGTTCAAATCCATCCCGCTCGACGAACGCGCCAGCAAGGTGGTCTATGACACTCGCGGGATATGGCCGGACCAGCCGGATAACAGGGAAGCGGCTAGCGAAATAAGATTGGCGAGTTGAACAACGTCCTTAAACTTTGTCGTAAACGGCGGCTGTTTCCCTCGCCACCCGGTCCCAACCGTAACGCGTGCTTGCAATCAACTGCGAACCGTTAGTGAAAGCAGATCGTTTTTCATCTGTCCAGGAGCGGACTTTCTCGATCGCCGCGGCCCATTGCTCCGGGGAATCGCTGTCGGCGAGCAGGCCGATATCGGGCGTTACCACTTCAGCCAGACCGCTATGATCGGAGGCAATGACCATAGCCCCGCAAGCGGCGGCTTCCGCTGCAACCAATCCGAAGCCTTCCTTACCCTGACTGGGTACGATGACGGCCATCGATTGTCCATATTCGGCGATTAGTTGATTGCGGCCGAGACTGCCCAAATAATCGACCAATGGTGATTCGAGTATCTTGGCTTCCTCCTCATCCCAGATTGTGCCGGCAACCCTAATTCTGGGTGGGTTCTCGATCCGAGGGAGTACTTGGTTGACGATGAAGGACAAGCCCTTGCTAGACGTGATCCGGCCAGCAAAAAACAGGCTTTCATTATGCGGACCGGCGGGAATATCTGATCGGATGTCTGTGGCCAGCGCGACCTTAGTGACATGTTGAAACCCCAATTGCCGAGCCAATTCGGCGATCCAGTCGCTATTGGCAATCAGCCGCGAGCGCCCCAGCAGCCGCGCGCCAATCTTGACATATGCAGCATAAAGCCGCCCCGAAAGTCTGTCTTTTGTCGCATAGTTCAAGTCCGATCCGTGCGCAGACAAAACGATGCGGCTCTTCGGATGGCGCAGCGACGCAATCCAACCCAGCGGCCAGATCGCTACATCACCGAGATGGACGATTTTTGCGGGTTTAGCGAACAACAGGCGTATTGCCGTCTTCAGTCCAAAACCGATCAACGCGCCCGGTGCCGGCACATCGCCATCCGGCTTTCCGGGTAAAGCGATTATGTCCAGCCGATACGTCTTGCCCAGTTCCCCGGTCAGACGGATGCAATAGGTTTCCATCCCGCCCATGGCCGGTGCCCATTTGCGGGTAATGAACCGAATGTCGGGAGATACAGAGTGTCCTACCAAAATCAGTACCCTCCACCTATCGGTCCTGACAAGAAGCTTTCCGGTAGCACTGGGACATGGTTCAATCCCCACAATTTGACGCAGTCACCCTGCCCATAGTTTACGGCATATGTCCCTGCAGATAGAAAAATACTATTGCCATCAGAAAGATGTTGTTTGTCGATCACCAAATCACCACCCTCTAGCGAATAAGACCCTCTGCGATAGATTTGAACTTGTTGCTCTTTGCGCTGCGGACAGATTTCGCGCCCCAGTATGTATATATTTTCACTATGTTTCAGAAAATTTGTTTGGAGCGCCCTGACATCTCGTTCAGGCAAAAATTTGCCTAACCTCTCGTTTTTATAAACTGATTCGAGTACCTCATCCGTGACAATAACGAATGCGATATGGCCAGCTTCGATGTCACGTGTGATCTCGCCATTACGTTGCTTCCGATAGTTTCGCAAACCGGGGCCCGACAAGAGCGATCGAAATTGCCGAGGATATTGTGGAACATAGCTAGAAAAAGACAGATACGGCGTTGGTTCAGGAAACAACCTTTCGATTTCCTTTATAACCGCGTCTTGTCGTTCAAGCGTCCCATACGGCTCCTGGGTCAGTAAAAGGACCGGGCCGAATAACGCAATACAGATGACCGATAAGATACCATAACGCCCGACCAGCCTGTCAAGCACCGGTGCGATCGCAACGCAAATGGGCGGCAGTAAAAACGTAAAGAAATAGGGATAGGTGTTGCGATAGAAGAATATGCACAGCAGTGGTCCGCACAGGCCCAGCAACAGAATTTTTACATTGCCCGACAATCCGCGTGCGACCGGGACAAGCAGAATGAGGCCAAGGGTTACTAACGGTGCCAACGCCATCTCTGCAAAAACGTAACGCACCTGTTCAAACTCAAAAAAGCGCAAAAAGCTAAGCACTTTGCTACCCAGACCTCTCCCCTGCACCGGATCAGCTGACAAGGTGGACCCATGGAACCCGATTATCAGGGCAAAGAAGACAATGGCAACCGCAAGTAGCGCCGCCGCCCGATAAACGATATTGGCGCGGGCGCTGTCGGCATTACGCCACTGCAGATAAACGACAGCGGCAAAACACGGTGCATAGAACACACTTTTAATCGTCAGGGCGCCAGCAAAACCGACAAGCAGGCCGGACAGAATGACACGCTTCCACGAAAAGGAACCAAATGCGACAAGAGAGAGTGCGCCCATCAACGCCGCCGCTGCCACAGGGTCGGGGCGATAGGTAATGGAATTGGTGAATACAAAACCGGCTGTCAAATAGACAAGCCCGCACAACAGCGCGGTCTCTTTATTGACCAGCCGCCGGACCAATATGACGACGCACGCGGCCGTCAACACCGCGCAAGCCAGCATGGCGATACGGGCCGCCTGAATTTGAGTGATGACGTCTTGCGAGACCATCACCGCCCAGCCGAACAAACGGCTGTGCAGCGATTGCAGGCTTCCGCTGAGCCGGCCGTCGGCCAGTTCATAGATTTGCCCGAAGTGCAGGAACTCGTCCCAGTTGATCGCTTTTTGAAAGATCAGCCAGCCTTGGCAGGCTATAACCGCAATCAGTACTCCCGAAATCAGGCGCGTCCGGTTTGCAATTTGGTAATCATGCATATTGGCAGCACTCATTTGGATATCTCGATCCACAGTTTTGTCTGGAAATAGTCACTGGGCAAAGGAGATTTCCTTGGCAGACAAAGCGCTATTCATAGAAGCATAGCCATATTTGTCGATCAGCGAACCACAAAGCTCGTCAACGATAGCCTTGTCCTGCTGGGACCAGCTTTTCCAAGCATCTTTCCGGTTGCTGCTGGCATTGCGGACCAGCGGCATTATATCGTCAATATTGCCGGTAACATATTGTTTGCCCGGGTGCGCAGATGCGAAATCAACCAGTTTTTGCATCGCTCCGGTTTTCGGATCAAACAGATCTTCAAAACGGAACAACTGCGTATTTTGATCTGATTGTGATGCCGCATCCAGACGTCGGTAAATTTCGCGCCATTCCCATGCCAAACGGCCGACCGGGCTGAGACTGTCCCAGCGATCGGTCCATTCAACGTCTCCGATCCGGGCCGGCGTAACCGGGCCTGGCGGGAAATAGTAGGTCCACGGCGTTCCAGAATGAGATTTATCATGCGCAAGCCAAGAACTGATCCAGCTTTTTGGGTCGCGGATGATTCCAACGGTTTTTGCACCAGGCCAGATTTTCCCCATCTGCCCGGAGAACATCCACCAGCGCCAGTAGCTTTCAATTATCAGGGATTGCTCGATCCGGCCATGATAATTGACACGCTGGCGGCGCAGTTTTCCTGCGTGGGATTCAATGCCTCCCTTGCCCGACAGGAATTTCGTGCCTGCTGCGCGCAAACCGGTCTGACCAAAAGCGCGACCAACGATCATATGCCACAAACCGAAATCCTGAATCCGCTGCCAGGATTTTGCGGTAAAGCCGGCGAACATATCGGCTTCATGTTCCGACCAGCAGTCATCGATAATCGTCGCCAGAAGATCACCGAGAAATTGGGTTCCGGTCCGTCCGCCCGAAGCAATGAAGACAAGATTTTTATCCAACGACTTTGCCCCCTGCCTTGGCCTTGGTGAATCCGCCTGTGGCCAGAACCGACAATGCCGTGACCGACAATCCGATAATGCGGTTCACGGCTACGGCGAGAAATGCGGTTGCCGGACCGACGGAGACAATCGGAGCCACAGCTGCTGAAAGAATTTCGCTGACACCAAGACCGGCCGGTGCGATAGCGGCAGCCGATCCCGCAATCGTGGCAAAGGCGAAGATCAGTCCGCTTTCAACGGGAAGCACAGCTCCAATAATCGCAAACGCGCAAACGATCCGCAGGGCGGTCAGCGCTATGCCGAAAAGCCGGTGGACCAGGATTTGCAATGCAGCAGACCAGCCAGCTTTTTTGACGATCCAGATTATAATCAGAGCAGTGACGAACAATCCTGAGATTATGATCGCCCAGCCCCAATATTCTGCGTTGGCATATATGGCAAAGCCGGCACCAGTCGCGGCGATCGCGATCCAGAGTAGCGCCGCCGCCAGAACGAGGATCGCCCCCTCGCCCACTTTGGCGCCAACCGACACAAGCGCGCCGGCACGAACGATGGCGCCACCAGGTATGGGTAATATCTCGGCAAGCTGGGCCAAAGCCGACCGACGAAATGCAAAAGAGGCCCCCATTTTCAATCCTGCGACCTTGGCCAGAAGCTGCAATCCGACCCCGCCGTATAGAAGCGACAGCGGAACAAGAATGAAGGCGAGCAACGCCAGCGGACCGATGGCTAAATCATCGATGCTGAGTTTCAGGTCGCGGATGGACCAGATGATTCCAGCAAAGAAGATGATGGTCGCCAATATAGTGAGTGACTTGCGATATCGCTGCAACCAATGCTGAACCGGCTGAAGCCGATTGCGCCAATTTGGAAGGTTTGGAAGCACCAAAGCCATATCAGGCCCGCTTTTTTCTGGCTACTGTATCATTTTCCATATTCTTCGCGACAGTCTCGGTATGACGGGCCTTGCCGTCAAACTTATCTTCCAAATTATGCAATCGTTCCAGAGTCTGCTCCAGCAATTGCCGGTTGCGCCCGACCAGATCGGCGACCGCGCCGAACATGATCGCGACCACGCCAAGTGTCATCAGCGATCCGCCAATCACAATCGATTGCAGATGCCCCTGCCCTTCGCCGTTGATGAAAAACCACAGGAAGCGCACGATCGGCATGGCACCGAGCAAGAATAGCCCCGTCCCAGCCATTACAAACACTTTCAACGGATTATACATCGCATAAGAGCGGATCATGGTCGCGGCGGTGTTCGTAATGAATTGCGGCACCGATTTGAACAGCCGCGATGGCCGGATGGCCCCGTTGGTCCGGATCGGGACCGACACGATCGCCATCCGTTTGCGTCCCGCCTGAATCAGCATTTCGGTGGTGTATGAAAAACTGGAGGTAATATTGATCTTCTGCGCGGCTGCCCGGCTGATCGCCCGGAAACCGCTGACTGCATCGGTGATATGGGTGTTGGACAATCTCTTGACCGTCGCGCTGCCGAACATCTGCAGCAGCCGTTTGAAAGGCCCGAAATGCGCATTGTCGCGTACGCCGCGGTCTCCGACGACGATATCGGCTTCACCGGCCAGAACCGGCGCGACCAGCTTGCAGATATCGCGGCCTTCATATTGATTATCGGCATCGGTATTGACGATGATGTCCGCGCCTTCGGCCAGTGCCTTGTTGATCCCGGACTGGAAAGCGGCCGCAAGGCCGCGGTTGGTCCGGTGCCGGACAATATGATGCACGCCGAACCGGCGCGCAACATCGCTGGTATTATCCTTGCTGCCGTCGTCGATGACCAGAATTTCAATACTATCGATCCCGTCGATCTGGCGCGGCAAGGCGACCAGCGTTTCGGGCAGGCTTTCCGCTTCATTATAGCAGGGGATCTGGATAATCAGCTTCATGATATGCCCGTTCCTCTAGTCATCGCCTGTCGTGGCCGGTCTTCAAATTGGGTTAAAAATGTCCTAAAAGCCTATGGTTAACAAAGCGTATATATGCACAGATTAACTAGCTTTGCGTCCGGCTGGCGAAATGATACGGATGATCCATGACCCAAATCAAATATCGCCCGCGCCGTTCCTGCCTCTACATGCCCGCATCCAATAGGCGGGCGCTGGAAAAGGCGAAAACCCTGGCCGCCGACACGATCATCTTCGATCTGGAAGATGCCGTGGCACCCGATGCCAAGGAAGAGGCGCGCGTGAACGCTTGCGCCGCGTTGCAATCCGGCGACTATGGCAAACGGGAGCTTGTCGTCCGCATCAACGCGACGGACACGCCCTGGTTTGCCCAGGACCTCGAACAGGCCTGTCTTGCCAAGGCTGACGCCGTGCTGGTACCGAAAATCTTGAGCGCAGATGATATCATCCAGATCAGCGCTTTGATGGAGGAATGCGACGCTGCCCGAAAAACCAAATTATGGGCGATGATCGAGATGCCGCTGGCCATACTCAATCTCGCGGAAATTGCGGCGCTTGGCGCACAACAGCGGCTGACAGGCTTCGTCATGGGCTTCAACGATCTGGCAAAAGAAATGCACGCTGACCATGATCGCGCCGTTTTTGGCTCCGTCATGACCCAGACGGTTATCGCCGCACGCGCTTATGGTCTCGATGTCATCGACAGCGTGTACAATGATTTCAATGATCCCGATGGCCTTGAGGCAGAATGTCTCGAAGCCAAGAAACTGGGCTTCGACGGCAAGTCGCTGATCCATCCGGCGCAGATTGATACCGCCAACTGGGTGTTTGCTCCCCATGCAAAGGAAATTGCCGAAGCCGAGACTATCATCGCGGCGTTCAAGGATCCGGTCAACGCCGGCAAAGGCGTCATCGTTGTCGATGGCAAGATGACCGAACTGCTGCATCTCAAACAGGCAAAACAGCTCGTCGAGACCGCGGCAGCAATCGACGCGCTGGCAAAATAGACGGTTCGCTCTCGACAAGCCGCCAAAAAAAAGTTTAAGTGGTCAATTGAAATGGATTGTGACGGGGCGTTGAAGCCCTGCCCTTTGGAGAGCAGATATGGAAGCATTGGAAGCAGCAGCAGGCGAAGTCAGCAAAGACGAAATCATGAAGCTTTTTCAGGCACAGCGCGATGCGTTTCATGCCGAATTACCGGTGAGCTATGATTCCCGGATGGACCGGATCAACCGCACCGCCAAGATGATTATCGAAAATCAGGATGCGCTTTGCGAAGCGGTATCCAATGACTTTGGCCATCGCAGCAGCGTCCAGACCGTGATGACCGACCTGATGTCGGTTGTCGGCCATGCGAAGGATCACAAGAAGAACCTGAAAAAATGGATGCGCCCCGAGAAACGGAAAATGGACTTTCCGCTGGGCCTGCTGGGTGCCAGCGGCCAGGTCGAATATCAGCCCAAGGGTGTGATTGGCGTGATTGCCCCGTGGAATTTTCCGATCAACCTCGCCTTTGACCCCGCTATTGGCGCCTTTGGTGCCGGCAACCGGGTGATCATCAAATTTTCCGAATTCACGCCCGAAACCGGCGAACTGGTGAAAAAGCTGGTCGCCGAATATTTTGCACCCGAGGAAATGACCGTCATTACCGGCGGCCCGGAAACCGGCAAGGCCTTTTCGGAAATTCCGTGGGATCACCTGATCTTCACCGGCGGCGGCGGGATCGCCAAACATGTGATGGCCGCCGCGGCGCAAAACCTGACCCCGGTCACGCTGGAGTTGGGCGGCAAGTCGCCGACCATCATCGGTCCGGACGCTGACGTGCAAAAGGCAACTCAGCGCATCGCCATGGGCAAGATGATGAACGCAGGACAGATCTGTCTGGCACCGGACTATCTGCTCGTCCCGCAGGACAAGGAAGATGCCGTTGTCGAAGGTATTGTATCGAATGTGGCGGAGCAATATCCCACGCTGATCGCCAATGACGACTATACGTCGGTGATCAACGGCCGACACAAGGAGCGTCTGCAGGGCCTGATCGATGACGCCGTCGAAAAGGGCGCGAAACAGACCATCGTCAATCCTGGCGACGAGGATTTTTCCAATACCAACAGCAACAAGATGCCGCTGACCGTATTGCAGAATGTCAACGACGACATGCGGGTGATGCAGGAAGAAATTTTCGGTCCGGTGTTGCCGGTAAAGACCTATCGCAATCTCGACGAAGTGATCGACTATGTGAACGATCATGACCGTCCGCTCGGGCTTTATTATTTCGGCGAGACCGAGAGCGACAAGCGCAGAGTGCTCGACCGGACGATATCCGGCGGCGTCACCGTGAATGATGTGATCTTCCACATCGCCCAGCATGATCTGCCTTTTGGTGGCGTTGGTCCTTCCGGCATGGGCGCCTATACCGGCCCCGACGGCTTCAAGGAGTTCAGCCACGCCAAGGCGGTCTATCGTCAGCCGAAGATCAACATTGCCAAAATTGCCGGTTTCCTTCCCCCTTATGGCGCGGGTACGGAAAAAACCATGAAACAGCAGATGAAACTCTAACGTCAGGCAATTATGGCAAATTTTCCGCTAGCGGGGCTCAAGGTCCTCGATTTTTCGCGCGTCGTGGCGGGGCCTTATGCCACGCGCATGCTCTCCGACCTCGGCGCGGAAGTGCTCAAGGTAGAGCCGCCGGAAGGCGACGTGACCCGCAAGCTAGCCAAACGCGACAGCGGGGTCAGCGGCAATTATCTGCAGCTGAATATCGGCAAGAAGAATATCTGCGTCGACCTGAAAGCCGAAGGCGCTCGCGACTTGATCCACAAGCTGGCCGCTCAGGCCGATATTGTTGTCGAGAATTTCCGGCCCGGCATCATGGACAAATTCGGTATCGGCTGGGCCGACCTATCGAAAGTCAATCCCCGCCTCGTGATGCTCTCCATTTCCGGTTACGGTCAGAATAGCCCCGAACGGGCGCGCGCTGCTTATGCACCGGTGCTGCACGCCGAAAGTGGCATAATTGCCCGGCAAGCGGAGATGAGCGGCGGCAAACCGACGGACATGCAATTTGCGATGGCCGACAGTTACAGTTCTCTGCACGGCATTATCGCGATATTGTCGGCCTTGCGCACGCTCGACCAGACCGGTGAAGGCCAATATATCGATCTTGCCATGGTCAACGTGCTGCATTCCGCCGATGACTATGCGCATTTTGCGCTCGACGATATCTGGCCAAAAGCGCCCGAGACTCTGGTCTGGGAAGCGCCTGAAGAGCGCCAGATATTGATTACCGGCGACATGAAATGGCTGTGGATCATGTTTTCAACGAAAGACGGTCTGCAGGATCCCACGCCAGAAGGTGCGGACATTCCCACGAAAGTGCGGCTGCGCAATGAAGCGATGGAGAAGCACATTCTGTCCTATGACAGTTTCGATGCGCTGACCGCTGCCCTCGACCGGCTCAACCTCGCCTGGGGTGAAGTCTTTCCTTTCGGTCCGGGTGTCTACGAACAGCCCAGCGTCAAAGCCAATGGCGTCGTGGTCGATGTGACCGATGATGACGGCAATGCCCGCCGCACCGTCCAGTCGCCCTATCGCTTCTCGAAATCGAAAAGCGGCATTGACGCCGATGCCAAAACCGCAAAACGCGGCGAACATAATGTCGCCGCGCTTCGGGATTGGCTGGATATGGCTGATGAGGAAATCAGCGCACTTGCCGAAAGCAAGGCGCTAGTTTCCTGAAAGCCTAGGCGTCCGCGTTGCGCGCCTGACGGCGTTTGAACGACTTCGCACCATTGTTCCAGTGCTTCGGTCCGTCGCTCTTGGCGGCCGAACCCGGTCCGCCACGACCCGAACCACCGCCACCGGGGCGGCCCTTGCGGGAGCCGTGCTTGTTTTTTGGCGGTCCGCTACGTGTCGGTTTTGCACCATATTTCTTGGGCTTCTGACCATAGATACGCGGTGCAACTTCTTCGCGCGGCGGTTCGTCATAGCCTTCCGGCAATGGAATGACGTCTGGCTTCACGCCGGTCAGTTTGACAACATCGCGCAGGAACTGGCGTTCGTCCGGAGCCACCAGCGAGTAGGAAATACCGCTTGCCCCTGCCCGTGCTGTCCGACCAATGCGGTGGACATATTGCTCGGAGACGTTCGGCATGTCGAAGTTGATGACATGGGTGATGCCATCGACGTCGATACCGCGCGCGGCAATATCGGTGGCGACAAGAATGTTGATCTTGCCCTTCTTGAAGTCACCCAGAGCGCGTTCGCGCTGCGGCTGGCTTTTGTTGCCGTGGATGGCGGCGGAGTGGATACCGACGGCCATCAGGTTTTTCACAACCTTGTCGGCGCCATGTTTGGTCTGGGTGAACACCAGCATATGATCGGGATTTTCATTGTTGATGAAATCCTTCAGCAAGCGCTGCTTGTCATCCTGATTGATATAGGTGACCTTCTGGTCAACCCGCTCGGCCGTCGTCGACTGCGGTGCAACCGAAACCTGGACCGGGTTGGTCAGGAACTGGTCGGCCAGCTGCGAGATGGTCTTCGGCATGGTTGCCGAGAAGAACAGGCTCTGGCGCTGCTTTGGCAGCATCGGAACGATTTTCTTCAGCGGAACAATGAAGCCGAGATCAAGCATCTGGTCGGCTTCGTCGAGTACCAGGATTTCGACCTTGGAGAGAGTCAGATAGCGCTGATCGATAAGATCAAGCAAACGGCCGGGGGTTGCGACCAATACGTCGACGCCGCGTTCCAGGATGCGCTTCTGCCGGTTGATCGGCACGCCGCCGAAAGCGGAGGTTACGAACAGGCCAAGACCTTTGGAATAGCCGGTCATGCTGTCGGCAATTTGCCGCGCCAGTTCGCGCGTCGGTGCCAGAACCAGCATCCGGCATTCGAAGCGGCCAGCGCGCCGTTTGTCGTTCAGCAGGTGGTGAATGGCCGGCAGCGAGAAAGCTGCGGTCTTGCCGGTACCGGTTTGTGCGATGCCGAGAATATCCTTGCCTTCAAGCGCTGGCGGAATGGCCTGCTGCTGGATCGGCGAAGGAGTGGTGTAGCCGCCTTCGGCCACGCGTTTTTGAATAGGTTCCGCCAATGCGAAATCAGAAAATTTAGTCAATTTTATATACCTTGTAATAGCAGCAAGTTTCCAACGCACAGCATGGAAGCTATACGCGTGTTCGCCGTCTGTTAAGACGACCCGCGTGATCAGGCTGCCGGAAAGAAAGAAGCAATGAAGGCGATAGGTTCGAGATGATCTTGTCATCTCTCACGCAGAACTTCCGCCAGACGGTCAATCGATATTGCCGCCCTTGCTGCGATGCAACATAGGTGTTTTCGGGATTAAGTCAAGCGTTGTGATGGCTCGGTAGTATCACAATGACGGTTTCTGCATGGTCCGTGATCTTCACGCTGCGCGCCTGCAATAGCAACATCCGCTTCATCCCGACAGTGGACGGACTTAATCCGTCACATCCTGGCGCAAGCAACGGGGTCGGAAGGGCCAGTCTGCTTTGAGGCGGTGACGCGGCCAGGCCGGACATTCTACTGCCGATACAGGAATGGAAACTTGCCATTTCCGAAAAGTTGTCGAAATCGAGTTCAATCTATTCCGGTAAAAAGGGAGCCAAGCTGTCTTTTTATTATCTAATTACCATGGCCGTCGGACTTATATTTATTTCAGTTTAACTCCTTGAGCTTATGACCGTACTTTCAGAAGGGGATTGTGCAGAGAGGGGCGAGTTGAATGGGGTTCGAGGTGACAAGGAAGCAGCAACGTGAACCCGGCCCGCTAACAGAACGGGTTTTCGGCTTTTCTTCCAATATAATCGCAAAGAGGTTGATTGCGACTGTAAAGCCAGCTTCGACACGGTCGGAAAACACCCAGGTCGTGATTGATGAAAGCTTCCGGTTCGCCCTGAACTTGGTCTGCCGCACGACAGCGATCACAGGATCAGCTTGAGCGATGTTGCCCGCAACTGAAATCAAACAGATGCTGGATGCGCTGCCGCTGCCAGTTTTCGCCAAGGCAGCGGACCATACCTGGATTTACGGCAATCAGGCTTTCGTCACTCTTATCGGTATCGACGACTTCATCGGGCGGGACGACACGAGCCTTTTCGACGAAGAGCAAATCGATGTCTTCTGGAGAGAAGACGATCTCGTGTTCAGCGGACACACAAGTACGAGTTTCGAAGAAATTGGCGAAGGCACATTCGCACTCACGCGAAAATTTCCCATAACGCTTGAAGATGGAAAGCCCGGTCTGATCGGGGTGATTATCGAAGCCGTGGCGAGCCCGGAAGATCTCAGGAAAGCGCGTTTAGACCACAAGACGGCCCAGGAGACGAATAATCTCTTGCTGTCTCAATTGCAAAGCAAGGCAGACGACCACGCCAAGCAATATGAAAGACGGTTGCGAGATCTTGAGCGTGATCGCGAAGATGCCCAAAGCCTCGCCCAGACCGATCCGCTCACAAAAGTCGGAAACCGTCTCGGCTTCCAGTCCGACCTGCAACTGCTTTCCAAGCGCTATGACGAAAGGTCCGGCTCATTTACGCTCGCCTATATCGATCTCGACGATTTCAAGCATATAAATGATACATTCGGACACAGGATGGGTGACCGGGTGCTTTGCCAAGTTGCTGATAGACTGAAATCGATCGACTCCATTTTCTCCGTGTCCCGGCTGGGTGGTGACGAGTTTGCAGTGCTGCTCGAGTGCGCCGGACAGTCAACAGAGCAGGTTGAAGAACAGCTTCAGCGAATGGCCGATCATGTCTTTCGACCCGTCAGTGAATTTAGACGAGACGTAGATGCATCGGGCTCTCTCGGTCTTACGCGCTATCCATTCGACACAAAGAATCTGAGCGAGTTGAAGCATTATGCCGATCTTGCCCTCATGAAGGCCAAAAAAGCCGGCAAAGGGCGTATTCGAATTTTCGAGGCTTCGGATCATGAAGATGATTTGCGGTTGCGACAGCTTGAAGCCGGCCTGAGAACGGCAATCGAGCAAGGCCACATATCGGCTGTATACCAGCCGATTTTCGATGCCCGCGAAGGACGCATACAGGGCGTAGAAGTTTTGGCGCGCTGGACGCATCCGGAACTGGGCCCCATCTTGCCGGACGAATTTATTTTGCTTGCCGGGCGATTGGGCCTGTTGGTCCATCTGGACCAAATCGTGCTCAGACGGGCATGCACCGAACTCGCCGAGTTTTTGGATAACGGGAGCATCGGCTATTTCTCGGTAAATGCGAGTCCGAGTGATGTCGCGTCGCTTGGATATGCACGGAACCTTCTCGATATTCTCGAGGAATATAAGATCGACCCCAGCGCCGTCCTGATCGAGATCATCGAGACGGCAGTCATGGAAAAATCGCAGACTGCGCGCAGCAACCTCGAAGAATTGAGCGCAGCAGGCATCAAAATTGCGTTGGACGACTTTGGCAGCGGTTATGCGAATTACAGGACGTTGCTGGATCTTCCTGTGAATGTTCTGAAAGTCGATCGCTCCCTCATCAACACTATCAACGAAAGGCCGCACCTGATCGATTTCCTCGTCTCGATCATCCATATGGCCAAGGCGCTCGGCGCCAGCACGGTATGCGAGGGCATCGCAACCGAAGAGGAAAAGATTCTCGCCGGGACACTGGGATTCGATGCATTGCAGGGGTTTCTTCTCAGCAGACCAGTCGGCCTTGCCCCCCTGCGGAAAGCAATCCAGCTCCAGGACGAATATCCTATCTTCAATCAGGAACCGGTGCGCAAGACAGGCTGACCGGCTTGTCCGAAACAGTCGCCTTAGTCAGGGCTAGCCGGTACAGACCAAGCATCGCTTTCCAGCCGACGACAGCTACCCGCGACCGGCGGCCAGAAATTCCGAAATCGATCAGCCACCAAAATACTATCAATTCCGGCAGATTTATTTATGGCCAAGCCGATGACCGACACAAAGCCCCATAACCGCGACAAGAACTACCTCATCAAAAGCGACAGCCTGTTTCTTAAGGCTTTGGGCGTTGCCAACGATGCCGGAGAGATCAAACCCAATAAATATGCAAAATATCGCCAGATCTGCCGCTTTGTCGAGATTTTCATCGAGCGGATAGAGCGGACACAGGCGGTAAAACAGAAGCGGGTCAAGGTTTTGGATATCGGTTCGGGCAAGGGTTATCTGACCTTCGCGATGTATGATCAGCTCGCCAAGGCCGGGCTCAATCCAAAGATTGACGGCGTCGACACGCGCTCGGAGATGGTCGACCTGTGTAATGAAGCGGCGCAAACCTCCGGCTTTGAAAATCTGGCGTTTCACAATATGAAAGCGGAGGATTTCGTTCAGGGTTATTATGATGCAATCATCGCCCTGCACGCCTGCGACACGGCGACGGATGATGCATTATTCTATGGCATAAGGTCGAAATCCAAACTGATCGTCTGCGCCCCATGCTGCCAGCACGAGGTACTGGTCGACCTGCAGAAGAGCGAGACCGCAAACCGGAAATTCATCTCCCACGGCCTTTTTCTGCAAAAGCAGGCGGACCTGATCACCGACAACAGCCGCGTGATGCTGCTCCGGTCACAGGGCTATCAGGTCGATGTCATCGATTTCGTCTCTACCGAGCACACACAAAAGAACACGCTGATTACAGCCATCAAGAAGAACAAGCCGTCGCCCAAATATCTCGAGCAATATGAAGCCTATAAAAAGGCCTATGGTTTTAGCGGGATAAAGCTGGAGACGCTGATGCGCGAAGCGGGATTGATCCGTTCGGAGTAAAATTGCGCCGCTGCTTCAAGCTGATACCGAGACATGCCTGACCAGTGAAAATCGCCTCCGAAAGCGGATATCGGCTTTGATGGGGATTGACCGCAAATGGCTGTTAAGCGGTCGTTTTCCGGGGAAAACCCTAGAAATGCTCTTCATGACATAGGCCTATTATGCGGCCATCGGGCATGTCCTTCGAACGTATCCGACGTGCGTGAAAAATACCGCGCGGCCGATAGAGCGCTGGATGGTGCGCGGCAAATTGGGCGCGTCGCAACAGCCAATTCGTGAGACCGATAAAAATCCGTGGACGACGTGGGGCTCCGAAACGCGTCATTAACCTTATTGGTCTAAGCCGCAGCGCAAGGAGCACGACGAGTCAATGCAAACGCAAATTCTTGGACTGATAACTCCGCTCATGGCGCTGATCTTTGCGGCGACATTTGCGGTTTTTTGGCGGATGGGACGAATGAAGCGTCACGTGCTTGGTTTTGCCATATCCAGCGCCCTGTTCACATTGGGGTTCCTGGCCACCCATTTCCTGCCCCGCGACGCGTTCTACGTCTTTCACACAACTCAGGCGCTCTACAGTCTTGGCACGACTATATTTGTGGCAGCGGTGTGTGAACGCGCCGGACAGCGGATTCATCTGGGCAGCTTTGCAGTCGTTTACGTGATCAGCGCCTTGGTGCTGGGGCTGATGGTGAGCCTATCCGATGATGTCGGTCCCCGACTGGTCTTCGTCAATATGGGCTATGGGGCCATGTTCATCATGGGAGTGACGACGCTCCTTATGGCACCCCGCCGTAATCTGATCGATGTCGCGATTATCGCGGTCATGGCATTGCAAGCCGCCGATTTCTTCATCAGACCCGTCATGACCCTGATGTTCGAACAATCGATTTCTGCGCATATCTATCGGGACTCGATCTACTATTCGCTGATCGGGCTCGTGCTCGGGGTGAAATCCATTGCCACAGCGATGGTTCTGATGGGGGCGACGATCGCCGAATGGACTACCGTCTTGCGTGAAAGCAGTGAGCGCGATGCCCTAAGCGGGCTGCGCAACCGGGGTGCGTTTGAAGACTCGATGCGAAGCCTTCTCCCCCGAGCGCAGACGGAAGGACGTCCGCTCAGTTTGGTGGTGGTCGATATCGACCACTTCAAAAAGGTAAACGATATTTGGGGCCACCAGGCGGGCGATCAGGCGATCGCGGGCATTGGCAAACTCATCCAAAAGATGGTGCGTGGATGCGACACGGCCGGCCGAATCGGCGGGGAGGAATTCTGCATCGCGATCTGGAATTGCCCCAATAACGCTGCTGAGCAGTTGGCCGACCGAATCAGGCAGGCCTTCGAAGGCCTCCAGCATGCCGGCCTGAGCAACGATGTCCGTCTGACTGCGAGTTTTGGCGTGGCCACAGCGCGTGATGGGGAGACCTATGAGCAGATGTTCGGACGAGCCGATGCAGCGCTCTACAGGGCCAAGTCGAGTGGCCGAAACCGTGTCGAGAATGCCGAGGAACGCCATCTGGAAGCGGAACGCCGTCCGGAAAAGGCCACGCCCGAACCAAAATCGGAACTGATCGAATTCAAGCGCGCCTTGAGCTGATCGATAGTCCGCTGGGCACTGCTTGAACCGCTGACTGGCAGGCTGCGCATATACAATACGCCCGCGCCCGCTGCGCTGTCGCTCCGCGCCACCGCTCTGGCCAGCTTACACCAGATCCATGGGTATCCGCTGCGCCCGAACGGGGCGCTGACGAGACTTTGAAAGGCGATATGATCGCATCGGGTCTTTATCGATCGGATTTTCTCGACCGTGTCACGACAGAAGCGGGACGGCCTCAGCCAGTCTTGCGATCTGTTCCGGGGGCGGCCTGTTGATCAAGCCTTTCCAGTTCTTCCAGAATCCACGGGGTCACATCGCGATGTGCGTTCCTGCCGATGAACAGATCCATATGGCCGTAATCGGGAATGATCCGCTGGCGGTACAAGGATTTGCCGTTGTGCTCCGACAGCCAGGCCCGCGTGCGCTGTCCGCTTTCGGGATAGAAGATCTGGTTAGTAGCCCCCGAGAGGAAGCTTATTGGCATGGCCAGACGGCGCGCGGCGTCGTCATCGGTGTAAGCCGGCTTGCCATCCGCATCGACGGCCAACCCCTTGCGCATGATCTCCTGCAACTGTTTGAATGGTGACAGTGAGACGCGGCTGAACATGCTGCCTAGCGCCAGATGCGTATCATGGCCCAGTTGGCGATGGTCCCAGCTTGGGCCAAAGACACCGAAAACGCGGCGGCACGTCGGGTTCTTGCATGCCTGGCCTTCAGGGACGGGCATCTGGTAGGCGATCGCATCGATTTCGTTGTCGGCCTCTGTGCCTTGGCTAACGAAATCGATGTGCCCGTCCAGCAGCGAAATCTGGCCGAGCATGCCCGCGACGCCCAGATCAGCCTTCATATAGTTAAGCCAGTCGGTCACAGGATGCAGAGTGAGCTGCGAAGAGATGATCGAGCGGACGTGCGTGACCCAGCCCGCGCCTATGCCCATCAACAGGCTCATCGAACCGACACAATGCGCCACTGCCTGGACGCTATCGGCCCCGGTCACCGAACGTATTTCGGCGATCGCCGCAGGCCAATCGTGGCGGGCTATATCGTCGATAGTGAATTCGGGAGGATGTTCGGTATCATTGCCCGAATCCGCGCTGGCGCGATAGTCGAACAGCCAGACATCATAGCCTTGCGCAACAAGGCTCTCCGTGAGGTTCTCGTCAACTGTCGGGGTGGCGAAGCTTGACGCCCGCACGGAAAATCCCGGTGCCAGCACCAGCGGACCTCGTGATCCACCGCGATAGCGGGTGAGGCCGATATTTACGCCGTCACCGGTTGCAACGACATGGCTCTCTGGCGGCGGCAGGTGCATTGTCCGCGGCAACAAGGTTGCAGCGTCCTTGCTCGCAAAATCGTTGAGCGTCGCCAGCATCCCGCCATAGGCACGGAACACGGTCATCGCGAAGAAACCCCCAAATTTGGCCACGAAATAGGCTTCTATAGCCTTGCGGGCGCGGGGGATGAGATTGATGACATGACCGACCAACGTATCCGCATCATGGACAGTGATCGTGTTCAATTGCCGCATGAACTCGTCAATTCCGAGCTTCAACACGCCGCGCCCTATCAACTCGCCATCCGCGTCGTCGCCGCGGCGAAGAGTGACGAACAAGGTTGTCAGGTCGGTCCAGGGATCCGACTTTCCGCGCTGCTCCAATGTCTTGAATCCCTGGAAATGGATCGGACCATCTGGACCTTCAAGCACCATGTCATAGAGCATTTTCCAGCTCTCTGCCTTGTCCGGATCGGCAACAAGCAGGCGGAAAATACCCTCACGTATCGGCAATGGATCTGGCGAAATTGCGCTAACCAGCACCTCGCCCGTTATCTGCGAACGGTGCTGCGGGTCGTCGATCATACGGTGGAGATTGTCAGTCTTGACCGTCAACCGGAAGCTGCATGCAGCGCTTTCCGCCTGTCCCCAGGCCGCGCCGTTGACGTAATCGTCGCGAATGCGTTCGGCATGTCCGCAGGGCCGATGGTGACAACCGGTGGCGCTGATATGGCCCGCCATGGTCTCGGTGAAGGCCAAACCCGGGCTCATGGCCTCGGGATGTTCTTGTACCAGCTTGCGGATAGCGGCTTTCCCATCATCGATGGCGCCGCTTTCGAAATGCTTGGACGCTTCGGTAACCGCATCGGCGACCGGCCCGATGGCATAGCCACCCACCCATTTGGCGATGGACAGCTTCAGACCGTCACCATGCACAACCAATTGCGGCTCGGCAGCCACCTCGGCTTTCGCAGGCATCTCCCTCGCCAGCGGTGTTTCCGCGTCTAGCGCATAGTCGATGGTCCAACCCTGGCGCAGAGCCAGCTTTTCCACCGCGCGTTCGGCCACTGCCGTGATCGTCAGCAATGGATTGACGCCAACTGCCGCGGGCAGCGCGGCACCGTCACACACGTAAAGACCCGGATGGACATCAGTCCCGCTGGTGCCCGCGAAGACACGGCAGCTGTCGTCAACAACGCCTGACATGGCATCATCGCCCATGCCGCATCCGCCGATCGGGTGCACTGTGATCAGCTTGCGGCCCATCGGTTCGGACCAGAGCGGGTCGGAGAAATATTGGGCCTCAATCGCCTCAGCCGCCTCACGCATCTTGTCGTCATCCCGGCGAAGGGTTCGCTGTTCGCCCGCCTTGGACCAATGAATGACAATGCGGTCGTCCTCCAGTGCGAGGCCGCCACCGCTATCATCCACGCTCATCACCAGATAGGTCTGGGTCCGCGCCATCGGGCCTTTATAGGCCCACTCGGCAATACTGGCGGGATCGGTCTGAACCGCTTCGCCCATTGCCTTTGCGTCCAGCAGGCGCGGCTTGATCTGATCGAAACCAAAACGGGTAAAACCGTCCGCCAGCGCTTCACCGAAGAAAAAAGCCGGTCCCAATGCGGCTGCAAGGATACCGGGAACCACACCTTCCTCAATTACCAGCCCCTTGGCGGGATCGTCATTGTCCCGCATGTCGATGACACCGGTAATGCATGGGCCGGGATAGGCTTCTGGCGCGGCATCCGATGTGCCGACGCCCATTGCGTAAATCGGGCCGGCGGTAATGCTATCGCCGTCCTTCTCGGACTTGAAATAGCTGTCATAGGCGAAGCCGAGTGCGTCGCCATTGCCCGAGAACCCCGCCCCGAGCCGGTCGGAAAGAGACAGCCCCTTCGCTCGCGACCGCAACAGGATTTCGGTAGAGCCGAGCGAACCTGCGCCAAGAACCACATGGTCGGCGGTAATGCTCAGTGGCGTATTAACTGTGTCCTCACCATTATGCTCGACATGTACGCGCCAGACATCTCCATCGCGCTCGATCCATAGCACATTGGCTTGTGTAAAGACCTCCGCTCCATGATTGGCGGCATCGGGCAGATAGTTCATCAGCGTGGTGTTTTTGGCGCCAACATTGCAACCCGAAACACAGTCGCCGCAATTGGTGCAGGCTGGCTGAGGCACGCCGAACTTGTTGGTCTTGTCCTCAAACGTCACGTTGATCGGAGTCTTGTAGAAGCGCTTGTCCATGCTGCCGGCCGAATGTTCGAGCGCTTCCAGCTTGCCCAGTGTCGGGTGCGTGTCAGGATAGACATTTGGCGAGAGCATCTCGCGCGCGCGCTCGTAATAGGGATCGATTGCGTGGGGATTTTCCCGGAAGACGGCAGGCCAATGCTCCTGATCGAGCAGGCGCTTGTCCAACTCGAGTGATACGTTCGCGTTGATAAGCGATGTGCCACCGAGGCCGCATCCGACGAGCGCATATTGATCGTCGTTTACATGCACTTCGAACAGCGCATCCGGCGACCCGATCCGCCCGCCTTTGACGTTAAATTGCATGGCGCCCTGCGCATCCGATAACTTGTCCGGATATTCACCGGGAAGCATTTCCTTGCCGCGTTCCAGAATGCACACGTCCTGCCCTGCCCGCGCCAGCCGCGAGGCGGCGACACCGGCGCCATAACCCGAGCCGACGACGAGGACGGTATAATGCGATTTCGCCTGATCCAGGCTGCGTGCGATACGTTTTTGCATGGTCATTCTGCTGCCTCCAGCAACTGTTCACTGGATCGCTCCAGCAATTGGCGAGCCCGATTATCAGCCTCTTCAACAATGCGGGCGTGGACTATGCGTGAAAAGTCGGCCCAGTGTGCGGAAGCACGCTCCACCCGTTCGGCGGCATAGTCGACCAGTTGATTCAAGCGGCCGTTGCCTTCGACGCGCACCGGCGCCATTTCACCGTCGGTCGGATCGTTGAACAGCCGCAGCGAAGCGACTTCCAGCTCATCGGATACGAGCATCGCGGCACAGCCTTGCACGGGCATAAGGGTCGGCTCGTCCAACACCCAGCCACCGGTGTTGAAGATGCCGACCGGCACTTTATAGCCATCGACCAGCAACTCGTCCTGAAACGGCTTGTGCGTGTGCCCGAATATGAACGAAAGTTCGTGCGGCATGTCCGGCAGTTCCTGCTGCATTTCGTTCACCAGCGGCGTGCCGAGATACCAGCCCAGATCCTCGATCGCGGCTTCGCCCAGCACATTCCCGTAGCCGTAGCGTTGCCGCTCAGCCGCGCGACCAGCCGTCAGATCGACGCCGGCCCGGATCAAATTATCCAGCGTGACTCCGTATTTAAGCGGCATTTTCGGGTTGAGACCTAGCTTTGCATGCAAACCGCCCGTGATTCGCCGGGCTATAGATTCGGCAAAATCATGGCTGGCCCCTGCGCTCAGCATCACCTCGTAAAGTGAGCCCACGTCACTGCCGATTTCGCCGGCACTGCCCAGGTCGGACCACAGGAAGTCAATCCACGGACCATTCTCCTGCTCCAGCTGACGCATTGTGGCGGGACGCGCCTCACCATCTCCGATGAACGCGCGCATATTCGAAAGCGCACGATACATCCCGTCGAGATAATGCCCATGATGCATGACGACCGCACGCTTGGTTCCGCTGTCCCAGAGCCCCCAATTCGGATAGGCTATTTTGACCGACGCATCATGCAAATGCGGCCGGTGCAAGATCAGGGACTCCATCAAGCGGCAATGATGCGATGGTGTGCCAAAGATTTTGGTAACGGCTTCCAGATCACCCGGCATTCCCCCGTTCTCCAGCGCGGAAATAAAACTATTGTCCTGCGCAATGCGCCACAGGTGATGGTCATGATTGCCAGCGACATAAATGATCTCGCGATCAAACAGATCGGGTCCGTCCGCAGGGTAAAAAGCGTCCAAAAGCTGCAGAAAACTCTTTGAAACGTCGCCGAAAGGCGACAGGCCGAGGTCAAGGGCATCGCCCAGCAGGACGAGCTGGGGCTTTTCCTGATCACCCAGCGTTTCGCCAAGACCATTGGCAAAGGCAGCCAGAACGTCCGATGGGCCTTCGGCAATGGCGCCGCTGCTATCGACGTGCGTCAGCAAGCTGTCGCGCGCGCCAAGGTGAAGATCGGATAAAACGACGTGTCGAATGCTCATGAGCGGTTCTCCAAACAGGCGTAAAATGCATCCCGGACCATCTTCTCGCGGGGATCGTCCCATTTCCCGGTGCCGAGCTTGTTGGTTATCCAGGCGTAGGCAACCCCGTCGTCGGGATCGCAGAAGGCCAGCGATCCGCCCACCGCGAAGCTACCAAAAGCGCTTCGAGTGCGCGCATATTCCCACCGCTCGAAAGGTTTTTCGAAGCCATAGGAATAATACATATCGGCGGTCAGCACCTGGTCCTTTAACCCTTTGCGTGGGGTGCGATGGCCCTTGGTAAGCGCATCCATCACGTCGGGCGTGATGCCCAGTTTTTCGCCACCTTCGGCAAAGGCGTTGTACAGCGCGGCCAATCCGCGCGCCGAAGCCATGCCGCCTGCAGCCCCCTGTCCCACGCCCCAGAACGCTTCACAATCGAGCGCCCCCGGACCTTCAAGAATCAGAGGATTATTCAGGGTGCGGAATGCCAGCATACCCGGCACGCACATCTTGAAGGTGAGCGGCCAGGGCATGGTGGTGTGATGGATAAATAGATCCTGCATGCCGAATCCCTCAATCCGTGCAATGCGATTGCGGTCGAAGCTGTCGGGCAAACCGACGAAGACGTCCTCACCGAGCGGTCCGGCAATTTCCTCGGCGAAGAACCGGGGTAGGCGCCGGCCTTCAGGATCGCGGCGGTGGATCAGCTCGCTGGCGATCCAGCCAAGTGTATAGGCGTGGTTCCCGGAATAGTCGCCCGGCGTCCAATTGGGTTTCTGGCGTGCGATGGCGGCGCAGATCGCCGCTTCATCGCCAATATTCTCGAGGCTGAGTTTGTAATCGATCGCGGCAAGACCCGCCTGCTCGGACAGCGCTTCGCCCACCGTGACCGCCTCTTTGCCCTCGGCGGCAAACTCGGGCCAGATATCAGCGACCAGTTCGTCGTAAGCGAAAAGCCCCCGCGAGACGGCAACGGCTGCGGCCATCCCGGTCAGGCCTTTGGTCAGCGAATAGACCATCGCGATATCATCGCTGCTCCAGACCTGCTTTTGCGACCGATCTTTCCAGCCACCATGCAGATCTACAATGGTTTCGCCTCCATGCATGATGGTGCACGCGGCGCCGAGCGCCTCCCCCGACAAGATCGATGCCTGAAAAGCATCGGCCACCGGTTCAAAGCCGTCAGCGACATAACCGCCTGTCCATGGGTTTGAGTCGGCGCTTTGCTTTCCTTCATGATGAAGCAAGCGATTCAATGGCTGCATTATGATGCCCCCCGCACGCGCTTTGGCAAAAGGCCTCGCGCCCTGAGTCTAAGGGCTATCGGAATATGGTTAATATGACGTTACGGCGGCGGAAGCTGATTGGCTGCTTTACCTTTCCAATGCGCGCCTTTTTGCGCTCCTAGTCGAGCGTTGGGTTCAGTCAGGCTAAATTGCCGCCACTATCCAGAAGTGGATATTCAAATCGAGGCACTGGCGATCGTTCCTACTTGATGCGGGAAGCAGACTGGTTAGAGTGGGTATCTCATTGGCCTCGCACCGCGCAAGGCACATGCCCCTTCAAGACGGATGATAATATGCGCAACCTGTTTCTTTCGACCATTGCCCTGGCTGCTTTCACGGTCAGTCCTGCCGCCGCGCAGGAAACAGCGGCTCCGGAAAAGCCGCCGCTTGATATCGGCGCAGGCGGAAGGCCAGTTGGCGAGGCCTGGTCGCGCAGTCCGGTCTATGCCCAGCATGGTATGGCGGCGACCGCCCATCCGCTGGCCAGCCAGATCGCTATCGATATTCTTAAAAAAGGAGGCTCTGCGGTCGATGCGGCGATTGCCGCCAATGCGGCGCTGGGCCTGATGGAGCCGACCGGCAACGGCATTGGCGGCGATCTGTTTGCCATCATCTGGGATCCGAAGACGCAGAAATTATATGGCCTGAACGGGTCGGGCAAAAGCCCGATGGGAACCAGCTACAAGCAGTTCATCAAGCAGCTCGAGGGCAGCAAAACGATTCCGCCATTCGGCCCGATGCCGATCACCGTCCCCGGGACGGTCGACGCCTGGTTCGAAATGCACGGCAAGTTCGGCAAGCTGAGCATGGCCGATATCCTTGCGCCGACCATTTCCTATGCCGAGGAAGGCCATCCAGTCGCGCCCGTGATCGGTCATTATCTCGAAAGAAATCTCGATCGGTTTGAACAGAGCCTCGATATGATCGGTGATTTCGACAATGCGCGGAACACCTATTTCAAGAATGGCGCCCCGAAAGCGGGAGAGATTTTCAAAAACCCGGATCTCGCCAATACGCTGAGCAAAATCGCCACCGGCGGCCGCGATGCCTTCTACAAGGGCGACATTGCCAAGACGATCGACAGCTATTTCAAACGGATTGGCGGCAATTTGCGTTACGAGGATTTCGCCGCGCACAGCAGCCTGTGGGTCGAACCCGGCTGCGTTACCTATCGCAAAGGCTATGAACTGTGCGAGCTGCCACCTAACTCGCAAGGGTTCGCGGCGCTGCAAATGGCCAATATCCTCAAGAATGTCGACCTGACCCAATGGCCGCGGGGAAGCGCCGAGGTGCTGCATTATATCACCGAATCCAAACGCCTCGCCTTTGAGGATGTCGCGCGTTTCTACGCCGATCCCGATGTCTCCCCTGCCCCGCTGGATTGGCTACTCTCGGACGCCTATGGCAAGGAGCGTTTCGCGCTGATCGATCCGGCGAAAGCCACGCCCGGCTTCGGCCCTGGCGAGCCCAAGCTCGAAGGCGAAGGCGACACGACCTATCTTACCGTTGCCGACAAGAACGGGATGATGGTTTCGCTGATCCAGTCCAATTATCGCGGCATGGGCAGCGGGCTGGTCGCCGACGGTCTCGGCTTCATGTTTCAGGATCGCGGCGAGCTCTATTCGCTCGATGCCAAACACCCCAACGCCTATGCGCCCGGCAAACGCCCGTTCCAGACGATCATTCCGGCCTTCATGAAGAAAGACGGCAAACCGTTCATGTCCTTTGGTCTGATGGGTGGCGGCATGCAGCCCCAGGGCCACGTCCAGGTGATGGTCAATCTGGTCGACTATGAGATGAACCTGCAGGAAGCCGGCGACGCTGCGCGCCTGAACCATGACGGCGGCCGCCAGCCAACCGACGATCTGGCGGGAACCGACGCCGATCTTCTGGGTATACTCTATGTCGAGCCGGGCATATCAACCGAAACCGTCGAGCGTCTCGAGTCCATGGGTCATGTCGTCAAAATCGTTGAAGATGGCATCATGTTTGGCGGCTATCAGGCGATCACCCGTGACGCCGAAACCGGCGTCTACACGGGCGCAACGGAAATGCGCAAAGATGGTCAGGCGATTGGCTACTGACGCGACGTCCAGATTGTCTCACATCCGGAATGAATAGGAACCAGAATGCAAATATCCCGCCTCGCCCTGCTGCTGCCGCTATTGGCCCTCGCCCAACCGGCATCGGCCCAGATGGAGAATTTCAAGCCCGGACCGGTGTTCGCGGATTTCGGTCCGACCGCGCCGGTTCAGCAAAGCGAGCCGGTAGCGAAAGACGCGATATTCAAGATCAGTTTCGACGTTTCCACTGCTGCTGATCCGGACAAGATCAACCGCACGATCGAAAGCGCTGCCCGTTTCATCAACATGCACGTGGCTGCCGGCGTTCCGCAAGAGAATATCCATCTCGCTGTCGTCGTCCATGGTGGAGCTTCCATCGACCTGACCAGTCAGGAATTTTTCGCGGCGCACAAAGACGGCAAGGAAAATGCCAGTGCTGCCGCCATCGCGCAATTGCAGCAACATGGCGTGGAATTTTACCTGTGCGGGCAAAGCGCGGCGGCCCACGACATCACCAACGCCGATCTTCTCCCGGGCGTCAAAATGTCGCTCTCCGCAATGACCGCCCATGCTTTGCTGCAACAGCAAGGCTTCACCATCAATCCCTTCTGATCGGACAAGCAAGCCGAGATGTTGAAGGTCGCAAGCTACAATATTCACAAGGGCATAGGTACGGATCGAAGGCGCAACCCGGGCCGGATCATCGACGTGCTGAACGAAATCGATGCCGATATCATCGCGCTGCAAGAGGCTGATCGCCGCTTTGGCGCGCGGGCAGCAGCCATTCCGACGAACCTGCTGGAAATGCACAGCGATTTTCGCGCCATTCCGCTCGACGTCCAGACCGATTCCATGGGCTGGCACGGCAATGCGATATTGGTCCGCAAGGCCGCGACGGTGATCGCCCATGATATCATGCATATCCCCTGCCTCGAACCGCGCGGTGCGATCATGGCGCATTTCGAACTGGCGGGACAACAACTGGCGGTTTTCGGCATGCATCTTGACTTATCCGGCCTGTGGCGCCGGCGACAGGCCGCTGCGATCATCAAGCTGGCGCAGGAAAAACAGAAAGATGCGCCGGTGCTGCTGATGGGCGACCTCAACGAATGGAGCGCAGCGGGCGGCTGCCTGAAGGATTTTGGCAAGGCATTCGAGATGGTGGAATGCGGCCGGAGTTTTCATTCCCGCGGCCCGATTGCGACACTCGACCGGATCATGCATTCGGACGGCATCCGGCATATCGAAGCCGGAGTCCACGACAGTCCGGCGGCGCGCAAGGCTTCCGATCACCTGCCGGTTTGGGCGAAAATCGCACTCGACTAAAGGCCTGCCTCCGTCACCTGATCGCACTACGTAACTCTACCTATACTGCCCTCACCTTCACACTGCTAGCGACCGTCCTACACAACGGGGAAGGTCGTTATGGACAAGTTATTGGTGAAAGCCGGCGGGTGGTTACTGCTCGTATTTTTGGCATTCGTTGCGATGGTATTGGCGGTAGATGGAGGATTTGCCGTGCATATGGCGATCATCATGATCGCCTGCCTGATTGCGCTTTGGGTCACGGTCAGCAAGGCGGATTATGCCGCCATCGGGCGCGGGATATTGAAAGCGCCTGCCGATCCCGGCAAATATGATGACGATCCGGTCCGCTGGGGGGTTATCGCCACCTTATTCTGGGGCATGGCGGGCTTTGCTGTCGGACTATTCATCGCTCTGCAGCTTGCCTTTCCGGTGCTCAATCTGGGTCTGGAATATACCACCTTCGGGCGCCTCCGCCCGCTTCACACATCTGCCGTTATTTTCGCTTTCGGAGGCAATGCGCTGATCGCGACGAGTTTCTACGTCGTTCAACGCACGTGCAGGGCGAGGTTGGCCTTCCCCCGCCTCGCCCGTTTTGTTTTCTGGGGTTACCAGCTGTTCATCGTGCTGGCCGCCACCGGCTATCTGATGGGGGTTACCCAGTCGAGAGAATATGCCGAGCCGGAATGGTATGTCGATATCTGGCTCACCATCGTCTGGGTCAGCTATGCAGCCGTATTTATCGGCACGATCGTCAAACGCTCCGAGCCGCATATTTACGTCGCCAACTGGTTTTTCCTGGCGTTCATTCTAACCATAGCGATGCTGCATCTGGTCAATAACCTGGCCATGCCGGTCAGCCTGCTCGGCGGGAAAAGCTACAGCGCCTTTGCCGGTGTACAGGATGCTCTGACGCAATGGTGGTACGGCCATAATGCAGTCGGCTTTTTCCTGACCGCGGGCTTCCTCGGCATGATGTATTATTTCGTGCCGAAACAGGCAGAACGGCCGGTCTACAGCTATCGCCTGTCGATCATCCACTTCTGGTCGCTGATCTTCCTCTATATCTGGGCTGGTCCGCACCATCTTCATTATACCGCGCTGCCCGACTGGGCGCAGACGCTGGGCATGGTCTTCTCGATCGTCCTGTGGATGCCAAGCTGGGGCGGCATGATCAACGGCCTGATGACGCTCAACGGCGCCTGGGACAAGATCCGCACCGATCCGATCATCCGGATGATGGTCCTCGCCCTCGCCTTTTACGGCATGAGCACCTTTGAAGGTCCGATGATGTCGATCAAGTCGGTCAACAGCCTGTCGCATTATACCGACTGGACCATCGGCCATGTGCACAGCGGCGCGCTCGGCTGGAACGGCATGATCACCTTTGCCGCGCTTTACTTCATGGTGCCGCGCCTCTGGGGCAAGCCAAGACTGTACAGCCTGCGGATGGTGAACTGGCACTTCTGGCTCGCGACTATCGGTATCGTACTCTACGTCGCTTCGATGTGGGTCGCCGGTATCATGCAGGGCCTGATGTGGCGCGAATATGGTGACGATGGCTATCTCGTCTACGCGTTCAGCGAAGTCGTCTCGGCCATGTTCCCGATGTATCTGATCCGCGCAGCGGGCGGCGTTCTCTATCTCGCAGGTGCTGCGGTCATGGTCTACAATGTCTGGATGACCATTGCCGGCAAGGTCCGCGATGAAAAGTCGATGACCGAAACGCCTTATGACCAATCCGCTGACAAGCCGCTCGTCGCGGCACCGGCAGAGTGAGGGAGACAGGAACATGACCACACTCACGCAAAAGCATAAGAAAATCGAGCGCAGCATTACCTTGCTGGCGGTACTCTCTCTGGTCACCGTGGCGATCGGCGGGATCGTGGAAATCGCCCCGCTTTTCTGGATCGACAATACGGTCGAGGAAGTCGACGGGGTCCGACCTTACACCCCGCTGGAACTGGCCGGACGCAATATCTATGTCCGCGAAGGATGCTATTCCTGCCACAGCCAGATGATCCGGCCGTTCCGCGACGAAGTCGAGCGCTACGGCCATTATTCGCTGGCGGCCGAATCGATGTATGACCATCCGTTCCAATGGGGCTCCAAACGCACCGGGCCGGATCTCGCCCGCGTGGGCGGTCGCTATTCGGATGAATGGCATGTCCAGCATCTGACCGACCCGCGCGCCGTTGTACCGGAATCGATCATGCCGCCTTATGCTTTTCTGGCCGAAAAGAAGCTGAAAACCGGCGACATGACCGACCATTTGCGCGCCATGAAGCGGGTTGGCGTCCCTTATACCGAGGAAGCAATCGAGAAAGCGGACGAAGACCTGCAAACTCAGGCCGACCCAATGGCCAGTTCGACCGAACTCGAGAAACGCTATCCCAAGGTACAGGTCCGCGACTTTGACGGCAATCCGGACAAGCTCACCGAAATGGATGCTTTGGTCGCCTATTTGCAGATGATCGGCACATTGGTCGATTTCGAGGCGGGTGAAGCGCAGGAGCTGCCCCGATGAACTATGAAGCGCTGCGCCATTTCGCCGATAGCTGGGGGCTTTTGTTCATGACACTGGTTTTTCTGACCCTGGTCGGATGGACCTTTCGTCCCGGAGCCGGACGCAATCACGAAGAAGCCGCCCATATGATTTTTGACGAGGACAAGAATGATGTCGGATAAAAGACGCGTCGATCAACCGACCGGAACCGAAACCGTAGGCCATGAATGGGACGGCATCGAGGAACTCGACACGCCGATGCCACGCTGGTGGCTGCTGACGCTCTACGCCACGATCGTCTGGGCAATCGGCTATGTCATTCTCTATCCTGCGATACCGATGCTCAACTCGGCCAGCGAAGGCCTGCTCGGCTGGAGCAGCCGCGGCGATTATGAAATGCAGGTCGCCGAGCGGCAAAAGCAGCTCGAACCGGTCCGGCAGGCTCTGGTATCCACCGATATCCGCAAGCTGAATGGTAGCCCCGAACTGATGCAACAGGCGATTGAAGGCGGCCGGTCGGCGTTCAAGGTCCATTGCGTGCAATGCCACGGCTCCGGTGCTGCGGGATCCAAGGGCTATCCCAATCTCAACGATGATGACTGGCTCTGGGGCGGCGATCTCGAAACGATCGAATATACCTTGATCCACGGTATCCGTAATCCGGATCATGACCAGACCCGCTTCTCGCAAATGCCTGCTTTTGGCCGGGACGGTATATTGCAGTCGAATGAAATCCAGGATCTCGTCTCTTATGTCCGGCTTTTGTCCGGTCGCGAGAAACCGAGCAAGGCGGCGACGCGCGGAGCGGCGTTGTTCGAAACCAATTGCGCAGTCTGCCACGGCGCCGATGGCACCGGCGACCGCGTTCAGGGCGCGCCCAATCTCACCGATGCGATCAGCCTCTACGGGCTCGACCGTGCTTCGCTGACCGACACGATCACCAATGCCCGCTATGGCGTGATGCCGCGCTGGGGCCAGAGGCTTGATCCGGCAACGATCCGCATGCTCGCCGCCTATGTCCATTCTCTGGGCGGTGGCGAGACGCTGCCCGCGCTGGAAAGCATCCAGCAGGATACGATCGAACAGGTCACAAGCAATGAGCAATCCTAAGGAAATTCTCGATCCCGAGCTGAAGCTCTATGAATCGCGCAAGAATGTTTTTCCCAAGGCGGTCAAAGGCACCTTCCGGCGGCTGAAATGGGTGATCATGGCGATCACCCTCGCCATCTATTATGTGACGCCGTGGATCCGCTGGGATCGCGGGCCTTATGCACCGAACCAGGCCGTATTGGTCGATCTTGCCAACCGGCGCTTTTACATGTTCGGCATCGAAATCTGGCCGCATGAATTTTATTATGTCGCCGGCATGCTGGTCATGGCGGGGATCGGGCTGTTCCTGGTCACCTCGGCTGTCGGCCGGGCATGGTGCGGCTATTCCTGCCCGCAAACCGTCTGGACCGACCTGTTCCAGCATGTCGAACGCGCCATTGACGGCGACCGCAACGCCCAGTTCCGGCTGCAGGATGCACCGTGGGGACCAAAGAAGATTGGCAAGCGCCTGCTGAAATGGTCGATCTGGCTGTTTATCGGCTTCTGGACCGGCGGCGCCTGGATCATGTATTTTGCCGATGCGCCCACTCTGGTTGTCGACTTCTGGTCCGGCGAGGCCCCGTTTGTCGCTTATGCCACGGTCGCTGTGCTGACCCTGACGACTTTCATTTTCGGTGGTTTCATGCGCGAGCAGGTGTGCATCTATATGTGCCCATGGCCGCGCATCCAGACCGCGATGATGGATGAGAAATCGCTGACCGTCACCTATAAGGACTGGCGCGGCGAACCGCGTGGCAGCGTGAAAAAAGCGGAAGCCCAGCCGGGTAGCTTCGGCGACTGCATCGACTGCAATCAATGTGTGGCGGTGTGCCCGACCGGCATTGATATCCGCGAAGGACCGCAAATCGGCTGCATCACCTGCGCGCTTTGCATCGACGCCTGCGACAACGTGATGGATCAGGTCGGACGTCCGCGCGGGCTGATCGACTATGCCACGCTGGAAGATGCCGAGCTGGAAAAGGCCGGCAAACCGCACAATCCGATCCTGAAAACGCTGTTTCGTCCCCGTACCATTCTGTATTCGACGATCTGGGGTGCGATCGGGCTGGCAATGCTGTTTGCGGTGGGCAATCGCACCCGTATCGACATCAGCGCCAATCATGACCGCAACCCGGTCTATGTCCAGCTTGCCGACGGCCATGTCCGCAACAGTTACACTATCAATTTGCGCAATATGGAGGCCCGTCCGCGCGACATGATCATTGGCATGACCGAACTTAAAGGTGCCGTGATGTGGTCCAACGCCGGATCGCGGGAAGGCGCGGGGCAGACTCTGATCACCAAGGTCGCGCCCGACAGCATCGCAAGATTGCGGCTCTATGTGGCAGCCCCCGGCACTGGGCCGGTCCGTGAAGAATTCGCCCTGACGGTCACCGCTGCCGATGATCCCGAGGCAAAGGATGTCGACGAAGTATTTTTCGAAAGACCGGAGACAGGCGAATGAGCGAGAAAACTCCCGCGGTGAAGAAATTCACCGGCTATCATGCCACGGCGATCATCGTTGCCTTTTTCGCGGTGGTTGTCGTCGTCAATCTGGTCATGGCGCAATTTGCCCTGTCGACCTTCAGCGGCACGGTCGTCGACAACAGCTATGTCGCGAGCCAGAAATATAATGACTGGCTGGAACAGGCCCGCAATCAGAAGGAGCACGGCTGGACAGTCTCCCCTGCACTTCGCAAGGCTGGCAAGGCGAGTATCGCGATCACGACAGCTGATGGCGCTCCCTTGCAGGGCGCAACCATGGAGGCCGTTGCAGAACATCCAATCGGTCAATCCGATCCGTTCGAGATCAGCTTCACCCAGGCAGCCACAGGCGAATATCAGAGCGTCCAGCCCCTGCCCGAGGGCCGCTGGAAATTGAAAATCATCATTACCGAAGGTGACAAGAACATGCGCGTGGTTCGAGACATCTGGTGAACGCCATCGCGCCTATCAGCGCGGGTCAATCCCGGTCGATTATATCCCGCTTTGCGGTGCCGGCAATCCGCTGCGCCGGTTGCATCTCGAAAATCGAGAACGGGCTCAGCGACGTGCCCGGGATAATGTCGTCGCGGGTCAATTTCTCGACCAAGCAAGTGGCGATAACCCATTTGCCGGAACTGGATGACGATCAGCTCAAACGCAAGATCGAGACACTCGGTTTCGAAGCGCAGATTCTCGCCGACAATCCCTTGTCCGAAGAGAAAGGCAGCACCGACAAGCTGATCCGCGCGCTCGCCGTAGCCGGTTTCGGGATGATGAATATCATGCTGTTGTCGGTCAGCGTCTGGTCCGGCGCGACCGGCGTCACCCGCGATCTGTTCCACTGGCTCTCGGCACTAATCGCTGTCCCGGTGATCGCTTATTCCGGGCGTCCGTTTTTTGCGTCTGCAGCGATGGCGCTGCGTTACGGCCGGACCAATATGGATGTGCCTATCTCGATCGGCATATTGCTGGCAACCGGCCTCAGCCTCTATGAAACCGCCACTGGCGGTGCCCATGCCTATTTCGATGGCGCGGTGATGCTGTTATTCTTCCTGCTCGCCGGGCGGGTGCTGGACGGCATGATGAGGGACCGCGCGCGCGAAGGCATCGGCGCGCTGCTGAAACAGACCGCGCCGGGCGCGATGGTACTGGATGATGATGATAAAACCCGCTGGGTCGCTGCCAAGGATCTGCTTCCCGAAATGCGGATGATGGTTGCGGCCGGTGAAAGCCTTGCAGCAGACGGCGTTATAATATCGGGCTCAAGCAGTTTCGACTGTTCACTGATGACCGGTGAAAGCGAACCGCAGCCCCGGGGCAAAGGCGATATAGCGCTCGCCGGAACGCTGAATCTGTCATCTCCGGTCATAGTGCAGGTCACCGCCACGGGTGAAGATACCAGTGTTTCTGACATTGCGCGGTTGATGGACGAGGCCGGACAGCATCGCTCCTTCTATGTCCGCGTCGCCGACCGGGCTGCCCGCTTTTATGCGCCAGCGGTTCACAGCCTCGCGCTACTCGCATTCGCCTATTGGATGTTTGCCGGTGCCGGCTGGCATCAATCCTTGCTCATCGCGGTCGCGGTGCTGATCATCACCTGCCCTTGCGCACTCGGCCTTGCGGTACCAGCGGCACAGGTGGTGGCTTCGGGAGCGCTGCTGCGCAAGGGCGTGATGGTCAAGGACGGCAGCGCGCTGGAGCGTCTGGCAGACGTCGACTATGCGCTGTTCGACAAGACCGGCACCCTCACCCTCGGCCGGCCGACGCCGGTCAATCTCGATGACCTGAGCCTCAGCCAAAAGCAAATCACGCTGGCGCTGGCACAAGCCAGCCGCCATCCGATCAGCAAGGGTATCCGCTCCGGATTGCTGGCGCTCGATATCGAACCCGCCGTTCTGGACGACATTCAGGAATTGCCCGGCGAAGGCATGACCGCGAACTGGGATGGTGTGAAAGTCATGCTCGGCAAGCCCGAGAAGTCCGAAGACCATTTGTCCAGCCAGCTAACCGTGGACGGCGAGAGTGTCGTTCTGCAACTGCAAGATGAAATCCGGCCGGATGCTTCAGAAGCAATCGCAAAATTGCAGACTCTGGGATTGCCCGCTTCGATCATATCCGGTGACAATATCCGCTCCGTGTCGCTTGTTTCGCGCGCTTTGGATATTCCTGCCCAGGCCGGCGCGTCGCCGCAGGACAAGGTCGAAGCGATCACCCGCCTGACGACAAGCGGGCACAAGGTGCTGATGGTTGGCGATGGCCTCAATGACGGCCCTGCCCTTGCCGCGGCCCATGTCTCGATTGCGCCGGGTTCCGCCAGTGATGTCGGTCAACAGGCTGCCGATGCCGTCTTTACCAGTGAATCGCTGATGCCCGTGGCGCTGTCGATCAAGGTCGCGCGCCGCACCATGCAGATCGTCCACCAGAATTTCGCTCTCGCCATCGGCTATAATATTATCGCCGTACCACTCGCGCTGACCGGCATGGTCACGCCGCTAATCGCCGCGATCGCCATGTCGCTCTCGTCGCTGATCGTCGTCGGTAACGCCCTGCGCCTCAACGGAGCGGCCAATTGAGCGGCCTGGCCATCCTGATACCGGTAGCCCTGCTGATGGGGCTTAGCGGTCTTGTGTTCTTTTTCTGGGCGATCCGCAACGACCAGTTCGACGATCTCGACGGCGCCGCCCAGCGGGTATTGATCGACGAGGAAGACGAGCCATCATGATAGGCCGGATCAGAACATCCAGGATCAGCCGGTTCGCGATCGCGGTGATTGCACTGCCGATGGCTGCCATGCCCCTGTCGGCAAGATCGGACGTGATGACGATCCAGTTGTGCTCTGCCGATGGTGAGGTGCGAAACGTGTCGATTCCGGTCGAGCAGGAGGATGGCAAGAATGATTGCGCCAAGCCATGCCATGCCTGCCTGTCACGCAAAAAAGCCCCGAAAAGCTGATATCAGCTATTTCGCCGGGATATTGTGATTCTCGCCACTTTCCGCCGCAAAGCCGATGCGCAAGGCCTCGGCCAGACTACGCACCCGCAATTTTTCCATCATATTCGCGCGATATATCTCCACCGTGCGCGGTGAAATGCCGAGATCATAAGCGATGGTCTTGTTTGGCAGTCCGGCCAAAAGGCCATCCAGCACATCCTGCTCCCTGCCGGTAAGACAGGCCAGCCGGACCTTCGCTTCGGAAGCCGCCATTTCCTTCAAATTGCTGTCTTCCAGCCGCACGAAGGCCTCTTCCATGGCCGCGATCAGGGCTTCTTTCTCATAGGGCTTTTCGAGGAAGTTGACCGCTCCGGCGCGCATTGCCTGAACCGCGATTTCGATATCGCCGTGGCCGGTCAGGATCACCACCGGCATATCGATGCCGTCCTTGATCATCTGTTGCTGCACCTGCAGGCCGTCCATTTCCGGCATCCGCACATCGAGCAGGACACAGCCCCGCTTAGCGCCTTTCGCCAGCTTCAGAAAGTCGACCCCGGACTCGACCGGTTCCACTTTAAATCCGGCATGCCGCAACATGAATGCCGCCGATCGCCGGACGGAATCATCATCATCGACAATATAGACCAGCCGTTCACTGCTCATCATTCTGCTCCTGCTCCGCTTTTTCCAGCGTGATCCTGAATATCGTGCCCCCTTCGGGATTGGGTTCGACACGGATCGTTCCGCCGTGCGATTCTATGATCGTCCGGCATATGGACAGACCGAGCCCCATGCCGTCGCCCTTGGTGCTGGCGAAGGGATCGAATATCCGCTCTCCCAGTTCCTGGTCAATGCCTGTGCCGCTGTCCGATACGGCAATTTCCACCCGCGCATCATCAATCGATGTCACGCCGATATGCAGATTTTTCACGGCGCTGTCGGCCATTGCCTCGATCCCGTTACGCATCAGATTGACCATCACCTGCTGGATCTGCACACGGTCGGCAAACACATGATCGGTATCAGGCGCGATATCGATCGAAAATTCGACGCCCCGTTCCTGCGCGCCGATCATCCCCAGCACGGTGGCATCTTCCACTACCTGAGCAATCGACAAAACCCGCCGATTGATCTCGCCGCGCGAGACAAATTCCCGCAGCCGCCGGACAATGGTCCCTGCCCGCAAGCTCTCGGACACGCTTTCCTGTAGCGCTTCCCGGAAAAACTCGCGGTTCTCGCCCAAATCGCCATCCATCATATCCCGCGCCGCCGACAGATAATTGGCGATCGCGGTCAGCGGCTGGTTGATTTCATGGGCAAGCGAAGAAGCCAATGTGCCGACCGCGCTCAGGCGAGAGGCATGGGCCAGATCCGCCTGCAGCGACTGCAATTCCGCTTCCGTCTGCTTTTTCTCGGTCAAATCTATGATGAAGCCGGTAAAATAGCGTTCCTCACCGATCTTCGCTTCGCCGACTTCCAGCTGCAGCGGGAAGGTCGTGCCGTCTTTCCTGCACCCGACAACGGTCCGGCCGATGCCGATAATCCGCTTTTCATCGGTCCGTATATAGCGCTCGATATAACCGTCATGCGCCGCCCTGTAGGGCTCCGGCATCAGGATTTTGACATTCTGCCCGATAATCTCTTGTTGCTCATAGCCGAACATTTTTTCAGCCGTGGCGCTGAACGAACTGACCAGCCCGTCTTCATCGATCACCACCATGGCGTCCGGTATGGTCGTCAGGATCGACTTCAATATCGAATTGGCCTGATCCAGTTTGCTTTCGGTACTTCTCAGCGCCGTCACGTCCTGAAAAGACACCATGACAGCATCAATTTCGCCCTGTGGACTGGCCAGGGCAGCGATATTGCATTCTGCAAATATCAGCCGCCCGTCAGGAAGATGCAGATGCACGTCGAATGGATCAATGACGCTGTCTTCAAATGCGCGATCCATTGTTTTCTCGAACAGCGGGCGATGGTCGGGTGCCACACAAGCCGCAGGCGCTCCGTCAGGCAGGTCTGCCAGACTGGCGACTCCGAATATCTTCAACCCGACCGCGCTGCAATTGATTGCCTGCAGGTTGCGATCGACTATCATGACGCAATTCGGGAGGGCGGATAGGGCAGAATCCGGATCGAATGCCCGGTTCGCGCCATGAACGATCGCTTTGCGCACCTGTTATGTCTATCCCTCGACTGTTCATTCGCAGTGTGCGAATGGACAGACCCTACACAAAATGCGTGGATTGCCATAAGGAAAATTGATCTGTCTCTGGCGGGGCGCATTCTCATTCAGTGCGAGACGACAAGTGGAATTTCACAGTCTTTGAGCAGATTGCGCGTCACGCCACCGAACAGAAACTCTCTCGCCCGGCTATGCCCATAAGCACCCATCACGATATATTCCGCCTTCACATTTTTCGCTTCCGACACAAGCCTGACATCGACAGGGTCATTGCCCGCCGACGGCGCGTGAACTTCGGATTTGATGCCATGATAGGCGAGATATTCTGATGCAGCGAGTTGCGGCAGATCGTGATCCTTGTCTTCCTCGACTGTCAGGATATGGACGTCGCTGGCCATTTTCAGCAAAGGCACCGCAGCGCGTAGCGCGTTACCGGCTTCGAAGCTGCCGTTCCAGGCAACCAGCGCAGGGCCGCAGGCATCAAATTTCTTCACATTGTCGGGCTGGACCACGACCGGCGCGGTCGCGTTGAACAATACGTCGCCCAATATACCAAGCGGCAGCGCATTTTCTTTATCGCCACCAGCGGAGCTCAGGACAATGATATCAACCAGCGCAGAATTTTTCGACAATCCCCGCGCGGGATCGATATTTTCTTCGCGATAATCCCAGGAAACATCTTCGCCAGCCAGCCGCTTTTCGATCTCGGCGCGCAGCTTCCTGTCCTGCTCGCGCGCCATTTCGGTGACATCATACATCACCGACATGCCGGTTACGCCGTCAAAAGCGATCTGCGAATTGTAAGGATTTGCGCGCAGGCAATGGAGGTGGCCACCGAGCGAACGGGTCAGATCAAGCGCCGCCTGAAGCCGGGCCTCGAGGCCTGCATCATCGGCAATATATAGCAGCACGGATTTCATAAACTGTCTCCTGTTTCCAAATCAATCGCTTTGAAGAAATGTTGTTGGACGGAGCGTAGCGGGACCCAATCGGGGCCTGTATAAGGGTTTATACGGATAGAAGGCGTTTGCTCAGTTCCCGGCCGTACCGTGGGCCGCGATTCTCTTCAGCCAGCGGGTGCGATGCTTGTCGCTGCTGTCCACATTTCCGATCAGGGATGTGGTGACCGGAGCGATTCCAGTCAGCTTCAAAATATTGCGTTCGAAACTGCGGACGCTGTGCGAGGCGAAATAGGCGCGGTAGAAAAGCGCCGGCATGCCCATGCTGACAATCAGGCGCGCCGAGCGACCGCGCAGCAGCTTCTTTGGTAATTGCTTGCTGCCCTCCTCGCCATAGTCGAGCGCGAAATTGGGACGGAAGGCCTGCTCGATAAACGCCTTGAGCATCGCCGGCATATCGCCCATCCAGAGCGGATAATAGAAGACAATATGCTCTGCCCATTTGATCGCATCCTGCCCCGGCCTGACGGCTTCAGGCACGTCCTCTTCAAGCCATTGCTTGCGGCTTTCGAGGATCGGGATATTCTGGCCGGCAAGCCGGATCACCCGCACATCATGACCGGCAGCTCTAGCAGCGTCGGCATAAGCGGACACGATGGCGTGACCGAAGCGACCGGGGCTTGGATCAGGATGACCATCGATTACCGCAATGCGTGTCATGGCGCTAATTCCTCAGTCTCTGCGGCGTCCGGAGTCTGCCACTGGAACGCGGTGATCAGTTCCATGATCGCCTCTTGCGCAGCGCTATCGATTTCCTGTGGATAGGAGGCCGTCAAGCGCGCGTCCCAGTAACCATAGTCCAGCGCGGTGACGCTGAAATGCCAAGGCACGGAATCCTTGTCTCCGTCAAAAATACCTTGATAACCGTCAATTTCGGGGCGTCCCGAGAGGAAATATTCACCCTCCGAAACGACTGCCGCGCTTGAATATTGGGCAAGCAGATCGGGTTTTACAATCTTGTAATGATCTTCAGCGTTCAACTCTTCAAGATGGATGATCGCGATTTTAATCTCGATTTCATGACCTTCAAAATCGCGCAGATAGCCAATCTCGAAATTATTGCCGGAGAAATCTGTCGTCATTTCACATTGGCGGCGGAAGCCGGCGATGTCTGCCGGGAATATGAAGCCGCTTTCCTTGTGAATGATAGCCCCCGGCTCTTTATAAGGCGCGAACGGGTCAAACAGCGGCGCAGAGCCGATCACACATTCCGCTGCGGCAGGACTGCTTGCAAGAGTCAGGGCCAGCGCAGCGGCTGACATAAATCCGGTCAATTTCAATTTCGTCAGCATATTATTTCCCCCTACGATCGGATTTTTCCGTCTATTCGTGACAGCTGATGACGCGAAACGGCAACTCGCTGCCATCGGTTTCCGTGATCGTCAGATATTCGCCGACTTTCAGCGGATGATCCTTCAGCCGGAAAATGCTTTCATCATCGTCATCGCCGACTTTGTAGGAGAAGACCCATCCCTTTGGCGAAGCGATCACAACGCCGCTCTGATCGGCTTCCCCCGGCCAGAACCGACGCACGACAGGCCGTTTCTCAGCCTGTTTGAGCGCCTCCGGTTCAATGAAGCCTTCATCGGTCAACGGAACACGAAAGACATATGCATGGGCTGACGAGCCATTGGGATGGTCAGCGGTTCTTGCCAGTTCAAGGCGGATTGTTTTCCAGGTCATGCATCATGTCTGGACGAGTAAGATAGTCCGCGCGATACGCAATATTGCGTAGTCGGAGATAGGATTTACGCAGGAAGCGCGTGAATATGAACGTCGTGAGCAGAATGGACGGACAGCAGTTCTACAGCTTTGGCCTCATCCTTCTGATCCCACGTCCGCACCCAGAGCAACAGGCCGCCTTTTTCCAGCTGATCAGCAATATAATCGGCATGATGCTGCTTGATGAAACGCGCCAGAGCGACGCCCACCGCCGTACCTGATCCGCCCAGGGCGAGTGCCGCCAGGGCCGCCGCCAGAGCGCCGCCCGACGCCACGAGCACAATCCCCGCAAAGGCGCCGACATAAAGCAGGCTGCCGATAACGGCCCCCTCTGCGTCGCCGATCGTTTCGACCGGAATATAGGCTTTCGACATCGCCTCCGGATCATCCTCGATTTCTGCCACCGATTTGAAGCGATGCCCGAGCTTTTCCTCGACGGCCGACACCGGTGCAAGCACGCTAATCTCCGCACGGTTGAATCCGTGGCTCAGCAGATCGTCAATCGCCGCCTGCAATTGCTTCTCGCTGTCGAATATGCCGACCGCTTCCCGAATCTCGGCTGTACCGGAATCTTCCATCTTCATTTTCCTCAGCTGATATCGGTCAGGCGCAGATAAGGGCGCAGTTCATCCCAGCCCTGCGGGAAGAGCGTGTTCGCTTCGTCATTGGAGATCGATGGCGGAATAATGACCTTGCTGCCGGGACGCCAGTCTGCCGGTGTCGCTATGCGTTTCGCATCCGAGAGTTGCAGCGCGTCGATCACCCGCAATATCTCGTCAAAATTGCGCCCGACGCTCATCGGATAGGTCATCGTCAGCCGGATTTTCTTCTCGGGATCGATGATGAATACGGAACGCACCGCCGCCGTATCACTCTCTTCCGGATGGATCATGTCATAGAGCCTCGCGATCTTGTGTTCAGGGTCGGCAACGATCGGGAATTCCAGATTGGTATGCTGGGTCTCGTTGACATCGGCGATCCATTTCAGATGTTCGGCAGCCGTGTCCGTGGATAGCCCGAGCGGCTTTGTATTCCGCGCGGCAAACTTGTCCGCGAGTTGCGCCGTCCGGCCCATTTCGGTGGTGCACACCGGGGTAAAGTCAGCGGGGTGACTGAAGAAGAAGACCCAGCTGTCCCCTGCCCATTCATGGAAATTGATCGTTCCGACTGTGCTGTCTGTGGTAAAGTCCGGAGCGGTATCGCCAATATGTAATGACATCTCTGTGGTCCTTTGCAATTATCTCAACAATTGCCCTTTTATAGGCTTTGGCAGAAGCCGAATAACTCCGTAAACCTACGTAAATCAGCCAATAGCAGGCTTTTCAGCCCATAGGCTCGCGCAAGAAAAATCGGCAAACGCCCTCTTTCCTACAACTAACCAAATAGGTTATATCACCCTTTCCAACCCGAAAGGAGATTCCCCCATGTCCAATATTCACGATATCGACAGGCTGATCGACAAGGTCATCATGCTTGAAGGCGATTTTTCCGATCATCCCGCCGACCGTGGCGGCCCCACACGATGGGGCGTAACCGAGGCTGTCGCGCGGGCTCACGGCTATGCCGGCGACATGCGCCATTTCCCCCGCGCACAAGCGGCGGTGATCTACAAACGCAAATATTGGCATCGCCCCGGCTTTGACCAGATCGCGAGATATGCACCGGATATAGCGGCCGAACTTTTCGACACCGGGATCAACATGGGAACCGGAACGGCGAGCGGTTTCCTCCAACGCGCGCTGAATGCGCTGAACCGCAACGGGGGCGACTTTGCCGATATTGCGGTTGATCGCGTGATTGGCGCGAAGACGGTGACTGCGCTGGACGCATTTCTCCGCAAACGGGGACGCCAGGGTGAGACCGTGCTGCTTAAGGCGATCGAGGCCCTGCAGGGCGCCCGCTATATCAAACTCGCGGAAAACCGTCCGGCCAACGAGGCCTTCCTGTACGGCTGGCTGGCCAACCGGATCGGCTGAATTCCGCCAGAAACATCATACCTATAACAGTGTAAACTTTGTCAAGAACGGTCGAACTCTTCAGACTCTTTCTTAACTTCCCTTCTGCGGCAAAAAACCGTTCTTGGCCCCAACTTTGACAAAGTTTGAAATCCGACACACCGAAAGGAAACCTGAAAAATGTCCATTCTCTCAACACTTATCGGCCCCGTAACCAAGATTATCGACAAGATCATTCCCGACAAGGAAGCGCGTGACCGGGCCAAGCTTGAACTGCTAAAACTGGAAGGCAGCCAGGAACTGGAAGAAGTCCGGGTGCAAATGTCAGCGATACTGGCAGAGGCGCAATCGGCCGATCCCTGGACCAGCCGGGCACGTCCAAGCTTCCTCTACGTCATGTATTTGCTGTTGCTCTGGTCTATCCCGATGGGACTGATCGCTGCATTCCGTCCGGAGGCGGCGCGCGACATTTCCGCTGGCATGAACGCCTATCTCTCCGGCATACCGGAGCCGCTCTATGCGCTCTTCGGCACCGGTTATCTGGGTTATACCGTCGCCAGACAGTGGGGAAAGATTCGTGGTTCCGAACGCTGAGAGGGCTAAAATATCCTCTGGAAACAACGATTTTCCCGCCTTTCGCGCCCCGAAACCGGATAAACGGCTCAGAATATAGCAGATTAATGCAATATTTACGAAATAGACTTGCCATGCCTGTATCTTTCCAGATAAAGGTGGAAGTCTAGTTCATCCAAAGGGGATATTTTAAATGACTACCGAAACCAACTTCCGCAAAATGCTCGCTGTAGCTGGCGGCCTCGCACTCGCTGTTCCTGCTCTTTCTGCATGTGCAGAACAGGCTGACGATGCAGTTGCTGTAGCTGAATGTGCTGCTGAAGACGCAACATGTGCCGCTGAAGAAGCGACCTGTGCTGCTGAAGAAGCAACATGTGCTGCTGAAGAAGCTGCTGGCGATGCCGCTTGTGCAGCTGAAGATGCCACTTGTGCAGCTGAAGAAGCTGTTACCGAGTAAGCAAAGCTTATTTCGCATTGGAAAATGCATTAGAAAGGCTATTTGAGCTTACCGGCCAGATAGCTAAAGAGGGCGTCTCGCTAGTACCCAGAGTGGTACCGGCAGACGCCCCTTTCGTTCAATATCAGCATTACCCCAAGGGGGATTGCATCGCGCCCGGCAACAAGTCGCGCTGGTTCTACCATGCGCACAAGCCGGAAGAACGCGAAGACGGCGAACATGGCCATTTTCACATGTTCCTGCCACTCGACATCTTCGATGATGTCGAACCTTATTATCAACCACCCGCCAAGCTGCCCAATGGCAAGAATACGCAAGGCGTCGTCCATTTCGGAGCGTTAAGTTTCGGGCTCGACGGCATGCCGCTCAGCTGGTTCACCACCAATTACTGGGTCACCTATGAATATATGATGCCGGCAGAAGCCATTGCTTCGCGACTGCGACATTTTGATATGAGCGGAGCGCCGGGCGATCCGCTGGTCAATGACTGGCTCACCGCAGCCGTCCACCATTTTCATGACCCGATCATCGAAATGATGCGCAGGCGCGATGTCTTCCTGAAGGAGAAGAAACAGGAACTGGGGTCCGCCGTGTTCGCGGACAAAAAGGTCGAGATACTTTCCCGCCTGCCCTTTGATCTATAAAGTCAGGACCTAGTGATCATGCCCCGGATTGGTGCGCTTCAGCTTGCGCATCAGGCCCGGCCAGATCAGATTATCGCCCAACCCTCTCTGGAATGCGGGAGACGCTTGCTGAAACACGCGATGCCCCATGTCTTCACTATCCTCGTGCAGATGCTCTGCCCCGCCAACCGATTGCGCCAATATCTGCGTTTTGCAGGCATTTTCGAGGATATACATGCGCAGAAAGGCGATCGCACAATTCTCGCCGACGGTTAAGGTACCGTGGTTGCGCAGGATCAACAGGTTGTTCTCGCCAAGGTCATTGATCAAGCGGTCCCGCTCGTCGAGATCAAGCGCGATGCCTTCATAATCATGATAGGCGAGGTCATCATGGACCTGCATCGCAAATTGTGTGTAGCGGCGGAGGCCGGCCTTCTGCACCGATACGGCAATGCCATAAGGCGTGTGGACATGGATCACGCATCCCGCATCCTCGCGGGCGCTGTGGACCGCGCTATGAATGGTGAAGCCGGCGGGATTGATGAAATAGGGCGTGTCCTGCTTGATATTGCCCTCGAGATCGATCTTGACCAATGCCGACGCGGTCATTTCGTCAAACAGCACGCCATAAGGATTTATCAGGAACCGCTCCTCCCCGTCCTCATCGGGCAGCCGTGTGGAAATATGGGTAAACACCAGATCGGTCCAGGCGTGCATGGCACAGAGCCGATAGGTCGCCGCCAGATCGCAACGCAGTTGCCATTCGGCATCGGAGACCTTGCCTTTGAGACTGGGAATTTCATGCGGATCGGGGATCGAAAATCCGGGGCCAACGCCCATTGCGGATTCATTGGTTTGGATCGCGGTCGCCATGGTCAGTTCCTTTGCTTGCCTATTCGCCTTAGATGCAAATTGGCATGCATTGCCTGAATTGGCAACCAAACTATCATACGGGGATCAATGCCATATCGCCGGTCGATCACTTGACCTCGCATAAGCTTTGCAGATGGAAGAGCGCCACTCCGCCCTGCCCGGTTCACTGAATATCAGCTGGCGCCACCGGCCATTTTATATTGCTTGTCCGGTTCTTCGCAAATGCCGCTGCCGGCCGCCTGCTTGTCGGCGAGAAGGTTGACTTTCGCCTGATCGAGCCAGTCATCACAAACGCCCATAGCAGGTGTTATTTCGCAGAAACCGACATCGAAATAGATTTCGGTATTGGTCTGCTCCATTTCCCTCTGGATTATTTTCGTCGCTTGCCGGGCTTTCTCTTCGATTGTGCATGTCAGGAGCACGGCAAATTGCGTCCCACCCAGACGGCCGATATAATCCGACCGCCGCAGCCGCCGGACCAGAGGCTGGATGATTGATCGTAATAATGCATTGCCGGAGGGACGTCCGAAACGCTTGCTGACCATTTTATACAGGTCCACGTCAAAGATCACGAGCGTGCTCTTTATCCCTTGCCTTTCGTACAGGGAAATTGCCTTTTGCACTTCTACCGAAAACCCGCTCCGCGTCAGAGCGCCCGTCAGCCGATCCTTTTCCGCTTGCTGACGTAATTCCAGTTCGTGAATAACCAGCTCTGCCAGCTGTTTCATCCGGTCGATCTTTTCGCCGCTATATTGTTTGGGGATAATATCGGCAGCACATAGCGTTCCAATATTATATCCGTCGGGCGTGATTAGCGGGACGCCGATATAGCTACGGAGAAAGGGACTGTTGATAACAGCGGGGTTCTCGCTGAAACGTTCATCCTGCAGGGTGTCCTCGACAATCGTCGGCCCCCGTTGAGCGATGGCAAAATCGCAAAAAGAAATATCTCGCGGGACATCTGTTGTCGCCAGGCCCGATTTGGATTTAAACCACAGCCGGTCTCCATCCATGAACGAAATCCCGGCGAAGGGGACGTCGAGAGTCAGTTTCATCGCCATCGTAATATGGTCGAAACTATCCTCCGCCGCCGTGTCTAGAATATCATATCGCTCCAAGGCAAATTGACGCGCAGCCTCAGCCTCGAACTGCGAGCGCTTTTCATTGCGCGATTTTCCATTCGATTTCGAGACCATAAGTTGACAGACGGTTAATCCCGCAAAAAACTAAGGCATATCCTCGAATATTTCTGGGAATGGCGAATGACGGGGCACGCAGGAGAAACCATGGGTGCGACAAGTGGGCCCTCGCAGGCAGATTTCCGGGAAAGCTCAACCTATTTTTCGGGCTTTCCCAAGACCTGGATCGGCTACCGCTTGTCGGCAATCGCCCAGCATCTTTAGCCAGCGGTGCCAATGCCAATCCATGCCGGGAAAATTTGGCCAAATTCCAGGGCTGTAGGAGATGTAAAATAACGCGGCCCACCAAAGCGTCCTCGTTGACAATTTGGCTGCAGAGTGGATAAGCTACAAGGCTATACTACATCCCTCGGTGAATTAGCTAATTTCACGAATATAAACGTCTAATGGCGAGCAAGGGAAGAGACGAGTACGCCTGTTCTTTCTTAAGGTAGTCAATACTGGAGGACTCTAAAATTGCAGCGTAATAGCAATGAATAGTGTTAAAGCCGAATTAGATGAGCTTCGCTTGACGATAAAGCAGGCAAACGAGAAATTTGAAATTCTCGATAAACGGATTTCAAACTCCGGCGATCAGCCCGGTAAAAATCAGTTCCCCAATGGCAAAGATCTGGACAGTGCTGATTTGATCGATCGGGCTGAGAAGTTTCTGGAATGGGGTCGATTAAAGTCCGGCACGCTGGATACCGGGAACGGACTATTTACCGACTCTTGCTGGAATATGTGTCTCGACATATATCTCTGCGGCCTCAAAGACCAGCAGGTGACGGTTTCGGCAATCGCGCATAGCTCCGGCATCCCGATGACGACGGCAATGCGGTATATCAACGTCATGGCCGAACAGGGCTTGCTTCAAAAGTCTTCCAATCCGGCCGATCATCGTATGGTCTTCGTTGCGGTTTCGGAGGACTGCCAGGCCAAGATAGAAAAGCTGTTGTCCAGCGCGCCATTCTGAGAATCGGGTAGACCATATCCGCAGCACATACTCTCCAACCGCATATATCAGGCTGGACTTTCGGTTTGACGGGAGCCCCTTGCGATAACGTCAGGCCCTGATAAGCGGTCGATATCGGCACCAATCGGCACGAATGTCGTTAATCCAGCAATGCCCCATTAACTTATATTTAACGTTCCCTGTCCATTTGGGACCTTACCAGGTGACGGTTCGACGATTGCGGGATCTTCGAACCACCCTTCTCCGGCGATTCGGGGATGTGTGTGTATTGTTATCTGGGTAGTTTAATGACCGATTCAAAAATAGAGACATTGCTTGCTGCGAAGCTGATCGGCGACAGTCCGAAAATGCAACAGTTGCGTTCAATCGTCAACTTTGCAGGCCGCTGCAATAGTTCGATCATGATCACCGGACCTTCCGGTAGCGGCAAGGAAGTCGTCGCCGAAGCCATTCACGCTATCTCAGACCGCAAAAATGCCCCCAATATTGCCGTCAATTGCGGTGCTCTACCTGAACAGTTGATCGAGTCCGAGCTTTTCGGTCACGAAAAAGGCAGCTTCACCGGCGCAGTAAGCCGCCATGTCGGCCTGTTTGAACAAGCCAGCAGCGGAACGATATTCCTTGACGAGATCGGTGACATGCCGATTGACATGCAAGTCAAACTGCTACGCGTATTGGAAACCCGGATCGTCAACCGGGTGGGCGGCAATCGCGACATAGCCGTCAATATCAGAGTGATCACAGCGACCCATAAAAATCTCGCCGATTGCATCAAAAGCAAAGCCTTCCGCGAAGATCTCTACTATCGTCTTTGCGTTGTTCCGATCGAAGTACCGGCACTCAACGAGCGCTCGGAAGATATTCCGGCTCTGGTTGCCCATTTCCTGAAAAACCAGGAAGACAGCCGCCCCCTCCCAATTTTCACCGCAGAAGCATTTGCAGCGATGCAAATTTATGACTGGCCGGGCAATGTGCGCGAATTGCGCAATGTCGTTGAACGGGCCTGTGTTTTCTTTTCCGGAGAGCAAGTTGTCGCCGCAGACGTGGCCAAACTGATCCAATCAGATATCGCACCGGCCATTCCTGATGTTGCCGTCATGGCATCCGATCAGTCCGAGATTCGCGAGCAAGAACAACTTACTCCCTATCATGGCGCAGCGCCTTCGCCGATCTTTGAACCCCGGGGCAAAATTGTCAGTGACCTGAATGTCCACCTTCAGCACGAAGAACGCCGGATTATCATGGCAGCACTGGACGGATCGCACGGCGTGGTTTCTCGAGCGGCACGCTCGATCAACATCAAAAGAACCACGCTCATCGACAAGATGCGCAAGCATAATATCCACCAGCGGACGGAAAAGCCTGTTGATTGCCGGATTGCAGTTTAACCGGGCAGATTGTCTATCAATTAAACGCGACGATTTTGGTCCAGGCTTTCTCGATTTCCAGGATCATCTCCCGCGCTGACTCGATACGCTCGACATATGCTTCCATTCCTTCCAGCTGAATGCGCTTTGCCGCCTCGTTATACATGACGCGCAAGGTCTGCGAGAGGTCTCCGGCAAGCTCGAAGTTCAATTCCTTGTCCAGACCGCTGAGAATATTGCGTGCGCTCGCCCGATATTGAAAAACTTGCATATCTTCGCCGCATCGGGCGCTTTTGATGATCAGACCAAGCGTTTCACCGAGTTCTTCCAGAAGCCCTGCAACCTGACCATAAGGGTCCGCCGCTGAATCATTGCTTGTCTTCGCAAAGTCTCTGGAACCCGTGGTGCGGTGATTGCGGCATGGGTAGGTCATATTCGATTGCTTTCCAGATCAGTTTTCATGATTGTCGGAAGAAGAAAAGTGCTGGCCCACAATTGAAATTATAGCGCGTGGAGTCTCGAGAGGCCGACGAAAAGCCGGTAAAGGAATTTGCAACATCAACTTCCAACCCGACAAAAGATCATCTGCAAATTCTCCGAATATGATAAACGTCCTCTGGATATTTTACGGCAGATCTAGGTATGAATTAAGAACTATGATCAGTTTGAATTCGCGCCAGGCACGCACCGTCGGCGACAAATCGGGGCTCATCAGACATAGAAACGTTCGCGGACGCTGCCGGTCCCGCCGTAGATAATGGCATGGACGTCACTGCGCGTCACGCGGGTTGCATATCTAAAAAGGGAGACTGGTCTTTTCATCGGCATAGCCGGGACCTAATTCACCTCGCATCCCATTCAACAAAGCAGGACAGGCCAAAATTTCTGCCTGCTTCGCCGAATGCGATACGGGGTGACTAAGTATGGGAAGCCGGAACGAAGTGAAATGGGCCATCGCGGTAAACCACGACGGCATCCAGAATGCCTTCAACCTCACCTTCTGCCTTGCTCATATCGGGGGATATTTGCATGGCAGAAGGCGAGCATTGAAGGTGCGAGTGAATCATATCATCACCCGCCAGCAGATCAGCAAATTCCCGAAATCTAGTGACCAGACTAAAATTCAGTTGTTTGCGGATCATTGTTATTCCCTCACGTTATCGGCTGAACGCCGGAACCGAAATTCCGTGTTCGCCTTCTACCTAGCAAGCGGCGTGCCAGTTTTAAGGACGGCGATATCTGGCGGTGATTGCCGACAGGGTCGTCGGGAATCCATCACATCTGTCGAAAAACCGACATTTTCGATATTCTCTGTCGGGAAACCGACATATCCTGGCTTACAGTGTAGAGCTTGCTCTCTCGGCCACAACCATTTGCGATACTCAGGCTGCTGTCATTGAGGTCTGAAGCTTCTCCAATGCGCGTTTTTTGATCTGGCAGATGCGCACGGCGGAAACATCAAGGATCGCCCCGATCTCGTCAAGCTGCAGTTCCTCGACAAAGTAGCAATTGAGAACAAGCTGCTCGCGCTCGTTTAGCTGCTTCAATTTCGAGGACAGTAATTCAACCATTTGAGACTTTTCCAGTTTCTGATGCTGATCATCCTCCTCATCGGTAAACCAGCTGCTTGAATCGCAGTAAATTTCATCGAGCGAGCCCACGTGGACGGCGATCGCCCGGTCCGTATTCTTGCGAAATTCGCCCGGCTCCATATCCATCGCCAGCGCCAGTTCTGAATCAGTCGGTTCATGGCCAAGTTCCTGCAAAAGCTTCGCCCGGGACCGCCGGACTTTCTTATGCCAGTCGACGGATGTTCTGCGCAAATTGCAGGTCGATCTAAGGTCGTCAATCATGGCACCGCGGACACGCACATAGAGATAGGTGCTGAAGCTATGTCCTTGATCTACATATTTTTTTGCGGCCTCTACCATTGCAACGAGGCCGACCTGAATCAGGTCCTCAATCTCCATCTGATCGGGAGCGAATGATTTTACCTGCCAGGCAATTTTCGTGACCAAAGCCTGATTTTCCTCAATCAGTCTATTCTCGTCAATTTGCGTCGCCCCATAAGCTTGCACGGCGCGGCTTTCTGTTTTCAACATATCATGTTCCCGACTGGTCATTAAATTTGATTTGCATCTGTGGCAGCCATCGTCTGGCTGGAGGACGGAGCGCCGATGCTGGCGAGTAGTTCGATCGATTTGCCTTCGGGCAATTCCGCGTCAGACAAGATGGACAGGTCCGGGAACCGCTGCTTCAGCAAAGCGCTGAGCGGTTTCCGCACTATCGGCGAGCTAATCAGCGCGACGTTGCGGATCTCCGAAGGCAAGGAGCGCATGGCAATATAGACCGCCCCGATCATTCTCTGCGCCAACAGCGGGTCGATAGGGTAGCTGGCGCCCTCACCGGCCTGCAGCGCCTTGACGAGCAGGCTTTCAAGCGATGCATCCAGCGTCATCACCGGCAGAGGCAGGCCGGCCGGCACCAGACTCTGGACGATCAAATCGCCAATATGTGGCCGGATAGCTTCCGCCATATCAGCGGTTTTGTCTTGCAGATCGCAGACCTGCGCCATTGCGAGGGAAATTCTGCCGAAGTCTTTGACCGGCACCCTCTCAGCGAGAAGGTCGCGGCAAATGGCGGTAATATCTTCGAGTGACAGCGGTTCGGGGGTGAGGCTGTCCACCAAGTGAGGCGACGATTGCTTGAGGAAATCCAGCAGTTGCTGCGCGTCATCGGTCTCGAATAGCTTCGCAGCATTGCGCTGCACGACATCGTTGAGATGGGTTGCAACCACAGTGGGCGCATCCACCACAATATAGCCTTTGGCGACTGCCAAAGCCCGCTGTCCCGCAGACACCCAGGATGCATTCATCCCGAATGTCGGGTCTTTGCAAGAACGACCCGCGATCACTATATCCACGCCGCCATCGTCGATCGCGAGCATATCATCAGGCCATGCCACGCCCTCGCCCAGCACCATGCCACCCATCAATATCCGGTAGCTGTTGGGCTCCAGAGACAGGTCCACTTTGATAGGAATATGCGGGACAACGAAGCCGAGTTGCCGGCAAACCTGATGCCGGATTTCGGCTACCCGGCTCATCAGCGGCGCACCCTTGCGATCTTCAACCAGCGGAAACAGTCCGTATCCGATTTTGATCGCCAGACCCGGCCTTTGAGGGACTTCGTCCCGGTCGATAGTTACCGGATATTTCTCATCGGTCGGTTCAAATACCGCCTGAGCAGATTTGGGGGTGCGGAACACATGCAAAGCGAACCCTCCAGCAAAAGCCAATGCCGAAAAAATTGCTACATGCACCGTGGCCGGCGCAACCAAGCAGATAAGCAGAAAAAGCGCCACCAACGGCAGAAAACCTGCCCTTACATGGACTGAAATTCTCTTCAGAGCGGAAATATTGGGAAAAATGTTCATTTACAGTCCCAGCAGAATGGGCGGCAAAGGGGCAAATGCGACCGGCTGATTAAGCGGGGCGGATTTTTCCAGATGGATCTGGCCGTTGACGCTCCTGGTTGTGATGGTGAGGCAGTCCGCTGGCAGTACGCGCGACTGCAGGACTTGTAAGTTCAGCAAGCCGTTGCTGGGCAGCGGCAATCTTTTATCGCGCCCTGCCCGCCTGGATGCGCGTCCAGGTCGCGTCTGCAGCATTGGAAAATCGGAATCTTCCTCGTTGCGCAGCGCAGATAGCGGGTCCACATTTCGTGAATTGCGCCATGCGTGGTTTTCTATGATTGATCGATGTGACATATATTGCTCAAAATCTCCTGCTGAGAGACAAGCAATCATCGTGCCAACAATTTGATTTTCAGAATTTCTGTGAATTAATACCCGATTTCGCAATTACGCGACGGACGGCATTCTCCAAACGCTGGACGATTGGTGCGCTCCCCGGAGATTTCGCATAATAGCCACATCCATCCAATGCGGATGCCAGTCAGCTTTGGAAAATTCGATATAATGCGAAGATCATTTTTAACTTCCCTAGACTACACCATCATCAAGCAACTTCGCCGCCAGCCTGTCCATGTCGATATGATAAATACCGAAGGCAATTTGCAATTTTATCCTGTCTACCTTCTGCGCGTCGAATGTCGGCCTTTCGGTCGACAATCCCATGCCAGGCGCCGGGTTGTCAGCCGCACCAGTTTCATTGTCAGCAGCTTCCCTGCCGGCACCGCCCTTGGGAGCAGCTTGTGTCAAACCCGAACGTTCCAGCCATCTAATCATGACCGAATAGCTTTCATTTGGTTTCATATCATTCCATCGTTACTGCGCCAAAATAGCAATTTGCGTTCTGCTGTACCGTGCTCGGCGGCGTGGATAACTTCTTTCACAGACATTTACGGTCCGTTAGGACAAAATTAAGGTCTCATTGCAGAGTTTTTTAGCTCATCGCCTGGACCTCTCCCGTGCCGGAAAAGCTCGCTATTAGCTCGTGATCCGGGCTGGTCGTTCGGACGAAAGATGATCTTCGTGATCGCGTAGCAGCGCTGTGCTCAACGACTGCAAAGGCATAATTATTGCGGCATCAAACCAGTGAATGCGATCCGCCGAACATATTCAATCAAGCTGCGGTAAATGCCTTTATGATCCGTATAGAATCCGGATGGGTAACAGACGACGCTTCTATACTCTCACCACTTTGGATCTAATATCACAGTATCCCACCAAATCGGGTTGGATATCAATTGATCTATAGCGCTTCAATCCGGATAGATAGCATCAGGAAAGCTTGAATACTTTCCTCCGAGGTTGATCAGCCCCCGCAGGCCTCAATCTTGGTGAACGTAGTGCACCTGGTATGCGCTCTCAGTTTGGGTAGGACGATTTATCTCGTCCTACCCAATTGACGTTATGGGCTCTGGTCGGCGATCGATATCGCTCTCTTACAGCTTGCCCTGTCGATCAGATTGACCATGATAGTGGCCAGCCCGAGTTCAGCTTTCCTTATCAACGGTGGCTTGGTCCTTCGGTGTTTTGGTAACCATTACATCGGGACAAGCCAACAGCGTTTCGCATAGCTTCCTGAGTATATTGCGAAGACAACAAGTTTGATAGAAATCTAGTCTGCAAATATTGATGCGTTCTATCGGACATCGGCAATAAATTACTTACGCCTCCTTGAAATAATATAACAAGCTTCTCTGGATAATATTTCTACCGTATAGTTTATATTGAATTTTTGGTCACTTACTCTTAATATTTCGTTCGAAATTGCCGGCCAGCCAAATCCTTACCCAATGTCTGATACTGGAAATATGATGTCGCATACTAGCTTTCCAATCGATCAATGTCGCGCGGCATAACAAATAGGAATATTGATGTGCATAGGCTTATTGAAAAGCTCCACGATGTGCTGAATTTTCTCGATGAGAATGACTTGGCAATTCCTGCGATAAAAGTCGAAGAAGCGATCAACGCTTTGAAAATGCTGGAAATCGACAATCCGGATTCCTCAAAACCGGACTGATGACGCGAAAAAGCTCGGGTCACCTGCTGTTTGCAGTACACCTCAATCAAATCGTCACCAACCTTATTGAATTTCGTAAATCAAAAAGACGCATTCCGTTTCTTGCTGACGCAATTCAGCATCACATTCCTGCTCATTAATCTGCATTCGATCGGAGCGTTGCAAGAGGTCCGACTTGATCGATCCATCCCGTCTGAGTTCAAACCGGCGGCGGATCAGCACCTTGGCGTCGGACGCCACGACGGAAGCTGCGTTGGCTATATCAATGACCGTTCCTCGCCCATTTGGGCCATAGGCACCAATGATCATCGAAAATCCAATGACCATTATCAATCTGAGTGCCGGAACAACCGCATGTGATTCTGGATATTGTGCGATCGGGGCGATCTCCTCTGGTTCCGACGAAATATCGGGAACTCAGGGAAGATGACGGTAAAATCCGGGGGGCTTTAACCTGGCATCCCAGCCTTTAACGGCCAGGGCTTGGGAGCCTATGGTTAAACGGAGATCGCAAAGACGGTTAAGCTGTCAAACTGCGCCAGATTGTGGGCTAAGGGCCGACTAATTACCGTCCTGGAAATTGTGCTGATGAGAATTCGCCATCTGAAAGTTTTTCAGCGCTGATCCGCTTGGCCTTAACGTCCAGCACGTTTCAAGTCGAAGCATTGCTCACACCAGGCAATAGCGTCATTTGTCAACTTCACATAGCCAAGATGCTGATTTTTGTGAGAACGGCATCGTTCCAAATAGCCTTCGGCTTCCAGAATTGCTGCCAATCTGGTTATAACCGAAGCCGGCCTCCGCAGATCATTTTCCAGGTCAGATAGGTCAATGCACCGTTTCTCAGTGGTCGCGACATAGGCTTCCAGCATCAACTCCCAAGCCGGATCACCAAAAATTTGCGAATTCGAGAAATATAAATTTCGCTGCCGGTTTTCCTGAAGTTCGATTGCTGCAAGTGCGGCGTAATCCGCTTCCCCTTTGAGGCTCATATTATTTTTAGCTTTCGAAAACTGGCCCAGCGATCACTCGTGATGATAATATGATCAAGCAAACATATATCCAGTTCCAGGCACAATGCTTTGATGGACCTTGTAAATTCTATATCTGATTTGCTTGGCGTAACGCTCCCGCCAGGGTGATTGTGAGCGAGAATGATACCGCTCGCATCAAGTTCCAGAGCACGTTTCAGAATAGTGCGTGGTTGAATATATATTCTCTGCGGAGAACCTTCGCCAAACTCCTGATCCTTCAGCAAATGGTGTGAACTATCCAGAAACAATATGCGCATTAACTCTGTGGTCCGGGATCCCATGCGCGCCTGCAGATATTTCACGAGCCGCTGATCGGTAGCCGAAATGAGCCTGCGTGGCAGTTCGTTACGCAATTTGGCGAGCATGAATTCTTCGGTTGCCTTGAGCAGCTTCACAACGGCTTTATTGCTATCCAGAACTCTGTGCAGCGCGGCGTCGGACTCGCCCAGCATACGGCCAATTGATCCGAATTCTTCCAGAAGCTCGCCCGATAGCCTGAAGGCCTGATCCGGCTCGATAATCGCGATCAGCTGCGCCAGGACCTGTCGGTCCCGATGGCTTTCAGTCTCCTCTGATGATAAAACGTGCCGACCATCAGCAGAACCAACAAAGGATAGGAAGAAGCGATTTGCATGATCATATAGGCTTTTGGATGAATCGTCACATCGAGTAGCCTTGTGGCGTGAGCCACCAGCGCGATTGTCTGAAGTGAAACTACCCATAGCGGCCAGAAGCGGTTTGCGCGAAGTGCGATCGCGAGCAGGCCGATCCAGCCGGCGGTATCAATAACCAGATGTCCCGGGTCCAGTGTGGCATATTCAAGCGGCGTGAAGATATGAACGGCCGGATCCAATACAACCATGCCGATAACGATACCGGCGACCCAGCGCTCTGGCCCCCCTCCACGATACAATGCGTAAATGCAGATTGCACCGAGGAAGAGTAAAAAAACAAGAGTTCGCATTCTCTAGATGGACCATTCCCACGCATTCCAGTCAACCTTTGTTCGCTTACGCTGCAACAGAACGCAAATTGCCGGGTCCGACCGCAGCTTGAACCGCTGGACAGGATTCATGCACATCCATGCCGGCAAATTCTTGTCCGACCTTCTGCAATTCACCATGTACGCGCAAAACATCGCTGCTGGCTTCGACGAGCGCCATTTGTGCTTTTGCCAATCTGCGAACGGCAACTTGCCCCGTTGCCGCTGGAACACCGGTATCCACCCGCGCCTGCACCAAAGTGGCCATCAAGCTGGACACCGAAATCAGGGCCTGATCAATGGAGGCCTCGGTGTGCGGCATATCTTGCTTGATTTGATCGGTCGCGATTCTGATTTGATAAGACATAGCTTTTCCTTTCCGTAAAACACGGATTCTTGCTGCTTCAAAAAATGAGAGCCTAGTCGGTGGCTAGGCTGTCAACAGACTAGAAAGAGACTGGGAAACTGACAAACCGATCAACACAATCGCCAAAATTCCGATAGTCAAAATGACTATAATGGCTATTCTTTGGGCGGTTCCCCAATTACCTTCCGATTCCTTCAAGATTTGCGGCCAGACATTCAAATCATGTTCGGTATCAAACTCATAAGGGATTGATACTTCTTCGAGCATGGATGAACTTGATCGCTCGTCCTGAGATCCTTCTGGACCGAAATCGCCATCGAAGGGAACACCTACCGGATCATATAGTATCCGGTCATAGGTGCCGGAGGCCCTCGCATATATTAGCGCTGCCTCATCCCGGGTTGCCGCACCGAGCACCCGTCGGGCGCTCACCAGGCGTTGATCTACCGCCGGTTTGGAAATTTCGAGAATTCGGGCGATTTCCTTGGAGGATTTTCGGAGCACCACAAGATGCAAGCATTCCCGCTGCTTTGCAGTCAAATTTGCCACGCGCGATGACTCTAGCTCGATATCGTCCAAGGTTAAGTCCCATTAATTCTGTTTCTTCATACTGATTTGATCCATGTAACGCAACTGACTCGGAGGTTACGAGAATAGTTGAAGCGCCCTTTTGGCAAGAATTATCCTGTCAGCAGAAAGACAATCGCAAGATCTGATACTCTGCACGGCGATCCATCGATCAAATGGCGACTATATCAATGAGGCACGGCGCTTGAACGTATCCATTCATCAAGAAGCGCGAGAAGTTTAACGACATTAAGCGGCTTGGCCAAATGCGCTTGCATGCCTGCCGCCAATGCATCCTGAATATCTTGATCATAGGCATTGGCGGTCATCGCAATGATCGGCAGGCGGCTGGATGAAAGACCCATTGCGCGTATTTGTTTGGTTGTTTCAATGCCGTCGAGGTTCGGCATCTCGATATCCATCAGCACAAGTTCAAACGGTTGCTGCGAGTTTCGCGCTTTTTCCAGAGCCTCGATTGCTTCAAGCCCATCTTCCGTCACTACATAGTCATGGCCATATTTTTCCAATACGGATTTTATCAACTGCTGATTTATCTGATTGTCCTCCACCACAAGAATTTTTCGCGCGCTTGAGGGAGTGGTGCTCTCAATTTGCTGATCGAGCCGATTTTCGATTCTTGTTCCGTTATCGGTTTCCACGGAAGGGAGCGGAAGCGTGACGAAAAATGTGGTGCCTTTGCCGATTTCGCTCTGCAAACTGATCGTACCACCCATTAATTTCGCAAGTTGCCGACTGATAGCCAAGCCCAGGCCGGTGCCTCCGAATTTTCGAGCGGTGGACTCGTCTGCCTGGCTAAATTCTTCGAAGATTGCAGATTGACGCTCTTGAGCAATCCCGATGCCCGTGTCGGAGATCGCAAATTCAATCAATTCGTGATTTCTAAGCCCTATTTTTCTGGCATGAACCGATATCCCGCCATCCTGCGTGAATTTGACCGCATTACCTATCAGATTCGAAAGAATCTGGCGGATTCTTAATTGATCACCGAGGATTGTTTGAGGCAAGGATTCATCATATTGCGATTCCAGCTTGAGACCCTTTTGTGCTGCAGCGGCCTTCATCAAGCGCACAGAGCCTTCGATCGCATGCCGAATATCAATCGGATCGCTAGCCAGAGTCATCTGCCCGGCATCGATTTTCGATATATCCAGAATATCATTGATCAACGCGACCATCGAGTGGCCGGACTCCGAGATCAGCTCGGCATATTGACGTTGTTCGGCATCCAGATCGCTATCCAGCAGCAACTGGGTAAATCCCATGACACCATTCATAGGCGTCCGTATCTCGTGGCTCATATTGGCAAGAAAATTCGATTTGGCCTTGATGGCAGCTTTCGATGAGGCGAGTCGCATACTGGTATCGATCTGCAGGCGCTCTGCGTGATTATCGACGCGCGCATCGCGGATTGATACAGCCGCAAGAAGCAACATCGTCACAACGGCCAGCAAACTTAACTGAAAATTTGCGTCGAAAAGCTGAAGTTTGAGTCCCCAGTTCACCACCAAGCTCAGCAAAAACGGTACACCAAGCAGAAATGGCATCATCCGCCGGGCGCCGGCGCTTCCGCGTCCGTCGGCAAGCAATATCGCGACCCAGCCACGATCGGGGCGAGCAAGTAAAGCCATGGCAAAAAGTATCGCAAATGCGATCGTGGTATGGATTGCCATCGTGGTGAACAAAGCCACTGCATAAAGAGAGGACGCGCCAAAAGCATAGGCAATCAATGCCAACAGCGCGATCCCTGCCCCCAAGGTGGTCGAAAAATTGAAAAGATGGTCCCTGCCACTCTGCTTCGGCACCCTGAACAGCGCAATTCCCAAAAGGAAAAAGCAGAGCGATGTGGAAACTGACATATGCTCTACTAGAAAAGACGGGTTACCGGACCATATGACGGCATCTATCCCCGAAGCCGTCGAGCCGATAATGATCGCGATGTTGATTGCAGCAACCGCCATCGACACAAGCGCAATAAGTCGCATCAAGACCATTGCGAACCATTGTTCCGGGAAGATCGCCCAGACGACAAGACAGGCAGAGGATAATGCGAACAGTATCGCAGTGCTGGGAACCATGGCTGCAAAGGAAGGATGAAGGCTCGTCAACTCCGCTATTCCAAGGCCCCAGCCGAAGACCAGAACCAGAAGAGCCGTCAGCAGCACCACCAAGGATGGCACAAGTTTCCAAATCATATTCGATTTGATGTTGCCGCGAAAGCCGGTGCCCTGACCGGTTTCAAAACCGGTCTGTGGGAAAATAGCTTCACTTTCGGCCGCATTGTTAAAAACGTGAGGCACCTGTTCATCCTTTTTCGTGCGGGACCAAAAGGAATGACACCCAAGTTGATCTGGTATGATTATGTAACGGCCGGGATTTATTGTCCTAAAAATCCGGTGCGACGCGAGTATGCTTTAATCATTGGAGAAACGGTGTTTGCTGCAGTCTAACCGAGCCCAAAACCTAACCACCGTTCCCTCGCGCCTTGCTTCAACAAATCCCAAAAATCTTCCTGCCACCGAGATTACCGAGGTTTGAAATTCTGGACGGTTCCGACATAAGCCATATCGTCAGGCCGCCCAGTCGAGCACTGTCTTGCGCAACGCTTCGATCGCCAATGGTTTTGCAAGATGCGCTTGCATTCCGGCCTCGAAGCAACGTTCGATATCTTGCTCAAAAGCATTTGCGGTTAGCGCAATGATCGGAAGCGATTTTGCATCAATTCCCTGCTCTCGAACCATTCGGGTGGCTTTGAAGCCATCCACATATGGCATTTGCAAATCCATCAATGCCAGATCATACTGATTTTCGGCGAACTCGGCTTTTCTGATCATGGCAACCGCCTCGGCGCCATCGATTGCCAGTTCATATTCATAGCCAAGTCTCGTCAGCATTTCCCCGATCAGTACCTGATTTACATCGTGATCCTCCGCCACCAGGATGCGCATTGCGTTACCGCCGTTTTTATATTGGGTATCCGGTTGAGTCGGAAATTTGATCAGGTTTTTGGATGCTTCCTCCTCAAGCCGTTCCACGGGTATTTGTATCGTGAATTTCGAACCGCGTCCGACATAGCTCTCCAGCAGGATTTCCCCTCCCATCAGCTCGACCAACTGTTTGCTGATCGTCAGACCCAATCCACTGCCACCATGTTTTCTTGCGGTTGAATCATCCTCCTGGATGAACGGTTCGAAAATTGCTTCCTTCCGATCAGGTGCAATGCCTACTCCGGTATCGGCAACTGCTATAGCCAGTTCGGGCTTATCGGTTTCGGTGAACGAGGCAGATATTGTTATATAGCCGGTTTCCGTAAATTTGATGGCATTGGCCAATAGATTCATCACTATCTGCCGTAGCCGGAAACCATCCACCTGAACCCACTGTGGCAGCTCCTTGTCCACCTCAACCAGGATTGTCAGGTGTTTTTCTTCCGCATTGGGGGAGAAAATCTTCACGCAACTGTTCAGCAAATGGCGGACATCGAAGGGTTCGGGTGCGATTGTCATCGCGCCGGAATCGACTTTGGAAATATCCAGAATATCATTCAGGAGTGTCATCATCGCCGAACCGGAATTGGATATCAGCTCGACATATTTCTTTTGTGTCTCGTTCAGCGTACCATCGTCCAACAATTGCGTAAAACCGATAACACCATTCATCGGCGTTCGAATTTCGTGGCTCATATTGGCAAGGAATTTGGACTTGGCACCTGTTGCGGCTTCGGCGACTTCCAATGCGGAGACAATTTCTCTTTCCTTGTCGACCAGTATCTGGGTCTTGTTTTTGACCTCTTGCCTCACATAAGCTTCACGACGAGCGTAGAACATCACAAGTGTGGCAAAGGCCAGAACCAGAGCCAATCCACCAATAAGTACGAATTTCGGCTCCTGTGTTCCGACGTTGGCCTCGAATTCCGGCGTACTATGCCATGCAACAGTCCATTGCTGCCCCATCATCGGCAGCACTTTTGTCACAGAATATCGAGCCGGACGAGATTCGTTGAGTTCAGATTCGTTCCCAAATATCAATTCGGATTCATTCGTCGACTTTCCGTCATAAACCGTGATCCCGAAGTTGGTGCCCTGGCTTGCGGTCAGCCCTTTCATGAACCGGGACGCGATGAATGGTGCGTAAACCCAACCCCGAAACGCGGCGCGGCGTTGCGATACGGAATTCAGCGGACGCCCCTTTTCATACACCGGTCGAAGTAGCAGGAATCCTGCACTTTTTTCCTTGTCCTGCACAAGGAATATGCGCTTTGTGATTGTCGCTTTTCCCGTATCTCTTGCCTGATAAGCAGCAGAGCGGCGGTTGGCCTCGAAGCCGATATCCAGACCCACGGCCTCTTTATTGGTGGACATCGGTTCGATATAGGTGATTGGCAAAATTTCAGACCATTGTGTCCGCGGATAGACTGCAAAACCGGTAACACCGCGAGCGGAAAGATCGTTTAGAAATGCGCTTTCTTGGGAACGCAATACTTGCTCGATATAACCAATTCCGTTGATACCTGGCAGCGTTTCTTCAATCTTCAAGATATCAACGAAAGTCTCCCAGTCACTTTTCACGACCAGATCAGACGATGTGAACAAAGCTGCGCCGCTATCCAGCGCTTGCCGGTAAGATTCTATTCTGTGCGTAAGCGCGAGTTCGCTATCTTTGGATAGAGTTTCAAAGGCGGCAAGATTACGCTCATATGTCGTTGTCTTGGTTAGGTTCCATGCAAATATTGTCACTCCCAACAACACTATGGTTCCGAACAATAATGTGGCACCGGTCGTGACGTTCATTGGAAAGGTTTCATTGTCCCGCAATTTGCGAGCTATTCGGTTCACAACGAATTTCATCAGCGTTGCCCAACCTGTTGCAGGGGTTCCCGCGAACCCAACAAGGAAGATATACGGTCAGCCAAATCTTGCGGCAAAAATGGCTTCGCCATATAGTCTGCAGCACCTGCACGAAAAGCTTCGGCCATTACATTCTTACCCGTCTGGCTTGTCAAAACCAGCACCGGGATTGCCGCAGTTCTCGCTTGTCTCTTCAGAACGGGCAGGACTTCAGGACCTCTCAGTCCGGGCATACGGTTATCCAGAATGATGAGATCAGGATGAGTTCGGAGCGCTGCGGACAGGACGCTATACCCATTGTCCACTACCACGACCCGATGACCGCAAGACTCGAGCTTGTGATAAACCAAGTCGCCCAGAAGCGCATCATCATCTGCAAACAGGATAGTCGCCAATTTCAGTTCCTTTGCCATTGCATTTCTCACCCAACCCGGCGCGAGAAATTGAAACAGATAGAGTTGGATCAAACCGATCCTGATCATGTCTCGATGTAATTACGGACCAAACACTCGATAATTAACCATTCTACTTCGAACTAATACATCAACAGCAGCCATTACCGGCGGAATACCAAGGAATTTGCCCTCCCCTCTCCCGATAATTCCGTCAAGCAAGCCGCCCGTTTTCGAGACGCACTTCACGGCAGGGCATTGCTGGCAAAACAGCGGCCGTCGATCGTCAAAGGTACCGTTGCCATTAGCTGCCAAAAATATTGGCACTTAACCAAAGCTCATAATCACCGTCTTGCATTATGGCCCAAGTACCGTCCTGACAGCCTTGGGTGACCAATTGGCGAAAGCCCGGAAAGAAAGGAAAAAGCATGAAGCACGATCAGGACATCAGCCGGCTAAGCGGTCCCACGCCTCTTGATCGTCAATCCGGTGCTATCGAGCCATCTTCTGCGAAAGCGCGCCTGCTATTGGTGGAAGATCATGATGTGAACCAGATCCTTATTCAGGCCATGACCAAGCGATTGGGCTATGAAACCGAACTGGCGTCGGATGGAACCGAAGCCGTCGCACAAATAACTCGGTCCATATCCGAAGGGAAACCGTTCGATCTCGTATTGATGGATATCCAGATGCCTTTTATGGACGGATATGAAGCTACCCGAATAATCCGGACAAGCGGAATATCGGCTAAAATCCTGCCGATAGTTGCAATCACCGCAAACGCATTTGGCGATGATATTCGAAATTGCCTGGAGGCGGGAATGCAGGCTCATATTTCGAAACCTGTTGATATCTCGAATCTGAAATCAGTTTTGCAGCACTGGCTCGCCCCCCAGCAGCCGGAAGAAAAAAAATCCCCCGCGAAAGAGCTCCAAAGCGGGATTTCCGATGACTTGTTCCAGCGCTACCGATTGCGCCGGGAAGAAGCGATCAACAGTGTCGTCAGCTTTGTAAAGCAAGGCACCTTTTCCGATGGCGAAACCCGTCAAATCCGGGAACAGCTGCATAAGCTTGCAGGGACTGCTGCGATGTTCGGTGAACAGGAATTGGGCAGTCAAGCAAAGCTGATCGAGGATGGCCTCGGGCAATGGAATATGGAAGACCGGCCTCAGAAAATGCGGAATGCGCTGGACGAGCTTCTCAAAGCAGCGTGAGAAGACGATCGCTGACTGAATTCGATTGATCCATCCCCGGGACGATGCATCGCCCGGATGAAACCAATTGAATGTGTGGCTAACGACAATCCCCTGGATCACCCTCAGCGCCAAGTTTGCCGTCGGGTTCTGCGGTTATCGCGCCATTCAATTGTTCAGCGCATCGAAAACAACCTCGGTCCATTCCTTCCGGCAGATCAGCAGGTCCGGCATATAGGTGTCCTGCTGATTGTAGACCAGCGGCGAACCGTCGATCCGCGAGCAGTGCAGGCCATAGGCCGATGCGACTGCTACAGGCGCGCAACTGTCCCATTCATATTGCCCCCCCGAATGGAGATATATTTCCGCTTCCCCCTGCACCACCGCCATGGCCTTCGCGCCGGCAGAACCCATCGGCACCAGTTCGCCACCCAATCGTTCTGCTACGGACAGCGCTTCTGCCGCCGGGCGGGTGCGGCTGACAACCAGACGCGGCGAACCTTCATGCGTGCGAAGGTCGCCGACCTTGTCACTGCGCAGCACAACGCCGCCATCCTGCCCCGGTAATGCAACAGCGCCGATCGAGGCAACGCCGTCAACAGCCAGAGCGACATGCACCGCCCAGTCCGAGCGCGCCTCACCATATTCTCGCGTGCCATCCACCGGATCAATGATCCACACGCGCGATTTGCCGAGCCGCTCGTCGGTATCCTTGCTTTCTTCCGACAGCAGGCCGTCATCGGGCCTCTGCTGGCGCAAGGCATGGACGAGAAACTCGTTGGCGGTCTGGTCCCCGGCTTTTCCGAGTGCCTTTCCTTCGAACATTCCACTGTCGCGAACTTCGAGCAGAATCCGTCCGGCAACATGCGCAAGATGGGCGGCGAGATCGGCGTCGGTCATAATATCACTCATTTCAGTGGCATGATCTGCCGGACGATATATTCGGCAGCTTCTGTTGGGGTCATTTCTACGGTATTAACGCGGATTTCCGCACTTTCCGGAGACTCGTAGGGGCTATCAATACCAGTGAAGTTCTTCAGCTTGCCGCTGCGCGCTTTCTTGTACAGGCCTTTCACGTCGCGCTTTTCGGCAACTTCGAGCGGCGTATCAACGAAAATCTCGATAAACTCGGCATCGGGCAGCATTTCGCGCACCATTTGCCGTTCCGCGCGAAATGGACTGATAAAGGCAGTCAGCACGATCAGCCCGGCGTCTGTCATCAATTTGGCGACTTCGCCGACCCGCCGGATATTCTCGATCCGGTCCGCTTCGGTAAAGCCAAGGTCCTTGTTAAGACCATGGCGCACGTTATCGCCGTCGAGCAGAAATGTATGGCGATTCATCAGATTGAGACTTTTCTCGACCTCGTTGGCGATCGTGGATTTTCCCGAGCCGGAAAGGCCGGTGAACCACAAGACACGCGGCGTCTGGTTTTTGAGCGACGCATGATCTTCCCGCGTGATTGTTGTCGGCTGCCAGTGGACGTTGTCAGCCCGGCGCAGGCTGAAATGCAGCATGCCGGCGGCTACTGTCGCATTGGTAATCTTGTCGACCAGAATGAAACCGCCAAGCTGCCGGCTGTCAGCATAAGCCTCAAACACAATCGGCTTGTCAGTATGGATTTCGGTTACGCCAATGCCGTTCAGTTCCAGCGTCTTGGCCGCAAGATGCTCCATGGTGTTGATGTTGATTTCATATTTCGGTTCCTGCACCGATACACTGACCGTTTGGGTGGCGAGCTTGAGCCAGTAACCGCGACCGGGTTTCAGCGCTTCATCGCTCATCCACACGATCGTGGATTCAAACTGGTCTGAAACTTCGGGCGGATCTCCCGCCGCAGCGATTACATCGCCACGAGAACAGTCCACTTCGTCCTCCAGAGTAATCGTGACCGACTGGCCTGCCACCGCTTCGTCGAGTCCGCCATCCAGAGTCACGATGCTCTTTACCCGGCTGTTCTTGCCCGACGGCACGACACGCACAGGATCACCCGGCTTGATAGTACCTCCGGACACGAGACCCGAGAAACCCCGGAAGTCCAGATTGGGCCGATTGACCCATTGCACCGGCATCCGGAACGGTTTTTCCTGCGCTACGGTAGCCGTGATTTCGATATTTTCCAGATGAGCAATTAGCGCCGGACCGTCGTACCACGGAGTATTTGCCGATGGCGCCTCGGTAATATTATCGCCCTTGAAGCCGGAAATCGGAATCGCGGTGAAGCTATCTATGCCAATTTCGGCTGCAAATTCGCCATATTCCTTGACGATCGAGTCGAAGGTTTCCTGACTGAAGTCGACAAGGTCCATCTTGTTCACCGCAAGGATCAGATTCTTGATGCCAAGCAAATGAGCCAGATAGGAATGTCGCCGTGTCTGGACCAATATTCCCTTGCGCGCGTCGACCAATATGACAGCAGCATCGGCGGTCGATGCACCCGTGACCATGTTACGGGTATATTGTTCATGACCCGGTGTATCGGCGACGATAAACTTGCGTTTTTCGGTGGAGAAGAAACGATAGGCAACATCAATGGTGATACCCTGCTCGCGCTCGGCAGCAAGACCATCGACCAGCAGGGCGAAATCAATCTCCTGCCCTTGCGTACCGGACTTCTTGCTATCCGCTTCCAGCGCAGCCAGCTGATCTTCAAAGATCATCTTGCTGTCGTATAGCAGCCGCCCAATCAGCGTGCTCTTGCCATCATCCACGCTGCCGCAGGTTATGAAACGCAGCAGCTCCTTGTTCTGGTGCTGGGCCAGATAGGCGTCAATATCCTCGGCGATAAGCGCATCGGTTTTATAAATCGGATCATTTCCGGTCTGTTCGGTCATCAGAAATAGCCCTCCTGCTTCTTCTTCTCCATGCCGGCACCGCCTTCATCCTTGTCGATGACGCGGCCCTGTCTTTCGCTGGTGGTGGTCAGCAGCATTTCCTGGATCACTTCCGAAAGTGTCGAGGCAGTGCTCTCGACGGCACCGGTCAACGGCGAACAGCCCAAGGTGCGAAAACGGACAGAACGAGTGGTGATTTCAGGCTTGTAGCCCATCACCTTCTCGAGCCGGTCCAGATCGTCCGCCATGAACAGGCCGCCTTCATATATGTAGGTCGGGCGCGGCGCTGCGAAGTAAAGCGGAACGATTTCAATATTCTCGGCCATGATATATTGCCAGATATCCAGCTCGGTCCAGTTGCTGATCGGGAAGACCCGAATGCTTTCCCCCTTTGCCTTTTTGGCATTGTAGAGGTTCCACAATTCGGGGCGCTGGTTTTTAGGATCCCATCCATGACTCGCGGTGCGAAACGAGAAGATACGCTCTTTCGCGCGACTTTTCTCTTCATCGCGGCGCGCACCGCCGAAGGCGACATCAAACTCGTGCAGATCAAGCGCCTGCTTCAATCCTTCTGTCTTCCACATGTCGGTGTGCAGCGGACCGTGGTCAAACGGGTTGATGCCGCGTTCTTTCGCTTCTGCATTGTGATGGATGATCAATTCCATTCCCGCGTCCTGGGCGGCCTTTTCGCGCAACGCGTACATATCCTTGAATTTCCAGGTCGTATCGACATGCAGCAGCGGAAACGGCGGTGGAGATGGATAAAATGCTTTTTTTGCAAGATGCAGCAACACTGCGCTATCCTTTCCAACGCTGTACATCATCACCGGCTTTTGCGCGTCAGCCATGACTTCTCGCATGATGTGGATCGCTTCAGCCTCAAGCCGCTCCAAATGGGTTAAGATACGGGTCACTTGTCATTCCATCCTTGATCGTTCCCAGCGGTCATAGCCGCTTTCGACTGGCATGTAGTTCCCAAATGGGATATTAGCCGCAAATGGCTATCATTCTCAGCGAAGAACATGATCTTATCGCAGCTCTGCATCGCGGAACGCTTGGCGCGCCACCCTGGGAATATTTTCTGGAGCAATTGCGCCGCAGAACCGGTGCTGATTATGCCCGACTGCTGTTTCAGGGCGACCATGATTGGCTGCAATCTGTCCGGATTCCGGCACTCCAAAGTGGTTCGGACGATATAAATGAAATCTATCGGCAGGAATTCGGAAACTCCCAGGCGCTCCCACATAAGGCCATGCGGCTCAATCGGGTCTATTCTCTCGACGAATTTCTTGACTCCAACGATCCCCGTCACAGTCGCTTCAAGACATTATTCATGCAGGATGCCGATATCCGCTTTGCTCGCAACATGCGGGTTGCCGAGCCCAATGGCGGACAAATCTGGATTTCGCTTGGGCGGACAAAGAGTGACTTTTCGGCGAGTGACGGGGCTTTGCTGGGCTCTCTTGCCACTCATCTGGCGATTGCTGCCGGCACGCATGCCGAGCTGGAACGGCAACGGTTGAAGGCGGGGATCTCTGCCGATGCGATCATGCGGCTTAATTTCGGATGGTTCATGCTCGACGCGTCCGGCCGGATCATTGACATGAGTGAACAGGCGGAAGCTTTGGTACAAGAAGCGCAAACCCTGCGCAAATCGCCCGACGGACGCCTGATGGCCGAGCAGGCTGATGCACAAGGCATCTTGCGCAAATTCCTGAAAATGCGGCAGGCGGGAGAAAGCGTTGTGCGGTCGGTACACCTGTCTGACGAACCATGGCTGGATATGCTCCTCACCAACCCGCCAGCCGACCTGCCCGGCGCGCTCCAGCCCGTTGCCATTGCCTTTGTTCATGGCGAGCGATCGAGCGGCGCCGAACGCAGTCAGCATTTGGCCAACCTGTTTGGCCTTACGCTGCAGGAAGCGCGCCTGGCTTTGCATATCAGCCACGGTGTGACGATCAGGGAGGCGGCAATCCTGCTGGGCCTCACCCATGAAACCACGCGCCTTTATTCAAAGCGGATTTATGCCAAGACCGGAACGCGCGGCCAAGCAGATCTTGTTCGCCTTATACTAGCGAGCATCGTGGCACTGGCCTGAAGGCGAAGCGCGGCCAATCCGTAATGAATAAGCTGCAACCGAAGGCAAATAAGGACCGTTCTTCACAGGGACGCCTAGCAGCGGTTTATCAAGGAAAAATGCTAGCCCCTTCGCTCGAGCGCCTCAATCTGCCCGTCCAAGGCCGCGATTACGAGCCCCGAGTAATCCGCCTTACCTGCCGTACGCGCAATCACCGGTAGTCCCGATAAAAAACCTGTCAGGCTGGAGATCATCAGAACCGCGCGCACTTGAGCTTCTTTCTCGGAAAGTAAACCGTTCGATGCCTGGATGATCAGGCTTGTCACAAGTTCGATACCGGGACGCCAAAGTTCCGCATAAAGAATCTCGAATGCCGGACCCGGGCTCGCAATCTCGCGTTGGACGAACAATGCTGGGTTTTCGGCTCCAGAGGTCGACAGAAGAAAGCGGGCCAACTCTGCGAACAGACGCTTCAACAATGTGCGGGCTTCATCTGGCACCAGTGGCGCGCGCAATGTTGCGTAATATACTTCGGCAACCGGGGCCATGCCGTCGCGATAGCTCGCGACGATCGCATGTGCACAGGCCAGATAAAGGCCGCGCTTGTTCCCGAAATAATAAGTCAGCGCAGGCAGATTAACCCCGGCCTGCTTCGCGATTTGCCGTGTTGTGACACTGGCGAAACCGCTGTTACCAAATTCTGTGAGTGCAACATCAAGGATGCGCGCACGCGTTTCCTCCCCTTTGCGATAGCCATCGACGGCGGTGCGAAGAGGTGGAGCCGAAGATTTGGCTTTGGTCATCGATAGATGCTCATCCGTTTTCCTTGAAATTATATCATTTGATATATATGACAAAAGCCATCAAGTCGAGAGAGGAAAAGTCGAATGACACAGGCTGTGCAGGATAGGCTTTGGACAAAAGTGGAATCGCAGCGGGAGCGCGTACCGGCCATGTATGGAAACGTCGATTTCCGCATCATACCCGAACGTTTTACCGCCACGGCTGGCGATCCAACTGCACTTTCTGGAGAATATGACTCGGAGCGTGACGCGCTGCTTGCCAACGCAGAACGCGTGGATTTCATCCGCGCTTATACGATGACTGGAGATGCGGCCGCGGACGCCTATGCGAGTCTGATGCGCGAATATAGTTTTCGCACCTTGGTCGATATGCTGAACCTGGCCTGCGACCAGGGCGTAGAAAATGTGCCGGACGCGCCCTCCGAACTGGTCGAATTAATCCGCGAGATGGAGCGCACTCCGGACTGGGTAGACATGAAACTTGTCGAGGAGGGCGCGCGTATCGACCGCAATTCAGCCGCCAATTTTGGCCCGTTCATCATCCGCGGCGCGTTCATTGCAACCTTCATGAATAAATATGCTGCATTGCCGATGGCAATCACGGGCACGTTAACGACCCAGACGGCTGCCAGACGCGTCAAGGATACCGCTACCTTCTTCACCACTTCGTTACTGCCAGGCGCGCTCGAACGTTTCGGCCCGGGCTTCAAAGCTGCGGCCATGGTGCGATTGATGCATTCGATGGTGCGTGCGAACGTCTTGCGCCGTCCCGGTGAATGGGATGTCAGCGTTTACGGCATACCCATTCCACAAGTCGATCAGATGCCTGCGGGACTTATTGCGATCTTTCTTTTGTCGTATAAAATGATCGCCGAGGGACGGGAGCAATTCACCGACTCTGAACGTGCAATGGTAGAACTGGCGCGCTATCGATGCTTCCTGCTCGGCCTTCCGGAAGATCTGCTCGCCGATACGCCACAGGGGATCGTCGACCTCATGAACGCGCGCAGCGGGACTTTGCTCAGCGGATATGATGATGACACATGTGGAGTATTGTTGCGGGCGACCATGGCCGCCGATTTACGGCCTAATAACTCTTTTCGCGCACGCACCCACGAAACGTTCGAACGGGCTTTTGCGAAGCTGTTTTTCGTCAAGAGCTTCATGGGCAACGACAAGGAGAAAGCCGCGTCGATCGGGGTGAAGCTTACATCCGGGGATATTATTCTGGCCGCTATAGCGGGTCTGTTTATCTATGCCAGAATGCGTCTTTACGCCCTTGCCTCGCATATTCCCGGCCTGCGCAGGATAGCCGATCGCCGACTGGTCGCGAAGCTTAAGGCTCAGCTGGCTGATTATGGTCATGCAGAGTTTACCACCGACGCTCGGCAATATCGCCCAACTACTACACCGGCGGCTGCGGATTAATCCGCAGCCGGACGGCTTCTTTCATTCTTCCATTCCCAAAGTCGGCATTCAACCGGCCGGCATAAGGGCGTCCATCATCCGCATCGCGTTACTGTCGATCGGGTGGATTCCAATATCTGAACGGATTTTACTAATCGGATCGGCGATGCGCTTGTGCCAGGGAACCGCAATCAGTTCCTTGGTAGCACGGCCATGGCGCCAGCCATCGAAAGCAACGGCCAGGAACATATCCATTACCGCAGGCGTATGGTTGGAAAACTTGGTCGCGACAGTCGCTAAAAAGCGCGTCGAGTAATTTTGTCCGAACTGTGCCATTTGAAAGCCCGAAATCGCCACTTCGCCGGCTCCCGTAAACCCATATCCTCCTACCAGGTGCCATATATCGTGAAGTTGAAGGATACGGCGGTTGGTCCTGTTTTGCGCCGGATAGTCTCCCGGCAGAACCACATTATCGGCATCAATCACCTCGATATCATATCCGTTCGAATTCAACATCGTTAGCAATTCAGTCGCCAGCGTATCCGTCGGGTATTTTTCCAGATCGGCAGTGGTCAGTCGCACTTCGGGTTGGGCAATCAGATCGTGCACCCCGTCAAATTCAAGAAGTGCCTCTTCGCAACAACCCAATATCCGATCGTCGTAAAGGTCGCCCAGCGCGACAACCTGCAATGTCAAATCCAGCTCGCCATCGGTCGGCAACGGCGGCGCCTGAACAATATTCCAGAACCCGTCCCACAATGGCCGGGGCAATGCGATACGCGGCTTTCCGGTTTTTACCCATGGCAACGCCTCGGTAATTTCAGCGGCGCGCTGGGCGTTGTCGTTACTGGCCAAGGTCGCTGCGGCGATAGCGTCGAAGATCGGCACCTGGGCCACCGGATCGACAAACGCAGCGGTCGTCATCAGCGCAGCAATCCCCAGTATAGGTTGCTCCTCGAGCGGCGGCTGGCCTGTCTCGACCCATGTTTCGAATTCATTCCGCATCGCCAGATCCATCGTCATAATCACTCTCCTAAAATCCTTTTTTTGGAGATAACACTATAAAGATAGAATGATCAAGTTAGAACTGGCACTTCCCTGTTTATTGACTATAATGGTCCCATGTCCGAACCAGCTAAAACCAGTTTTCCGAGGCGCACTGCTACAAAAGCGCGCACACGCCAACGTATTGTCGATGCCGCCCGGCGCCTTTTCGTTACCCACGGCTATGCCGACGCGACAATGGCGGCAATTTCCGAGGCTGCCGACATCCATATAACCACGCTGTTCACGCATTTTTCGTCCAAGCGCAAACTCGCGGCAGAGATCGCTGTGACAGCCGGCACACGGTTTGAAACCGTAATCAAGACGCAGCGCGAACAGGGTGTACCGGTGCTGACATTTTGGCGGAACCAGGTCGCTCGAATTGCGCATGCTTATGAGCGCGATGGCGACGGGCAGATTAATCTCGGGCGAGCCATTGCCGGTGAACCCGATCTCTTACCCGTTTGGTTCGATCATCAGCGCCTGCAGATATCCTTGCTAACGGATTATATTGCTGACGAGCTTGGGATTGACCCTTTGGAGGATCGTCGCGCGCAAATGGTTGCTGCGATGCTGGTCGCGGGGGGCCGTATGGCATTCGACAGCTGGATCGAGAGCGGCCGAGCCGGTGATCTCGTCGCGGAGAACGAGCGGTTGCTAGACGCTGCCGAAGCCGTACTCGCCAGCGGCTTGCCGTTGATCAGAACCGATACCGTGGACCCGGCTTAACGGCACGTACTGAGGCGTTATCAGAGCGTTTTCTCGCTGAGTTGCCGGATATTCTCGATATGCCGCAGCCGGTTGATTGGGTAATAAGCAAGGCAGATAATCGCGAGCACCGTCGCTAGCGCTGTTGAGCCGATATAGATGCTGGCAAGTCTTTGCAGAACGTCAGCGCTAACCAGTCCGGGTTGTGCCTTGTCGGGAAAATTGACGAAGGCGAGCAAGAGACCCGCTAGTAGAATTCCCATCCCCGAGACCGCTTTGTTTACCATCGTTGATGCGGAAAAGAGCAGCCCCTCGGACCGGTGCCCTGTCTCCAGCTGAATTTGGTCGGTCACGTCTGCGATCATCGACACCGCCAGAATTCCGCCTGCGATGGTTGTCATGATCGTAAACGCGAACTGACCCATCAAAAGATACAACAACATCGGTTCGCCATTTGCTGGAAACAGATCGGTCAGCCGCAAGACCAATGGAGTTACATTGGAAACCAGCGCCAAGCTGAACATCAACAACGCGGATAGCTTTTTGCCGAAGCGCGCGGACAGAGGCAGGACCACGACGAACGCGAAGAATATACCGACGACGCTGGTAGATGCGACCATGGCGATCTGGCTTGCGCTCAGTTCCCAGAAATAGGTCGAAAAATACATTTGCAGAGCCATGTTGATTCCAGAGGCGATGGCAAAAAACAGACTGGCGAGAAGGACCGACACATAAGAAGGGTGCACCAATATGCCGAGCATTTCCTTCAGCATTTGTGACGTCGACATCGCAACGCGAGGTGGCGGAGCCGGGCGCTTCAGCACTTCTTTTTGCGTACCAAACGACGATATGAGGACCGATACCATCATGATGGCTGCCGCTACCCAAGCGTAGACCCCATAGCCCCCGGCGTTTAGATGGCCGACCGGTTGCTCAGGCGTCGGCTGGAGAAAATAGCCAAATGTCACGATTGTCATTCCAAGGCCGCCGCATACACCAAAGAAAAATCGCGCGGCGACGAGTTTTGTGCGTTCATCATAGTCGCTGGTGAACTCGGCCAGCAGAGCCGTAGACGGAATTTCGTAAAGGCTGATAGAGAAGCGCACAAAAATTGCGGTCACTACCAGCCATGCAAATTGCACCGTATCTGAGGCGTCGGGCGGCGACCAGAGCAACAGGTAGAAAATCCCGATCGGTAAAGCCGCTGCATACATGAAAGGGTGCCGCCGCCCCAGGCGGGAACGGAAATTATCAGAATATTGCCCGAGCAATGGATCGAATAGCGCGTCTGCAATCATCGCAATCATGATCGCCGACCCCACCCAGGCCGCCGGGAGGCCGATGACCTGATTGTAGAATAGCATCAGCAGAGCATTGAAGCCCTGATCCTTGACGCCAAACGCTATAGTACCCGAGCCGTAAAGAAGCCGTGTTTTGAATGACAGCTCCGCTCCGGCCGCAGATCGGGATTGCGACATGCGCCGTTACCTATCTGAAACGAATTTCGAACTGGACACCGAAAGTCCGGGGCGGCGTAAGCGAATATGACTGCGCCACCTCCAGAGTAGGCGAGGAAGCGAGAAGATCGCCGGTAGCGCTATCATAGCCCACGCTGTCAAAAACATTCTTTACGAATGCGATAACCCGAAAACGGTCGTTACGCTCGGTCCAGATCGCGCGCAGGTCAACCTGATCATAAGATGGCATACGGTTATATTCGCGGTTGAAGATATTGCTATATGCGGAGCTTCGCCAGACATAATTGCCCGACAAGGATAACGTGCCCGGATCGAAGTCGATGTTATAGACAGCATTTAGCGCAATCTTGTGACGCGGAGCGTTGGGTAGTCGTGCACCGTCAACACTTTGCGGTTGCTGTCCTGCCACAGCAGCGCCCGATGGCTGGGCTTCCGGCTGGATAGCCAATGGATCTTCACCATCGACAAAACAGCATCCGCTGTCGACGCGCGAATGGCCATAACCGTAATTGAACGCCATTTGCAGAGCATCCGTCGGCTGCCAGGCCAGTTCGGCTTCGACCCCGTAGCTTTTCGAACTTTCGAGATTGAAGAACTGGGTAAGCTGTGCGCCTCCCGGCTGTGATACCGTCAATGGTACCTGGAGCCCCTGATAGTCGTAATAGAAACCGGCTAGATTAACCCGAAGCCTTGCCCCAAGTGTCCGCTTATACCCTATCTCGTAGGCGTTGACATGCTCCGCTCCGGTTTGTGGTAGCGCCGAGATACCGCCCGCGTTGAAACCACCCGATTTATATCCCCGGCTGTAGCGCGCGAATGCCAGTTCATCGTCTGTCGGCTGCCATTGGATAGCGACCGTGCCGGTGACGGCATCCCAACTGTTTGACAAGTCACGACTGGCGATACCTGTCGCCGGGTCAGTCGTGACAGCAGACGCCACGCCCGGCGCGGCGGCCGTTGAAATTTGCGATGCAGTAATGTCGAGCGCCGGTGTCGCCGTGCCGTATAGATCGGGAGAGAAGCCGCCGCATCCGAAACACAGGATGCGGAAGGATTCGTCACCACTTTTCTTGTCACGGGTGTAGCGCAATCCGCCTGTCACTTTGAACGCGTCGGAGATTTGATAGTCGATCTGGCCGAACGCAGCCATCGACTTGGTGGTGAGCGTCGAAGCAGCATATACGAAATCGCTGAACGGGTTGGCGGGACCATTGGCCGGCGTTTGAAGTTGCAACTGATCGGGAGCGCGGAAGTGCGTTTCCTGGGTCAACGTCTCCTGATAATAATAAACACCGGCGACCCATTGCAGCGGCCCGTTGGTGTTTGACGTCAGATTGATTTCGCCGCTACCGAAAGATTTGTCGGTGTCCAGGTCAACTTGTGAGGAAGGGAATACTGTCAACGGTCCACAGCCGGGAATGAAAGCGCAAACCCCTCCACCTGCAGCAAGCGGGAATGTATAGGAGATCACGCTGGTATCATCGAGTTCATAGGTATTTTCGGCACGATATTGCTGATAGCCGCCGAGCAGACGAACATCGAATGTTGGCAATGTCCATTTTATGTCGCCGGTCGCACCGAAATTGCCACGCATACGTTCGGTCTGGGTCGTGTCAGCACTGAAGTGCCTGATATCGGCTGCACCGGGCGGCTGTGGATTCGGGTTCAGCGTAACCACTCCCGGGACTAAATAGCCAAAGGCAGCCCCCGGAATAATTGCTCCGAAGGGATAAGGCGCAAAATCATAGCCGCCGATACGGTTGATAGTGCGAGGGTTAAGATCAGTGCTGCCGGTGGATAATTTGAGCCAGCCAACCACGTCCGGCCCCAGATCGGCTTCCAGTTGCAACTCAAGATAGCGGCGCTCGCCCCGCCCCCCTTCACTGCCCTTGCCAGCATCATTTTTGAAATAGCCGTCATCCTGGTTATAAAACGCGCCCGCCAAGCGCGCCCGAAGTCCGTTCGCGACCTCGCCTGATGCTGAAGCTTCCAGACTATAGACACCGTAATTGCCGACCGTGCCGCGCAGATCTGCTGTCAGTTCTTCGGTCGGTCGCTTGGAGATCGCATTGATGGCGCCGCCGATTGAATTCCGTCCGTAAAGCGTGCCTTGTGGGCCACGCAACACTTCAATACGCTCGATAAAGAAGTCGGATGCACCGATCGAATTGGTCGAGGAGTCATATATCCCGTCCGTGTAGGTCGAGACGCCTGGATCACTGCCATTTGTATTCGTTTGACGCCCGATACCGCGGATAAAAACACGGTCGTTACTGGCCGAATAGCTGAGGCCGGGTGTAAAATTCGCAAAATCCTGAAGGGTATTTATGCCCGCAATTTGTCGCGCATCAGCCGTATAGGCGGAGATCGGCAACGGCACGTCCTGAAGATTGACACTGCGCTTTTCAGCCGTGACGACGATTTCCGCGAGGCCGCCATCGGCTTTCGCGCTAGGTGGCTGATCTGCCGCCGGCACCGGCTCCTGTGTTTGCGCCGCAACTGGCGCCCCTACAAATGCAACACTCGCAAGCATCCATGAAATGTTTCGCATACCCATCCTCTCCCGTCGCCAGCGATTTTCTGGTCGATAATTAGAACAGTGATCCCGCTTATACGGGTCTCACATCATTAGTATCCGGGATGCCTTTTCAGCATCTCCTGAATCGGATGTTATAGGAGATTAATAGATTAGTCTATAATGATATAATTATCGGTATAGATAATCAGAAAGATGGCCGAATACAGCCAGATACTCAGCGTCTGATGCAAGGTGAAATCACGATGTCCCTGCAATCTTACTGCCAGATTAGCATCGCTGACCTCCGGTATGTGGAGCGAGATCGGCGTCCCCCGAGCCGCGCGCAGGTCTTTCGAAGAAGGTGCCTGTGATTTCAAATTCGAGCTACATAATAATTGTCTTATCGATTTTTCTATGGTAATAGAATAAAGTACCTCGACGTGTCTCGTCACGCCGACAACGATTAAGCCACCACGAAGATGGAGGCAGAAATGGGGAGGAAAATAATGGCTCGACAATTGCGCCTGATGAATTGGCCAAAGATATTGATGGGAAGAAGAAACGGGCCGCCTCCCGCGCGCGTCGGAAAACAGTTGATGGGAATATGGGGGGCCTTCAAATGAGTTCGTCCTCCACCCTGAAGGAACTGTCCAAACGCGATCTGCCTGACTGGTATAATGATGCCAAGTTCGGAATCTTCATCCATTGGGGGGCTTTCGCTATTCCCGGCTTTGCACCGCGCCTCGGCTCGATTGGCGAAGCTTTTGCCAAAGACTATGACCGGGCGGTTGCGATGGTACCCTATACTGAGTGGTACTGGAATGCGACCAAGGTTCCGGGGACGCCCTCGGCCGAGTTCCATAAGGCGCATTACGGTGACGCCCCTTACACAGATTTCAAACAGCCATTCGAAGAAGGGCTCAAGCAATGGGATCCCTCGGCTTGGGCCGAGGCTTTTCGCGATGCAGGCGCCCGCTATGTCGTGCTTGTGACGAAACATCATGACGGACTTTCACTTTGGCCGTCCGACATTGCCAACCCGCATGAAGAGAACTGGAACACGAGCCGTGATATTGTCGGCGAACTGGCGAAAGCTGTATGCGCGGCCGGGATGCGGTTCGGTGTCTATTATTCGGGAGGGATCGACTGGACCTTCAATCGTCGGCCGATGCGCACTCTTGGCGACTTCATCTCGTCAACGCCCGGCGGCGACTATCCAGCCTATGCTATGGCTCAGGTTCGCGAATTGATCGAGAAATACGAACCCTCGGTGCTCTGGAATGACATATCTTGGCCAACCCGTTCCAAATCACTCTATCAGCTATTTGCCGACTATTATTCGGCCGTGCCGGATGGCGTGGTCAACGACCGCTGGGTTGCGGCGAGCGTTCCACGAGAATTGCTTAAAATTCCGTTGGTCCGGAAATTGGTTGATCGCAAAATCAAGGCGTCATTGCGCAAACGCAGTGGCAAGGAATCGGAGGGTATCATCCCGCCGCCAGTGCCGCACAGCGACTTCCGTACGCCCGAATATGCCGCCTTTGCCGAAATCCAGATCAAGAAGTGGGAAGCCACGCGCGGCATGAGCCATTCATTCGGTTTCAACCGCAATGATACGGATGCTGATTATGAAAGCGCAGAAACACTCATTCATGATTTCATCGATGCCGTTTCGCGCAATGGCAATCTTTTGTTAAATGTCGGCCCCCGCGGGACTGATGCCACCATCCCGGACGAACAATTGAAGCGTCTGAAGCAATTCGGCACATGGTTACGAGCCAATGGTGATGCGATTTATGGAACGCGGCCGTGGACACGCTCGGATGGAGAGACCGACGACGGCCAAGCCGTTCGCTTCACCGCCTCGCCGGGACGGTTGAACCTGATTTTCAAGGGTCCGATTACATCCAAACAATTGCTGGTGAAGGATCTATCCATTGTCGGCACTGCACGACGCCTTGCCGACGACAGTCCGGTGATTATGGAGGCTCAGGGAGCGGATCTCATGCTGACCTTTGTGAGCCCCGGCTCCGACTCTATCGGCACTGCGGTATCGATCAGCTTGGCAGCCAACGATTAGCAAATATATTGCTCCATCAAACAAATTGTTCAGAATTTATATTTGGCTGATAGCTGCACCTTTTGTAGATCGCCCGCTTCGCCATTTTCCAGTTCACGATTGGCGTACATATATTCTATTCCCAGATCGAGCGGCGGGACAGGCGAATAGATGATATTTGCGAAACCATTCCAGCTTTCATCGGTAACGCTCCCGGTGGTGAGCGCCACTGGATTGTCAGCTTTGAAATAGCTGCCGGAAATTGTCGATCGGACATTGTCCGTCCACATGTGACGATAGGCAAGAAATCCGGAGTAGGTGGCTATCGGGTCAAGGCTGCCATCGACACGCAAAGCGGCGTCGTTGACGATGTTCAGGCCGATGTAGCGCCCCAACCCCTGCCCGGCTGTTGCCATGAAACGAACGTCATCGCGCGCGCCCAGATTCAGCTTGCCTGAAAGGCTTAGGCCATAGCCGATGGCGCTATCCGAAATCAGACCAAAATCATCGGGCTTTACGCGGAGCACCCGTCCGATAGCGGCGGCTGTCAGATGGCCGAAATCACCGCTATGATTGTAGCGCAAAACGACATCCGGAACACTGTCATCACCTGCCACCACGCGACCTCCCGTAGGACTGGTCACGGTTGTTTCTGGCTGTTCCACAGCTATTTGAAGGCCGCCATTTGTGTAACGGATCATTGGTTGACGGTCAAAAACAGTACCAGGTGTCGGTCCGATAAAGTCGAGCGCTTCGGGCAATGCACCTACATCCTGAAAGGTGGACCAGGCCTGACCGAATAGCCAGTTGTCGAATGTAATATAGGCCTGCCGCAGGCGCGGTGTATAGCTGTTCGAAACACGCTCGTCACCGCCGCCGGTGACCATGAAATCCATCTCGATTTTCGAACCCAGCTTATGTCCGTCACCGACATCGGTGCTGGTTTCAAGAATGAAGCGGCTTTGGCGCGCACTGAAATCAGTATCAAATCCGGAAGATGTTCCGCCAACTGGAATGGCTCCGGGAATCAGGAAGTCACGCACGATGCTGCCCGTTTCTACCTGACCGCCGCTAGTTCGCTGCGAGATGGCGTCTATTTTTACATAGCCGCCGTAAGTCACACGGGTTTTACCAACATCGAAGCCATTACCGCCAGAGGATTGTTCGGCCACTTTGGTTTCTACCGCTGTCGTTCTTTCAGCGAGGGCCCGCGTCTCCGAGATTGCTTGCCGGGCCTGTTGCGCAACGGCGACATCGCTTGCTGCCGGCGCACCCTCTTTTGCATCCAAGCGTTCAATCAGACCGGTAACCAATGCTTCCAAACGATCCAGCCGGGCATCGACATCGCTCTTTTGAGCCCATGCAGATGATGCACTCAACATTGTCGCGGATAGTAATAATCCCTTGATCAGAAACCTTGCAGCCTTGGCCATGTGCCATCCTCCCCTTCGCTTATATTTCAGCAAGAATGACAGGCGAACTGGCAAAGGGAAATTAGCCAATGGTCTATACGACCAATGTCGCATTCAAAACCCACGTATCTTTCGGATAGACGGGCTTTGATATTATAAGAGATAGGGAGATGATCATGTTGGATAGCTTGGATATAAAAGCCAAGGCAGATAATAAGACTATCCTTTCCTCACCGCAGGAAGGTGCTCCGACGCATTGCACTTCCGAGGATTATAATCGTCTATACGCCGAAAGCATATCCGATCCCGATGCATTCTGGGCGAAGCAGGCGGAGCGGCTGGACTGGATTGCCAAGCCTACCAGGATATCCAATTGGTCCTTCGATCCTGTCGATATTAAATGGTATGAAGATGGCACCCTGAACATCTGCCACAATGCCGTCGATCGCCATGTCGAAGCCGGCAAGGGAGATGTGACGGCGCTGATTTTCGAACCGGATGATCCGGAGTCGGACGGACGCACACTGACCTATGCCGAGCTTCTGGCTGAGGTCATCAAAATGGCTGGCGCTTTGAAAAAAATGGGCGTCAAAAAGGGTGACCGGGTCACAATCTATATGCCGATGATTATCGAGGGCGCGGTCGCCATGCTAGCCTGCTCCAGAATTGGCGCGGTCCACTCCGTGGTGTTTGGCGGCTTCTCTCCGGAAGCGCTGGCGGGACGGATCAAGGATTGCGAAAGCCATTTTGTTGTTACCGCAGATGCGGGCTTGCGCGGGGGAAAGACCGTGCCCCTCAAGACCAATGTTGATGCCGCGCTGAACCATGACGGGGTGGAGGTGGACGCAGTGTTGATCGTCCGCCATGCTGGCGTCGATGTGGCGATGTGCGAAGGCCGCGATCACTGGTATCACGAGATCAGCACAGATGTAGACGCTGACTGTCCTTGCGAACCGATGAATGCCGAGGACCCGTTATTCATACTCTACACATCAGGATCAACGGGCACTCCGAAAGGCGTGTTACACACTATCGGCGGCTATGCCGTCTGGGTGGCGACCACCTTTCATTATGTGTTTGATTATAAGCCGGGCGAAATATTCTGGTGCAGCGCCGACATCGGCTGGGTCACCGGGCATAGTTACATCGTCTATGGTCCGCTCATAAACGGGGCTACGGAAGTCATGTTCGAGGGCATTCCCAATCATCCTGACTTTGGCCGTTTCTGGGAAATAGTTGCTAAATATAAGGTCAATATTTTCTACACCGCACCTACCGCGATCCGTGCACTGATGCGGGAAGGCGATGCACCTGTGAAGGCGCACGTCCGCTCGTCCATTCGCTTGCTCGGTACCGTTGGCGAACCGATCAACCCGGAGGCGTGGCGCTGGTATTATGATGTGGTTGGCGAAGGAAAGTCGCCCATTGTCGACACATGGTGGCAGACCGAAACCGGCGGCATCATGATCACCACTCTGCCGGGGGCACATGCGATGAAACCCGGCAGTGCAGGCAAGCCGTTTTTTGGCATTCAACCGCAACTGGTCGATAATGAGGGCGCTGTGCTCGATGGTGCGACCAGCGGGAACCTGTGCATCATTGCCAGCTGGCCGGGGCAAGCGCGGTCCGTCTATGGCGATCATGAACGCTTCATCCAGACATATTTTTCGACCTACAAGGGCAAGTATTTCACGGGTGACGGGTGCCGGCGCGACGAGGACGATTATTACTGGATCACCGGCCGCGTTGATGATGTGATCAATGTCTCGGGCCACCGGATGGGCACGGCGGAGGTGGAATCGGCGCTGGTCTCCCATCCCAAGGTCGCAGAGGCGGCGGTGGTTGGCTATCCGCACGACATAAAGGGTCAGGGCATTTATTGCTATGTTACCTTAAACGCTGGAGTGGAATCATCGGACGAATTGACCGCCGAACTGCGCGGCCATGTCCGCATCGAGATTGGCCCCATCGCCACGCCCGATCATCTCCATTTGACGCCGTCGCTCCCCAAGACCCGTTCCGGCAAAATCATGCGGCGGATTTTGCGGAAGATTGCCGAGAATGACTATGCTGCGCTCGGAGATACTTCCACCCTTGCAGATCCCGGCGTTGTTGATAGTCTGATCGAAGGAAGGTTAAACAGGTAAGCCATGGCCCGCATCATCATCGCTGATGACCACCCGCTGTTCAGGGGTGCATTATGTCAGGCGGTGCAGAAAGTCTGGCCGCAAGCGGATATCGTGGAAGCCGAGACTGTGGCGCAGGCCAATATGGCTGCGGCTGCTGGCCCGGCCGACCTTTTGCTCCTCGATCTGCATATGAAGGACAGTGACGGGCTCACCGCGCTGCTGGATTTTCGTCACGAATTTCCCGCGCTACCCGTTGTGGTTGTCTCTGCCAGTGAAGAAGGCCGGGTCGTGCGGGCGTGTCAAAGTCTGGGCGCATCGGGTTTCATTCCCAAATCGGTCGATCTGGATGTCATGCGCGAGGCCCTGTCCCGAATTCGCGATGGCGACATATGGTTCGATACTGACGTCACCGAAAGCGAAGATGATACCGCATTATTCGATAAGTTGGCTAGCCTGACACCGGCGCAACGTCGCATATTGAACCTGGTCAGCCAGGGGATGCTCAACAAACAGATCGCCTATCAAATGGAGATTAGCGAAGCGACGGTCAAAGCGCATATCACCGCAATTTTTCGCAAGCTGGACGTCATCAGCCGTACGCAAGCGGTTCTGGTGGCAAAACAGTTGGATGTCGATTTACCGGAAGTAAAATCAGCCTGAGCTCAGTTCTTCCGGAAAGTCTGGCTTACCAGTGCACGAAGGGCCGCAGGCGGCACGGGCTTGAGCAAGCGCTCGACTGACAATCGTACCGCGGCATCTTTTGTCCGGCCAGAATCCTCAGCGGTCACCAATATACCGGCCGGGCGCTGGCCCCAATTCTCGCAAAGTTTTTCAAAAAGTTGATCACCGGTCCAGCCATCATCCAGTTGATAGTCACAAATAACCAGTTCAGGCGGTTTTGAAAAAGCGTCAAAGGCCTGCTCAGGCGACAAAGCGGTCCGTATTTCACACCCCCAACCCTCCAACAGGGCGGAAAGGCTGTCCAGAGCACTTTGATCATTATCGACGTAGAGGACCGTTTTACCAATCAGATCGGAAGCGCGTGTTTGTCGTGCTTTGGGTACCTTTCTGTCATCTATTTTTGCTTTTCCACGTCTCAGGGAGAGTGAGAAGCTGCTCCCCTCCCCAAGTGTCGATGTCACAGCAATCTCGGTTTCGAGCAAACGCGCAATGCGCTGGGAAATGGACAAACCCAACCCGGCCCCTTCCCTATCGGTCTGCGTGCCGACTTGCTGGAATTCCTCGAAAATACGTTGATGGTGTTCAGGATCAATGCCGGGTCCCGTATCGTCGATCCGGATGTTCACTTTGCCCGCCTTGTCTTCCACCGCCAGTGCAACCGATCCCGTTTCTGTATAGCGAACGGCATTGGAAATCAGATTCTGGAGAATGCTGAGAAGCAGATTACGGTCCGTTTTAACCCATACATCCGATTCTTGCACATTCAGAACCAGCCCCTTTTTCTTCGCGGCACGGTTAAATTCCGATCGCAGATCATCGAATATCGGTGCTAACGGGAATGTGGTAATCTCGGGTTGCAGACCGCCGCCATCCAGCTTCGATATGTCGAGCAATGCGCGCAACAGCCGATCCGCCATTTCAATAGAACGGTCAATATCGTTCGTCAGTTTTCTCGCCTTGGGTTGCTCGGCCCCAATTTCTTCATGAAGCGCCGAGGTGAATAGTCTCGCGGCATTCAGTGGCTGGACAAGGTCATGGCTGGCCGCTGCCAGGAAACGGGTTTTCGAGCGGGTTGCCTTTTCCAGCGCAATATTGACTTCGGTGAGTTGTCGAGTGCGTTCTGCAACCTTTGCCTCCAATGCCTGCCCTGACCGCCTGTCTGCGGTGATGTCGGTATAGCTGGTCACATAACCGCCGGTCGCGGTCGGGTTGCCCAATATCCGCAATATTCGGCCGTCAGCCTGCTCGCGCTCTTGACCATGTTTGCGACCAGCCCGCATATGATTGAGCCGTTTCGAAACTTCCGCTTCTATTTGATTTTCATTCAAACCGTTGCGGCGCAAATTATTGCCTATCAGATCAGCTATCGGGCGCCCGACCACTATCAGGTCATCGCTCATGCCGAACATCTCAACATAGCGGCTATTCCAGGCAACAAGTTGCATTTCATTGTCGACAACAGCAACGCCCTGATCAATATTCTCGATTGCCGTTTGCAGCAATTCCCCACTAAATTGCAGACGCTGTGAAGTTTCGTCAAACATGGCGACAACCTGTTCCAACGGTATCGGGTCGCCCTCCATGGTGGAACCAATAATCGCCCTGGCCGACGAGGCACCGAGCACGCCAGAAAGCTGTCGTTCGACCATTTCGATCAAGGCGTCGTCCGCAACGTCCAGATCACTGTAGGTGCGACCATCAAGCTGTGCGCCCAGTTGCTTCATCGCGGCGCGACTGCGCTCATCCCCGACAAATTGCCGCAACAACAGACGATAATCCGCCACGCGCATTTTTTCCAGCGCACGGCTCCCACCAGCTGTGCGGTATTCCATGCCGACAAAGGCGGCCGACTGCGCTTTATCGATGATATTTGTCTGTGTGTTCAGGGAGAATATGAAATACCCTGCAATATTGAGGGAAAGACTGATGATCACTGCTGACACCAGCATATCCTCCGCAATCTGGAAAGCCGGATTTGTCTCTAGATAGGTTGGTATTATCAATAATATCAACCACGCGCCAAAGCCCAATACAAGACCCGCATTGACTCCCTTTCGATTGCCCGTCTTCCAGAACAGTCCGCCGATGAGTGCCGGAGCGAATTGCGAAACGGCGGCAAAAGAAATGATTCCCACACCTGCCAGTGTGGTGGCGCTATTGATCGTGCGGTAATAAAGATAAGCCAAGAAGAGCAGACCGATGATCGTCAGGCGCCTGATCCACAGCAGCGACTGGCTCAACATGGCGTGATTGGTCCTGCGACGATAGAAAAGCGGAATAATCAGGTCATTGGTAATCATACCGGACAGCGCCACGGTTGTAACAATCACCATACCGGTGGCCGCCGAAAAGCCGCCAATGAATACCAGTATCGCTAGCCAATCCGCACCGGTGCTCAGCGGAAAGGCGAGCATCAGCATATCGGGATTTGTCTGGCCCGCCGGCATCATCGATGTACCGATCATCGTTATCGGAAATACGACCAAGGCAATGACGACGAGATAAGCAGGAAAAACGAAGCGCATCAGCCTGTCCGGGCGATCTTTCTGCGCCTCGACGATGGTCATGTGAAATTGCCGCGGCAAACATAAGGCCGCGCATGCGGATATCAGGGTCAATATTACAAAGCGGGCATCAAACTGCTCCACTTTGAAAATCTCGCCAAAGCTGCGCGAACCCTCAATTTGTGTAGCATCTGTTCCCGCAAGCATAAGAACCGCGAACACCGTGACTGCCAGCAAAGCGAACATTTTCACCACGGCTTCGACCGCAATTGTCAGCACCAGTCCCCTGTTATGTTGGGTAAGATCGACCTGCCGGGCGCCGAACAATATGGCGAACATCGCCATTACAGCGGCAACCCCCAATACGACATCTTCAGAATTGATCACGCCACCAATATCGGGCGATAGCGCCGACAAAGTCTGACCGACGGATTTCAATTGCAGGGCGACATAGGGCAAGATACCGATAGTGGCGATGATGGTGACCAGAGCGGCAACCGAACCGCTTTTGCCATATCGGGTCGACAGAAAATCCGCGATCGAGGTGCTGTGTTGCGCTTTGCCCAGCTGCAAGGTGCGTGAAACCAGACCATAGCCAATGGTGAATAATAATATCGGCCCGAGATAGATTGGCAGAAAATGCCAGCCATTCGACACTGCCGTTCCTACCGCGCTGTAAAACGTCCAGCTGGTGCAATAGACACCGAGGGAAAGCCCGTAGATCCAGGATTGCGCTCGCGGCCCCAGAGGGAAGCGCCCGCTGTCCCCCTTTAGCGCAAGCCAAAAGAGACCGGCGGCATATAGCACCGAAGCGGCCAGCGCGATCCACAAGATCATTCTCTTCTCCTGTTTCTCTTTAAGCAAAAAAAAAGGGCAACGCCAAGCGCCGCCCTTTTTTCTTAAGCTGGAAAGAGTTTAATGAACCGCCGCATCTCCAGCGCCGCGCGGTACGCGGATCGAGTCGATCATCTTGAGCACCTCCACCGGCGGCGAAGCGGTCATTCTCGACACGCCAATTGCGACAGCGAAATTGATGATCATACCAATCACGCCAATGCCCTCTGGAGAGATGCCAAACAGCCAATTAGCGGCAATATTGGCTTCCGGCGCGACCAGCTTGAAATAGGCAATGTAGCTGAAGGTAAATACCAGTCCGCTTACCATGCCGGCAATCGCGCCTTCCTTGTTCATGGATTTCCAGAAGATACCCATGAAAATGGCCGGGAATAGCGATGCTGCCGCCAGACCAAAGGCGAAAGCCACAACCTGCGCCACCCATCCCGGAGGATAGATGCCGAGGTAACCCGCCACCACGATCGCCGCCGTTGCCGCAAGACGTGCTGCCATCAACTCCCCTTTTTCCGTGATTTGCGGACGGAAGGTCTGTTTCAGCAAGTCATGACTGATCGACGATGAAATCACCAACAGCAAACCCGCCGCTGTCGACAGCGCTGCCGCCAGACCGCCAGCGGCCACCAAAGCGATCACCCAACCGGGAAGATTTGCAATTTCCGGATTGGCGAGCACCATGATGTCTTTATCAACATAGACCTCATTCTCGCTTTCGACATTGATTGTATTGGCGATCAATCGTTCTCCGCTTTTGCCGGTTTGACCGGTAAACTCGGGGCTGCCGGCAAAGGCATCACCGGAACGATATTCCATCTTGCCATCACCATTTTTATCGGTCCAGGCAATCAGGTCATTGGCTTCCCAGTTCTTGAACCATTCCGGCGCTTCTGCATATTCGGTCTGATCAACCGTTTCGATGAAGTTGATCCTCGCAAACGCGCCAATGGCAGGTGCCGTGGTATAAAGCAGGGCAATGAAGATCAGTGCCCAACCCGCCGACTTACGAGCATCTGATGCCTTGGGCACGGTGAAGAACCGCACGATCACATGCGGCAATCCGGCCGTACCGACCATCAGCGCGGCAGTGATACAGAACACGTCGATCATCGATTTTGACCCGTCTGTATAGGCGCCAAAGCCCATGTCCTGAAGCACCAGATCCAGTTTCTGCAGCACGTATAATCCCGAGCCGTCATTGACCGTCGATCCCAGCCCCAATTGGGGTATCGGATTACCGGTCACCAGAAAGCTGATGAAAAATGCCGGCACCATATAAGCAAAGATCAGCACGCAATATTGTGCAACTTGCGTATAGGTAACACCCTTCATCCCGCCGAGCACAGCGTAGAAGAATACGATGCCCATTCCGATGATCACGCCGAGCGTGATCGGTACGTCGAGGAAGCGAGAAAAGACGATCCCCACCCCGCGCATCTGTCCGGCAATATAAGTGAAACTGATAAAGATCAGGCAGATAACCGCAACCACTCGCGCGGTTTTTGAATAATAGCGCGTGCCGATAAAATCGGGCACCGTAAATTGTCCAAATTTGCGCAGATAGGGCGCGAGCAATAATGCCAGCACCACATAGCCACCTGTCCAGCCCATCAGATAGACCGAGCCATCATAGCCGGAAAAGGCGATGATACCCGCCATCGAGATAAAGCTGGCCGCCGACATCCAGTCAGCCGCCGTTGCCATGCCATTGACGACCGGGTGAACCCCGCCGCCGGCAATATAAAATTCCTTGGTCGATCCGGCCCGCGTCCATATCGCAATGCCGATATAGAGGGAGAAAGAGAGACCGACGAAAAGATAGATTAATGTTTGTGTATCCATGTCAGCCTCCCTCAATCATCAAGATCATATTTGCGTTCGATCTTCTTCATTTTCCAAGTGTAGTAGAAAATGAGAAGGACGAAGACGTAGATGGAACCCTGTTGGGCAAACCAGAAACCCAGAGGATAACCGCCCAGCGAAAACTGATCGAGGAAATCACGGAACAGGATGCCTGCACCAAATGACACGACGAACCAGACCGCCATTAATGACCAAAGCAGCCTGATATTTTCCGACCAATAGGCCTTTTCATTTGCATTGGCTTCGCCGTCCGATTCCGGATTACCCTTCGGCTCCGGAATGGATATGTCTTTGTCCGTCATGCTTATCCTCCCCTATTCTTTTTCACGTCATGGCCGGTTTCTGACCATTCTCCTGCAAGGCTAGAGAGGATCCAGAAATTTGATAGAGAGACTTTCGTCTAATAGGCGCTCGATGAAAGCCTAGCCCTTCATAAGAACGTCTTTAAGCAACAGATTTTCGACTTTCCGGCGCGCGCATTGGGCCAGAAACAATTCACCGCAAGCAATCGCATCCGTCAGGCCATCATGCGCGCGGTATGAGGGCAAGCCATATTGCGATCGTAATTTGCCGAGACGCAGACCATCTGCCGTCCGCTGTTTCGGGAACCATCGTTCCTCAAGTTGCATGGTACAGATAAAGCGCCCGACAAAGGGAATGCCAAAACTGCGCAAGCAAGCGGTGTTCAGAAATGATTGTTCAATCGCCGCCCCGTGCGCAACAATTGCCGACCCTTCCAGCTGATCCAGCAGTAAGGTCAGGACTGCTGGCTCCAGTTGCCCGTCTGCTGCCGCATCATCGGTAATACGGTGAATGACTACGGCCGATTCCTGTAGCCGGTTGCCTGCCCGAATGCGGAATTTCTGTGCCGTTTCCAGTTTTACCGCCCGGTCAATAATGTGCACCCAGCCGGCCTCCAGCAACTGAGCGTCTTTCTCCAGCCCGTCACTTTCAAAATCAAGCGCGACCAGTGGCGTGTCATCAAGCAATTCCTCCTCTGGCAACAGGGCATCATAATAATGTTCCATCGGTGTGGATATGGCAGCCTTTTTTGCGCGCTCCCAATCCTGCGCAAAGCGCCTTTTGTGGAACCAGTTCTGCCAATCGAGTTTCACTGGATCCCGCCGGCATAATTGCGGCTGATGATATCCATATGATTACGGATTATGCGGAAAGCATCTTTCAGATGCTCCCGCTCGAAACGGGACAGTGACTGGGGTGGGAGGTTATTGGTGGGCTCCTCCCCGCGTTTGACCTGATTGGACTGATGGCGAAAGCGGACGCTGCGGATAAATTCGAAGCAGTCAATGAGGTCGGAGGCCGCCGCCTCACTCAGACATTTCCGTTCGACTGCCATTTTCAGACGTTCTTTGCTGTTCACCTCTGCCAGTCCAAGCGCGAGCGCATAGACGCGGGCAATGTCGACCACGGGCGTTATCGCCTGATGCTTCAGGTCAAGCACCTCCCCTTCCTTTTCATCATGTTGCAGAAGAAAATTGCGGAAGAATCCTAACGGAACCTTTGTGCTCGCTGCTGCCCGGCCGATGAAAGACAGAAAAATCCTGTTGGCGCTGCTCCATTCAAAAATCCGGGCACGAAGCGCGTCGACAAGATCCTCTTCGCCAGCCACACATCGCATATCGAAGAAAATCGTCGTGTTCAGGACATTTTCGGGATCAGGCTTATCGATCCAGTCCCGATAGCGTGCTTTCCAGACTGCCAGCGGTTGCCGCCATTTCTCGTTGGTTGCCATAATATCGCCGGGGCAATAGACGTAGCCCGCACTGTTCAGTCCATCGCATAATAATGTGGCGAGCTGTTCGAAATAAGTCGCGTGCTTGGCGGGGTCATAGCTGTCATCAAAAATGAAACCATTGTCCTGATCTGATCCGCCAGCCTGTTCCTGCCGGGCGAGCGATCCGAAGACAACAAGAGCGTAGGGAACCGGAGGCGGCCCCAATTGTTCTTCCGCCAATTTGAGCAATTGGCGATGGGTAGTCTCTCCGATATTAGAAACAAAGCGCGCGGTATGATCGGCGTCGACCCCGGACTCGATCATATTGGTCAAAACCGCTCCCACGCGCTGCGCCGCTATGGCGACCGTCGCTGCATCGGGGGCTGCCTTGATCTCCGCCACCACCTGCAAGGCATTCATACCGAATCGGTTGAGCAAGTCGCTGGCACTGACCACGCCGACGACCTGGTTTGCGCCGTCGACAATGGGAAAGTGATGGATATTCTTCTGGGACATAACCAGCATCGCGGACAGCAAGTCATCGTCCAGAGACATGGTTATCGGATCCGGACTCATCACGCTGGAAAGCGGCTCATCCGGAGAAACCCCCTCACCCAATACCCGGCGACGCAGATCCTTGTCGGTCAATATACCCGTCAGCCTGCCCTGATCGGTAATGGGCAAAGTCGAAACATCAGCCTGGGTCATCAGCTTTGCCGCATCACGGATCGTGTCGTCAGGACGGGCAGTCACCACTTGTTTGCGGCGCAGAAGGGTTTTCAGTTTCACCGCGATCATCGCCGCATCGCCGTAACCATTTTCAGATTGGCGCAGACCTTCCACCGCCCGGCGCAGCCGTTCGGCCTCGTCTTTGGCAAAAAATGCCTTCAATGCCTCCCGCTGTTCCAGCAACTTGAGAAAATCTGCTTTGGGAAGCTGGTAGATCAGGCAATCTTCCAGCGCGATCACCTTGTTGCGGGTGACTTCATGATGCAGTAGCGATGGATAACCGAAGACACCGCCTTCGCCCAACCGGTGACTGAGTTCGGTGCCCCCCAATCGCAGTTCAACCGCGCCGGACCGCACGATACCCAATGCCAGATTTTCTACACCGGCATCAATGATCACCGTGTCGCGCGGGAAATAGCGGATCTCGATTCTGCGAGCGAGGGAGGCAATAATATCCGCCGACAGGCTGTCAAATGGCGCATGTCGTTTTAGAAAAGAAATGACTTCATCAATTTCCACGGAAACCTCCTTGCGCGACATTGCATAGCAGAGAGAAGCCATCGGCCAAAGCTATGACCAACATCAACAAACCAGCACCATATCCGCGTTTGCGCCCTAGACAGACATTGAGTTGTATCGGCGAATAGCCGCAATGGGCGTGAACATTGTCTTTCAATTTCGCGAACTCGTCCGCTTCGAGGCGATGGCAGCGATCGACCGGAACTCGGCGCGGTAATAGAGAAAATCTATATTGGTGCGCCCGACAGGATTCGAACCTGTGGCCCCCAGATTAGGAATCTGATGCTCTATCCGACTGAGCTACGGGCGCGTATTGACGGGTTTAGCCCCATCGGCGGGCGCATGCCACAGTCAATTTTTGGATTCGGGCGGTAAAACCGGTAAAGGCAGAGGAAGCGCTGCGATGCCCTCTTCCGCCAAGTCGGCGACTTCTTCTTTTGATGCCGTGCCATGAATCGGCTTTTCGTCCGCATCGCCATAGTGGATGTCGCGCGCTCGATCGGCAAATTTATCGCCAACCCATTCGGAACTGGCCAGCATTTTTTCTTGCGCCTTGACCAATTTACCGATCATTTCCTGATATTCCGCCGGCACGGCCACCTTGTTGGTAACCGGCTTTGCCACAGCCGGGGGTTCGGGCCGATCGTCCACTGGCTTGGATGCGATGGGTTGCTGATTGCCTTTCCTGCCCAGGTTCGGGGCCATAACGGCCTTGGCAATATTGGTGCTGCCGCAAACCGGGCAGTCCAGCAATCCACGATGCTGTTGATCTGCATAGTCATTTGCGGATCCAAACCAGCCCTCAAATCTGTGCGCGCCCTCGGCGCAGATCAAGTCGAATATTATCATGACGTTATTACCGGCATTTCAAAGCTCTTGCGATTGGCGACAGCGGGAATGCGCGAACGCACCTCTTGTACCTTTGCCATATCCAGATCGCAAAAACCCAGTCCTGCCCCCTCTCCCATGTCGAGCAAGACTTCGCCCCAGGGATCGACTACCATCGAGTGGCCATAAGTAGCACGACCGTCTTCATGCCTGCCATATTGCGCCGCCGCGACAACAAAGGCACCAGCCTCGATTGCGCGAGCCCGTAGCAATATCTCCCAATGGACCTTTCCGGTGGGAACCGTGAATGCCGCCGGAACCGACAATATGTCCGCGCCAGCATTGGTCAGGGCTTCGTAAAGCGCTGGAAAACGAAGATCATAGCAAATTGACAAGCCGAGCGTTGCTTCAGGGACCGGCGCCACCACTGCATCATGGCCGCCTGCATAGGCTGAGGATTCCCGCTGCGATTCATCGGGCCCCAGATCGACATCAAACAGATGAATCTTGTCGTAGCGCGCGGTAATATCACCCTGCGGGTTGATCAGATAGGACCGGTTTTTCCATTTTGCGCCAGGATCTCCGAGGTCGCTGATTGCCAGAGAGCCAAGCTGGACCCATATCCCGGCCTTTTTCGCTTCCGACCGGACTGCCGACAGAACGACATCATCCGGTTCACTACGGATCGCGGTCGCCGCCCGTGATCGGTCCCGATCGAGCAGCCCGCTCATCTCGGGGGTAAAAATCATTGTCGCCCCGCCCGCGGCAGCTTCAGCTATAAGCGAACAGAGCTGACTGGCATTTTCCTCCGGAACAATGCCGCTGCTCATTTGGGCCAGCGCGATTTTCAAATCAGATCAGCCCGCCAGAAGCGCGTCGAGTTCGCCCGACCGGTCCAGGGCAGCAAGATCATCCGAACCGCCGATATGGCGGTCATCAATGAATATCTGCGGCACCGTCATTCTCCCCCCGGAGCGCTGGATCATCTCCTCGCGTTTCTCACCGCCCATGGAAATGTCCGTTTCCTCGAAACTGACATTTTTGCCTTCAAGCAAAGCTTTTGCCCGGAAGCAGAAGCCACAGGTAAATTTTGTGTATATTTCAACTTTCGACATATTTCACTCTTTCAGCCATCACTAAGCAAATGGGCGGTTAGAAGCAGATTTTCAAGCAATCACTATCGCTGCCTGACGCTAGCCATTTTCGACGTCGCTTATAACCCGTGCCCAGCAGAAAACGAGCACTTGTTCGGCTCCCGCCTTTTTAAGAAGGTGCGCGCAGGCATTGCTGGTCGAGCCGCTCGTGTAGACATCGTCGACCAACAAAACCAGTCTTCCGGCGAGACGCGATCGAGCCCCAGCACGAAGTGCGAACGCTGAAGCAACAGTTTTCCGTCGCTGCTTTCCGGACATTCCTCGCAACGGCGGGGTTACCTTGCTACGAATAATCGCGCGATAATCCATTTCGATGCCAGTCCTTTGGGCCAGTTCTCTGCCGATCAGAACCGACTGATTGAAGCCACGGCGCCAAAGCCGCCATCGATGAAGCGGCACCGGCACGATGATTGTTTTGTCTGCACATTCCGGAACGAATTTTTGCAAATGTTCAGCGATCAATCTGGCGAGCCCCAAACGAGTGCCATATTTCAGACGCATCGCGATTAACGAACTCTGATCATCATAGCGCACCACTGCCCTCACCCCATCGTGGATTGACCGCTCTGCAAGACATTTGGCACAAAGACTATCGGTCGGACGATCAAAGGCAAAGGGCAAGCCACAGCCAGCACACCAGGGCTTTGCCAGAAAATCCAGCTGCTGCCAGCAAGACAGGCAAAAGCGATTGTCCATCTCTACTGTAACACCACATATCGGACATCTCGGCGGCAAAGCAAAATCGATCAGCGGCTTGAAGATAGCTGGCAAGGTCATTTGATCTTTTTGTCCAGCGCCCCTAAAGCCACAAGACCCTATGACCGATACAGTCAATGTTCCCGATGTATTCGACCGCAAAAGAAGACGGCTTGTCCGTGACCGAGCCTATGGGCGCGCCAATGGTGAGGATTTCCTCTCTCAGATCATGATCGAGGAGATCCTGGAACGGCTGGATGTCGTCAAGCGCACATTTCGACGGGCGCTGATACTCGGTTTACCGGCACACAGGCTCCGTAGCGAACTTGAAACTCGCGGTTTGACCGTCGTTATCGCTGATTCCGGCCCTCGAATGGTACAGGCCCTCGGCGGTGTGATATGTGATGATGACCGGCTGCCGTTCGCCGATCACAGCTTCGATCTGATAATCAATATAGGCTCGCTCGACACCGTCAACGACCTGCCGGGCGCACTGGTTTTATGTCGCAGGATATTGGTTCCCGACGGATTGCTGCTGGCCGCTCTGGTCAGCGCTGAAAGCTTCCCATCGCTGAAGTCAATCATCATGGAAGCCGAGGGAGACCGTGTTTCTGCGCATATTCATCCGCAGATCGATGTGCGGACGGCTGGCGATCTTATGACACGCGCTGGCTTGACCTTGCCGGTGGCTGACAGCGACAACTTGAATCTAAGATATTCAAGCCTCCAGCGGTTGATTTCGGATATCAGAGACATGGGGGGTAGCAATATCATGACCGGCGGCCTCTCCGCGATAAAGCGGGATATCTATCGAAACATTCAAATGTTATTCGACGCTCGAGCAAGGGCCGACGGCAAATTTCTGGAAAGCGTCACGATTACCTATCTTTGCGCGTGGGCGCCTCATCCCGACCAGCCGAAACCTGCGCGTCGGGGAAGTGGGCAGATATCCCTCGCTACGACGCTGTCGGCCAATGGTGAGGACGAACCGCGTAACTAGACGGGCTCACTATAGGCTACAAGACAGCTTTTGAACCAAAGGGCCGTCGGCCGGTGGCATCGGAAGTTCTTCAAGTGCATCGACCGGCAACCACTGGAGGTCCAGTGAATCCGCGCTGCTAACAGGACCTCTCCATTTGCGACATATATAAAGGAGCAGGACCAGATGCTTGCTCCCGATTGCTTCGCTGGCAAAAGCAACGGGCTCGATATCCGCCTCGGCAACATCAATTTCCAACTCTTCATTCAGTTCGCGAACCAATGCAGCTTCTGGCGTCTCCCCTGCCTCAACCTTTCCTCCAGGGAACTCCCAGAGACCAGCCATAGGCTTTCCTTCAGGACGTTTTTGCACCAGAATTCTGCCATTCTGATCGACTAGAGCAGCAGCTACGACAAACAGATATGTCGGATTTTTTTCCATTTTTTTGCGCGATGTAAGGATTTTATTAATCCCTTTCTGTGAAACAAGTCATGTTCACGACTTAGCAGAACTTTATCCGCGTTGAGAGAGACATGATTGATCTTTTGAAAAAATTATATCTTTCTGACAAGGGCGCAACGGCTGTTGAATATGGTTTGATACTGGCTCTCATTGCACTCACAGTGCTTGTGGCGATTGCCGGTGTGGCCAATAAAACTGTCGGCATGTGGGATGACGTTTCCAATCAGGTTACCGAAGTTTCATAAATAGCGCTATCGCACTTAAATGTTTTGGTAAGGTTTCTGCTCTAGGTTGTTGAACATTGGATGTAAATTGGATCCAATTGGGTAAGTGAAGTTTGTCAAATCTAGGAGACCAGACATGAAATTCGTACGTAAAATGTTCAAGAATGAAGAAGGCGCAACGGCTATTGAATACGGCCTTATTGCTGCTCTGATCGCTGTTGCAGCTATCGTTGCAATGGGTCAGCTGGGTAACACCCTCAGCAACACCTTCTCAGAAGTAGACAATTCGATGGCTGGCTAATCTTCGGATTATGCAGGTTAAGAGGACGGCAGCCGTAAGGCTGCCGTCTTTTTTGTGCCTGAATGAATCAATAAGTGATGATTTTCACTTTTTGACCGGCCCGTAGCCCGTCATTCGCGCTCAACCGGTTCAGCACCAGAAACCGGTCCTGCTGATAGTTGCTGTAGGCCATGCGCGACGAAAGACTGGAAATCGTGTCTCCGCTCTTCACCGTTACGACATCGACTTTACGAGATTTGATCGCGGCTGCTTCTGTTGCCGAGAGCCTGCTGATGCTCTGATACATAGGCGAGAAAACATTGGCGCTCCCCGCCGGGGCTATTGTAGCGAAATGAAACGCGCTACTTTTGGAAAATTCATAAGCGAAAACAGTCACATCAACCGGACCATTGCTACTGTCTACCCGCGCCATCGCGTAAGATGCAGGCAGCCCGTTGACCGTTGTTCTTTCGATATTGCCATAGGATATGGTTTTGCCTTCGCCCGCCAGCCCCTTGAAGGCGGCATCGATATATGTTGCCATATTCCCGTTATAAGCGCCCGTGGTAAACTGCCCCTGCCCGCCAGAGCCCGTGATAGACACGGCACGCGCGCCATTTTGCATCGAGAAACCGTTCGGGACGGTGAACTGCAGCTTCAGATCACGATGCAGGAAGCTGTTGCCCTCGATCACCCCCTGTTTGGGATCATCGCCGTACAGGATACCGTCCAGATTTTGCAGGAACTGATCGCGATTGCGGACGCCGCCGGTTCTGGTCAGCTTGCTCGCATTGGTGGCTGCCCGCGACACTCTGCGCGCCGGGTCGGGGTGTGTGCTGGCCCATTCGGGTGCGCTGCGAGCGTCGCGTCCCGCCGCGCGTACATCAATCGCAGATTGTGCCGCCAGCGAATATAGCATGGATGAAAGCGCCTGGGGATCATATCCCGCCGTAGCCAGATAACGAATACCCAGATCGTCGGCTTCATATTCCTGTTTGCGAGAGTATTTCAGCGTCAGCAACTGGCTTCCGGTACCAAAAATTTCCTGACCAATTCGACCAAGAGAAGAATCCCCCAACAAAACCTGAGAGCCGATTTGGCCCAAGATCCCCAAAATGCTATTGCGCGTAGCCGCCTTCTGGCGCTTTTCACTATGCCGCGCGGCAACATGCCCAACTTCATGACCGAGAACACCAGCCATCTCCGCCTCATCGTTCATCAACGCCATCAACTGGCGGGTGAGATAAACATATCCCCCAGGAATAGCGAAAGCGTTATTCACGGGACTGTTCAGCAAGGTCACGGTAAAGTCACTGCGAGCGTTGCCAAGGCCAGATTGTACGGCAATATTCTGCCCCACACCGACGACATAGGCAACCTGTGGGCCGGAATATGCACCGCCGAATTCCTCCAGCAATTGCGGATGGGCTTCCGCGCCTTTCTGTTTTTCAGCCGCTGATATCGAGCGGGCTTCACCAGCCTGACTTCCTGCAGAATTCACCGCACCGGCGTCGGCTCCACTGCCGGTGCACGCCACCAAGGCAATAACTCCCGCGGCACTCATCAGTTTTGTTGAAAAATGTCTCATATCAAGCTCCTCATGGTCGCAGTGTATAAGAACTGTTCACTCGGTAAAGAGTTCCGCATGTAAAATGACGTTTCAGCAGCTTTGGCCGACGTAGAATCTACATCTACGCGTCTAAAGCGCGCCAATTTCCAGAAATTTTTCTCGACGCAATCGCCTCAACTCTTCGCGATCTAGCTTCTCGAGCTGTTCAAACTCTTCTTCAATCGCCTTGCCCAAGGATGCGATAGCCAAAGCCGGATCGCGATGCGCACCACCGACAGGCTCCTGGATTATCCGTTCAATGACGCCCAGCTTCTTAAGATTTTGGGCCGTAATCTGCATGGCATCTGCAGCGACATCAGCCTTGTCACCCGTGCGCCACAGAATCGATGCACAGCCTTCGGGAGAAATTACCGAATAGACAGCATGTTCAAACATTAACACGCGTTCTGCAGCTGCCAATGCCACAGCGCCACCCGATCCGCCTTCGCCGACAATTATCGCCACCATCGGAACACCGAGCGAAAGGCATTTTTCAGTCGAACGGGCGATTGCCTCAGCCTGCCCTCGTTCTTCTGCCGATACGCCTGGAAATGCGCCTGACGTATCAACCAGTGTCAACACTGGCAGCGAAAACCGGTCGGCCATGTCCATAAGGCGGATGGCTTTGCGATATCCTTCGGGCTTGCCCATTCCAAAATTATGGCGCAATCGGCTTTCCGTATCATCACCCTTTTCATGACCAATCACGACCAATCGACGGTCTCCGAGCTTCGCAAAACCGCCAATAATGGCCTGATCATCGCCAAAGTTCCGATCACCCCCCAGTGGGATAAACTCGTCGAACAAGCCGGCGATGAAATCCTTAAAATGCGGACGCTCCGGATGACGGGCGACCTGTGTTTTTTGCCACGGCGACAATTTCCCGTAAGTGTCGCTCAACATTTTGGCTGATTTGACCTGCAGCTTCTCGATTTCCGCCTCGATATCGAGCGAGCCTTCATCGGCTGTATCCCTGAGTTCCAGAATACGGGCTTCCAGAGCGGCAATCGGTTTTTCAAAATCAAGATAAGATGTCATAAAAACGAGTTAGAACCGGACAAGCTAAACGTCAACGCGCGAGATCCAGTTGGTTCAGTGGATGACGATTATTCACGAGTTCGACCAGGCGGGCGCTGTCGATATGCGTATAGATTTGCGTGGTGCTGATATCGCTGTGCCCGAGCAGCGTTTGCAAGGCCCGCAAGTCTGCACCGCCTTCAAGCAAATGGGTGGCGAAGGCATGTCGCAAGACATGCGGACTGATTTTTGCCGGGTTGATCCCTGCCCTGGCAGCATGTTCCTTGATGATTTGGAACAATCTGATGCGGCTGATGTGACCGGTTCGCGAGGGAAAGAGCCATTTTTCCTGCGGACCAATAAATTCGGCCCACCGTCGGACAGCACTTCGAGCCTGTTGAGAAATCGGCACCAGTCGTTCCTTTTCTCCCTTTCCCTTGATGATCAAATAGGACTTGTCGCTGGCAATTGATGAGCGCTGCAAACCGACAAGTTCACTTGCCCGGAGCCCGGAGCCATAAAGCAATTCCATTATCGCAGAAAGCCTGACCACGGAAGATTTGACCGGCTCACGCCCCAACCCCTCGGCGATCAACTGGAATAGCAACCTGATTTCCGCGTGAGACAGGGTCTTGGGCAATGATCGAACCAGTCCGGGCCTTGGGAGAGCATCAGAAGGATCATTCTCCCGAAAGCCTTCTTCCACGAGAAAGCCAAAAAAGCGTCTCAAGCTGGAAGATTTTCGCGCTACCGTACTATTTTGTAGCTTGCGCCAGTGAGACGGCAACTTTCCGATCATCTCGCTATCGGCGCTGGACAATCGTCTACCGGTAATTACCGACGCTTGTTCCAAATCTGTTCGGTAAGCCGACAAAGTATGCTGAGATGCACCGGCTTCCGCGACGAGCATTTCCAGAAAACGTTCGATCAGATTGGCATCATCGCTCATAATATGCACGAATAGACCTCATAGCAGTCGATGCAAAGCCTATGTCCGCGTCAAGGCTTCGGCTGCAATCATACGCGCTTCAGGCTCGAGACCTACCCGTTTGAAGCTTTGCATGATGTGGAACAGATGCAGAGGCGACATGGCTTTCCAGTTTCGGCCTTGCATGCCAACCGCGGCGAGCAACGCAACGGTTCCCGACTGGCCGCGTCGAGCAGCAGACTGGATGGCCCTCGTCCACTTTGTGCTGCGACCCAGGTCCAGGTCCAAATCATTCGCAAAATCATCAATCGTCTGTTGGTCAGTTTTCCCCAGACCGGCAACTGCAGCCAGCAAGAATTTGCTGCGTAGCTGCTCTTCACTGCCATCGTTGCCGCCAAAATCATCCAGCGCGTCATAGGAGACGGGAACAGCATCGGTCGGGGAAGCCACCGCCAATAATGCCCAACCGTCGCTACCCTGCTCAACCATATCAGCCCATCTAATGGCGCTGCGGTCAAGACCCGCGGAAAGCATGGAAGCAATTAAATCTGCACTCTCATCACCAAGTGCAGTTGACGGAGGGATTTTCGCCGCGGCACGAGCGGTCAATATCTTGGCCGAATACCGGGTTAATGAGCCGTTGGACCGCCCCCACAGATCGCGCATTGCAGCCAGCCGGGATTCCGCTGTGTCATTGGTATAAGCCTGCCGCAATACCGAAGCCAGCGCCTTCCGGTCATCGCCTGTCTCGGGATCATCATATGCAGCGGCATACAGGTCGACCATCGCCTGGCTCGACATCACGCCGATCGCGGCTGCGATATCTGCCGCTTTCATACGTGAGTCGATCGAAAGCATGGGAGCGCGAGCGCGCCAACCCTGCACATGGCGACCGGCTTGAGCATATAGACGATCCGGCGGTTCGACCCCGGTCGCTGCACCCAAACCAAAACGCCAGTTATTGAAATATTCAATATCATCCCAAAGGATGGAAACAGCCCTTCGGCCTTCGAAACCGGCACCAATCGTCTTTTCTGCCAGTAAATAATCAATGCCGGTGGCTACCTTGTCCCGCCTCGCCTGCTGCAACAGGCTGGTCGCTCGGCTTTGTTCACCGGTAAAAGATGCGCAAATCGGCCGGAACATGATCCATGTCGGTGCATCGCTAACTTGCGCGCCACCATCCACAAGGGGACAAATTCCCGCCGGATCGGCAGTTGCCAAGTGCGCCTGCATCGCGACTTCATAAAGTCGCGGTGTATAATTCCCGCCATCCACTTTCAAAACCAGCGAACGAGCAGCATCGGCTTCGCCCATGAGCAACAAGCGCCAGGCACGTTCGGCAGCCCAATCCGCCGGATTTACATTTTCGGGACTGACAACCTTGCTGAGCAAGGTGCGGCGGAGCAGTATCGAACCCCAGCGGGAAATGATGGGGCCGTTGAGATTTCTGATCAAATTGGTCAGATATTGACCGCCCTCTTTGCCGAAAGCATCCTTTGGCAGACCATTATGTTGCGGTGTCAAAACGCCGATTTCCAACATCGACCGACGTTCGCCTGCAGATAAACTATATTGGGGCTGGAGTGCGTCATCTAGCGCGTTGAGATCGAGTTCTCCGTTTTCATCCAGTTTCAACAGCGACATATCCGGGTCGGTTTCCGCGGCACTCCGCTCTTCAACAGCGTCGCTCGATGGATCGCTTGCCTGCGGAGTGACTGGCCGTGCTGAAACCGGCCCAGGAGCAGGAGTTGGAACAGGTGCGGGCGCAGGCCTGGGCGCCGGAGCGGGTTCTCCAAATCCGGGGGGCAGAAGAGATTCCGGAGAATCCTGCCCAAGAACCGGGATCGCCACAAAAAGTGCGCCGAGGCTGACAGCGGCTAAAGATATATGCTTGATACGCATATGCATCTTATTGCAGATCGTCACCAATTACCGGCTTTTCAACCGGCTGCAGAGGCTGTTCGACATCCATCGAGGCCAAGGCAAGCGCCGCACCAATCAAAATTGCGACAAACAAAATTAGAAAAACCAACTGACGCGGCATCAATGTGACTCAATCTTCCAAACGGTTAAAAAAACTAGCTTAGTCAGCATTGGAATTTGCACCCTTAGCCAACCCTTGTATAGCCTTTGCCCCAATGGACAAAAACATAAAAGCCTCTTTCGACAAATCAGACGGAAATTCCGGTGAAACACCAGATTTCGTGCCTGAACAATCGATTGTTCTCGTCGGATTGATGGGAGTGGGCAAAACTACGGTTGGCCGGCGCCTGGCAAAACGGCTGGGCCTTGGCTTTGTCGACGCCGACGAGGAGATCGAGCAGGCGGCTGGTCTGACCGTCGAAGAAATCTTCAGTCGTTTTGGCGAGGACTATTTCCGCGACGGAGAACGGCGTGTGATAGCGCGGCTGATCGAAGGGGAACGCCAGATTATCGCGACGGGCGGCGGCGCATTCATGAACGAGGAAACGCGAGCGCTGATCCTTGAAAAGGCCATCTCGATCTGGCTGGACGCCGATCTGGAGACGTTGGTGAAACGTGTCGCCCGGCGCAACACCAGACCATTGCTGAAATCCGGTGATCCGGCAAAGATACTGGCCGATCTGGCAGCGACCCGCAATCCCGTTTATGCCACCGCCCATATTCATGTCATGGGCAATGATTCGCCGCATGAAATTACCGTTGAAAAGATAATCGAGGCATTACAGCGTTGACCCAGATCACAGTCGAACTCGGCGAACATAGTTATCCCATATTGGTTGAGCCAGGCGCCTTGGAACGTGCAGCCACGCATCTGCAGGAATTTGCCAGCAATAGCCGGCTTGTCATTCTGACAGACGAGAATGTGGCTGCGCATTTGCTGCCGAAATTGCAGCAAGCCTTTGCCGGACGCGGGATCAATTTGATCGTCAAAACCCTCCCTGCGGGAGAGTCGAGCAAAAGCTGGAGCCAGCTCGAACTGGTCACGGACTGGTTACTGGCCCAAGGAATCGAGCGTTCCGACACGCTAGTGGCGCTGGGTGGCGGCGTCATCGGTGATCTCACCGGATTTGCGGCAGCAATTGTCAAGCGTGGCTGCGGGTTCGTCCAGATACCCACCAGCCTGCTCGCACAGGTAGACAGCAGCGTCGGCGGCAAGACGGCGATCAACAGTTCTGCCGGCAAGAATCTGATCGGCAGTTTCAACCAGCCTCGCTTTGTGCTGATCGATCCGCTCGTGCTGAACAGCCTTCCGGACCGGGAATTGCGCGCCGGCTATGCCGAGGTGATCAAATATGGATTGATCAGCGACGCCAGTTTCTTCGCCTGGTGCGAAGCCAATGGCAGCAACGTCCTGAACCGCGACCCTGAAGCCCTCAGCAAAGCGATCATCCACAGCGTGCGCGCCAAAGCCCTGATCGTTGGCGAAGACGAGAAAGAGCTCAGTGGGCGACGTGCGTTGCTCAATCTCGGCCACACATTTGGCCACGCGCTCGAGGCGGAAACCGGCTTCTCCAATAAGCTGGTCCACGGTGAAGCGGTCGCTGCCGGCATGGCACTGGCATTCGGATATTCGGTGCGCCGCGGCCATTGCGATGCAACGGATGCCGAACGCGTCCGATCACATCTACAGTCGGTTAACCTGCCCCATGATTTGGCAACCGCTTCGGTTCGGGCTTCTGGCCAGCGTCTGGTCGACCATATGATGCACGACAAGAAAATGAGCGGCGGCACCCTGCCCTTCCTGCTTGCCAACGGCATCGGTCAGTCCTTTCTGGCGCAGGACGTCGATCTGGAAGACGTTGCCGCATTTCTGGACGAGTCGACCTAAGCAGATCTGCCAATATGAAGATCAGACTTTCTTGCCGGAGTTATTCTCGAACCTGAGTTCCGCACCCGCGAGCATGTCACCACCGGACTTCATTTGCGCCTCCAGCCGGTCGCAATCGCGCTGACGGAATTCGTCGTCAACCTCTTCGATCAGGCTGCTGTCCAGATCGATCGCGAACATCGTCTGTCGTGCGAGATGGATTGCCGATTCAAACATTTCCCGCTTCATCCCGACAATGCCGAGCCCCTTGAGTGCGATCAGCTGGCGGCGGTCATATACCCTGACGAACATCTTGGTTTCCGGAAAGGATTGAACGATCGCGCGCGCTTGTTCGGGACCGAAGTCCGGATCGTCCATGCAGAAAACAATAGCATCCGCTTCATGCGCTCCGGCGCGGCGCAAGAGATCGACACGGGTGCCGTCGCCATAAAAGACTTTGGCCCCGAATTGCTGGTGAACATCAATCTGGTCGGGTTTGATATCAATCAGTGTCAGCGGGATTTTTGCCGCCATCAGCATTTGCGATACGGTCTGTCCGAAACGTCCCTGTCCGACAACGATGACCGATGCACGATCGGCATTGCTGGGGTCTTCAAGATTGGTCGAGGACTTGCTTCCTCCGTTGCTGAAGCGCCGCGCCACCAGCATCAGAAACGGAGTTGTTGCCATGGAAATGGTGATGATCGCACCGAAAAGGCTACTCGCTTCCGGCTCGATCAACAGCGCTTTCTCGGCCTCGGAAAACAGCACAAAGCCGAATTCCCCGCCCTGGCTGAGCAGCATGCCCATCGCCAGAGCCGGGTTGGTTTCCATCCCGAACAGCTTGCCCAGTCCGAAAATAATCGCGATCTTGACCGTTACCAATGCGATGGCTGCGCCCAAGATAAAGCCGGGATTTTCCATTACCACATTGACGTCCAGCATCATGCCGACCGCGAGAAAGAAGAAACCGAGCAATAGAGAGCGAAAGGGATCGATGTCGGCTTCCAGCTCATGGCGATAGGGAGAATTCGCCAGCATAACTCCGGCGATAAAGGCACCGAGAGCTGGTGACAGACCGATGAATTCCATCAGCGCAGCACCGCCGAATACAGCCACAAGACCGGCGACAATGAACAATTCGCGTTCGGCAATCCTGCCGATCACCTTCAGCAGTGGTTGCAACAGATATTTGCCGGCCAGAATCAGCCCGCCGATAGCCAATATTGCGTAAAGCGCGGTCAGCCATCCTGACGGCCCGCCCTCGTCCTGTGGTGCGCGCGATAATGCCGCGATGATGGTGAGAAGCGGGATGATCGACAGGTCCTGAAACAGCAGGATCGAGAAAGCTTTCTCTCCCGTTGGCGTATTCAGTCTGCCGGATGATTGGAGCATCGGAAGGACCTGCGCCGTCGAGGAGAGCGCCAGTGGCAAGCCGATCGCGATGGATGCGGCAAGGGTGAAGTTGGTTGTGGCCATGATTAGCAGGAACAGCGCTATACCGCACAACACGACCTGGCTCATTCCGAGCCCGAAGATAGCCTGGCGCAAGCGCATGAGCCGCGCCGGTGCCAGTTCCAGACCGACGATGAAAAGCAGGAGTATGATCCCGATTTCGGAAAACTCCAGGATCGTGCCGGCATTGCTGATCAACTGAAAGCCGTGCGGGCCGATCAATACGCCGGCGATCAGATAGCCGAGCACCGCGCCGATGCCGAAGCGCCGGAAGATCAGCACCATCACCAAGGCAGCGCCGAGCATGACAAAACCGCCCAACAGCAGGTCGGCCATATGGGTTTCAGGTTCCATGGATCAGACTGCCTCTTGCTTGGCGGCAGCGTCTGCAAATGCAGCGATCACTGCGTCATAGGGAAGTAATATTGCGGCATGGCGGCCCTTGTGTTCCCGGGCGGCCGCCAACTTGTCCATATCCGGCCATTCTCCGGGTGACTCGCCTGAGCCGGTCAGAAATGCTGCCAGATTGGTTCGCACAGATTCGATCTCGGCAGCAGATTTTCCGACTGCTTGCGCGCCCAATATGGCAGCGGAAGCCTGCCCCAGTGCGCAGGCGCTAATTTCAAAGCCCAGATCCTTCAGACTACCGCTATCGCTAACCATCACGTCTGCCGCGACCTTGCTGCCGCATGTTTTGGATCGCAGTTCGGCGGTGCCATCGGGCTTCGCCAACCTTTGCTGATGCGGGATAGTCACCGCAAGACGTAAAATCTCGCGCGTGTAAAGCGCCCCGCTCATTGATCCGCCACCGCTGGCTCATCGCTCGATTTCCGCTGTTCCTCAACAAAGTCGACCATCGATTTCCCGCTCGCGTTAAGCAGCGGGTAGGTGCGGGATTCCGCGATCCATTCCGGCCGCGGTTCGTCGGCGCCATAGATGGTGTCATAGACCAGAACCACCAGCAGATAGAGCAAGGTTGCACCAATCAGGCCCTTGATCATCCCAAAGCCGAATCCAAGCACCCGGTCAATCGGACCGAGAACAGATTTACGAGAGCGCGCACCAATCGACCGGGCGACCCAGCGACCCAGCGCATAAGTGACAATGACAATCGATGCGAAAGCGAGCACGGAGGCCCCGCTCTCGCTGCCCACCGGGCTGATCAGCCGCTCGTAAATCGGCGTGTGCAGCATCCGGACGCCGACCACGACCAACATCCAGACGAAGAGCGACAGCGCTTCCTGAACGAATCCTCTGAGGAAACCGAGGATCGCAGCCCCGCCCATTAAAATCAGCACAAATATGTCGAGACCAGTCATCGGCTCTAGCTAGTCACGCTCGAGCATATGGTCAACGAGATTGGCGAGTTTGGCAAATTGCAGCTTCTTCATACTATCGCTGCTTTTTTCGCCCGACGCCGGTATCAGCGCGCGGTCAAATCCGAGCTTCGATGCTTCTTTCAGGCGAAGCGGCGTGCGCGAAACCGGTCGAATTTCTCCGGATAGCGCGATTTCGCCGAAGATCACGGCGTCGCTGGGCATCGGACGTTCGGCATGGGCGGAGATCAACGCCGCCGCTACCGCCAGATCGGCAGCAGGGTCCGTGAGTCGATAGCCGCCGGCGACATTGAGATAGACTTCAGCACCGGAGAAGCTCAGCCCGCAGCGCGCTTCCAGAACCGCGAGGATCATCGCCAGCCGCGAACTGTCCCATCCGACCACCGACCGCCGAGGGGTCGCGCCGCTCGCCAGCCGGACGGTCAGCGCCTGAATCTCGACCAGCACCGGTCTTGTACCTTCCATCGCCGGGAACACGGTCGCTCCGGTGACTTCCTCGCTGCGATCGGTCAGGAACAGGGCGGATGGATTGGCCACTTCGGTGAGGCCCTTTTCTTCCATCGCGAAAACCCCGATTTCGTCAGTCCCGCCGAAGCGGTTCTTGATCGCGCGAAGGATGCGATATTGATGACTGCGCTCGCCCTCGAAGCTCATCACCGTGTCGACCATATGTTCCAGCACGCGCGGACCAGCGATATTGCCATCCTTGGTGACATGGCCGACAAGCATGACCATCGTGCCATGTTCCTTGGCGAACTTGATAATTTCCTGTGCCGAGGCACGCACCTGGCTGACCGTTCCCGGCGCGCCCTCGATCAGATCGCTATGCATGGTCTGAATCGAATCGATCACGACAAAATCCGGGGCATCGCGGCCCAATGTCGTGAGAATATCGCGGACAGAAGTTGCAGATGCCAGTTTGACCGGTGCCTTGCCCAGCCCCAGACGCCTCGCCCGCAAACGTACCTGATCCGCCGCTTCCTCGCCGGAAATATAGGCCACCGAAAGCCCCGCCTCGGCCAAGCGCGCAGAAACTTGCAGCAACAATGTCGATTTCCCGATCCCCGGATCGCCGCCCATGAGCGTCGCCGATCCGGCCACCAGCCCGCCACCGACGGCACGATCAAATTCGGCGATACCGGTCTGCTTCCGGTCCGGCAGCGCGATCTCGCTATCCAGCCCGACCAGACGCACTTCGCGTCCGCCGGTCTGCAGATTATGCTTGGAAGCAAACACCGTTTCGCCCGCTTCCTCGACGAGCGAATTCCACTCGCCACAATCACCGCACTGCCCTTCCCAGCGATGCGCGATCGAGCCGCAATTCTGACAGACATATTTTTTCTTCGGTTTGGCCATGCGGTTTATCTACCAGAACAAATAAGGAACGCCAGTGGTTTTACATCAAAAATTAAAACAGGGTCACACGGGTCACACCCCCTAAATGAGAAAATGATTCCAGGTTGAGAAGGCGCGCGCGGAGACACGAGCAAGATTGCTCTTGCCCGTGTGATTGGGGTGTTGCCGGTTCATGGGTGTGGTTTAGCAGAGAGGTGCTGGTGTAGGAAAGCAGGTTTGAAATAGAAAAACGAGAGGCCTACCAAACGTCTTCGCTCCACAATTACTAAGCTACGCATTACGGGTTGCGCCCTCCCCGCCATCCTGTAGTTAAAAGCCATGCGGCAGAAAGAACTCAGACTGGCCTTGATCTGTTATGGCGGCGTGAGTCTGGCCATATATATGCACGGCATCACCAAGGAAATCTGGAAGCTGGCGCAGGCGAGCCGGGATTTTCACGATGGCGCGCGGGTCGACCAGTGCAGCCGCGGCATCTATTATGACATATTGGAATGGCTGGAGCAGGAAACCGGCACGAGGCTCCGGATCTTGCCGGACATTATTTCCGGAGCGAGCGCTGGCGGGATCAACGGGATATTCCTGTCGCAGGCGATCCTGTCGGGCCAGTCGCTCGATCCGCTGACCGACTTGTGGCTTGATACCGCCGATGTCGACAAACTGCTCGATCCCGACGCGCGACCGCTCTCGCGCTTCTCCAAATTCTGGGCCGAGCCGATTGCCTGGATGGCGCTGGGTCGCAAGGGCGGTGCCGTCGAACAGACTGTGTCGAAGGAAGCGCGCGAAGAGGTCAAGATGAAACTCTCGCGCTTCGTCCGCGCGCGCTGGTTTGCCCCGCCCTTTGGCGGCAAGGTGTTCAGCGGCCTGATCTGGGATGCGCTTGCCGCGGTCCGGGCAACGGAACGCGGACCGCGGCTGCTGCCGCCGGGCCAGCCGCTCGACCTGTTTGTCACGGTTACCGATTTCGTTGGCCATCCGGAAAAGCTGCAATTGCACAGCCCGCCCGAAGCGCTCGAGATGGAGCATCGCATCACCATCGGTTTCTCGACCAGAGGCAAGAGGGATGACGCAATTGCCGATCCGGCGGCCCTGACCTTTGCCGGCCGGGCCACCGCCAGTTTCCCGGGCGCTTTCCCGCCGTTCACGGTGCGGGAGCTGGACGGGCTGTTGGCTGAGCATGACTATGTCTGGGAGGGACGTTCTGCCTTTCTGAAGCGGATATTGCCCAATCAGTTTCGCGCCGGAACAGCGGAGGATACGGTGCTGATCGACGGTTCGGTCCTTGCCAACGCACCCTTTGCCCAAGCGATCGAGGCGTTGAAGAACCGGCCGGCGAAACGCGAGGTCGACCGAAGGTTCGTCTATATCGACCCGCGCCCCGATCTCGACGTGGCGAAAAGCGACAAGGCAACGCAGCGCCTGCAAGCGGCACAGGAAGCCGACGATGAGGCGCTGCCCGGTTTCTTTTCCACGATTTTCGGAGCGATTTCGAATATCCCTCGCGAACAGCCGATCCGCGACAATCTCAACGCCATTGCCGGGCGATCGAACCGGATCACCCAGATGCGGCTGATCACCGAGAATTTGCGCGGCGAAGTCGAGCAGCATGTCGAGAGCCTGTTCGGACGCACCTTCTTCCTCGACCGGCCCACGCCGGCACGGGTGGCCGCCTGGCGCCGCAAGTCGCGCGACAAGGCGGCCAAGCTGTCCGGCTTTTCCTACAGCGCTTATGGCCATCTGAAGCTGGCGACGGTGATCGAGGATATTGCGCATACGGTGCGGCGGGCCAAATCCGATCCCAACGGACATAATCATCCCGGCTTGCGCAACGCATTATGGACGGAGATACGCCGCCTCGGCCTCGACAATGTCGGGCAGAAGAGCGGCGGACCGACCAAGCCGGCAGCCGAGTTCTTCCGCCAGCACGACCTGGGATTCCGGGTGCGGCGGTTGCGCTTTATGGCGCGGCAGCTTGCCGAGGATCTCGACCGCGCAGACCCCGCCGCTGCCGAGGTGATGGAGGGCATGCATGACGTCATCTATGACTGCCTTTCGCTCTATATCGAGCGCGAGACGATCGACTATCTCGGCGATGATTTCGTCAGCCTTGCCGAACATGCAGAGGAGCAGCCCGGGGCCATGCTGGATGCGCTGGCCAAGGCCCGCGACCTGACCTCGGCCGACGCGATTGTCGATACCAAGCTGGCCGCAGCGCTGGCGGTGATACCCAAGGCGGAGAAGCGGTCGATGCTGCTCGCTTTCCTCGGATTCCCTTTCTACGACATCGCCACCCTGCCGCTGCTGCAGGGCGAAGGGCTCGACGAGTTCGACCCCATCAAGGTTGACCGTATTTCCCCCGAAGATGCCAAGACGATCCGCAAGGGCGGCGTGGCGGCGACATTAAAAGGCATTGAATTCAACAATTTCGGCGCCTTTTTCAGCCGCAGCTACCGCGAGAATGATTATCTCTGGGGCCGGTTGCACGGCGCCGACCGGATGATCGACATCATGCTCTCCACCCTGCCCGAGTCCAAGCGCCCGGCCGATGACACGATCCTCGGATTCAAGAAAACCATCTTCCGCAAGATCGTCGATGAAGAGGAGCCCCGGCTGACCAAGGTCAAGCCGCTGATTGCCGCTTTGCGCGAGGAGATCGAGGCCGCGGCTCTCTGCTAGTGGGCATGGTCTTCCGCGTGATCCGGCTTTTGCAAACTCTTGTAGACCGCCTCGACAAAGGCATCGCCCTTGATGAAGGCATCCGGATTGATATCCCATTGCGCCGCCGGTTTCATCGCCTGCACCGCTTCCAGTGACTTGCCTTCACCCTGCGCTTTTTCGACTGCGCCGATCACCGTTTTCAACATATCGCGATAGGCGATCAGATCGGCCTTGGTCGCCATTGGTCCATGACCGGGGATGATCTTGGTGTCGTCATTCACCATGGTCAGTACCTTTTCTGCCGCCGCCAGCACGCCACGCACATTGCCGCCGCTGTTCAGGTCAATGAAGGGCAGACTCATCTTGTGGAAGAACAGATCGCCCATATGAACAACATTAGCCTTTTTCCAGAAGATGACGCTGTCGCCGTCGGTGTGGCCATGTTTCATATGTCTGACCTGCACTTCGTCGCCATTCAGGTGAAGCTTGATCCCGTCATGATAAGTCACGGTAGGCAAGGCCTCGACCGGTGATGCCGGATCATTGCCCCGTCCCGACTTCTGGATGCCCAGCATCCGTTCGCGGACATGGTCATGCGCCATGATCAGCGCACCGGCCTTGCCGAAATTCTCGTTCCCGCCGCTATGATCGCCGTGCCAGTGGGTGTTGATCAGATATGTCACCGGCGCCGCACCGAGCTCGGCGATCGCAGCCTGGATTTTAGGCGTCAGTGGCGCAAACTGGTCGTCGATCAGCACGGTTCCGTCGGGCCCGTAGGAAACGCCGATATTACCCCCTGCCCCGAAGAGAACAGCCACTCCATCGGCCAGTGGTTCCGCCTTGATCTCGACATTCGCGAAACGGTCGGTTTCCTGGGCATGGGCCTGGCTGACGGGGAAGAGGGCCAGTGGAGAAGCCGCTAGCAAAAGGGCAGCGAAAGTTCTGGATATCGGTTTTGGCATGTGAAGAGTCTCCTGTTTTTTCTCGTCGGGCCGGTGGTTTCAGGGAGCTATCGCTTACCCCAATTCCATCGGTTTAGGCCCCGGCCTTCGCTGGGGGTGACAATTTATTCTAGCGACTTAACATCGAAACCGGACCGCCGCTATCCCTTGGCAAAAAACATCAGGTTAACCAGCCGGCCATCCTGCGGCGTCTTGCCGAACGCGGCACCACTATTATGGAACATCCAGGGACTGAACAGGATAAGCCGGTTGAAGCGCATCGGCACGGTCATAACCTTCGCCCATTTTGCCGGATGGTTGGTGTCCTTGTTGACCACATCCTCGATCAGCGCATTAATATCGGAATAGCCGGCTTTCATGATCCCCGGCATATCTGTCGGCACCCGTTCAAGCCCGGTACGCTTGTGACGGAAGAACTCGGTCCCGCCTTTGCAATGTTCCGGCAGAGACAGATAAAGAATGCCCGAATAAAAGGCCGGATCGATATGCACGCCGCTGCGACCCTTGTCGCCTTTCAGCGTCACCCGGCAATGCAAGTGACTGGTATTCGGTGCAGCCTTGACCGGAGCGTTGATGATGCCGGATATCCGCTCGTTCAGTCCCTGGATATCCAGCGGTTTTGTCGAGATATGGCCCGGATAATTGCCATGCTTGTTTTGCAGATCATAATCGAGCGCCAATGCAGCATTGCGCGCCGCCACCGGGTCCGAGATAAAATTGTCGAGGATGAGCAGCGAAGGCAACATCAAAAAACTCTCCAACGAGACGGCAAGATAATCATCGCAGCAGAACCGCGGAACAATATCCGGCCCCCGCCGTTCATATTACGCGCCGATAGTCTGATTAACTTTACAAACTTTACACTGTTAAAGGAAAGAAACCCGCCTTCATTTTCAGCGTCAAAAATGCCCCCCAAGCGACTGGCAAGGCATGACAAATATTGAGAAGCTAGCAGATCAGACATTTTGCATCCCTATCATGAATGGCCGGCTGTAGGACATAGATTTATTGCTCGACCCGCCAGCCATTCTGCCAGGCCTTGGGGTCCGCCGCATCAGAATTAAGCTTTTCGACCGGCAATGCCACCTTCGACAATGGCTCCGACCCTGCTCATGAATTCCATGCCATTCGCAATCTCTTCGTCGGTCAGCTCGTCAGAGATCAACTTGATGAAGGCCTCTGTCCGTTCCATCATTTCATTCACCGTTGCCTGACCCTTTTTGGTCAGACGGATCACCTTTTCCCGCGCCGACGTCTTGCTTTCCTTGATCGATATCAGATTGAGCTCTTTTTCCGCCATGGCGCGCAAGACCTTGGAAATCGCCGGACTTCCCAGTTCATACCATTCACCAATCAGTCGTTCGATCGTCTTTCGATGGATCGTATTGCCATCCGTGCCCTTGGAATGGATGATCCACAGGATCACCGTTTGGTGTCGGGTCAGATTGGACCCGCTCAAATGTTTTTCAACCGCCATGCCGACCGAATAATGGAACGGATAGAATAGCTTGAGAAAGTTTTGCGGGGCAGCATCCCGTTTTATGGGATAGTCTATGCCGAAATCGGACTGCTGCTTCACTCGATGCTCCATCGTTGGGATATCCGCCAGGTTTCCCTGGCTACGAATCAAATAGATGGATGAACGAATATCGCGCCAAAGTCTAATCATCCAGCTTGAAAAACATCGCATTGCCAGCACAACTGTCGAGATGCCCGCCGTCAGGCCATCCATCATCCAGATCACAACGTCCAATTTTATCTAATATATTCAACATATTATAGTATTAAGCGATGCGTGTGATGCAGATCGGTTGACAATTTCTCTTTCCGATTCATATTATGTCTTACGGACACTATGTCCCAACGACATATAATATTTTGAGGATTGAGGATATATGAAACCCGCGTTCAGCGTCGACCAATTGAGCAGCCCGGAGGTGATCCGGAACCCCTATCCTTATTATGATCTGCTGCGCGCCCAGTCCCCGATGTTCGGCTATCGCGATTTTCCTCCGGGCACGATGCCGGGCGTGGACGAGCCAAAGCCCTCCTGGGTGGTGCTCAATTTTGATGATGTCGCCGCCGTTGCCTGGGATCATGACAGCTTTTCTTCGCGCGACAGCTTGCAGGAGGAATCCTCCGCGCCCTCTTTGATGCTGGTCAATCATGACCGGCCGGAACACACGCGGCTGCGCAAAATTGCGACCAAGGTTTTTCAGCCAGCATCGATCAAATCGCTGGCACCAGCGGTGGACGCGCTGGTCAGCAAAGCCATGGACGATTTTTTTGTTACGGATCAACCGGTTGACGTGATGGCCGACTATTGCGCCATGCTGCCGAGCAGAGTGATGGCCTATTTGTTCGGCATGCCGGACGATATGGACCGGGACGTGCGCAACTGGGCGACCGCCTTCATGCTGTCCGCCGATATAAGCCCGCAAGAACGGCAGGCCTATAATGAAGAAGCCATGGCCTTTTTTGCCCGGCATGTCAGAAAGCATATGGACCGGATTGCAGAGGGCGAAGATACGCCCGGCCCCCTGCTCAATGCCTTCATTCGCACCGAAGTTGACGGCGACAGCCTGTCCTTTGAGGAAATCGTCCGCTTCTGCATGACCGCCACCGTCGCCGGAGCAGAAACAACATCTTTCTATCTCGGCAATCTGATTGCCGTGTTCGCCGACTTTAACGAAATCTGGCAGAGCTACGTCGGGGACGTCACTCAGTTCGACGCGATCTACAAGGAAACCTTGCGCTTTCACGGCCCGCCACAACGCCTGTTCCGCGTGGCAACGCGCGACATCACCATAGGCAATGCCGACATCAAGCGCGGTGACTGGGTAGCCTGCTTTTTCGGCGCGGCCAATTATGATCCGATGGCCTTTCCCGATCCATACGAGTTCCAGCTGAACCGCAAGAACGCCAATCGCCATATGAGCTTCGGCTACGGCATCCATCGCTGTCTCGGTGCGCCGCTGGCGCAGCTGGAAGCGGAGTCCACCGCGCGTATGCTGCGCGAACGATACAAGCAGATCGAACGCGCGGGCGAAGCGGTCTGGCAGGATGTCAGCCTGCTCAACCACGGCCTGCACAGCAACCCGGTGATTTTTCGCGTCCGGGACTAGTCGAACAAAATATTCAAAAAAACGGTGAGCAAAATCACCGAACGAGGGAGGAAGACATGAACATTCGGAACAACAAGAAGGCGGTGCTGGCAACAGCCAGCCTGCTCGCCATCATCGCGGCACCAGCGCCGCTCTACGCCCAGCAGGATGCTAGCGATGCAGCGCAGGACAGCAACAGCGATGTCATCATCGTGACCGCGAACCGCCGGGCAGAATCGATTCAGGACACACCGATGTCGATAACCGCGTTCGGCGGCGATGAACTCGTCAACCGGTCGATCACCTCGATCGAACAAGTCGGCGCGATCGCGCCCGGTGTACAGATATCGACCTATCAGGGGGACACGTCGATCTTCATCCGCGGCATCGGCACGCCATCGATCATCGCCGGCACGGACAGTTCTACAGCAACCTATATTGATGGTGTTTATATCAGCCGGCCCGCCGCCATTGGCCCGCAATTTTTCGACATCGAACGGATCGAAGTGCTGCGCGGACCGCAGGGCACGCTCTATGGCCGCAACGCCACCGGCGGTGCGGTCAATATCGTCACCAATCGCCCGACCGATTATCTGGAAGGCAATTTGCAGCTGACGGTCGGCAATTATGATCGTTTTCGCGTCGCTGGCGCCTTGAGCGGGCCGATCAACGATGCGATCCGCGCGCGTCTTGCGTTCCAGTGGGAAGATCGCGACGGATATGCGACGGTGACCCGGCCCGACGACAGCACCGAGCGGGTGGAAGACAAGGAAGATTATTCCATCCGTCTCACGGTGGAAGCCGATCTCTCTCCGGACGCTACACTGACCCTCAACGGCGACTATTATCGCGCAGACGACAAGGCCAATGCCTATTATTATGCCAGCGCAGGCTATGCCGACGAGATACCGGGCTGGTACGGGACGCGGGAGGGATCGCAAACCCTGCCCTATTTCGGGATGAAAAACGCCGGCCGTGTTTCAGAGGTCGCTTCCCGCGACATTTTCGCCGATGTTCCCTATTTCAACAAGGTCGAGAATTGGGGCCTCGGCGCCACGCTCGACTGGAACATCGCCGACTATAATCTGAAGGTCATCGGCAGCCACCGCGACACCAACCCGGTCTCGCAGAACGAATTTGATCTGTCCGACGCCTATGTCAATTATGTCGGACGCGAAGAGGACCATTGGCAGTGGAGCGGCGAAGTGCAGCTGAGCTCGCCCACCGGCAAGCCCTTCTCATGGATTGCCGGCGCTTATTATTTCGAAGAACGCAATATCATCGATAATGATATATTCGGCAATTTCTGGGAGCCTATCTTGATTCAGGGCTTCACGGATCTGCAAGCCGCCGGTGTCCTGCCGCCCTTCCCTGTGCTCTTCCCGGAAACCGATCTGTGCTGCGAGCTGCATCTGAGCGGCGAACAGGAGACCAGGGCCTGGGCCACCTATCTCGATACCCAGTGGGAAGTGTCGGACCAGATCACCATCCGGCTCGGCGGCCGCTATAGCGAAGAGCGGCGCGACGGACGGCAGAATTTCGATCTGGTGATGCTCCCGGATATCCGCATCGCTCCGAATACGGTCTTTTTCCCCGATGCGACCACCGAAGACCGCAACGCGGCGCAGCCCGATCCATTCGGTTTCATCATCGCTCCGGTCAACGGCCCGACGACCTTCAGCGCCTTCACTCCGAAACTCGGCATTGATTTCAAACCGAGCGACGATGTCATGCTCTACGCGTCGGTGCAGCGCGGCTTCAAAAGCGGCGGCTATAATATCGGCAGCAGCCAGCGTGATCCGTTCGAGCCGGAGAAAATCTGGTCCTATGAAATCGGCGCGCGCAGCGAGTTGCTCGACCGCGCGCTGCTGCTCAATGCCTCGGCCTTCTGGTACGATTACACCAATTTGCAGGCGCAGGACAGCGTTGGCAACCAGCCGATCATCCGCAATGTCGGCAAGGCACGGGTGCGCGGTTTTGAAGTCGAAACCGTCGCCAGACCGACCGACTTCTTTCGGCTGGAAGGCGCGCTGACCTACGTCGATGCGCAATTTACCGAGGGCCAGCTGACCGAAGCCCTGCGCCCTGCTCCGCTCAGTCAGGATCCGGGGACATTTGTCCGCGACCTTGACGGCCTGCGCCTTCCGCGCGCGCCGCGCTGGAAATATAGCATTGCCGGTCAGGTGGAGCAGCCGGTGGGTGACAGCGGCACGATCACCGCCCGCGCCGAATATCACTGGCAGAGCAAGATCTACTTCACCGTCTTCAACATCGATGCCGCCTCGCAGGAAAGCTATGGCCTGCTCCGCGCCAGCCTCGGCTTTACCAGCGCCGATGACAGGTGGAGCGTCCGCCTGTTCGGCGACAATCTGACCGGCGAGACCTATTTCACCAACCAGATCCTCACCGGCACCGTCTACGGCGCAGAATTTGTCGGGCCGCTCGGCACACCGGCTACCTATGGCGTCGACCTGCGGTTCAATTTCTGAGCCGAGCCAGCGTAAACCCTTCCAAGGAGAATATCCATGATCGCCCCGATTGATGTAACCAAGAATGTCTTCGCCGCCTTTGGCGCCGCCGACGTCGATACCATCGTCCAGTGGCTGCACCCCGATGTCCGGATCGAATTTTACGGGCCCGAGGTCATCCCCTATGCGGGGACTTATGACGGCCTCGAACAGGCGCGGCGGTTTTTCGAGACGGTGTTGTCCTCGGTCGACATCCATCAGTTCGACCCGGAGGAGTTTATCTGCGAAGGCGACAGGGTGGTGGTCACCGGCCATCTCCGCCTCACCGCCCGCTCGACCGGACGGCAGATCGAATCCGACTTCGTCCATATCATTACCGTGGCCGACGAGAAATGGCTGTTGTTCCGCGATTTCATGAACACAGTCGAAGCCGCCAACGCTTTTTCTTCCTCGACAAAGCCCGCCTACAACCGGGCGAAAAGCCACGGCCCGACCATCCGACCAAATAATTTTGGCGTCATGGGTTAATCAATCGCGGCTCCCGCCGTTCTTAGCTCTGATTGATGATTGAGCAGAACTATTCCCAATCGATTGGCCCATTTCCCACCCAGGCCAATCTGGAGCGGTGAAGATCTCGGCTACAGAACATCAATTCAGCGGGTCAGGATGGCTGGTCCTATCCTGACCCGCTTACTCTTCCCGTAAAATTCAGTACCTTTTGGCAACCGGCTACCGGTTCTGGACATGAGTCCCCCATCGGCGGCACACCATGCCTCCGAACGGACCGACGGAGCCGGATATTACATCAATTTGATCAGGGAATTGCTCAGTCCGACAATCACCGCAGATATGCGGTCGTTGACTTGCAGCTTTTTGAACAGGCGCCGGATATAGGAATCCACCGTCGCCTGGGAAATATCCAATATGATCGCCATGTCGGAATTCGATTTGCCGCGCGAAATCCAGTATAACACCTGACTTTCCCGTTCGGAAAGAGGCGGTTCGTCCTCGCCGCTCTGATTGATGATGGCACAAATCCGTCTGTGACAGGATTGCGCGATACCGACCAGTGGCGCGATGATTTCCTCATCGTCCGTCGTCATATGCCGGTCAAAATTCATCGAAAAATAGGAGTTTCTGCTGTTCGGCCCGAATAGCGGAGCGGCAATGCCATCGACAAAGCCGAGATCTTTTGCATGTTTCAAAAAGCCCAGATGCTTGTCATTCAGCTTTTGATCGGCCACGGCCTGCTGCCACGTCAAGGCGTGACCGATGGCCATGACATGATCGGGGATAGGATCCGTTTCCAGAAATTCCGGGTCCAGATAGGTAGCGACAATTTCTTCCGGATATCCGAAATGATATACCGAAGTACGTTTCGACACCTGCGAATAAAATGGCGGGGTGATATGATATGACAGGGCCTTGACGCCTTTGGCCATCAGCTGATGCGACAGTTCATTCAGTTGCGAAGAAACCGAAAAGCCTTCCCTGAGCGGGCTGTAATTATAAACCATAGGCTTACCACACATTTCTAGTCGCGATGACCTTCAGCAGTGGCCGGCAAATCGGCCAGCAAACGCTGAAAAAAACATTGCTTCCCTCCAGTTATAAAAGAGCCCTCGAAATTGAATAGGACAAAAAAGCCATTCCCGCGGAAATCTCGTGAATGCCGCAGAAAAGGCGACTTTCAGCGGATATCGTATCTGTCACGTAGCAACGTGACGTGTGTTAATAGGGAAGACCCTGTAAGAAGATATTCAACTAGTAGATTTAATAAAAAAGAATTGAAATTATGCTTTCAGAAATTGAACGGATTTTCCCCAACAATTGTAACAATATGCAAATTGATATTGATGCAATAGTCTCGGTCAGAAAAAAACGCAGCGAATTGTTCAACGAACAATATTTCACAAACAAGTTTTGGGACATAATATTGTTGTTGTACAGCCACGAAATCAACGACCTTCCCATAGATTCCAGTGCGATCGCCCGGCATCTCGAAATCAGCAGAACTTCGGTTTTGCGATATCTGACGGCGCTTTTGAACGACGACATTGTCTGCGCATATGACCTGAAAGAAGAGGATTGCTTCGACCTCGCGCGCGATAATCTGTCGCTTACACGGCGCGGATTCGAAAATGCGGGGACTATCGTTCAACAGACCCGTAAAATTTTCTCGTCAATCGAGGCAATATAGTCCGCCTTGGCGAAACAGCACACGGATCAATGCATCTGCTGTGACTGTTTCATTGCCGGAGATTTCATTGCCGGCGATACCCGCTGTCGATCCCGCTGTCGATCGCGACCAGGGCAAACGTCCTGATATTGCACGCACCGCTGCTATCAGTGCCGTGTTCGATTGATATAGCTGATCGTCGCCCGGAACCCCGGTCGACGTTCAGGCCCGGTCGACGTTCAGGGTTGCAGCGCATCGCGCCGCCTTATTCGGTCAAATCTTCCCAGGCATCTTTCAATTTACCGAAAAATCCGGTCGAGTTCGGCGTTTCGTCGCCGGTTTCGGTGGCCTGGAATTCGCGCAGGATCTGCCGCTGCTGCTTGGACAGTCTGGTCGGTGTTTCGACCTCTATCTGCACCACCATATCGCCATTGCCGCGCCCGCGCAGGACCGGCATGCCGGCGCCGCGCTGGTGGATCTGCTTGCCGCTCTGGATTCCGGCTGGAATACGGATGGCATGTTTTTCCCCGTCGAGGCCGGGAATGGTGATTTCACCGCCCAGAGCCGCCAGCGTGAAGCTGATCGGCGCGCGGGTGAACAGGGTCGTTCCTTCGCGTTCGAAAATATTGTGCCGGATCAGGTGAATGAAAATATAGAGATCGCCAGCCGGGGCGCCGCGTGCACCCGCTTCGCCTTTGCCGGTTAGGCGGATACGCGTGCCGGTATCGACACCTGCAGGGATATCGACTTCCAGCGTCTGCGGCTTATCGACCCTGCCTTCGCCATAACAGACGTGGCACGGGCTTTCGATCACTTCGCCGCGACCCTGACAGCTGGTGCAGGTCCGTTCGACAACGAAAAAGCCTTGCTGTGCACGGACCTTGCCGTGGCCATGACATGTGTCGCATCGTTTGACACCGGTGCCCGGCTCCGCTCCGGAGCCGTCGCATTCGTCGCACCCTACTGATACGTCAATTTCAATTTCGGTATGTTTGCCATGATACGCATCTTCCAGCGTAATTTCCATGTCGTAGCGCAGGTCCGCGCCGCGTGCAGGTCCGCGTTGTTGCTGCTGGCCGCCAAAACCGCCACCACCACCGCCGCCAAAAATAGTCTCGAAAATATCGCCGATATCGTTGAAAGCCGCTCCGCCAAAACCGCCGCCGCCACCGGCATTATTGCCGCCGCCATTGGTGAATGCAGCATGGCCATAACGATCATAGGCCGCCCGTTTCTGCGGGTCCTTCAATACATCATAGGCTTCGCTAATCGTCTTGAACTTGGCTTCCGCTGCGTCGTCGCCGGGATTTTTATCCGGGTGCCACTGCATTGCCAGTTTACGATAGGAAGATTTCAGCGTCGCGCCATCACAATCGCGCGACACATTCAGTTGCTCATAATAATCGATTTCGGATGCCATACTCATGCTTCCCCCAAAGCGAGAAGATCGTCATCCCGGCACAGGCCGACACCGCTGGACCTATGTCCAGCAGTATCGACCCGTGCGCGGGCAACGTTCCAATATTTACTCAGCCGCCTTGGCGTCATCTTTCTTGTCGCTGTCGTCAGAGTCATCCACTTCGGAGAACTCGGCGTCGACAACATCGTCGTCAGCCGCTTTGGCAGCCGCATCAGCAGCGGCAGCATCACCGGCGTCGCCGCCAGCAGCCTGTTCCGCTTCATAGATCTTCTGACCCATTTGCATGGAAACCTGTGCCAGCGCTTCAGACTTGGTCTTCATCGCTTCGGGATCGCCACCTTCGATGGCTTCCTTGGTTTCCTTGACGGCTGCTTCGATCTGGCCCTTGAGATCGGCGTCAATCTTGTCGCCATGCTCTTCAAGCTGCTTCTCTGTGGTGTGAACAAGGCTTTCCGCGTTATTCTTGGCTTCCGCCTCGGCACGCCGCTGCTTGTCTTCTTCCGCAAATTTCTCGGCATCCTGAACCATCTGGTCGATATCGCTATCGCTCAGACCGCCAGAGGCCTGGATCTTGATCTGCTGTTCCTTGCCCGTGCCCTTGTCTTTCGCGGACACGTTGACGATGCCGTTGGCATCAATGTCAAAAGTCACATCGATCTGCGGCACACCGCGCGGTGCGGGCGGGATACCAACCAGATCGAACTGGCCGAGCATCTTGTTGTCCGCCGCCATTTCGCGTTCGCCCTGGAAGACACGGATCGTCACAGCGCCCTGATTGTCATCAGCAGTGGAGTAGACTTGCGATTTCTTCGTCGGGATCGTGGTGTTGCGATCAATCATGCGGGTAAACACGCCGCCGAGGGTTTCGATACCCAAAGACAATGGTGTCACGTCGAGCAAGAGAACGTCCTTGACGTCGCCCTGCAAAACGCCTGCCTGAATGGCCGCGCCCATGGCAACGACTTCATCAGGGTTCACGCCAACATGTGGCTCCCGGCCGAAGAACTTCTCAACCGTTTCGCGAACCATAGGCATACGGGTCATACCGCCAACCATCACGACATCGTCGATGTCTTTCGCTTCGACGCCAGCATCCTTCAATGCCTTTTTGCATGGATCAAGGGTGCGCTTGACGAGATCGCCAACCAGCTTTTCAAGATCCGAGCGGCTGATCGCCTTGACCAGATGCTTTGGACCGTTTTGATCTGCGGTAATGAACGGCAGGTTGATTTCGGTCGTCTGGGCGCTGGACAGTTCGATTTTGGCTTTTTCAGCAGCTTCCTTGAGACGCTGCAGAGCGAGCTTGTCCTTGGTCAGGTCGATACTTTCGGCTTTCTTGAAGTCAGCGGCGAGAAACTCGACCAGCTTGGCATCAAAATCTTCACCGCCGAGGAACGTGTCGCCGTTGGTCGATTTCACTTCGAAAACGCCGTCGCCGATTTCCAGGATCGAAATATCGAACGTACCGCCGCCAAGGTCATAGACAGCAATGGTCTTGCCGTCATTCTTGTCGAGGCCATAAGCCAGCGCCGCAGCGGTTGGCTCGTTGATGATACGCAATACTTCGAGACCGGCAATTTTACCGGCATCCTTGGTTGCCTGACGCTGGGCGTCGTTAAAATAGGCAGGCGTGGTAATCACGGCCTGGGTAACGGTTTCGCCAAGATAGGCTTCGGCCGTTTCTTTCATCTTCTGCAAAGTATAAGCAGAAATCTGTGACGGGCTGTAATCTTCGCCACCGGCTTTCACCCAAGCGTCGCCATTGGCACCCTTGACGATTTCGTAAGGAACCAGTTCCATATCTTTCTTCGTCATCGGATCATCGAAACGGCGACCGATCAGACGCTTCACAGCGAAAATCGTGCTTTCCGGATTGGTCACTGCCTGACGCTTGGCCGGCTGACCAATCAGGCGCTCGCCATCCTTGGTGAATGCAACAACAGACGGTGTGGTCCGCGCGCCTTCCGAATTTTCAATAACCTTTGGCTTGCCGCCATCCATAACGGCAACACAGCTGTTGGTGGTGCCCAGATCAATTCCGATTACTTTACCCATAAATCCCTCAATCAATTTTCTAACATTAGCAAAATTGCCGCCCGGCCCTAGTCAAGTGGCACCGTTACGGCTTCGCAATCGGATATAGGTGGCATTTTCCTTGGCACAAGACGTGAGACATCGTACATTTGAAAAATCAACGCAAAACACCCATATCGGGACAGAATTACAACGGTTTAACGAGGTATCATCATGAACAAAATCTCTATCATGCTAGCCGCATCCGCGTCATTTTTGCTCGCTTCATGTGGTCAGGGGGATATTCTTTTCGCGGACAAAGCAGTGGTTAATCTGTCTCCGGTGGAAGGCAATCCGTCGGCAGGCTATATGGAACTGCACGGTGGCCGCGTGGATGTTGAGCTGGTCGGCGTAACCGCCGACGATGTATTGCGGATCGAGATGCACGAGACCACCGAAGAAAACGGCATGGCAAGCATGGCCAAGCTCAAGTCTATTCCGGTCCCAGCCGGGAAAACGGTGAAACTGGAGCCCGGCGGGAAGCATCTGATGATCTGGGGCGTGGGCGAAGGATCGAAGAAGCGCGGCTTGCTGACCATGACCTTGATCTATTCCAACGATGACCGGATCGAGATTGATGCCGCTGTCAAAAAAGTCGGCGATCCCGCGCCAGTTTCTGAAGAATAAGGCAACCAAGTGGCAGGCCGTGCGCTGACCGAACCCGAAGTCTCACTGTGCCTGTCCATCTTCGGGCAGGCTATCGACTATGACAGGGTGACGGTCTTCAACCGCAAATGGTGGCTGTTCCAGAACCCCAGGGTCACGATGGCGCCGGATGGCAATCTCTGGTTTCATCCCAAAAGCAATCTGTTCTGCGATGATTTCTGCGGATCATCGCAGAATATCCAGGCATTGTTCATCCACGAAATGGTGCATGTCTGGCAGCATCAGCAAGGCGTCTTCCTGCCTTTGGCGCGCCATCCCTTCTGCCGCTATGATTATGAATTGCTGCCGGGCAAGAGTTTCGCGCAGTACGGCATCGAACAGCAGGCCGAGATCGTCAGCCACTATTTTCTGCTCAGGCTTGGTGCCCGTTTGAAAAACGGCTACCGCATGGCAGATTATCAAGGACTATTGCCCTTCTAGACTGTCATTCAGGCGCAAATATAAATGGCCGGGAAGCAATGCTTCCCGGCCATTATGCTCCCGATCAGATTGCGAGGCGTTCAGAAGCGATAGGCCAGACCGGCGCTGATCACCCAGGGATCGATCTTGTGGCGCGTCCGCAAAACTTCGGTGTCGCCAGCATACCAACGGGCCGTGGTGTTGACGAAATAGCGCTTGGCGTCGACGCTCAGGCCCAGGCCCTTGTCATTGAGCGGCAGATCAAATCCGGCCTGCAAGGCAACACCGACTTTGTCGTTCATCTTCTGCCGTGTCGCGCCCAGCGCCTGCGCCGTGTCACCGGCTTTCTCGTCAATGAAAATGAAATAGGTCGGTCCGACGCCGACATAGGGTTTGAACCCGCTGCCGTCGCCGAAGTGATATTTCGCGGTGAGGGTCGCGGGTATGATATTTGCGTTGGAGACAAGTCCGGCGCCATCCAAAGGACCGGTACCGGTCACATCATGCTGGGTGACGCAGCAGATGGTTTCCAGGGAAATATTGGGCGTGAAAAAATATTCGGCGGCGATGGTCGGAACAAAATTGTCATCGGCCTTGGTCTGCGTGCCGGCAGGCAATCCGATATTGTCCAGTTCGATAGACGTAATCTTGCCATCGGGGGCAACCAGCGTAGCCAAAGCCTTGATCTGGATCTTGCCATCGCTGGAACCGGCAATCGCCGTTCCGCTAATCGCCAATGCTGCCGCGGCTGCGGTCCATTTCAATGCATTTTTCATATCATTCAATCCCTGTTTGGTTTCTGACCGAGGCCATTAACGGGATGAAAAAATCACTGACATACGCAATATCCCTGAAGGGAGCCGAAAAGCGCTATTTCAATGAACCGGGATGGAACGCCGCCCGTGTCCTGTGCCGCTGTTTATGGCAGCAGCCCCAGTTTCGCCCGCATCATCCAGCGCGCCAGCATTAGCACGGCGACCACGCTCAGTCCTCCGGCCAAACCAGCCCAGATGCCGACGCCTTCCCAGCCCTGCCAGAAGGCGAGACCGGCTCCCAGCCCGATGCCGATGAACCAGTAGCCCATCAGCGCGAACAGCATCGGCATGGTCGTGTCGTGCAGGCCGCGGAGCATACCGGCACCGACGACCTGGGCGCCGTCGACAATCTGGAAGATGGCGGCAATGGCCAGAAAACTGACCGCCAGCGCAGCAACTTCTGCATTGCCGGGGGCGCTGGCGTCGATGAACATCGAGATCAGAAAATCGGGAGCGAGAACGAACACCAGCGCCATCGCAGCCATGAAGGATGTACCGAGCGCGAAGCTGACCCAGCCGGCGCGCGTGATGCCGGCAGTATTTTTCCGGCCATATTGGATACCAACGCGCACCGTGGCCGCTTGCCCCAGTCCCATCGGAACCATGAAGGTCAAGGCGGCGAGTTGCAGGGCGATCGCGTGCGCGGCGACGGATTCAGCACTGATCAATCCCATCAGCAAGGCGGCGACACCAAATACGGAGCCTTCGAGCCCCATGGTGATGGCAATCGGCAGGCCGAGTTTCCACATAGCCCGAAAGCGCGGCCAGTCGCTGCGCCAGAAGCGCCCGAACAGATGATAGCGGCGGAAGCGCTTGTGCAGCAGCACGACCAGCACCATGCCCCCGAACATCAGGACGTTGGTCATCACGCTGCCGATGCCAGCGCCGACAACACCAAATTCAGGCACGCCGAACTTTCCGAAGATCAACGCATAGTTGAACAGGGCATTGGACAACACGCCAATGACGCTGATGATCAGTGCCCAGACCGGTTGTTCCAGTGCTGAAATGAAATTTCGCAGGATGATGAAGAACAGAAACGGCAGGATCGACCACATATAGGCGCTGATATAGGTACCAGCTATGGCAGCGAGATCAGGCTCCTGACCGAATAGCAGCAACAGGCTTTCGGTATTCCAGAGCAGAATCCAGAAGGGTATGAGAACCGCAAACGCAGCCCACATGGCTTGACGGAAAGTTCTGCGCACATCCCGAACGCTATGCTGCATCCGGCCGATTTCGGTGGCCATCATTGGCGCGGAGGCGGTAATCAGCCCCATGCAGAAAATTGCCGCGGTCATCGCCAGATTAAAGCCCAGCGTGGCCCCGGCCAGTTCGCGCGCTCCCAACCAGCCGAGCATCAGCACATCGGTGGCGCCGATTAGCGCCATCGTCAGGTTCGACAGGATCAGCGGCCAGGCAAGCGCCAGCGTGACGCGCAGTTCATGCCGCCAGGGGTGTTGCTCTCGCTGGTTAAGGGATGCGCCGGTCATCGGCGGGCGTTAGCCCAGAGCGCAGTACCAAGCCAGTGAAACCGCGCTCCAGCCTAAAACTGTTCGATATTATCTAGGGTCTCTCGGATAGCCACGCGTACCATAGCAATCGTCGTCCAGCCTGCCGTTACGGTCATAGCCGTCGCAGCCGTCATTTTTGTCGATAAAATAGCCACCAGCCGCACCGGCTGCCGCGCCGATAGCGGCGCCTTCCAGTACATTACCACCGGTAATAGCTCCGATCGCCGCGCCGGCTGCGGCGCCGGCTCCAGCACCTTCTGCCGCATAATTTTGCGCGCAGGCCGTCAGGCTGAATGCAGCGGTCGTCGCGAGTGCCAATTGTTTTGCCCATGTCATCATCGTCAATCTCCATCATTTGTCGTTCCGTTGGTAATTCAACACTGCACGCGACCTATGGTTCCTGAACAGATGAATTTAGCACGGCAGGACGCTTCGTCGATGCGACCAGTTGCACCTGCCAGCCAGAGCAAAATTCGATTTGCCCGTTCTGATTTCATTTGATACCATCCCGCTGTTGCGCAAGCGGCCCAACCCGCGCTTGCCCAAGTGGTGACCCTATGAAATTGTCAGATTATGATATGTCCGCTTCCCGCGGATTTCTCTCGCATTTCGAAATAGTCGACATTGACCTTCCCGATATTTTTGCCCCGATCATCAAGGCCGCAGATAATCTGTCCGGCCTGATGACCACCGGCCGGGTGCGGCACTGGCTGGAACAGCTGCCGGCGCTTGATCTTTCCGACTGGGCCGCCAATGCGCCGGAAGAGCAGGTTCGGGTCGCGATGGTGCGTTTTTCTTTCCTCGTCCAGGCCTATGTCTGGGGTGAAAGCGAAGCACCAGCCGCCCTGCCCGCCAATCTAGCACGTCCGATGGTGGCGCTGGCCGAACGGCTCGATCAGGCGCCTTTGCTGCCCTATAGCGGCTATGTGCTCGACAATTGGGCGCGGCTGGACCGGGACGGTCCGATCACACTCGATAATGTCTATATGGTGCAGAATTTCTATGGCGGAGCGGACGAGAACTGGTTTGTCCTGATCCATGTCGCGATCGAGGCTGCGGCTGGTCCCCTTCTCGATCTTGCCTGCGATCTTGTCGCAGCCGCACGTGCAGAAGACACCGCCAGAACAACGGCGCTGCTCGAGCAAATGGACGGCCATTGGGATACGGTCAACGCGATATTCGACCGCATGCCCGACCGCTGCGACCCCTATATTTATTATCAGCGGGTGCGGCCCTATATTCATGGCTGGGCGAATAATCCGGCGCTGCCCGATGGCCTGATCTATGAAGGTGTCGAGAAATATGAAGGCAAAGGCCAGGCATTTCGCGGCCAGACCGGGTCGCAAAGCTCGATTGTACCGAGCATGGATGCCTTGTTTCAGGTGCAGCATGGCAATGACCCGCTGCGCGCCTTTCTCGACGAACTCCATGCGTATCGCCCGGTCCAGCACCGGCGCTTCATCGAGGATCTGCGTGAACAGAGCAAGTTGCGGGAATTCGCCATTGCCAGCGGTAATCCGGCGCTCAGAGAGGCTTTCAACGCCAGCGTCGAACAAGTCGCCCGTTTCCGCACAAGGCATCTCGAATATGCGGCCAGCTATATCAACAAGCAGGCGATAAGCGGCAAAGGCAATGACACCGAGGTCGGTACCGGAGGAACACCGTTTATGAAATATCTGAAAAAGCACCGCGATGAAAACCGCGCCCAGCTGATCTGATGGTTTTTCCTCTCCCAAAAAGGGAGAGGATAAATTCCTTGCACCGCCTCCCTCCCCTCTGCCACTAGGCTCGCCAGGAACGGGGGACATTCATGCTATCGGCAATCGGACTTATTGGTGGACTTGCGCTGCTCATCTGGATGACCGTACGCGGGGTCAATATCCTGATCGCCGGACCGGTCGCCGCGGCAGTTGTCGCGCTGACCAGCGGGATTGCGTGGCTACCCCCGCTGGCCGCAGCAGGTGCTCCCGATTTTGCCACCGCCTATATGGATGGCTTTGTCGGCTTCTTCAAAAGCTGGTTTTTCATGTTTTTGCTCGGCGCGATATTCGGCGAGATCATGGGGGCCAGCGGCGCTGCCGCCAGCGTTGCCCACTGGGTGATCGAAAAGATCGGGATCAAACATGCCGTGCTTGCCGTGGTCGCCGCCTGCGCGATCCTGACCTATGGCGGCGTCAGCGTGTTCATCGTGTCGTTCAGCGTCTATTCGCTGGCCGTGCATCTGTTTCGCGAGGCGGATTTGCCAAGGCGATTCATCCCCGCAGCGCTGGCCTTCGGGTCGGTGACCTTCACCATGACCAGCGCCGGTAGCCCGGAGATCCAGAATCTGATCCCGATGGAATATCTCGGCACCACGGCTTATGCCGGCTGGCAGGTCAGCCTGGTGATCGCGCTGTTCATGGCCGTTACCGGACAATATTGGCTCAACCATATGGTCAAGCGCGCGGCCGCCAAGGGCGAAAATTTCGTCGGGCGCGAAACGGACGACCATAATACAGACTATAGCAACCTGCCCGCACCCTTGCTCTGCATCCTGCCGCTGGTTGCGGTGCTGGCGATATTTCTTATCTTCCAATATCCGCAGGATATGGGGCCGCTCTCGGCAATCCTGCCACAGGAATCGCTCGACAAATGGGCGCTGGTGGCCGCTTTGGGGTCGGGCGCGGTGGTCGCGCTGATCGTCGGTTATCAGAAACTGAAATCCATGCCGGAAGCCTTTTCGCGCGGGGCTACCAGCGCTGTTGTTGCGATTACCAACACTTGCGCGGTTGTCGGGTTCGGTTCTGTCGCCAAGCTGTCACCGGCCTTCCAGGAAGCGCTGATCCTGGTACAGAATATTCCCGGCAGTCCGCTGATCGGCGCGGCCATTGCCGTCACTGTAATTGCTGGCCTGACCGGCTCCGCATCGGGCGGACAGTCGATCGCCCTGCCGCTGATCGCGCCCCATTATATCGATGTTGGTGCGCAACCCGACGAACTGCACCGGGTCGTCGCCATTTCCTCCGGCGCGCTCGATAGCTTGCCGCATAATGGCTATGTCGTGACCACGATCCGCGCGGTTTGCGGGGAAACGCACAAGGATGCTTATGGCGCAGTGGGGGCGCTGACCGTGGTGATACCGGTGATCGGGACGATCATGGCGGTGGTGCTGTTCGGGATATTCTAGTGACGGTTACAACCCGTCGCTACCAAGTCGCCGACCGGCAGACTTTCATCGATCTCAACCGCGACTGGATCGAGGAATATTTTGTTCTCGAGGACAGCGACCGTCAACAATTGGAAGAATTGGAAGCATCTATCCTTGCCAAGGGCGGGCAGATTATCGTTGCTTTGATCGACGATCAGGTTGTCGGATCTGGAGCGATCCTGTCGCCGCATCATGATCCGGAAGATGGCCAAAAATGGCTGGAAATCATTAAGATGGCGGCACAAAAAGATTTGCGTGGTCAGGGCATTGGACGCGCCGTGTTGGAGGCGCTGATTGAAGAAGCCCGGCCCATGGAGGCAGACGCCATCTGGCTCGAGACCAACGCAGACTTGAAAGCCGCAATCCGTCTTTACGAACGGTGCGGCTTTCAGCATTTATCCGGTGATGATCTGTGGCCCACGCCGTATGCGCGCTGCAATGTGCAGATGGTTCTTGAACTTTCCTCCGTCACCCCAGCGAAGGCTGGGGCCTAAACCGAGGGCTGTGAGACTCACATAGGCGGGTTGGATCCCAGCCTGCGCTGGGATGACAGAAACCTATTTCAACCGTTCGATCTTGCTCGCGGCTTCGTCGATAATCGCCGCAACCTCCAGAATCTTGTCTGATCCTTTCTCTTGATCAGCAAGCCGGATGCGGATGGCGCTTTTCAGATTGTGGACGGCCCGGCGGATCGACGCACCATCGCTGGCCTCGTCCATCTTCGACACACCTTCCAGCCGTGCGAGAATTTCGGCGATATGCGCCTCGTCCTCGGCCAACCGGGCGGAACCCGCTTCGGTGATCGAATAGATTTTCTTGCCGTCACCATCGACCTTTTCGTCGATCAGGTCCATTTCCGCCATCAGGGTCAGCGTCGGATAGACGATCCCCGGACTGGGCGCATAATGGCCGCCGGTCAGTTCCTCTACCTGACGGATCAGGTCATAGCCGTGCCGTGGTTCTTCGGCGATCAGGTGCAGCGCCAACAGTTTCAGCTCGCCGCGCCGGAACATCCTTGCGCGCCGCTTGCCCTTGGCCCCTTCAAAAGCAGCCTGGGCAAAGGCCCGGGCGAATTTCTCGCCCGGCGACCCGCCTCTGCCGCGGCCTCGGCCACGACCAGATCCACGCCCGGCCCCCTCGGGGCCCCCGGTTCCAAATTTCATTCCATGTCTCATTTTCAAATCTTTCTACATTTATAAGATGTTCTTAAGATATATCTTTAAAATGTCTTTGCAATGGTGCACCGTGGATAAATGTGCAAGTCTCTGAAAAACTGTTCGAATATTTTGCCTAATCGTGGTCCATCTAAGACGGCGCCCCGCTTTAAAGATATTGGACTCGCGCCCACAAGCTGTTAATCGAACAGTTAAAGTCTGGATGGAGAGATCAATGACAATTCCGATACACGGCACCTGCGCCCCCCGCTTTGCAGCGGTCAAAGCGGCCTTCGAGAAGAATTTCAGCGAGCATGACGATCTCGGCGCCTCGGTCGCAATCACCCTGAACGGAGAATTTGTCGTCGACCTGTGGGGCGGCCATCTCGACGAGGCGCGCACCCAGCCTTGGCAGGAAGACACACTGATCAACGTCTGGTCGAGCACCAAGACGATGGCGGCCATGTCGCTGCTCCTGCTCGCCGACCGCGGCGATGTCGATTTATATGCAAAAGCTGGCAAATATTGGCCGGAATTTGCCCAAAATGGCAAGGAAGACGTCGAAGTTCGACATTTTCTGAGCCATAATGCCGGCCTGTCGGGCATGGACAAAAAGGTCGATGGCGATGCGCTCTATGACTGGGAGTGGATGACCACAGCGCTCGCAAAACAAGAGCCTTGGTGGGAACCGGGCACACAATCGGGCTATCACGCCCTGACCCAGGGCCATTTGATCGGGGAAATCGTCCGCCGGGTGACCGGCCAGACAATCGGCAATTTCTTCCGTCAGGAAATCGCCGAGCCAACCGGCGCGGATTTCCATATCGGCGCGGATGAAGCGCTCGACACGCGCATCGGCAATCTCGTCCCGCCGAAGAGCGGCCCTGCCCCCGATCCGGATTCAATCGCGGGCCGAACCTTCACCAATCCCGGCGTCGATGCCACCGAACCCAGAAAGCGGAAGTGGCGCGCGGCGGAAATCCCCGCCGCCAATGGTCAGGGCAATGCCCGCAGCATCGCCCGCGCCCAGACCGCCATGGCCAATGGTGGCCAGGCATTCGGCAAGACCATCATGTCCGAAGCCGGAACGAAACGCATATTCGAGAAACAGAGCGAAGGCACCGATCTGGTGCTCGGCATACCGGTGACCTTTGGCATGGGCTATGGCCTGAACAGCGCATCCACCCCGATCAGCCCCAATAGCAACACGGCTTTCTGGGGCGGCTATGGCGGATCATCAGTGATCATCGATCAGGACGCGCGACTGTGTTTTTCCTATGTGATGAACAAGATGGAATCCGGCCTGTTGGGCGATCCACGCGGCTTCGGGCTGGCGGCGGCAATGTATATGTCGATGGCCTGATCCTAGGCTACGCCTTTCCCCACTATGGCTAGTCGGCACGGTGCGACGCTCCCGCTAGAACAGCAACTCAACCTTTCAGGATAGAGTCCGATATGGATCTGGGAATTGCGGGACGAATTGCGCTGGTCAATGGCGGTAGCGCCGGCCTTGGACGTGGAGCGGCGCTGGCTCTGGCCCGGGAGAAGACCGAATTGTTCGTCACCGCGCGCGGCGAAGAGCGGCTGCTTCAGACTTGTGAAGAACTGGCCCGCGAAACCGGTGCCAATATCACACCGATTATCGCCGACCACAGCAGCGACGAGGGCCGCGAGACGATCCTGTCCATCTGCCCCAGCCCGGACATATTGGTCGCCACCTGTTCCCCTCCCCCTTTCTCCGGCGATTTCCGCACCGTCGGCCGCGCGGAATGGGAGGAAGCGCTGTCGCTGACCCTGCTCAGCCCGGTGGAATTCATCAAATCTGTGATCGACGGCATGGTCGAGCGCAAATGGGGCCGGATCGTCAATATCGCCACCGGCGCCGCCAAATATCCGGCCGCGATGCGGGTGTTGTCGGGGCCGCCGCGTGCAGCGCTGGTCAACTATACAGTCGCCGTGGCCAAACAGGTTGCCAAACATGGCGTCACGATCAACAATATCCTGCCCGGCATGCACCATACCGACGGGATAAGAGGAATGTTCGACAGCCAGGCGGAGGCCAACGGCACCAGCTATGACGAGGAAGTCGCCAAATTCGTCAAGCAGGTACGGATACCGGTCGGACGCTTTGGCGACGCGGAAGATATGGGCATGTTCGTCGCGATGTTCTGCAGCGAAATGGCTGGTTACGCCACCGGCCAGAGTCTGGTCGTCGATGGCGGCATGGGCAATTCGATTTTCTAGCGGCTGTGTGTGCGACTATTTCGGTCGCACGCGCAAAATCTTGCTGGTCGGACCCTCTGGCACCTCGGTCAACAGGTATAGAAATCCGTCAGGGCCAATCCGGACATCCCGAAAGCGCGTGTCCAGCTCGCTAAATAGTTCAGTCTGCTTCCCTAGCGAGCCATCGGCGTTCAAATTCACATGGCGCACATGTTTGAGCGCCAGCGCCGAAAGGAAAAGATCGCCATTCCAGTCCGGAAACGCCTCTCCCGCATATTGGGCAAAGCCTGACGGCGCGATCGACGGCGTGAAGTGGACCAGCGACTGTTCGGTGCCTTCGAAAGCTTCATAAGGGGAAATGCGGCCACCGGAATAATCCAGTCCGTATGACGCGGTTGGCCAGCCATAATTGGCCCCCGCTTTGATCACGTTGATTTCATCGCCGCCCGCCGGGCCATGTTCATTTTCAAAGACACGCCCGTCCGCTGCCAGAATGATCCCCTGTGGATTGCGGTGACCATAGCTCCAGATTTCCGGCAACGCGCCTTCCTGTCCGACAAAGGGGTTGTCCGCTGGCACCGAACCATCGTCATTCAACCGGATGATCTTGCCGAAATGACTGTCCAGCTTTTGCGCTTGCTCGCGGAAATGGAACGCATCGCCCACAGGCATCATCAACGTCCCGTCGGGCAGGAAGATGATCCGCGCGCCATAGTGATTGCCCTGGACCCGGCTGGGCGAGGCGGCGAATATCTGCTGGCCGTTGCTGATCCGCGGCTGGCCGTCCGTATTGCTATATTCAAATCGCATCAGCGAAAGCGTGTTGGTGCCATCGCCCTGCTCGGCGGCATAGGAAATGTAGAGCAAGCCGTTTTCGGCAAAATCGGGGTGCAGCGCAACGTCGAACAGGCCGGCCTGCGCGCCGGCGGCGGTGTGGACCTTGGGATGTTCATCGCCGCTGGCAAAATCGTAGACCACCGTCGTAGTCCCGTCGGGAGCGACCTGCTTGAGCTTGCCGCTACGCTCGGTCACCAGCATATTGCCATCCGGCAGGAACGCCAGCGACCAGGGATGATCGAGACCGTCAGCGACCGTTTCAAGCGTATAATTGACCGGTGCCGGATCGACACGGCCAGCGGCTTCACTGGTTTTCTCGCCGTCTGAAGAAGCGCCCTGGTTTGAACAGGCCGCCAGTGCGCCCATTGCGACAACGGTAAGAATGATCTTGAAGTTCCGCATATTGGATCCCTTGTTTGATCGCACAGTCTATCAAAATTATACGGTCTGGCCAGCCTCTCTAAATCACCCCTTGCTAGTCACAACAAAGCATCTAGGTTAAATTGCTGACAGGAGAATTTTATGGCGCGCTTTGTTCGGTGGGTTTCGGGTCTGATTGCGGCGGCACTGGCGACCTATATCGTCGGGTCCGTGCTGAATTCCCAATCTGTCATCGCCATGCATGATATTTCTGTGAGCATCGGCGACCGGTTGAACATGACGCTGTTCGATATTTCAAACATGGTCGCCTATCTGGCGATTATCGCCACCGCCTTGCTGGCCGGCTTTCTGATTGCCACGATCCTGAAGCGCTTTTTGCCAAATCTGGCGCGTGTCGCCTATCCGATTGCCGGCGCTGCCGCGATCGCGGTCACGCTCGGCGCCATGTATATGGTGTTTCAAACCATCCCGATCAGCGGCGCGCGATCGACCATGGGCTTTCTGTCGCAGATGTTCGCCGGTGCCGTTGGCGGCTGGGTCTTTGCGCGAATTGCGGTTCAACGCGTCATGCCAGCGAAGACTGGGGCCTAAACCGGGGGTAGTGAGATTCATATAGGGCGGGCTGGATGCCAGCCTTCGCTGGCATGACGGGTGCTTTCACGCTCCGTCTCGTTTAGAATATTTTCAATGATTTGCGCTAGAGATGTGCGATGAATGAAATGTCTCTCGATATCAAAGCGGTCCAAGCCGTGAGCGAGCTTTCAACCACATTCAATATGGATGAGGCACATATTCTGCATAGCAAGATTATCGCTGAATGCGCATCTGTGGAGCGATGGCTGTTCAATCAGATTTCACTGTTCCAGAAACCGGCGATGATGCTTTCTCAAAAAATCGATCAGATGGAAAAGCTGCTCGATCAAGACGAAAATCCATCGAAGCTCGCTAAAAAGATGAAAGTGCGCTTGACCGCATTCAAGCCGTTCGCTCAGTTTAGATCCGAAATTGCGCACTCTGAGATGAGTTGGGCAACGCGCGGATCTGAAATCATTATCTTATTCGAAAATGCGGCTCAAATCTGCCAGCCTCCAGTCCGAAAAATAACGGCTATGTCGATGGATGACTTGAGAAATGTTCGGAGCGGTATCGCAAAGGCGGAGAACGAACTGACGATGCTGGACATCAGCCCCAAACCATCTTGCACATCTCAGCCGGCGAAGACCTCCGTCACCCCAGCGAAGGCCGGGGTCTAATCCAAGGGTGGTGAGATCCCCATAAGCGGGCTGGATGCCGGTGTGCGCTAGCCTGACGGATCGCGATAGCTTCCTCATTTGCCTGCGTGCAGCGCGAGCGCCTTGCAGACTTCGATGATCCTTTTGGGTATCTTGGTTAAATCCTTATCGCTTTCCGACACGGCATAATATTGACCGACGTCATAGCCAATGCCCACGCCGCCCAATTGGATCGAACCGGCATCTGCAATCGCATCCCTAACAGCCGACAGGTGGCGGACCATGAAGCTCGGTCCATTTTGTACCAAGGTGGAATCGTCCACCGGCGCTCCATCCGAGACAATCACCAGAATCTTTCCGTCTTCCTTGCCGCTATCCAGTCGATCGGCAGCCCACTGAATAGCCTCACCATCAACATTTTCTCGTAGCAATTGGGGATGCACCATAGTTCTAATGGCATCTTCTGAGAACGTATCATCAAATGGCTTGTAGACTATATGCAGCAGATCATTGAGCCGCCCAGGATATTCCGGCCGCCCATCCGCCAACCATTGTTTCCGCGACTGCCCGCCTTTCCACATCGACGTCGTGAAACCCAAAATTTCAAAAGCAATATCTCGTTTTTCAAACTCATGCGCCAGCCACTTGGTCGCGGCAGCCAGATGCAGGATTTTATCGCCCAGCAAAGAACCCGATTGGTCTATCAAAAGCGTTATTGCCGTGTCGTGCGCCTGACTTTTAAGCATATCGATATCGGCTTCGAGAGAAAGCCACTTGCCGCTTAACGCTTTGAACAAGTCGTCACATTCATTGACGAGTTCCTGCCAATCGCCTTGCCTGATCGGCCGCTCATCTATCGCTTCGGGAACGTAACTGGCATTTGGGTCAGACCGCGCGCGAAGAAATTCAGGATAATGCTTAGCGTCCAGTATTGTGTCAAACCTGTCGGTATAAACGCGATAAGCTGAGCCTTCAGGCAGATCCTTAACAGGCCTCGATCCAAAATATCGTTTAAAAACATATTGATAGATCAATGCCGCAACGACCAAGCCTATTAGCAACCAATAGAAGGTCACCGAACTAGCATCAATGGTTTATCGCCAGCAACATCACTCCGGCTTCTTCGCCACCCCGACAAAGGCAGGCCGCAACAGCCGGTCCTTGATCATGTAACCAGCCTGCATTTCCTGCACGATCGTGCCGGGTTCTTTATCAGCGGTCGGGATTTCGACCATCGCCTGATGCTGGTTGGGGTCGAGCGGCAGGCCGACCGAGGCGACGCGCTTGATGCCGTTCTTCTCAAACACGGATTGCAGCTCGCGACCTGTGGCTTCGATGCCGTTGATCAGGCCCTTCCACTTTTCCTCGTCCTTCACTTCGGCGGGAATCGCTTCGAGGGCGCGCTGCATATTGTCCATCACCGAGAGCATGTCGCGGGCAAAGCCGGTGGCGGCATAAGCGCGGGCGTCCTGCGCGTCTTTTTCAAGGCGGCGGCGGACATTCTGGGTTTCGGCCTGAGCATAGAGAACCGCCTGCTGGGCATCGGCCAGTTCGGTTTCCAGCGCTTCGATACGGTTGTCGGAATTTTCGGGTTGAGAAGACTGGCCTTCACCGCCGTCTTTCATCGACTCCGGCACCCCGTCCAGCTCGGCGGCGGCATCGGCGTCAGTTTGTCCGGGGTTCTGCTTGTTATCACTCATTGCTTGGGTCACTCTATTTTGATCATTTGGTCAACAAACGCGACAGGGTTTGCGCGGTAAAGTCTACCATGGGTACCACGCGGGCATAATTCAACCTTGTCGGACCGATTACGCCGACCACGCCAACCACCTGTCCGTCGCCGTCTTTGTAGGGCGCCGCTATCACAGATGAGCCGGAAAGGGAGAATAATTTATTCTCTGCGCCGATAAATATTTTCGCTGCCTCGGCATCGCGGGCATTGTCGAGCAGACGGGCGATTTCCTGCTTGGCTTCAAGCTCGTCGAGCAAGCGCCGCACCCGATCAAGATCCTCGAGAGCGCTATTATCCTGAAGCAGATTCGCCTGTCCGCGGACGATCAATACCGGCCGGTCCGACGGATCGCGGCTCCAGGTGACCATGCCGGCCCTGACCAGCTCTTCCGAGGCCTTGTCGATTGCGAGTTCACCGGCGCTGATTTCCCCGCCAACGGTGGCCAGCGCCTGGCTGAGAGTCTTGCCGCCATAGCGGGCGGTGAGATAATTACCGGCTTCGACGAGCGCCGATTCCGACACACCGGGTGGCAGGTCGAGCACGCGGTTCTCGACGCCGCCGTCCTGGGATACGAGGATCGCCAGCCCCTGCCCTTCGGACAATTTAACGAAACTGAATTGTTTGAGCAACGGCTCGCGCTTGGGCACCAGCACGAGGCCAGCGCAGGAGGACAGGCCGGACAGGATCGAGGTGGTGGCGCGCAGGGCATCCTCGACCGGGCCCTGTTCGGTAATCTGGCTCTCGATCGCCTCGCGCTCCTGCTGCGACGGCGCGGCTGCCTGCATCATGCCGTCGACAAACAAGCGCAGCCCAAGCTCTGTCGGCATCCTCCCAGCGCTGGTATGCGGCGCGGCGAGCAGGCCCAGTTCCTCGAGATCCTGCATCACATTGCGGATGGAGGCGGGGGAAAGCTCGAGACCGGGCGCCTTGGAAATGGTCCGCGACCCGACCGGCGCACCGGTGTCGAGATAGGATTCCACGACGACGCGGAAGATGTCCTGTGCGCGGGTGGTCATTTCGGTGATAGGGGTGTTCGTCATTGTATCTTTGATAGTTCCTCGGTTTTTTTGTCGCGTTCTAGGAACCTGTCGAGTTCTTGGCCTCTTTGGAACAATTTCCTCTCTCTTTCCCCCATTTTATATCCAACCAGATCTTCATATTCTTCGATAGTAGGCTGTCGCCAATCGACATTTTTGCTCCCTTCATCCAACTGCTGCTGGATTCTGCGCATCCGAATTTCGTTGCCTGCGGTACCGAAATAGATACCCGCTGATCCAGAAACAAGCTGGAGCGGATAGGAGAATTGCCCACATCCGGTACTAAACGACATCCTCTCGGTAGATCCGGTGTTGTCCGTCCATTTCACGTTGAACCAGTCATTATCATGAACAAAGCTATCACACCTGAATGGCCCCTCATCGACCTTGCTTGAGTCTTTCCAATCGGATTTGGCTATTTTTTGCAGCCCGGTAAGACCGTCGACGATTTTTTCAAATTGCCCGTCATCCAGCTCGGACAAGCCCAATTCCCCGTCGGTCAGAACTCGAAGACTTCCGCCCTTGGTTACTTGATAGATGGCACCTCCACCCCAAGGGTTTCCTGTCTGAATGTCAATTTGCTGGATTGCATGAGGATTGGGGCTATATTCTTTGACAAAATGACTGATGACAAAGATCACGATGGCTATGCAGAACGCGATCAAGATCAATTTTTTAAATGAAAATTTCGATACCATAGCCACCTTTCTTCCGCAGCAATGAGCCGACCGGCGCGCCGGTGTCGAGATAGGATTCGACGACGACGCGGAAGATGTCCTGCGCGCGGGTGGTCATTTCGGTGATCGGGGTGTTGGTCATTGTTTGTCTATTCCAAATCTTGATTCAGAGGATTTCCAACTATTATCCAATGTCGATTGGAGGGCTTTTTCCTGGAGATCATAGACAAATTTCTCTATTTTTGCAGATATCGGATTTTCGCAACCTGCGTAAAAGCTTGCATGACGTTCAATCCCATTTTTATAGAACCACGTCACGTATATGTTCGTTGCGTCGGTGGCTTGATTTTCGCAACCGAAACCCATTCCGAAATCATGAGATTCAATGTCAAAATCTGCTTGCAATACAGCTCTGGATTCTAAAGGTTCGAGAGCGCTTTCAGTCAATTGATACAGAGCTTCGCTATCATTCAATTTGGCTCTCGTACCAACCCCGATTGACGCCTCCAATTCCACGTCATCATGAAAAATACTGCTATTCTGCCCATCTTTCGAAAGCTCGATTTCGTAGCCTGCGTCCCAAACCGAACCTGCTGCCATGAATATATGGTCCGCGTCACCTGCATCCGGGTTAATCGGCCGAGAACAAGAAAACAGCAGCAGAAAAGCAAGGGTTAAGGACAAGCATTTAAATGACACGATCATCTTTTCATTATGTCGTTGGAACAAAACACAATGTAGCTAGCCCACCTCTTCAAAGCCACCAAAGAATCTTCTTCGCCCTCTCCCACAGGTAGAGGCAACCGGAGCTTGGCATCTTTGATGACTAGCGCAGGTCGGTGAGGGGTTGTGCACTATCGAGCGAGCGTAACCCCTCGCCGAGCGCGACCAGGGTAGCTTCGCTACCCAGTCTTGCTTGCCTCTCCCTCTGGGAGAGGAAAAATGCCTCCCTCCCCCGAAGGGACCGGATGAGCGGTTGTCTCTCCCCGTGGGAGTAGATAAGAACGCACCAACTCAAAATAAGGAATCATCACATGCGACCATCGGGCCGTGCGCCGGACGAAATGCGCGCCATTTCCATCGAAACCGGATTTACCAAACATGCCGAGGGCAGCTGCCTGATCAGCTTTGGCGATACGCGGGTATTGTGCACCGCCAGCATCGAGACGAGCCTGCCACCATGGATGCGCGGCAAGGGTACCGGCTGGGTCACCGGCGAATATTCGATGCTGCCCCGGGCCACCCACACCCGTGGATCACGCGAAGCGGCTCGCGGCAAGCAGTCCGGCAGAACACAGGAAATCCAGCGGCTTATCGGGCGCTCCTTGCGCTCGGTCGTCGATCTGAAGAAGCTCGGCGAACGGCAGATCACGCTCGATTGTGACGTGATCCAGGCCGATGGCGGCACGCGGACGGCTTCGATCAGCGGTGCCTGGGTGGCGTTGCGGCTCGCGGTCAACGGATTGCTTGATCAGAAAGTGCTCAAGGAAGACCCGATCCAGCAGAAGATCGCGGCGATCAGCTGCGGTATCTTTGACGGCACGCCGGTGCTCGACCTCGACTATGACGAGGACAGCAACGCCGGCGCCGACGCCAATTTCGTGCTAACCGGCGATGGCAATATCGCCGAAGCGCAAGCCACGGCCGAGGGCCAGACCTTTGATGATGAAGGCCTGTTGCGGCTGATGCGGCTGGCGAAAATCGGTTGCGACCAGATTTTCGAGGCGCAGGACAAGGCGGTTGGTTAGGATTTAGGAAAAGAAATCGTCATCCTGAACTTGTTTCAGGACCTCCAAAGGCTGTGCGCGGTCTCGAGGGGTCCTGAAACGAGTTCAGGATGACGAGAGTGAGAAACCCATGACCACCCACCGCAAACTCACCCCCGGACGCCTCGTGATCGCCAGCCATAACCAGGGCAAGGTGCGGGAAATCCGGGCGTTACTCGAGCCTTACGGGATCGAGCCGGTGTCGGCGGGTGATCTTGATCTGCCCGAACCGGAAGAGACCGGAACGACCTTCGCCGAAAACGCGCTGCTCAAGGCGCGGGCGAGCGCCGAGGGTGCGGATTGCGTGGCCTTGGCCGATGATAGCGGGCTGTGCGTTGCGGCGCTGGATGGCAAGCCCGGCGTCTACACCGCCGACTGGGCCGAGCGCCAATGGTTCGAGGGCGAGCCGGGCCGCGACTGGTATATGGCGATGGGCAAGGTCGAGGGAAAGCTGGCCGAACAAGGCCCGGATGTCGACCGCAGCGCCTATTTTGCCTGCACGCTGGCTCTGGCCTGGCCCGATGGCCATTCGCAAGTTTTCGAGGGACGTGTCGCCGGCAATCTCGTCTGGCCGCCGCGAGGGACTATGGGTTTCGGCTATGATCCGGTGTTCCAGCCGATTGGTTTTAAACAGACATTTGCAGAACTTGATCCCGCGCAGAAACAGGCGATGAGCCATCGGGCGGATGCGTTCCGGAAACTGGTCGAAAGCTGTTTTTAAACTGTCACCCCAGCGAAGGCTGGGGCCCAAACCGAGGGTCGTGAGACTCCCGTAAGCGGGTTGGATGCCAGCCTTCGCTGACATGGCGGGTTAACCTACCCCCGCAACGGATCCCTGCCCATCACATTGCCCGCCGGGCTATAGCGACAGACGAGATAATCGAAATGGCCGCTGCTGGCCAAAGCGCAGCCGACCCGCCGGGTCGTCGGCCAGATTATCTGGGTATAATGGCCGATGTCGCCCCAGTTGCCGGTGGTGCTGTTTTCGGGAAAGCGGCCCGGCTTGAAATAGCGATCTTCCTCGACCCAGGAGCCGACCATATCCATATGATCATAGGCGTGGCGCGTGCCCATCCAGAGATTTTCGCCTTGCCGTTCGCTGCTTCTCGACTGGTTATCATGTCCGAACCGGCCAGTGCGGGCCATCGACCGGGCATAAGTGTCAGCATCCCTCGCCAAATCATCGCTCCACAGCAGATCCGGCGCGCCAACCTTGGCCCGGGTTTGATTGTGAGCACGCATCATCACGCTCTGCAAAGGGCTGGCCGGCGGAACAGGAGGAGCCGGGACGGCGCGCGCTGTCGGGGCTGGAATGCTGCGCGGCGCGGGACTTGCAAGCACGCGCGGCTCCGGCTTGCCCGCTTCTGGCGGTTCCATCGCCGCATCCTGATAGGGGATTTGCGGCGGGATGACGGAACAGGCCGCAAATAGTGGCGCGATCGCAAAGATAGGGCTAAGGGCGCGGAATATATGCATGAACGAGACCATAGGAAGCTAACAGTTAACAAGTCCGCTACAGGGCCGCTGGCGATCTATGTCCATTGGCCGTTCTGCGTCTCCAAATGCCCCTATTGCGACTTTAACAGCCATGTTCGCGAACAGGTCGACGTCGCGGCCTGGCAGGCGGCCTTGCTCGCCGATATGGCTCATGAGGCGGTGCTGACGCCGGAGCGCAAGCTGTCGAGCATCTTCTTTGGTGGCGGCACGCCCTCTCTGATGCCGCCGGCGCTGGTCGAAACATTGATCGCGGCGGCGGAGCGCCACTGGGGTTTCGAAGACAATATCGAGATCACTCTGGAGGCCAATCCATCCTCGGTCGAGGCAGCGAACTTTCACGATCTGGCCAAGGCCGGCGTCAACCGGGTATCGCTGGGCCTGCAATCGCTCGACGACCAGACGTTGGAATTTCTGGGACGCGCCCATGATGTCAACGAAGGGCTGGCAGCGCTCGATACCGCGCAGCAGGCGTTTGACCGGGTCAGCTTTGATCTGATCTATGCCCGCCCCGGACAGTCGCTGGACGACTGGCAGACAGAACTGGACCGGGCACTGTCCTTCGGCACCGGCCATATGTCGCTCTATCAACTGACCATCGAACCCGGCACGCGGTTCGAGACGCTGGTGCGGACCGGCAAGCTCGTCCCGGCCGACGATGACCATTGCGCCGATCTGTTCGAGCTGAATCGCAGCATCATGACCGCGGCCGGCCTGCCCGCCTACGAGATCAGCAATCACGCGAAGCCGAGTCAGGAAAGCCGTCACAATCTGACTTACTGGCGCTATGAGGATTATGTCGGCATCGGCCCTGGCGCGCACGGGCGGCGGCTTGAACAAGCGACCGAACGGCACAAGAAGCCGGAGAATTTTCTCTCTGCGGTGGAGCGCAACGGCAACGGGCTGAAGGTCGAACAGGCATTGTCACCCGAGACGCGGGCGATGGAAGCGCTGATGATGGGGCTGCGGCTGGCCGAGGGCGTCGATTTGCCCGCGCTCGCAGAGAAGACCGGGCTGGCGGCGGCGCAGATAGTGGACCAGAAAGCGGTGGATCACCTCAGCGGACTGGGCCTGCTCGACGCGGCAGGCGGACGGCTGACGATTTCGCCCAGGGGCATGCCGCTGCTCGATGCGCTCTTGCCGAAGATCATCGCCGACATCTGAAATCACACGCTATGTTCTATCGTCCTACGGGCGTTGAATAATATCAACTTACCTGTCACACTCGCTTCAGGTTTGAGGAGAGAGAAGCCATGGGAATATTCAGCGTCATCAAGCGCGAGCTCCATTTCACACAGTCGCTCAAAAGCGTGATGGCTCTGGTCAAGGATATTGACGCGGACGCTCCTATCCTGATCACCGACGATATCGAAGCCACGATCGACACCTTTCCCGACAATATCGCCTTTCATTTTGAAGGCGACACGGTCACCTATGCGGAGTTTGAGGCGCGCGCCAACCGCATAGCCCACTGGGCGCTGGCACAAGGCTATCAGGCGGGAGACACGGTCGCCCTGTTCATGGAAAATGCCCCCGATTTTGTCGCCACCTGGTTCGGCCTGTCCAAGGTCGGGATCGTCACCGCGCTGATCAACAGCAATCTCGAAGGCGCAGGCCTGGCCCATTGCCTGAATATCGTCGCGACCAAGGCGGTGATCACCACTGCGGATCTTGCACCGCGGGTGTCGAAAATCGCTGCCCAGCTGGATGGATCGCCGGTGCTGTGGGACTGGGATGGCGAAGTCGGTAAAGACCTGGACAGCGCATTGGCGGCCCAGCCTGATGATCGCCCCGACCAGAGCCACCGCGCCCATATGACCGGCAAGGACCTGTTTCTCTATGTCTATACATCCGGCACCACCGGCCTGCCCAAGGCGGCGCGCATCTCCCATGCCCGCGCCCGGCGCAGCTTCCGCATCGCCATTTCGACCTGCCCGCTGACACCGGAGGACCGCATTTACATCACCCTGCCGCTCTATCATGTGACCGGCGGCTTCATCGGCATGGGCGGCGCCTTATTGAGTGGCGCGTCGGCGATCCTGCGACGCAAATTCTCTGCTTCCCAATATTGGGACGATGTCGCCGACAACGGCGCCACGGTGATCGTCTATATTGGCGAGCTGTGCCGCTATCTGCTGAACCAGCCGGACCATCCCAAGCAAAGCGCGCACAAGGTCCGGGTCGGCATCGGCAATGGTCTGCGCACCGATATCTGGCAGCAATTTGTCGACCGCTTTCAGGTGCCCAAGCTGCTCGAAATCTATGGCTCGACCGAGGGCAATATCTTCCTGATGAATTTCGATGGCAAGATTGGTGCCGTCGGCCGGATACCTAAATATCTGGAAAAGCAATTTGGCGACACCAAGATCGTGAAATTCGATATTGCCGAGGAACAACCGGTACGCGGCGACGACGGCTTTTGCATGAAGGCGGGCTGGGACGAGGCGGGCGAGCTGATCGGACGGATTTTCGCGGATAGCCCGTCCGATTTTTCCGGCTATCAGGACAAGGAAGCGACCGAGAAGAAAATCCTGCGCGATGTGTTCGAAAAAGGCGACGCCTGGTTCCGGTCGGGCGATCTGATGAGCCGCGACCGCTCCGGCTATGTCTATTTCAAGGACCGGATCGGCGACACGTTCCGCTGGAAGGGCGAGAATGTCGCGACCAACGAAGTCTCCGAAGTGCTGTCGCAATATCCCGGAATCAGGACCGCCAATGTCTATGGTGTCGAAGTCCCCGGCACCGACGGCCGCGCCGGCATGGCCTCGCTGACCGTGGCGGATGATTTCGATATATCGGGCTTGCGCGCTTTTCTGGCCGCGGAAATGCCGCCTTATGCCGTGCCTTTGTTCATCCGGATCGAGCCAGAGGCGCAGACGACCGGCACGTTCAAATATCGCAAGGTGGAGCTGGTCAAGGAGGGCTTTGACGTCGCCAGGATCAAAGACCCGATCTGGTTCTGCAAACCGGATGTGGAGGGTTACGCTGAGCTGACCAAGGCGGAACATGCGAAGCTGTTATCGGGGGAATATTGGTTGTAGCAGCAGGCTTCAGCGAACCGGCGAGTTGTTTTTCCTCTCCCGTAGGGAGAGGCAACAAGCCTTGGCAATTTATTGCCTTAGGCGCAGTCGGTGAGGGGTTTTAACCCTCGAGACTGATCCAACCCCTCACCGAGATGCGCTAACAAACAGGTTTGCAAGCTCCTCTTGCCTCTCCCTATAGGAGAGGGTGTTTGGAGTTTGATTCTCCATCTGCTAAAACAATATCCGTTCACCCTGAGCCTGTCGAAGGGTGGATAGACGCCATGCTTCGATCCCCGCCTTCGCGAGGACAGGCATGCACAGCACGAACGGGTTTTATGACCGACACTGCAAACGCCATCATTAACAATTTCTCCGCCTATCTCCGCGAGGACCGGCGGCGGTCGCCGCATACGGTGCGCGCCTATGTGATCACCGCAGAACGTTTCTGCGCCTTCCTGATGGAGCATATTGGCAATGGTATCGGCGCGGCGGAGATCAAGGCGGTGAAGCAGGCCGATGTCCGTTCATATCTTGCCTATCGCCGGGGTGACGGGCTGACCAACAATAGCGCGGCGCGGGAATTGTCGGCCCTCCGGGCCTTTCTGAAACATATCGGCGGCGATGAGGCGCAGATACCGAAGATCAAGGGGCCCAAGGTCAAGCGCGGGGTCCCGCGTCCGGCTTCGCCCGATGATATATTGGCACTGGCCGGCGAAGCGCAGGACAGCGCCAGCGAGGACTGGATTGGCGCGCGCGACTGGGCGGTGCTGCTGTTGCTTTACGGCTCGGGTCTGCGGATCAGCGAGGCGCTCGACCTGACCGGCGAAGTCCTGCCCCTGTCCGACACTTTGCGGGTGACCGGCAAGCGCAGCAAGGTCCGGATCGTGCCGCTGCTGCCCAAGGTGCGCGAGGCGATCGAACATTATATCGACCTATGCCCCTATCCCATTGCCCAGGATTTCGCGCGCTGCAAGAATGACCAGATCAGCGGCTCACCGTTATTCCGCGGCAAGCGTGGCGGGCCATTGTCACCCAATATGATCCGTCGCGTGGTGCAGCAGGCACGAACCAGGCTCGGCATCTCCGACACAACCACCCCTCACGCCTTGCGGCACAGCTTTGCCACGCATCTGCTGGCGGGCGGTGCGGATTTACGGAGTCTGCAGGAATTGCTCGGCCATGCCAGCCTGAGTTCAACGCAAGTATACACCGCCGTCGATGCGGCGCATTTGCTGGATGTTTACCAGAATGCCCATCCCCGGGCCGGGTGATTTCCGGATCCAATGGCCAGGACCATCGGGATACAAATCAGACCGGTGTCAGCCAGCGTCGTCGGAAGCGTTATTTTGGTTTGTTAGCGTCAGAATATCGATCGCCTCGGCAACCTTTACCGCGGGAACACTCAATTGTAGCTCGTCTAGCTGTACCAGGAGCTCTTGAAGCAACTGGATGAATCCGGATAATTTATCTTCGTTTTTCATCCCGAACACTTTTGCAACTGATATGAATATCAATGGTATCGGCTTTCAATATCAAGCCATCACTTCCACAAAAGGCACAGTGAAGCCAAGGGAACGAAAAGTCAAAATTTACTTGGGATATATCAGAAAAGTAACGATAAATTCTGCAGGCGCAGTATCATACCGCTTTGTTGCGAGCCTCATATTCAGCCGTTGGAGAAGCTGGCGCAGCCGCACCATCCAACACCAGTTCGATCGTCGAGATGCCCTTGCCGGTAATCTTGAAACTCCGGTCCACTCCGGTCTCGGAAATATTCCCGGTTACCAGATCCTGTCTGGCCAGCACCGACAGGATGCGGTCCAGATTTGTCGAGAAGCGCATCACTTCTGTCAGCGACGATTCACGCACGACGGGAACAGAATCCCGGCAGGCATATAATTTCAGCATCACCAGCCAGGTGTCTTCGCCGAGGTCAGAGATTTCGTCACCAAATATCTGGTTGCGCTTTGCAGCAACTGTCAGAAGATTGTTCGCAATATCGGTAAAGTGCATATGCCCCCCAGTCCGTGATGAAACGAATGGGGGCTTTTCAGCCGACCGCAACGTTCCGCAAGTCTGGGTAAATAAATTCGGAGCGCAAGAACCACAATATGTACCAAGGGACAGGGCGTGAGCTTTGGGATGGCGGTCGGCCAACAGGCTGCGCAACAGAAAACACAAACGATCCCGTCGCGTTGTGAGCGCGGAACCGCGCCTTTGGCTCCATGTCGGAGGCGCGAGAGAATCGAGGCCCGAACTCACCTTCAAGAGTTATTCCGATGGCTCGCGATGCCGAATTTCGATCAGCCCTGTCAGATTGGTTAGCGTCAAATGAGCTTAAAAGGGGCGTTTTTCGCTGCAGCCTAATTCTTTAGTTAGTAGCACATTCCGTAACGTCACTCATTATTGGCCGGCAGAGTAGGTCCCATAATTCCATCTAAAAAGAGAATATGTGAACTGAAACGAGGACTGTTTTATCTGCGCCAGGGAGGAAGTCTGAAATGGATAAGGAAACGCATTACAACGCATCAATTTTTTCACGCAAATCAATCATGACCGCACTGATGAGTTCGGCGGTGGCCATTGGCGCTGTCGGATATAGCGCGCCAGCCTTGGCGCAGGATTTGATCGAAGATGACACCGGCAGCGACATCATCATCGTCACAGCGCGCAAGCAAAATGAAACGCTTCAGGAAACACCGGTTACGGTTACATCCATAGGCGGTGACACGCTCGATAAATTCCAGGTCAATGAAGTTGCCGATGTCGTCAGCCGCATTCCGGCCCTGAACGTGCAAGTCGGTGGCTCGGGAGCTGGTGGCCAGATCAGCTTGCGCGGCGTTGGCACGACCAATATTTCCGCAGCCTTCGACTCTGCCGTAGCATTTGATTTTGACGGCGTATCGATCAGCACCATGCGGCTGGTTCAGGCGTCCTTTTTCGACGTCGAACAAATTGACGTTCTCAAAGGGCCGCAATCCCTGTTCTTCGGCAAAAGCGCATCGGCGGGTGTATTCTCGGTCCGCTCCGCCAATCCGACCGCGGACTGGGAAGTCGGCGGCAAGGCCTCTTACGAGTTTGAAGAACAAGGCTATACGGTGGGCGGCTATATTTCCGGTCCGGTCAGTGACACGCTCGGCATTCGCGTCGCGGCACAATATCAGGATATCGACAAATATGTCGAGCTGGAAGCAGGCACGCCGTCGGTCTTTGCCGACTCGGGCAAGGGACTGAAGAATTTTGTCGGCCGGGTCACATTGCAATGGGATCCAACAGATAATTTCTCCGCTAACCTGAAACTTAACTATAATCATAACCAAGGCGACAGTTTGCTGGGTCACTCCGATATTGATTGCGGTGCCAATGGTGTCGCGGATGATGTTGTTCTGGCGGTACCCGGCGTTTCGATCCCGTCCAACGCCGCCTGCGACATTCAGGACGGGCTCTATCCCCATCCCGATGGCCATCCTGACCTGCAGGTCATCGCTCCCGGCACCACCGGTGCGGATCGCTACACCGGCCAATCCTATAACGAAACCAACACCGTCTTCGTCCGGCTGGCGATGGACCTGCAACTCAGCGACACGCTGACCCTGTCGACCGTCAGCGGCTTTCTAGACCTCGATAACGAGCATGCCGATCACTTCAGCTATGTCGGCATATTGGCCAATGGTGATCCCGGCGGCCTGCCCGCACCTTTCACCGATTCACTCACCCAGCACACGCAGGAAATTCGCCTGACCAGCGACTTTGACGGCATGTTCAATTTCATGGTCGGCGGTTTCTGGGAAAGCCGCAGCCAGCCGTTGCAGACATCGCAAAATGCCTTCCTCGGTTCGTTCATTTTTCCCGATTCCCGCGGGATCACCTATGACTGGGTTGCCGACCGCACGACAAAAAGCGAGGCACTGTCCTTCTTCGGCAGCATGAGCCTGGATATTACCGACCAGCTGGAACTGTCGGGTGGTGTCCGCTGGACCGACGAGCAGAAGACCCACAGAACCTCCTTTCCGTTTGTGCATAATGCCCTGACATTTCTGAACGGTATCGTCGGCGGCATTGGCCTGGTGGTTCCCGAAGGATTCCAGACCGGTCCGGTCAAATTCTCCGACAGCAATATCTCGCCGGAAGTGACGCTGAAATATCAGGCGACCCCTGATCTCAACTTCTACGCATCGTACAAGACCGGCTTCAAGTCGGGCGGCGTCGACAACAGCAGCCTGCCGACCGCGTCGATCCAGCTGGTGGTACCCGGTTTCGCAGAACAATATCCGGGACTCTATCCCGATCCCGAGGCGGCCCGCGCAGCGGCGCTGAGTTCGCTTATCTACGACTCTGAAACAGCAAAGGGCGGCGAAATCGGCGTCAAGGCGATGCTCGGCAATGGCGCATTCCGGATCAACACGTCGGCCTTCTATTTCGTCTTCGACGATCTGCAGGTGCAGAATTTCGACGGCGCGGCGGTCCGCTTCCTGACCATCAATGCGGGCGAACTGACGACCAAGGGCTTTGACCTCGACTGGTCATGGCGCACCCCGGTCGAGGGACTGAGCCTCTCCGGCGCGCTCGGCTATACCGATGCCAAGTTCACCGACACGTTCATATCGCAGGACCCCGACGGCATCCCCGGAAACGCCGATGACGTCGACCTCGACGGCCGGACCGCGGCGCGGGCACCAAAATGGTCGGGAAATATCGCTTTCGACTGGACCGTGCCGATGGGAGATTCGATCGAGTTCGGGCTGAACGGCAACGCCGCCTACAGCTCGTCCTATTTCGCCGGAAACAATAATTTCACCGATTATGTCCAGGACAGCTATGTCTCGCTCGACGGCGCGGTCTCGATCGGCGAGCCCGACGGCAAGTGGAAATTGTCGCTGATCGGCGTCAATCTGACCAACGAACTATGGGCCAACACCGTTGGCGACCGGCCGTTTCTGCCCGCTGGCGGCGATGACCGCATAGTCACCCAGAACCGCGGCCGGCAATTGTTCGTCGAAGCCGCCTTCAAATTCTGATCGACACTCTCCCGTTGATCACATCAGGCCGGACCAGCAGCAGCTGTCCGGCCTGATGCTGTTATCCGCAATGGGCTGGTAATCCGTGATTTAGAGCCCCGAGCCGCTCTGGATTGCTACGCTACGCTCGCAATGACGAGACTGGAATGACAGGGATTCATCCTCTCCCTATGGGAGAAGGAATTACTGGATTTTCTCGATATGTAGCGGCATGCACATCCTCGATCTTAAAGATCTAATCGCTTCATTGTATCAAATCCTGCTCGAGCGCCGCACCAGTAATAATCTAGCGCGGGTTCAGGCGTTTGGGCGACATTGCCCGAATATGGGAAGATCATGGAGTTCCCGACAATTCCCAGAACCGGAACAGAATAGTCCTGATCAGTGTTAATTTCAGGGTTATAAGGTGGACCAGAAAACCAACCCGAACCGGGATCAAATTTCAGACTATCGGCGATAAGGCCGCACAGGTGACCGTTCCCACCGACAGCGTTACCTCTGACTCTATATGTGCCGTCTTCATTCTTGGTTATTTTCGCATTTTGAAACGCCGCTGATTTGAGTACAGGAAGAATGCGACGGTAGACATCCGAATGTCTAAATTTGCCAGTCACGGGCAGCACCTCCTCATAAAATTCCATGCTTTCACCTGCTCGCAATTTTAACGGATCACCTGATGAGCCAGTCAGTTCGCTTGTTCGTGATCGATATCCGTCGATCACACAATTAGCAGCCTTGCTGCAGTCTGAGCCGGGAACGGCACTTGCTTCGAAATCCATCCGGGCTTCGACAGATTCGACGATTAGCTGCCGAAATTCGCTTGCTGTTAACCGCGCCTGCACCTCCGCTAAGGAATGAACATTCTCAACTATCACGGGACCCTTCAATCGAGCCATTTCGAAATAGATGGTGTCTCTGGGCGAAAGTTTTGTCCGGTTGAGCAAAGCACCATCATATTTGACCGCACCGAAGCTCAGGAATGATGACAAGTTGCTATCGGTCAGGTTGGTACCACTCATATCCACCACTCCACCTGTGCCGCTGCATCTGGAGTTCATTGTCCGGCCACAATGAAATGTGAAGCCAGAGAGGTCGGCATTGCGGAAGCTCGTATCACCGAGCCTATTGCGCCAACCACCGACAAAGGTTCCATTCTTTAATTTTGATGATCCGAAATTAGCCTCGGTGAGGTTCACATTGTGAAAATAAATATCCGGGAGCACCGCTTCAAAGAACGACGCCGAGCTGAGGTTCACATCAATAAACCGCAACTTTGCCAAATTGACCTTATCCCATTTTGTATTTCGCAGGTCTGTTCCGACGAAACAAATTGGTACAGGCACATCACTTAAGGCACTAAAATCCTCACCGACAAACGAACCTTGTACAACGACAGGAGCTGCGTCGCCTATCGCGGCAATTTTGGCAACAAGGGCGGTTGCACCTCGGAGCTGGCTTGCATCAATAATTTCTGACGGGATATCGTCATCTTCGGAACAGCTGTTGCGCGCCCATTGGAGGGATTCCTCGGTTTCCGGCATTTCGATATTAGATTGAGCGAAAGTCGTTTCGTCATTCTCCTGAATTTTGACGCATCCCTGCAAAGAGAGCGAGAAAGCCAAGACGCTGATTAATCCTGGTTTTTCCAAGGAAATGTCCAATTTTCTCATATTGCCATCTCACTCCACTCTCACCCCGACCGCATCCCGGACCATCCTCGGAATATAAACGCTATTATCTGCCTCACCCCCCACTCGGCCGCCAGAAGATAATTCGCCAGATATAGACCGCCACCAGCAACCCGATCACGCCAAGCGACACCGGTCCTAGATATTGCCCGATATCATCGACATTCTGCTGTAGCGTATAGCCGGCATAGACCAGCGCGCTGTTCCAGACCGCAGCGCCGGCGCTGGTGGCGAGGATGAAGCGCTTGTGTGACATGCCGAACAGGCCGGCGGGCACGGAGATCATCGTGCGGATATTGGGAATGAAGCGGGCGACGAAGACCACCCATTGGCCGTGATTGTCGAAAATCCGGTCGATCCGGTTGACCGTCGCGACATCGAGCGTCAGCCAGCGGCCGTGCTTGCGCACAAAGGCACGCAGATCATCCTCGTTCCAGTGGCGCCCGACCATGAACCAGACATAATTGCCAGCCAGCGAACCGATGGTGCCGACCAGCACCAGCCAGGCCGGGTGGAACGTCCCCTGCCCCACGCCGACGCCGCCAAGCCCCATGATCAGCTCGGACGGGACCGGCGGGAAGATATTTTCCAGCGCCATCAGCAAAGCAATGGCCCAATAGCCGCCCTGCTCGATCAGGTCTGTTACCCAGCTGCTCATGTTGCGCGACTTGGCTCTAGATTATTTCGTGGCAAGCCGCCGCTCGATCGCATCCCAGATCATGCCGGAGGTATCGGTGCCGTTGAAATTATCGATTGCGACAATGCCGGTGGGTGAGGTCACGTTGATCTCGGTCAGCCATTTGCCGCCGATCACGTCGATGCCGACGAAAATCAGGCCGAGCCGTTTCAGGTCCGGCCCCATCGCCGCACAAATCTCCTTATCGCGCTCGGTCAGCTCCGCCGCCTCGGCATAGCCGCCCTGCGCGAGGTTGCTGCGGAACTCGCCTTCGCCGGGCTTGCGGTTGATCGCGCCGGCGACTTCGCCGTCGATGAGCACGATGCGCTTGTCGCCCTGATGCACTTCGGGGAGAAAGGGCTGAACCATATGCGGCTCCGGCCAGGTCTGGTTGAACACTTCGAACAGGGCGCTGAGATTGCTGCCGTCTTCCGGCACCAGGAAGATCGCCTTGCCGCCATTGCCGTGCAGCGGCTTGACGACAATGCCGCCATGTTCAGCCTGAAAGGCGCGCACTTCGTCGAGGTCGCGGGTTATCAGGGTTGGCGGCATGAACTGGGCATAATCGAGCACATAGACTTTCTCCGGCGCGTTGCGGACGGAGACGGGATTGTTGACGACGAGAGTCTCGCTTTCGATCCGCTCGAGCAAATGGGTCGCGGTGATATAGCCGACGTGGAAGGGCGGGTCCTGACGCATGAGCACGACATCGACATCGCTGCCGAGATCCAGTTTTACCGGATCGCCGAAGGTGAAATGATCGCCTTTTACCGGCTGTACTGTGACCGGATGGGCCGGTGTGGTCAGGCGGCCATTGGCCTGCAGGGTCAGGCCTTTTACGTCATAGTGGAATATCTCATGGCCGCGTTTCTGGGCGGAGAGCATAAGCGCGAAGCTGCTGTCTCCGGCGATATTCACGGTCTCCATGGGGTCCATCTGGACGGCGATTTTCAGGGTCATTTGCATTCCTCAGATATTTTCGAACCCGCTTACCGTTCGTGCCGAGCGTAGTCGAGACACATTGGCATTGCGGCAGACGTCTCTCGGCTTCGCTCGAGACGAACGGGGGAGTGTGTTTCTAACCGTTCGTCCCGAGCTTGTCGAAGGGCGTTTTTGTTTACCGCGGTAAAGGGAAAGTTCGGTCCGCTTGCCGTTGTTGGTGAGCCTGCTGATTCACGCTGCTTGACGCCAGATGTCCTTCGACAAGCTCAGGACGAACGGAAGAAGGCCAGAGACCCCCGCCTTCGCGGGGGTTGACGCTTCGGAACGCTGCGCATTCCGCGGCGCGTCAAAATCCATGCCATACGTTAGTCAAATGGACAGGCAGGCGTCTTGGTGAAACCAGTATCACATCGATCCGTGCATCTTCACCCTTGGTGCAAAATTGCGGATAGAGTATTTCAACGGCATCGGCGACGCGCTGGAGCCGTTTCAGATCGATTGACTGCTCGAGATCCTCCAGCTTCGTGCGGGCCTTCACCTCGACAAAGGCGACAAGACGGCCGCGTTTGGCAACGAGATCGACCTCGCCGCGGGGCGTCCGCACCCGTTCGCCCAATATCCGCCAGCCTTTCAGGCGCAGGAAGCGGGCTGCGGTCTTTTCGGCCTGGCGCCCGCGCTTCTCGGCTGCCTCGCGTTTCATGTTCGAGAGACCGTTCGTGCTGAGCTTGTCGAAGCATCCCGACCGCCGATACACCGCGTGTCCGAGAGAGGCCCTTCGACAGGCTCAGGGCGAACGGTGTTCATTTTTCCGATTTCCAGCGGTTGACCAGTTCGTAGAGCGCCTTGCGGTCGGTGTTGAAGGCCTTCGCCACCTCGCCCGCCGCCTTCGATGCCGGCAGCCGCACCAAAGCTTCGCGCAACGCCGCCTCGATATCCGCTTCGCTGGCCGCTTCCGGCGCGCCCCGCGGGCCGATGATCACGACGATCTCGCCTTTGGGTTTTTCCGCACCATAGCGTTCGGCCAGTTCGCTCAGGGAACCGGCGACTGCCTCCTCGAATCTCTTGGTGATTTCGCGGACAACCGCTGCCTTGCGGTCGCCCAGCACTGCCAGCGAGTCGGACAACATCGCCCCCAGCCGGGAGCCGTTTTCGTAAAAGATCAGGCTGGCGTTGAGCGACTTTAAAGCTGCGAGTGATTCGGTTCGTGCCTTGGTCTTGCTCGGCAGAAATCCTTCGAAAAGAAACCGGTCGCTGGGCAAACCGGACAGGGTCAGGGCGGCGATCGCGGCGCTGGGTCCGGGAATTGTTGTGACATAGAGGTCAGCCGCCTGCGCGTCGCGAACCAGCTTGTAGCCGGGATCGGAGATCAGCGGCGTTCCCGCATCGCTGACCAGTGCGACAATTTTGCACCGTATCGCATCCAAAATGCTCTCGCGATCGGCCGCAGACTTATGGTCATTATAGACCATCATCTTCGACTTTTTACCTATGTGATTCAAAAGCTTGCCAGTCACTCTTGTATCTTCGACGAGGATGATATCGGCGACGGCGAGCGTCTCTTCGGCGCGGCGCGATAAATCTCCGAGGTTGCCGATAGGGGTGGCAACGATATAGAGACCGGATTGGGCAGGAGCAGACATATGACGGTCATGGCAGACAAGGTGCATCTAGGACAAGATCAAAGCAGACGACGCGGCATTTTGAAGTGGGCGAGTGTTTCGGCATTCGTCATGCTCGCCGGTTGTGCAACGGTGGTCCCGCGCGGCGCAGAGCCGGTGCGGACCGACACGCCTGCACCGCCTCCGGTGACCGCCGGCTTGCCCGACGACCAGAAACATCACCGCATCGCCCTGCTGGTGCCGCTATCCGGCAAAAATGCCGGTATCGGCCAGTCGCTGGCCAATGCCACCACCATGGCGCTGCTCGATACCAAGGCGGAGAATATCCGCATGACCAGCTATGACACGGCCAAGGGCGCAGCGGCAGCGGCCCAGAACGCCATTCGCGACGGCAACAAATTGATCATTGGTCCTTTGCTTAGCGATAATGTCGTGGCCACCGCCAATATCGCCCGTCCCGCCGGCGTGCCGATCCTCAGTTTTTCCAACGACAGCGGCGCTGCTGGCAATAATGTCTTCATATTGGGCCATATCCCGTCGCAGTCGATCAACCGGGTTGTCGAATATGCCAAATCCAAAGGCATGAAGCGCTTTGCGGCTCTCGTTCCCAACGGCGTCTACGGACAGCGCGCATCCTCGACCTTGCTGCGCAGCGTGAAAGATGTCGGCGGCACTGTGGTCTCGATCCAGACCTTCAACCGCGACTCCAAATCGATCGAGGCGGCGACAAAGAAGCTCGGCGATAATGGCGATTTCGAAGCCGTCCTGCTCGCCGACAATGGCGACATGGCGATCAAGGCCGCGCCCTATATTCGTAAAAACGCCAGCGGCACCGCGAAAATCCTCGGCACCGACCTGTGGAATACCAGCAGCAATCTGGCCGGCGCACCATCCATGCGCGGCGCCTGGTTCGCCAGCGTTTCCGACAGCCTGTACAAACAATATGCCGACAAATATCGCGCCCGCTATGGCAAGGCGCCGTTTCGGCTGTCGAGCCTCGGCTATGATTCAGTGCTGCTGACCGTCAAGGTCGCCCGCAACTGGAAAGTCGGATCGCCCTTCCCGATCAATCAGCTGACCGACAAGGGCGGCTTCATTGGATTGGACGGCGTTTTCCGGTTCAAGGCCGACGGCGTTTCGGAACGTGCCCTGGAAGTTCAGGAAATCCGCAACGGCAGCTTTACCGTGGTCGATCCGGCGCCGAAAGGCTTTTGAACAACCGCTTCCTTTCCGACTGGTAATAAAATCTCGTCATCCTGAACTCGTTTCAGGACCTCCAACGGCAATGCGCTAATGCACGGGGTCCTGAAACAAGTTCAGGATGACGTTTATTGGATCAGCCGATATTCTGTCCGGTCGATTCCCAGTCCTTCAGGAAACCTTCGAGCCCCTTGTCGGTCAGCACATGTTTGAACAGGTTGCGGATCACGTTGGGCGGCATGGTGCCGACATCGGCGCCGATACGGGCGGATTCGAGCACGTGGATCGGATGGCGGATCGAAGCGACCAGGATTTCTGTGTCGAAAGCGTAATTGTCGTAGATCAGCCGGATATCTTCGATCAGCGTCATGCCGTCGAGGCCGTTGTCATCATGGCGTCCGACAAATGGCGAGATGAAGCTTGCGCCGGCCTTGGCGGCGAGCAGCGCCTGATTGGCCGAGAAACACAAGGTGACATTGACCATCGTGCCTTCGCCGGTCAGCGCCTTGCAGGTTTTCAGTCCGTCGATCGTCAATGGCACCTTGATGCAGACATTGTCGGCGATCTTGCGCAGCACTTCTGCTTCTTTCATCATCGTTTCGTGATCGAGCGCGATGACTTCAGCGGAAACCGGTCCGTCGGTCAGGCCGCAAATTTCCTTGGTCACTTCCATGATATCGCGACCTGATTTCTTGATCAGCGACGGGTTGGTGGTGACGCCATCGACCATGCCGGTCGCGGCGAGGTCGGCGATTTCCGCGGTATCGGCTGTGTCTACGAAAAATTTCATCGGTCTGGCTCCAGAAATGGGAAAAATGCGGCTGTTACCCTGTGCCTATCCGCTTTCCATCGGGCGTGGAACTGCCGCCCGTCGCTCGGTGGCAGAAAGCTGTGGATAGATTGGGGGAAGATTGCGGGATAAAAAGCCGCTAAAAAGCTTTCCCGACACCCAGAACCGCAATCAGCAAAGGATCATTTGTCGCCCGAGGATTGGCGCGGATCGATTCCTCCTGCGCGCCGATCGAGCGATAGATGGCATCGCTGACCTTGTTGGTCACATCGCGGCTGATGCTGGAAAAATCGACATTGGTGGCCTGCGACAGCACGAGATTGATAATTTCATTGTCGAACAGCCTCAGACCATTGCCGACGCCCGGTAGCATCCGGTCGACCAGTGTATTGCCCAACTGCCCCTGCAATAGGCTGGTGGCCGCGCGCGGTTCGCCATTGATGATCGCGGCCGCGTCAGCGATGCTCATATTGCGGATGGTTTCCGCGACGATCGGTGCAGCGAGTTCCGCGCCTGCTTCTGCCGCACGGTTGACCTGCATCAGCAAGCGGTCCTGGATCGGTTTGGAACGCAGCAAGGCGGTTGCCACGCTGGTCACCCGCGATCCGCCCAGAGAATCCGGCACGGAAATTCGGGCCACCTGGCTGTCGAAGAAACCATTGGGCTGGAGCAATTCGGCGAAGGCATTCTGGGACGACAGGGTGAGCAGCCTTTTGACGGCTTCGGTCAGGCTGAGACCCGGCAAGCTCGAACAACCGGGAAGCGCCAGCAATCCGGCGACAGCGCCAAAGCCCAGAACCGATCTGCGGTGATAGATCATTACTCTCTCCTGTTTTCGTCAAAGCAAGAATGACGGATGATGATAAGCTGCCTATAGCATGAATATGAATCGCGTTCGTGTACTCCTCCTTAATGCCGCCCTGGGTCCGCTGGATTATCGCGTTCCCGATGGCATGCAAGTTGAGCCCGGCTCGATCGTGATGGCGCCGCTGGGCCCGCGTAAATTGCCCGGAGTGGTGTGGGAGGCGGAGAGCTTTCCGGTCGACGAGATTGACCCGAAAAAATTGCGACCCTTGCTCGAGGTTCGCGATGTGCCGCCGCTGCGCGCGCCGTTGCGCAGATTGATCGAGTGGACCGCCGCCTATTACTTCGCCTCGCCGGCATCGGTCCTGCGCATGGTATTGTCGAGCGGCGCTGCCTTTGCCGACAATCGCCCGATCAGCGAGTACCGGTTGAATGGCACGGCGCCGAACCGGATGACGCCGCGGCGCGAGCAGGCGCTCGAAAAACTGGCTGGCGTGCAGGGCACGATCAGCGAACTGGCCTTCAAAGCCGATGTGTCGATCGCGGTCATCCGCGGACTGGAAAAGCTGGGCGTGTTTGACCGGGAAGAAGTTTCCCCTTTCGCCACCACCGCCAGGCCCACACCCGATTTCGACACGGTTGATCTGAGCACTGATCAGCAGAATGTCAGCAATATATTGATCGAGGCGGTCCGCGCCTCACAGTTCAAACCCTTCTTGCTCGACGGCGTGACGGGATCAGGCAAGACCGAAGTCTATTTCGAAGCGGTTGCCGAAGCCTTGCGTCAGGACAAGCAGGTGCTGGTGTTGCTGCCGGAAATCGCGCTGACAGAGCCGTTTCTCAACCGCTTCGAGGCGCGGTTCGGGGCCGAGCCACTGGCATGGCACAGCGGCATGAAACAGTCGGAGCGGAAGCGAAATTGGCGGGCGCTGGCCGAAGGCAATGCCAAGGTGATCGTCGGCGCGCGCTCGGCCCTGTTCCTGCCTTATGCCAATCTCGGCCTGATCATCGTCGACGAAGCGCACGAGACCAGCTTCAAGCAGGAAGACGGCGTGCGCTATCACGCCCGCGATGTCGCGGTGATGCGCGGCCTGTACGAGCAGATTCCGGTCATATTAGCCTCCGCCACACCGGCGATCGAGAGCCGCCATCAGGTCGAGCAGGGCAATTATGAACTGCTCGAATTGCCAGCCCGTTTCGGCGGAGCGACTATGCCCGATATCGAGGCTCTGGACCTGACCGAGGATGTCCCGCCGCGCGGAAGCTGGCTGGCACCGACGCTGGTCCATGCGCTGGAGGAGAACCTGGAGCGCGGCGAACAATCGCTGCTCTTTCTCAACCGCCGCGGCTTTGCTCCGCTCACCCTGTGCCGGACCTGTGGCCACCGGATCGATTGCCCCAATTGCACCGCATGGATGGTCGAGCATCGCCTGACCCGCCGCCTCGCCTGCCATCATTGCGGCCATGTCATGCCGATTCCGGAAAAATGCCCGGAATGCGGCGACGAAGACAGTCTCGTCGCCTGCGGGCCCGGGGTCGAGCGGATTTGCGACGAGGTCAAAATGCTGTTCCCGCAGGCACGGACGGCGATCATCACTTCGGACACGATCTGGTCGCCGCAGAAAGCCGCTGATTTCGTCAACCAGATGGAGGCCGGGGCGATTGATATCGTCGTCGGGACGCAGCTGGTGACCAAGGGCTATCATTTCCCCAATCTGACTCTGGTCGGCGTGGTCGATGCGGATATCGGGCTGGAAGGCGGCGATTTGCGGGCCGCCGAGCGCAGTTTCCAGCAGATTGCCCAGGTCGCCGGCCGCGCAGGCCGCGCGGAAAAGCCCGGGCGTGTCTATGTCCAGACCCGGATGCCCAACGCGCCGGTGATCCAGGCGCTGATCAAGAATGACCGGGAAGGCTTTTACGCGGCCGAGATAGAATCCCGTCGGCTGGCTCTCGCCCCGCCATTCGCGCGCTGGGCCGCGATCATTGTCTCGTCCGAGGACAATAAGGAAGCGATGGAAACGGCGCGCCTGATCGGGCAGACCGCTCCCAAGCTCGATGGATTCTCGGTTTACGGCCCTGCCCCTGCGCCGCTGTCGATGCTGCGCGGGCGGCACCGGCATCGTTTGCTGGTCCATGCGCTGCGATCGGTCGATCTCCAGAATATCATGCGCGAATGGCTGGAAAAGCTGGAATGGCCGCGTGCAGTACGGGTCGGGGTGGATGTCGACCCCTATAGTTTTGTCTGATTTCCTATCATCCCTTGCTTTCAAGGCAGGAGAAGAGGTGGGATAGGCACCAACGAGATCTATTCCGCTTTGTGCCTTGATGTCGCGCGGGCTCGCTTGCGCTCGCAACCACGCCGTCCCCTCTTTTGAAAAGGCGGGGCTAAGATGAAGTGCAAAAGTCCTTTGAATGTTGCGCCTATTTGAAGCATGAGCCGAACTATGATTAAAAAACTGTCCCTCATCTTCTCTATGCTCGTGGCCACCTTGCTAACCGGCCCGGCCCAGGCCGACCCGGCCGATATCAGCGCCGCCAGCCGTTCGGTGGTCCGCGTGGTTCTGGCTGCGAAAGACGGCAGCAAAGTTGCCTTTGTCGGTCATGGCAGCGGGTTCGCGGTGGCGCCGGACAAGATCGTGACCAACGCCCATGTTGTCGAGATCGCGCGACAGGAAAGCTCGGTCGTTATCGGCATCATCCCGTCGCAGGGCGGAACCAGCTATGGCGGGAAAATCATCGCTTATTCACCCGAGAACGATCTTGCGCTCATCCAGGTGCTGGATGGCGGGCGCCTGCCGCCGATGACGATCTTTGGCGGTCCGGTTGCCGATGGCGCGGAGGTGGTGGCGATCGGCTATCCCGGTTCGGTCGACCGGGCGCAGGGGCTTGATCTGGACGATCTGATCAACCCGATGTCGCCGGTCAAGACCACCGGGACGGTTTCCGGCGGCCGCACGACCAAGCAGTTTGACACGATCCTTCACACAGCGCCGATAGCATCGGGCAATAGCGGCGGACCGCTGATCGACAATTGCGGCCGGGTGCTGGGCGTCAACAGCTTTGGTTCGATCAGCGAGGGCAATGATGCCGAATTCGGTTTTGCCGTGTCGGCGCGCGAAATATTGAACTTCCTGCGCCAGGCGGGCGTAAAAGTGGGCTCAACGGCGACGCCCTGCCGATCGGCTGCTGAGATCAGCGAAAAAGAACGGCTGCGTGAAGCGGCTGCCCGTGCCCAGGTGACAGCGGCCAAGGAAGCCGAAGCCGAAAAGCGCGAACGGGCCGAAACCAAATTGCGCACCAGTATAACCCAGGACATCATCGCAGAGCGCGAAAACCGGATCGCGATAGCGGCGCTGATGCTGGCGCTGTCGCTGCTGGCGGCCGGTGGCGCGGCTATTCTGTTGGTTCAGGGCAAGCGCAACCCGGGCATCGGGGCAGCAGGTGGGGCGGCGGCTCTGCTGCTCGGTGCTGTCATCATCTTCCTGGCACGCCCGGATTTTAGCGAAATCGATGACCGTGTTGCTGCCGCGTTGCAGGAAAATGCGGACAAGAGTGAACCGCAACAACCGAGCATTGCGACATCGGGCAAATATCAATGCACGATCAACCCGCAACGCAGCCGGATCACCGTCTCGCAGGAAAATGAACTGCCGCTCGAGTGGACCGATGGCGGCTGTGTCAACGGTCGCACCCAATATGGCCGCGACGGTGCCAAATGGTCCCGTATCTTCGTTCCCAATCAGGAGCAGACCATCACCATCAGCAGCTTCCAGCCGGATCGCAGCGAGTTTACCGAAGAGCGTTATCTGATGGGGCTGGACGCGATGACCAAAGCGCGGGCGATCCGTGCCGAATATGGCAACCGGGCTTGCACGACCGACGTCAAGGCGCTCGCCGACATCGAGGATATGGTGAAGGCAATCAGAGCGGAATTGCCGTCGCAGGCAAACGAGAGTTTGGTATACGAGTGTCGAAAGACTGATTAGCGCGAGAGGAAACAGCCATGACCAGCACAAAAAGCGTCAGCCAAAAACCTGATTATTCGGGGATGAAAGCGGTCTTCATCAATTGCACTTTGACGCCTTCACCCGCGTTCAGCCACACCGAGTGCCTGATGGACGTGGTCCGGAAAATCATGGAAGACGCCGGCATATCGGTCCAGACATTCCGCAGCGTCGATCATGATATCGCTCCGGGAGTTTATCCCGATATGACAGAACATGGTTTTGCCTCGGACGACTGGCCAGTGATTTCCCGAAAAGTGATGGAGGCGGAAATACTGGTCATTGGCACCCCGATCTGGCTCGGAGATGTGTCATCGGAATGCCGCAAGATCATCGAGCGGCTCTACGCCCATTCTGGCGAGACCAATGACAAGGGCCAGTATATATTCTACGGCAAGGCCGGTGGCTGCATCGTTACCGGCAATGAAGACGGCGTGAAGCACTGCGCGATGAGCACGCTCTATTCCCTGAGTCATATCGGCTATACGATTCCGCCACAGGCTGACGCCGGCTGGATCGGCCCGATCGGTCCGGGCCCTTCTTACGGGGACAAGAAAGACGATGGCACTCGCGTCGGTTTTGACAGCGATTTCACGCAGCGCAACGCAACATTTCTGGCTTGGAACCTCATGCACACCGCCCATATGCTGAAGCAGGCGGGTGGTATTCCCGATTACGGCAATTCGCGGGAAGCCTGGGATGACGGCACGCGGTATAACCATCCAAACCCGGAATATCGTTGAGTGCTTCGCATATATGACGAGTGATTGTGCCGAAGTGAACGGGCTAGCAGATTGCAGCTGCTGACTCGATGATCGGATTCCGCGCTTGATCCTACAACGCCCCGGCTGCCCATTCTATACGGCTCAGGCTTTCAGAAGTGCGCGGGTCGTTAACCGACAATCCCAAATCGTCCAGACACTCTTTTATATTGCTCAGGCCCGGTTGGCTCTCAGCGGGGTGTCCTGTCGAACATGGGTTAGCAGATTGTTGGAAAGCGATCTCAAAACATCGACTGGTTTATCCTGTTTGATCGCGTCTTCCAGTTGCTTTGCCGCGGCGGCCATTTCGCCTTCACCGAATGAGCCTGCGGACCCCACAAGCTTGTGCAGCATACCAGCGATTTCGTCGCTTTGCTCCACCGACCAGTGGTTGATTGTAGCCATTCCAGCCATCAGGCGATCCAGTGTTCTGTTTCGAAATTCTTCATATTTCGGACGAAGCGAGGCTATGGTCTCGTCTTCCTCTACCACTTCCGGAGTCCGTTTTTTCGAACGCGGCTCAAAATACCATTTGCACACTGCTTTGTAGAGGTCATTAAACTGGATAGGTTTGGAAACATGATCCTGCATGCCCGCCGCTGCGCAAGCTTCCCGGTCTTCGGAGAAAGCATTGGCGGTCAGCGCGACAATTGGAAGCTGTTCGGCTGTGATGCCAGCTTGGCGGATTTTTCTTGTGCATTCGATCCCGTCCATGATCGGCATCTGCATGTCCATCAGGACAAGGCCAAATTTCAGTCCCTGGTCAGCATTGCCGGTCAGGATTTCCAGCGCGCGCACGCCATTGTCGGCGCAGATAACGCTACAGCCCATGCGCTCGAGCATGGCTGTCGCAAGCAGCCGGTTGATTTCATGATCCTCGACCAGCAATATGGTACGACTGACGGCCGGTAACGTGGTCTGCTGGCTTTCGGTGTTGGCGCGCCTGGTTGCTTCTCCACGGGGGTCAACACATTCATTCAAAGGTATCTCGACACAAAATGTGGATCCCAAACCGGGTGTGCTTTGCAAGCCGATACTGCCACCCATCATTTCTACAAGCTTGCGAGAAATCGCCAGTCCGAGACCTGTCCCGCCGTAGGACCGATCCGTATCATGTTCTGCCTGTACGAATTCCTCGAATATCGAGCGTTGCCGTTCTTCGGCTATGCCGATGCCGGTATCGATAACGCTTATCCGGAACTTACCATTGTCGTCTTCTGACATTTCAGCCTTGACGGTTATCGATCCGGACTCGGTAAACTTGATCGCATTGCCGACCAGATTCGTCAGTATCTGGCGGAGCCGCAGCTTGTCATGTTCGATAAATTTTGGCAGATCCTCTGTATAGTCCAGCTTGAGTGCGAGCCCGTGATTCCCGGCCGCGGTCAGCATCATGTTGCACGTGCTCTTGAGCAAATGGGCCAATTCAAACGGCTCCGGCGACAAAGCCAATAACCCAGCGTCAATTTTGGAAATATCGAGAATGTCATTCAACAATGCCATCATGACCTTGCCGGATTCCTCGATCAGCGCGACATACCCCGCTTGCTGTTCGTCGAGTTCCGACTGGCGGAGCATCTCTGCGAAACCGAGCACGCCGTTCATGGGCGTACGGATTTCGTGACTCATATTCGCCAGGAATGATGCCTTGGCTTCGGTTGCGGCTTCGGCGATGTCTCGCGCTTCCCGTAATTCGCTCTGCCGGTGGCGCAATTCTGCAATCGCCCTGCGCTGTTCGGTGATTTCTACAATGACACCGACATAGCCGATAATATTATTATCAATATCGAACTCGGCCTGGTTTACGGTGCGAACCCAGATTTCTTCGCCGTCTTTTGTGGTGTGGCAGGCTTCCCGTTCGCATTTGTCTCCGGGCTTGTTAAAGCCGGTAAACGCCTCGTCCATATCGTAAGAAGTTCTGTCTTTCAGCGCCCGCATCCATCCGTCGCCTTTGACCTCTTCCTCACTGAGGCCGATCCGTTCACGCCAGGCCTTGCTCACATAGAATATTTTGCCTTCCGCATCCGCCTGGAAAAATCCTACGGGAGCGGATTCCGCGAGCCTGCGGAACCGTTCTTCGCTCTTTTCCAGAGCGTGCCTGCTTGATATCGCATCTGTAACGTCCCGAATATTTCCCGTCGCTCCCTCAAACCGCCCCCTCTCGTCACGTACCGCCTCGAGGAACACTTCGACGCGACGTTCCTTTCCGTCAGCGCGAATGAAGGTCTGGTTGAGAGTGAGAGTGTCCAATTCCCCGCTGGCCAGCCGTAGATATTCCACATCGGCCTTTTGCCGGGACTCATCGTTCAATAATTTTGATACGTGCTCCCCCAGCGTCTGTTCCACGGAATAGCCCGTTATTTCCTCCCAGGCCGGATTGAGAAGGATCCAGCGCCCCAGTTTGTCGGTGCGGAAAACAACGTCCCGCATATTGTCAAATATCGATTGGGTTTGATCACGACTGACCCGCAATTCCCGCTGCAAAATGGTTTGCGCTTCCAGAAAGCTGGCAAACGGTAGCGAACTTGCAAAGGTGAACAGAAGAAAAATTTGTACGACAAATATATTGTCGTGCAAATTTCCGTCTATCAAGTGCGCTGGCCCGGAACCGTTAAATGTGCCGGCAATCGCAATGATTGCAATGACCGCGACAGACAAGGATGCACCGACAATTCCCTTACGGACCGCCGCAAAGAGCACGAACAGCGAGGTCATGAACAGAAACGGGTAGGAGGACTGACTGAACACAAAGATTGTCAAAAGTCCGCCGAACCCGAAGATGACCAGATATTCCAGGTCCATCGTCTTGTTCCACCGATGGATACCGTTGCGATTTCCTAAAATAATCGAAAAAATCGGGGCAAAGATCAACATGCCAAGGCTATGCGCTATCAGCCAGTCAAGCCATCCAAGCAGCGACACATTTTCGCCGAAAATGGAAAACAGTCCCATTGCCAGCCCGCTGCCGATCAGTGGTGCCACCAGACCACCGAGCATGGCGAACCAGATCAGCTTCCCGAAATTCACATAATTGGGATCCGTTCCGCACTTTCTGCGGATCAGAAAAATCGCGATGGCGACTTCAACAGCGTTGGCGATCGCCATGGACAGGGCTTTCGTCCCACTATCGCCTACGCTGATTGCGACAACAAATCCGATTGCTGCGCATGCCAGAATATGCGGGACGGAAATCCTGCCTTTATACCGCAACAATGCGGCGACCAGGAAGCCGTTCGAAATCCACAATGCTGAGAAATCGGCCCCTCCGCGGGTCAGCAAGATTCCTGCGACTGATAACAGGCCAAATGCCGCCGTGATCCCCGCAAAGATGGAAATCCTTTTGCCAGTCGAAGTTGGCATATTGTCTTCAATAGTCATCTGGGCACCGAATCCATCCTTAGTGAAAACAGGCTTCGCAAAGGAACACCTGCTCCACTCACAATTTTCAGAACAATATTGACCAGAATATCGATCTAACATTTTGAAGGCCGTAATTGCCCCGTTTGAGCCTGCCGCCCTCGAACTTTCAGATGGCTGATTGGCTCAAACTATTTGCAGATTGATACTAGGTCATCTGCGGTTGGTTACGGCAAATACAATATCAATTAAGGCCAAGGGGATGGATCAGCTTGAACTTCGATCTGACTGCGGGTCTCTATTTTAACTGCAAAATTGGGATTTTCATCTGCGCTCATCCGTCTTTTCTCGACGCTGATCGCTGGCGAATCGGGGATCAAGTCGGTTTTGACCGGAGAACCATTGAGTCTACCTCCAGATATCAGCGATTTGGCAAGGCGTTAGCGACGACCGCTATCGAGAAACGCTTTAACCTCGTTCCTTCTCCAGCAGCATTTGCTTGATCTCCAGCCCATAAGCATAGCCGCCCATCGAGCCGTCGCTGCGCACCACCCTGTGGCAGGGGATCAGCACGGCGACATGGTTGGCGCCATTGGCGCTGCCCACCGCGCGGACGGCTTTGGGCTTGCCGATGGCAGCAGCGACATCCGCATAGCTGCGTGTTTCTCCTTCGGGAATTTTGCGCAATTCCTGCCAGACCGCTTCCTGAAAGGCGGTGCCCTGAACATCGACCGGGATATTATGCGGCCGGCCCGGCGCTTCAACCTGTGCGATCACCTGCGCGAGCAGCTTCTGAAAATCGTCACCGCCCTGTTGCAGGTCCGCGTTCGGGAATCGTTGGCATAGCTCTGCTTCGCCTTCGTTGAAAGACAGGCAGCACACGCCTTTATCGGTCGCCGCTACCAACATCACGCCTAGCGATGTCTCGACACTGGCCCAATAGATCGTCACCCCTGCCCCGCCATTTTTCCACACGCCCGGTTTCATTCCCATTTTCCGGCCCATTTTCTGTTCCTCGTAAAAGCGCGAAGCCGACCCATAGCCGGCGTCGTAAATGGCTTCGGTTACCGATGCGCCGCCAGCCAGAGCGTCCTTGACCCGTTCTGATCGCAAAGCCCGCGCATAGGCGGCTGGCGAAAGTCCGGTGTCGCGTTTGAAAATCCGCTGGAGGTGAGTCGGCGAATAGCTTGTCAGCTGGCCCAGTTCGCCGAGCGTTGGTGCGACCTCCGCCATCCGGATCGCGTCAATTACTGTCTTTACCGCCGCTTCGTCACGCGCCACGTCGTTTGGGAGACAGCGCAGGCAAGCGCGCAGACCTGCTGCCTCTGCCTGTTCGGCTTTCGCAAAGAAACGTACATTTTCGCGCTTGGGGTGGCGTGCGGCGCAGGAGGGGCGGCAATAGATGCCGGTGCTCAGGACGCCGGTAACGAATTTACCGTCGAAGCTGCGGTCGCGGGCCTGGACAGCCGTCCATGCTCGAACATTATCCACAAAATTCTCGTTCACGGCTCAAACCTCTCCACCCGCGCGACAAAACATCCATGGGCTGCATTATGAACATCTATATAGGCAACCTCGTCCAGTTCAAATAACGCACGGATCGACCAGTCAGCTTCGCCGGACAAGGCAAGGATGGCTGTTTTCAGCATCGCATCCTCGCCGAAAGCGCGCATGCCCAATGGCCGTCCCTTAAAAACCGGCGGAACCGTATCGGTAAATTGCGCAGACGCTGTCAGCCCGGTTCTCGCAAATATCGCGTAGGAACTCCGGTAAGGAGAATCGACATCATGGGAGGTGTGGTGGAACAGAATCACCTTTTCTCCCACTTTGGCATCTTCCAAAGATATGCGGCAGGGAAAGCCTGGCTTACTGGTGGCGGTCATTTGCACCGCACCCAGCGCCGAGAGCTCTTCAGCGGTTGCGACCTCGAACGATTTTGCCAGTTCCGGGCTCAATCCGGTGATTTTGTAGGTCATATGCAATCTCCCATTCTGGCTGTCGAAACGGATATAAATCAGCTCTGCCGGTACGGCTTCCCGTATCTTGCGTTCAAAGCTAAAATTAATCCGTGGAGCGATTCAAAGCCGCCAAAAACTGCTGGTTTGTCTTTCCGGGAAAATGATTCCCCAAGCCGTCTTGCATCGCAGCAAAATGGTTGCTAGACGCCGCGCATCTGTGGGCGGAATTGCAGGATTTCCGGCCATTAAACGGACTATTTCATGAACGGTTTTCAGACTATAATTACGGTCAAGGAGAAGCAAACGCGTGGATCATTCCAGCGGCATTAGAGCGAGTTTAGCGGGGCGTTACGCCACGGCTTTGTTCGCGCTTGCAGAAGAAAATAAAAGCATCGACGCGGTGCAGGCCAGTCTCGCGACATTGAGCGCAGCCATGGCCGAATCGGATGACCTCAGGGCGCTGACCAGCAGCCCGGTTGTCTCGCGCGATGATGCCGGCGTGGCTATTGCGGCCACGGCCAAGGCTCTTGGTCTCGACAAGCTGTCGACCAACGTGCTCGGTGTGCTCGCGGCCAATCGCCGGCTCGACCAGATCCCCGCGGTCATTCGCGCTTTCTCCACTTTGGCATCGGACCATCGCGGCGAAATTACTGCGGAAGTCACCTCGGCTCACCCGCTGGACAAAAAACAGATTGATGCGCTCAAGGCGCAGCTCAAGAAACGTGTGGGAAGCGATGTTAGCGTTTCCACCGCAGTCGATCCGTCCATTTTGGGCGGGCTCGTCGTGAAAATCGGCAGCCAGATGATCGACAGCTCGATTAAAACCCGTTTGAACACCCTATCGCAGGCCATGAAGGGCTAAAGGAAGATACACATGGATATTCGCGCCGCAGAAATTTCAAAGGTCATCAAGGACCAGATCGCCAATTTTGGCAATGAAGCCCAGGTTTCCGAAGTCGGAACCGTGCTTGCAGTGGGTGACGGAATTGCCCGTATTCACGGCCTCGATCAGGTGCAAGCCGGTGAGATGGTTGAATTCTCCAACGGTATTCAGGGCATGGCGCTGAACCTCGAGGCTGACAATGTCGGCGTCGTGATCTTCGGCTCTGACGCTGAAATCAAAGAAGGCGACGTCGTCAAGCGGACCGGCACGATTGTGGACGTTCCGATCGGCAAGGAATTGCTTGGTCGTGTGGTTGACGGTCTCGGCAACCCGATTGATGGCAAGGGCCCGATCAACACCACGCAGCGTAGCCGGGTGGAAGTCAAGGCGCCGGGCATTATCCCGCGTAAATCGGTTCACGAACCCGTCCAGACCGGCCTGAAAGCGCTCGACGCTCTCGTTCCTGTTGGCCGTGGCCAGCGCGAATTGATCATTGGTGACCGTCAAACCGGCAAGACCGCTGTCGCGATCGACACATTCATCAACCAGAAGACGGTCAACGCCGGCGACGATGAAAGCAAGAAGCTCTACTGCATCTATGTTGCCATCGGCCAGAAGCGCTCGACGGTTGCACAGATCGTCAAGAGCCTCGAAGAAAATGGCGCAATGGAATATTCGATCGTGGTTGCTGCAACCGCTTCCGAGCCTGCACCTCTTCAGTATCTCGCACCTTATACCGGTGTGACCATGGGCGAATATTTCCGCGATAACGGCATGCACGCCTGTATCGTCTATGACGATCTCTCCAAGCAGGCTGTGGCTTATCGTCAGATGTCCCTGCTTCTGCGTCGTCCTCCAGGACGTGAAGCTTATCCTGGTGACGTTTTCTATCTGCATAGTCGTTTGCTCGAACGTGCTGCGAAGATGAACGAAGCCAATGGCTCCGGTTCCTTGACCGCATTGCCGATCATCGAAACCCAGGCTGGCGACGTTTCGGCCTATATTCCGACCAACGTGATTTCGATCACCGACGGCCAGATCTTCCTCGAAACCGACTTGTTCAACCAGGGCATCCGTCCTGCTATTAACGTGGGTCTGTCCGTGTCTCGTGTTGGTTCTGCTGCACAGACGAAGGCGATGAAGAAGGTTTCGGGCTCGATCAAACTCGATCTCGCGCAATATCGCGAAATGGCTGCTTTTGCGCAGTTCGGTTCGGACCTTGATGCTTCGACGCAGAAATTGCTCGCACGTGGCGAGCGTTTGACGCAGCTTCTGAAACAGGCGCAATTCTCGCCTCTTCCATTCGAAGAGCAGACCGCTTCGATCTACGCTGGTACCAACGGCCATCTCGACACGGTCGGCGTTACTGATGTTGTGCGTTATGAAGCAGCGATGCTCGCCCATTTGCGTAGCGAACATGCCGACATATTGAAAACGATCCGTGAAAGCGGTGACTTGGCGGATGATACCAAGGCGGCTCTGGAAGCGGCTCTGGCGGACTTCGGCAAGGCGTTCGTATAAGGAGAAAATGTCGTCCCGGGCTTGATCCGGGATCCAGCGAATAAAGAAGCCGCGAAGCGACATTTTTATGGAACTGGGTTCCCGTATTTGCGGGAATGACAATTGAAGGAATGAAATGGCTAGTCTTAAAGAACTGAAAGATCGGATCGCGTCGGTTAAGTCGACCCAGAAGATCACCAAAGCCAAGAAGATGGTTGCAGCAGCCAAGTTGCGTCGGGCGCAAATGGCCGCCGAAGCTGCGCGTCCTTATGCCGAGCAGATGGAAAATGTGATGGCGAGCCTCGCCACCAAGGTTTCGATTGATGTGAATACATCGAAACTGCTGGCAGGTACGGGCAAGCTGGAAACCCATCTGCTGGTAGTCGCCACTTCAGACCGCGGCCTGTGCGGCGCGTTCAACGCCAATATCGTCAAGGAAGCCCGCCTCAAGGCCGAGAAGCTTCTCGGCGAAGGCCATAAAGTGCTGTTCTACATGGTCGGCCGCAAGGGCATTCCGATCATCAAGCGTTTCTATCCCGGCATGATCCTGAAGCATTTCGATACGTCGACTGTCAAAGCACCGGGATATGAAGAGGCCAAGGCGATTGCGGAGGACCTGACGGACATGATAGAAGAGGGCAAATATGATGTTGCCCATCTGTTTTACGGCAAGTTCAAATCCGCTTTGGTACAAGAGCCTACCGTTCAGCAGATCATTCCGATTGCAGTTCAAGACGGCGCTATTTCCGAAGCAGGCGGTGCAGTCGATTATGAACCGGACAAGGAAGAAATCCTCGCCGAACTGCTCCCGCGCAACCTGACCACGCAGATTTTCGGTGCATTGCTTGAAAATAACGCGTCAGAGCAAGGGGCATCGATGACCGCCATGGATAATGCGACCCGCAATGCCGGCGACCTGATCGACAACCTCACGATTATTTACAACCGCAGCCGTCAGGCCGCGATTACCACCGAATTGATTGAAATTATCGCTGGCGCTGAAGCGCTCTAAAGCACGTACGCAAGGAAACGGAAAAATGGCAAAAACCAAAAATATAGGCCGCATTTCACAGGTCATCGGCGCTGTCGTCGACGTCACCTTTGATAGCGAAATCCCGGCAATTCTCTCGGCTCTGGAAACCGACAATAACGGCAACCGGCTGGTTCTCGAGGTTGCACAGCATCTTGGCGAGAATACGGTTCGTACCATCGCCATGGACGCGACCGAAGGTCTGACCCGCGGTCAGGAAGTCACCGACACCGGTTCGCAGATCATGATGCCTGTTGGTCCTGAAACGCTTGGCCGGATCATGAACGTGATCGGCGAGCCAATCGACGAACGCGGCCCGATCGGCAATAAGACCACCTCTCCTATTCACGCGGAAGCGCCTGCATTTGTCGACCAGTCGACCGAGAATGAAATTCTGGTGACTGGCATCAAAGTTGTCGACCTGCTTGCACCTTATGCAAAGGGCGGCAAGATCGGCCTGTTCGGCGGCGCCGGCGTGGGCAAGACCGTTCTTATTCAGGAACTGATCAACAACATTGCCAAAGGCCATGGCGGTACATCCGTTTTCGCCGGTGTTGGTGAGCGTACCCGCGAAGGTAACGATCTCTATCACGAATTTCTCGACGCTGGCGTTATCGCCAAGGATGCCGACGGCAATCCGAAGTCGGAAGGCTCGAAAGTGGCTCTCGTGTTCGGCCAGATGAACGAACCTCCAGGAGCGCGTGCTCGTGTGGCTCTGTCCGGTCTGACCCAGGCGGAATATTTCCGCGACGTCGAAGGGCAGGACGTTCTGTTCTTCATCGACAATATTTTCCGCTTCACCCAGGCCGGTTCGGAAGTGTCCGCACTGCTCGGCCGTATTCCTTCGGCTGTGGGTTATCAGCCTACCCTGTCGACCGACATGGGTCAGTTGCAGGAACGTATTACCTCGACCAACAAGGGTTCGATTACATCGGTTCAGGCCATTTACGTTCCTGCCGATGACTTGACCGACCCTGCACCGGCAACATCCTTTGCCCACCTCGACGCAACGACCGTTTTGAACCGTGCGATTTCGGAGCTGGGCATCTACCCTGCTGTTGATCCGCTCGACTCAACCTCGCGTGTTCTCGAACCGCGTGTTGTTGGCCAGGAACATTATGATACGGCCCGTGCTGTTCAGGAAACCCTGCAAAAATATAAGTCTTTGCAGGACATTATCGCCATTCTCGGCATGGACGAGCTTTCCGAAGAAGATAAGCTGGTCGTTCAACGTGCTCGCAAGATCCAGAAGTTCCTGTCGCAGCCGTTCCACGTTGCTGAAGTCTTCACCGGCATCAAGGGCAAGTTCGTTGATCTGGAAGACACGATCAAATCGTTCAAGGCGGTTGTCGAAGGCGAATATGATCACCTTCCAGAGAACGCTTTCTACATGGTCGGCGGAATCGAGGAAGCGATCGAAAAAGGCAAAAAAATGGCTGCTGAAGCGGCCTGATAAATGGGTTGGGAGTCTCTAGCATTTGGACTAGCATTGGCAGCCAGTTCGATTGCCTCTGAGGCTCCCAAGACATCGCTGGAACCATTTGACGCGAAGCCTGAAGAATATGCCGGTATGACGCCTGCTGAGAATTTTGGTCGGGCTTTTATGGATGTTTGTCCGAAAGTATTGTCTGGAGAATTAGATTTCGACATCGCTAAAAGTCCAAGGGATTCTGGGATTACACCAGTCGATGATCTACCGTCGTATCTTTCCAGCTTTCCGACAACGAACTGGTTTTCTTTCGATGCATCTCCGCACAACGTATTTATCAGTAAAGATAACTATGAAGGGCCAACTAGGTGTCGTATAATTCTGGCGAATAATATGAACGGATCAAGCGCAAATCTATTCTTGGCCGGGCGCTTACAAAACGCGGGTGCAAAAGCCGTAGAAATTATGACACTGGATACAAAGCGAAATTTACGTTCAAGCATCCTATATCTTGACACCGGTGATGATGTCGTCATGTACCTGATACAAAGCCTTCCGCGCACAATAAATGCCGGGCGTGGGCAACAGGCAACGGCGACGTCAATAATCTATCCAAGAGCAGAAGCTGCCAAAATTTTTAAAGGTATAAACTGATGGCAAACCTACATTTCGAACTCGTAACCCCAGAGAAACTCGTCCGTTCGGAAGATGTATTCATGGTGGTTGTGCCCGGTACCGAGGGTGATTTTGGCGTGCTTGCCAATCATGCCGGTGTGATGTCGACGATCCGCGATGCGGAACTGGTTATTTACGCCAGCGAAGGCGCGACGCCGGAGACGATTTCCGTGCAGGGCGGCTTTGCCCAGGTCAATGAAAAGGGCCTGACGGTTCTGGCCGAGGCTGTTTCCTGATCTGATCCTTGATCGTCCGCTATCAGTCTGAATAGCGGGTAAATATCCACAACGCCATATTGGCCAGAAGGCTATAGGCCAATATCGCATAGGCCGCGCCGAGACCGCCCAGACCGGGTATCAAAACCGTCAGCAGGCCGAGCAGAACCGATGCTGCGGCAGCGCGTATCCACAGGATAGCCCGGGGACGGCCAGCGGCCATCAAATTGGGTTCGAAATTGACACCCCATAGTTCGACCGCCGCAGCCAGCGCCAGAACCAGAAGAATCGGATAGGCCGGCAGGAACGCCTCTCCGGCAATCAGCTGCAACGCCGGTTTTCCGAGCAGAAGCGCAATGATCACCAACAATACGGAACCGACCGCGGATATGCGGCTGGTCTGGGCGAACAGCGTCTTGCGGGCGTCGCCGCCCTCATGCGAATCCACTGCGCTCAGTTCTGCATAAACGGCCCGGCCGAGCATATCGGCGAGCCGCGCAACCGCATCTTTCAGCTGATAGGCCAATCGAAACAGTCCGGCGGCGGCCGGGCCGACGAAAAAGCCAACGACCAGCAACGGTACCTGCTGCGCGATAGCTCTTACGGTCGTGCCGAGATTGGTGATCCAGAGAAAGCTGAAAAATTGCGAGAAGCTTCTTGGTGTCGCAAGTATCTCGGAGAACGCGAGGCCGGCAAACCGGACGGGCGTGACCAGCCGGACAGTCACCCAATAGGCGATGCAAGTGAGTATCTCCGCCGCAGCCCAGGCGATCAGAAAGCCCTTGATATCGGGCGAGAATGACCAGGCCAGCAAGGCGCCGCCAAATCGGGCCAGCGGCGTCATCGCAGCGGCCATTGCACCGTCGCGGAAACGGTCGAACAGGCGCAATATCCCGATGGCGGAGGAACGCACACTGAGCAGGCTGACAATCGCAAACAGGATTGCCATTTTTATCATCTCATCCTGCCAGCCGAACTGGTCCGCGAAAATCGCTATCAAGCCGGTAACCAGCAATATCCCGAGGAGAGCCGAGCTGACGTCCAGCAGCAGACAGAATGCAGCGAGCCTGTTGATCTCGTCATCTGCCTTTCTCGCCTGCAGCTGGCTGCCGAAGCGGATTACCAGTTGCCAGCTTTCAAAGGAGACAAATGCCGAAGCGACCTGTGCCGTCACCAGTATCAGCGTGAAATATCCAAATCCGGCGGGCTCGAGCAGCCTGGTGGCCAATGCCAGATAGAATAGGCTCAGCACCGCACCGAAACCCTTCCCGGCCAGCAGCCAGCCAAGGTTTTTGATCACGCGACTGAGCGAGCTATTGGCCTCGAAAAAAGATCGAACCCCGATAATAATCTTGTTATTCAACAGTACACCTGCAATCCGACCAACAGAAATTCATGTCCGAGGAAACCCGTCAGACATACTGGACCCATTTGTATGAAAATTGCCTTCCTGTTCATTGCAGAAGCGTATCAAACTTATCACGGCTACACCATAGCTCTGGAACTCGCCAAACGCGATGGATGTGACGTGATCGCATATTATAATGATCCGACAGTGCCTGAGCATTTGCAGCGGATAGCGACTGCAAATGGCGTCAAACCCGTACCTGTGAAGCGTCTGAAACGCGGTTTTCTGGGCTGGATGATCCAATCGGTACGCTTTCTGGGTATGGCAAAAAACCAGGTCATGCACGCGAATATGCGGGAACTATTATCCTATGATGTCATCGTTTCGGTCGAGAATACAGTCGCCTGGCTGGCCAAGAAGCGCACATCCGACCGCCCTGTTTTCGTGTTCAAAAGCCATGGCGCGGGCGACAGGGATGTCGCCTGGCATCCCCGCATCGCAGAGTTCGATCTGCTCCTGCCACACGGATCCAAGACAGCCGAACGATATCTGGAACAGGGACTGGGTCAGCCGAACGGGATCGTAACAACCGGCTATCTGAAAACCGAGGTCACGGAGCGGCTGCGCAAGGGAAAGCAGGCGTTGTTTCAGAACGACCGGCCGACCGTCATCTACAATCCGCATAAGGACAGAAAACAATCATCATGGCGACAGGCAATCGAGCCGATGCTCGACCAGTTTGCCAAACAGGATATATTCAACCTGATCGTAGCGCCCCATATCAAGATGTTCCGCAGACGCTCGGCAAGCGTTAGACAGAAGTGGGAAAGCCGCAGCACCGAGAATATCCTCATCGACACATGCTCGAACCGCCTGCTTGATAACAGCTATACTGTCGCAGCGGATATTTATATCGGGGATGTCAGCAGTCAGGTTTATGAGTTCACGGCCCGGCCCAGACCGTGCATATTTCTCAATTTCAACAAGATAGATTGGCGGAACAACCCCAATTATCTGTTCTGGCAAATGGGTGAGGTTATCGACGACCCTGCTGACATATTTGCCGCAGTGGCGCGGGCGCGCGAAATGCATCCGCAATATATCGAGATACAGAAAAAACTGACCCGCGACGCGCTAGGCGATGACATTGAAAACGGAGCCGAATATGCGGCGGACGCGATTATGGACTATTATCACCATGGCAAAGCACAGCGTAAATAGGGAAACCAATCGTTCCTGATTGACCATTTTTGAGGGATGCTGCTGCTGGGCATGTGACTTTGGAGCGACCGGCATCTCGCATTGTTTCAGCAAATTTCCCAAATAGCCTAAGCTTCCAGTACTGTCGTCGCCTTCCGGGAGCTGCGCCAGAGCAGCAATCCACTGAAAATTATCAACAGGCCGCCAAACATCGCGGTCCGGTCTATCGGATCATCAAAGACAAACACGCTAATGGCCGTCGCGATCAGCAACTGGATATAGACAATCGGCGCGATCGCCGCCGCGGTCGTTCGCATCGTTGCCATGAACAGCAGGAAATGACAGCCTGTCGCAGTCAGCGCCACCAGCATGCAGCGCAGCACAACATCCCAATGCGGCGCACCGGGGACGGCCATGACAGGGACTAGCCAGTGCCCGATCAACGAAGCAATGATCAGAAATATTGCCGCCCAGAAAGCAATATAGAATTGCGCCGCGAAGATCGACCGCTGGGTAGATACCATGCGGTTGAGAATCAGCATTGTCGACATGGCAAAGGCGGAAATCAGCGGCAAAATAGCCACCCAGCCGAAGGCCGCGACATTGGGACGCAGCATGATCAACACCCCGGCAAATGCAATGATCGTCGCGACCCATGTCCGGGGCGGCATCTTTTCTTTCAGAAACCAGCCGGAGAATAATGCGGTGAGGATCGGGTTGATAAAGGATATCGCCACCGCATCAGCCAGCGGCATGATATAAATGGCGGAAAAGAAGCTGATGGTCCCGACAAACAGCGCAAATCCGCGCGCGACGTGGAGCCACGGCCGGTTGACCTGAAAGCCGCGACGCCCCTCCCGCATGAACAGGATTACCGCGAGGGCCAGCGCACCGATCGCAAAGCGAAGCGCTGCCACAGCCGGCGCAGGCCAGTCTCCCGCCATAGACTTGATCACCGCATCACCGAGCGGGAAACCGGCAAAGGCCACCAGCGCGAGTGTGATACCCCCGGCAGCCGCCCGATCACGAGAATGGTCAGCTGTCAAAATTTTGTACCTTGCGCATATTGACGGCTTAGCGGCTGCTTTACGCGGAGCAAGTCACAAAAATACATGAACAATCGTCCTGCTGAAATCAGACAGATTTACCAGTTTATTAACCATTTTCGCGGAAAGAGGGCATTGATCGTGTGACATTAGACATATCGGACAGAATAGCATGAGCGCATTTGGCAAGAAAAATGGACTGGGCGGCGGCAAACCGTCCTTTGGCGTAGCGAAGCCCATGACCGGCGGCGGCAAGAAGATCGCCGAGTCAGAAAATCGCGACGACAATCTGGGTGGCAATCAGTTTCCGCCGCTTGAATCCATTCCTCTCACCGATAACGAAACGCCATCCTCACCAGCTCCTGCGCAAAGTGACGCAATGGCGCGCCTTTCGGAGCGTTCGCAACCGCTGGCGGAAGATTCCGAAAAGGAAGAGGGCTTTGGTGCCTCGGTCCACAAGATCAAGGAACAGGTGCTGCCGCGCCTGCTAGAGCGCGTCGACCCGGAAGCCGCCGCGACCCTGAACAAGGAAGAACTGACCGAAGAATTCCGCCCGATCATCATGGAAGTGCTGACCGAGTTGAAGCTCACGCTCAACCGGCGCGAACAATTTGCGCTGGAAAAAGTTCTGGTAGACGAATTGCTCGGCTTTGGACCGCTCGAAGAGCTGCTGAGCAATCCGGACATCTCGGATATCATGGTCAATGGTCCGGAACAGACCTATATCGAAATCAAGGGCAAGCTCGAAATTGCACCGATCCAGTTTCGTGACGAGGAACATCTGTTCCAGATCGCCCAGCGGATCGTCAACCAGGTCGGCCGCCGCGTCGACCAGACAACGCCGCTTGCCGACGCGCGTCTGAAGGACGGTTCGCGTGTGAACGTAATCGTTCCGCCGCTGAGCCTCAAAGGCACCGCGATCTCGATTCGTAAATTTTCCGAGAAACCGATCACGCTCGATATGATGAAGGGCTTCGGCTCCATGTCCGATGACATGTGTACGGCGCTCAAGATTGCCGGCGCATGCCGCTTCAACGTCGTTATCTCGGGCGGTACCGGTTCCGGTAAGACGACCATGCTCAATGCTATGTCGAAAATGATCGATCCGGGTGAACGCGTGCTGACGATCGAGGATGCCGCCGAGCTTCGTCTGCAACAGCCGCACTGGCTGCCGCTCGAAACCCGTCCGCCGAACCTTGAGGGCGAAGGTGCGATCACGATTGGCGATCTCGTGAAGAACGCCCTGCGTATGCGTCCCGACCGGATCATTCTCGGCGAGATTCGTGGCGCGGAATGTTTCGATCTGCTCGCTGCAATGAACACCGGCCATGACGGCTCCATGTGTACGCTTCACGCCAACAGCCCGCGCGAATGTCTCGGCCGTATGGAAAATATGATCCTGATGGGTGACATCAAGATCCCGAAGGAAGCGATTTCCCGCCAGATTGCGGAATCGGTTGACCTTATCGTCCAGGTGAAACGTCTGCGCGATGGTTCACGCCGTACCACCAATATTACCGAGGTGATCGGGATGGAAGGCGACGTGATCGTCACCCAGGAATTGTTTAAATATCAATATCTTGACGAGGATGCCGACGGCAAGATCATCGGTGAATATCAGTCTGCCGGTCTGCGCCCCTATACGCTCGATAAAGCGCGGCAATATGGCTTCGACCAGCCCTTGCTGGAAGCCTGCCTCTAGGCTCGCGCTCAGTCGGTCGAGAGTATTCCCAGACCAAAGCCTATCGATATCCCGAAGGTCAGCAACGCCAGAGCGGTTATGGTCGACCACGGCATAAAACCGACATCTTCTATATCACGGCGATTGCTGCGGCGCCGGTTACCGATCTCCGAAATCACGGCAACCGTGCCCGACAACCCGCAGATCACCATCCACAGCGGCGGCATATGGGTTTAACCCTTGTCCAGCATATTGATAATACCTGAGAAATCCGAGCCGCCCTGCCCTTGTTCTTCGGCATATTTCTCGTAGAGTTTCGCGGCTTCCGCGCCCATCGGTACATCCGCTCCGGCGCTTTCGGCGGCTTCCATCGCGAGACGCAGGTCCTTGAGCATCAGCGCCGCAGCAAAGCCACCCTGATAGCCATTGTCCGCCGGGCTTTGCGGGCCGACGCCGGGAACCGGGCAATAGCTGGTCATTGACCAGTTCTGTCCCGAAGCTTTCGATGAAATATCGTAGAAGTTCTGCAGATCGAGGCCCAGTTTCTCGGCCATTTTGAATGTTTCGCAGGTCGCGATCATCGAGGCACCGAGCAGCATGTTGTTGCAGATCTTCGCTGCCTGTCCGGCACCATTGCCGCCGGCGTGGATTACTGCCTTGCCCATGTCGGACAATATCGGTTCGGCGCGTTTAAAACCTTCGTCGCTGCCGCCGACCATGAAGGTCAATGTACCGCCATTGGCGGCCGCGATACCGCCGGAAACCGGAGCATCCACAGGGACAAGCCCCTTGGCATCGGCCATGGTCGCCACGTCGCGGGCGCTGTCGACGTCAATGGTCGAGCAGTCGATCACCAGAGTGCCGGGATTGGCGTTGATGACGATTTCATATTCATAGACTTTACGGACATGGGTACCGGCCGGGAGCATGGTGACCACGGCTTCCATATTCTGGACCGCTTGCGCCGCGTCGCTGACCGGATGACAGCCAGCCTCACCCGCCTTGGCCAGCGCTTCGCCGGACAGGTCAAAAGCATAGACCTCGTGCCCCGCTTTTGCGAGATTGGCCGCCATGCCGCCGCCCATATTGCCAAGGCCGATAAATCCGATTTTCATTATAGTCTCCAGTGATTGTCAGCGAAACGAAGTGTGCAGCGTCGTCGGGTAGAAGCATCTCGTTCTAGCGCCCCTTCCATTGGCCTTCGCGCTTCTCGATAAACGCGGCCATGCCCTCTTTCTTGTCTTCGGTGGCGGTCAGGATCTGGAACAGCCGGCGTTCGAACACCAATCCCTGCTCAAGATTATTTTCAAAGGCAGCATTGACCATTTCCTTGTTCACCTGAGCGGCCATTGGCGGCATCGAGGCAACGAGAGCGGCGGATTTCAGCGCTTCGTCAAGCAGGTCATCATGCGGCACCACACGGGCGACCAGCCCGGAGCGTTCAGCTTCTTCTGCGTCCATCATCCGGCCGGTCAGGCACATTTCCATCGATTTGGCCTTGCCGATCGCGCGGGTCAGGCGCTGCGAGCCGCCCATGCCCGGTGCGACACCCAGCTTGATTTCCGGCTGGCCGAATTTGGCCTTGTCGCTGGCAATGATATAATCTGCCATCATCGCCAGTTCACAGCCGCCGCCCAGCGAAAAGCCGTTGACCGCAGCGATCCACGGTTTGCGGGTCGTCTTGACGATATGGCTGGTCCATTTCGCGAAGAAATCCTCGAGGTAAAAATCAGCCGCAGACTTGTCGTACATTTCCTTGATATCGGCACCGGCTGCAAAGGCCTTGTCACCGGAGCCGGTCAGCACCGCGCAATTTTGCGTGTCGTCGGCCTGAAATGCAGCAAAAGCTTCGATCAATTCGTCAAGCACCTGGCTGTTTAGCGCATTCAGCGCCTTGGGACGGTTGAGGGTAATCAGGGTGACCGCACCCTTTTTCTCGGTCAGAATTGTTTCGTAAGTCATAGGGGCTTCCATTCTTCTTTTGCTGGCAGGGGTGCGAAAATTGTATCAATCCATTCGTCGGTCACTTCTTCGGGGGCGGCCGGATTCCATTTCGGATCATTGTCCTTGTCGATTATCAGTGCCCGCACGCCTTCGAGAAAGTCGTGCATCACCAGCACATGAGAGCCGATCCGATATTCGTTGCGCATTTCATCGGCGAAATTCTCCATCGCCGCGCCTTCCTTGAGCTGGCGCAAAGCCACCTTGCAGGTCTGCGGGCTTTTAGTACCCAGCGTACCGCGTTCCTTGGCAGCCCAGTCGCTGTCATCGGCATCAAGCGCGGCCAATATATCTTCATAACGATCCGAGGCGAAAAACTTGTCGATCTTGTCGAGATTGCTGGCGATCCGTGCCTCCGGAATATTGTCAGAAAGCTGCCCCAATATACCTTCGATCCGGTCCGGATTTTCGGCAATTCTCTGCTTCGCTTCTTCCAGCGACCCCGATGGCAAATAATGGGTCGCGAGGCCCACTTCCTTGCATTCCGCGCCATCCAGACGTGCCCCGGTCAACGCTAGAAATTGGCCCAAACGTCCGCTCAATCGAGATAGATACCAGCCACCGCCAACATCCGGGAACAGGCCAATGCCCGTTTCCGGCATGGCAAAGCGTGTATTCTCCGTCGCCACGCGATAGGGCGCAGGCTGGGATATACCCACGCCGCCGCCCATGGTGATACCATCCATGAAAGCGACCAGCGGTTTGGGATATTCGAACATCAGATGGTTGAGCTGATATTCCTTGTAGAAAAACGAGCGACCTTCCTTGCCGTCCGCCATACCGGATTCGCGCAGCATGGCAATATCGCCACCGGCACAAAAACCCCTGCCTTCGCTATGATCGATGATCACCGCTTCGATTTCGTCATCGTCGCGCCATGCGAGCAGCGCGTCGATCATCCCCAAACACATGTCGAGATTGAGCGAATGGATCACTTTGGGCCGGTTCAGGCTGATATGGCCAACCCGGCCGGTTTTTCTGATAATGAGATCTTCTGTCATAATTTACCTTATTGCCGAAGCAGTTCGCGCGAAACAATCATCCGCATAACCTGATTGGTGCCCTCGAGAATGCTATGCACTCGCAAATCGCGCCAGAAACGTTCGATAGGATAGTCCTGTAAATAGCCATAGCCGCCAAAGAGTTGCAGCGCATCGTTGACGATCTTGCTGCCATTGTCCGTAGCGAGGCGCTTAGCCATGGCCGCGAATTTGGTCTTGTCCGGCGCGCCTTCGGTCACTTTGGCGGCCGCAAGATAGAGCAATGCCCGCGATGCTTCGAGATCGGTCGCCATATCGGCGAGCATGAATTGGGTATTCTGGAAGTCGCTGATCGCCTTGCCGAATTGCTTGCGCTCCTTGGTATAATTGACCGCCTCATCGAGACAGCGCTGGGCGCCACCAAGCGAGCAGGCGCCAATGTTCAAACGCCCGCCATCAAGGCCCGCCATCGCGATGCGAAAGCCCTCGCCTTCATCGCCGACCCGGTTTTCAATCGGAACGCGGACGTTATCAAAATTGACCTGGGCGGTGGGCTGCGAGTGCCAGCCGAGTTTCCTCTCGTTCGCGCCAAAGCTCACGCCTTCCATGTCCTTTTCGATGACAAGGCAGGTTACACCCTTTGCGCCATCGTCGGATGTGCGGGTCATCGTGACATAGATCTCGTTCTCGCCGCCGCCGGAAATAAATTGTTTCGAGCCGTTGACGATATAATCATCACCATCACAGACCGCCTTGGTCTTCAGCGACGCCGCATCCGATCCCGCACCCGCTTCGGTCAGGCAATAGCTGGCGATTTTCTCCATCGGGACAAGATCGGGAAGATACTTGTCCTTCACCGCCTGCGATCCATATGTGTCGATCATCCAGCTGGCCATATTATGGATCGAGACAAAGGCGCTGGTCGAGGGACAACCATAAGCCATCGCTTCCATGATGATCGCCGATTCCAGTCGGCCAAGACCAATGCCGCCGGATTCCTCGGATACATAGATACCGCCGAAGCCGAGATCTGCCGCTTGTTTGATCGTGTCGCGCGGGAAGATATACTGCTCGTCCCATTCGGCAGCAAAAGGCGTGATCGCGTCGGCAGTAAATTTCTGCGCCATTTCCTGAATGGCAAGCTGGTCTTCGGTCAGGGAAAATTGGGTCATATCTTTTTCTTGTTTCTTGCCATGGCTGCGGCGGTTGATTCTGTTCCTCGCATTACCCGCAATATGTTGCCGCGGGCGATTTTTGCAAGGTCGGTGATCGAGCCGGGATCAATATCCTTCTCGGGAGATCAACTGACCTGGCGCTATCGCGCAAGAAATGGTTGGCTTTCATGCACCGGGGTCTAGTCGCGCAGCACCCTCTCGGCAAATAGCTTTTTTGCTACTTTTTGATCATTGCGCTTATACCAGCGATTGCCGATGTTACGCTCGGCGGCCAGCATCTGTGTGCGGGTACCATCGGCAAAATCGACGTCCGGCTCCATATTGGCGATCGGATCCCGGTAAGCCTCGTCAGCAGTTACAATCGTCCAGCCATCCGCCTTGAGCGCTGCTGCCAGATCATCGACGAACATGGCGGCAAGATCGGTTTCGTGCAGCAAGATCATCTGCACCGGCGCTCTATCCAGCGTTCGGCGTGCCAGATCATCCGAGAAATTGGCCGATTGCACATAGGATTCGACAAACAGGTCGCGCAGCGCGTTCCAGTCCATGATCTTTCCCGCCCTGGCTGCCGAGATCGCCATATCCTCCAGATACCAGTCGGACGCATCAACCGTTACATAACCGTTCATCAGACCGCGCTTTTTCAGACCAGTACGCACCGCATCACGCTTCGCTCTGTTTTTCCGCCCTTCATCGAGAAACGGGAAGCGGAACCACGGGCGGTAATTGGGTTTGTCTTTCAGCCAGACCTCCGCTGCATCAATATCGGCAAGGAAGGTCTCGACCGATACGGCTGAGAGCTTGCTGTGTTTGGCAGTATGGTTGGCCAAGACATGTCCGGCCTCGGCATAAGCGGCAATATCGGCCGCGTCATTGTCGTAAGCGGTAATCCGCCCCGTGTTGATGAAGAAGGCGGCTTGTTCGATACCCGCTGTTTTCAGAGCCTCGATCAGCAGCTTCGGCCGCTCGTCCGGTTCCAGAAAAGCGCCCTTGCCGCGCGGCGCATCGTCAAAACTGAAGGCGATGCGCTTGCCGAACATTGCTGCCGGCGCTGGCAGGGCCATTGTCTCGTTTGCAACATTGTCCGGACGCCAGAAGGCGAACAGAGCGATCGCCAGCAGAACCGATGGCAGAAACAGCTTGGGCGACAGCGCTAGCAACGCGGCACCGGCAATAATATTGGCTGGACAGTCATGATAATCATGTCCGCCCGAAACACCAGAATTTCCAGCATTTCGGGCGGCTTGTCCTGATTTGGAACTCTACAGCGCTAAAGCCTTACCGGTCCATTACCCCATGGTCGGGATGACAAAGGCATCCTTGTTGCCGCCATCGGCAGTACCGTCGGGCCAGCGCTGGGTGATGGTCTTGACCTTGGTCCAGAATTTCACGCCTTCCATGCCGTGCTGGTTGGTATCGCCGAATGCCGAGCGCTTCCAGCCGCCAAAGCTGTGATAGGCGACCGGTACCGGGATCGGCACGTTGATGCCGACCATGCCGACATTGACGCGGCTGGCAAATTCGCGGGCTGCGTGGCCGTTGCGGGTGAAGATCGCGACGCCATTGCCATATTGGTGCTGGCTCGGCAGCGCGAGCGCTTCCTCGAAATTCTTGGCGCGGACGATTTGCAGAACGGGGCCGAAAATCTCTTCCTTGTAGCTTTCCATATCGGTGGTGACATGGTCGAACAGCGATGGCCCGATGAAGCAGCCTTCTTCATGGCCCTGCAGCGAGAAGCCGCGGCCATCGACGACCAGTTCGGCGCCTTCATCAACGCCCTTCTGGATCCAGCCTTCGACCCGTGCTTTTTGCGCCGGATTGACCATTGGGCCGTAATGCGCCTCTTCATCAGTTGAAACACCGACACGAAGAGCATCCATCGCCGGGATCATCTTTTCGCGCAGACGGTCAGCGGTTTCTTCTCCCACCGGAACGACGACCGGAAGCGCCATGCAGCGTTCGCCAGCAGACCCGAAGGCCGCACCAGACAGATCATTGACGACCTGGTCGAGATCGGCGTCAGGAAGTACGATACCGTGGTTCTTCGCGCCGCCCATTGCCTGGACCCGCTTGCCGGCAGCAACGCCGCGCTGGTAAACATAATGGGCGATATCTGACGAACCGACGAAGCTGATGCCGCCGATAGCCGGATGATCAAGAATGGCGTCGACCATTTCCTTGTCGCCTTGCAGACATTGCAAAATGCCTTCTGGCAGGCCGGCTTCGAGCATCAGTTCGACCAACCGTACAGGCACCGATGGATCACGCTCGGATGGCTTGAGGATGAACGCATTGCCGGTCGCGATCGCCGGGCCGAACATCCACATCGGAATCATCGCCGGGAAATTGAACGGGGTGATGCCAGCACCAATGCCGATCGGCTGGCGCATCGAATAGACATCGATGCCGGGGCCTGCGCCCTGGGTATATTCGCCCTTGAGGATATGCGGAATGCCGCAGCAGAATTCGATGACTTCCAGTCCGCGCTGAATATCACCCTTGGAATCCGCGATTACCTTGCCATGTTCGATCGACAGCATATGGGCGAGCTCGTCCATATGCGCTTCGACCAGTTCCTTGAACTTGAACATCACCCGCGCACGCCGCTGCGGGTTGGTAGCGGCCCAGGCTGGCTGTGCCGCCAGTGCCGCGTCGACCGCCTTGTCGAGCACAGCTGCATCGCCAAGATCTACCTTGCCCTGGATACCGCCATTATTGGGGTCAAAAATATCGCTCTGGCGGGACGCTGCTGCGGTTCCTCCGGAGGCCAGAACATGGGTGACAGTGCGCATTGAATAGACTCCTGATTGCTTTTGCGGGCTATATGCTATTTACCGCAACAATGCACAACAGCTGTTTCCCTATCTTTTATGGCAATATTGCATGAGCGATGACGGCGCCGCCGGACAGAACCGGCCGATGGCAGGAATTCTCACGCGTCTGGCAGCGATGCTCTCGCTCGCGGTCATGTTTGCCTTTGTCAAACTGGCCGGTGAGCAAGGCGTGCATGTTACCGAAAGCCTGTTCTACCGCCAGTTGATCGCCATGCCGCTGATCTGTTTTCTGATCATGCGGAGCCGGGAGGGTTGGCCGTCGATCATCTCGAACAAGCACAAGCTCCATATCCTTCGCTCCTGTCTCGGCATTTTTGCGATGGGCCTCAACTTCTGGGCGATGACCCTGCTTCCGCTGGCCGATGCCACGACGATCAGCTTCACCGTTCCCATTTTTGCCACCCTGTTCGCCGCGATGTTCCTGCGGGAGAAAGTGGGCATAAGGCGCTGGTCGGCGATCCTGATCGGCTTTGTCGGCGTGCTGATCGTGGTCCAGCCGGGCGGATCTCTGATCCCCGCCTTCGGCGCAGCCGTTGCCCTGGGCGGCGCTCTCGTCACGGCGGCGGTTACCATGGTGATCCGCATGCTCGGCCGCACCGAAACCAGCGTCGTTACGATCTTCTGGTTCTCGGTCTACACCCTGCCCGCGCTGACCGTCTGCGCCTTCATCTATGGCGGCGGCCATGACGCGCAGACCTGGGGCTTTTTGCTCGGCATCGGCATATTCGGCGCGCTTGGCCAGCTGTGTATCACCCAGTCGCTCCGCTATGCTCCGGTGTCGACGATCGTGCCGATGGACTATAGCGCGCTGATCTGGGCAACCTTCTTCGGCATCGTGATCTTCGGTCAATATCCCGGCCTGTCGATCTGGCTCGGCGCACCGGTGATCATCGGCTCGGGCCTGTTCATTGCCTGGCGCGAACATGTCAAGGCAAGCAAGCTGACGGTTGCCAAGGCGGAACCAAGCGCATAATCACTCCCGCCTAAGGGAGAGAGACATGCTGAAATTCATTTCGTCCATCGGGGCGGCGCTGGCGCTGCTATTGGCAAGTGGCGCGCAGGCCGAAGAGGCGCCCGCTACCCTCCCCTATCCCGAAGTCACCATCTTCGAAGCCGCCAAAATCATCACCATGGAGCCCGGCTATCCCGAGGCCCGCTATGTCGCGACCGCCGACGGGATCATCCTTGGGCTTGGCCAGACTCTGGAAGATCTGGAAGCATGGACGAGCAGTCGCAAGGTCACCGTCGACCGGCAGTTTTCCAGGCAGATCCTGATGCCCGGCTTTATCGAGCCACATGTCCACCCGATGCAGACGATCATGATGCTGCCGATGCCGTTCATCAGTCCCGAGGAATGGCAGCTCCCGGGCAAGACCTATCGCGCGGCGCGTGGCAAGGCGCAATATGAAGAGCGGCTGCGCGCGGAAATGGCGAAGAGCGAGGACGCCCTGTTCATCACATGGGGCCATCACAAGCTGTTCCACGGTGACATGGACCGCGCCGCACTCGACCGGATCGCGCCCGACCGGCCGGTGGTGATCTGGCAGCGCAGCTTCCACGAGATCATCGCCAACAGCAAGGCGCTGACCCTGCTCGGTATCGGCGATGAAGCCGCCTTTACCGCCGCGTTCAGCAAGCCCAATATCGATCCCGGCCATGCCGATTTCGCCAGCGGCATCATCCACGAGACCGCCTTGTTCAACGGCATCGAGATGCTCCGCCCCTATCTCTTCTCGCCCGCCAAGGTGCAGCAGGGACTGGCCGACATGCGCCAGATGATGCTCGAAAATGGCGTCACCACCAGCGCCGATCTGGCCTTTGGCGGCTTTGGCGGACCGGAGATGGAGTCGGCTTTGTTCAAGAGCCTCTACGACCAGCCGACGACGCCATCGCGTATCCTCGCCATCCCCGTTGCACCTCTTGTGACCGGCGATCCCAATGTCTGGCTGAAGGACATGAAAGCCAAATATGACAGCCCCAAATTCTTCTTCTCCAACCGGGTGAAGCTGTTCGCCGACGGCGCGTTTTTTGCCCAATATATGCAGATGAACCCGCCCGGTTACAGCGACGGTCACGAGGGCAAATGGCTGACCGAACCGGATGAATTGCTCAAGCAGACCGAGCGTTTCTGGGACGCCGGCTGGAACCTCCACACCCATGTCAACGGCGACAAGGGCCTCGATGTCGTGCTCGACATCACCGAAAAGCTCGCCCTCCGCAACGGCCAGCATATCATCATGGAGCATCTCGGTTACTCGACCGAGGCGCAGAACCGGCGGATCGGCGCGATGGGCCTCTATGTTTCCGCCCAGCCGAACTATATCCGCATCCTCGGCGATGCTTACGCGAAGACCGGCATGGGCCCCGACCGCGCCGCGCAGATGAGCCGGCTCGGCTCGCTCGAGCGCAAGGGCGTGCCGCTCGGTCTGCACAGCGACTTCAACATGGCGCCGATCGACCCGCTCTATCTCGCCTGGGTGGCGAGCAACCGGATCACCCTCGACGGAAATGTCAAAGCGCCGAAAGAGCGGATCTCGCTCGACAAGGCCCTGCGCGCGATCACCGTCGAGGCGGCGCAGGTGATCGGCCTTGATGCGATGGTCGGCAGTATCGCCACCGGCAAGAAAGCCGATTTCACCGTGCTCGACCGCGATCCCTATGTCGGTGGTGCGGCGAAGTTGCGGGAGGTCGGGATCAAGGGCGTGATATTCGAGGGGCGCTGGTTCCCGGCGGAATAGCGCGTCTGCAAACACCGATCGCACTGAGCCTGTTGAAGGGCTTGCCGCAAGCAAGCTGGACCGCTTCGTCATCCTGAACTTGTTTCAGGACCTCGGGCGGCGGTGCGCAATCTCAAGGGGTCCTGAAACAAGTTCAGGATGACGAGTGCCCCTTGGTCCGTTCGTGTCGAGTGTAGTCGAGACACATGGCGCAAGGCTTCTCGACTACGCTCGAAGCGAACGGATTTTTGCCCTCAACGATCCCAAAGTTTGTCAAAATTGGGGCCAAGAACGGTTTCTCGCGACAGGCCTCACGAGCCATTTTTTCTCGCACGAAGCCACAAAGTCACAAAGACTTGGCACGTGTTTCTAACACCCTTTGTGCCTTTGTGCCTTTGTGTCTTCGTGCGAGCCCATCAAAGAAACCCCGTTCGTCCTGAGCCTGTCGAAGGACCGTATCGCCACAAACTGCCCTCAACCGCGCCCACAATTAAAACTTTACACAAACCCTCCCTTTTGTTTTCCGCGACCTTTGCCCCAAAGCCGCAGTTTTCCGGTCTTGTCTCTCCGCCACCATGGCGGCGAGTGTAACCTTTAGGCGAACCGGGCGATCTGGTCCGGTTGGTTCCGGCGGGCGAGCGCTATCGCCGTCATCTTATCCAAATTGTCAAAGAGCCAAGACGAGGATAAGCGATTGGGGTAGGTGTAGGAAAGACCTATGTGCAATGCCGTCATGCCATGACGCCACCCGCTTTCCCCGAAGGCCGCGTTCGCTGCAAAGCAGGTCAATCGGTGCCAGACAGCGGGAACAGAAAGACATTAAACCGTGATGAACGCAAAAGCGGACATCGCCTTTGGTCGCTTTTGCCGGCAACAATTGGGTGGGAAGCGGTCATTGACTCTTCTTCCAGATGATGTCCGCTAACTCCCGAAGGCGGACACTAGATGCTCATTTGAATGCACCAATATTTGCTGTTGCATTTTTCTGAACCAAGACCGCCTTCCATCGAAAAAATATGCACTGTCTGTGGTGGCCATCCAATATCTTAGACTGATACCCCGAAAATTGTTGCGGTGTTCAATCTTTTTCTACCGGTTCGTAGCTTAACAAATCACCGGGTTGGCATTTCAACTCCCGACAGATCGCCTCAAGCGTGGTAAAACGCATTGCCTTTGCCTTACCGGTTTTCAGGATGGAGAGGTTGGCAAGCGTGATATCCACCCGCTCGGCCAGTTCGGTCAGGGTCATGCGGTTATCGTGCAGCAGATCGTCGAGCTTGACTCGAATAGCCATTAAACCGTCCCATCCAGTTCTTCCTGCATTTCCGCCCCGCGATCAAAAACCCGCGCGAGGATGATAAGCAGCAAGACGAGCAAAATACCGGAAATCGATATGCTGGCATCAGGCGACATTTCAAAATCTACCCCCGGTTTCGGATCACCGAGCATTGTGACCACGCCTGTAGCAAGCAGGCTTGCGCAAAATGTTACAATTTGGATTCCGACGGCTGCAATGCCAATACCGCGCAGCCGGGTACCGTTGATATGGGTAAAGGGGTTGCCCTCACCAACCGAGCGCACGATCCGACGCAAACGATCGACCGCAAAAAGCGTCAGCAACATCAAGACAACCGCCAGTGCCATTATCAATGCGATCATCCCGAAAATCTCAGGTTCGGGCGGGCTCACAAATGCCTTTGCCATTTCCGCCAGCAGATATTGATAGGTGAATGGTATTGTCAGCAAGCAAATTGTGACAACGCCTATTCCAGCCAACAAAACCCACTTGCTAAAAGCCAATATGCTACGCGCGGATTTGAGCACGATATCATTTGATTGTGAATCCTTTTTCATATTCGTTTCCATCACCGAGTCTCCGTAATTTATTGTCCTTCAATAATCTACATATTGATATATGGCAATATAATTATTGATTATCGATATGGAATATGCCACATGCTTTTCACTTCGGAACATCAGTCCGTTGGGAAACAGGGAGAAATGGCCAATGTTGGAAAACTATCGGAAAATGGGCGGCCTTGCGGCTTTGACGGAGGCGCTGTGCTATATTGTCGGGTTCGCGATATTTGTCTTTTTCCTCGATTTTCCAGGCAATTCCAACCCTGTTGAGAATGTAGAGTTTCTCATCGAGAATAAAATTCTCATCATGTCCACCATGTCGACAATCTATATATTTGCCGCGCTGGTTTTGGCTGTTCTGATCTTGGCACTGCATGACCAATTGAAGGAAAAATCGCCCAAAGCGATGCAAGTCGCAACATCGGTGGGCCTCATTTGGGCTGGCGTGGTTGTAGCCAGCGGGATGATTTTCAATGTCGGCGCGGAAGGCGTGATCAGTATATATGCAAATGATCCTGAACGAGCTGCTACACTTTGGATGGCGGTTGGCATTGTTCAAGACGGATTGGGCGGTGGAATCGAGCTCCTGGGAGGCGTGTGGATTCTCATCATTAGCTGGACTGGTTTGAAGAGCGGTATTTATCCGAAGTTTCTTAACTATCTGGGAATTATCCTGGGATGTGCAGGCGTCCTGTCCGTTGCTCCTTCCTGGGAAATTTTTGTCGAGATTTTTGGACTCGGCCAAATCGTCTGGTTTATCTGGCTTGGAACGATCATGTTGCGCGATAAGGCAGCGGCTTGACCGAGCTGCATCCGATTGGACTGATCCATTTCGCGGTCGGCGCGATAGCATTGCTGGTCGGTGCAGCGGCACGGACATTTCGTAAGCGGTATCCGCTTCCTACCGAAAGCGGACTAAGCGTCAGGCTGGAGTGAACGTCCGCAACTGGGGCGCTAGCCGCCATTCAGTATCCGAATGCGCAATGTCCGCTTTCCTGCCCAAAGCAGAATTGGTTCCCCTCCGCCCCACTCTCCCGGGAACCAAATCGAACCAAAACAACCACTAGTTAATAGTAGCACCCTATAACCCTGTGATAGAAGGGCCGGATTGCAGGCTTTGCGCCGGGCGGTTTTCCGGCCAGCGACCGTTTCATCCGGGGGGATATATTATGGCATTTATCAATCATTTTGCCGAGGCCGAAAACGAGCTGAAATATGTGCATGACGAGCGCGCGTCCCGGCTCAAGGCGACCCGGGCGGTGCTTATTCTCGGGCCGCTGATTTTCCTCGGTTTCTTCATGCTGACCCCGGTATTTTCGTCGAACCAGGCCTTCGCGACGTTCAACATCACGACGATGGCGATTGTCGGCTTTTTCGCGCTGGCGATATTTGCAACGACCAACCGCCATTATGTCGAATGGCCCTGGCTGGATATCCTGCCGTTCGTGGCCATGACCGTCGCCGCGGCCGTGCTGATGACGGTATTGGTGCGCACCACCGCTGAAAATGACCTTGATATCACCAAGATTGCCGTGGTCTTCTTTGGCCTGATCTATTTCATCGCCAGCGTCGCTTTTGTCGCCAATGTGCGGCTGTTCATGATCTGGGCGATCGGCACGCTGGGCGTGTTCATCGCCTATATGGACAGCCATGGCATCGACGTTGACGAAATGTATCACACCATCGTCAACATCAGCTTTTTCCTGCTGTTCGCGATCTTCTCCAACTGGGAAGCGGATCGCCGGGCGCGGGCGATGTATGTGGCGCGCCAGGAGCTCAACCAGGAACGCAAGAAGACCGAGAAGCTGCTCTATAATGTCTTGCCGCAAGCGGTGGCCACGCGGCTGCGCGCCGGCGAAGTGGTGGCCGATTCCTTTTCCGATATCTCGGTGGTGTTCATCGATATTGTCGGCTTCTCGAAACTGTCCAAACAGCTTTCGCCGGGTCATCTGGTCGAACAGCTGAACGGTTTTTTCCTGATCGCCGATCAGTGCGCGTCCCGCTATGGCATCGAGAAAGTGAAGACCATCGGTGATTGCTATCTGGCGGTATCGGGCGGCACGGCCTCGAACGGGCCGGGCGCGAAAGACGCGGTCAGTTTTGCCAAGGATGTGATCGCGGAAATGCAGAGCCGGGCCAAGGCGAGCGGGATCGACATTCAGTTGCGGGTCGGCATCCACTCCGGCCCTGTGGTCGGCGGCGTGGTCGGCACCAGCCGGCTGGCCTATGATTATTGGGGCGACACGATGAATATCGCCAGCCGGATCGAAGGCGCGGCCGAACCGAACGGGATCGCTGTATCCGCCGCGACTTATTATCAATGTACCGACGCCCATGATTTCGACGCGCCCGAAACCATCGCGCTGAAGGGCGTCGGCGATACGGTGATTTACCGGATCAAGCCGGAGATTGCGGAGTGATCTAGCGGCAGATCTCCCTGCCGGATGCGGTGCTTCCGGGTCTGTCGCCTACCGCCTCATCTTTTCGAACAGGTCGACCAGCTCGTCGAATTTCTCGCGCTGTTCTTCGGGATCGCCCGTGGCAATCGCTTCGCTGACGCAGCAGGCGGCGTGGTCCTTGAGGATCTGGCTCTCGACCTTGGCGAGCGCGGATTTTACCGCCTGCATCTGGTGCAATATGTCCATGCAATAGCGGTCTTCCTCGACCATTTTCGCAATGCCGCGAACCTGCCCTTCGATGCGCTTCAACCGGTTCAGTTTCGCGCTATTATTGTCTTTTGTCATGGTCCAGTCCTTATCAGGCAACGAACAGCTTGTAACTCATCCACAGCGCCATGCCGATCATAAATATATTCTCGGTCAGCGAGATGAAGCCGAGCGGCACATTGCTGTCGCCGCCGACGCACGCGCATTTCAGCTCGCGCTTCTGGATATAGACGGCGTAGAAGACCGAGACCGCGCCGATCGTGCCGATGAACAAAGCCACCGGAATGGCCAGCCACATCGCGACACCGGCGATCATCAGCACGCCGGCCAGAGCTTCGCCGAACGGGTAGAGATAGGAATAGCGCACCCAGCGCTTGGCGAGCAGGTCATAGTTGAGGAACATGGTCGAGAAGCTCTCGATATCGCGCAATTTCAGATAGGCGAGACCGCACATCGAGAAAGCGACAAACCATTCTGCGGTCAGTATCGAGAACCAGGCACCGGTTGCGACAAAGGCGGCGGCCAGCGCCATCAGGAAGGTCATGGTGAACAGGGCGATGACCGGCTGGTAGCTGGTGTCGCTCCGCTCTTCCTTCGGCTTGTCCTTGCCCAAGGCGATCCGCAGTTCGTCATAGCCACCGACGCGCTGGCCATCGACGAAGGTCTGCGGCGTGGTTTCAACATCATGTTCGGCCTTGAACGCATCGGTCTCCGCGCGGGTGGTCAGAGGATGGTCCTCGACCGAGAAGCCCTGCCGCTCGAGCAGGTCTTTCGACTTCAGCCCGTAGGGACAGATATGCTCCTCCATCACCATGCGGTAGAGTGTTGCGGTTTTGGCGTTGCTCATATTTCACCCTCGAAATCCGGCACGGGTCGTGCGGTGGCATCGGCTTCGGTCATCGCCTTGCCGTTGGTCCGGATATCCTCGATCAGCCATTGCATCTCCTTGATCTCCCGGCGCTGCGCCTTGATGATATTGTCGGCCAGATCGCGCACGCGCCGGTCTTCAATATTGGCGCGTTCGCTGGTCAGGATGGCGATGCTGTGATGCGGAATCATCGCTTTCTGCCAGGCCTGATCGGAGATCGTGTCCTGCGAGCGGACCAGATAGAGCGAGCCGGCGAAAAGGGCTATAGCACTGCCAAGGATCAGCGCGTTCTTCCTTCTGTCGTCATACATGCCGAGCATGAACAGCAGCATGACGATCGCCATAGCGCCGCCCATATAGAGCGCCATCCAGGTCCGCGTTTCACTGAAATGGACATGATCCAGCGCATAGGTGTTGAGATACATCAGGCCGAACATCACCAGCGTCGAGGTGGCGATCATCACGATAAATCTTGTATATTTTGACATCTTCGGTGCGCTCCTTTCCTTCCTGCACAAGCGGTTATTTCAATGACGCACGAGCCATAGGGTTGTTCCGGGAAACTTCTGGCCGGACCCTGTCGCGCGGTCGGGCTTTGTCCTGAAACAGACCGCATCATCGACTCTTGTCATATACCCATAGGGGGTATATAGTTTCTGACATGATAAAAAGCAATGCTTCCCTTTCCCGCCGCCGGATGATCACCAGTCTGGCCGCGCTGTCCGGTGCCGCCGCCCTGCCCATGCCTGCCTGGTCCATGGGCAAGACGAGTGGCCATGGTGAGGGTGCCGTGCGAAAAGGGATCAACGAACTTTCCGGCGCGAAGATCGACCTGCATATTGCCGATGGCCGCTTTGCTACTGGTGGCCGGTCCGGTCATGCGATTGCGGTCAACGGCACCGTGCCGGGGCCGCTGATCCGGCTGAAGGAAGGCGAGCAGACGATCCTCTCGGTCCATAATATGCTGGATGTCGACAGCTCGGTTCACTGGCATGGCCTGTTGCTGCCCTTCCAGTTTGATGGCGTACCGGGGATCAGCTTTCCCGGGATCAGGCCCGGCGCGCGCTTTGATGTTCCGCTGACGCCGCGACAGTCGGGCACTTACTGGTGGCACAGCCATAGCGGGCTGCAGGAACAGGTCGGTCATTATGGTCCGATCATCATCGATCCCGCTGGCCCCGATCCGGTGCAATATGAGCGCGAGCATATCATCCTGCTGAGCGAATTCACGCCGATGCATCCGCACCAGATCATGAAGAAGCTGAAAGTAGCCGAAGGCTATTTCAGCATGCAGAAGACCAGCGCCACGGACGACTATCCGCTGAGCGCGGAACAGCGGCGGATGTGGGGACGGATGCGGATGATGCCGACCGATATCGCCGATGTGTCTGCGCCGACTTATACCTATCTGATCAACGGCCATGGTCCGGAGGACGGGCTGGAGCTGCCCTACAAGCCCGGCGAGCGGGTCAGGCTGCGGATCATCAATGGTAGCGCGATGACATTCTTCAATGTGCGATTGCCGGGTCTGCCGATGACAGTGGTCCAGGCGGACGGGATGAATGTGCAACCGGTCGCGGTGGACGAACTACAGATTGGTGTCGCCGAAACCTATGATGTCATTGTCACGCCGACCGCAGCGGGCGCTTTTGCGATTGCCGCCGAGAGCATGGATCGCAGCGGCATGGCGCAAGCCTCGCTGACCTCGCAGCCCGGACGCAAGGCCGCCTTCCCTGCCCTGCGCGATCCGCCGTTGCTGTCGATGGTGGATATGGGCCATGGCGGGATGGATCATGGCAAGATGGATCATGCGGCCATGGGTCATGCGATGCCGGAAGCTTCGCCGACTGGCGGGCACGACGGCCATGACATGGCCTCGATGAGCGGCGGCATGGATATGCGCGACACCTCGTTGCTGCCCGATACGGTCAAGGTCGGTCCCGGCATTGATATGGTATCGATGAACCCGCAGGACCGCACCGGCTATCCCGGACTGGGTCTTGATGATGTGCAGCACCGGGTGCTCAACTATCGCCTGCTCAGGTCGCTGGAGATGGATCATCAGAAGCGTTCGCCGGACCGCGAGATGGAATTGCATCTGACCGGCAATATGGAACGCTATATGTGGTCGTTCGATGGGAAGAAGTTCAGCGCGGTCGGCGATGATCCGATCCGCTTCGGCTTTGACGAGCGGGTTCGGGTGAAGCTGGTCAACGACACGATGATGGCCCACCCGATCCATTTGCACGGGATGTTTTTCGAACTCGTCAACGGTCAGGGCCACCACCAGCCGAAAAAACATACGGTGATCGTCCAGCCGGGCAGCAGCGCCACTTTTGACGTGACCACCGACGAGCCGGGCGACTGGGCCTTTCACTGCCATCTGCTCTATCATATGCACGCCGGGATGATGCAGACGGTCAGCGTTGCCTTTCCGGAAGGGGCAGCGTGATGCGGCTCTTTTCAGCGAGCCTGGCAGCGATGATCGCGACCACGCCGACACTGGCGCAGGATCATAGCCAGATGGATCATGGCGCTATGGGCCATAGTCCGCCAGCCACGCCGCAAGCATCCCCGCCGAACAACCTGACCGGCCCGCCCAATGCAGCGGATGCGATCTGGGGTGCGGATGCCATGCGTCCGGCCCGCGAAGCGCTCTACGAAGAACATGGCGATATGCAGCTCTTCTGGTTCCAGGGCGACCGGCTGGAATATCGCGCGCGCGCAGGCGACGACGGCTATCTCTGGGATCTGCAGGGCTATTATGGCGGCGACATCGATAAATTCTGGTTCAAGAGCGAAGGCGAAGGCAGTTTTGGCGAGCCGCTGGAAAGCGCCGAAGTGCAAGCGCTTTACAGCCGCGCCATCGCGCCTTTCTTCGATCTGCAGGCCGGCGTGCGGCAGGACCTGACCGGCCCCGACCGCACCCATGCGGTGATCGGCGTCCAGGGCCTGATGCCCTATATGTTCGAAGTCGATGCCGCGGCGTTTCTCTCGACCAAGGGCGACCTGACCGCGCGCATCGAAGCCGAATATGACCAGCGCCTCACCCAGCGCCTGATCCTGCAACCGCGCGCAGAGATCAATCTGTCGGCTCAGGAGATTCCCCGACTGGGAATCGGCTCCGGGATCGACAATATCGAACTCGGCCTCCGGCTCCGCTACGAGATCGTGCGCGAATTTGCGCCTTATATCGGGATCGAGCAGGAATGGAAACTCGGCGGCAGCCGCGACTTTGCGCGGCTGGCCGGTGAGGACGCAAGCGTCACCAATTATGTGGTGGGCGTGCGTTTCTGGTTTTGATCAGGTGGCGGAGCCGATGATCTTGTAGCAAATGCATTGCTACCGGCCACATATCGGCGGAACCCGAGGCGGGTTTCCGTGTAATTTGATCGACGCGAGGAAAAATCATGTTGTTGAAGAAAATCAAGACACCCGGCCTGTCCCATCTTTCCTATCTGGTCGGTTCCGGCGGCAAGGCAGCCGTCATCGATCCGAGACGGGACTGCGACATCTATCTCGAAACCGCACGCGCCGAGGGTCTTGAAATAACGCATATCTTCGAGACCCATCGCAATGAAGACCTAGTGTCGGGGGCTCCGATATTGGCAAGCATGACAGGCGCCACAGTATTTCATGGTCCCAATCCGGCAGGTGACGTGGTTTATGCGAAGACCGCCCGCGAAGGCGACCGTTTCGACATCGGGCAGCTGGCGATCGAGATCATCGAGACGCCCGGGCATACGGACGATCATATCGCCTTTGCGCTTTATGACACGGAATATCCTGACGGAGCGGTCGGCGTGTTTACAGGAGATGCCCTTTTCGTTGGTGATGTCGGCCGCACCGATTTCTACCCGGATCGCAAACGCGAAGTCGCCGGACTATTATTCGATTCGCTGCAGAAAATTCTGGCGCTCGGCGATCAGGCGATGATCTATCCCGCCCATGGTGCTGGATCGGTCTGTGGATCGGGAATGGCCGAACGGGAATTTTCGACGGTCGGCCATGAGCGGAAAAACAATGGCCGGTTGCAAATCCAGAGCCGGGACGAATTTATCGACGCGAAGGTCAACGAGAACCACTATCAGCCCCCCTATTTCCGGCTGATGGAACGCCTCAATATGGAAGGTGGCGATCCTGCTCCGCGGGTGCCAAAGCCGAAGAACCTGACCCTGTCGGAACTGGACAATTGTAACGCTACCCATTGGGTAGATGTGCGCGATCCGATGGCTTATGCCTCGGGCCATTTTCCGGGATCAATGAACCTGCCGGTCGGCATGGTTTCTGCCTTTGCCGGATGGTATATCGGCGAGGAAGACAGCATTTTGCTGATCGGTTCGGATGAAAGCGAGCTTTCCGGTGCCACCGAGCATCTCGTTCGTATCGCGCTCGACAATATCGTTGGCGGATATACCGGCGTCGTCTCCGCAGCGGCGGCAGGGAAAAACATGGCGCAAATACCGATGATCGAGACGGACGAGGTCAGGACGCGGCTGGACGAGGATCGCGACAACTGGACTTTGCTCGACGTGCGCGATGCAGATGAACATAGCGAATTCTCGATCGACGGCTCGCAGCATATCTATGTTGGCGAATTGAACGAACGGTGGAAGGAACTCGACAAGGCGCGGCACTATACATTGATGTGTGCCAGCGGAATGCGGGCGACCGTGGCAGCGGGTTGGCTGGCCAGTCGGGGGTTTGATAAACTCGATATTTATCTGGGCTCGATGGGGGCGTGGAAAGCCGCGCGAACGGCGGGCTAGGCGACCATATTTGCGGTTGGGAATTCCCGGGATTGTTCTGCTACCGAATGCTCGCCGCTCCTGCGCGAGAATGGTTGTCCGGCCGATATACCGAGCACCATGGCGGCAACATCGGCGGCCTGTTCACAGACCGGCGCTATCGAAGAGCCGCAAGGCGAACGACCCGCTCCCGATAAGGCTGGACTATACTCTGTCCAACAATATACGTGGACAGGAACGGATATGAGCAAGATGCAATGGCACCCGCCGTAGCTGGCTACAAAAATCCGACGACCGGTCATGGGAGATCATATTGTGAAGAATACGCTGGCAGCCATATTGGCATTATCCGCGCTGGGCACGGGTTCCACGCAAGCAGCCGCACAGGATGATCCCGCGCCGGGCTCCAATGATCTGGACACGGTCTCGATTAAAAGCGCGAGCGGCGACACATTGTCGCTGCAGCAAAAATCAACCCAGACCAAAGCGCTGGAAATTACGGATGGCATTTATCAGGCCACCGGCTTCGGTAACAGCTTTCTGGTCGTAACCGACGAAGGCAATGTCGTCATCGACACCTCATTGCCGCAAAATGCGGCGGGCCATAAGAAGCTGCTCGACGCGGTCAGCGACAAGGTACCGGAATATATTATCGCAACCCACGGTCATGGCGATCATGTCGGCGGCATCCCGCTCTGGCGCGGCGAAGACACGCAGGTGATAGCGCAAGAAAATTCGGTCGAGTTTCTCCATTATCAAAAGCGCCTTGCAGGCTTTTTCGCGCTGCGAAACTCGGCCCAGTTCGGGCTTGCTATCGCCAGACCGGATGCCGGCTCCGCGCACCCCGGCAATTTCGACGCGGACATTCCCGCGACCATCCTGTTCGATGACAAATATGAATTCCGGCTTGGCGGACTGACTTTCGTCGTCGAGAGCGCCCCGGGGGAAACGCTGGATGCGCTGACCGTCTGGATTCCGGAAAAGAGCACAGTGTTCGTTGGCGATCTGATTTATGAATCCTTCCCCAATATCTACACATTGCGCGGCACCAAACCGCGCTGGGCGCTCGACTATGTCCGGTCGATCGAAGACGTGCTGCAGCTCGACGCCGAGATCATGATCCCGAGCCACGGCGAAGCGATCAAGGGCGCCGACGCGGTCCGCGCAGCGCTGACCAGATATCGCGATGCGATTCTTTATGTTCACGATACAACCGTCGCCGGGATGAACGCCGGCAAGGACGTCCACAGCCTGATGGAAGAGATACAGCTGCCAGCCGAACTGGCCCTGCCCGAACAATATGGCACGGTGAAATGGACGGTCCGCGGCATATATGACGGCTATGCCGGCTGGTTTGACGGCAACCCCTCTTCCATATTGTCGATCAAGCCCAATGCATCCAATATCAGCCTGATGAAGATGGCGGGCGGTCCCGATGCCGTGGTGGCAGAGGCAGAGACGCTGTTCGGCAAGGGCGAGGATCTGTCCGCCTTGTCACTGGCGGAAAGCGTGTTGTCGGTTGACCCCAAGTATAAACCCGCTTGGGCCGTCCGGTTGAAAATATTGCAGAAGCTGCACAAAGCTTCCGCCAATTTCAACGAGGCCGGTTGGCTGGGATATGGCATCCGGCAGTCGAAGAAAGAACTGGCGGAATAAGCGGGCCTAATCGACCCCGCGCCGGAGGGTCAATACGCGCTCATTCAATGACGCGGCTTTTATAAGGCAACGTTCGTCAACGCTCGGGCCAAGACAGCTTGTTTAGCCGCGAGACGCTCTGGATATTTTGCTCACCGTACTGGCTGTCGCCGTCAACACATTGTCTTCATTGTAAACATGGCCTTCCATGAAGACAATTTTATAGCCTTGCTTGATCGCCCAGCCTTCAACCCGCAGCTTTCCAGCCCGGGTCGGTTCCAGATATGTCGTCTTTATTTCCAGCGACGACAGGCCGACAATATCCGGATCCTGCAGAAACAGGGCGTGGCTCATGGCAGCATCGAGCATAGCGGTGACAAAGCCGCCCTGGACGATATCGATCGAATGGCAATAGTCTTTGCCGATATCAAATTCGAACGTGCAAGCGCATTTTTCAGCATCAATATCAACCACTTTCCCGCCCAGCAAAGTGATGAACTTTGGGCCGTTTCGATTGCTTTCTGCGATTATTTTGTCTTTGTTTTTCATAAATATATTCCACGGCGCCCGTTGATGACGACGCTCCATTGTCCCGAGTAAGTTTAAGTTATGGAGTCGATCAATTGAGAGCGTTTCCCCGAAGGAGACATTGACTGCCGCCCCGGTCAGGAAGTGCCCCCTCAATTCACCCCACGATCATTGCCTTCCCAATAAGGCGCGCGGAGTTCCCGGCGCAGGATCTTGCCGCTGGCGTTTCTCGGTAGCTCCGCAATGACGTCGACGGTCTTCGGAACCTTGAACCCGGCGATCCGCTCTCTCGCCCAGGCGATGACGCTGTCGGTGTCGACTTCGCCCGCGTCCGCTTTGGGGGAGACGACGGCCTTCACCGCTTCGCCCCATTTCGCGTCGGGGATGCCGATGACCGCGACTTCGTTGACTTGCGGGTGGCCGAAGATCGCGTTCTCGACTTCTGCCGGATAGACATTCTCGCCGCCCGAGATGATCATGTCCTTGACCCGGTCCTTGATATAGAAATAGCCGTCTTCGTCCATCACCGCCGCGTCGCCGGTGTAGAGCCAGCCGTCGGCATCGACCGTCTCGGCGGTTTTCTCCGGATTATCGTAATAATGCAGCATGTTGAGGCCGGATCGTGTGGCGATTTCTCCGATCGTACCGGGCGGAACTTCCTGATGGTTTTCGTCGACGATCTTCATCTCGACGCCGGGCAGCGGAATGCCGATGCCGCGCATCCGTTCATTGCCGTCGGGATCATGATCGCCGGGTGGCAATATGCAGACGGTGCCGGTGGTTTCGGTCATGCCATATTGCTGGCAGAAAAGCGCCTGCGGCATGGTCTGGATACACTGGCGGAGCAGTTCCAGCGGGATTGGCGCGGCTCCATAGGTGATCGCGCGGACACTGGAAAAATCCGTGTCATTCGCGCGCGGCCAGTTGACCAGCATCTGCAGCGCGGTCGGCACGAGGAAGAACTGGTTGAGTCCCTTGTCGATGCAATCGAGCACATGGTCAGGGTGGAACTCCGGGATGACCATCATCGTCGCGCCGTTGTAAAAGGCGATCGGGCCGATGCCGGACCCTGCAATATGCGCGCAGGGCATGACCGCGAGCGTGCTGTCGCCGGGCTTCAGGTCTATCCATGCATGGTCGGGATTATCCTCGACCAGAGGCCGCAGCTTGAACAGATTGTCGCTGGTCAGGACCGCCCCCTTGGGATTGCCGGTGGTGCCGGAGGTGTAGAGTTGCAGCACGCCTTCCGCCGGATCGCACTGGGGCAGATCGCCGGGCGCGGTGTTGGCTACAAAATCGGCCAGTGTTGGCAGATCGGTGCCGGGCTTGGTGCAGATAATCGTCTTGGTTTCGGGCGACTCTTTGGCGGCATTTTTGCTGGTTTCGGCAAATTCCGGTTCGCAGATCAGCAGCGGTGCCCTTGTATCTTTCAGGACATAGGCGACCTCCGGAGCGGCGAGACGCCAGCCAATTGGCGCTATGACCATGCCGGCTCGGCTGGCAGCGGCGAACAGGGTGAAATAGAGCCCGCTATTCTTGCCCAGCCAGCAGATCCGGTCGCCCTTGGAAAGGCCGGCACCTGTAAAGGCTTGCGCATAGGCGGTGACCCGCTTGTCGAGTTCGGCATAGCTGACGAGACCGTCCGGATCGTCGATCGCGATATTGTCCGGGGTGTTCGCAGCCCAATGGGCGATAGACGACCCCATGCAGCGTCTTGTCTCTGTCATTTTGCCCGCTCCTATATGTTTATAACGCCCTGTTAATCGCGCGATTAAGCCATGGCAAGGGGGATGGTCCGGAGAAGGATTTTAAGCCCCTCCTCTTTAGAGGAGGGGTTGGGGTGGTGGCGATGCGCAAGCATCGCTCGCGTCAGTGAATGGCGGCCAGTCGGCAATCAGGCAAAAGACCAGAGAGCGTTTCTCCGCGGAGAGAAACCACCCCAACCCCTCCTTTGAAAAGGAGGGGCTTAATCCTGCTTTCGATAAACCAGAGAGATATTATTGGCCGGCATCTCGATCAGGCTCTCCCGAACGAAGCCATTGCGTGCCGCCAGCGCGTCCATATCGGCGACATCGCGCAGGCCCCAGCGGAGATTGCGGCTCTTGAGGCTGCGTTCGAAGGCGAGATTGCCCGGTGCGGTTTCGACATCCTCGCGCAGGTAGGGACCATAGAGATAGAAAGGCGCGCCGGGAGGGAGCAGCTTGCCGGCCTTTTCAAACAGACCGATGCTCGATTCCCACGGGCTGATATGGACCATATTGATGCACAGGATCGCCGCCACGTTCTCCACGTCCCATTGCGCGGCCTGCGCATCGAGCTGTTTCGGCGGCAGGATATTCGGCACCGCTTCGCGCTTCGTCCACGCGGTGATCGACTCACAGCATGCGGGATCGGGGTCGCTCGGCTGGAATGTCAGGCTGGGAAAAGTCCGGCCAAAATAGACGGCATGCTCGCCGGTGCCGCTGGCGACTTCCAATATGGTTCCCTGATCCGGCAGGATATCGCGCAAGACTTCGACAATCGCATCACGGTTGCGGAGCGTTGCCGGAGCGTGCCGCTGTTCATTCGAGCCAGCATCATCGATGGTCCAGGGTTTGGAATCAGTCATTGCTAGAACCTGCTATTTCTCGTCATTTGCCGAACGGAACGGCGTCATAATCGGCCTTCACCGCTGCATAGCGCATATCGATGCCCGCTCCGAACTCGGGATGGGAGAAAATATATAGCCGATTGTCCTCGACGCAAGTCGCCGTCCACTCGCCAAGATCGGCAGGATCAAGACCGCCATCGATCACCTTGCTCATTTCCTGGAACTGCGGGTCTTCTTCATTCCCACCGCCGGTCGGCTTGTTAAAGCCGCTGCGGTGGATGTTGGTTTTAACCCATGCGGGGCACAATACGCTGACGCCGATATCGGCGGGAGCCAGTTCCTGCTGCATGGCTTCGGAATAGCCGACAACCGCGAATTTCGTCGCATGATAGGGCGCCATGCCCGGACCCGCGATGTGACCCGCCAGCGATGCGGTGTTGATGATATGACCGCCCTCGCCGTGGCTCTTGATCAGTGGCGTGAATATTTCCACGCCGTGCGCCACGCCCATCAGATTGATATCGACGATCCAGCGCCAGTCTTTCAGGTCAATCTCGCCGGTCATGCCGCCCAGCGCGACTCCGGCATTATTGACGACGATATGGACTTTGCCGAAACGATCGATGGTCGCCTGCGCCGCCGCGCGCATTTGCGCTTCGTCCGCGACATCGCAGACCACGGTTGCCACATCAGCGCCATCGGCCCTCAATGTTTCTGCAGCAGCATCGAGCGTGGATTGATCAATATCGGCGAGCATCAGTTTCGCACCGCGCTTTGCAAAGGCTTGAGCGATGCCAAGCCCGATACCCGCAGCTCCGCCGGTGATAAAGGCTACGCTGCTGCTGTCGATTTTCATAATATATGCTTTCGAAAGGATATTCGTGGAAGGAATTTGCGAGCTTATTGCCGACGATGAAGCGCTATTGCCAGCCTTATGGTCCGGATTGGCGAGATTATCTGACACGGGCTTCCCCGCTCACAGTTTTGGGCCGCAGTTTTGACTGCAAAATCGCTACGATCGAGAGTTTGCCTGTCCGGCGGTTTTGCGATATTATCTTGTTTGATGATGAAATTTTTCCGCCCCGAAGAAGATAGCGCGCAGGTCAAATTTCCACCGCCGCTGGTCTATGTCGGTTTTCTGCTGGCCGGATTGTTGATCGACCGTCTGACCGACCGCGTGCCGGACTTCATTCCGGTTTCGCCCTGGATCATGGCGGCCGGAGGCATTGCCCTCCTGTCCGGTATCTTTGTGATGCTCGCCGGAACCAGCCGCTTCAGGAAACTGGGCAATAATCTCGAGCCGTGGAAGCACAGCAACCAGATCGTCAGTACCGGCATCTACCGCTACACCCGGAATCCGATGTATCTGGGCATGGCGCTAGCCTATCTCGGTCTTGCCTTATGGTTCCGCAGCAGCTGGGCCGTGATCCTGCTGCTGGTCGCGATTCTGCTCATTCGCACACAAGTGATCGCGCGGGAAGAACGCTATCTGGCGACAAAATTCGGTGACGAATATCTCGCCTATAAAACCAGGGTTCGCCGCTGGTTTTAGAGCCACCTCGCTGGCCTCTATCCGGCGCCCGGACAACCATCTGAAAAAGCGAGATGTTCTTTCCGAAACTTGCCGGTTTCTGTAGGCTGGAGCTATGCCGAATGATTCTCTCGATCCGCTGATCCGCGACGCCTATGCTATCGCCGCCCAGCCGGAACGGTTGATTAAATTATTGACGGTGTTGCAGGAGCCGGGTGCCGAGGATGAAGGCGCGCTTCAGCCGCATTTTGCCAATGTCACCGCGTTGCTGACCGAAATTGATCCCAGTGTCGGGGATGATTTTGCCACCTATGCCCGGGACCTGGACAGGACCGGCGGCGAGCTGATGCCAGCGGACCTGAAACTTGGTCCGTCGATGACCGTGTTGCACGCCGACGAACAGATTTTTCAAAGCGCAGAAATCGTCCTGGGACAATCGATACCCGACTGGCTTTTCGACGTCGATGGCGAGACCTTTACCCAGGTCGAAAGGCTCATGGCTGGCGGAAGCAAGGCTGGACCGGCGATCATTCGCCTATATATGGATCCCGAGGATGACAGAGGCGTGCTGTTCGCCGCGCAGACTTCCGGCGCAGACAGTGCGCAACTGGACTTCCGGGTGATGCGACTGCGCTGGGACCCTGTCAGTGGCGATGCGTTCGCGCGGTCGCTGGGGCTTACCGCCACAGAGAAAAAGCTGGCGGAATATCTGGTCAATGGCCTGTCTGTCCTGGAGTTTGCGTCCGATCGCCAGCGCGCTCTGGGGACCGCGAGAAACCAGCTCAAGGGTCTTCTTCGCAAGCTGGCCATTGGTTCGCAGACCGATCTGATTGCCCTCTATGCCGGTTTTAGCAACGCCTTCGCGACGGCTGAGGCAAAGGCCCCCAATCTGGACCCTGACCGTTCCAGTCACAAACTGACTTTGCAGGACGGCAGCCATCTGCCGTTTGAAATCTATGGCAATCCGAACGCCAGGCCGGTCATCTACCTGCACGCCACAATCGACGGTGCCTATCTGACGGCCAGGCAACAGGAAGCGGCCACGCGTCAGAATTTGCGCATCATTGCGCCGTGGCTGCCCTTTTATGCCGGCAGCAAGATGGCGAGTACGGGCCTCGCGGTAGTGGACGAATTTGTCGAACGACTTGTCCATTTGCTGGATCAGCTGAAGATAGCGCGCTGTTCGGTGGTTTCGGCGAGAGTTGCCGCGCCTTACGGGATGGCCGCCATTCGCAGCCACCCGGATCGCTTCTGCGGACTGGTCATGGCGGGTACGATATTGCCGGCAGCCGATGCCAATGATTTCTCGCATCTCGCCATGGGCTATCGGGCACCGCTGCGGCTGGCGCGGATCGCGCCGTCCTTCGTACGGCTATATTTCGCGGCCATCTCGACGATGGTCCGGCGCGGCAAGAGCATGGCCTATTTCAAAAGCATTTACGGCGAAAGCGCTGCCGATATGAAAACGCTCAGCCGGCCCGATGTCGCGGAACTGATGCAGCGCTCGATGAAGCGGACATTTGAAGATGGCTATGAATCGACTGCGCAACAGGCAATCCTGACGGCGAGCGACTGGTCGAAATGGTGCCGCGATCTGCAAGTGCCGGTCACCGTCATTTGCGGAGCGGAAGACCGGCTTGCGCCGCCACACATGGTCTCAAAATTTTGCGACCACTATGGCTTCAAACTGATCGGTCCCTTGCCCGATGTCGGCAGTCTGGCGATTCAGCAGGTGCCGCACAGGATTTTCGAGGAAGCCGCAAAAAGCCATCCGGATTGAACCGCTTTCGGCGGGCCTTGTCGCCAGCCAGATAATCTGCCCGACTATACCATATGGTATATTCTAAAGCCCGCACAGCTTCCCTAGTTCCGCTGCTGAACCCAATGGAGGCCAAGGATGAAATTTTCGAAACCAGCTATCGCGGCAATATTTGCCATTTCCCTACTCGGCAGCGGCACGGCGCAGGCGCAATTTGGCGGCTTGAGCAAGGCGCTCAAAAAAGAAGCGAAAAAGACCCAGCGCGATGCGGAGGAACAGGCCGCAGAAGAAGCCGCCAATGCGATTGATAACGCGATACGCGGGGAAAAAGGCAAGAAGATCAAGATCGGGAAAAGCAGTGGCCGCAGCGGTTCTGTGGCCCTCGGTACGCCATCTGCCAATCTCACATCACAAACCCAATGTGCAGGCCTTGCGCTTTCCAATGTGACGGTCGGCAATCTCGGGGAATATACATTCCAGCAGGGATTCAGCAAAGAGAAGCGCACTGGCTTCATCAACCGCAAGCCCGGCACAGTTAGCGGGTCATGCATTGCGCCATCTCTGGAACCGCAGGAAATTCTCTATTTCGAGGTCGACGAGAAAAAATACAAGGCGATGGACAAGGGCAATGACTTTACCTGGCAATGCGTGAAATCGGATGACCCCGGTGCCGGTACGGTCGATTACTGGACGTGGCATAGCGATCAATATCTTGGCGATTCCCATATGAAATTGCATTGCGGCAATGATCAGGGTGTCAGCGACTGCGCCACCGGCACCAACTCGTCCCGTGCCTCCGCCTATAGCGCCGACCGGAAAAAGCGCGGCAAATATGGCATCAGCTTTCTCGCTCGCCTCAACGAGCACAGCCGCGCGAAAACGGAAAAGCTCTACTGCCAATATTATAACAAGAGAACCGGCAAGAGCCTGGTCGCATTCGAATATCTGAGCGCACCGGCGCGATAGTGCCGAACCCGCTACAGACTATCCCAATTTCCAAAAGGAACCACAGTATGCGTTACGCAATCGCCTTGTCATCGCTGATCATTTCCAGCCTCGCCGTTCCGGCGGCTTTCGCCCAGTCGAGCGGCACCACCGTGGCGAAGGATGGCAGCTGCCCGACCGGCTTCAAATCATCGGGAAGCTCGTGCAAATCCAGCTCCGGCAAGGTCGCCATTGTCAAAATCGGCTCCTGCCCCACAGGCTTCAAATCCTCCGCCAATTATTGCGTGAAATAAACAAGCTCAGTTGATTGCGCTATCAGGGAGCGCTATCACTCGGCCGCTTCGGCAAGATCCTCAGGCTCGGTCCATACCAATATCGGTTTGCGCGCGGCCTGGGTTTCATCGAGGCGGCGGCGCGGGGCAAAGTAGGGCGCGGATTTCAACAATTCGTCACCCGCTTTGGCTCGTTCAGCCACAGAACGGAACGCACCGATAAACTGGTCAATCGCCGCCTTGCTCTCGGTCTCGGTCGGCTCGACCAGCATCGCGCCATGCACCACGAGCGGGAAATACATGGTCATCGGGTGATAGCCCTCGTCGATCATGCCCTTGGCTAAGTCGAGCGTCGACAAGCCATTGCTGAAGCCTTTGTCGGAGAACAGAGCTTCGTGCATGCAGGGGCCACTCTTCGCAAAAGGCGCTTCGAGCACGCCTTCAAGACTGCGAAGGATATAATTGGCGTTGAGCACGGCATCTTCCGAGACCTGCTTCAGCCCATCCGCACCATGGCTGAGCATATAGGCCAGCGCGCGGGTGAACATGCCCATCTGGCCGTGGAAGGCGACCATCCGGCCAAAGCTGCTGCTGTGATGGTCTTCGGCGGTTTCTTCCTCGACCAGACGGAATTGGCCGTCGTCCGTTTTCTCGACAATTGGCAGCGGCGCGAAGGGCGCCAGCGCTTCGGAAAAGACCACCGGACCGGAACCGGGACCGCCGCCGCCATGCGGCGTGGAAAAGGTCTTGTGCAGATTGATATGCATCGCATCCACACCGAGATCGCCCGGCCGCACGCGACCGACAATGGCGTTGAAATTGGCGCCGTCGCAATAGACCAAGCCGCCGGCCGCGTGCACCGCGTCGGAAATCGCTTTCATGTCCGGTTCGAACAGACCGCAGGTATTGGGGTTGGTGATCATCACACCGGCCACATCGGGTCCCAAACGCGCCTTGAGCGCCTCGAGATCGACCCGGCCATCTCCATTGGCGGGAATATCCTCGACCTTGTAGCCGGCAAAGGCGGCGGTTGCCGGATTGGTGCCATGGGCGCTTTCCGGCACCAGGATCACTTCACGGGCATCGCCGCGCGCTTCCAGCGCAGAACGGATCGCCAATATGCCGCAGAGCTCGCCATGGGCGCCGGCCTTGGGGCTCATCGCGACCGCCGGCATACCCGTCAGGGTTTTTAGCCATTGCGCCAATTCGTGGATCAGTTCCAGCGCGCCCTGCACGCTGTCGATCGGCTGCAACGGATGGATATCGGCAAAGCCCTTGAGCCGCGCCATTTTCTCGTTGAGCCGCGGGTTGTGCTTCATCGTGCAGCTGCCAAGCGGGAACAGGCCGACATCGATCGCGTAATTCTGGCGGCTGAGGCGGGTATAGTGACGCACCATCTCGCCTTCTGACAATCCGGGGATGGCAATCGGCGCTTCGCGTTCGAGGCCGCCGAGACGGCTTTCAACTTGTGGTGTCTCGGGCAGATCGACACCGCTGCGATCGGACGAACCGATTTCAAAGATCAGCGGTTCGTCAACCATCAGGGCGCGATTGCCGGTGTGGGTGGTGATGGAGCCATCGTCGGTCATCTGCAAATTTTCTTCCTGTCTGGTCGGGCGTCCTTCGGAGAGCATGCTCATGACAGGGCTCCTTCCAGAGCGGTCGCAAATTGCTCGATCTCTCCATCGGTCGATGTTTCCGTAACAGCGACAAGCAGTCCATGCGCAAGCGGTGCCTCCTCCGGATAGAGGCGACCGAGAGAAACACCGGCCAGGATCCGCTGATCGGCAAGTTGCCGCACTATGGGCCGTGAATCCTTATCAAGAACCAGCGTAAACTCGTTGAAAAAGCTTTCATTCAACAGCTTCACGCCTTTGATCGACGAAAGCCGGTCTGCCGCCTGCACTGCCCTTTTATGATTGAGCATCGCCAGTTCACGCAGCCCTTTTTCACCGAGCAAGGTCATGTGCGCGGTGAAAGCCAGCGCGCACAGCCCGCTGTTGGTACAGATATTGGACGTCGCTTTTTCGCGGCGGATATGCTGTTCGCGGGTCGAAAGCGTGAGGACAAAGCCGCGCTTGCCTTCGGCGTCGACGGTCTCTCCGCACAGCCGGCCCGGCATTTGCCGGACATATTTTGCCTTGCAGCCGAATAGCCCGACATAGGGACCACCAAATTGCAGGCCGACACCGATCGACTGGCCTTCGCCAACGACAATATCCGCATCCATTTCGCCCGGCGACTTGATCGCGCCGAGAGCGACGGGCTCGGTGACCACAGCGATCAGCAAGGCCTTATGCTGATGCGCTTTTTCCGCGATGGCGGAGAGGTCGCCGATGCGGCCCAAAATATCGGGATATTGCACAACCACACAGCTGGTTTCGTCATCGATCTGGTCGAGCATATTCTGACCGTCGGTCGCAGCGTCGAGGGTCGGTGCCTGATAGGACAGATTGTCCTTGGTGAATCGGGCCATCGTCTTGGCCACCGAAACATAATGGGGGTGAAGACCCGAAGAGAGGATCGCCTTGCCGCGCTTGGTGATCCGGCGGGCCATGGTGATTGCTTCCCAGCATGCGGTCGAGCCATCGTACATCGAGGCATTGGCGACATCGACACCGAACAGGCGCGCGACCTGGGTCTGGAATTCAAACAGGGTCTGCAGCGTGCCCTGCGCGATTTCCGGCTGATAGGGTGTGTAAGCGGTCAGAAATTCGCCGCGCTGGATGATATGGTCGACGCTGGCCGGAACATGATGACGATAGGCCCCTGCCCCGAGGAAAAACCGCATATCGCCGGCAGCGTGGTTTTTCTTCGCCAGCGCCTTCATATGCGCTTCCACCGCCATTTCGCCCGCGTGCATTGGCAGGCCGTCGATCGGCCCGTTCAGCCGGGCTTCCTCGGGCACATCGACAAACAGATCGTCAACCGATTGCGCGCCGATGGTCGCCAGCATCGATTGCCGGTCGTCAGGAGTCAGCGGGAGATAACGCATATATTCTTCCTTCCAATCGCCCCTCCCTTTCAAGGGAGGGGAAAGGGGTGGGTTATGAGGAGGCTGGCTCGATGCCAGCATCCAAATTTGCGAGTGAGGACAGGCCCCACTCCAACCCCTCCCCTGAAGGGGAGTGGCTATTTAATCCTACAGTTCGTCGACAAAGGCGCGATAGGCCTTCTCGTCCATCAGGTCGTCGAGTTCGCTCTTGTCCGACAGGGTCAGGCGGAAAAACCAGCCGTCTTCCTCTGCCGATGAATTGACCAATGCCGGTTCTTCCTCCAGCATTTCGTTCACTTCGACCACTTCGCCGGAAACCGCCGCATAGACGTCGGACGCGGCCTTGACCGATTCCACCACCGCAGCATCGTCGCCCTGGCCCAATTGGGCCCCGACTTCCGGTGTTTCGACAAACACAATGTCGCCCAGCTGTTCCTGCGCATAGTCGGTAATCCCGACGGTTGCCGTGTCGCCTTCGACATCGACCCATTCATGTTCATCGGTAAAATATCGGCTCATTCTCGTATCCTCTTGCTGTCAATCTATGGCTTGGGTTTGCGGTGATAGTTATGCGGTACAAAGGGCATATCGGCGACGGTGCAGGCAATTTTCCTGCCACGCTGTTCGACGGTAATCGGGGTTCCCGTTTCAGACAGGTCCATCGGGACATAGGCCATGGCGATCGGGCGCTGGAGTGTCGGCGAGAAACCGCCGCTGGTCACATTGCCAATGATCGCGCCAGCAGCGTCTACCACGGTCGCGCCTTCGCGAACGGGCTGGCGGCCATCGACGAACAGGCCAACGCGCTTTTTTGCGGCTTTATTGGGATATTGCGCGAGCACGCGCTCTGCTCCGGCAAAATTGCCTTCTTCGCGGCGCACCTTGGACAGGGCGAAGTTCAGATTAGCTTCGACCGGCAATAAATCCGCATTCATGTCATGACCGTAGAGCGGCAAGCCTGCCTCGAGGCGCAGGCTGTCGCGGGCACCAAGGCCGATCGGGCGCACTTCGTCCAACTCGGTCAGAGCGGCGGCCAGTGTCACCGCATGTTCGGCCGGCACGCTGATTTCAAAACCGTCCTCGCCGGTATAGCCCGAGCGGCTGATGCCGAGCGGAATGCCGCGCCACAGAAACGGACCCGCTTCCATGAAATGGAGATCATTTGGCAATGGCCAGTCCGGTTCGAACGGATCGATGTCCAGCTTGGACAGTGCTTCCGCAGCCTTCGGTCCCTGCAGCGCCAATAATGCCGCATCCTCCAGATGCTCGAGGGTCAGGCTGTCCGGCAACTGTTCGCGCAAGTAGGCAATATCATCATGCTTGGTCGCGCCATTGACCACCAGATAAAGATGGCGGCCGATGTTGGTCACCATCAGATCGTCCAATATCCCGCCATCCTGGGCGAGCAGTAGAGTGTAGCGGATTTTGCCCGCAGCCAGCGCCGAAAGATTGCCCGGCGTAATCCGTTCCAGCGCATCGGCTGCGCCCTCGCCGATCAGCTGCAACTGTCCCATGTGCGACACATCGAACAGGCCCGCTTCGGTCCGGGTCCAGATATGTTCGGCCATCACGCCTTCATATTGCACCGGCATTTCATAGCCCGCAAACGGCACCATCCGCGCGCCGAGGCCACGGTGCCAGTCGCCGAGTGGCAGTTGTTTCAGATTTTCGCTATTATCACTCATCATATTTCCACATCAAGAAGACAGCCCGCAGCAAAGCCCTGCAAAACTGCCCCCTCTGTCACGGAACCTGAGAGTTTCATGGCTTTTCACTTCCGCTCGTGCCGAGCTTATCGAAGCACGCTTGCCAACCATCCTTCAACAAGCTCAGGATGAACGGCGAGCGTTCATGCCGGATCAGATCCGACGCCATTTACCCCTTCGGTGGAACGCCGGTCACTTGACCATCCGCTCTCTTTCCAGAGTGCTTGCGAGCCGTTGCGGTCCGTTGGCCTGAGAGTTTCCGGGGCGGTTGCTCCTTCGGCGGCCTTGCAGTCCTGTGAGACAGCAAAACGCTCTCCCGCAACGCCTCATGATCCTTGCCCGAAGGCACCGATCAAAAAGCAGATTTATGAGTGGATCAGCATGTCGGCGGAGTCAATGATTCTGTTGTGCAGTGCGGAAAATTATCAGCGGGTCCTTCATAGCCATATCAGCCGGATATTTGCCTATGACGCTGATCGTAGCTAAAGCCATTGCAATAGGTGCATTTCAGGGGGGAACAGCCGTTGCAGGACGGATTTGGCGATGATGGCTTGCTTATGACCATGAAAAAGACGTTCACCCTTTGCCTGCTGTTGCTGTGCAGCATCGCGCCCGCTGCCGCTTTCGCCGAAACCCGCGCACTGGTGATGGCGTCCAATTACGATCTGATTGATACAAATGCCGCCCTGTTGCTCGCCAACCCCCTGGCCGACGCCGAACTGGTAACACGGGCACTGGCGAAGGGCGGGATCGAACATATCACCCTGATCAACGAACCACAGGTCGAGGACTGGGACGAAAAATTCACGGCCTTTGCGGACAGCCTCGGGCCGGACGATATCGCCCTGCTCTATTATGCCGGACACGGCTTCCAGATCAGGGGGCGCAACTATTTCCTCGCATCCGATGGCGTCTCGCTGATCCCGCTCGATGCGATGGTGCAGAAATTGACCGAAGCGGCGAAGGGCGCGATCATCATCGTCGATGCGTGCCGGAACAATCCCCTCGCCAAAAACCCGGCACCCCGCGAAATGGCGGTCCATAGCATCGCGAGAGCCAGCCGGCAGGCCGAAACGATTACCCTGGATGATATCAAAAAGGCCCAATCCGGTCTTGCCCAGCTCGGCAATCTGCGCGGTCTTTCGGCCATTTTATTATTCTCGACCGAACCCGGCAATGTCGCCGAGGACGGGGACGTACCCGGCAAAGGCAGCCCTTTCGCCAAAGCTTTCGCGCGCGAGATCCGGAAACGCCAGTCGCTCGACGAGGTGATGCGGAAAACGGCGGTTCGGGTGAACAAGCAGACCAACGGCCGCCAATCCCCCTGGCGACAGGGTGACCTGCCCTTTGATGTCTATCTGGCCGGCATGCGCAGCTTGCCGATCCCCTAGGGGCGGCAGACCGGTCTTTCCGATCAAAAGGACAATAATTTCCTCAACGAACCGGATAGCCGCGATCCATCTCCCGCGATGATCCTGTCCCGAAAATTGACTGGCGAACGGGAATTGCCTAGCCTGGAAATTATCCAGAGATATCAAGGAGGCTTCGGGCTGCCATGAAAAAACTCGCTACATTGATTTGCACCGCCCATTTGGCAGGATTTCCCGTCCATGCCGCAAATCTGGAGACTATCGGCGAACCGGAACTGGAAGCGCGTCAGGACGACCAGATCGTGGTGACCGGACAAGATGTCAGAAAAGCCACAAAATCATTCGTCGACAGGCTGGATATCCCAGAATTCAGCGGCCAATATGCGCGATGGGATGTACCCGTCTGCCTCGAGATGACCGGATGGCAGCCGGAACATGCTGACCGGGTCAGGAAAATCATCGAATCCACGACGATCGCGATCGGCCATGAAGTTGCTGCGGAAGGCTGCAAACCCAATATGGCGGTTGTGCTGACCGCCGACCCCGATGCTTTTGTTACGAAGTTGGAAAAGGCAGTACCGTCGCTATTTTCCCGTTTTGGGAAAGATCAGCGGGAAGCGGTCCAGAACAGCGACCAGCCGGTCAGGATGTTGCTCGGCGCCCGCTTGATGAACAGCGATGGAAGAACCATCGGCCTCGATAGCGCATTGCGCCCGCCCCCCGGACTTTCCGACTTGAGACCATATAGCGATCGGATTGTCCAAGGAACCGGGGTGGGTGACTCCCGCATCGAAACATCGATCAAATATGACTTTGTTTCCGGGGTGGCGATAGTGGACGTTAATAAAATCGACGGCCTCACCTTCGAAGGGCTCGCGTCCTATATCACGATGCGCTTTCTCTCGGGCATTCCAGATCGCGGCGCTCCGGTTGAGGGGCAATCCATTCTCAATCTGTTCCAGTCCGTCAAACGCACGACAGAGACCGGAAATGGTTTATCGCAATGGGACACGGCATTTCTGAAGGGCCTCTATACCGGCAAGCTTGCCATGCAATCCCGGCGCAAGCGCTACGAGATTGCCAAAACCATGACCAAGGTCCTCGACGAAGAATAAGCGGACAAAAATTGCGCGCAGAAGCGCGTCAGGGGCGGGACTAGCGAAAGACGGAGACCAGCTTTTTGTCAGTCTTCTTGCGACTTTTTGGCGTTCGGAATATTCAAACCATTGCCCAGATCGCATCATTTTCATGAACAAAATCGCCCGGCGCGTTTTGCCCTGTCAGCGCGACTATCGCAGCGGCGACATCGCTGGCCAAAATCGAACGGAAGCGACGGAGTTTTCCGTGCAATAACAGATCCATGACCGGGCTGGCGGCGATGGCGAGGCTTTCGCCGAGGCGGTTATCGTTCGCGCGTTCGCCGCGCAACAGGCCGGGGCGGATGATGTCAAGGCGTTCAAAATTCTGCGCGCGCATCAGGTCTTCGGCTTCGCCTTTGGTCTTCAGGTAGAAACTCGATGCGCTGCTGTCGGCCATGGTCGAGGATATGGCAATGAACTGTTTAGCGCCCGCTGCCTTGGCCGCCGCTGCCACCGTTCCGACCAGATCGCGATCGACCGCTGCAAATTCCGCTTTCGAGCCGGCCTTTTTCATCGTCGATCCCAAGCAGGATATCACGATATCAGGCTTGATCTTCGCGATGGTTGCGGGCCAGTTTTCCTGCAGCTGGACATGGATCTTCGCCTTGCCGACATCCTCCCGATACGGTCTGCGCAGCAGCAGGTGAAGACCCTTGTCCCTGCCGTGCTCGACCAACTGACGGGTCAGCAGCCCGCCGATCAGGCCGGTGGCTCCGACGATCAGGATTTTTTCGGCCATGGTCAGGGTCCCCGCATATTATCTGTTGATAAGCTGTCATAGCAGCGAAGGCTGCTATCCAAACCAGTTTTTGTGAGACTCAGCCGATTGGGTTGGTCCCCGGCCTTCGCCAGGATGAAGGATCAGCTTCGGTCCGCGCGCTCGCCAAAGATTTCGCCGTGCCGGTTGCGAGCATAGCGGTCAGTCATTCCGGCGAGAAAATCCGCGATATGGCGGATCCGCTCCGGTTCGTCGTCGGGCAAGGCCGCAGCCCAGCTTTCAGGCATCAGCTTCGGCTGTTCGCGATAGGCTGTCACCAGGTCGCCGACCATCATCTTGCCTTCTTCCGCTGCCGCCATCTGCTTCGGGTGATGATAGAGATTTTCGTACATGAAGCGCTTCAGCGTGCGTTCCTTTTCCGCCATCGCATCTGAAAACCCGCCAATCATTTGCCCAGCCTGTCGCACGTCCTCGGGCGTTTTCACGCCGATCCGGTCGATCCGCGCCTGCGTGGTTTCCAGCACATCATTGGCCATCAGCCCGATCTGGTCGCGGATCAGCTCTGGTAGCAAACGCTCTTGCGGCACATCATCAAAGCGGTCGCAAATCACCTGCCACCGCTCGGCAATGAACGGCAGTTCGAGCAACTGATCAAGTGTCAACAGACCGGCCCGCATGCCATCGTCAATATCATGATTGTCATAGGCAATATCATCGGCAATGGCGGCTATTTGCGCCTCCAGCGACGGCCAGCTGTGCAGATCGAGGTCTCTGGCAGCATTGGCCTCGGCCAGCGCCCATGTTGGCTGCTCCACTGGTCCATTGTGCTTGGCCAGCCCCTCCAGCATTTCCCATGTCAGATTGAGACCATCCCAGCGCGGATAGGGTGTTTCCAGCTTGGTCAGCGTCCGGATGGTCTGGGCATTATGGTCGAAACCGCCGAAATCCGCCAAGGCTTCTTGCAACGCATCTTCTCCGGCATGGCCGAACGGCGGATGGCCGATATCATGGGCAAGGCAGAGCGCCTCTGTCAGGTCTTCGTTGAGACCCAAGGCCCGCGCCATCGTCCTGCCAATTTGGGCAACCTCGAGGCTGTGGGTCAGGCGGACGCGATAATGGTCACCATCGGGCGCGACAAAAACCTGGGTCTTGTGGCGCAGGCGGCGAAAGGAAATACTGTGAATGATACGGTCGCGGTCGCGCTGAAAATCGTCCCGCGGACCGCGTGTAACAGCGCGTTTTTCATCGTGCAGCCGCCCCCGGCTATTCGCCGGGTCGCTGGCGTAAATTTTCAACTGGGTCATTTTCCGAGCTCGTTGACCTCGACACCATCGGCGCTGGCCCAGGCAAAGCCGTCACCGCCATCCTTGCGATAATCCGCTTCAAAGGCCTTGGCTGCCTTGAAATCGTCAAATGGTCCGACGACCAGTCGCCGGGTCCTGCCCCAGGGCGAGGTCCAAGCCTTCTGGCTCTTGAATATATCCGGCTGCTTTTTTGTCATCCGGCGATAATCGAATTTCAGCGCATCGAGATTTGAGCCCGTAGCAATCTGTACCCAATAGCGTTTCGGATGGGCCGGTTCTTTCGGTTTGACCGGAGTTTTCTCAACCGGTTTGGCAACGATCTTCGGTTGCGGCTTGGCCGGTTCGATTTCGTCGAGATCGACCGGAACAACCGCACTTCTGGTTTCACGATCCGGTATATCGATGCCGCTGATAATATCAGCAAGCGGCCGCGACACCGGAACTGCTGCTGCCATCTCGGTAGAGGCAGGCCGCTGTTGCGCGAGATCGAAATTGATCAGATTGACCGGTCCGCCTGCCTTGGTTTCCTCTACGGTAGGGCCTTGCGCAGGCCGCTGGACGACTGACGCAGAATCGGGCTGACGGCCGGCGATTTCAACCTTGCGCTCCAGGGTTTGCGATACCAGCACCGGTGGCTGGCTAACGCCAAGCGTGGTGGCAAAGCCGGGTGCAGCCGCTTTTCTTTCGGACTGGATTTCGGCAGTCTTGATTGGTTCCGGCTCTATCGTCTGAGGCGTTTCAGGCTGCGGTGCTGGAACCGGTTTGCTGTTCGCGGAGGTCGTCGAACGAGATGCGCGAACGGTTGACGGCACTGGCGATGTTGTCTGCGACAGCGTCTGAGCTTCTTTTTTCTTCGCCGCCCGCCTGATCTCGCGTTCGGAAGGTTTCCGCACCGTTGCTCCGGGACGACGGCGCGGCGACTTGTCGGGCATCGCCAGTACGCGGGGCCGCTTGGCATCCGTGCCCAGAGCTTCGCCGACCGGGATCAGACCCGCATCCGCTCCATTGCCGTTTCGGGCAGCCTGACTGGATGCCAGTTGAACCGCTGCCACATCGACACCGATGTTCTCGCTGGCGGGAAAATGACCGAAATGGACGGCAGCCGCTTTCTGGGCTGCGGTCAGCTTGGGCATGCGATCAAAAAACGGCTTGATCGCTTTCGCCATTCGCCGTTCCATCGTCTGTTCGATGATATTCTCGGCGTCTTTCTTCCTGCCGTTCATGGCATAGATGAAAGCCCGGTTGCGCCAGGCATCCCGGTCGCTTTTCTGCAGCAACGGATTGAGCTGGGCATCGGCGCGGTCTACGTCACCGCTAATCCCGAGCGACACCGCATAGCGTCCGGTCAACTCGTCATTGCTGCCATAGAGCATCGCCAGCTCATAATCTTTCTGGGCATCCCGGTTCCGCCCGATCAGGTCATAGGCAAGACCTCGATCCGCCGCGATTTCGCGCGGGGCTATGCCATTGGCCACCGCCTGGTCAAAATAGCGGATCGCACCGAACGGATTTTCCTCTGCCAGCAGCGCCCGTCCCAGACCGACTTTCACCCGGCCGCTGGTCGAATATATTTGATCCGCTTTGGCCAGAAACCCGATCGCTGCGCGCATGTCGCCCAGTTGGAGGGCCGCCAGGCCGGCGTCGGCCAGCGCCGAGGAATCGTTGGAATTAATCGCGATCCGGCGCAGCGCATCCTGCAAATTGTCGCTGTTGGACTGGGTACTGGACTGGGCAACGGCGGGCAGTTGCGGCATAACAACAGCCGCAAGCGCCGCCGATACGGCTAGCAATATTATCAATTTTTGGTTCACAAGATACATAAAGGAATGATCGCGCCTGAAATCAATCGTTCCCGCAATCCGGCAAGGCCAATGGTGGCACGCGAAAGACAAACTCCCTCGCGCCGCCCCATTAGCCGATCAGCCCGCTCGGCCGAAACCGGAATTTACTGATTATTCTGACGGTTCAGAAAACGCGGAATATCGAGCGGATCGCGGGATTTATCTTCCTCGCCATCATCGGCTTCGTCGCCTTTTGATCCACCACGGGTCAGATTGGACATCCGTTCGAACAGCGTTCCGCCACCGGTAGCAACGCGCGGTGCCGGCGGTGCCTGGCTGGCGGCGGGAGCCGCGTCTTCTTCAGGCTGGATGGCATCATCGCCGAGAATCAGCTCATCCTCTTCTGGAGCGGAACCGGTCGAGGCAATCCCGGGAGTCAGCGATGCGAAGGACGGCGTTGCGCCCAGATCATCGTCATCGCCATAGGTCGCGACAGGAGCGGGAGAGCGTTCTGGCTCGGCTTCGGTTTCGACTTCAGCTTCCTGCTCGATATCGGGAACCGGTGCAGACGCGATTTCAGCTTCCTGGGCGGCTTCCTCTACGCTCTCGTCGCTGGAAATGGACGAGGCGAAAGTGGATGGAGCCGGCGTGTCTTCCGATTTGCTGACCGGGCTGCTCATGGCGAAAGACGCCGATGGTGCGGATGACGAACGGCTGCCTTCGCTATCGATGCCGGTGGCGACAACCGAAACGCGGATACGCCCGTCGAGATTCGGGTTAAATGCACTGCCCCAGATGATATTGGCGTCCGGATCGACCAGCTCGCGAATATGATTGGCGGCTTCGTCGACTTCCATAAGGCGCATGTCTTCACCACCGGTGATCGAGACGATAACACCCTTGGCGCCCTGCATCGACACGCCGTCGAGCAAAGGATTGGCAATGGCTTTTTCTGCCGCTTCCAGCGCACGTCCGTCGCCTTCCGCTTCGCCCGTACCCATCATTGCCTGGCCCATTTCGTGCATCACGCTGCGCACGTCGGCAAAGTCGAGGTTGATCAGGCCCGGCATGACCATCAGATCGGTAATGCCGCGAACGCCCTGCTGCAGCACTTCGTCAGCGAGCAGGAACGCTTCTTTAAAGGTCGTGTTCGGATTGGCGACGAGGAACAGATTCTGGTTCGGAATGACGATCAACGTGTCGACATTCTTCTGCAGTTCTTCGATGCCAGCTTCGGCCGCTTTCATCCGGCGTGTGCCTTCGAAAGTGAATGGTTTGGTTACTACGCCAACGGTCAAAATGCCGCGGTCGCGTGCCGCTTTTGCAATCACAGGGGCTGCACCGGTACCGGTACCGCCGCCCATGCCGGCAGCGATGAAGCACATATGCGTGCCGTCCAGAGCCTGCTCGACCAGATCAATGGTTTCCTCGGCGGCTGCACGACCTACTTCGGGACGCGATCCCGCACCCAGACCCTGCGTAATATCGGGGCCGAGCTGGATACGCCGTTCGGCGGTAGAACTGTTTAGCGATTGCGCATCGGTGTTGGTGACGATGAAATCAACGCCTTCAACCTGTGCGGCAATCATGTTGGCAATAGCGTTGCCCCCTGCGCCGCCGACACCGATAACCGCGATTTTCGGCTTCAGTTCTTCGACTTCCGGTGGGCCAATATTGATACTCATCTCACTGTCTCCCGAGACATTTTATCGTGCTGTAATATTTGTTTAACGCTTTGCACAAATTTCCCGCCGGAATCACCCGAAAAGTTAATTTATTTTCGTCAATTTACTAAAAATTTCCGCGGATCGCCGACATAAGCCGTCCGATTACTGCTGATCCGCCATATTTGTGAACATTCTGGTGGCTTCTTGACATGAAGCGCAGATCAACCGGTTCCTGTGACGCATAGAGCGCCAGTCCCGCGAGACCGGCAAAGGCCGGACCGCTATGCGCTTCCGGAAGCGCGCTCAGCCCCGTCGGGCGACCGATGCGCACCGTGCGTCCCAGCGCCGACTGGGCATAATCGGCGATGCCCTTGAGCTCGGCTCCGCCGCCGGTCAGGACGACCTGCCGGCCCACCGGACCGGTAAAGCCCAGCTCCTTGAGTGACCGGCCGATTTCACCGATCAGATGGTCGAGCCGTTGCCGGATAACGGCGATCAGCTGCGCCCGGGTGATCCGGCCGTCTTCCTCGTTGACTTCGGCATTATTGTCGAGATCCTGATTGATCACATCATGATTGTCGCGCGGGCTGGTGGTGGCCGAACCATAGAAACATTTAATCCGCTCGGCCTGCGCGCGTCGCAAGCCAAAGGAGGAGGCGATATCGTCGGTAATGTCGGCGGCACCGTAAGGCAGTGTCTTCAAGCCGACCAGCATGCCACCGGCAAAGAGCGAGACATTGGTCACTTCGGCGCCCATTTCGACCAGCGCCACGCCAAGCTCGCGCTCTTCTCGCGAAAGACAGGCGTTGCCGACCGCGATCGGCGATGCGACGATCGATCTGACATTGAGATGCGCGCCGCGCACACTCATCTCGATATTGCGGACCGGCGAGGCTTCGGCGAGAATGACATGGATATCCACGCCGAGACGATCGGCGTGCAGTCCCTTCGGTTTCTTCACGCCGTTCAGCCCATCGAGCGTATAGAGCGCCGGCTGGGCATGCAGCACCATCTTGCCCTTGGGGTCTATGCTGTTGCGGCCCGCGTCAAGCAGCAGATCGATATCTTCCTGTTCGATCCGGTGACCACCCAGTTCGGTTTCAACCGAAGTCAGCATGCTCTGCAGGCCGCCAGCCGAGAAGCTGACCCAGACATCATCTATATTGGTGCCGGCGATGCGCTCGGCCTGTTCCACCGCGGCGCGGACGTCCGTCTCGGTCGTCTCAGTATCGGCGATATAGCCCCGTTTCACGCCTTTGCTGGCATGATGGCCGGTGCCCAATACGGTCAGTTCGCCATTGTCCATCCGCCCGGCTATCATCGCCGAAATTTTCGACGAACCGATATCCAGCGATGTGAAGATTTTTTCTACCCGTGCTGCCATGAGCCTATTCCTTCACCTCGATCATTATCATCATCCAGTCCGCGATCCGGTCTATCAACTATCCGGATCTACCGGTTCTTCTTTCGGCGGCATCCGCAGATAGGCGCGCTCGGCATCGCGCAGGTCGAAATGAACGACCCCGCGGCCAAGCAATCGGTTGATGCCATCCATTCGCGCGAAATTCAGCAGAGCCGCTGATGCCGTCTCCTCCCCTTCGGGAAGCGCCAGCGTTTCGCCGCTGTCAAATTCCAGATCCCAGCGCCGGTTGCCTATCCAGCTCGCACCAGTCACCATCGGGCGAAGCGCGGGCGCGACGTCGAGCAACGAGTCCAGCTGGGAAAATTTCAGATTGGCTTTCTTGCCGACGATCACCGGTAGGTCGGGAATTTCCTCTTTGACGATTTCTTCCAGCGGGTAGCCGGTCTTGTCGATCAGCGAGAGCTTGCCCTGATTTTGCCACACGGCCACGGGCTCGCGCTCGACAATATCGACAATGAGCGTGTCGGGCAGCCGCCGCGAAATCCGGGCGTCCTTGATCCAGCCGTTGGACAGCAGATCCTCGCGCACTTCGTCAATGTCGACGAGCAGCATCGAACGGTCTTTCTGGGCCAGGGTGATTTCGTAGACTTTCAGTTCGTCGATGCGGTTGACACCGGTCACCTCGACCCTTTTTACTTCGAAGCCGGCGTTGCCGACCGCTTCTGCTACCTCGGTCTTGATCCGGTCGTTGATGCCGGAATAATGGGCAACGCTATAGGCGCCGAGAATGAACACGGCCACCAGCCCCCAGGTCAGGCCCTTTTGCACCTGTTCTTCGGTGACGGGCATGGCGCGCAATATCTTGTCGAAAACCGAGACCTGCCGAACCTTGCGTTTCGCCTGTTTGCGCGGCTTGCCCCTGGCCTGGCTGCTGTTGCGTTTGCGGGTAGCTGTCATAGCGCTTCTCTCACGATTATCTCGACCAGCTGTTCATAGCTGATTCCGGCCTGTTTTGCCTGCTCGGGCACCAGGCTGAGCGGCGTCATTCCGGGCTGGGTATTGGTTTCCAGCACGAACAGGCCGGCAGCGCCCTGCTCGTCATCCCACCGGAAATCGGTGCGCGAGGTTCCCTTGCATCCCAGAACCTGATGGGCGCGCAGCGCATAGTCGAGACATAATTTTTCAATCTCGGCAGGAATTTCGGCGGGGCAGACATGCTGGGTCAGGCCTTCGGTATATTTGGCGGCATAATCATAGAAGCCCTGCGCGGTTTTCAATTCGGTCACGCACAGCGCCTTGCCGCCGAGAACGGCCGTCGTCAGCTCGCGGCCCTTGATGAATGGCTCGGCGAGCAGTTCGTCAAATTCCTGCCACGGCCCGACAACGTCGCGGCCAATCGGATTGCCGTAATTGCTGTCATCGGTCACGATTGCGACGCCGACCGACGAGCCTTCGTTGACCGGTTTCAGTACATAGGGCCGAGGCAGCGGATCGGCCTCGTACAGGCTGGCGCTGGAGACGATTTTGCCTTTGGGCATCGGGATGCCTGCGGGGACCAGCTGCTGCTTGGTCAGTTCCTTGTCGATCGCGATTACCGACGTGGCGAGCCCGCTATGGGTATAGGGGATCTGCATCAGATCGAGCATGCCCTGCACGCTGCCATCTTCACCGGGCACGCCGTGCAAAGCGTTGAACACCACATCCGGCTGGATCGCGGTCAGCACTTGTGCGACGTTGCGATCCATATCGACGCGGGTCACCTTATGGCCGTTTTTCTCAAGCGCATCGGCGATACCATTGCCGCTGCTCAGCGATACTTCGCGTTCGGCGGACCAGCCGCCCATCAGGACCGCGATGTGGAGTTTATCGGTCATGCTGTCAGCCTCGGCTTGTAGAGTGCGGTTTGAACGTCCTGCACATAGTTGGAACAACCTTCATCCCATGGAAATTTGCCATCCTGTGCACCTGGCCACACAATTTGAAATACTTCCGTAAGTTCTCCACCAAATTCGAGATTGTGAAACCACATCGAAGAGTTGAAATAGCCTTCCTCGATCTGACTGGGGTGCACTTTTTTGGCTACGCACTGAAATCCTTCGATCAAATCATCGATCAGTCCATTTTCAACTAGTTGTAATCCGTTCCGACATTGTTCCAACAAACCATTGATCATTGAATGCATGAGTTCTTTCTTAAGACCAAATATTATCACTTCCGGCTGACCCACGGTTTTCCGAAAGCCCACAGAATAGGCAAAATCCGGATCATCGCCATCCGCATCGAACACAAATAGTATCTGACAGCCATGTTGCTCGACATTGTCGACCAGACGTTGATGAGATTCACTGAGCGCGCGGTCAGCAGTCATGCTTCGTCCCCCACGCGCTGAATTTCCCAATGCAGTTCGACGCCCGAATGCGTCTTTACCCGCCTGCGCACTTCGTCGCCAAGCGCTTCGATATCCGCGGATGTCGCACCGCCAAGATTGATCAGGAAGTTGCAGTGCTTTTCGGACACTTGCGCCTGGCCGATCTGCAGGCCGCGACAGCCGGCTTCGTCGACCAGTTGCCACGCTTTCTTACCGTCGGGATTTTTGAACGTCGAGCCGCCTGTCTTCGACCTCAGCGGTTGCGAAGCCTCGCGTTCGTCGGCAATCCGCTTCATCTCGGCACCGATGATTTCGGGATCGCCGGACTCTCCCACAAATGCGGCGCTGACAACAATCGATCCGTCCGGCAAGCCAGAATGGCGGTAGCTAAACCCCATGTCGGCGAGCGGAATCGTCGCCAGATCGCCGTTGCGCAGCACGACATCCGCGCTCACCAATATGTCGCAGACTTCGCGGCCATAAGCGCCGGCGTTCATGCGGACCGCGCCGCCGATGGTACCGGGGATGCCGCGCAAGAATTCCAACCCGGCAATGCCATGGTCGCGGGCCTTGCTGGCCGCTGAAATTCCCGGCGCACCGGCACCACAGCTGAGCGTCATTCCGTCGGCTTGAATAGCCGCAAAGGCCTTGCCCAGGCGCACTACAACGCCCGGCATGCCTCCGTCTCGGATGATCAGGTTGGACCCCAGTCCGAGCGGCCAGACGGCAATTGCCGGATCAAGATCGCGTAGGAACTGCTGCAGATCGTCAATATCTTTCGGTTCGAACAGCCATTGCGCTGGCCCGCCGCTCTTGAACCAGACGAGCGGTGCCAGAGCAGCGCCTTCGGTCAGCTTGCCGCGGACTTCGGGTATGGTGGCGACCGCGTTCATGAAAGCGGCTCGCGGCGGGATGATCCGTTCGCACTGCGATAGTCGGAGTGCACGTCTCGTCTGGAGGCGTCCTTCGACAAGCTCAGGACGAACGGACACAGGGACAAATTCTGGACAAAAAGGAACAGAGACCGGCTCATTTGCGCGCCTCCGCTATGCCATCCGCGAGCCCGGCTGCCCATTTGGTGATGTCCCCTGCCCCGAGGCAGATGATCATATCCGTGGATTGCACTTCTTCGGCCAGTCGCCGCGCAAGATATTGCTGGTCCGCGACCGTTTCCGCGAGGCGATGGCCACGGGTTTTCAAGCCTTCGACCAGAGCGTCGCTGTCAATGCCTTCGATCGGGTCTTCGCCAGCCACATAGACCGGCGTCACGAACACCATGTCGGCGTCATTGAAGGCACCCTGAAATTCTTCCATATGGTCGCGCAGGCGAGTGAAGCGATGCGGCTGGACCACGGCGATCACGCGGCCTTGCGCGCCTTCACGCGCCGCCGAAAGCACCGCCTGGATTTCGACCGGATGATGGCCGTAATCATCGATAATGGTCACGCCGTCGACTTCGCCGACCTTGGTAAAGCGCCGCTTGACGCCGCCGAAATGGTCGAAGCCCTTGGCGATCTGTTCGTCGCTGATGCCCATTTCCAGTCCGACCGCCACTGCGGCAATCGCGTTCTGGACATTGTGCCGGCCCGGCATCGGCAATTCGATACCGGTGATCCTTCTGGTCCCGCCGTCGCGATCGCGGACATCGACGTCGAAACGATTGCCACCGGAAAATGGCGTGACATTGACGCCTTTGACATCAGCCTGCGCGGAAAAGCCATAAGTGATGATCCGCCGGTCGCGGATACGCGGTAACAATGCCTGGACCTCGGGATGATCGATGCACAGGATCGCCGCGCCATAAAAGGGAACATTTTCGACAAATTCGAGGAAACTGTCCTTGATCTTGTCGAAGCTGCCATAATGGTCGAGATGTTCGGCATCGATATTGGTGACGACCGCGATTGTACCGTCTAGCCGCAGGAAACTGCCGTCGCTTTCGTCGGCCTCGATCACCATCCACTCGCCTGCGCCAAGCCGGGCGTTGGAGCCATATTGGTTGATGATGCCGCCGTTGATGACTGTCGGATCTATGCCGCCAGCGTCCAGCATCGCCGCGACCATCGACGTAGTGGTGGTCTTGCCATGGGTACCGGCAATAGCAATGGTCGATTTCAGCCGCATCAGCTCGGCGAGCATTTCCGCCCGGCGTACCAACGGAATCCGGCTGGCCAGTGCTGCTTCCACTTCCGGATTGCCGCGTTTGACCGCTGTCGATGTAACCACCACGGCGGTGCCTTCGACATTGCCCGCGCTATGGCCGATTTTCACATCAATACCCTTGGCTCGCAGGCCTTCGACGACATAGCCTTCGGCAATGTCACTGCCCTGCACCTGGTAGCCAAGATTGTGCATCACTTCGGCAATGCCGGACATCCCGATGCCGCCGATACCGACGAAATGAATTGTTCCGATATCGGTGCCAACACCCTTCACTGCACGCTATCCTTTGCCAGTGCTTCCTTGCGGGCCGTCAGCCTTTGCGGCATTTCTTTTTCTGCTTTCATCGTATTTCCGAGCGGCGATGTGCCGATGCTTTCGACCAGATCGGCGAGATCATTGACGGCCTCCGGCCGACCGCATTTCGCTGCGAAACGCGCGGCATTTTCCAGTGCACCGGGCTGCAGCGCCATTTTCTGCATCTGCTTGGCCAGTTCCTTGGAAGAGAAGCGCGACTGCGGGATCGACCGCGCACCGCCTGCAGCAACCATTTCCTTGACGTTGTAAGTCTGGTGATCATCCATCGCGCTTGGCAGCGGAATCAGGATCGCAGGACGACCTGCGGTGGTCAGTTCGGCAATCGTCGAGGCCCCTGCCCGACCAATTACCAGATGCGCCCAACCGAGCCGTTCGGGCAGGTCCGGCAGATAGGTCGCCAGTTCCGCCGGAATATCATGTTCGGCATATTTCGCCCGCACGCGCTCGATATCATCTTCGCGGCATTGCTGGGTGATCTGCAGGCGGCGGCGCAAATGCATCGGCAGCATCGCCATGGCATCGGGGACGACATCGGAAAGGATGGAAGCACCCTGGCTGCCGCCGGTAACCAGCACGCGGAAGATGCCGTCTTCCGACAAAATGGGATAAAGCTCGGACCGCAGCGCAACGACTTCCTCGCGCACCGGGTTGCCGACCAGATGGACCTTGTCCTGATATTTCGGCTTGATCCGCAACACATCTGGATAGGCGGTGGCGATGGCATTGACCGAACGCGAGGCCAGCCGGTTGACCCGGCCGAGAACCGCATTCTGCTCGTGCACGATCGTCGGGATGTCCTTGCTGTTCGCGGCAAGCAAGGCGGGATAGGCGGGATAGCCGCCAAAGCCAACAATCGCAGATGGCTGGAATGTGTCATAAAGCTGCATCGCCATCCGGCGACCCTTCAATATGGCGCGGGTTCCGCCGACCCAGCTGCGCGGATTCTTGGTAATCCGGCCGGCGGGCAGGACATGGACCTGCGCCTCGTCAACCATGCCGGGTATTTTTTCGCCGCGCTCATCGGTGATCATCGCCACCCGATGCCCGCGCAGGACCAGTTCCCTGGCCAGTGCATAGGCCGGGATCATATGGCCGCCGGTACCGCCAGCCGCCAGAACATAATGTTTCGAAAAACTCATACCGCTATCCGTTCCCGCTCGGGCCAGGCCGAGACATATTGTGAGCGGTCAAGATACGGGTTTCGCCGCGTAAATGCGAGCAAAAGTCCGACGCCGATACACAAGGCGAGAATCGACGAGCCACCGTAGCTGATGAACGGCAGAGTCATGCCCTTGGACGGGAATAGCTGCAGATTCACCGCCATATTGATCAGCGCCTGTCCACCAAATTGGGCGGTCAGGCCGGTTACGGCGAGAATGATGAAATTATCCTCTTCGTCGAGCAGACGAAGAAACACACGGACAACGATCGCGAGATAGACGAGCGCGATCGCCATGCACGCAAGCAGGCCAAATTCTTCGCCGATCACCGAGAAAATATAGTCCGTATGCGCCTCGGGCAGTTTGAACTTGGCCGTACCCAGTCCAGGACCGGTGCCGAGCAAACCGCCGCCTGTAAGGGCCTTGTGGGCAAACATCACCTGGTCGAATTCACCGCCGCCGAACAGCCACGCGTTGATCCGCTGGGTTGCCACGGGATAGAGGAAATAGGCTCCGACCAGACCGCCAACGCCGCCGATACCGATCCCCGCGATCAGGCGGGCCGAAAGTCCGGAGACGGTCATCACCGCGAACCAGATGCCGCAGATCAATATGGTCTCGCCGAGATTGGGTTGCATCATCATCAAAATGGCGATGATAGCCGTCAGGATCACGGACAGTGAAATCACCGGCAGCGCCGGATCCTTGATCCTGAGCGACAGCAGCCAGGCCAGCGTCACCGCGTAAAGCGGCTTGAGAAACTCGCCGGGCTGGATCGTGGCAAAACTATAGCCGATCCAGCGCTGGGCCCCGTTGACGGATTTCCCGAAAACCGGAACCAGAAACAGCAATATGACGGCCGCGACCGCCGCCAGAATAGCGAAGCGCCGGGCCTGTTCCTTCGGCAGCATCGAGACCACCAGCATCACTGGAACGCCGATGACGACCCAGACGAGCTGGCGGTAAAAATAATAGAGCGGTTCGATCGTGACCGCTGCAGTGCTCTGCTTGAGCGCGGTGACTGGTGACGCCGCAGCGACTGCGATCAGACCGATCGCGACCAGCGTCAGGATCAGCCCGAGCAGCACCCGGTCGAGTTCCCAGAACCAGATTGCCAGCGGCGAGCGGTCGCTGCGTCCGAACCGTGATTGCAACTGGAAGCGCTTCTTCTTGAGCGCAGCGGAAATTTCGGGAAGCGGATGTGCAGGACCGGTTTCTTGTTCAGATGCGCTCATCTTGTTGCCTCCCCGTTCGCGGTTCCGATCAGATCACTCTCGATCACCGAATTGACGGCGCTGCGGAAACAATTGCCGCGCGCTTCAAAATCGCGAAACTGGTCAAACGAAGCACAGGCCGGCGACAGCAATATCGCTTCGCCGGGCTGCGCATTGGCAGCTGCCCGTTGCACGGCGGTAAGGATCATTTCGCAGGATTCAACCGGAACATGACCGGCCAGCAATTTCCCGAACAGGGGTCCGGCTTCGCCGATCGTATAGGCCCGGACGACATTTTTGTAGAAGGGCTCGCATTCGGTCAGCGTGTCGCTTTTCGGCAAGCCTCCGAGAATCCAGTGAATTTTCGGATAAGCGCCGAGCGCCGGTCCAGTCGATGCCGGGTTGGTCGCCTTGCTGTCGTTGACAAACAATACGCCTCGGGCTTCGGCGATGCGCTCCATGCGGTGCGGCAGGCCAGTAAAGGCGGCCAGTGCCGGACGCCATTGATCCTCGGTTATGCCGAGAGCCTCGACCGTGGCGATTGCGGCAATGGCATTCTGGAGATTATGCGGCCCTTGCAGCGATGGCCAATCCGGTTGTCCGGCAAGCTCGACGGCACTGGTGTCGAAGATATTCTGCACCCGGCCGAGATCGCGCAGGCCGTGCAAGGCCAATTGGGTCTTTTCATCATCGCTGGCGAAGATTGCGCTGTGATCGGACCCCAGCATGTCGAACAGACGTGCTTTTGCGGCAGCATAAGCGTCGAAGTCGTCATAGCGATCGAGATGATCAGGGCTGATATTGAGCAGCAGCGCGACATCGCAGTCGAGACTGTTGGTCAGGTCAATCTGGTAGCTGGACAGTTCCAGCACATAGACACCGCCCTCGGGCAGCGGTTCCTGCGACAGGATCGGTACGCCGATATTGCCGCCCATCACCGACGGTACGCCAGCATATTGCAATATATGGTGGACCAGAGCAGTCGTCGTCGATTTGCCGTTGGTGCCGGTGATGCCGACCACCCGGTGCGCCGGCAGTTCTGATCGCGCCTGGGCGAATAATTCGATATCACCGATGATCGGGACGCCGTCGGCCTTCGCCTTTTGCGCGATCGGGTGATTGTTGAGCGGCACGCCGGGAGAAACGACAATCGCCTCATAGCCGTTCAGATCGCTTTCCAGCGGGTCGGCGATAAGCGCCTTGTCGGCAACGCTGTCGCGCAATTCTTCGCGATTGTCCCAGGCGAGCAATTGCGCTCCGCTGGCATGCAGACTTTCCAGCACCGCCATGCCGGACCGGGCCAGTCCAAGAATGGCATAGCGCTTTCCGGCAAAGGCGGATGAGACGATCATCTGAGTTTCAACGTCGCCAATCCAGCGAGTGCGAGCACCAGAGAGATGATCCAGAAACGGATCACGATGGTGGATTCGGACCAGCCAAGCTGCTCAAAATGATGGTGGATCGGTGCCATGCGAAAGACGCGGCGGCCGGTGCGTTTGAAGAAAAAGACCTGAACGATCACCGATACGGCTTCGAGCACAAACAGCCCGCCGACCAGCGCCAGCACGATTTCATGATGGATGGAAACGGCAATCGCGCCAAGCGCGCCGCCGAGGGCCAGGCTGCCGGTATCGCCCATGAACACTGCGGCTGGCGGCGCATTGAACCACAGGAAAGCAAGGCAGGCGCCGATCACGCAGGCGCAGAAAATTGCCAGCTCCCCTGCTCCGCGAACAAAAGGAATGCCGAGGTATTCGGAGAACACCGCGTTACCGGACAGATAGACGAGCACCAGAAAGGTGGCGCTGGCAATCACCACCGGCATGGTGGCAAGACCATCAAGACCATCGGTCAGATTGACCGCATTGCCGGCGCCGACGATCACGAACATCGCGAAGGGGATGTAGAAATAGCCGAGGTCGATCTGCACGTCGTTGAAGAACGGCACATAAAGGCTGGTGCCGATTTGCTGGACGATCAGCCAAGTGGCAAAACCGGCGATGATGAATTCGAGCAACAGCCGGACCCGGCCGGGAATGCCCTTGTGGCTAGCTTTGCGGACCTTGTCATAGTCATCCATGAAGCCGATCGCGCCAAAGCCGAGCGTCACGAAAATACAGGCCCAGACAAAAATGTTGCTGAGATCCATCCACAGCAGCAGCGATGTCACCACCGAAATAAGGATCATCAGACCGCCCATGGTAGGCGTTCCGGCTTTTTTCAGATGGGTGATCGGACCGTCCTCGCGGATCGGCTGTCCCTTCCCCTGCCGCATGCGCAGCATGTTGATGAACTTGGGACCGATCAACAGACCGATGAAAAGCGACGTCGATATAGCGGCACCCGAGCGAAAGCTCAGATACCGGAAAACGTTGAAAATACCTTCGAATTCAAGCCATTGGGCCAGTAAATAAAACATCAATACTCCCCGCTTGCCAACGCGGAAACCGCGGAGGAAAGCCCCAGATAATTTGAACCCTTGACCAGAAGGATATCCCCGTCGCTGAGCAATTTTGCGACCTCGGTCAGCGCGTCCGAAGCACTTGCCGCATGTGACATTTTCACGCCCTGATCAAGGCCATGTTCGAGTTTCGCGGCAGTATGTGCCATATCGTCGCCAACCAAGATGATCGCTTTGGCTCCGGAGAGCAGAATATCATCCGCCAATGCCGTATGATAGCGGGCCGATTGCTCGCCCAGTTCGCCCATCGCGCCCAATATGACGATTTTTTGTCCGGCGCAGGCTTCGCTGGCAAAATGTTGTAACGTCGCTTTCATCGATGCCGGATTGGCATTGTAGCTCTCGTCGATAACCGTCGCTGTACCGCCTGATTTCAGCGAGACGAGGTGGCGACGTCCGCGACCATCGATACCGCTCATTTCTGCGAGCGCCAGACCGGTGGTAGCGAGATCACCGCCGACTGCACGGACCGCTGCGAGTATGGCCAGAGAATTGGACACCCAATGACGACCGGCCTCGGCTATCGTGAAGCAGAGACTTTGCTCACCAAGCTTTGCCGTGACCAGCGAACCGCCTCGGGGCGCGGCAACCACATCAATCGCGCGGACGTCGGCTCCGGCGTCAAATCCAAAGGATATCACATGCTCTGCGTGGCGTTCCGCCTTTTTCCGCAGCCGCTGAAAGTGCGGGCTGTCATGCGGAATGATGGCTGAACCGCCGGGCATCAGGCCTTCGAATATCTCCGCCTTGGCGTCGACGATGCCGGCCTCGCCATCGGAAAAATTGCCGATATGGGCGGGCGCTATAGCCGTGATGATCGCCGCATGCGGGCGCACCAGACGGGTCAGCGCCGACAGTTCGTGGGCGTGGTTCATACCCATTTCGAAAATGCCATATTTCGTATCTTCCGGCATCCGCGACAGGCTGAGCGGAACCCCGACATGATTATTATAGCTTTTGACCGACCGGTGCGCCTTGCCGAAAGAACAGCGGTCGAGCGCCGAATAAAGCGCCTCTTTGGTGCCGGTCTTGCCGACCGATCCGGTCACGCCGATGATTTTCGCATCGGTGCGGGTGCGCGATGCCTTGCCCAATGCGTCGAGCGCGCGAGCCGTGTCGGATACCAGGATATGGGGTCCGTCGACCGGCTGGCTGACAATGGCGCCAGCAGCGCCGGACGCAAAAGCCTGTTCAACGTGGAGATGACCGTCGCTATGCTCGCCCTTCAGCGCGACAAAAAGGTCGCCGGGGCCGATTTCGCGCGAGTCAAAGGCAACGCCGGTGGCGGTGAATTCGTTGCTGGCCTTGCCTGAAGTGGCGTCCGCGATGGCGACTGATGTCCAAAGCGCGCTCATAGCGGCTGCGCTCCGGCACATTCTCTGGCCACTTCGACATCGTCAAAGGGAATGATGCGGTCGCCAACGATCTGGCCCTGTTCATGGCCTTTTCCGGCAAGCAGGATGATGTCCTGCGGACCGGCCAGCTCTATCGCCCTGGCAATCGCCGCACGGCGATCGGCCACTTCCTCGGCACCGCTAGCTCCGGCCATGATTTCGGCGCGAATGGCGGCCGGTTCTTCGCTGCGCGGATTGTCGTCGGTGACGATCACATGATCGGACTTTTCAACGGCAATCTTGCCCATTTCCGGACGCTTGCCCTTGTCGCGGTCGCCGCCAGCGCCAAAAATCGTGATCAACTGACCAGTCACATGCGGCCGCAAGGCTTCGATCGCCGCGCGCAAGGCGTCCGGCGTATGCGCATAATCGACATAGACCGGCGCGCCGGCGCGGGTGATCACCGCCCGCTCCATCCGGCCACGGACCGGCTGCACCCGCTGCATATGGTCAAATATATTCTGCAACTGTCCGCCGGTTGCCAGCACAATGGCGGCGGCGCACAGGATATTGGCGGCCTGATAAGCGCCGATCAGCGGCAGCGAAATGCGGTGGGTATTGCCCTGCGCCTTGACCATCAGGACCTGACCCAAATGAGTCGGTGATTGCGACACCAGCTTCAGCGTATCGCCTTTTTCTCCAACGGTGAACAGTTCAAGCCCGCGGCCCTTTGCCCGCTGGATCGCTTTAGCGGACCAGGGCTCGTCATCGGCCCAGATGACAGCGGTGCCGTCGCTTTCCACAACTTCATCAAACAGCCGCATCTTGGCTTCGAAATAGCTATCCATATCACCATGATAATCGAGGTGGTCGCGGCTCAGATTGGTGAAGGCGGCAACATTGACCGGCAATCCTTCGGTGCGATATTGCGACAAGCCGTGGCTCGACGCTTCAAAAATCGCGTGACTGACCCCTTCGCGGGCCAGACCAGACATGTTCGAAAGAAAGGTGACGATATCCGGGGTGGTGAGACCGGTCTTGACCTGCTCATCGGCCGTTGTAACGCCGAGCGTTCCGATCGATGCGCTATTAAAGCCATCCATCCGCCACAACTGACGGGTCAGTTCTGCGATTGATGTCTTGCCGTTGGTACCGGTCACAGCCGCAACATGGGCGGGTGTCGGCGTGAAGTAACGCGCGGCCATCCGGGCGAACAATCGCCGCGGCTGTTCGTCGGAAATATGGACGGCGCCTTCGACCACGGTCTCGGGAAGCGCGACCACGGCTATGGCGCCGGCGGCGACTGCCGCTTCAATAAAATCTTCACCGTTGAACTTTGCACCCCGGAACGCGCCGAATATATTGCCGGGCGCGATCTTGCGATGATCGATGGCAAAGCCGGTGACCGCCTGCTCGCCGGCCTCGCCTTCCACTCCTGGTACCAGGTTATTCAATCGCATCATTCTGCTCATTGGCTGTGGTTTTGGGCTTCCAGAGAAGCGGCGTCAATTCGGATACGTCGACATCGCGATGATCATCGGGGATCACACCAAGCATCGGTCCGACGCGAGATACGACTTTCCGCACGATCGGCGCGGCGGTCCAGCCAGCCGTACGCTGGAACGAGGTTGCAGCAGTTCCCTTGGGTTCATCAAGCATGGCGATGACAACATAGCGCGGATTGTCCATCGGAAAGGCCGCAGAAAAGGTCGAAACCAGCGATGTCTTGTTATAGCCGCCTTCCGAAGGCTTTTCTGCCGAGCCGGTCTTGCCGCCAATCCGGTAGCCCGGCGCATCGGCCTTGCGACCGGTTCCGTCCGAAACAATCATCCGCAATAACTGACGCATACGTGCGCTGGTTGCCGCCTTGAATACCCGCCGTCCCTTGGCTTCCTCGCCCGGCTCCACTTTGAGCAAAGTCGCAGGACGCCAGATGCCGCCATTGACCATCGCCGCATAGGCGCTGGCGAGATGAAGCGGAGTGACGGCAATACCATGTCCATAAGCGACGGTCATATTGGTGACCCTGCCCCAGTTGCGCGGCCACAGCGGATGGCCTCTCTCGAACAGCTCGATATGCGGCCGTTCGTCAAAACCGAGACGCCGGAACATATTTTCCATCGCTTCCTGGCCAAGATTGTCGGCGATCCGCGCGGTGACGATATTGGAACTGTGCACCAGGGTTTCCGGAACATTCAGATAGCGCCCCTGGCTATGATCGTCCTTGATCGTGAAGCCGCCGACCTTGATCGGTTCCATCGCATTGTAGCGCACCGCCAGATCGGTAACCGTACCGGCGTCGAGCGCAGCAGCGATGGTCAGGGGCTTGAACGTAGACCCCAGTTCGAACACGCTCTGGGTCACTTCATTATTCTGGTGCTTCATCGATGCCCGGCGGATCTTGTTCGGATCAAATAGCGGTAGCGAGGCAAGCGCCATGACTTCTCCGGTCTGGACATCCAGGATGATTCCCGCTGCGCCGCGCGCTTCGGTCATGATCATGGCGTCCTGAAGCTCGCTTTCCAGCGCTGCCTGGGCCCGGCTGTCGATCGACAATATTGATGGCGTGCCGCGCAATTTCTCATCGAGAAGACGGTCGTTGAGCGCCCGCTCCATGCCCATCACACCTTTGCCGTCAGCGTCGACATAACCCAGCACATGGGCCGCCAGTTCACGCTGCGGATAGAGCCGCTCGTCCTCCCGGGGAAATTCGATACCGATCTCACCCAGCGCGTGGATCTGCTTCACCTCTTCGGGGAGCGCCCTGCGGCGAAGATAGGTAGGATGGGATCCGCTGAGCTTCTCGAGAAAATAGGCTGCGCTGGTGTCCGGAAAAATCGAGGATAGCTGCCGCGCCAACGTCTTTTTATCACCCAGTACCCGGGCCGGTACCACGCGAACCGCATAGCCCAGTATCGTCCGGGCCAGCGGCACGCCGTTGCGGTCGACAATATCGCCACGCGGGGGAATGAAGGCACTGCTCGATGCGCGATAGGGTGTCGCATCTTCCAATATCGTGAGGCTGACCAGCCGTCCGACGATAATCGTGAAGGCAGCCAGAAACACCAGCAGCAATATCATCAGCCGAAAATGAGCACTCGCGGTTATTTCCTTGGCTTTTCCCGAAAATTGCACCTTCTTGCTGTTGGCCAGAAGTGTCGTCATTCGGCCATGCTTTCGATTTTTTCAGCAATCGCCTTTCGCCCGAGATCGCGGACAAGCCCGTCGTCGAGCAGTTTTTCTTCCATATGCGCGACGCGAGTGGTGCGAGCCTGCGCTCCCCCCATGCCCTGGGCGGGTCCGGAATCCCTCACGGTGGTGGCGAGACCGGGATTGCTACCAATGGCGCTGCCGTCGGCATTGCGGTCTTGCGCCTTGGCGGTTCCGAAGACCGAACCGATAATGCCAGCCGGCCTGATGCCTTCCATCGAACTGATCACGGCAACCTGTACCGGCTTGCGCAAGTCCTTGCCGCCCAGATTGGCCAGTGCGCGCTCGCCATCGAGATATTGCGAGGCCTGCGGCGAGGCATAGCCGAATTCCAGTTTGTTCCAGTCCTCCAGCTGACGCAGATTGGCGCGCGCGCTGAATTCCGTTTCCAGATAGCGGATATCTTTCTTGATCTCGACGATCTTGTGATCGGTGCGCGCAAGATCGCTGCGCAAGGTCGCGACGCTGAGCGAGAGCGGATAAAGCAAAATCGCCACCAGAAAAACCAGGGCGAGCCATCCCATGCCTTCGAGGCGCTTGATCGCCAGCTTCACTGTCCGTCACCGTCGCCGGCGGGCGCGTCTGTGCGCACTGCCGATCTCAGGGTGGCGGAGCGGGCCCGGGGATTAAGAGCCTGCTCCGCCCCGGCCGGACGCACCGCTTTGGCTGGTTTATGAAAGGTGGGTGCCGGCCGTGTCTCGTTAACCTGGGGTAGATGACGTGAACCGGCAGACTTCTGTCCGCTGCGGTCCCGCAAGAAATTTTTGACAATGCGATCTTCGAGGCTGTGGAATGTCACAACCGCAAGACGACCACCGGGCTGCAACATTTTTTCTGCCGCAGCAAGTCCGTCTTCGAGTTCGCCCAGTTCGCGATTGATATGGATGCGGATCGCCTGAAAGGTCCGGGTCGCCGGATCCTTCTTGTCGCCAGCGCGAAATCCCAGCGCTTTTCGGACCACCCGCGCCAGTTCGGACGTACGGGTCAGCGGCCGTGCTTCGACAATAGCCTTGGCGATCCGTCGCGAACGGCGCTCCTCGCCATAGCGATAGATAACATCGGCGATCATCTCTTCTTCGGCTTCGTTGAGAAAATCGGCTGCGCTTTCGCCATCGCGGGCCATGCGCATGTCGAGCGGACCATCTTTCTGAAAGGAAAACCCGCGCTCGGCCTGATCCAGCTGCATCGACGACACGCCGATATCGAGCGTGACGCCGTCGATATCGTCATTGACCAATATCTCGGCCATTTCGGAATAGCGGGCGTGGTGGAGGGTCAGTTTTCCCTCGGTCTCGTCAACCATTTTCTGGCCGCTGGCAATCGCATCCGGGTCCTGGTCAAAAGCGTGCACATGCGCGCCAGCTTCCAGCATCGCGGCGCTATAACCGCCGGCACCGAAAGTACCGTCAACATGCGTCTCGCCGGGAATAATGGCGAGCGCGTCGATCACTTCGTCGATCAGGACAGGAACATGGCGTGCGGCTGCTGCGGGGTTCATTTCTGTTTCCCTCCGCTTTTTTCGCCAGCTTCTTTCAGATGAAATTCGACCAGACGGCGATCGACCGGCACATCGTCGGTGGTGTCGAGCAAGGTCTGCGGGTTCCACAGGCAGAAGGTCGTACCAATGCCGTGAAACAGGACATTGCCATCAAGATTACCGAGGTCCCGCAGTTGCGGTGGCAAGATGAAGCGGCCGCTGGCATCAAAGCTGAGGTCCTGCAGCGAAGAGAATTTCCGGGCACCGGCAGCGTCCTTGTCAAAGCTTTCGCCGCGCGTGATTGCCGCTTCCCACTGCTTGTCGATTTCGGCGAGCATATCGGATTTGCGGCTCAGACCGAAGCCGACCAGACAATCCCATTTTTCATGGGTGCCAAGGCAGAGCGTCCGGCCATCGCTGCTTTCCACCAGATTTTTGCGCAGAAATGCGGGAACCGAAAGACGACCCTTGTCGTCTATCGCCGATATTGCAGAGCCTGAATATGCATATGCAACTGACACCGTGGAAATCCCTTATCCGAACCGGGGCCAATGCTCTTCCCGCTCCAGAAGTGCGTTTTCCAGCGCCTTTCCGAAAATTAGAATCCGGACAGGAAGAATACCCCGATAACAAATAATTGCTAACAGGGGTGAGCTTGGGATAAAAGGGTTTTTTACGGGATATTATGGGAAGCGTCTACTAACCTACTGTAATTCCTATATTTAAATTTCCGCCAATCTGACCACCAATCTGGGCATCTGCACCTGCTGTCCGGAATCGCGCGCCATATCTCTATTTCCCGCGATCATCGGCATCGACTTGCTCATTCACGAGAGCATCAATGAACCGCACAGCGCCGCTTTTCTGCGGTGACTGGCGGGCCGCTTCCGGCCAGAGCGCCGCATTGAGAAAATCTGCATCGGCAACGATTGTCGCCCGCCCCTGCCCAACCGAACATTGGACGATAAAATCGGCCGTGCTCCAGTCGCAGTTCACGTCCGACGCCTCGCTCGCCTTTTCCGGCTCCAGCTTGCCCACTCCCACGCTGGTAAAAACATCGTCACCAAAGCGAAGGCTTACGGCTTCTGCGCTATTGCCGGCGAGACCGACAAGTGCCAGACCCCAGTGACCGAGCAGCGGCGACAGGAATCCGCTGGCCAGCGGTCTGCGTGGATCGCCGAGCGGCAGCCGGGACGGCCAGACCAGATCGGAGTCGGTGAGGATGATGACGGCGCCACCCGCTCGGACCCAGGCGTCAAGATCGGTCAGATCGGCGGGATCCATGGCCCGCGGCTGGGCCAGGATGACGATATCTGGATCTTGCACGGCAAGATTTTCCAGACTGTCGACCGCCGCAATCTCATATTTTTGCTGCCAATAGCGGTAGATCGGCACCGGCTCAGACCCACCGGAGAGGATCGATTCCATCGAGGCACCGTCGCCCCACACCAGAGGCAGGCTTGTCATGAGCTGGATGCGGGGCTTGACCTGTGGCGGATCAGGCGGGTATTCGCCAGCGCTGCATTGCGCAAGAACCAGTAAAGCCAACAAGGCCGACGGGACCGTCTGCCATAAACGCGCCAACTAGCGCCGCTCCCGGTCCATCGGCGCGTCCAGATTCGGATCGGGCTTCAAATCCGGTACGGTTTGTCCCGGCAAATTCGCCGCAGGCTTTTGCGCTTCCGGCTTCCCGGTTGCCGGCGCCGGGGTGAGGCCCAGCTCTGCCAGCGGTTCGGCGGGCTTTTCTTCCGGAGTGCTCGCGAGCGGCGGCGCGCTGCCCGTTGCTTCGGCCTGCATTTCCTCGATCACCGTCTGTTCATGACTGGCGCGCTGAATGACGAAATTGGCGACGCTGACCAGCAGCAGCACCGCTGCCAGACCGACGACACCAACCTGGATGCGCTGCATCGTGTCCTGACGGCCGGTAGTTTGCGCCTTCTTACCCATCATTGTCGAGCCACGGGAATACCGGCAGCCCCTTTTCCCTCAGCCATGCGGCATTGTAGAGCGAGGACAGATAGCGGAAACCGGTATCGCAGAGGATCGTTGCAACCCGGCTGCCGGGACCCAATTCCTTGCCCAGCGCAATTGCGCCGGCGACATTGATGCCCGATGACATGCCGAGGCAGAGCCCTTCATCCATCAGCAATCGTTCGACCCAGACCAGCGCTTCTTCGTCAGAAATACGATATTGCTTGTCGATCGGCGCATCTTCCAGATTGCCGGTAATCCGGCCCTGGCCAATGCCTTCGGCAACGCTATTGCCTTCGGACTTGAGCTCACCATGGGCATAATATTCGTAGAGCGCAGCACCATGCGGGTCGGACAGGGCGATGGTGATATTTTCGTCTTTCGCCTTCAGTCCCATGCCGACGCCGGCCAGCGTGCCTCCAGTACCGACAGCGCAGGTAAAGCCGTCAATCTTGCCGTCCATCTGGTTCCAGATTTCTTCCGCCGTGGTCTCGATATGGGCGCGGCGGTTGGCGACATTGTCAAACTGGTTGGCCCAGACAGCGCCCTCGGTTTCTTCCGCAATGCGCCGCGATTGATGGACGAAATGACACTGGCTGGAATAAGGAGCGGCCGGCACCGTGATCAGTTCCGCACCAAGCGCGCGCAACGTATCCATTTTTTCCCGGCTCTGGGTTTCCGGCATGACGATGGTCGATTTATAGCCCTTGGCATTGGCGACCAAAGCGATACCGATACCGGTATTGCCCGCGGTCCCCTCGACGATCCGTCCGCCCGGCTTGAGTTGCCCGCGTTCTTCAGCGTCCTGAATGATGTAGAGCGCCGCACGGTCTTTCACCGAGGCGCCGGGATTGGCAAATTCGCACTTGCCGTAAATGTCACAACCGGCAGCTTCGCTGGGTCCGGAGAGGCGGACGAGCGGCGTGTTGCCGATCAGTTCGAGTGTGTTTGGAATGATGCTCATGGAACAATACATAGTGCGCGTGATTTCGCGCCGCAAGCTTGAAGCCTTTTTAGGGGCAATAGCATTGCTTTAGTCGAGCGCCTGCGGTCCGGCATCCGAGAAAAATGTCGGTACGCAGCGGCAGATTATCATGCTAGGCCGATGGAAACTTCTGGCTTGAAATAAGGAATGACAACAACATGCTCGAGAAAAAATATGAATGTTTCGATGTCGAAATCGAAAATGGCGTCGCCCATATCAGGATGAACCGTCCGGAAAAACTCAACAGCATGAACAAATCATTCTGGAATGATCTGCCGGAAATTGTCGAAGATATTGATATCAATGCCCGCGCGCGCGTCATCGTGATCAGCTCCACCGGCAAGCATTTCTCGGCCGGCATGGATCTTTCGGTTTTCGCGCCACAGCCCAATGATAAAATCGATGGCGCAGACAAGCATGTGCTCGCGGAAATGTTCCGCTCCAATGTCAAACGCATCCAGCATAGTTTCAACGCGCTGGAAGAAGCGCGGATTCCCGTATTGTTCGCGTTGCACGGCGGCGTCATCGGCGGCGCGATCGATATGATCAGCGCCGGTGATATCCGCTGGTGCAGCAAGGACGCGATATTCTGTATCCAGGAAACCAATATCGGTATGACCGCCGACGTCGGCACCTTCCCGCGCCTGCAGCGCTATATCCCCGAAGGCTGGGTCAAGGAAATGGCTTATACCGGACGCCGGATAGACGCCGCCAAGGCGAAGGAAATCGGGCTGGTCAACGATATATTCGAGACACAGGAAGAATGTCTGGCCCATGTCATGGCAACGGCGAAAGAAATTGCCTCCAAATCACCACTGGCGGTTACCGGCTGCAAGGTCCTGATCAACTATGGCCGCGACCATAATACAGCGGATACACTGGACTATATCGGTGTCTGGAACGCCGGCATGTTCCCGCCGTCGCATATTCAGGAAGCGGTCGCCGCGATGGGAGAGAAGCGGGATCCGGACTTTCCCGATCTGTTGCCGCTCAGAACCACAGCTTTGTAGTCTCCCGCGCGCGATCCATCGATGATAAATTTTGTATATGCCCTGATCCCGGTGGTCCTGATCACCGCATTGGGCTGGCTGCTGGCGCACAGGAATTTCCTGCCTGCCGACGGGTGGCGCGCGATCGAAAGGCTGGTCTATTTCATATTTTTCCCGGCACTGATCATCAATGTTCTGGCCAGCGCATCTTTTGAGATTGTGCCCTGGGCCATGGTGCTGGTCCTGATCGGTTCGCAAGTGGCGCTGGCTGCGATGGGGCTGCTGGCGAAACGGGCTGACGACGGACCCCGAAAGGGCTCGATCATCCAGTCCAATGTCCGATGGAATACTTTTGTCGGCCTGTCGATTGCGAGCGCGCTTTTCGGCGAGCCCGGGCTGGCCCTGATGGCGATCGCGGTCGCGGCTCTGACGCCGACCGCCAATGTCATTTCGGTGCTGGCGCTCACACATTTTGCCAAGGATAGCGGCGAGCAGAAACCGCATGTCGTGATGGACATGGTGCGCAATCCGCTGATCATCGGCTGCGTGATCGGCATCGCGCTAAATCTGCTGGGCATGGCGCCCACCGGCATTGCAGAGAAGGTCCTCGATATATTGGGTCAGGCCACGCTTGCGCTCGGCCTTCTCGTGGTCGGCGCTGCGGTTGATCTCGAGGCGTTCAAGCGCGCTGGCCACACCACTTTGACATGGTCAGCCGTGCGCCTGCTCGGGTTTCCGCTGGTGGCACTGGCTGCCGGATTGATGCTCGGCCTTCCGGCAGACAGTCTTGCGATTGTCATGATCGCCGCCGCCACGCCAACCGCGAGCAGCGGCTATATTTTGGCGCGGCAACTGGGTGGCGATGCGACTTTATCCGCCAATCTGGTCGCGGTTCAGACCGTCTTCTCGGTTCTGAGCATGCCCGCGATCTACGCGCTCTATTTGCTGACGTTGGGCTGACAAGCCCGCTTCACTGCGTCTAGCTCAGATCGAATTTCTCCGGCACCAGTTTCGCGAGGATTCTATCGCAGCCCGCGTTGTTGCGCTGGAAGCAGTCATGCGCCCGCATCGCTTGATAATGGGCAACCAGTGCTGGCCAGCGGCTCTTGTCGGGCAGACCGGCGAGCATATCGGTCTGGGCGATCTGCGCCGCGACCGCTATGTCGGCAATGGTGATCGTATCGCCAATGAAATGGGAGCGGCCATCGAGCTGCGCTTCAAGATAGTCCCACAGCGGCGGCAATTTTTCATTCCAGGTCTTGCGCGCCGTTTCGATATCCGGCTCCTTGCGCTGGAACAGATTGAAGATGATCGGCCGGAACAGGCCCATGCCGCCAGCCATTGCCATGCCGGTATCTGCATATTCCTCGAGCCACAGCGCGCGCCCATGTTCGAATGCATCGGCGGGATAGACCGCCGGTTCCGGCTGCCGCTTTTCCAGATAGCCGCAAATCGCCGAACTGTCGGTGATCGTCCCGGCAGGACCGTCCTCGGCAATATCCCGATCGCGCAGCGAGGGAATGCGGCCAAGCGGGCTGATTGCCTTATACCAGTCCGGCATGCCCATGACATTGACGTCCTCGCAATCATAGTCGAGCCCCTTGAGCGCCATCACCGCCTCCACCTTGCGCTGGAAGGGGGACAGAGGCGAGCCGTAGAGGACGAGTGATGCGGTCATGGGGTGTTTTCTCCTAATATTTGGAAGCTCCATGCCGGATTGTTCGGAGATTGAAAACCCCCGCCCTGCTCCTTCTCCCGTGAGGGAGAAGGATGCACAGACTTGGCAGCTTGCTGCCTAGGCGTAGCTGGATGAGGGTGTTCTATCCCCTCGACAGCGGACCACCCTCATCCAACTGCGGCTAATCCTGACGGATAAGCCTTCCTATCCTTCTCCCTCAAGGGAGAAGGCGATTGATGGGAAACTTGTTTCAGGAATATTCAATCCCCACCGCATCCGCCGCCCGCTTCGCCAACGCCCGCGCAGCATCCGTATCCGCGCCGGTCGCCAGCGCCACTGCCATCCGCCGGTAAGGCCGCGTCACCGGCTTGCCGAATATCCGCACGTCCGTTTCCGCGCCCTCGCTGCCCAATGCCAAAGCCTCAGCCACGCCGGTAAATTCGAAATTCTTGCTGTCCCGGTCGGCCAGGATCACCGCGCTGGCGCTCGCCGGTGCGGTTAGCGCGATATACGGAATCGGAAGCCCCATGATGGCGCGGGCGTGGAGGTCGAATTCGCTGAGATTCTGGCCGATCGAGGTGACCATGCCGGTATCATGGGGCCGCGGGCTGAGTTCGGAGAAGATGACTTCGCCTTGCCTGGTGACAAAAAACTCCACCCCGAACAGGCCCCAGCCCTTGCCGCCGCCACCCAGATTTTCGACGACCTTGCGGGCCATATCCTGCGCAGTCGCTAGAGCCACGTCGGTCATCGCCGCCGGTTGCCAGCTTTCCTGATAATCTCCGCGTTCCTGCCTGTGGCCGATGGGCGGGCAGAACAGCACGCCGTCCTTCGTCCGCACGGTCAGCAGGGTGATTTCATAATCAAAGTCGATGAATTGCTCGACAATCACCCGCGCCCGGTCGCCGCGCATATTGGCGACGCCATATTCCCACGCTGCTTCCAGTTTGTCGGCGCTGTCGACCTTGCTCTGCCCCTTGCCCGAGGAAGACATTACCGGCTTGATCACCAGCGGATAGCCGATATCCGCTGCCGCGCTGGCGACCTCTGCAAAACTCTCGGCATAATGATAGCGCGACGTGGTCAGGCCCAGTTCCTGTGCCGCGACATCCCGGATCGCGTCCCGGTTCATCGTCAGCTGCGTAGCGCGGGCGGATGGAACGATGTGAAACCCCTCACCTTCCAGTTCGGCAAGAATTTCGGTCCGGATCGCCTCGACCTCGGGGACGATCAGGTCGGGCCGGTGTTTTTCTGCTGCCGCGCGCAATTTCCCGCCATCCAGCATCGAGAAGATTTCGCGAGCGTCCGCCACTTGCATCGCCGGCGCATCATCATAGGCATCGCATGCAATGACATAAGCGCCGAGCCGCTTGGCCGAGATGGTAAATTCGCGGCCCAGTTCGCCGGAGCCGAGGAGGAGGATTTTTTTGGTGTAGGTCATGGACTGGCCATAGCCAAAGCCAGCAGCCCCGTCATCCTGAACTTGTTTCAGGACCTCGGGCGTCTCTACCGGGAGTTGGTGACAAGAGTGAGGGGGTCCTGAAACAAGTTCAGGATGACGATGGTGATTAAGCTCCCTCGCCCGCCATCATTTCCTGCATCCGGCGGCCCATTTCCTCTTCCGAGACATCCTCGACATGAGTCGACAATGTCCATTCGTGCCCGAACGGATCTTTCACCCAGCCGGAACGGTCGCCGTAGAACTGATCTTCCACCGGCCGCACGATTTCGGCCCCGGCGGCGACGGCCTTGGCGAAGGCCGCATCGACATCGGGCACATAGATCATCAGGCTCGCGGTCGCACCGCCCCGCTTGTTGGGCCCCAGCTTGTCCATCTCCGGAAATTCATCCGACAACATGATATGGCTGTCACCAATCAGCAGGTCGGCATGGCCGATCTTGTCGCCCATCGGCAGGCGCATCTGCTCGGTCGCACCAAAGGCTTCTGAATAGAATCTGATCGCTGCCTCGGCATCGTCCACGGTGAGATAAGGTGTTACGCTGTGATATCCATCTTCTTTCCAAGCCACCATCGTTGCCCTCCACGCTGATTAAGCGCGGTTTATAGCAAATTTCACTCGTTTTTCCGAATCCGTACAATTACTAATTGATATATTATATCATTACACCTATCTGACTGTCCGTCCCGTACTCCAGTGTAAGAGAGAAACTCTTGTCCCATAGAAAATTTTTTGCTTCTGCCGCCATTCTGATGCTCCCCGTCTCCCCTGCTTTTGCTCAGCAAGACGAAGCCGCTGCCCAGCGTGGCAGCGGACTGTCGGACGATTTCCACGATGATGACATGATCATCGTCACGGCTCCCTATGTCGATCAGCTTGACCTGCTCGCCGGCACTTCGGCGCTGTCGGGCGATGAACTGGCACAAGACCTGCGCGGCCAGATCGGCGACAGCCTTACCAGCCTGCCCGGTGTCTCCTCCACATCTTTTTCCCCCGGATCATCCCGCCCGGTGCTGCGCGGTTTTCAGGGCCCGCGGGTGCGCGTGCTGACCGATGGCATCGGCTCGCTTGACGCCTCCAATACATCCGTTGATCACGCCGTGACAATTGATCCGCTGACCGCGCAACGCGTCGAAATCCTGCGCGGCCCTGCGGTCCTGCTATTCGGCGGTGATGCGATCGGCGGCGCCGTCAATGTCATCGACAAGCGCATCCCCCGCGACATTCCCGATGATGCCGTGCATGTTGATGCGATTGGCGGCTATGGCAGCGCCGCCGAAGACTGGAGCCTCGCCGGCTCGGTCGATGTGCCCCTGACGTCCAAACTGGTGATCCATGCTGACGGCAGCTATCGTGATACCGATGATGTGCGGGTGCCGGGTTACGTCCTGTCCCCCGATTTGCGCGCTGATCTACTAGCCGATGCCGCAGAAGAAACCGAGGAAGGCCATCTCGAGGAAGCAGAGGAACTGACCGAGGCTGCAAACCAGTCCGGTCGGGTCGCCAATACCGCGAGCCGCACCCAGACCGCAGGCGCCGGCATTGCCTATATCGATGATGGTGGCAATCTCGGCTTTTCCGTGAGCTATTACGACACCGACTATGGCGTCCCATCCCGCCCCGGTACCGAGCACGCGCACGGCGAAGAAGAGGAAGGCGAAGATCACGAGGAGGAAGAGGGCCATGAGGAAGAAGGTCCGGTCACCATCGGCCTGAAGCAATATCGCGCCGACCTGCGCGGCGGCGTGAATATGGACGGTTTCTTCGAAGCGCTGAATTTCCGGGCCGGCTATTCCGACTATGAACATACCGAATTTGAAGGCGACGAGATTGGCACGGTTTTCTCCGTTTCCGGGATCGAAGCACGCGCAGAACTGGTCCAGGCCGACCATGACGGCTGGCGCGGCGTGATCGGCACCCAGGTGCTGGTGCGAGATTTTAACGCGATCGGCGCGGAAGCCTTCGTGCCCAAAAACAGCATCGAAAGCTGGGCCCTGTTCACCGTGCAGGAAGTTGATCTCGGCTCGATCGAACTGGAAGGCGCTTTGCGCTTCGACCAGACCGACATTTCCGCCAACAGCATCGCTTTCGACCGCAGCTTCAACACGGTATCGGGAGCCTTCGGCCTCGCCTATGCGCCGGACGATGCAGCGTTCAAGGTCGGCGCGAATATTTCCCGCTCTGAACGGGCGCCGTCGGCCGAGGAATTGCTGTCCAACGGCCCGCATATCGCGACTCAGGCCTTTGAAATCGGTAACGCCAATTTTACCACCGAAAAAAGCTGGGGTGGCGAGCTTTACGCCCGGTGGGAAAGTGACGCTGTCAAGATCAGCGCAACCGCCTATGCGAACTTCTTCGACGATTATATTTTTGAAGCGCAGACCGCTGCAGAAGAAGACGGCCTGCCGGTGTTCCAATATTTCCAGCGCGATGCAACCTATTATGGTTTCGAAGCCTCGGCATCTGCGGTTGTTGCCCAGACTGGCGCGTTCGACCTGATCGTCGATGGCGTTGCCGACTATGTGCGGGCGAAGATCGACAACGGCGGCGGCTCGGTACCGCGCATCCCACCCTTGCGTTTGCTTGGCGGAATCAAGGCGCATAGCGACAATCTCGACCTGCGGGCCGAAGTTGAATGGTCTGCCAGCCAGAACAAGGTCGCAGAGTTTGAAACCCCGACCGACAGCTTCACCATGGTCAATGCATCAGCAGCATGGCGTCCGTTCGGCAAGGATGGCGGGGTTACCCTTCTCGCTTCGGCCAATAATATTTTCGACGTAAATGCACGCCGTCATGCGTCGTTCACTAAAGACTATGTACCTCTGTCCGGTCGTGATATTCGCGTCAGTGCAAAGTTCAGTTTTTAGGATATTTTGAAATGCAGAAAATTACCGCAGCGATCTTGATTTCTACAATGGTCCTTCTCAGCGCCTGTGCGACCGTCAAAGGTGTCGGCAAGGACATTGAGTCGGTTGGCGAAGCTGGCCAGGACGCGATTGACTGATCGCCATTAGTTCTGAGCTTGTCGAAAGGCGCTTTTCACAGGAGAGGCGTGGTTCGACAAGCTCACCACTAACCCATCAAGCTCTTCAACACCGCTCAGGGCGTGATTTCTTTGCTCTTCTTCCGCTCGGTGATCCACATGATCAATAGCGAGATTTCATAGAGCAGGATCAGCGGAATACCGAGCATCAGCTGCGACACCACATCCGGCGGGGTCAGGATCGCGGCCAGCGCAAAAGCCCCGACAACCATATAGCGGCGCATGCCCTTTAACTGCTCCCTGCTTACGATTCCCGCCCGGTTGAGCAGCAACAGCAGCACCGGCAACTGGAAACATACGCCGAAAGCCAGGATGAACTGCATCACCAGCGACAGATAGTCGCCCATCGCCGGCAAGGCTTCCTGCTGCAGGCCGCCCACCGGCCCTTCAAACCCCAGAAAGAATTTGAACGCGGTCGGCATGACGATGAAATAAGCAAGCGATGCGCCCGCCATGAACAATAGCGGCGTAGCAATCAGAAAGGGCAGAAATGCCTTTTTCTCTTTTGCGTAGAGCCCAGGCGCGACAAAGGCCCACAGCTGGTTGGAAATGATCGGAAAAGCGAGGAAAAAGGCCGCGAACATCGCCACCTTGATCTCGACAAAAAAGGCTTCGTAAAGCTTGGTGTAAATGATCTTGCCTTGGCCTGCGGGGAAGGCATCGGTCAACGGCTGCACCAATATCCCGAAAATCTCGTCGGCGAAAAATATGCTGATCAGAAAAGCCACGGTCAGTGCCGCTACCGACCATAGAAGCCGCTGGCGCAGCTCGATCAGATGCTCGATCAGCGGCGCCTTGCTTTCATCAAGATCCGGCTTGCTTTGATCGTTCACGGCTTGGAATCATCCACCGGCGGAAACTCGGCCCGATTGTCTGAAGCAACAGGTGGTTCGGAAATATCTGCGGGAGGTCCGGCCAGCGGTTCCATCTTCGCTTCATCGTCCGCGCTGTCATCGGGAAGCGCGGGATGTTCGCTCATGATCCGGTCATTCTCGGCCGCCCATTTCTTTTCCATTTCCTGAAGCTCGGCCTCGCGGACCATGGCATCAAGCCCGGTACGGAAATTGGCCATCACGCCGCGTCCCTTGGCCATCCATTTGCCCGCCGTCGCCAGGGCGCGCGGCAATTCCTTGGGGCCAATGACGACAACGGCAATAATCGCGATAATCGCGATCTCGGATATGGAAAGGTCAAACATATGTCATTCGGCCCTAAGTCCAGAGGCCGGCCTGATCAAACAGCCGTTTTATCTGCGGTCTTGCTGCTATCGGCTGACCTGTCGCCGGTCTTGCTGTCAATCTTCGGAGGGGGCGTGGCGGCGTCCGCTTCTTCCTCGGTAATGCCCTTTTTAAAGGAACGGATGCCTTTGCCGACATCACCCATCATTTCGGAAATCCGGCCGCGGCCAAACAGAACCAGAACCAGCGCCGCTACAATTAAAATCTGCCAAACACTCGGTTGCATGCGATATTCTCCTTAAGCGCTCTATTTAAGCGCTTTCAATCTCGTTTTCCAGCAAAACACCATCATCATCTACGAATTCTCGCTCTACGGACTCTTCAGCGGCCTGATCCGCTTCCGATTCTGCTTCTGCGTCGAGTTCCATTTGCTCCAGCACAAGGTCGACGGGGTCCAGCAATCCTGCGGCTTTCAGGTCCTCGATACCCGGCAGGTCCCTGCGACTTTGCAAGCCGAAATGGGTGAGGAATTCTGCTGTGGTGGCGTAAATCAGTGGTCGTCCCGGCACTTCGCGCCGGCCCGCCGGGCGCACCCACCCTGCTTCCATCAACACATCGAGCGTGCCCTTGGCCACCTGAACGCCCCTTATCGCCTCGATTTCAGCGCGGCTGACCGGTTCATGATAGGCGATGATCGCCAGCGTCTCCATCCCGGCGCGGCTGAGCTTTCGCATTTCTGCCCGTTCGCGGCGCAAAAGATGCGAAAGATCCTGCGCGGTCTGGAAATGCCAGCGGTCGCCGGTTTTGATCAGGACGATACCGCGATGCTGAAAATCCTCTTGCAGGTCGGCCAATATCTGGCGGATATCTAGCTCTTCACCGACATAGGCCTTGATATCGGCGATCGTCATCGGCTTTTCGGAGGCAAAAAGTGTCGCCTCGACCGCACGCTTGCCGATATCCATGGCCTCGGGCATCGGATCAATCAGGCTGGTGTCTTCGCTGTCATGTTCACCCATTGGTCGTCGCCTTTATTCTGAGCGGTGAAAAACTTTCTTCCTGCTGCAATATCAGCTTCCCTTGCCGGGCCAGTTCCAGTGTCGCCAGAAAACTGGACGCTAGCGCCGATTTGCGCAATTCGGGCGGCGCGCCTGGGGGCAGAAAATGCCGGATATCCATCCAGTCGATTGCTTCGCCGAGCATCAGCGACACCCGGGCCAGTGCATCCTCCAGAGTCATGACCATCCGCTGCCGGACGATATGGATTGCCGGCGCTCCGCGGACCTTTACGCGAGAATATGCGGCAATCAGGTCATAATATTCCGCCTGCCACTGTCGTTCCTTCACGACCCGCAGCCCCTCCGGAGCACCGCGCATGAAGACGTCGCGACCGATCCGGTCCCGTGCCAGCAAACGAGCGCCCGATTCCCGCATTGCGTTCAGCCGTTCCAGCCGCATCTGCAACCGCAGCGCCAGCTCTTCCGGCGACGGTTCGATCTCCGGATCGCGGGGCAGCAAAAGCCCGGATTTCAGATAGGTCAGCCACGCCGCCATCACCAGATAATCGGCCGCCAGTTCCAGCCGCAGCGTCTGGGCGCTGGCGATATATTTGAGATATTCCTGCACCAGCTCGAGGATCGATATCTCGCGCAAATCGACTTTCTGGTTACGGGCCAGCGCAAGCAGCAGATCGAGCGGCCCTTCCCAACCGTCGATATTGAGGGTCAGCGATCCTTCGTCGGATGCCGCTGGCTCGGGCGGGAAGAAGAACCCTTCATCCTGGGGCTCGTCGCTCATGCTACCGCTGCCATCAGCCCGTCGCGCCGGGCGAGCAAGCTGGCCAGTTCATCCGCAGAATCGGTGACCGTTGAACCGGCAATGGTCGCCATTGCGTCATCCAGACGCTGCTGTGTTTTTTCGGACATCGGTGCCAGCCGTTCGGCAATTCCGGTCATGTCGTCCATCCTGGCCCAGCAATTGAGCGCGATGTCGCAGCCAGCCGCCTGGGCTCGTTCGGCCCGCTCCGGAACCGTGCCGGAGAGCGCTTCCATATCCAGATCGTCGGTGAACAGCAGGCCGTCGAAACCGATCCGGTCGCGGATGATATCCTGCACAACGGTTTTCGACAGGGTCGACGGGGTTTCCGCATCCCAGGCGGTGAACAACAAATGGCCGGTCATGCCCATTGGTGCCTTGTTCAGCGTCTGGAACGGAGCGAGATCAAGCTCAAGCTCCTCATCGCTGGCGGTTACAGTCGGCAATGCCTTGTGCGTATCGACGCTGGTCCGGCCATGACCCGGCAGATGCTTGACCACACCGACCACGCCGCCGCGCTGCAAGCCGTCCAGAATCGCCCGGCCCAGAGCCGCGACCCGCATCGGTTCGCTGCCCAGAGCGCGGTCACCGATGACGTTATTGGCATCCGGCTGACGGACATCGAGCAGCGGATGGCAATCGACGGTGATCCCCACTTCGCTGAGGGTCACTGCAATCGCCTGCGCATTAAGACGCGCCGCCTCGATCGCGGTAGCCGGGGCAATATCGTAGAGCTTGTCGAAAACTTCCCCGGCCGGGAATTTGGGCCAGAGCGGCTCCTGCATCCGCGCTACGCGACCGCCTTCCTGATCGATCAGGATTGCCAGATCATCGCGGCCATGGATCGCGCGCAACTCGTCGGTCAGCGCCCGCAATTGCGCCTTGCTCTCGATATTGCGACCGAAGATGATATAGCCCGCAGGATCGCTATCGCGGAAAAATGATTTTTCAGCGGGGGTCAGGCCGAGGCCCGAAATTCCGAATACCGCCGGTGTCATAGCCATGATGAACTCTTCTCACGCAACATGTCTTATACTCGCGCCGTTTCGCAGCCGCGTAAAGGCGAAAGCGCCGTTATCCACAGCGCTTCAACCATCTATTGCGGCAAAATCAGCGAACGACGAGGCAGCTTTCGCCAGCGGCCTTGAGATTATTGCATATCTCCTGAGCCGCCTCACGACTTGGTGCGACCGCGTTCAGCCGGTAAATCGTACCGCCGTCCAGATTGCCGGGGATGATTTTCTTCGGCAGCGAGCCGATCGATTCAAACCGGCGGGCATAGCCGGACCAGCTGCTATCCGCGAGGCTGGCAGAACTGAACGCACCAAGCTGGATCAGCGCGCTCCCTGCAGCATCTGCGGCTGGCGCCGCGTCGGATTTGCGGATTGGTGCTTCGGTTGCGACCGGATCACCCATTTGTGCCGGTGTTTCCTGGCCTTCGCTGGCGGCGAAGCTGGCATCGCCCTCGCCTTCAAATTTCCTTGCCTGCGGATCGTCAGGACGGACCTTGTAATCGCCTTCCTGCGCAGCGATCAGTTCGCCACTGCCATCCAGCCCGCCACCATCACGGTTCTGTAGCCAGTAGATGCCGCCGACAATTGCCGCCAAGAGAAGCAAGCCGACACCGACGAACAATGCCACCCGGACCGGCGAATATTCACCGTCGTCGTCATAATCTTCCGCCGATTCCAGCCAGGGCAGACGATCTTCGTCATCGAGATCAAGATTATCGCGGGTGGTGTCTGACATGTTATGCTCCGTTAGCCAAAGGGCTGATCACATCGATTCTGCGGCCTCTACGCCCATCAATGCAAGACCGTTCTTCACAGTCTGCCCTATATTCTTGGCTAAGAAAAGCCTCGCAGAAGTCATTTCCGGGTCGTTAACCATTATGATCCGCTTGTCAGGCCGGTCATTGCCCAGATTATAATAAGCGTGAAATGCGGCTGCGAGGTCGTTCAAATAGAATGCGACTCGGTGGGGTTCACGCGATGCCGCCGCCGATTCGATGATCCGCGGGAATTGCGCCGCCATTTTGACAAGGTCCATTTCCTCTTCACCAAGCCGGTCGAGATGATCAGCGGATGGTGTCACCCCTTCGTCTGCCGCCTTGCGCAGCATCGACTGGATCCGGGCATGGGCATATTGCACGTAGAAGACCGGATTGTCGCGAGAAGCCTCCATCACCTTGGCAAAATCAAAGTCCATCTGCGCGTCGGCCTTGCGCGTCAGCATGGTGAAACGCACGGCGTCCTTGCCGACTTCCTCGACCATATCGGCGATGGTGACAAAATTGCCGGAGCGTTTGGACATTTTCTCCGGCTCGCCGTTGCGCAGCAGGCGCACCATCTGGACCAGCTTCACGTCAAATTTGGTCTTGCCCTTGGTCAGCGCCGCAACCGCAGCCTTGATCCGCTTGACCGTACCGCTGTGATCGGCACCCCAGATGTCGATCAGTTCGTCTGCTGATTGTGCTTTCTGGTAATGATAGGCGAGATCGCCGCCGAAATAGGTCCAGCGCCCGTTGGATTTCTTGATCGGGCGATCCTGATCATCGCCAAATTGGGTCGAACGGAACAGCGGCAGTTCGACCGCTTCCCAATCCTCGATCACCTTGCCCTTTGGCTGTTCCAGCACGCCATCATAGACGAGATCGCGGGAGCGCAGCTCGGCTTCGGCAATATCTGCCTTGCCCGCCTCGTGCAGCTCGGCTTCGGAAGAAAAGACATCGTGCCTGATGCCCAGCATGGCAAGATCAGAGCGGATCATGTCCATCATCTTGGCAACCGCCGCCTTGCGGAAGATCAGCAGCCAGTCGGCTTCTGCCGCATCCTTATATTTATCGCCAAATTCGGCGGCCAGAGCCTCGCCGACCGGCTTCAGATAATCACCCGGGTAAAGCCCCTCCGGTATCGTACCGATATCCTGACCGAGCGCTTCCAGATAGCGCAAATGCGCCGACCGGGCGAGCGTGTCGACCTGCGATCCGGCGTCATTGACATAATATTCGCGAATCACCTTGTTACCGACGGCCTCGAGCAGATCGGCCAGCGCATCACCGACCACGGCGCCGCGGCAATGGCCCATGTGCATCGGTCCGGTCGGGTTGGCCGAGACATATTCGATGTTGACGGTGATGCCCTTGCCCTTGTCCGACCGGCCATATTCCGGACCCAGCTGCTCGATTTCGAGCAATTCGCCAAGCAATACCGGAGCCGCAACCCGCAGGTTGATAAATCCGGGACCGGCGACGTCCACCGACTGGACATCGTCCAGCGTGCCCAGCTTTTCCGCAATTTTCTCGGCCAGATCGCGCGGCTTCATGCCCGCTGCCTTTGACAGGACCATCGCCGCATTGGTCGACAGGTCGCCGTGCGACGGATCGCGCGGCGGCTCCAGCGTGACGTTCGACCGGTCGATCCCGGCCGGAAGGACTTCCGCTTCGGTCAGTTCATCCAATATCGCATCAATATGCTTTTGAAAAATGTGGAACAGCATGATGGGTTCAATTCGTCATAGGAAAAGGGGCCCGATTTAATCAGGCGCGGACATTCATCAGTTGAGGCAACCCTATCGGGTAGCGTTATATTGTAACTGGGCCTGGCTCAGTTGAAAACCGACAAGCATTTCGAACGAAGACCGCGCAACCGCGGCCTTGATCGTCGGATCGGCCAGCGGATCGAGCGCCGCATCGGGATCACCGGCCTTGCGGCGGCGGGTCAGGCGTTCAATCACCTCGTCCGGCAAACGCGCGGCGGAGGCATCGACATAGGAACCGGCCTTGGCTGCGGCCGTTGCCCGATACGCACCATCGGCAAATTGCAGCGTCACATTACCGACCCGCTTGGCGACCACGGCAGTACCGCCCTGGACGACCGTCGAGAAATAGGGGATCGTGACCGTACGGGCGCCGGCTGGATTCATCCGCGATGCATGGACATCAAATGCCGCTTCGCTGTAAATCCGCGCGCTTTCGCTATTGCAGGTCGTACGGACGTTAGTGATGTAGGCGACCACATCAATGGCGCTGGCGTCGGTGCTGCTTGCAGGGTTGAAGATGGTGATGTCACCGGTGTGATCGGGGACCGCCACCGCCGGGCAACCACTGCGGATAACCGAAATACCCACGCCCGAGCTCAGGTCGATCGCGCCTTCTTTGGCACATCCGGTAACAGTCAAAACCGCGACCCCTGCCAAAACCATATTTTTCAACCGGCCATTCGCCATCATTTTCAATCCTTGCCTTTGATCACGGGCAACACACATAGGCTCCATGCGCTCCGATAAAAATTTCGCAACCCTTATCTGGGCCTTTAATGCGGTGCAACCGTCCATAAGATGAACAGACAGGCTTTTCGCCGGTGAACTTATTCCCTAAGAGCTAAAAACATGATTCATTCCGATAAGCAGAAACGGCAGATAGACTTGCTTGTGGCCGCGCCTCGCGGCTTTTGTGCAGGCGTCGACAGGGCGATAAAAATCGTCGAGCTGGCGATAAAAAAATATGGCGCACCGGTCTATGTCCGCCACGAAATCGTCCACAATCGCTATGTCGTCGATGAATTGAAGAAACTGGGCGCGATATTTGTCGAGGAACTGGACGAAGTGCCGGACGGTGTCCCGGTGGTATTTTCCGCTCATGGCGTGCCCAAGGCGGTACCGCATAAAGCGGAAGAGCGCGGACTGGAATATCTCGACGCGACCTGCCCGCTGGTGTCCAAAGTGCATCGTCAGGCGGAACGGCAGACTGAAGCGGGACGGCATATCATCTTCGTCGGCCACGCCAATCACCCCGAGGTTATCGGCACTTTCGGCCAGGTCGACGACGGCCAGATGACCTTGGTTGAAACGCTGGACGATGTGCACGCGCTGCAACCGGCGGATCCGGAAGCGCTCGCTTTCCTGACCCAGACCACCCTTTCCGTCGATGACACCCATGCTATCGTTGCGGCGCTACAGGCCCGTTTTCCGACTATTGTCGGGCCTAAAGGCGAGGATATTTGCTACGCCACCTCCAATCGCCAGGATGCGGTGAAAAAAATCGCCGACAGCTGTCAGCTTGTTCTGGTCATCGGCGCGCCCAACAGTTCCAATAGCCTCCGTCTGGTCGAAGTCGCCGAACGCGGAGGCGCAACCGCGAAATTGATTCAGCGAGCGAATGAGATCGATCTCGCCTGGCTGGACGGTGTCAGCAAACTGGGATTGACCGCCGGCGCGTCGGCTCCGGAAATATTGGTGCGCGAAGTCATAAGCCTGCTCGAGGAGCATTTCGATATCGAGCAGGAAAAAGTCGAGACCACCAAGGAAAATATGGTCTTCAAACTGCCGCGCGGACTCGAACCGGCCTGATGGCGGTCTATACAAAGGTCAGCGCAGAGGAAATCGACCGGTTCCTGACCCGTTTCGATGTCGGCACTCTAGTGTCCGTCAAGGGCATCGCCGAAGGGGTGGAGAACAGCAATTATCTGCTCGAAACAACGCAAGACAAGTTCATCCTGACATTATATGAAAAACGGGTCGATCCGGCGGACTTGCCGTTTTTTATCGAACTGCTTGACCATCTGGCGCAACACGGCTGTCTGGTGCCACCGATGATTGCCGACCGCGAAGGCACGAAGATACAGCAGCTCTGCGGGCGCAGCGCCTGCCTGATCACCTTTCTCTCCGGAGTGTCGGTAAGTCACCCGACCACCGCCCAGGCCGGAGCAACCGGAAAAGCCTTGGGGGACATGCACCGGGCCCTTGCGGATTTCGAACTGGAGCGGCGCAACAGCATGGATCATGATGGCTGGCGGACGCTGGCTGAGCAATGTGGTCCCGCACAGCTCGACGAAATCGCGCCAGGCCTGGCAGATGCGGTTTCGCAAGAACTCGACCATCTCGACAAATATTGGCCGCATGACCTGCCCCGATCGGCGATTCATGCCGACCTGTTTCCGGACAATGTGCTGATGCTGGACGACCGGGTGACCGGGCTGATCGACTTTTATTTCTCCTGCACCGACATCCGCGCCTATGATCTCGCGGTGACCCATGCGGCCTGGTGCTTTTCCGAGGATGGCGCGGATTTTCACGAACCGATATCCCGCGCGCTGATTGAAGGCTATATATCGGCCTTTCCGATCAGTGACGCCGAACGTCAGGCGCTTCCTTTGCTGGCCCGTGGCGCAACCCTGCGCTTTCTGCTGACCCGGGCCTATGACTGGATCAACACCCCGGCTGGCGCGCTGGTAACGCGCAAGGACCCGCAGGCCTTTCTCAACCGGCTGCAATATTACCAGACCCACAAGGATATTTTCACCGCATGACCGAGACGAAAATTGTCGAAATCGCCACCGATGGCGCATGCAAGGGCAATCCCGGGCCGGGTGGCTGGGGCGCGTTGATCCGTCATGGCGACACAGAAAAAGAAATATCCGGTGGTGAGCCGGATACGACCAACAACCGCATGGAATTGCGCGCCGCGATCGAAGCGCTCAACGCGCTGAAGCGCCCTTGCAAGGTAAAGCTATCGATCGACAGCAAATATGTGAAAGACGGCATTACCAAGTGGATTTTCGGCTGGCAGAAGAATGGCTGGCGGACAGCCGCGAGAAAGCCGGTCAAAAATGCCGACCTCTGGCAGGATCTGTTAAAGGCGGTAGAGCCCCATCATATCGAATGGCACTGGGTCAAGGGCCACGCTGGCGACGCTGACAATGAGCGCGCAGACCAATTGGCCAGCGACGCTGCCATGAACGTCGCGGCCAATCGCCTTAGTTTTTAGGGTCAGCCCCTAGCTATTGTCTTCAATCTCGGCATCCGGTCCATTTTTCTGGATCGAACTGATCGCATTTTTGGCGCTCGCCTTGCTGGAATAGCCTTCGGTCGCGAAAATGATCTCGCTATTATATTTGAAGCGAACACGAAACTCGCCCTTCTTGTCTTTCCAGATTTCAAATTTATGCGCCATTGCCATTCTCTCCTTCTGTTGGATGGGCAAACTATTGCGCAATCCACCCGTCCGCGCAACCGGCCCGTTGTAAAACGATGTTTCCTAGGAAAAGCGTGACGCTGTGTAGAGGCTGGCGTCAACGGCATGAAGGCTTTCGTCGGGATCTTGTCCAAGCAGCACGGAGCGGGCCAGTTTTGCGGCAGCAGGCGCCGTCTGGATGCCGAAGCCACCCTGCCCCGCGAACCAGAAAAAATCATCGATCGCAGCATCAAATCCGATCACCGGCAGCCGGTCCGGTGCGAAGCTGCGCAAGCCTGCCCATTTCCGGCTGACCCGTTTAACCTCTACATCCATGACCTTTTCAAACCGGTCGATGGCAATCGCAACACTCATCTCGTCCGGCGCGACGTCGCCCGGTTCGGACGGAATCTCGTCGTGCGGACTGAGCCAATAGCCGCCACCGGCTTCGGGCTTGAAGTAAAAACTGCCATCCAGTCCGACGACCAGCGGCATCGCCTGCGTCGAAGGCGGATCGGTTTCGATCTGCACCATATTGCGGATCATAGGCTGGATACCGACCGGCTTCACATCGGCCATCCGCGCAATGTCATCGGCCCATGCACCGGCCGCGTTGACCAGCATGGTCGCGCGATAGGCTTCATCCCCGGCGATCAAATCCCACATACCGTCCTTCCGCCGGATATGGCTAACCGGTGCCCGGCAGATCAGCTCTACCGATTGGCGTCTCGCATCTCTCAGATAGGCGGCGTGCAGCGCAGCCACATCGATATCACGGCAATCCGGCTCATGGACCGCATGTTTCCATATCGGTTTCAGGTTCGGAACCAGGGCAACGGCTTGCTCCCAGGACCAGCGAGCCATGGACAGTCCGCTCTCGGCGAAATCGCTCATGAACTGATCGGCCAGATGTTGCTCATCGTCCCGGCCGATGTTGACCGCGCCGCGCGGGCCAAGAAAAGCGGATTCTGAAAATTCCGACGGCGGGTTTTCGAGAAATTCTTGCGAGGCCGATGTCAGAGGCTGCACCAGCGGACCGCCATAGCTCTCCGTCCAGAAGGCTGCTGAACGACCGGTCGAATGATAGCCGGGATAATCCTCCGCCTCGAGCAGCAGAACCGAACGATCCGCCCCGATTTCCGAGGCTATGCTGGCGCCGGCGATACCGGCTCCGATTATGATGACGTCAAATTGCTTCATTTTTTAGGGGCCACACGGTCGAGAAAGGAAAAACAGCTGTCGAGTGCATCGTCGCGCACTTGATCAACTTCACGGAAAATTTCGTGCGCGGATTCCGCACCGAAGAGCTTCATCTCGGCCTTGGGCATCAGATGCACCGCACGCTCGATGGTCGGATGATCGACTAGCTCGTCGGTCGATGTCGCCAGCACCAGAACCGGTATATCCATTTGCATCAGTCTTTTGCGGTTGCGCAAGGATCGGGTCGAGGAATATGCGCGCTCCACCCATCGCCAGCTCGCCGGCCCCAGCCGGACAAAGGGACGCTCGCGGAACCAGAAAAACTCGTCCGAATAGCGGTCGGCATCATGGGTCAGCAGAGCCTGGCGCGGTACGTAGGGTTCCAGGGGGTTTTCGATCGGTTTCCAGGCACGCCGTTCGCCGCGACCGATGAGGCACATGATCTTGGCGGCCAGCTGCGCGGTCCACTCCGGCATGCCGCCGCCCGCCGGCGCCAGCATCGGCGCGCTCAATATCGCCGCATCGGGACGGATGCGCTGTTCGGCCATCGCCCGCAACACCAGATGCCCGCCCATACTGTGGCCCAGCACTATATGCGGCCCGGGATGGGTGGCACGCCAGTCGTCAAACACCGCTACCAGATCCGTCACCCATGTCGCGAAATCGTCGATATGGCCGACATGCGGGTGCGGCCCGCAACGGCCCGATCCGCCCTGTCCGCGCCAGTCGACCGAAGTGACATTCCAGCCGTGCGCGTGGAAATCGTGAAATGTTTCGAGATATTTTTCGTAGAAATCGGCCCGGCCGGTCATGAAGAGAATGGAGCCTCGCGGTCCGCCCGGCCGATCATCCTGAAGCCAGTCCAGTTTCCGGAACTCCCAGCCATCCGGACCGATCCATGTCTCTTCCGCGGCGTCTTCTGGAACCGACCGGCGATCAAAGCGCTCGTCTTTCAAGTCTGTCATATCACGCTTTATCGTTGTCACAGGGTCGGACAAAAACCGTTCCGGAAATCATGGTTACTATTTGGTAAGGCAAATTAACTAGACGGTCTGTCCATGGATAGCGAAACCTTCATCTACTTGCTCTGGGGCGGATTGGCAATTGCACTGATTGCAGCCGCGATTACAGACCTCAAAAGCCGCCATATATCGAACTGGCTGAATCTCGGCATTGCTCTGGGAGCACCGGTCTTCTGGATATCCAGCGGCATGACCGTCTGGCCGGAGATGATCGGGCAATTGGGTCTGGCTGCGATCATATTCACCATATTTGCCGGAATGTTCGCGGTCGGCGCAATGGGCGGGGGTGATGTCAAACTGCTGACGGCCCTGTCTTTGTGGATGCCCTGGCTGACATTTCTGGAACTGCTGGTGATCATGTCGATCGCGGGCGGTCTGCTGACGCTGTTAATGATGATCAGCAAAACAGTCCGAAAGACCGAAGGTCCGATAAAGGTTCCTTACGGGGTCGCCATCGCTTTTTCAGGGCTCTGGATGATCCTGGGCATCACGGGACATAGTTCACAAACGATATTTTAACCATTTTACTCGAAAGAGGCAATGACCGCCAATGGAACCATTTGGGCGGGGGCATTCAGGAGGCGTCAGACGTCATGGAAAAGAAGAAAATCATTTTGCTGGTTGGCGCACTGATCGTGGCTGCGGTTACGGCGTTGCTCGCAAAAAACATGTTTGATGGTGCCTCCGCGCCACAAGTTGCTGCCAAGAAAGCCGAAGTGGTGGGCGAAGAAGTCCTCGTCGCAACCCGCGCGCTTCCCGTTGGCACGATCATCACGCCAGACAGTTTCCGGTTCCAGCCATGGCCGAAGGATTTGATCGAAGACGCTTATTTCATGAAGGAAAGCACCGACGTGGAAACGCTTGCCGGCACCGTTGTCCGCAATCCGGTCACCGCCGGCCAGCCGCTTACCAAAGGCTCTCTCGTAGCGCCGGGTGATCGCGGCTTCCTTGCTGCTGCGCTCGGCCCTGGCATGCGCGCCGTCACTATTCCCGTATCGGGTCTGACCGGCGTCGCCGGCTTTGTGTTCCCGGGTGACCGGGTCGACCTGATGCTGACCCAGTCGGTGCAGGGAGAAGGTCCCGAGCTCAAGGTTTCCGAAACCGTGATCCGCAACCTGCGGGTCCTGGCCACTGACAACCGGGTGACCGCATCCACCAATGAAGAGGGACAGCAGATTGCCAAGAAGGCAAAGCTGGTCACTCTCGAAGCCACACCGAAAATTGCCGAACAGATCTCGGTTGCCCAGACGCTGGGTACATTGAGCCTGTCGCTACGTTCGCTCGCCGACAGCGCTGCCGAACTGGAAGAAGCCATTGCATCCGGCGCAATCAAGCTGCCGAAAACGGATGATCCGGTTGTTGAAGCCGACATGATCCGTTCGCTGGCTGCACGCCCAACCAGCACGAAATCAACCTTCTCGACCGGAGGCGACGTGTCGCGCTTTGAAACGCGCTCGCCACCGCCACTGGCCGAAAAGGAAAAACCAAGAGGTCCGGTCGTCCGCGTCGCGCGTGGCAATACGGTCAATGACATCGAATTTGGAGACAAGTAATGGCCGTAGTATATGCACAGCATAGCCGTTCGGCGAAAAAGGCAATCGGCGCTACCGTCGTCGCCGCCCTCGCCCTGGCTATAGCTGCCAACAGCACCACTGCGCTTAACGCCCAGTCGGTCAACATATCTCAGCCGGATTCGCGAATTTCCATCGCGGTAGGCCGTGGCAAGTTGATCACTCTGCCTTCGCCGATCGAAGATATTTTCATCGCTGAAAATGCCATCGCCGATGTTCAGGTACGGTCACCGCGTCAAATCTATATTTTCGGCAAAAAAGGTGGTCAGACCAGCTTTTACGCTACCAGCGCCTCCGGGAAAGTCATCTATTCGGCGGAAGTCGCAGTCGGTGCAGAAATTTCTTCGATTGACCAGATGCTGAATCTGGCCATGCCAGAAGCGAACATCTCGGTCAGCACAACCAACAATTTCGTGCTGCTGACCGGCACCATCGCCAATCCCGATGATGCGGAGGAAGCTGAAAATCTCGTCCAGGCATTTGTCGGCGATGCTACCCGCGTCGTTAGCCGCCTGAAAACCGCGACACCGATGCAAGTCAATCTGAAGGTCCGTTTTGCCGAAGTCAGCCGTTCGCTGGCGAAAGAAATCAACGGCAATCTGCTGACCCGGGATACAACCGGTGGCTTCCAATTTGGTGTATCGCGCGGCCGCAGTTTCGGCACGATCACCGATTTCGACACCTCGGCATTCCCCAATCTGGATGCATCAAGCCTGTTTGGCTTGCCCGCAGGTTCGGTTTCGCTTCCGTTCAACACCGCAACCGGCCAGTTCGTCACTGCCGGCGGGACTTCTTTCAACTATAACGCCGGTTCAGAGCTCAACACAATTCAGGCAGCAGGCCGGCTTTTCGGCATCGACATTGCCACCGCCTTGGACGTGTCCGAGCGCGTTGGTCTTGTCAGCACGCTGGCATCGCCAAATCTGACCGCCATTTCCGGAGAAACCGCAACCTTCCTGGCTGGCGGCGAGTTTCCCATTCCTATTTCAACCGGCCTGGGTGAAGTCTCCGTCCAGTATAAGAATTACGGGGTAAGCCTGTCTTATACGCCGACCGTGCTCTCTAACGGCCGGATTTCCATTCGCGTTGCACCGGAAGTGTCGGAAATAACCACCAACGGCGCCGTCATCATTAACGGTTTCAGCATACCTGCGGTATCCACCCGACGGGCAGAGACCACAGTCGAGCTGGGATCTGGTGAAAGCTTCATGATCGCCGGTCTGATGCAGAATAGCTACAACTCGGCAATCGCGAAAACTCCGGGTCTGGCCGATGTCCCTATCCTTGGCGCCTTGTTCAAGTCCGATGGCTATAGTCGCAATGAAACGGAACTGATGATCGTGGTTACGCCATATCTGGTAAAACCGGTCAGCGACAGCGAGATTGTTTTGCCGACCGACGGCTTCAAGGCCGCCAATGACGCAGAACGCTTCCTGATGAACCGCAACCATAGCGGTTCCAGTGGCGATCGACCCAAGCCGAGCGTGGCTCCAGCGACCCCGGAAAGCCAGAGCTTCGGCAGCCTGGAGAGCCCGGCTGCGGTCCAATCGGCCAAAAAATCCAAGAAGTCCGGCGGCACTGCACCCGGTTTCAGTTTCGACAAATAAGCTCGGTCAGGAGAATAGTTCATGCGCATCGTTTCAATGGCACTCATCACCGCCCTCGGGCTCTCGGTTACCGCTTGTGGCAGCAACACCGCGAACCGCAGCGTCTATAGCGAACGCCAACCGGTCGTTTCCAAATCGAATTTCGTGCTCGATCTGAGTGCGGGCAATGGCGGACTGTCCACGGCGGAGCAAAACCGCCTGTCCGGCTGGCTCGACGCTCTCGAACTTGGTTATGGCGATCGCGTTTCGATCGATGACCCGAGCTATTCTACCAGCGCCGTGGCAAAGTCGGCCGTCGAAAATATCGTGGCCAGCTACGGATTGCTGATCAGCGAAACCGCACCCGTGACCGAAGGCAATATTCCTTCCGGTCAGATGCGGGTTGTGGTGACGCGCACCTCGGCTTCGGTACCGGGATGCCCCGATTTCAGCCATCGCAGCCACACAGACTTTCAGGCGCGCACGAGCGCCAACTATGGTTGCGGCACGAACAGTACGCTCTCTGCCATGATTGCCAATCCGGAAGATCTCGTCCGCGGCCAGAATGCCGATGGTGAAGATCAGTCGCAGGCTTCCAAGGCCATCCGCGCCTATCGTGACAAGCAAGTTGGAGGACAATAATGAACGCTCCCTGGAAACCCGGCTCGGCCAACGGACGTGAACCATTTGCCGCCTTCGTTTGTGATGATGACACGCTGGAAATGCTCCGTTCGGTTGCCGAAGAAATGGGCTGGTCGGTCGACAAATGTAGCAAGGGTGGACTGCGCAATGCCGTCCAGACCCTTTCCGTTTCTGCCAGTCCCAATATATTGCTGGTTGATCTGTCGGAATCCGGTGATCCGCTGAACGACATCAACTCGCTGGCCGAAGTCTGCGAACCGGGCACCGTTGTGATCGCCATGGGTCAGGTCAACGATGTTCGCCTCTATCGCGATTTAATCGTCAGCGGCTTGCAGGACTATCTGCTGAAACCCTTCAGTCCGGATCAGTTGCGCGACGTTTTGTCGCAGGCGCAAGCGGTTATCAACGCCCCGAAAATGGACGATCCGCTGGCCGAAAAACCACATATTTCCACGGCCGTTATCGGCACTCGTGGCGGTGTCGGCGCTTCGACCATTGCCACTTCTCTGGCCTGGCTGCTGAGCCACGACCGGGAACGCCTGACCGCGCTGCTCGATCTGGATGTCCATTTCGGCACCGGTGCGCTGTCACTGGACCTGGAGCCAGGTCGCGGCCTGACCGATGCGATCGATAATCCGAGCCGGATTGACGGTTTGTTCATTGAGCGCGCGATGATCAAGGCTAATGAAAAGCTGTCACTACTGTCCGCAGAAGCGCCGATCAACTCGCCGATCCTGACCGATGGCACCGCGTTCTTCCAGTTACAGGAAGAATTTCGCGCCGCCTTCGACTGCACGGTGATCGATTTGCCGCGCGACATGCTGATCAACTATCCCCATCTTCTGGGCGATGTGAACGCGACCGTCATCGTGACGGAACTGACGCTGGCTTCGGCGCGAGACTGCATTCGTTTGCTGTCCTGGCTGAAATCCCACGCTGCACAGAGCAAAGTCTATGTCGTTGCCAACAAGGTGCAGACCACCAATCTGGAAATCGGCCGTCAGGATTTTGAAAGCTCCATCGAGCGCAAGATCGACATCATGATTCCCTATGATGCCAAGACCGCAGCGCAAGCTGCGAAATTGGGTCAGGCAATGGTGGAGGCAGGCAAGTCCAGCAAAGCCTCGGCAAAAATCATCGAGCTGACCAGCCTGGTGCTCGGTTCCGTAGGTGGCGGGGAAAACCCCGACGACGCGGACAACAAGAAATCTTTCATGGATAAATTTGGCGATTTCAAATCATTTCTGCCATCAAAAAAAGCCAAAGAGGATGCTCCTAAAGTCTGAAGCGGGTGCAGATATTCTTCAGCTTTAAAGGGATTAGACAATGGGTATAATGCAAACTGCAATTTTGAGTGCTGGCGTTCTAGCGGTTCTGCTGCTGCTCATCTTTGCCTTTGCCGGCCCATCGCAATCCAAGGCCACCGCCCGGCGGCTCGACAAGGTCAAATATCGCCATTCCGACAGCGCGAATGTGCGGGTTGAAGCGCAGATGAAAAAGGCGCTTTCAGCGCGTCGCAAAACCACTCGTCCCAAGGGCGAGACCATGACCAAGATGGAAATTCTGGCGATCCGGCTGGAGAAAACCGGCAAGAACTGGCCGCTTTCCTATTTCTTCTATGCAGCGGGCGGCCTGTTCGTGGTTATATCCGGCCTGCTCTTGCTCAAGGGCGCACCGGTTTTGCTATGCCTGTTTATCGGGCTTCTGGTCGGTGCCGGAATACCGCATTTTACCGTAAGCTTCCTGATCAACCGGCGTATTGCCAAGTTCACCTCCACCTTTCCCGACGCCATCGAACTGCTCGTTCGTGGTCTTCGCTCGGGTCTTCCGGTCACCGAAACAATCGGTGTGGTCGCCAAGGAAATTGACGGTCCTGTTGGTGAGGAATTCCAGAAAGTGGTCGATCGCATCAAGATCGGTCAGACGATGGAAGATGCGCTGCAGGAAAGCGCAAAGCGGATGGATACGCCCGAGTTCCAGTTCTTCTGCATCACTTTGGCGATTCAGCGTGAAACCGGCGGCAACCTGGCAGAGACGCTGTTCAACCTTGCCGATGTGCTGCGCAAGCGTAGCCAGATGAAGCTCAAGATCAAGGCGATGTCTTCGGAATCCAAGGCTTCGGCCTATATCGTGGGCTCGCTGCCGTTCATCGTGTTCGCTCTGGTTTACAGCGTGAACCCGACATATCTGGCCGGATTCTTCTATGAAGAACGGCTGATCATCGCCGGCCTCGGCGGGCTGTGCTGGATGAGCATCGGCGTGTTCATTATGGCCAAGATGGTCAATTTCGAGATTTAAGGATGAAGGTACAAGTCAAATGACAAGCGGCGGACCAACATTATTTGGCATAGACGTGCTCTGGGTGGCGACGATATTGTCTGCCGTTGCGGCGGCGGCTGTGTTCTTCGCAATCTATGCCGCCGTGACGGTCCGCGACCCTATGGCAAAACGGGTCAAGGCTCTCAACGAGCGCCGCGAACAGCTGAAGGCCGGTATCACCGCCTCGACCACCAAGAAACGCGCAAAGCTGGTCCAGCAGAATGACACCACCGACCGCATGCGCAATATATTGTCGTCGATGCAGGTGCTGCAGGACACGCAGGTCAAGGAAGCACAGCATAAGCTGGCACAGGCCGGTATTCGTTCAAAGGATCTGGCCTTTCTCATCATCTTCAGCCGGCTCGTCTTGCCGATCCTGTTGGGCGGCGGTGCGGCTCTGGCGATATATGGTTTCGACTATCTCGCCGACTGGTCCGATATCAAGCGGTTCGGCGTCTTTGCCGGCGCGGCGATCCTGGGGTATAAAGGTGCTGACATTTACATCAACAACCTGATCGCCAAGCGGACCGATCTGGTCCGCAAGGGTCTGCCCGACGCCATCGATCTTCTCGTCATTTGTGCAGAAGCCGGTCTGACAGTCGATGCGGCCTTTGCCCGGGTTTCGAAAGAGCTCGGTACCGCCTATCCGGAACTGGCCGACGAATTTTCGCTGACCTCGATCGAACTCGGCTTTCTGACCGAGCGGCGGCAGGCTTTTGAAAATCTCGCCTATCGCGTCGCGCTGGACCATATCAAGGGCGTGGTGACGACGATGATCCAGACCGAGAAATACGGTACCCCGCTGGCTTCTTCGTTGCGGGTTCTGTCGGCGGAGTTCCGGAATGACCGGATGATGCGGGCCGAAGAAAAGGCCGCGCGCCTGCCTGCCATCATGACGATACCGCTGATCATGTTCATCCTGCCGACCCTGTTCATCGTGATTCTCGGTCCTGCAGCCTGCTCGATCTCAGATGCGATGTTATAGCGCGAAAATAATCCCGGACTTCAAGAGAGCGGCAGTTACTTGCCGCTCTTTTTCATCCTGCCGCGATCGTATCCGCCGATTCTTTTATCCGTGCCAGCATGGCGGATAGCTCGGCTTTCTCTTCCGCGCTGAGCACCGACATGATCTTCTTGTCCATCGCCTGGGCGGCGGGCAGGATCTTGCCGTAGAGATCGCGCCCTGTGTTGCTCAGCAGCAAATGATGCGAACGGCCATCGGCAGTGTTCGGACTGCGATCAAGCAAGGCGCGATCGACGAGATTCTTTACCGCGCGATTGACGGTCACCTTGTCCATCAACGTCGCCTCCACCAGATGCCGCTGGGTCGATGCGCCGCGCGTACCGAGCACCGACATCACCCGCCACTCGGGGATCTTGAGGCCAAAGAGGCTCTTATACTCGCCCGCAATCACGTCGCTGACGACGTTGGAGGTCGTCGAGAGCTGGTAGGGCAGATAATCATCAAGCTTAAAGTTCATAAGTAATATTTATTCAATTTTGGCACGAAGTCCAACCCAAAATGTCCGAGGGAAAGCGCGTTCTATTATTCCATTGCTACTGACAGCAGCTTCTACGCGGGCATCGAGCACATTTTCAACCCGGGTTTCGACCAGCAGTCGATCATTGACGGCCAGCGCCATCCGGCCATCGATCGTGAAAGCATCCGCGAGACTGAGGATATTGACGTCATCCTCATATTGTTGCCCGACATAGCGGGCCGACAGGCTGGCACCGGTTCCATTGTCTTTTTCCCAGCGGATAGAGCCGGACGCATTGTGCCGGGGCACCTGGGCCGGGCGGAAACCGTCGACCGCAGCCGCGTCACCCGAACCGTCGACCTCTGCATCAACAAAGGCATAGGCAGCGCGGACGGTCAGACCGTCGACCAGTTCGCCGAGATCGAATTCGGCATCGATTTCAATGCCCCTGGATCTGATCGCTTCGAGATTCTGGCGCTGGCTGTAGGTGCCGTCTGCCGCGACAAAGCCGACGCCGGGAAAGACGCCCGGACCATCGGCCAGGGTTACGTTAGCGACTGCATTATCAAGTTGATTGTAAAAGGCGGTAATGCCCAGCGTGACGACGCCGCTCTCCCAGTCCAGCCCCAGTTCAGCGCCCTTGACCCGTTCCGGTTCCAGCAATTCATTGGCCGCCGTTGCATCGGAGCCGACCCGAAATGGCCGGAACAATTCGTTCAGCGTCGGCAAGCGCCAGCCGAGATAGGCTGCGCCGCGCAAGGTGATGGTATCGGTTGCTTCAAAAGCAAAGCCGCCGCGTCCGGTGAATTCCGTGCCGTTGCGATTGACGAACGTCTCGTCGCTCCGGACAGACCCCGGGAACGGACTGATCAACTCTATCTCTTTGCGAAAACCGTCATCGATCGACCAGACGTCAACACGTCCGCCACCCGTCAGGACCAGCGCATCGCCGGCCTGCACGCTGGCTTCGACAAAACCGCCGTAGGTGGATGTACTCCCCCCGGCGCTGCGGCTACGGCGCGGCGTATCATTGTCGGCAAAGAAAAAATTCTCGTTGGTCGTCCCTTCGGTACGACGCCAGTCGCCACCGATGCGCAATTCTACGGCATCACCAACCGGAGGGCGCACTTCAAAGCGGCCGCCCAGGCCTGTCGAGGGCACGTTATATTGTTCAAACACCCGGCTGACCGAATTGCGATCATCATCGACGCCGCCGAAGCTGACATCGAAATTGCGGATCTGGACATAAGCGAGTGCCGACCATTGCCAGTCGGAGGTGCGATCGACCAGCCGGATGCTGGCGTCCGCTCCGTCATTGTGATTTTCGCTGAACGCAAAGCCGCGTTCGCGGTCGTCGGTGAAGGCGCGGACATTACTCTGCAATTCGACATTGTCGGAAAGCGGCGCGACAAAGCGGACGGCGAGACCGGCTTGCTCATATTCCGCCGGACGGTCCACCGAACCGCGCTGGCCTTCGATGATCGGGATGAACCCGTCGCCGCGCGCGTAATTGGCGGAGATGGTCAACTGCCCCTGCCCCAGCTCGCGACCGAACAGCAGATCGGCATCGACGCTGTTGCGGCTGCCATAAGCAGCGCCCAGTTCGATTCTGTCGCCGACATTGTCGCTGAACAGTTCGATGGTTCCGGAAATGGCGCCCTGCCCGTCAGTCACGCTGCCGCCGCCGCGTGTAATTCTGGCGCTGCTAAGAACAAGGGCATCATAGCCGGGCCAGGCAACCCATCCGCCGAAGGGGTCGGCTTGAGGTACACCATCCAGGATCAACAAGGCACGCGAAGAGGCATTGCCGCCCAGTCCGCGCAGGGTAACGCCTTGACTGGTCGGGTTGGCAGAACGCGCGTCTGATCGGCGGAATTGTTGCAGCCCGGGCACATCACGCAACGCATTTTCGACCGTTTGTGACTGATCCATCGATATGTCGATTGCGTTATAGACATTTTCGCCGCGTGTAACGGGCAGTCCGGAAACAATGATCTCTGCTACCTGAACGTCATCATTGCCGACCTGCTCTTGCGCCCACGCAGGGACAGATACCAACGCCATTGATGCCAATAGCGGGCAGGCTAAAACCGATTTTTTCATGATCTAGTTGTGCATCCACTTCTGATGAACCGGCATATCGTCCGGAAGCCGGTGATAGTCCTGCGCGTCGCATGTGAAATTTGCGCTGTCCGCTTTGCCGAACACACTCGGATCATCGAGCGTGCCGACCTTCACGATCACCGCGACTTCAAAGCCCGGCGCGCGAGTGGCCAGATGGGTACCGCAGTCCGAACAAAATTCGCGGGTCACGCCCTTTTCAAGATCATCGCGTTTGAAGCCTTTCACGGCCCCCTTGGTAATCTCGTATCCGTCCGCCGGCATCGCCATCAGCAAAAGACTGTTGCCGCCGGTCGTATATTGGCATTCGCGGCAGAAACATTCCGCCTTCAGCATCGGTTCGCCTTCGGCCTTGTAACGCACTGCGCCGCAATAGCATCCGCCTTCGATTGTCATATCATTGATCCTTCACTGCTTCGGGAGCGGCTTTCTGAAAAGCCTCGAGTTGATTGCATGCGGCATCGATCCGCACGAGTTTGGGAAACACGCTCAAATCCACCCTGAACCGCCGTGCATTGTACATTTGCGGGGCGAGACAAACATCGGCAAGATTGGGTTTGTCACCACCGAACAGGCCTGCCTCCGGTGCCATGGCTTCAAGCGCGACAAAGCCTTCTTCGATCCAGTGGCGATACCATGTGTCAATGGCTTCCTGATCCTGTCCCAGCTCGTTCTTGAGATATTTCAATATTCGCAGATTGTTCACCGGATGAATATCGGCCGCGATGACCAATGCCTGGGCGAGCGTGTTGGCCCGCTCCGCCGGATCGCTGGATACCATCGGCGGGTCGTCATATTGTGCATCAAGATAGTCGATGATCGCCAGCGACTGGGTCAGGTCATGGCCGTCAATCGACAGCATCGGCACGAAACCCTGCGGATTGCGCGCAACATAGTCTGTCGCCTTCTGGTCGCCGTCGAGCAGGCTGGTGTTGATCGCGGTGTAGGGAACGCCCTTGAGGTTGAGCGCGATGCGAACGCGATAGCTCGCCGAGCTGCGCCAATAATCATAAAGAATGATATCTGTCATGCGCAGGCTTTGAAGATTGGCTAGCGGAATTGCAAGCTTGGCTGCAATTATCCTGTCGAGCCGCCATCGATCGAAATTTCGCCACGCGGTTCGAGCGACACGGAGCGCCCGGTCCGCTTGGCCAGTTCTTCGAGCAGTGACGCATGCAACTTGTTCGCTACAGCCGGATGCACAGTCAGTTGAAGCGCGCCGGTGCCGCGATCCCGCTCCGCCTGCCGCAGCAATTTCAAAGCCGCATTGACCGAGCGGTTGCCCTGCATGATCTCCAGCACCGATGGCCGGGTCTTGCGGCTGACAACCTGCATGAACCCGAAGCCGTTGATTGCCGTGCGTTCGCAATTGGCGGTCATATAGTCGTCAAAGATAGCGGTGACGGTGGCGCGCTCTGTCTTGGCTTGCAAGGTGGGAAAATCGACGCCGATATTGCCGGATATGTCAAAGCGCACCAGCGCCAGCGCGATCTCTTTCGCCGCCCGTTTTGCCAGCTCGAACGGCGGCAGCGGCCCGTCGACATCGAACAATGTCATGGCGGGGGTCAGCGACACCAGCAGGCTCCCGCCCTCGAAATCGATCCGTCCGCTTTCTGCCTGCTCGACGGCTTCGTGCCAGTCATGCCCGGCAAAGATATCTGCATCATGGGCGTGGACCTTTTTGACCGGCAGCCCGCTAGCCTCAATCTCGGTCAACAGGTCGGGACCATCGCTGAGGGCACTGTCTTCGTCCGCTGGCCGCGCCTTCGCCCGCTTCGCCTGTCCGCCGCTTTCGATCATCGCGGCCCGGACAATCTCGACCCGGACCAAAGACCCCTCGGTCAGTCCTTTGGGCAGCGGCTGCAGCAGCGCCTCCTGCCCGTCAGGCAATGTAACGATCCCGGACTTTCCGGCCACCCATTGCCGGGTAAATTTCGCATCGACGACCGCGCCGGCCCCGGCACTGCCATCGGCCCGCTCGACGCGTATCTGCGAGAGCTCGCCATTTTCCAGCCGCAACGCCCGGTTTTCACCTATCCCGGCTTCGTAAAGCCAGCCATGGGCGAAATCAGCCAAGAGGATAGCCCGCGCTGATCAGCAGATTGCGGGTTTCATATAGAGGCAATCCCATGATCCCGCTGTAGCTGCCCGACATCCAGGTGACGAACGCTTCGGCCGTACCCTGTATCGCATAGCCGCCCGCCTTGCCCTGACCTTCGCCGGTGGCGATATAGGCTTCGATCTCGCTGGACTCGAAACGTTTGAATTTGACAATGCTATCGGACAATTTCGTCCGCGCCGTACCATCAGCCGCGATCACGCAGACCGCCGACATTACATGGTGCCGCCGCCCGCTAACCAGTTCCAGAAATTTGCGCTGCTCTGCCGCATCGCTGGCCTGCCCCAATATCCGGCGACCGACCGCGACCGTGGTGTCGCCGGCAACAAGTATTTCCTGATCTTCGCGCTCGACCGCAGCAGCCTTTTCCTGTGCCATGCGCAAGACATAGTCGCGCGGCAGCTCGCCCTTGTGCGGCGCTTCATCAATATCGGGAGAGATGATCCGGTCCGGCGTGACGCCGAGACGGCCAAGCAGGTCCAGACGGCGCGGGCTGGAGGAGGCGAGGACCAGTTTCATGTCAGTAAACACCCTCTAAACCGTTCGGGCTGAGCTTGTCGAAGCCATATACGCAAATGCAATGCCAGCCGGGTCGCCGTCCTTCGACAGGCTCAGGACGAACGGCATACCATCATTTGAAACGATAGGTGATGCGACCCTTGGTCAGATCATAAGGGGTGAGCTCGACGAGCACTTCATCGCCAACCAGCACGCGGATGCGGTTTTTGCGCATCTTGCCAGCGGTGTGACCCAAAATCTCGTGGCCGTTTTCCAGTTCGACCCGGAACATGGCGTTGGGGAGCAGTTCGCGAACCATTCCCTTCATTTCCAGTAATTCTTCTTTTGCCATATGGCGGTGCATTTTCCCTGATGTTGCGGCAAACCCGCGTGTTGCAGTGCGCCATAACGGCAAATGTACAAAAAGGGAAGGATTAGCTGCATCAACCAAAATGATAATATCTATTGCCGGCGCGGCATTTTCCCTGCGACAATTTAATACAAAGAAATTATACCATTAGCGCGTTTCACATGGCACTTCGGACATCTTCTCTCCCCCTATTCAAGAGCTAATGAACCAAATCATGATTTCTTCCCCAAAATCCCTCCTCACCGCCTCCCCCGTCATTTTGGCAACGATGCTGCTCGCGGCGCCGGCCAGCGCGCAAATCACCGAAACAGATTCGGAATATGCCGATGAAGAAATTGTCGTAACCGCAGCGCTTCCGCGCGGTGCGGTCGTTACCGAGATACCACCCGTCGTCGAACTGAGCGAAGAAGATATCGCGAGCTATGGCGCATCATCGGTGCAGGACCTGCTCGAGGCAATTTCCTCCCAGACCACGTCCAGCCGGGGCCGCGGCACCGGGCGTCCGATCGTGCTGATCAACGGCCAGCGCACATCCGGCTTCCGCGAGATTCGCGATCTGCCGCCCGAAGCCATCCGCACAGTGCAGGTCTTCCCGGAAGAGCTCGCTCTGCAATATGGCTATCGCCCCGATCAGCGGGTGATCAATTTCGTACTGAAAGACAATTATACCGGCGTCAGCGTATCGGCAGAATATGGCATTCCGACGCAAGGCGGTCAGGGCCGTTCAGAGCTTGAGGGCACGATCACCCGCATTGGCGAGAACAGTCGCGTCAACATCAATCTGGAATGGCAGAACAACACCGCGATTACCGAAAGCGAGCGGGACATCATCCAGGATGCGGCCGGCGAACTGGTCAATCTGGGCGATTATCGCACTCTGGTCGCGCCCTCCGACAATGTGGAACTGAACGCCAATTACAGCCGCAACTTCGACAATGGCATGTCGCTCTCCCTGAACGGCGGCTATGTCTATGACAAGTCCCGCGGTCTTCAGGGCCTGCCAGGCGGCACTCTGGAGGTCGCCGGCGATCCGCTGTTCCGCTATTTCACCGAATATGGCCCGCTCCGCCGGGTGCAGGAAACCAACACCGCGCAGGCCGGCCTGACCCTGAACGGCATGCTGAGCGACTGGCGCTGGTCGCTGACCAGCGATTACACCCGCACGCAGGTGAATACCGACACCGACCGGTCCGGCGACACCAGCGCCCTGCAGGCGGCCATAGATGCCGGCACCGTCGATCCGCTGGCGGTCAGCTTCGGGCCCTTGCTTGGCACACCTAGTACCGACAGCGCCAAGGTGGTTGATCAGACGATCAACAATCTCGCGACCCTGTCTGGCACATTGCTGGTCCTGCCATCCGGAGCCGTGACCACGACCCTCCGTGCCGGCTATGATCGCGAAGATCTGGACAGTTGGGAAACAAGCGGCGCGGTCCTCACAACCACCAACCTCAGCCGCGATGAAATCAGCACCGGGATCAACATCGATATCCCGCTTGCCGACGAGAATATCGACGTCGTGGAAGCGATTGGCAAATTGTCGATCAACGGCAATCTCGGATATTCCGAACTGTCCGATTTCGGAGGGCTCGTCGAATTCGGCTTCGGTCTGAACTGGGAACCGCTGGACGGACTGGTCTTTTCCGCTTCCGCCATTGGCGAAGACGCCGCGCCGACGATTGCCCAGCTCGGCAATCCGCTCATCGTCACGCCGAACGTGACGCCCTTCGACTTCACCAATGGTGAAACCGTCCTTGCCTCGATCACGACCGGTGGCAATCTCGCCCTGCCGGCTGAGAAACAGCGGGACATCAAGCTGGCCGTCAATTATCGTCCCGAATGGCTCGACGGCTTCACTTTTCTGGGCGAATATTTCCGCAACAACAGCGATAATGTCGCCTCCAGCTTTCCGCTGCTGACGCCCGAAATCGAGGCAGCCTTTCCCGATCGTGTAACCCGGGATACCAATGGCCGCCTGATCGCGATCGACCAGCGGCCAGTGACCTACGCCAATGTCTACAGCGAGCGGATTCGCTATGGTATCGACTTTTCGAAACGCTTCGGCGAGCAAAGCCGCGGCGGCGGACGTACCGAGCGCGCAGCACCACAGCCGCAACCGGCAGCAGATGGCCCTGCAGAAGGCAGCCCGACACCGGAAGGCGGAACACCGGAAGGCGGCGCACCGGAAGGCGGGCAGGATGACCGGTCCGGTGGTCCCGGTGGTGGCGGTCCCGGTGCAGGTGGCCGTCCGCGCGGCGGGCGCTGGCAGCTTTCGGCTTTTCACACCATCCGTCTGGAAGACCGCATCAAGATCCGCGACGGCGTCGACGAACTGGACCTGCTCAACGGTTCTGCCACCGGTTCGACCGGCGGCAGCCCGCGGCACGAGTTCGAGGTCAACGGTGGCTGGTTCAACAATGGCATCGGCTTCCGGCTCGACGCCAAACACCAGACCGCAACCCGCGTCAGCGGCGGCCTGACCGGCTCCGACCTGCGATTCTCCGATCTGACCACGGTCAATCTGCGGACGTTCATCAATCTCGATGACCGTGGCAATCTGACCGAGAAAGTCCCGTTCCTGAAAAACAGCCGGATCGCGTTGAAAGTGGAAAATATCTTCAATGACATCCAGACCGTCCGCGACGGCAGCGGCCTGATCCCGCTGAGCTATCAGCAAGGCTATCTCGATCCGGTTGGGCGCTATGTCGAGATTGATTTCCGCAAGCGGTTTTGACGTCGTCATCCCAGCGCAGGCTGGGATCCAACCCCAGTTGGTTTCTCGAAAGGACTACGGGCTAGGCCCCAGCCTGCGCTGGGGCGACACATTAATATCTAGCCCAGCTCCGCCATCGACACCGCTTCCGCGCGGTAAATCTGTATCTTCGGCCGCTCGCCAAGCAACACAGTCAATCGCTTCACAAACTCCCCCGATTCCGGAACCGAGAAATGGGCACTTACTGCCGCATCGTCCTGCCACTGTTCATGAAAGAACAAGCGCGACGGATCTTCGCAATCGGCGTGGATATGGTGCGAGATACAGCCGGGTTCGGCGCGGGATCGGACGCTGTGCTCGACACACAGCGCGATGATCTCGTCCGGGCTGGCCGCGAACGCGGTAGAGATGCTGGCGGTGATGATGATCATAATTTCAGCGTCGCTCGCGTCGTGCTTTTCGACATGAAATAGGCCAGTACCGCCGCGATAATCGTGACAATCACCGTAAAGGCCATTGGCGTGAACCGCAATTCCGGCCCCGCGCCTTGCAAGACCATCACGATCAGAAAGGCGGGGATCAATGTCATCGCCAGATGTTTGAACGCCAGAATAAAGGGCGCAAAGCCCACGCGCGTGTCGGCGGCCAACTCCGGCGTGACCTTGCCCGATTTGCGCTGCGACACGGTGATCGCGTAGACGATCAAAGTCAGCATCAGGCTCATCAGCACGGCAATGGCAATCAGCGTGCCGCCAAGATTGGGAGCGGAATCGCCGAAGGGCAGCGTAGCCGGAACAAAGGCCAGATCGCGGGTCAGCCAGTAATTGATTCCGCCCGCCAGCACGATATTCACCACCGCATCCGCCCGCGCCTGTTTCTCGATATAGGCGTCCATGGTGATCGGTGCGGCTGCGGCGACATTGGTGGCCATATTCTCTCTCCCTGTTTTTTTTGGGAGAGTGACGGCGGTGGGGGGAATGTCAAGCGGGATTGGTTTGAGGCGTGGTGGAAATTGGGGTTTGTGCAATTAATGAACCGTCTCCGCATCGCTGGTACTCACTCCCCAAATTCTGCCGATAAAAGTTTTTTTGCTGTTATATTCACACAGACGCGTACGTCACCACCTGCGGAGGCCAGCGGCTGAAAATATTGTATACAGTGGTCTTTTCCCTTTATGGCAGAGGCGCAATACTGATCAACACTATCATCTCCATTCAGAATTAACAATTTTGAAAGGAGGCGATCGGTGACATTTTTCGTTCTGGCATGGCTTGGATTTATCATATAGAATTCTTCAAAAAGAAATTTGCTATCGCAAATCCTGATGTTTTCTTGTTTTTGATCTTTGTAAAGAAATACCGCTGCCGACACGGCGGTCAGCGTAAACATCAGCAGAATCAATACGAAAAAGATTCTATTTCCTACCTTGGCGCTTGGCATGCTTACACTCCATACACGGATAACCGCGACAGACCACTTTTAACATAGCGAACTCACGGCAACCCTGACCCAATTTCCTTCAACGCCGCATCTTCCAGAAAGGCGCTCCGCGTCATCTTGCGGTTCTTTGCCGCGCTGTCGATCATCCTGACCACGCCGGTGTCGAGCGAGACATTATAGCGGCCGGTCCGGCCGGTTCTTTGCAGATAGGGAATTTGCACGAGATAGGCGCCCTCGGCCAGATCTTCGGCTGCCAATTGCCTGACCTCGCTGATCGAGCGGGGCGCGATCGCTTCCTCGTCCTCGAAATAGAGAGACAGCGCCTCGATCGCATTGGGAATGATATCCTCTTCGCGGTCCGCAGCAGAGAAACAGCCGGGGATTTCCGGAAAAGAAATGCCGAACGCGCTGTCTTCATCCTTGTGAATGATTGCGAAATAGAAATTGCTGCTCACCTTTCAAATCCATCCCGCCATCCGGGCAATGCTGCGCGCAGTACCGAGAGGCAGATCTTTCTTCGGATGCGGAACAATGATGGTCCGCCCGTTTTTGCGATATTTATGATGCGAACCTTTTACCGAAACAAGCTGAAACCCATCTGCGATAAGGCGCCGGATGATCTTCTTGCTGATCCGCTCCATGTGTATTTATATACACATTATGTTGATTATGTCAATATTGGAAGCTGCTGTGTGGGGATTGGGGATGCTGTCGCTACATTAAGCCCCTCCTCTTTAGAGGAGGGGTTGGGGTGGTGGCGGTGCGACGGCATCGCTCGCGCAGCGACAGGCGGCACGGAACCACCCCGACCCCTCCTTTGAAAAGGAGGGGCTATCCCTGCTCCTATTGCCCGGATATCTTCCGCAAAACCCGCCACGCCAGCGCCTTCGCTCTGTTCCGCTCCGGAAAGCGTCCCGGCGCCTTGGGCGTGATCCCACGCTTCCGCAGCCAGCCGTTAAAAGCCCGCGCATCCGCTTCTTCGAAGCTCCAGTCGCTGCGCCAGGTGATCGAGAGCGAGATGCTCGGCTCGGGTCCGTTCTGCACATGATGCGGTGCCATCACCGGCACGAAGATCGCCTTGCCGGGAGTCAGATGGTGGCGCGTGCCCTCTGCTTCGAAATCGCCCTGCCAGACCAGATTGCGGGGGCCGCCGAGATGATAGCCTTCGTGAATTTCGTCGGCGGCAAAGCGAGCATCACCGGCGGGGAAAGTGGTCATCCATTTTTCGCCGCGCAATTGCAGCAATATATTATGCTCCGGGTCGAAATGATAAGGAGTCACCGCACCCGGCGAAGACACGAAAATATAGCCCTGGGGCTTCAGCATCTGGCCGGTTTTGGCCTCCAGTATCGGGCGGACTTCCGCTAGCAGCGAGAGCAGCAACGCTTCATATTCGGGCATCTGCTCAATATTCTTGAGCACCGCCCAGCTCGCCGACTGATCGATCGTCCGGATCGTGTCGCCGATGCCCAGGACATTGCCGGGAACATCCTCGGGCTTGATACCGACCGGCAGGTCACCGGGATTATATTCGACGCTGGTGTCCGGCAGCGCCGTGCCCAGCTTCGCCAGCGCGTCGAGCGTCAGCAAGTCGTGCGACTGCATCGCATGATCGAGCAGCCCGGCCTGTTCGGGATAGCAGGCGTCAAATTGCCGCCGACTATCTTTGCCAAAAACCTGCTGTCGAAAAGCGTCCCTGCTGCTCATCTGGTTCATGGCTGCACCTCCGTCGGGTCAAATATCGTCCGACCTCTGACCTTGCCCATCAAGGCCTCGCCAAATCTGACACCGCGAAAGATTGCGCCGCGGGACAGACCTTTGAGTTCGATAGAAAACCGCCCGATATGCCGCCGGTCGGTCCACAAGCCGTCGATCATCGGATGGCCTTCGGATGCGCAGCTGTCGACCCAGTCGAGCGTCTCGCTCTCGAGGCAATCGAGATTTTCAATCTGCAGCAAGACACCGGGGGAATAGCGCGCATAATCTTCGTCGAAGGCGGTCTTGAACCCGAAGCCGCCGCGGCCGGACAGGAAATTGACCAGCATCGTAATCGGCTGATCGTCGAGACGCATGTCCCGCCGTTCCAGCTGGCCGCTTTGTGCCGCGCCGTGGATCGCGCTGCGGAAAAATTCGCGGGTGGCATCGGTGCAATCCAGCGCAGAGCCTTCCTGCCCCTTCCATCCCTTGCGCTCCAGCGCCAGGAATTCGTCAATCCAGCGATCCAGATTCTCGCTATCGCGCTGGCACGAAAACAGGAGTTCGCCGGTTTCGCCCAGACGCCTTTGTTTGCGGAGCAACTCCTTGCGTTTTTTCTTGCGGATATTCTTCCGGTAATATTCGTCCGCCGTGCATTGCCCCTCAAGCAACGCCCGTGCCTCGCTGTGCACCAGCTCGCAACGCCGTTTCCGGTCGCCGCAAACCGTCCGCAATGCCTGATCCAGCGGGCCGCCGATCGTCATTCCGTTGATATGCAGGAAACCCGGCCAATTGCCCGTATCGAGAGCGGTCAGCAGCTTTTCCCAGAACATCGCTTCAAAGCCCCTGCGGACCAGCGGTGTGCCGAGAAAACAATTGTGATGCATCCAGTTCTGCACATAGGAAACCCGCCAGCGCCCGTATCGATTTTCCGGGCCGAGCGGCAGCACACCCAGCAATTGGGAATGGCGCGGTTCTCCCGCCCAGAGCAGAAACAGCTGCAGATCGCGATGATGGTCAAGTTGCGCCAATGCCGGACGCAGAAACCAATGTTCGTAGAATATATTCGGTTCGCTCGCCTGCTCCGCAAGTTGGCTCCACGCTTCGACCAGATTGGCATCTAGTTCCGCTACCGGATGGAATTCCGTCTCGAATTCGGGTGCGGACAAGCTTTCGCGAAACCGGTTACTCCGGATATCCTTGCCCTCCATCTTGTGAAGTCCGCTCAAATCCATCGGTATCGTCCCGCCCACATTATTGTCGCTTTCGCCATCATGGCTAGTGGAAAAGGGGTAAAATCTTATTAACGCTGTCCGGACGGGAATCGGCGGCTTCCTGCCATGAAAAAACCCCGCCGAAATCGCTTCCGGCGGAGTCTTGTTTCAAACCAACGGGAGCGGTGTCGCGTTAAACGCCGCCCTGTGCCGCATAGAGGGCTGCGAGCAGCAACAACGCGACGATATTGGTGATCTTGATCATCGGGTTGACGGCCGGACCTGCGGTATCCTTGTAAGGATCGCCAACAGTATCGCCGGTCACCGCAGCATGGTGGGCGTCCGAGCCCTTGCCGCCGTGATTGCCGTCCTCGATATATTTCTTGGCATTGTCCCAGGCACCGCCACCCGCTGTCATCGACAGGGCAACGAACAGGCCGGAAACGATCACGCCGAGCAACAATGCGCCGAGAGCCGCAAAGCCGTTTGCCTGACCGGCAACCGCTGTGATCACGAAATAGACCACGATCGGTGCGAGAACCGGCAGCAGCGATGGCAGGATCATTTCCTTGATCGCCGCCTTGGTCACCAGATCGACGGTCCGCGCATAGTTGGGACGCGAGGTACCCGCCATGATGCCCGGGTCACTGGCAAACTGTTCGCGAACGTCTTTGACAACGTCACCAGCAGCACGGCCAACCGCGGTCATGCCCATCGAACCGAACAGATAGGGCAGCAAGGCTCCCAGCAACAGGCCAACGATCACATAGGGATTTTCAAGGCTGAAGCTGACTTCAAGGTTCGGGAAAAACTCCTTGAGGTCGGCCGTGTAAGCCGAGAAAAGCACCAATGCGGCAAGACCGGCAGAACCAATGGCATAGCCTTTGGTCACAGCCTTTGTGGTGTTACCCACAGCGTCGAGCGCGTCGGTCTTGTTCCGGACACTCTCGTCCAGACCAGCCATTTCGGCAATGCCGCCTGCGTTATCCGTAACCGGACCATAAGCATCAAGCGCGACGACCATACCGGCAAGCGCCAGCATCGAGGTTGCCGCAAAGGCGATGCCGATCAGGCCAGCGAGCTGGAACGCGATAACGATGCCGACAACGATGACCAGAGTCGGCAGAGCCGTTGCTTCCATCGAAATCGCCAGTCCCTGGATCACGTTCGTGCCGTGGCCGGTTTCCGATGATTTGGCGATCGACCGCACCGGACGATATTCCGTACCGGTGTAATATTCGGTGATCCAGATGATCAGGCCGGTAACCGCCAGACCAACCATCATCGACCAGAACAGGGCCATGCCGGTAAATCCGCCAGAACCATCAAGCGCAGTTCCGATTGGCGTATCCATGTCACCAAGCGTACGCATCGTGACATAATAGATGGCGGGGATCGAAAGCACCGCAGTGGTCAGGAAGCCCTTGTAGAGAGCGCCCATGATGTTCGTGCTTTTACCCAGACGAACCATATATGTGCCGATGATCGAGGTCAGGATACAGACACCGCCAACGATCAGAGGCAGAGACATCAGGTCATAGAGCATTGCGCTGCCAACCAGATCACCAAAGAGAAGCGCCAGCAGCACCATGGTGGCACCAACGGTCACAACATAGGTCTCGAACAGATCGGCGGCCATACCGGCGCAGTCACCGACATTGTCACCAACATTATCCGCGATGGTTGCAGGGTTACGTGGATCATCCTCGGGAATGCCCGCTTCCACCTTGCCGACCAGATCGGCGCCAACGTCAGCAGCCTTGGTAAAAATACCGCCACCGAGACGCGCAAAGATCGAGATCAGCGAAGCGCCGAAGGCCAGAGCAACCAGCGCGTCAATAACCGTACGGTCATTGGCGGCCATGCCCATCTGGGTAGTCAGCACATAGAAGAAGATCGAGATTGCGAGTAACGCGAGGCCAGCAACCAGCATACCCGTAACCGCACCGGCGCGGAAGGCGACGGTGAGACCGGTTTGCAGGCTTTCGCTGGCACCCTGCGCCGTGCGGACATTGGCACGCACCGAAATGTTCATGCCGATATAGCCCGCGACGCCGGAAAGGATCGCGCCGAGCAGGAAGCCCACTGTCGAGATTGCGCCGAGGAAGATGAAGACCAGAACCGCGACAACAATGCCGACGAGACCGATCGCGCGATATTGGCGGTTCAGATAGGCTTGTGCGCCTTCCTGAATGGCGCCGGCAATGGATTGCATTTTCTCGTTACCGGCCGGCGCGTTGAGCACCTGACGGCTGGTTATAAAGCCGTATAATATGGCTATGAAACCACATAAAATTGAAATGGTGACTACAGTCATTGCTGAGCATCCCCCCCTATTTTTTTTACGAGCACCCCATTGATCAGAGCGCTTTCGCCTTAGGTATAGTGCGGGAAACGCGAACGGTGCAAGCCCTGATTTAACGGCGCAATTGAATGGCTTTTGCCGCTATTCAATTAGATAGATTCCGGCCGGATCAGGCGTGCACGAATCCTAGATGCTCGGGCAGTTCCAGTCGTTCGCCATGGCTGTGCAGCGAGACACCGTCCCCCGGTCGACAAATACCGACACAAGTCAGCGGTACGGAGAGGACTGTTTCGGGGCTGGCGGTCAGTAGCAATTGATAATCGTCACCGCCGGTCGCCGCCTTCATCCGCGCGTCGCTGTCATCACCGACCAAGGTCTGGAATTGTTTGGAGAGCGGCAGTTCCGCCAGATCGATTTCGATCTTTATGCCGCTGGCCGCTGCGATCCGCGACGCGTCCAGCAATAGGCCGTCCGAGACATCCATCATGCTGCTGACCAGATTGGACAATATCCGCCCTTCCTCCAGCTTGGGCATCGGGCGGGTGTGCGCCTTGAGCAACGATGCGGTGGTGTCGATATCCGTGGAACGCAGCTTTCCCGACGCGATTTGCAGACCGGCCCAGGCGTCGCCAATGGTTCCGGTAACATAGACGGCGTGGCCTGGCTTGGCATTGCTGCGCGAGGGCACGATATGGCCTTTGGCTTCGCCGATGGCGGTCAGGCCGAATGTTCTCGGCGCATTTTCGCCCATCGCCACGGTGTCACCGCCAAGCAAAGGCACGGCAAAGCGGTCGATTGCCTGCTTCAGACCCTCGACAAAGGCTGCATCCCACTCATCGCCGGAAGTCCGGCCATAGCCGAGTAACAAGCCAAGCGGCTTCGCGCCCTTGGCTGCCAGATCGGAAAGATTCACCGCGACCAGCTTCCACGCCACGTCGGCAGGATCGGCATCGCGAAGAAAATGCACGCCCTCGACCATCATGTCATGGGTCATCACCAGCTTGTGCCGGCCAAAGGGCATCATCGCTACATCGTCGGTCAATCCGCGTGCTGCCGGGTGGGTGGTGATGGCCTTCAACCGGTCAATAAATTGCAATTCGTTCAAGAGAGAGCGTGCTCCAGTGCCATTCTGATGGAAGCGTTGGCGCGCTTGCTGACCGCTGCCTGAGGGGCAAATCCATTGAATCCGTGCGGCGCTCCGGGGTAGATAGCAAGCTCAACCGGAACACCGGATGAACGAAGCCGATTTGCATAGGCAATATCGTCGTCGAGAAACAGGTCGAGATCGCCGCACATGATATAGGCGGGCGGTAAACCAGCGAGATCCGTCGCGCGCGCTGCTGCTGCATAAGAGCTCGCGCCCGTTTCCTCGGCATAAAGAGACCATGCATGGAGCGAGGTTTCGCGGGTCCATGTCGATGGCGGGATATTCATATGGCCGGACGGAGTATCGTGCTGATCATCAAGCATTGGATAGATCAGAAGCTGGAACGCGATTTCCGGGCCTCCCCGATCGCGGTTCATCAATGCTGCGCTTGCCGCCAGCCCGCCGCCAGCACTCGGGCCGGCAAGAATGATCTTGCGGGGATTGCGGTTTGCCGCCACCCGCTCGATCACCGCGCAGACATCGCGCGCCGCAGCCGGCGCGCGATGTTCCGGCGCCATCCGGTAGTCGACGGACACCACCGGAGCGAGAGAGGAATAGCCCTGGGCCGAAAGATCATCGGCGCTGCCCATCATATAGCCACCGCCATGCAGCCAGATGATCGTGCAATCAGGATAGAGAACATCCCGTGCGCGATATTCGATCACCGCGACATCAGGATCGCTGTCCAGACCCGGCATGTGATATTCGTCTTTCTGGCCGTCATATTCGGGCAGATCGACCGCCATTTGCGCGAACAGCGCATCCAGCGCGGCACGGGCAGCCGCCACGTCGCTTTTCAATATCTCGAAAAGATAGGGCCCGTCCACCTCGATCATGTCGCGGAACGCAGGATCCAGGCGGTCTAGAAAGTCGGACAATGTTCTTCCCCCAGTGTCAGCCGGGGGTATTGTTCAGCCCCGAACCTGCTTCGCGATGCTATCCAGAAGCCCGTTTACAAAACCGGCATCCTTCTTGTTGAAGAAGGCATGGGCCACGTCCAGATATTCGTCAATTACCGTTGCGATCGGTACGTCTTCTTGTGCGACCAGTTCAAATGTGCCGCAGCGGAGGATCTGGACCATCGTCTTGTCGAGACGGCCTAGCGTCCAGCCAGCGGCCAGTTTCGAGGCGACCAACTGGTCGATTTCTTCCATCCGCGACGTCACGCCGATAACAAGATCGTCAAAAAAGTCGCGCTCGGCCGGATGATATTGATCATCCTCGATTTCCTTGCCGAGCCGGTGATCATGAAATTCCTTGATCAGTTTCGGAACCGGCGTCTTTTCCATCTGGTGCTGGAATAGCGCCTGGACGGCTGCCAGACGAGCGGCGGATCGGGATGTGGATTTTGCGGTCATGCTCTTTTCATCCGTGGCATGCCGAGAAAGTCGCCCTTGCCAATCTTGAAACCGCGCCCGCGCAGCACGTCATAGGCGGTGGTGGCATGGAAATAGAAGTTCGGCTGGGCAAAGCTCAGCAGGAAATTCTCGGCGGTGAAAGGCATCACCGTTTCGTTGAAACGGAATTCCATATGCTGACCGATAAAGCCTTCCATTTCCGCTTCGTTAACCGCTTCCAGTCCGGCCTTTGCTTCGTCGAGCTTTTCATACAGACCCGCCCAGTCTTCGGGTGGCGGAGTCAGGCTTGGCGTGAACACGCCCTCTCTCACCGCTTCAATCGCGCCCAGCGAATGTTCGCGGCAGCATTTCACCTGATAGGAAAAGGGCAGCATATCCTCGATCAGCCGCGCGCCGATAATCTCCGCCGGCGCGGTGCCCGCTTCCTCGCAATGGGCTTTGGCCTTGTCGACCAGCTTGCGAACCGCAGCGATGATCTGCAGCTGGGTCGGAATTACGGCATCATATAGGGAAATGGTCATGGGCTTTTCTTTCTCTTGAGTGTCAGCGCGGATCAAGCCGCTTCTGTACGCTGGCGGCATGGGCGGGCAAGCCCTCTGCTTCTGCCAGAGCGACCGCGGCCGGGCCAATATTGCGCAAGGCCTGTTCATCACAGCGGATGAAGCTGGTGCGTTTCATGAAGTCGGTCACCGAGAGGCCGGACGAGAAACGCGCCCGTCTTCCGGTCGGCAATACGTGATTGGGGCCGGCGACATAGTCACCGACGGCTTCGGGTGTGTGACGGCCCAGAAAGACCGAACCGGCATGGCGGATCTTGCGGAACATGGCGTCCGGTTCATCGATCGCCAGCTCCAGATGTTCGGCAGCCAGACGGTCGACCAGCGGCACCGCCTGCTCCAGACGGTCGAGGACAATGATAGCACCATTGTCATTCCAGCTGGTGGTCGCGGTTGCGGACGTTGTCAGGACGTCTAATTGTTCAGCAATTTTCTCAGAAACTTGATCGGCAAACTTCTCATCATCTGTGAACAATATCGACTGGCTGGTCGGATCATGTTCCGCCTGGCTGAGCAGATCGGCAGCGATCCAGTCGGGATCATTCTTGCCATCGGCCACGACCACGATTTCCGACGGTCCGGCGACCATATCAATGCCGACAACCCCGAACACTTGCCGCTTGGCCTCGGCAACCCAGGCATTTCCGGGACCGGTAATAACATCGACAGTTTTGATCTTTTCGGTACCATAAGCGAGCGCTGCCACCGCCTGAGCGCCGCCAATGCGCCAGATTTCGTCAACGCCGGCCAATTCTGCCGCCGCCAGCACCAGCGGATTGATATATCCGCCGGGCGCAGGCGTCACCATGATGATGCGCTCGACGCCGGCAACCTTGGCCGGAATGGCGTTCATCAGCACCGAAGACGGATAGGCCGCGCGGCCGCCAGGGATATAGATGCCCGCCCGCTCGACCGCGCCCCAGCGGGCGCCGATGCGCACGCCAGCATCGTCCATATAATCTCTGTTTTCAGGGAGTTGCCCGTCGTGGTAATCACGAATTCTCAAGGCCGCCAGCTCCAGCGCCACGCGCAAAGATGCTTCCAGACCTTCCAGTGCCGCTTCGGACTCGGCCTTGTCCACACGCCAGCCGGTCTGTTCCAGATCATGCTGGTCAAACTTGCCGGTCAGCCGCGAAACTGCCTCATCACCATGATCACGAACATCCTGAATGATCGCCCGAACATCCGCCGAAACATCAGCATCCGCCTCGCGCCGTGCATTGACCAGCGCGTCAAAGGCTGCGTCGAAACCGGGGTCTGAAATGGATAGTCGCAGAGCCATCTTAGCCCCTCCTTTTCAAAGGAGGGGTTGGGGTGGTTCCGTGCCGCATATCGCTGACGCGATCGATGCAGTAGCATCGCCACCACCCCTTGATCCCCTCCTCTGAAGAGGAGGGGTGAAATATGCTAACCAGTGCCATCAGACCTGCCCCGCCAGCTCGCGAAATTTCTGCACCAGCGGCGTCAATTCAGCGCTGCGCATCTTGAACGCCGCGCGGTTGACGACCAGCCGGCCGGAAATATCCAGTATCCGGTCGGTCTCGACCAGATTATTGGCTTTCAGCGTGCTGCCGGATTCGACCAGATCAACGATATGCCGCGACAAGCCAAGCGACGGCGCCAGTTCCATCGCGCCATTGAGCTTCACGCATTCTGCCTGAATGCCCTTGCTCTCGAAATAGCGGCTGGTCAGATTGGGATATTTGGTGGCGACCCGAAGATGGGAAATATTGCCGACCTCCTCTGCATCATCCTTCGGCTGGGCCAGCGACAGGCGGCAGCGGCCGATGCCGAGGTCTACCGGCGCGTAAAGCTCGCTATAGCCGAATTCCTCGATCACGTCGGAGCCGACGATACCGATCTGCGCCGCGCCATGCGCAACGAACGTTGCCACGTCGAACGCCCGGACCCGGATGATCGACATATGCGGCAGATTCGTCGCGAATTGCAGACTGCGGTTGGACTTGTCAAAAAAGGCGTCTTCTGGCACAATTCCCGCCTGCTCCAGGAGCGGCAAGGCATCGTCGAGAATCCTCCCTTTCGGAATTGCAAAGATTAGTGGTTTGGCCATGATGGCCGCGGCTTTACGGCTTCGCAGATGAAAGGGCAACGAGTTATGGACATTTTGGACGTGGAAGATATCGCACAGGGAATGCGCGGTCAGGCTGAACATTGTTTGCGCAACGATGCTCCGGTAACAGCCTCGATCATCATCGCCCAATTGCCGCTGATGCACGGCCCGACTGCCTGCGGCCAAAAGATAGCGCACTGGCCGGGAAAACCGCTGGAAGACGCGATGCCGCTACGCCTTACCGGCGGACTCCACCATCTCTATCTCAGCGGCAAGGAACCGCGCCTGGCCGAGATTTACGAAGGCCGGATTACCGATCAGGACGCGATTAATCGTCTCGTCGGAGAGGTTGTCGCCGACCATGACGCCGATCTCCTGCCCTGGTTCGACAATCCACCGCAGACCAATGAATCCGGTCGATCGGCCAGTTTCATGGCCGGGATACTCTGGCTGTCCGGGCGTGTCGGCCCGCGATTCGAACTGCTCGAACTGGGCGCCAGCGCCGGGGTGAATACGATGATGGACCGCTACCATTATGACCTGAACGGCGTTCTGGCTGGACCGTCGGATTCGCCGATGCGGATCAAGCCCGAGTGGCGCGGTCCCCCTCCCCCGCAGGCACCGGTCGATATCGTCAGCGCCAGCGGCTGCGACCAAAATCCGATAGACTTGACCGCCGACGAAACCGCCGCGCGGCTCAAGGGCTATATCTGGCCGGAAATGCCCGCCCGCTTCGAGCGTATGGAAGCCTCGATCACGCTTGCCAAACAGAACCCGCCCGATGTCGCGAAAGCCGATGCCGCCGACTGGACCGAACAGCAGCTAACTCATCCGCAAGAGAGCGGCGTCACCCGGGTGCTGATGCATTCGATTGTCTGGCAATATCTTCCGCAGGCAACCAGGGACCGGATTACGTTAGCCATGAAAACGGCGGGAAAGTCGGCAACCGCGGAAAAGCCGCTAGCCTGGATGTCACTCGAAACCAACCGCAAGACCTTCAGCCATGAACTGATCATCCGCTACTGGCCGGGCGGCGAGCAACCGGCGCTGCTGGGCCGCGCCCATGCCCATGGTGCCTGGGTCGAATGGTTTGAGGAGTAGAAACGCTGAATTTTCCTCTCCCACAGGGAGAGGCAAGTGTAGCTTGTCAGCTTGCTGACTAGCGAAACTCGGTGAGGGGTTCGAATGTGGAGAGGGTAAAACCCCTCACCGACTGCGCCTAAGGCAATAAATTGCCAAGGCTTGTTGCCTCTCCCTATCGGAGAGGAAATATCAATCCGTCACCGTCTTCGGCCTGCCCTCCGGCAGCGGGATATATTCCTCCTGATCACCCGGCACCACCGGAAAGCGCCCTTCAAACCAGTCGGCCTTGGCCTGCTCGATCCGCTCCTTGCTCGACGAAACAAAATTCCACCAGACATGCCGTTCCGTAGTAAAAGCCTCGCCGCCGAGCAGCATTGCACGCCCACCGGACAGGGACGAGAGCGAGACCTTCGCCCCTGGCGCAATGACATAGAGCATATATTTTTCCAGCGGCACGCCATCCACAGCACCATCACCATCGACCAGCATCACCGCCCGTTCGTCGGCCTCCGCATCGATCGGGATCGCGCCACCGGCGTACAGTAATATATCAGCGTAAATAGTCTCTGCGTGACAGGTCGTCGGCGCCGTCTGTCCCCAGAGGCTACCCATGATGATCCGCGCCTTTGCGCCACCATCCTCGATCAGCGGCAAATCTTCCTCTCCGACATTCTCGAAAGCCGGGTCAATTTCTTCCTTGCCATCGGGCAAGGCCAGCCAGGTCTGCATGCCGAACATCGGCTTTGGCTCACCCCTTGTCTCCGCTGGCGAGCGTTCGGAATGCACGATTCCCCTGCCCGCCGTCATCAGATTCACCGCGCCCGGCCGGATCGTCTGAAACGTACCGAGACTGTCGCGATGATCGATCGCGCCTTCGAACAAATAGGTTACCGTCGCCAGGTTGATATGCGGATGCGGCCGCACGCCCATGCCCGGCCCTTCCGGCAGCACCGCCGGACCAAATTCGTCGACAAAGATGAACGGTCCGACCATCCGCCGATGCCGCGATGGCAGCACGCGGCGGACCTGAAACTCGCCAAGATCGTGAGTGGTGGGCGTGATCTTTTGCGCAATGTTGGTCATAGCCTGTCCAGATTTCTAACGGTCTTCTCTGTTGTCACATTACCAGTGTTCAGGATCGATTTTGGTTCCAGCAACAGCACATGACATTCGCCGCCCAAAGCTTCCGGGCAATGTTCGACGCCCTTGGGGACAATGAGAAGCTCCCCTTGCCCGACATCGATATCGCCGTCGCGAAGCCCCATGCGCATCGTGCCCTTGACCACAAGAAACAGCTCGTCTTCCTCGTCATGTTGATGCCAGTCGAATTTGCCCTCGAATTTGACGAGCTTCACCTGCGCGTCGTTGATATCGCCTGCGACTTTCGGGGACCAGTGATCGGAGAAGCTGGCGAAAGCTTCGGCAAGATTGATTTTGCGGATCATGTTCAACCTCTCCCCTATCACTACAACGCTCTTACCTTCTCTCGTGCGGGAGAAGGATGTGGAAGCTAGGCAGCTTGCTGCCTAGTCGTGGCTGAATGAGGGTGTACTATCTCGAATTTTGTACACCCTCATCCAACTTCGCCTAATCCTTCGGATAAGGCTTCGTATCCTTCTCCCTCACGGGAGAAGGCCCAATTCACTCCCCCGGCGCCCTCGCCTTGATCACCATCGCGTGGACCTTGTCCCGCATCATGTCGCCGAGCGCCTTGTTCACCATCCGCTGACGATTGAGCCGGGACTGACCGGCAAATTCCGCGCATTCTATGTCGACGGAAAAATGCGATTCGCCGCTGCCATCGTCGCCGGCGTGGCCGTGATGGCTGGCGCTGTCGTTGGTCACGACGAGCGAAATCGGCGCGAGTTCGGCGGTGAGCCGCTTTTCTATCTCGCTGTGGACTGGACCTTTGGGCATCGAATCTCCATATTGCTTTTTCACTCAACATATTAGCCGTTTGTGCTGCGCTTGTCGAAGTGCGTTTATGGCTTTCAAACCGTCCTTCGAACAGCAGGACCAACGGAGCAAGATTGACCGTTTCCCCCCAAAGAAAAGCCAGCCGTTTTCATGGCCGCGTCGAAACCGAAGGCCAGCCCTGCGCCGTGGACGGATGCGAGGAATGTGGCGAGTTTCGCGCGCCGCCCATCTATGGCTCCGGCCGCAGCTACGACGGCCCCGGCGAATATCGCTGGCTCTGCCTCGACCATGTTCGCGAGTTTAACCAGGGCTATGACTATTTCGCCGGCATGGACGCCGAAGAGATATTCGACGCACAGCATCCGGTCAGAGGATGGGATTCGTCCCGCCGAATCTATGACGGGGGAGCGGGTGCGCAACCGGCCTGGAGCGATTTTACCGATCCGCTGGATGCAATCGGCGCGCGATTTGCCGGTGATCTCAATCGCCGCCAGACATCCGGCCCTGCTCTCTCCGGCGCGGACCAGAAAGCGCTCAAGACGCTAGGGCTTGGCGACAGTGAAGCAAAATCCATAGTCCGCAGTGATATCCGCCGCGCCTATTCCGCGCTGGTCCGCAAATATCATCCGGACCGCAATGGCGGGGACCGCAGCCACGAGAAACAGTTGGCAAAAGTGATCGAGGCCTATACGCAGCTTAAGGAATCACCAGATTTTAGATAGTGGCTCGCCCCTTTGGCATTTTCTAGGGCAGCAGAGATTTTTCGAAGGACTATGATGACCGACATACCTGATATCAACCCAGACGCCAGTGACGAAACCGTAATGGATGCACCCGACATAACCGTCGATGCCCGCGAGGTTTTCGGTGTGGATGTGGATATGCAGGTTCCTGCGTTCAGCATAAAGGACGAACGGGTTCCCGACCTTGATCCATCCTATGTTTTCGATCCGGAAACGACGATCGCGATACTCGCCGGTTTCGCCTTCAATCGCCGGGTGATGGTGCAAGGTTATCACGGCACCGGGAAATCGACTCATATCGAGCAGATTGCCGCGCGCCTCAACTGGCCCTGCATCCGGATCAACCTCGACGCCCATATCAGCCGGATCGATCTGGTCGGACGCGACGCGATTGTCCTGAAGGATGGCCAGCAGGTCACCGAATTCCGCGAAGGCCTGCTCCCATGGGCGCTGCAGACGCCAACCGCACTGGTGTTCGACGAATATGACGCCGGTCGCCCCGACGTGATGTTCGTGATTCAGCGCATCCTGGAAGCAGAAGGCAAGCTGACTCTGCTCGATCAGAACCGGGTGATCCGTCCCAATCCCTATTTCCGCCTGTTCGCAACCGCCAACACGGTGGGCCTCGGCGACACCAGCGGCCTCTATCACGGCACCCAGCAGATAAACCAGGGCCAGATGGACCGCTGGAATATCGTGGTGACGCTGAACTATCTACCCGCTGAAACCGAAGCGAAGGTGATCCTGTCGAAAGTGCCGGACGCCGGTGACAAGACGATCGAAAATATGATCAAGGTCGCCGATCTGACCCGTCAGGGATTCATCAACGGCGATATTTCCACGGTGATGAGCCCGCGGACCGTGATCAGCTGGGCGCAAAATGCCGCGATCTTCAAAAATATCGGCTTCGCCTTCCGCCTGAGCTTCCTCAACAAATGCGACGAAGCGGAGCGGATGCTGGTGGCAGAATATTATCAGCGGGTGTTCGGCGAAGATCTGCCGGAAAGCGTGATGGGTAAATAGTTACGCGCCAAATCTAGTCGGCTTTGGGATCCTCTGCACGATCCGAAAATTCGGTCGTCACGGCCAGCACCGCCCATACCGTGAGTGTCGGCAAAACGCGTTCAGGGAAATCGATGAGTCCACCGGTACTACTTTCAGCATACCAGGCTGCCAGCAAGACTCCCGTCAACATGACGCTGTTCCAGATTCGCCTATGGGTATAGGTCACGAGCAGGATGCTGCTCACCATCGCCGAGATGATGACCAGCAAAATCACATAGTCATCCATCGGGATTTCGGTGATATTGCCCAGACTGACACCGATAATTGCGCCGAAGAAAATATTCAGCGCATTGATCGTCGCTTCATATTCGCGTTGGGTTAATCTAAATAGATTCCCGATTTTCAAAAACTTTCCTAGCATCATCCATTCCCAAGATAAGCCAATTAACTAGCAAATCCTTCCTCCTTTCCAAACTTCTTTCTCGCCAACGGCGTATTATTATGGCAACACAGCATTTACATGCTTGAGCCTAGTCCTGATTCTTCTGTCAAACGACGCTGGTTTTGGCCATTTCGCGGCAAAACGGCGGCCGAAAATACATATTATGAACCCTATGGCGATGCCATCCCGCCACGCATTGACGAACCCGTTGCGCCGCTCAAAAAACCGCGCGGCAAATGGTGGTGGTTCAGCCGCGCTGTTGCCGCCGGGCTGTTGCTGTTCGTCCTTCTGGTCGCCTATCTTGCGATCACCGCGCCTTTATCCAAATCCCTGCAGCCGATCGTTCCGCCGCAAATCACCCTGCTGACCTCTGACGGACAACCGTTCGCCCGCAATGGCGCGGTCGTTGATGACCCTGTCCAGGTCGCAAAATTGCCCGATCATGTGATGCAGGCCTTCATGTCGATCGAGGACAGGCGCTTCTATTCACACTGGGGCGTTGACCCGCGCGGATTCGCTCGCGCGCTGCTGAGCAATATCTCCGGTAGCGGAATGACCCAGGGCGGCAGCACCATCACCCAGCAACTGGCCAAGACGACATTCCTCACCCCCGAACGCAGCCTGACGCGCAAGGCGCGCGAGATGCTGATCGCCTTCTGGCTGGAGGCGTGGCTGACCAAGGACGAGATACTCGAACGCTATCTTTCCAACGTCTATTTCGGCGACAATGTCTACGGATTGCGCGCCGCATCGCTGCATTATTACTATCGCCAGCCGGAAAATCTCAAGCTGGAACAGGCGATCATGCTCGCCGGTCTGGTGCAGGCACCGTCCCGCCTCGCCCCGACGCGCAACCCGGAACTGGCGGCAAAAAGAGCCAATCTGGTCAAGGCGGCAATGGTCAGCGCTGGCTATCTTGCCCAGAGCGAGGCCGATGGTCTCGGCATCGCCAGACTGGACGTCCGCGCCAAAAACGCCCTGCCCACCGGCACCTATTTTGCCGATTGGGCGATGCCGCAAGCGCGGGAGCTGACCGACCTCAGCTACGAGAAGCTCAACCTGACCACGACGCTCGATTCCCGGATGCAGGAAATTGCCCGCCGTGCGGTGGCGCGCGCGCCGCTCGGCCAGGCGCAAGTCGCTTTGGTTGCAATGCGCCCGGATGGCGAAGTCGTGGCGATGATCGGCGGCAAGGATTATGCAAAATCTGCATTCAACCGGGTCACCCAGGCCCAGCGCCAGCCCGGATCGACCTTCAAACTGTTTGTCTATCTGGCCGCACTGCGCTCGGGCATGAGCCCGGATGACATGATCGACGACAGCCCGATCACCAAAGGCGGCTATCTCCCGAAAAATGCCGGCGAAAAATATCGCGGCACGCTCAGTTTGAAAGACGCGTTCGCCAAGTCGAGCAATGTCGCCGCGGTCCGCCTGTTCGGTCAGGTCGGCGACCAGGCTGTGATCCGCGAAGCGCGCAATCTGGGGGTCAAATCACGACTGGCCGAAGATGATCCCAGCCTGGCGCTTGGAACATCGACGATGAACCTGATGGAGCTGACTGCTGCTTATGCAGGGGTTGCCGGCAACAGCTGGCCGGTGGAACCTTATGCTTTCAAGAGAGAGAAGCAGAGCTGGAGCGAATGGCTGTTCGACTGGCCGGGACGTTATGAGTCCAAAACCCATGCGAATATGGAAGCGCTGCTGCGGTCGGCGGTCAACGACGGCACCGGACGCAGGGCGATGCTGACAATCCCCAATTACGGCAAGACCGGCACCAGCCAGAACAATCGCGACGCGCTGTTCGTCGGCTATGCTGGCGACGGTGATGACCGGCTGGTGGTCGGCGTCTGGATCGGCAATGATGACAATACACCGCTGAAGGGCGTGAGTGGCGGCAGCCTGCCGGCGCGTATCTGGAAGGATTTCATGCAGCAGGCTGTGCAGTCCAAAAAGCCCGCTGGCGCCGCCAAGCCGGCCAGCAAGCCGGATCCGGAAGGCCCGGTCATTCCACTCGATCTGCCAGAAATTCCTGATGTTCCGGCTGAACCCGGCAATATCGATATCAGGATAAATGGCGATTCCGGTGTCCGGGTGGGTACGGAAATAGGTGGTGTGCCGGTGGATTTGAGGATCGATGGCGATGGCATGGCGATCGAACGGCGGCAGGTGGAAACCCCACCGGGACAGTAAACCCGGTCGCAAGATCCCGCCTAACAAAAAAGCAGGAAATTAGGCCTTTGATTCCCCTCGCCTTTCCGCTTAAAGCTGTTCGCTTCTATGGCTGACCGTTCCAAACTTGATGACCTGAAAGACGTGCTGGGTGGCGCGGCGCGCGCTATTGCCGGAGATCCGGACCTTGAACTCGCCTATACTGCCGAAGCCCCGTCGCAAGCCGGTCAGCATCTCAAGGTGCCAATGCCGGCGCGCGACCTGCCACCGGCGCAAGTCGCCGAAGCACGCGGCTTTGCCGACAGTTTTTCGCTGAGATTGCGCCATCACAACGAAGCGACGCACCGGAAAAACGCCCCGCAGGAAGCGGTAGCACGCGCTTGCTTCGATGCGCTCGAACAGGTTCGCACCGACGCGTTGGGATCGCGCGTCATGTCCGGCGCCAAGGACAATCTGAACGCAGCGCTGGAAATGCGGATGCGTTCCGACCCTATTGCACGGGCACAGAATCGTGATGAAGTTCCGATTTCCACTGCGCTAGCCCTGCTGGCGCGGGAAAAACTGACCGGACAGGCGCCGCCGCAAGGTACGGTCAAGGGCCTCGACATGCTCCGCGAATGGATCGAGGAAAGCGCAGGCACGGATCTCGACGGCCTCAACCTGACGCTCGACGACCAGAGCAGTTTCGCAAAATTGTCGACCCAGTTGCTACAGCATCTCGACCTGATCAAGAGCGACGAGCAATCCGAAGCCGACGACAGCGACGACGATGACAGCGATGAAGACAGCGACGACAGTCAGGATGACGGCGCTGACGAGGAAGCCACCGGTGACCAGGGCGAGTCCGAAATGCGCTCAGAACCGTCGGACGACGATAGCCAGGATGGCGAAAGCGACCAGAATGCCGAGGAACTGGAAGAAGGCGCCGAAGAGGAAATGGGAGACGCCGGCGACGAAGGCATGATGCCGGTCCGTCCCAATCGGGCGATGTCCGACCTGCCTCCCGGCTTCAACTATGCGCCGTGGACCGAAAAATATGACGAGGTCGTCAGCGCCACCGAGCTGTGCGACGAAGAAGAACTGACTCGATTGCGCGCCTTCCTCGACCAGCAGCTGACCAATTTGCAGGGCGCGGTGACCAAGCTTGCCAACCGCCTACAACGCCGCCTGATGGCGCAGCAGAATCGCAGTTGGGATTTCGATCAGGAAGAGGGCATGCTCGATGCCGCCCGCCTCGCTCGCGTGGTCAGCAACCCCTCGCACAGCCTGTCCTACAAGATCGAGCGCGAAACCGATTTCCGCGACACAGTCGTGACCCTGCTGATCGACAATAGCGGTTCGATGCGGGGCCGTCCGATATCCATTGCCGCCATCTCTGCCGATATCATGGCGCGCACGCTCGAACGCTGCGGCGTCAAAACCGAAATTCTCGGCTTTACCACCCGCGCCTGGAAAGGCGGCCAGACCCGCGAAGACTGGCTCGCCGCCGATCGCCCGGCCAATCCCGGACGGCTCAACGACCTGCGCCATATCGTCTACAAGAAAGCCGACGAGCCATGGCGCCATGCCAAGAAAAATCTCGGCCTGATGATGCGCGAAGGCCTGCTCAAGGAAAACATCGACGGCGAGGCCCTGCTCTGGGCGCACAGCCGGCTGATTGCCCGTCCCGAAGAACGCCGCATCCTGATGGTAATCTCCGACGGCGCGCCGGTCGACGACAGCACCTTGTCGGTCAACCACGGCGCCTATCTGGAAAACCATCTGCGCAAGGTCATCGAATGGATCGAAAGCCGCTCGCCGGTGCAGCTGGTCGCCATTGGCATCGGCCATGATGTGACCCGCTATTACAAGAAAGCCGTGACAATCATGGACGCCGAGCAACTCGGCGGAACCATGGTCGAGCAACTGGCCGGACTATTTGATGAGGAATGACTGAATGAACGTAACCGAAGCCGTCAACTCCCGCCGTTCCGTTCGCCAGTTTCTCGACAAGCCGGTTGACCGCGCCACCCTCGAACGCATTCTGGAAACGGCACAACGCTCTCCGTCCGGCGGCAACACCCAGCCCTGGAGCGCGGTTGTCGTTGGCGGCGATGCGCTCAAGGACATCACCGCCAAGATCAAGGCGAAGGCCGCGACCGCGCCGATGGGCGAAGGCATGGAATATGACATTTACCCCAAGGATCTAGACGGCCGCTACGAAGAACAGCGCCGCGCGGTTGGCAAAGGTATGTTCGACGCGGTTGGTCTGGAACGCGGCGATAGCGCCGGACGGGTCGCACAGATGGCAAAAAACTGGGACAGTTTCGGCGCGCCGGTGCAATTGTTCACCTATACCAAGAAATATATGGGTCCGCCGCAATGGTCGGACATGGGCATGTGGCTGCAGACTGTGATGCTGCTGCTGCGCGAAGAAGGCCTCGACAGCTGCCCCCAGGAAATCTGGGCGATGTACGGTACCTATATGCGCGAATTGCTGGATATTGATGATGACCATATCTTCTTTTGCGGCATGGCAATCGGCTATCGCGATCCGGATGCGCCGATCAACACATTCGATGTGCCGCGCGTCCCGATCGGCGATGCAATAAAGTTTCGCGGCTTTTAACCACTACAGGTCCTGATTATCGGGGAATATTCGGGCCAAAAACGTCCCGCAATGTGACGATGGTCACTCAATCTACCACCGGTGTCGATATTCTACTATCCGAGACTCGGTTTTCTCAGCTAACTAGTGTAGTTATAAGAATATTCTGGGTCGCAATCGACATTGCCTAAGTCTGAGGGGGCTGGGCAATGCACAAAAATTGTGGGGAGAATTTCGTGCACCGGATGAGGATCGGTACAATATTGTTGACGATGGGCTTGCTAACAAGCCCGATGCCGGCGTTTGCCCAAGGCACGCCGGTTTCACTGCGCGACAGCTTCCCGATCGGAAGCAGCGAAGGCATTTTGTGCCAGGTGCAGGATCGCAGCATCGAGAACAAAGCCAAAGCCAACATGTTCGACCGAAGCTGGGCGGTAGTTTGCCGCGATTCGGCAAGACCGGTCGGCTTTGTCTATTCCTCCCGGTCGACAGAGCAGGAGATGCTGTCCCGCATCGCACCCAATCGTAACGAACCGGTGACCTGCACCGATGACCAGTCACAAGCGACACTAGGCGGCTTTCGTCACACCGCATGCCAACTTGCAGCAGAACCGGTAGCCTATTCGCTGATCACCGGCAGGCAAGGTGGCACCAGCTATATCGCCGAAGGTCTGTCCGCCTATGACAGCGCGACCCTGCTGGCGCTCAAGTCGATTTTGAATGACTCGATCGCCACCGGCAAAATCGATGTCGCATCCACGTCGATCGAAGACCCGTTCGCCTTTGCCCGGGTACAGGCCTCAACGCTCAAGCCCTATCAGGCCCTGGCGGAAGGCTATCGCAGAAATCTGAGCGGCGACTATGCGGAGGCCGCTGCCTTTTTTGAAACCTTGCAGCAACGCACATCCGGCCTCGAGGGGGAGGATATCAATCCTCGCGAATATCTGATCAACCGGGCATTGCAGAAATCCAATCTCGGTGAATTTGCCGAAGCCGATGACCTGTTCGAGCAAGCCAGCGAAACCAATGGCGGCGACCCGATAACCGAACGGCTGCAGCGCAATTTCGAAACCATGCATTTGCTCAACCAGGGCCAGGTTATTGCGGCGATCGCACGGATCAAAACTCCGCTCAAAACCGCCGTTGAAGAGCAGGCTGCCCTGGCCGACCGACTCGAGATAACCACCAGAATTTCAACCAGAATCAACGGCAGCGTGCAGACCCGCAACCTGCTCGGCTTTATCGACGAAACAAAATTGAGTTCGCAGGAGCGCAGCGAGATTATCGATGCACAGGCCTTGCAGCTTCTCGGCACGGCACAGCGGTTGAATGGCGATCGCGAAGCCGCCCGAAATTCGTTCATCACGGCTTACAACCGCGCGATCGCCGTTCGCGATGGCCGGGTCACCTCGATCACACGCCTGAGAGCGCAAACACTCGCCGAACTGTCGCTGCTTTCGGAAGCGGATGGCAATATCGGCGAGGCCCGGCAATATCTGCGCGACGGCCTCGATTTGCTGAGCATCCAATATCCGGAAACAAGGGCGGTCAACGGCGCCAAGGCGCGCCTCGCTGCGTTTCTTTTGCGCAATGGACAGGAAGCAGAAGCCCGCACATTATATGCGGAAGTCGTGGACAGTTCGCTCGGCAAGCAAAGCGCGATTACAGGCATGGCCAACCAGCTGGCCCCCTATTTTGCTCTGCTGGCCGCTGATCCCATGGCAACCGACCAGTTTTTCAAAGCGTCGCAGATTTTGGTCCGCCCCGGTGTGGCCGAAACCCAGGCCGTTCTCTCGCGCGAGCTGAGCGGAGGCACCGACGAAGCCGCCCGCATGTTCAGGCAATCGATCAATCTGACACGCAATATCGAAAGATTGCGAATTCGTTTCTCGGCGCTCGGCAGAGTTGAGCAGACGGCGCTGGTCCTCACACAAAGAGACGGTCTCGCTGCCGAAATCGAGGCACTGGAACGAAGCCAGCAGCTCACTCAGGTCAGGCTCTCCGAATTTCCGCAGTATCGCGCGGTTACCGACCGTTTCCTCAGCCTCGACGAACTGCGCGCCACCATGCAGCCTTCAGAAGCCTATATGCGCATGGCGATCATCGGCGGCGATATATTCATGTTCTACACCGATCAGTCAGCGGCAAAAATTTACCGGGTGCCGCTGGACGAGGCTGCGCTCGACGGAAAGGTCGATACGATCCGCGCCTCGATCTCGGTGTTCGAAAATGGCCAATATGTAACCTATCCTTTCGATATCGAAGCGGCTCGCGCTCTGTATTCCGATCTTTTCGGACCGGTTTCCGCGCAGCTTGCCGGAAAGAAACATCTGATATTCGAACCCGACGGCGCCATGCTCCGTCTGCCGATCAATTTGCTGGTCGCCGATGATGCGTCGGTTGCGCAATATCTTGCCAGAACCGAAGCGATTGACGGCGACCCCTTTGATTTTGCCGATGTCCAATGGCTCGGCAAAGATCTGGATATCAGCACCGCCGTGTCCCCGCGCTCTTTCGCCGATGCCCGCAATGCACCGCAATCCAAGGCCACGCGTCAATATCTGGGCATGGGCAGAAACGAGCCGGTGGTGGCCAATACCAAAATGGCTGTCATCCGCGGCGGCGAGCAAAAGAATGGTGCCCAGTGCCAATGGCCGCTGAGCCAGTGGAACAGCCCGATATCCGATCGCGAGCTGATGGAGGCCCGAAGCTTGATCGGCGCAGCAAATTCCGAACTGCTGACCGGCGCGGCATTTACCGACAGCGCCGTCCTGTCGAATGACGATATCAATGATTACCGTATCCTGCATTTTGCCACCCATGGCCTGGTCACCGCGCCCAGCCCGTCCTGCCCGGCCAAACCGGCGCTGCTGACCTCTTTTGGAGCCGGCAATTCGGATGGCCTGCTGGCGTTTGACGAAATTTTCGATCTGAAGCTGGATGCGGATATCATCATCCTCTCGGCCTGCGATACCGCGGGCAAAGCCAGCATAGCAGTGACCCGCGAGGCTGGTGTCAGCAGCGGCGGCGGAACGGCTCTGGATGGCCTGGTCCGTTCGTTCATCGGTGCCGGTGGCCGTTCGGTACTCGCCAGTCACTGGCCTGCCCCGGATGACTTCCGCGCGACGGAGAGACTGATCAACGGCCTGTTCAGCGACGGTCAGGGACGCTCGATTACCGAAGCGCTCAGACTGTCCCAGCTGGAGCTGATGGACGATCCGGTCACATCCCATCCCTTCTACTGGGCCGGATTTGCCCTGATCGGTGACGGTGCCCGGCCGTTTTTGCCGGACGCCGTGAATGGTTCCGCCAGTGCTGCAACCCCTGCAACCACATCGGCAACGGCGCTGAAATAATGACCGCACCCGCTGCGCCAACGGACCCGGCTACCAATAACCGCGACGTCAAAGAGGGAGCGAAGGGCATATTGCAGTCCCTGCGCCGTCTTTTTGACCAGCTGGGCCCGATCCGCCTCGCATCGACGATATTGTTCATGGTCCTCGCGCTGCTGGTCGCCCGCTACAGCTGGACAACGCCGCTGATCCAGGAAGCCGAGCGCGCGCTATATGATCTGCGGGCATCGGTGTTCGCGCCGGAGATCGAAAAAGACGAAAATATCGTCATGGTCGTCTATAATGAGGATACGCTGAAGCTGACCGGCCAGCGTTCTCCGGTCGACCGGACGATCCTGGCCCAGGCGCTCGAAACCATCGATGCCGCCAATCCCAAATCGATCGGCATCGATATATTGTTCACGATGCCACAGGATGATGACGCGCTGCTGATTTCAGCCTTCAAGAATATGAAAACGCCGACCTTTCTCGCTTATGCCGACCCGAAGGAAAATCCGGAAATCGCCTTCGCCGAGCATGAATTTCTGCAGCAGTTTTTCGAAGAAGCCCGCACGGAAAATGTCCGTCCCACCGATATCAAGCTGGAAACCGACAGCGACGGCGTCCAGCGCCGGTGGACCCCGCACCGGCTCGGCGCTCCTCCGTTCATGGCCATTGCCCTGACCGGACCGAACCCGAAATTTGCCCAGAATGATGGCGCCATCCGCTATCATGTTCCGACCACAACCGATGTTCCGGTGTTTGACAAATTCCCGATCGAAAGCTTTGCCGATCCGGCGATTGCCGAGATGCTCGGATCGTTCATCGCCGGCAAACATGTGCTGATCGGCGGTGACTTTGTCGATCGCGACCGGTTCGAAACCCCGGTCGGCGGACTGGCCGACATCAAGGGCGATGACGGCAAGATGATCGGGCTGGAAGTCCATGCCCATATGCTCGCCCAGTTGCTCAACGATGATCTGCCCACCCCGATCCCGACATGGACCTTGTGGCTGGGCGCGCTGATCGTAGCGATTTGCGGGGGGCTCTCCGCCCTGATCGTCGGCAATGCGCTCAAGGTCGGTTTCATGTTGCTCGGCCAGTTTGCCTTTTTCCTGATCTTCCCCTTTGTTTTGCAAAATATCGGGATTGATACGCTTTCGCTGCCGGCCTTTGGCTGGGGTGTCGGCTGGCTGCTCGGCTATGCCTCGGTCGGCTCGGCCGCGCGGACCATAAATTCCAAGCAGCGGGCCTTTGCGCAAAGCGCCTTGGGCAAATATCTGCCAAAATCAATCGCCAGCGAGATATTGAAGGATCCCGAGAAGCTCGCATTGCATGGCGAGAAGCGGAAAATATTCGCGGTCTTCACCGATCTCGAGGGCTTCACCAAATTGACCCATGCGATCGAGCCGGAGATGGTCGCCTATTTGCTCAACGATTATCTCGACCGGCTGAGCGAGGTAGCGCTGGAATATGGTGGCACGATCGACAAGTTCGTCGGCGATGCGCTGGTCACGTTCTGGGGCGCGCCCATCGCCTATCCCGATGACGGCGAACGGGCTGCCAAGGCGGCCTATGCTCTCTATCTGGCGGGCGAGGAATTTCGCAAGAACGTACCCGAAGGCGTTCCGCCGATCGGCAGAACCCGGGTCGGCATGCATTATGGCGATGCGATCGTCGGCAATTTCGGCGGCGAGGGCCGGATTCAATATACCGCACTGGGCGATGCGATGAACACCGCAGCCCGGCTGGAAGCGGCCAACAAGACGCTGGAGACCAAGGTCCTGCTGAGCCGGGAAGCGATGGAACGGACTGGTCTCGACTGGTACCGGCCAATGGGCCGGATCACGCTCCGCGGCCGATCCACGCCCGTCGACGTGTTCGAGCCGGTCCCCGACTGGGAAGAAAAAGATCGCGCGGCAGTGACCGCAATCATAGCGGCCCATGAAATCGGTGATAGTGGTTCTATTCAGGCACTGGGTGCCGTGATCAAGCAATATGGCGAGGATTTGGGCCTCGCCAATCTGCTCAAACGATTGAAAAAGACTAAAAATGGAGAAAGCTATGCACTTGGATAAAAACACTCTGGCATCGTCCGGACGAATTCTTCCCGGCTTTGCGAAAGCGGCTCTCGGTACGTTCCTGCTTTTCGGAGTCGGTAGCGTCGCACTGGCACAAAATATGGTCGTGCGTTCGACCGGACCTTCGGCGAGCAGCTACCCTGCGGGCAAGAAAATGGGCAATGATGCGAAAATCACGCTGAAGGCCCAGGACAAGGTCACCATCCTGACCAAGTCGGGCACGCGCGTTCTGTCAGGTCCGGGAACCTATTCGCTGGCACAGGGCAGCGGCTCGGCTTCGAGCGCATCCGGCCGGCTGTCGAGCTTCATCAACAATCGTGGCAGCAGCCGCGCCAGAACCGGAGCGGTTCGCGGCGACACCAGCGCAGCGGCCGTTACACCGAACAATCCGAATCTCTGGTTTCTTGACGTGACCAAGGGCGGCAAATTCTGTGTCAGCAATCCGAAGGGACTGGTTGTCTGGCGGCCGGATTACACCGGATCGGCGACGGCCTCAATTGTTGAACCGACAAGTGGCAATGTCACCGAGATCGCGTGGCGCAAAGGCAATCCGCTAAAGGCATGGCCGAAGACTGTTCTGCCGGTAACCAATGGTGCGAACTATCGACTGCTAGGCTCGAGTGTAGAGCAATCGGTAGAGGTGAATTTTGTGGTCCTGGACAGCGAACCGGCCGATCTTGATGCGACGGCGGCTGTGCTGATCGAGAACGGCTGTCAGGGCCAGCTGGATTTGCTGGTCGAGACACTTAACGCGAATAATGAAGAAACCGGTGACCAGGGCTAGTCTCTGAATGAATTCTGCCGTTCCGGCCAGTGGCCGGACGGCAGAGCCGGTATGGTGGTTCCCTGTGTTGCGCCGGAATCACCGCAAAACGGGGATGTATATGACGCGCTCGCGAACTACGCTTAAAACGACTGCCCTGGCGGCCGGTTTCGCCATTTTCTTGTCCGGCGTGCCTGCGTGGGGACAATCATCCGCCGCAGCGCCGACCAGGGAGGAAATCCAGCGCGGAGTCATCGATGAAGCGCTGAAGGGCCAGGCCCAGCCGCTGTCCTTGGACGGAGACGTAGAGCGATCCGCCTGCCCGCTCGCCGGACCGGAATTTTCCGACGTGCGGTTCACGCTGAAGTCGGTTGATTTTACCGGACTGATTTCGGTTGATGCCGCATCACTAAGTTCATCCTACACAGATTATATCGGTCAGGACGTCCCGGTTTCGGTGGTTTGCGATATCCGTGACCGCGCGGCAACCATCCTCCGCAGCAATGGCTATCTGGCGGCCGTACAGGTACCGCCGCAGACAATCGATTCCGGCAATGTCCGGTTCGATGTGCTGATGGCGCGGATGACCGCGGTGCAGGTCCGGGGCGATGCCGGGCCATCCGAAGCCCTGCTGCAAAAATATATCGAGAAGCTCGCCGCGCAACCGGTGTTCAATATCAACACGGCGGACCGCTATCTACTGCTCGCCCGTGACATACCGGGGCTGGACGTACGGCTTTCGCTGCGCCCGGTTTCGGCGGAATCCGGTGGCCAGCCCGGCGAAGTCGTCGGCGAGTTCAACGTCGTCCGTACGCCGGTATATGCCGACATCAATGTCCAGAATTTCGGCTCTAAAGCGGTCGGCCGTTTCGGCGGACTGGCGCGGGTCCGGTTTAACGGACTGACCGGACTGGGCGATGAGACGGTGATCAGCGGCTATTCGTCAGCTGATTTCAAGGAGCAGCAGGTTCTGCAAATTGGCCATGAATTCACGGTCGGCGGCGAAGGCCTCAAATTCGGCGGAAATTTCACTTATGCCTGGACCAGACCCGAGCTGTCCGGCGGACTTGACGTCGATTCACAGACATTGGTGGCAAGTGCCTATGCAAGCTATCCTTTCATTCGCAAGCAGTCGCACAATATTTTCGGCACGGTCGGTCTCGACTATATTGACCAGCGCACCGACCTGCTGGGTGTCCGCACCAATGAGGACCGGCTGAGCGTGGCCTTTGCCCGGCTGGACTTCAACCAGATCGAAGCGGGCAGCATTTCCGGACGCGGCGGCTATTCCGCCTTCGAACCGAAATGGGGCATCGGCGGCTCGCTGGAAATCCGGCAGGGGCTGGACATATTGGGCGCCAGCGAGGGTTGCGGCCCGGCCTTTATCAATTGCATCGGCCAGACCGTCTTGCCGACCCGCGCCGATGGCGACCCGACAGCCTTTGTTGTCAGGGGCCAGGCCAAGATCGACTTTCGTCCGACACCGCTGCTGGCAGTGACGCTGAAACCGCGGCTGCAATATTCTCCTGATGCGCTGTTCTCCTATGAAGAAGTGTCCGGCGGCAATTATACCACGGGTCGTGGCTATGATCCGGGAACGATCATCGGCGACAGCGGCTATGGCCTGCAGACGGAAATCAGCTACGGCTCGCTGGTCCCCGAGACACCCGAAAGCATCGCGCTTCAACCCTATGTGTTTTTTGACATCATGGGCGTCTGGAACAAGAATGTTCCGGGTGATCCCCAGAAACTCTATTCTGCCGGCGGCGGGCTGCGCATGACGATCGGCCAGCAGGCCAGTCTGGACCTGACCGCGGTTGTACCGCTGAAACGGGCTCCGTTCGAAACCCGCCGCCAGGACGCGCGGGCACTGCTGACGCTGACCGTCCAGCTGGCGCCGTGGAAGCGCAGATGAAACCGATTTCCGACGATAGACCAGTCGCAGTGCAAACGAGGACAGGATCATGAGCAAACGATCAAAGAGCAAAAGCCACACAGCCACGCCCCGACTAGAACGGAGAATGCGCTGGCTGTCGGGAAGCTCGATGGCAGCAGCAGCATTCCTGCTGGCGTCCGCTCCGCAAGCAGCGCAGGCGCAAGCCCAGTCGATGCTGCGCGCGCCCGATTTCTCTCCGCGGGACATCAGGATTTCGGCGCCTCTGTCACCACTTCCGGTCAATGATATCAGGATCAGTGCTCCAATCGCACGAATGCCCGACACAAATATCCGGATTTCTACGCCGCTGTCGCCGCTTCCGGTCAATGATATCAGGATCAGCGCGCCAATCGCAAGGCTGCCTGACGCCGATATCCGGATTTCGGCGCCAATTGTCCGACCACCTGTTACTGACGTGCGGATTTCCGCGCCTGCACCGGTCAATCTCGAACCGATCAGAATCAACGCACTGGTCCCCGGGCTGACCGAGCCACAGGCCTTCACACCGGTTAGCGGCCAGGCGTTTCAGGCCAGTGCCAATTCGCCTACCGGCGGTGTGCTATTTCTGGGCGGTCGCACGACCAACCTGGATCAGCTCCAAATAAACCAGAGCGAGGTGGTGATCAACTGGACGCCGCTGGACACCGACGCGGCTACCTTTGGCAGTGATGGCCTGGTCAACAATCCGATTGATATCCTGCCCGCCGGCAGAACGTTACGCTTCGTTTCAAACGGTCTGGACTATACGGTTCTGAACCGGGTCTTGCCTGTTGCGAGCGCCGATGGCCGTCCGGTGCAGTTTAACGGTATCGTGGATAGCTTTACTGACCTTGCCGCAACCACAACCGGCGGCAATATCTGGTTCTACAGTCCCGGCGGAATCATTGCCGGTGCCACCAGCCGGTTCGATGTCGGCAGTCTGGTGCTGACCACCAACGATATCGATACCACCGGAGGCCTGTTTGGCTCCAGCGGAGAAATGCGCTTTGCCGGAATTGCCGACAGTTCGTCGAGCATCCAGATCAACGCCGGCGCGCAGATCAACGCACTCAACAACGGCAGCAGCTATGTCGCCATGGTGGCGCCGCGCATCGTGCAGGGCGGCACGGTAAATGTCGATGGTTCGGCTGCCTATGTCGCAGCGGAGCAGGCCAGCCTGACAATCAACAACGGGCTTTTCGACATTTCGATTGGCGTTGGCACATCCGATGCCAACGGCGTAGTCCATACGGGAACAACCACTGGATCGGCATCAACCCCGATATTCGGCCAAAACGGTGTGATCGATGCCGACGCACAGGCCATATATATGGTGGCTGTTCCCAAAAATGATGCGCTGACCATGCTGGTCGGCGGCAGTATCGGTTATCAACCGGCCGCCGCAGCTTCGATCGTCAATGGCAATGTTGTGCTCAGCGCCGGTGCCAATGTCGCAACAACCGGCAGCCAGACCAATGCCAGCTTCGCCATTGACAAAACAGCTGCCGATTCGGATTCGAACATCCAGTTTCAGAATGCTGCCTTCACTTCGTCCGTTTCCAGCTTTGCAACGAACGGCATAGTTGCTGCCACCGCTTCCGTGTCCGATTTTATCATCGCTGACAGTTCGACAGGCACGCAGAATTTGCTGCTCGAGGCCAGAAACCAGATAGATATCAACGCTCTCGGCGGCGGCACGATTGGTGCCAACGGCAATGTCACGCTGCGCGCCGGAACCGATGGCGTCGGCGGGACAATCAATATCAATACCGACCAGATCGGCTTTGGCGATTCGATAATCAGCGGTCTGATTGCAACAGGCGATCTGACCGTGGATACCAGTGCCACCGGACGCGATGATTTTGACGCCGTTCGCAACAATGGCAATACCGGGATCGGGCAAAATGCCATCGGCGGTGACATCAACATCAATATTAACGGCGGCGGCGACCTAGTCGTCGGCGGTATCACGACATTTAACGCCGGAGCCCAGGGCGGCAAAGGCGAAATCCAGAATGGCTCCGGGCAAGCCGGCAATATCATATTCAACATGGATAGCGGCACAGCGCAATTTGACGGCGGTGCAAATTTCGACGCGATGGTTCGAAATGCCAGTGACGGGAAAATAGGCGGAGATGGTCCCAGTTTGCTCGGAAGCAGCAGCACCGCCGGCAATATCGACCTGAATCTGACCGGTGGCCAGATGTCGGTTGCTGGGAATCTCGGCCTGACAAGCTATGCGCTTGGATCTAGCGGTGCGGACAGCGCGACCGCCCAGAATAATGCCGCCACTGCCGGCGATATCAATCTCATCATTTCGGGGGGCAATCACGATTTCGGAAGTCTGGATTTCTCCGCCTTTGCAAGCGGCGGAAGTTCATTCGATGCAGCCGGCAACAGCATGGTCGGCGACGTCACTCGTGCGTCGGTCAATCTTGCCATCAGCAACAGCGGTACAAATGTGGCCGTTTCAGACAGAATTGTCATCGACGCCTCGACAAACGGCAATGTTCTAAACGATCCAGCCGCGGACGCTGTGACCATCAGTGTTTTCAACACCGGAGGGGAAACAGGGCTGTTCGTGTCGAACGGAATCGATATTTACACCTTTGCTTCCAGCGGCGGTCCCGGCGCCGCTCTGACCGCCGGATCGGTTTCGATCGGTGCTGATAATGGCGAAATCAATTTTGAAAATTTATACATTGATACCAGCATAGACCTCTTTTCCTTTGGCGAAATGAGCGCACTTGCGACCGCGGGCAACATTGATTTGGTCGCACAAAATGGTGGGGTGATTTCCGGCAACGCAGCGGACTTTTATGCCTATACCAACACCGAGAACACTTTTGGCATCAACGCGGTTGGCGGCGATGTCCTGCTTCACGCCAACGAAGGCTCCATTGTTCTGGCCGGAAATCTTTTTGTAAATGCAAGTGCTCGAGGGGGCGTGAAAGACCCTGCGATTGCGGCGACAACCAATGCCCAGGGGGGGTCGGTCAGAATCCTGCTGGAGGGCTCATCTCCGATTAGCAGCCGCATGAGTTTTGCAGACATTGATTTCAATGCCGATGGCTCGATCGCTGCCGGTGCGGAAACAACACCTCGTTTTGAAGGCAACGGTGGCAGCGGCTTTGGGGGCGACATAACATTTGATCTTCTCGGCGGTACGTTCATCGCAGGCAATGTCGTCGCCAGCGCAAGCGGCGCTGGCGGAGAAGGCGGATCGGAAACAGCGTTGTCGAACGGCAACGGCAATGCACCGACCCCTGACCTGTCTGCTTTGGTCGAGCCTATGGATCTTAGCGTGGTTAATACACCTACAGCAGGTGGCACTTCTGCCGGCGACGGCGGCGACGGTCAGGGCGGCGATGTTACTTTCAATCTGAATGGTGGCAATGCGACCGTCACCAATTTGACAATCAGCGCGGACGGCTTTGGCGGCAACGGCGCTTATGGTGATATCCTCAACGGGACCGCCGGTGGCGATGGTGGTCGTGGCATCGGCGGCAATGCTACGTTCAACGCTATATCTGGCAACCTGACCGTAACCAATACCCTGTCCGTCTCGGCAGAAGCGAACAATCCGGCATCTGCTCCCTACGCAGCATATGCGGCGGGTGGTTTCGGCTATGGCAGCGACGGCGGCAACGGCGGTGCCGGCATCGGTGGCACAGCGATATTCAACATGACCGGCTCGGCTACCATTGACGCGGGAGACGTTCAGGTTAGCACCTCCGCAACCGGCGGCTATGGTGGAACTACCAGCGATAGATTCGACAACATCGATGCATACATCGACGGTGGCCCGGCTGGATCAGGCGGAGATGCTACCGGCGGTGATGCTGTTCTTAACGACACCTCCGGCACTCTGACCTTCACGTCTGCGACGATAGAATCGGTGGCTGTAGGCGGCGACGGAGGGAGCAATTTCGACAACCGCGGCTCATTCTACGGGAACGGTTCGGGCGGGAATGGCGGAACCGCTCGAGGCGGGAATGCCACGCTCAATCTTAATCAGGACAATGCCACAAGCAGGACGGTCACCGTCGACGCAAGCGCTATCGGCGGGCAAGGCGACTACGGTTCGACCGGCGGCAACGGAGGCAGCGCCTATGGCGGTGTTGCGGCGATCAACATCAACGATGCGACCGTCGACCTGGACGATCCGACGATATTGGCGAATGCGACCGGCGGTGATGGCAGTCAGGGCAGAATTGACCCGGGAAACAATGCCGGCAACAGCGGCAATGGTGGCGATGCTACCGCAGGCACTGCAAGACTGCAGATCACAGGTGCAGGTGGCAATCTCGATCTCGGCTTCGCCATATTGGAAGCTGACGCTACCGGCGGCAACGGGGGCGACGGTTTCTATAGCTTTGGCGGCGGCATAAACGGCGGCGATGGTGGGTCGGGCGGTGACGCGACAGGCGGCACGGTCGAACTGATCGCGCGGACAGGCGGAACGATTAATTTGACCTCCACCGATTTTACCATGACCAGCACCGGCACCGGCGGAGTTGGCGGATATGGTGGCAACTCTTATGACAGTGTGGCCGGCGATGGCGGCGACGGCGGTGACGGAACGGGCGGCACCGGTCGCCTGCTCGCACAAGGCGGTACGATTTCCGGCAACGATCTGATTATAACCACAGCCGGCCTAGCGGGCGACGCCGGCGGCGGCGGTTTTTACGGCGCCTTCGGGACCGACGGAGTCCCGGGCTACGGCGGCATCGGAACTGGCGGAACGGCGATTGTCGAGATTCAGGAAGGCAGTCCGGGAATACTGACCTTCGCCAACGTCACCATAGATTCCAGCGGCACGGGTGGAGACGGCTTGTTCGGCCGTATCGGCGCGGGTGGACTTATCCAGATTTCCGACAGCTCGACCGATCCCGCGGGATTGATAAGTTTCGGCAGCCTGACAGCCACCGCTTTCGATACTGCAATCGGAACCGGGATCGGTTCCGGTTCGGCCCTGCCCGGCGGCTTCTTCATGACCGGTAACAGCGGAGCTGTATCGATTCTCGGCGATCTGGTCGTCGACGTTGCTGGTAACATCCAATATGATCTCGACGGCGATGCGCAGATGACGGTTGGCGGCAATGCCACTCTGACCAGTGGCCAGAATATCCTGATCAATCACAGCAACAATCTGGTTCCGGTGAATAGCATAGACGTGTCCGGAGACTTTTCTGCGACAGCGCAAGCCGATTTTACCAGCACCGCCGGCTCGCGGATCAATGCCGCCGGCACAGCTACGGTTCGTACCGGACAGAATGCCACGGTTGCCGACATTGCCGGCGTCGGTCTGGTTGATATTTCCGCCATGTGGAATGCGAATGTCACCAATGCGGCGGTGACCGGAACCGTGACGACCATAACCTTGGGAGCAGGAACCCTGGTGCTCGGCCCGCAAATGCTGATCCAGGCCGGGCATGATCCAAGTCCGACACCCTCCCCCTTCGATCCGAGCTATAACGCCACCATCGATGGCGACGTCACCTCCACCGGTTTTATCACGGTAAACGCCGGCGGAAACGCGCTTTTCGCCACCGGTAGCAGCACGGTTTCGGACAATGGCCTGACCGTCTCGACCGGAGATGACATCATCATCCAGACCGGCGCGAGCCTCGTTGCCGGTGATAGCCCGGCCACGACGCCGAACCCGGCCAGCCCTTTTTCCGACACCAACAATTTGATCCTGCAGGCCGGCAGTCTGACGTCTTTGAGCACCACGCCGCTTAGCCCGATCGCCTCGATTGTAGCTGCCGGCAATATCGATGCCAATGATTTCGCTGTGGTGATGTCGGCCAATGCGATTGACGGCCTCGGTGGCACGATCACCGCCAGTTCGGTTTCGGCTGACATCAACGATGCGCCGTCCAACGCCTTAATCGCCGCGATCGGACAATCCGATGACGATGGCCTGCTCAGCGGACAATGTGTCGAAGGCAATATCTGCCTGGGCACGCTCAACGCCGATAATTTCGTCTATATCGGCCAGGCCAGCAACAATGATGTGGTTCAGGGCATCATCGAGTCCGGCACGGTGTCCGCCAATGATATATTGGTCACGACCCGCCGCGATATCATCATGGGCACCGATGGCATCGCCACGCTGCTCGATGCGTCAAACCAGTTCCTCGTCGAGAGTACCGAAGGCGACGTCAACCTGCGCGATGCGTCGGTCGGCAGCGCGAGTATATTCATCAGCGCGGTCAATGGCAGCCTGCTCGGCTCCGCTTCGCTGACCAGCAGCAATGATATCGGCATAACTGTGGGGTCGGACATTAGCGCCGCATCGATCACGACCGGCGGGCAGTTGACCACCATCGCGCTGGTCGGCGGCGGAACCGAGAATCTCTACACGGTTCCCGGCAGTATCGATGTTGGCGGCTACACCCAGGGTGCAAATCAGCAATTCCGGGTCGAAGCGGGTAACAATATCAGCTTCGGTGCGATCAGTGCGCCAGGAAACTCGATCCAGCTGCTCGCAGCCCAATCAGGACCCGGAGATGTGTTCCTGGGAACCTCGACGGGTTCAAGCAATATATTCCTGAGCGGAGATAATGTCGGTTTCATCGACCTTGATGCCTCGTTCAATATCATCAGCAGAATTGATATTTTGGCGACAGATGGCGACGTTTCTGGCGGCAATGCGACCACCGTCAACATATTGGATATTGAAGCCATTGGCGGCAGCATCAGTGTTGGCGACCTGACCGGCGGCAACAATGGTATCATTCTTGACGCAACAAATGACATTGCCGTGAATGATATCGTCGGCAACGCGTCTCTGACCGTTAACGCCGGCGTCGGCGGTGATTTCGATTTCAATGATGTCGGTGCGTTCAGCGTAACTGTCAACGCAGTCGATGTTCGCGGCAACAATATTGAATCGCTCGGCGTAACCGGCGGCGGACCGAATAATCTGGCTATCAATGCCGCTGGAGATATCACCGTCGGCAGCGCGATTGCGACGGATACATTGGATATCGATGCCGGCGGAACCTTGACCGCGGATATACTCAGCGCCGGCCTGACCACTGCGATCATTGCCGGGGCTATCGATGCAAATTCGCTAAATTCGGACAATATCGGAAATGTCACCACTTCGACCGGTGATCTGGATATCGGCACCGTCACTGGCGGATCGTCAATGCGACTGGAAGCATTGAGCGGCAATGTCATTCTCGGCGATGTCACAACCGTCAATAACACCACCGTGGTTGCCAATAACGGGACGATCGATTTTGCCGACATCGCGGCCCAGGGAATCGGCTTGACGGCGGGTGGAGATATCACCGGCACCTCGCTGACAGCAACCAATGCCGGCGCCAACCAGACCATCAATCTGGTGTCCGGCGGGACGGCCACCGTAACCACCATGCTTGCCAATGATATCGTCGATGTTGACGCGATCACCGCCAATTTTGGAAATATCACCGGCAGTGCGCTGGTCCGCATCGAAGCGGATGACATTACAACCGGCGATGCGACATCAGACGGCATTGTCACGATGACCGCCGCTAACGGGAATATTTCGACAGGTACACTTTCGGGCACCGCTGTTCAAACACTGGCGACGGGCGGCGACGTCACGACCGCCGACATCACCGGAATATCGATCCTGGTAAGCGCGCTCGGCGGCAATATATCGACCGGCGATTTGAGCGCGACCGGTGGCGGCGCAAGCGACATTCAGCTGCGCGCCGGCGGAACGGCGGATTTCGGGTCGGTCACAGCGGACCGTCTCGTCAGCATTGACGGCACTGTGATTACCGGCGGCGTCATCGACGCTGTCGCATTTGTCGATATCGACGGCACGGATGTCACTGTTGGCGATGTCACCGCAGGTGATAATCTGACAATCGATGCGACCGCTGGCAGCATAACGACCGGCGCACTGGACGCAGGCCTGGGCATTACATTGGCCGCAAGCGAGAATTTCGACGTCGCCTCCGCCATGAACGGCAATACGACCGCATTGCGTCTGACCGCCACCAACGGATCGGGCAATGTCGGCAATGTCACATCTTTGGGGTCGATCGCCCTTGTAACGGGCACCGACCTCGATACCGGCGTGCTCGATGCGGCGACGGATATCACTGTTACGGCTGGCGGCACGCCAAGTATCGCCAATGCGATCAGCGGCGGCAACACCAGCATCACGGGTGCATCGGTAACGCTGAACAACGGCACCATCGGCGGCGATCTGACGCTCAACGCAACCGCAGGCGATATCGGCAGCAATGGCACGGTGTCCGTTGGTGGCGCCATTGATCTGGACGCGACCGACGATGTCGGATTTGGCGATCTTGATGCCCAGGGCGGATCCTTCACGGTTGATGCGGGAAGCAACATCAGTTTCAGTTCCGCAACCGGCAACAGCTCCATCTCGATGTCAGCGGGCGGCAGCATCAACGGCGGTGACCTGACGGCGTCCGACACTCTCAATCTGGACGGTGGCAATATTGCCATCGGTGATGCGAGCGCCGGTTCGATCAACTTCTCGAGCGTGACGGACATATTGTTCGACTCGATCATGTCGCCCGCTTCGATCACCCTGACCGCAACCGGCGGCACGATTGGCGCAAACAGCGGCCCAGGCGATATCACGGCAACCGGTGTAGGGTCGGGCATCAATCTATTCGCAAATGATGTGGCTGTCGGCACACTTACCACCGATAGCGGCGACATACTGGTTTCCGCGGCGCAAGATATCACACTCGCCGCCGCTGCTACCGGAACCGGCGTTCCGACCGCTGGTTCGATCGGCTTGCTGGCGGGAGGCGATATTGCCGCCACGGGTTCGCTTAGCGCTGGCGAGGATGTGTCGATCCGTGCGCTGGGAAATGTCGCGCTGGCAACTGTCGCTGCAGCTGACGATTTCATCGTCGGATCTGACGGTATGATCTCGCTGGACAGCGCGACCACCAGCGGCGCAGGTATTGATCTGTTCGCCCTGTCGTTCGACACCGCCAATGCGGGTCAGGCCGGATCCATTGTCTTCTCCTCGGAGACCGCGACCGGCTCCAATATCATGCTCGACGGTGGCGGCGATATCGGCGTTTCCGGGACACTTGACGCACATGATGATATCATCGTCACAGCGCTGGGCACTCCCTCTATCGCCAATGTCATCAGCGGCAATGACACCAGCATTACCGGGTCATCTGTCACACTAGGCAGCGGTACCATCGGCGGCGATCTGACGCTCAATGCAACTGCCGGCAATCTCGACGGGACTGGCGCGGTAACGGTCGGCGGCGGCATCGATCTCGATGCGACCGGTGATGTCGGATTTGGCGACCTCGATGCGCAGGGCGGCACGTTCACCGTCGATGCCGGCGGCAATATCGATTTCACCAGCGCCGCGAGCAGCGGCGATATGGCGCTCAACGCTGGCGGCGACATCACCGGCGGCGACATGGCTTCCGATGGCGATATCGCGATCAACGGCGATGGCGACGCCAGCCTCGGAACCGTTAACAGCGGCGCAAATATCAGAGCCCAGTTGCAAGGCGCCTTTACTGCAAGCGAAGTGAATGCGGCTACAACGAGCCAGGGCGAAGACGAAGTCGACATTAGCGCCAGTAACGGCATCGAGATCGCCAATGTCGCGGGGAACAGTATATTTTTGACGGCCACAAACGGCTTGGTCAATGTCACCAATAATGTCGATGTGTCCAATGGCATTGTCGCGTCGGGCGAAGCGGTCTCTATTGTGACGCAACAAGATACGAGGGTCGGCGCCGAAGCTACCAATGGCGATATCAATCTGTCCTCGGCGGCAGGTCTGGAAGTCGACGGCGCGCAAGCCACTGGTGACATCGCCATGAGTGCCGGCGACAATGTTCTCATCAACGGCTCGGTCAGCGCGGCGAATGATCTGCAGATCACCGCCGGCGGTGTGATCGACCTCCAGGCAGCAACAATAGGCGGCACTATCCAGACGGTCAGCGCCGATATGAATATCGGATCGACGGGCAGCCTTGGCCAGAGAGATTTAACCAGCGACATCCGTATTTCCACCGACGGCACCAGACAGATGAGACTCGGCGACGAAACGGATTTGACGGGAGTCTTCTCTCTTACAAATGACGAATTCAGCCGGGTCCATTCGGGCGGTGACCTGACAATCAACGTTGCAGAAACGGGGCTCAGCGGATTTGACCTAACCATCCAGACCCTGACGGCGAGCGCGTTTGATGACGGGAATTTCGGCACAGATGGAAACTTCAATATTTCCGCAGATCAGTCGATAAATGTGATCGGCAGCCTGTCTGTTCAGGGCGACTTCAATTCAAACCTCAATCTCGCCGCGGGTGATGATCTGTTCGTCAACGCCGCGACCGGCTCGATCGGGATGAGAAATGACAATAGCCTTTCGGGGAACCTGTCTCTCACCGCACGCAATATATACGCGATGACCGATCAGGCTTTTGACGATATCCAGGGTCTGGGCGCCGCCGAAATTGATGCCCGACTTGCAGAGAATGACGGCAACGTTCGGGACAACGGGTTTATTCAGGCTGATGCAATCAGCGTCACTCTGCTTGCCAGCCAATTCTATGTTCAGAATACAGGCAATGGCACTGATTTCGATGCCCGGCGGGGCTTTGTTGCCGGCACTGGCGGACTTTCCATCGATGCTGGTCCCAGTGGCGTTACGCCCATCGTCATCAATGGCACGGTCAATGGCGCGACGGGCATTGACGCTATTCCGGTCACAACGATAACCGGGGCCGGTTTTGATCAACAGTCAACCATCAACGGCTGTGTTATCGCCAACCCGGCGAGTTGTGCGCCTACTCCAACTCCAACACCGACGCCGACGCCGACCCCTACTCCAACTCCCACTCCAACCCCGACACCCACTCCAACGCCAGATACACCCACAGTGATGGATCCGGTTCAGGATGTAATCGAGGAAGAGGTGACTCCGGAAGAATATGTGGCAGACCCGCTTGCAACCAATCTTATCGAGATCAGGGAAAATGAGGACATGGCTGACGCGCCGTTAATCGACGAGCCGGTGACCGGTGCGGGCAATGACGACCTGTGGGTTGGCGGCTCTGAATGCGAGGGCGATAATAGCGGAGAGTGCGTGATTGACGAGGAAGCGGAAGAGCTCGAACCGGCGGAATGACGCCGCCGGTCAATTGATCTGTTGACCTTTTGCGCGGAAAGCCATTAGGCGATGGATGATGAATGACAATGTTTCGCGTCCGCTAAAACTGTTCAACAGCCTGACTCGCCAGATGGAAGAGTTTGTGCCCGTTCACCCTGGCGAAGCGCGCGTCTATACCTGCGGGCCGACGGTCTATAATTATCAGCATATCGGCAATATGCGCGCCTATATTTTCGCCGATCTGCTCGGCCGCACGCTGAGCTGGAAGGGCTACAAGCTCACCCATATCATCAATATCACCGATGTCGGCCATCTGACCTCCGATGCTGATGCCGGCGATGACAAGATGGAAAAGGCTGCGGCCCAATCCGGCAAGTCGGCCTGGGATATCGCCAAATATTATACCGATGCCTATTGGCTGGATATCGACCGGCTCAACATCCGCCAACCGGCAAAATGGGCGATCGCCACCGACCATGTCGCAGAGATGATCGCCTTTGCCAAAAGCATCGCCGACAAACATTGCTACGAACTGGACAGCGGCCTTTATTTCGATGTCAGCACCGTGCCGGATTACGGCCGGCTGTCCGGCGCGCAAAGCGATGATGTCGAAGGGCGGATCGACGCCGTCGAAGGCAAGCGCCATCCGCAGGATTTTGCGATCTGGCGCAAGACACCCGCCGGCGAAACCCGCCAGATGGAATGGGACAGCCCCTGGGGCAAAGGCGCGCCGGGCTGGCATCTGGAATGTTCGCAGATGAGCAACAAATATCTCGGCGAACAATTTGATATCCACACCGGCGGCATCGACCATCGCGAGATCCATCACCCGAATGAAATCGCGCAAAACCAGGCGCATAACTGCTCGCAGCACAGCGGCGCCAATATCTGGATGCACAATAATTTCCTGATCGACCGGGCTGGAAAAATGTCGAAGTCGAGCGGTGATTTCCTGCGGCTGCAGGTCCTGATCGACCGGGGCTTCCACCCCCTCGCCTACCGCCTGCTATGTCTGCAGGCCCATTATCGCAGCGAGCTCGAATTCAGCTGGGACAATCTGGCTGCCGCACTGACGCGGCTCAAGCGGATCGTCATCGGCATTGAAAGACTGCTCGAGAAAGCCGACGGACAAACGGCAAAGATAGACCATCCTGCGCTTCTGCAATTACGAGACAAGTTTGACGCAGCGTTGAGCGAAGATTTGAACAGTTCGAAAGGCCTGCCGCTGCTGGAAGAATTGCTCGGTTCGAAAAAACTGCCTGCCGATCAGAGAATGAGCCTGCTGTCCGAAATGGATTCGGTTTTGGGGCTGGAACTTGCCACGCTGCAACGGGAACAATTGCGGCTACGCCCGACTGATGCTGAGCTGGACGAAGCCAGCATCGAGGCAAAGCTGGATCAGCGCCAGCAGGCAAAAGCGGCAAAAGATTTCGCCACCGCCGATGCGATCCGCGACGAACTGACGGCGAAGGGCGTGGAACTGATGGACGGCGACGCGCTGCGCTGGGACTGGGCGATAGACATTTAGGCTTTTTCTTGGAAACCTTCGCGAAGCCGGAGGGTCGACCATGTAGCCGGGTAACGGAACGCGAGATTCCGGGCCATTCGACAGACAGATTTTAGGAGACCAAATCACATGACCAAAATAAAAGCCGCCATGGCATCCCTCGTCCGTCCGCTGGTCGAACCGCATTGCGGCGATCTGGATGTCACTTGGTTCACCAGCACCGAGGAAGCGATGGAAATCGCGCCGCATGCCGAGATCGGCTGGTTCGACATGTACGACAAGGCCAAGATGGCCGAGATCATCGGTGCCGCGACCAGTCTCAAATGGCTCAACAGCATTTACGCCGGCGTCGAACATTTTCCGCTCGAGCAGCTCAAGGCGCAAGGCACGAAACTGACCAATGGCGCCGGCCTGAACAGCGCGCCGATCGCCGAATTTGCTGTGATGATGATGCTCGCCGCCGCCAAGCGCAGCGATATCATTCTCGACAACCAGCGCCAGCACAACTGGCTGGAAACGCCGCCGGGCACCGCCGAGATTGACGACAGCAAGGCGCTGATCATCGGCTATGGCGGCATCGGCCAGCAGATCGCGAAAAAGCTTTCCGGCTTTGACGTTGATGTGACCGCCGTCCGCCGCACCGCGACTGGCGAGCCCAATGTCATCGGGCTCGATGACTGGCGCGACCGGCTCGGCGAATTTGACTGGGTCTTCGTTTCGGCGCCTGCAACCAGCGACACCAAACA